>ERZ773014.2-NODE-2-length-415959-cov-8.120069_pt1 | contig 415959 bp, 369 predicted proteins | sample MGYA00580841_ERZ773014 | MGnify/ENA primary metagenome ERZ773014 (study PRJEB29015, sample SAMEA2737989) | human oral metagenome | biome: human oral; feature: human-associated habitat; material: dental | place: China | collected 2067 ... | reverse complement strand
TGGTACGCCCGGCAGGATTCGAACCTGCGACCCCTTGGTTCGAAGCCAAGTACTCTAATCCGCTGAGCTACGGGCGCTTAATTGGATTATAACACAGCTGCTGAGTTATACTGGCAATATGTCCAGACAGCTAAGCGGCCGAGAGTTAGTTAGCTTTATTAAGGAGCGCCAGGCTCGTCAAGTACGAGCTCTGAAGCAACATGACCATATCCAGCCTAAACTGGCGATCATCCAGACCAAGCTCGACGCTGTGACTGATCTATACACTAAGCTCAAGCAACGCTACGGTGAGGATATCGGAGTGGCGGTTGAGGTTTATAAAGTTGGGCAACCAGTGGTAGCAAGCCTGATTGATCGGTTTAACGCCGACCTAACGGCGCAGGGGGTCTTGGTTCAATTGCCGCTAGCCGACCCGTCAGCCACGGACGAGATAGTCAACCGGGTTAGTCCGATGAAAGACGTTGATGGCCTGGGCGAGCAGTCAGAGTGGGATGTGACGACCGCCATGGCAATCAACTGGCTGTTAGCTGGCTATAACATTGATCTCACCAGCAAGCAAATCGCTATTGTCGGGCAAGGACGTTTGGTTGGTGCACCTCTTACAAAAATGTGGCGACAGTCGGGACTCAATGTGACGCCATTAGACGTTAGGTGTCCTAGTCTGGAGAAAATACTGATTGATAAAGATGTAGTAGTGACGGCGACCGGCGTGCCCGGCCTGATCAGGTCAGAGATGCTGAAGGACGGTGCTGTAGTAGTCGATGCCGGCACGGCTGATCTTGACGGTCAGGTAGTGGGAGATGTAGATCCACTAGTGCGAGAAAGGTCGGACATCACTATCACGCCCCAGAAAGGCGGTGTCGGACCGCTAACTATCGCTTGTCTAATGGATAATGTGATCAGAGCCGCTAGGCGAAGTCTGAAGCACAGTTAACTTTTAGTTGAATTATGTTATGATACTAGACAATATAAGCTAAGTGTGATTTGGTATGGAGAAGATAGGACAAGCAAACGAAGGTGGCGGTCAGTCTAACTGGTTGAACTGTGATATATCGACAACAGAACTCGGTCGGATGCCTCGACCTGAGCTCTCAGATGGGGAGCGATTTGATGATTGGCTTATCAAACAGGTTGATAGCCCGATTGATCACAACATTGACCGGCTGATCGACCTCTATGGTGATGCTTATGGCGGTCAGATCGGTGAGCCGGGTGATAGCGGCGAAAGATTATATCAGTGTGCAGTCGAGAATGAGGCAATAGATGACGAGCCGATTAATCAGCTAAGCAAACAGGCGTTTGAGTCTCGTATGGATAATCGCTGGGCGAGACAGAAGGCTTGGCTGATCAGGTCGTCGGGTGACGACCGGATCATTAGTAAGCTGAGCGATTCGGACGATCGCATCAGTGAAGATGGCTGGCATCGGACTTCGGGTGAATGGGAGGAGATCAATTCGTACTACATCAAGCAGACAGAGCAGGGTGGTAAGGTGATCATGCCTAGCTCAGATAGGCTACCGATCGAGCACTGCTTTTACCTTAATCCTGCTTCGCTAGATCTTTACAAGATACTGAAGGCGCTGGTAGAGCAATACGATCAGCGCCAGATGCCCTTCTCGCTAAAGTATACTGAGCAAGATCGAGCAGATCGTATAGTCGTTTACTCGATTACTCGACGATTGAAAGATAATTATGAGGCAATCCGGCAAGTCAGTCAGCAATATCCGGTACTAGCTCAGCATTTGCGTCCGGTTCTACCCACGGTTGGTACAATTGGCGGTAAAATCGGCTATAGTCAGGGCGCCGGCCGAATCAAGGGGATGAGTCCTGATGTCTCGTACAATAGCTTGCGAACGGGGCTACTTGCTCGGGCGCTAGATCATACTATGGCGAGATGGTTGGTCGAACATCGAAATGATCGGCTTGGGTACAATGGCAAGAAACTGACCGTTACTAAGTTTATGGCGAAACGGCTGGCTGATAACGCTGCCGGCCAAGTCAGGCGGGGCGATGCCCGAGACTATCTTAGTCCAGCTCTGATTGAGCGTCGGATTGCCGGCAAGTTTAATGACTTGGTGAAGATGGTGGATGCGAATAATTACTCTCCGACCGGTGTCGCTCAGAGCGTTGAAATTTGTCGGGCCGGCGATGAGTCGTTGCGACTATCGTGGGGCGATGTGCGAGGTTTTATGGCGAGTATCGCTCCATGGGTGAACGCTAACAACCGGTCTTTCGCTCAGCAGGTCAAGGACAATATCCGTGAATTATCGCCTCAGTATAATGTCAATGCGATTAATTTTATCCTGGACGATAATGACGCTTATCTGTAGCTTGGCAATAACCGACCAAGTCTAGTATAATCTCCAGTGGGGTCTCGTCGTCTAAAGGTTAGGACATCAGGTTTTCATCCTGACAATTCGGGTTCGATTCCCGGCGAGATCACCACTAGGCCTTATCAATATTTATTTTTAACCATCGGGGTGCCAACTTCTGGAATGGAATACAGGGTGTTCTGCTGGTGGTGTTAGGCTGTCTTGTAGTATAATCAGCATATGGGAAATAAGTCCGGCAAGGCGAAGCGCCGCAACAAACATTATCATGGCGCCGATGCCAAACGATCCGGTGAAGTCGTGCGAGTGCGAAAGATTAGTGCTGTCGTGAGGTCAGACTATAGTCAGTGGATTATTGACCACCAGACTCAGATTAAGTATGGACTGATTGCGATAATGGTAATGACTGTAATTATTGCCGGGCTGTGGGCACTACTAACATAAAAGGAGGGGAGATGAGAATATCAATTATTGAAGATGACCAGCTAATCAGCCAGATGTATCGGATGAAGCTTGAGTCGGAGGGATATGATGTCGATATCGCCGATAACGGCATGAATGGGATCGAGATGGTGGCTCAGACTAAGCCTGATTTGATCATCCTGGACTATTCTCTACCCGATATTGATGGCTCGGCAGTACTGAGGGAGGTGCGTCGCAACGGCTCCGCCAAGACGACACCGGTCATCGTCCTGACCAATATGGATAGCGAAGAAGTGGCTAAAGAACTATCTAAGTGGAATATCTATGATTATATTGTCAAGGTTGATCTGACTCCTCGGGAAGTCATCGCACGGATCAAGCAAGCGCTGGCTGATCATGCTAAGACAACGGACAAGCACTAGCCGGTGAGAGTGTGCTAGAATAGGCACGATTTAGTAAGTAGGAAGGAGTGATACAAACATGGCGCATATTGACACACTAAAACGTGCTCGCATCTTGGCGACAATTGGGCCGGCGACCAGCGACCCGGCAATGCTGGAGAAAATAATTCGAGCCGGAGTGAATGCTTGTCGGCTCAACTTTAGCCACGGCTCGTTTGAAGACCGAGTGGAACAGGTTAAGAACATTCGACTGATTGAGAAGAAGCTGAATCGGCATATCCCCATCGTCCAAGACTTGCAGGGGCCGAAGATTCGATTGGGTCAGCTGAAGGATAACATGAAGTATACGATTCATCATGATGACGAGCTGGGGCTGACCTATGGCATTGAGCATGATGGAGGCAATAACCTGCCGTCACAGTATGATCTGTCGGACAAGTGTCTGCCGGGCGATAGTATCTATCTATTTGATGGTAAGATTCGCACTATAGTACAGCGAATTGACGGTAAGACAGTCTGGGTTAAGGCGGTCAATGGTGGCTCAGTAATCTCTCGTAAGGCGATCAATCTGCCCGATATGCGAGGTGGCGACGCCCCGGTCTTAACCGAGAAAGACTTGACTGACCTGGAATGGAGCTTTGACAAAGACTTTGACTACACGGCACTATCTTTTGTTCATCATGCTGACGATGTACGTAAACTGAGAGAGATTATCCGTAGTCACGGTAGCGATCGTAAGATTATCGTCAAGCTGGAGACTAAGGCGGGAGTTGATCCGGAGAACCTGGAGGCAATTATCCGGCTCGCCGATGGCGTGATGGTGGCTCGTGGCGACCTGGCGGTAGAGGCCGGTCCTGAGGTAGTGCCGGTGGTAGAGCGAGAGATTATTCGCCTGTGCCAGAAGCACTGCAAGTTGTGTATCGTGGCGACTCAGATGCTTGATTCGATGGTTGACAACCCCGAGCCGACTCGGGCTGAGGTGAACGACGTAGCTACTACTTATATCGAGGGTGCTGATGCCGTGATGTTGTCTGACGAGACTGCCATGGGCAAGTATCCGGTTGAGGCGGTCTCTATCATGGCAAAGACGCTGCGCTATGCTCAGCAACATATCGGCGTCTACGACCTCTATAGTCGCAACCCGGTAGACGAAAAGAGCGGGGCGATCGCTGATGCCGCCGTAGTGATGGCGGACGAAGTCGAGGCTGATGCCATCATCGTCGAGTCAAACGGCAGCTCTCTGACTAGGAGCATCTCTATCCAGCGACCGATCATGCCGATCTTGCCGGTGGTGCCAACCGACAGAATGGCGAATCGTCTCAGTCTACTCTACGGAGTACGTGCTTTTACCAGCCCGGATGGTAAAGTCGATACACTACTAAATGACCTGATGACTACTAACTTCTTTGGTGATACTAAGGCGAAGGTGGTGCTGGCGACGTCTGATGGAGTGCGATTGCTGGATCTAAGTAGATAAGAAAAAAGGGGGGGTGATGGCAGTAACTTTTCCATATCGGACGGTTAAAGATGTCGATGTACGGGGCAAGCGGATCTTACTGAGAGCCGACTATAATGTACCGCTTCGAGATGATGGCTCTATTGCTGACGATTATCGTCTGGTTGCCTCTTTGCCCACCCTGCGCTATTTGCTGGAACGAGGTGCCGGTATCGTCATCATTGCTCATCTGGGGCGGCCGAAGTCAGCGCAAGATACGAAGTATAGCCTTGCTCCGGTGGCTAAGCGGTTGGCTAAGCTGCTGGATCACCCCGTCCGGTTCATCGGTGAGACGGTGGGTGACCGGGTGGCACAGCTAACCCGGTCAATGAAGCCCGGCGATATCGTCATGCTGGAGAACCTGCGTTTTCAGACGGCTGAGAAGGAGAATGACGCCAAGTTTGCTCAGCAACTGGCGAAGCAGAGTCGGGCGGAGCTATTTGTCCAAGATGGCTTTGGGGTGGTTCATCGTAGCCATGCCTCGACGGTAGCGATCACGCAGTGTTTGCCGGCTGTAGCCGGGCTGTTGGTTGAACAAGAGTACCTGGCAATTAAGCGGGCTACCGACGAGCCGAACCGACCGCTAACGGCGATATTGGGTGGGGCAAAGATACACGACAAGATGCCCCTAGCTCGTAAGTTCATTCAGATTGCTGACAATGTGGTGATCGGCGGGGCACTGGCTAATAATTTTATCAAGTACGACGGGTATGATATCGGTGATAGCTTGGTTGATGAGGCGGCAGATCAGCTGGTGCGGCAAATCTTAGCGGATGCTCAGCATCGGTATGGTGACAAGCTGGCGGATCATCTCATCCTACCTAGTGATGTGGCTGTCTCGAAGAGTGGTGAGCTAAAGGGCGAGCGAGTAGAATGCGGTCCGGATGCCGTCCGGGCTCCAGCCAAGATATATGACATCGGTGAACAGACTATCCGGCTGGTCGAGCGGGTGGTAGCGAGTAGCGGCACCGTCATTTGGAACGGTACACTGGGTATGGCCGAGACGGTCAATTTCTCTCGAGGGTCGGCACGACTGGCTCTGACCCTAGCTAAAAATCCTCAGATAGTTAGTGTGATCGGTGGCGGTGATACAGCTAATTTCGTCAGGGGTTGGGATGCCCTGAAGGGTGGTAGCTTCAGCCATGTATCGACCGGTGGCGGGGCTAGCTTAGCGTTAATGGCAGGTGAAGATCTGCCCGGTATCTCGGCGCTGATGCGACGCTAAATGGCAGGTATGGTAAAATAGCTAACAGAATGGAGCGGGCATGAAAAAGTACATCATTGGCAACTGGAAGATGAACCTAAACGTCCACGAATCGTCATTGTTTGTGACGAAGCTGTCGCAGACGTTACCGGTACGGCGTAATGTCGAGGCCGTGATTTGCCCCGGCTTTCTGTCACTGGAGCCGGTATCGCTTCAGATCAATCACCGCCAGATGAAGCTGGGGGCGCAAGATTGCTACTGGCGAGACGAAGGTGCTTTTACCGGTGAAGTATCGGCGAGTCAGCTGAGGGGGCTGGCACAGTACGTCTTGGTCGGTCACAGCGAACGACGTTATATCTTCGACGAGGACGACCGGGATGTCCGATTCAAGGTGCAGGCAGCTATTCGCAATGGCATCAGACCGGTGCTCTGCGTAGGCGAAGATGAAGAAGAGCGGGAGATGAATTGCTACGAGCATGCCTTATGTGATCAAGTTGCCTCAGGGTTAATGAATATTGACTCGGGCGACTTGGATCAGATCGTAGTAGCCTATGAGCCAATCTGGGCGATAGGCAGTAGTGCTCCGGCGGTTGATCAGCAGATCACTGAGTCGGTCAAGATTGTGCGGACTCAGATTGAACATATGTTTGGTCGAGCGGCGGCGATGAATGTGCCGATTCTTTATGGCGGTAGCGTCAACGCCGGTAGTGCTAAGCAGATTTTGCAACTGGCGGGAGTCGATGGCTTGCTGGTTGGTCGGTCAAGCCTGATTGCTACTGAGTTCGCCGGCATGGTCAACGATGCTGCGGCTATAGTAAAGGAAAGTCAACGAGCGTGAACGATCTGATTCCGGGTAGACCAAAGACTATTGGCCGAGCAAACAGCTCTCTCGGCGGGGTTAACGGTCAATTGATCGGGGTGAAAGTACGGACAGTCGCCGGCAAGAGACCAATCGACGGAGTGACTGCTCGGCTAGGTCAGCCGGTGGTGAAGCCGACTAGGGTAGTGGTGCGAGATGCTGCGATGCCGGCCACTCTTGCTAAGAGCAAGCCACCGATGGGTGTCGTATCGGCTCGCAATCTTTCGACTAGGAGCGCTGAGGGGGTTAGGCGAGTAACGGCCCTACCACCCGAAGTACCTATGAGAGCTGCAGCTACTTCCGGAGCTAATAAACCAAAGGTCGGTAGAGGGCGCTTCATGGATATGGCTTTGCCGTCAAGTGATGCCACGGTCAAGAATAAGCCTAATTATGCCACTGAACGTCAGACCAAGGCTGAGCTAATGAGTGATCGAGTAACAGCTAAGTCGTCCATGCCTAGAAAACACCCCGGCAAGGTCAATGTAATGTTTGATGGTGAGCCGCAGCGGTTGTCCGGGCAGACTACTTTGCGGCGGTCGCCGTCAGCCGGGTCAATACCGGCTAGGTCAATAGCAACTAAGCCTGTGACGCCGAGACGACCGGTCGTTCCGCCGACTAAGCGAGAGGTGGGGCAGATCAATGCTAGTAGCAGTCATAGTGAGCCGGTAGTCAGAGCCGGTCGGCGACCCGTAGCCACGGGTAATTCCGGTCGTAACGATCACGCAGTGAGGAGTATATCGACTCCGGCTAAATCAGCTCCGGTGCGACCGGCTACGGCGTTATCACCTAAGCCTTCGGCATCCCCTAATAGATCTATTTCTACCGGGCGTTCAGCTGTCGGTAGCGCCTCAGCCGCGGCGTCAAGCCGTCGAGCACCGACCTTCCTGCCTGATGTCAGGGTTAACAAGCGTCCCTTAGGCAATGATTCCATCAAGAGACCTACTCCTACTAATGTCCGACCGGCGGATGATGACTTGTTTGATGATGACGAGCTTGACCAGACTTTACCGCCACTCTCCTCGCAGCGCAAGAAGCAGATCATTAGCCGGGTGCTACTGGCGATAGCGGTAGTTATCATTGGCGGGTTGATCGCTGTGGCTATCTTGCGGCTAGGTCTGTAGGCATAGCTGTGGTCGGCGACACCGACTCTAGCGTGATAAAATATAGCTAATGACATCAGTAGACGAGAGGCATATCTTAGATGGTCTAAATCCGGAGCAGAGGCTGGCGGTCGAGACTACCGAGGGTCCACTTTTAATCCAGGCCGGGGCAGGGTCAGGTAAGACCAAGGCGCTGATCCATCGCATTGCCTACATAATTGCCGGTGAGCTGGCTCAGCCTGCTGAGATATTGGCGGTTACTTTTACCAATAAGGCGGCCAATGAGATGCGAGGGCGACTTGCCCGCTTGCTAGGTGTGGCGGATAATCGAAGTTTCATGCCCTGGATGGGTACTTTTCACTCCATTGCCGTTCGCTTATTGCGACAAGATGGTAATCAGATTGATATTGCTCGCAATTTCGTCATCTTCGACGAAGCCGACAGGTTGTCGCTAGTTAAGTCGGTCATGAAGGAGCTGGGTGTAGCCGAGCAGCAGTTTAGTCCTCGGTCAATTGTCAGCTACATCTCTAAGGCTAAGAATGCTTGTTTGTCGCCTGAGCAGTATCGACGCCAGGCTACTCAGTCCAGCCTACAACAGACTGCCGCAGAGGTGTACGATCGTTACGAGAGGCGACTGCGGGAGAATGCGGCGCTTGACTTTGATGACCTGCTGCTTGATGCAGTTCAACTTCTTGAGAAATCATCAGAGGTGCGGCGCAAATATCAAGAGCAATTTCGTTATATTCTGATCGATGAGTATCAAGACACCAACAAGGCACAGTATCGGCTGGTTAAGCTCCTGCTGAACGACCGGCGCAATATCTGTGTAGTCGGTGATGATTGGCAGTCAATCTATAGTTGGCGGGGGGCGGACTATACTAATATTCTTAACTTTGAGCGGGATTTCCCCGGAGCGAAACAGATCAAGCTGGAGCAGAACTATCGTTCGACCGAGGAGATTCTTGAGGTGGCGCATCGGGTGATCAGCAAGAATACTAAACGCAGTGATAAAAAGTTGTGGACGGATAATCGAGGTGGAGAGCCGGTCGAGCTGATAGTCGCCGGTAATGAGTTTGACGAAGCGGAGCGAGTAGCTAATCAGATATGGGCAATGGTTGCCGGTGGCAGTCATCGACTCCGAGATTGCGCTGTGCTTTATCGGACGAATGCCCAGTCACGAGTATTCGAACAGATGTTTACTCGCAACAGTCTGCGCTATCGGCTGATCGGTGGGCAACGCTTTTACGACCGGGCGGAGATAAAAGATCTAATTGCTTATCTAAAGCTAATTTATCAGCCTAGTGACACTATCAGCTTTCGCCGGATCGTTAATGTACCAAAGCGAGGCCTGGGCGAAGTCTCGGTAACTAAGTTTTTGGCTTGGCAGAGCGGCAGTGGGCTGAATGTGCTTGACGCCTTAGTGTGGGCGGACGATTGTGCCGAGCTTACCTCTAGAGCTAGAAAGACTTTGAGTCAGTTGGGTCGGGCACTTTCAGAGGTAAACAAGCTATCCGGCACTGAGTCACCTGACCGGATCATAGAGGGAATCATGCGGCGCTTTGACTATGGTGGTTACCTGGATGATGGCACGGAGCGAGGTGAAGAACGTTGCCGAAACGTTGATGAGCTAATCTCGATGGCTAAGGAATATGGCGATCTGGCGAGCTTTTTAGAGGAAGTGGCATTGGTGAGTGGGGCTGACGCCGTTAATGACGATGACGCTGTCACTCTCATGACCTTACACGCCGCTAAAGGCCTGGAGTACCCGGTGGTCTTTATGGTGGGCATGGAGGACGGCTTATTCCCCAGTGCTCGTTCCTCGCTGGAGCCGGCGGCAGCAGAGGAGGAGAGACGGCTTTGCTATGTCGGTATGACTAGAGCGCAAGAGAAGCTGGTGCTATCTTACGCTCGGCGTCGGATGCTCAGAGGCGAGACTCATTACAGCCTGCCGTCGCCTTTCGTGCAAGACGTGAGCGATATGGTGTCGGGCGATGAATCCGGTATGGATGAGGTGGGTGACTATCAGGGCTGGGCAAATTACCGGCAAGGACCATCGGTGCAGCATGCCACTAAGTACGGCAGTCAGGCAAGTGAACCACACTATGAACCGGACCCGGTAGAGCTTAGTCTTGGTGACCGAGTGCGGCACCAAATCTTTGGTTCGGGTCAAGTAACCTCAGTTGATGGGCAAGTGGTGGAGGTTTATTTTGATGACGGTAAGACCCGTAAGCTCAATGTTGCCTTTGCCCCACTTAGCCGAGCGGACGGCTAGCGGTAGACCGGCTTAATGAACCGACATTTTGACGGTGTGATATAATTACAAGCGGATATGATATTCAAGTTACGTGGTGTGATTAGTGTCATGCGACGAATCCATACTAGATGGCTGGTGCTGGCTCTGGTGATGACCATCGCACTGGTATCAGCTAGCTTTACCGGGCTGGTGCGGGCAACCAATGACCGAGTAGATAGCTCCAGTCGGCTGGTGACTATCTACGATCACGAGTTAGAGAAGACTATTATCACTAAGAGTCGCACGGTGAAACAGGCTCTGGCCGATGCTAAGATCCGGGTGGGGCGACATGATCAGGTCAGTCCGTCGCTGAGTAGCCAGTTATCACGGGACTCCAATATCATTAACATTAAGCGGGCTCGCCCTGTTACTATTGTCGACGAGAAGTCGGTGAGAACTAGAGTTATGACCGCTGAGACCGACATCAACAAGGTATCGGAGCAGGCCGGCGTCAAGCTCAAGTCGCATGACATAGCTCAGACTACGCCGATTGATAGCTTTCTTGATTCGGGCGGTATTGGTCAGGTGGTTGAGATCACCAGAGCAAAGACAGTTAATCTGAGACTGTACGGACAGCGGTTAACTCTGAGAACTCAGCAGAAGACCATCGCCGGTATGCTAAAGGAGGCGAATATTAAGCTGGGTGCCAGCGACACCATGTCGCTACCGCAGCAGACCGGGGTGAGTGATGGTATGGATCTGCAAGTCTGGCGTAATGGGGTGCAAACAGTTGACCAAGTGGAGGTCGTTCCCTTTGAGACTAAAGTAATTGAAGATGCCGGTAAGAAGCTAGGTTATCATGAGGTTCAGACAGCCGGTCGCCCCGGTAAGAAGACGGTTATCTATCAAGTCAACATGCAAAATGGTGTCGAAGTGGCTCGTCAGAAGATCTCTGAGGTGATCACTGAGGCGCCGATAGCCCAGGTCGAGATCAAGGGGACGAAAGTAGAGCTACCGCCGGGCAGCCATACCGACTGGATGGCGATGGCGGGTATTGCTGAGAGCGACTATGGTGCGGTAAATTACATCATCAGTCACGAATCAGGTTGGCGAGTGACGGCGAAGGGTATGGGTGGAGCATATGGTCTACCGCAGGCCTTACCGGGTAGCAAGATGGCATCAGCCGGTGCCGACTGGGCGACTAACCCGATTACTCAGTTGCGTTGGTTCAAGCAATACTGTAATCGTTACGGCGGGATTCAGGGTGCTTACGCTCATTGGCTGAAGTACCATTCGTACTAGGGTGATCGATGTGATCCGAGCGAAGAAAGAACTGGGGCAGAACTTCCTGGGCGACCGGTCGATATTGTCGACTATTGCCGGCTACGGGGAACTAACCGGCCGGGATACGGTACTGGAGATTGGTCCGGGTCCGGGTACATTGACGGCTCAGTTGTGCCGGCGAGCCGGACGGGTGGTGGCGGTTGAGTATGACCGTGTTCTAGCAGAACAGCTGGCGGGTCGGGTGGCTGAGCTAATGGGTGGCCAACCGGCAAACCTGGAGTCGGTAAGGGCGGACATCATGGACTACGACCTGGAGGCTCTGCCGGCGAATTACAAAGTGGTAGCAAATATTCCTTACTACCTTACCTCAAAGATCATGGAGAAGCTGTGGGCTAGCGCCAATCAACCCAGCTTAGCGGTGATATTAGTGCAACGAGAAGTAGCTCAGCGACTAGTGGCTACACCGGGACAACTGTCACTTTTAGCTATCTCAGTGCAACTCTTCGCTCGGGTAGAGCTGGGTGTCAAGGTGCCGGCCGAGCTGTTTGATCCGGCGCCCAAGGTCGATTCGCAGGTGGTCATCATGCATCGTCGCTCCGATCCGTTGATTCCGGCAGCCGAGCTTGAGCGGTTCTTTACCGTTTGTCGGGCGGGCTTTTGCCAGAGGCGCAAGAAGCTTCTCTCCAGTCTGGCGCTAGGACTGCGTACTACCAAGGCGGAAACGGCAAAGCTTTTGCAGTTGGCTGATATTGACCCCAGCCGACGAGCCCAGGAGCTAAGTATTGCTGATTGGCAACGCTTGACCAAGGCGACTAAATAGTATAATGAGAATATGACCAAGTATTATCTAACGACAGCGATTCCTTACGCTAATGCGGCGCCGCATATCGGTACGGCGATTGATTACCTATACGGCGATATCTTGTTGCGCTACCAGCTGCTCAGGGGCAAGCAGGCAAAGCTATCCATCGGGACGGACGAGCACGGCACTAAGATTGAGCAGAAGGCGGCAGCGAGCGAACAGACACCTCAACAGCTGGTTGATCAGCTCCAGCCTGAGTTTCAGCGAATGCGTCAGGCGCTTGAGCTGAACTTCGGCGCACCGCTTAGTCAGATCGGGGCGGAGCTGGTCAAGCAGGATTTTGCCACTCAGAATATTGTTAACATTCGTACCTCCGACCCGCTCCACGTCAAACGAGTTCAAGCTATCTGGCGTCGGCTGGATCAGGCGGGGGTGATCTATAAATCGACTTATCGGGGCTGGTACTGTGCCGGCTGTGAGGCTTTTGTGACTGAGAGTGAGGCTCGAGAACATGATTTTATTTGTCCTGATCACAGTAAGCCATACGAAAAGCTGAGTGAAGATAATTATTATCTGGCGGTATCTAAGTTTACCGATCAGCTCAGAGAGTTCGTTAAGGCGGCTGTTGTGCCGGAGTTTCGGGGCAAAGAGCTCCTGGAGCTATTAAAAGATGGGGCGCAGGATGTCTCTATCTCACGACCTGCTGACAAATTAAGCTGGGGAGTGGCAGTACCCGGTGATTCATCACAAGTGATGTATGTCTGGATCGATGCTCTATCTAATTATCTAACAGTACTGGGATATCCGGACGAAAAGTGGCATGATGACTATTGGCCGGCTCAGGTCGAGATCGTTGGTAAGGATATCCTGCGCTTCCATGCGATTATCTGGCCGGCTATGCTTTTGGCACTAGGCTTACCTTTGCCGGAGAAACTGATGGTACACGGCTTTATCAATGTCGATGGTAGCAAAATGAGTAAATCGATTGGCAATGTGATCAGCCCGCTGGAAATTATTGACGACTATGGTGTTGATGCTTTTCGCTACTATTTTACGGCGCATGTGCCGACGTTTGAGGATGGCGACTTTAGCTGGGATAAGTTTGAGTCAGCCTATAACGGTGAGCTGGCTAACGACTTGGGTAATCTGCTGGCCAGGGTGATCGCCATGATTCGCAAGTACTTCGGTGGCAATCTTAGCTTTGTCAGCGATGATAACGAACTGAAAGACCAGGCGGAGACCTTGCTGGGTAACTATAAGGTGGCGATGGATGGACTTAATCTGCATGATGCCGTGCTGGCTATCATGGAGTATGTCCATGAGCTAAACCAATACATTGAACGTTCGGCGCCCTGGCAGGTAGCAAAGCTGGAAGATAAGTCAGAGAGGCAGGCTCGACTAGATCAAGTATTCTCGACATTGGTTAATGGGCTACTGCTGGTAGCCAAGTATCTATCACCTTTTCTACCTGATACCGCCCAGCAGCTCCATCAGGCAGTAGGGGGTGACAGCGTGCCGGAGACTACGCCGATTATTTTCCCCAAAAAGTATCTTCACAGTGAATCGGCTAAGCATGACTAGAGCCGGATGTTCGGCGGATACGCACTGTCATATCCATAGTTCGGATTACCCACTGAGTCCGAGCGAAGTGCTGACGTCTGCTTTAGATAGTGGTGTTAGTCAGACCATTACCATGGGGTGCGACCCGGCGGATAGTGAACTGGCGGTTCGCTATGCACTGAAGCAAGGTCAGCCCGAGGGGCTGATACTCAGAGCCGGTGTGGGGATTTATCCTCATCAGGCGGGCGACTTTCGCCCTAGCGATATTGATCGGTTGCAGACACTAATTGACACTAGTAGGCGGGTGATTGCGGCGGTGGGCGAGGTCGGGCTGGATTATTGTTATGACACCGTCCCACCTGCCAAGCAATTGGAAGCTCTCGAAGCGTTGATCCAGTTGTCGCTCGACAATGCTTTGCCGCTGTCGCTTCATGTTCGATCCGGCGACTACGGTGATGCCTTTGCTGATCTCTGGGCGCTACTTGGTAATTTTCCGCATGGTGTCAGTGGAGTGGTTCATTCCTTTACCGACAGTCAAGCCAACCTTGAGCAGGTGCTTAAGCGTGACTTGAGTATTGGCGTTAACGGTATTATCACCTTTAACCGTGACCCGGCTTTGGCGGAGGTGTATCGGACCGTTCCGCTTGATCGAGTGGTGCTAGAGACCGATTCACCTTATCTGGCACCCGTACCTTATCGAGGTAAGACGAATCAACCGAAATACATCCGACAGATTGCCGAGCGACTAGCCGAAGTGCAGGGTGTGCCTCTGGCGCAACTGGTTGAGGTGGTGGCCGGTAATGTCGAACGAATATTTCATCTGTCAACTACTGATGCCGGGCTCGGCTAGGGTGTTAGCTTTTATGCTATACTGGAACAAACGGGGTTAGTGCCTGTTTTAGGTTATAAGGAGTAAAGGGGGTAGCTGGATTAAGCTATAGCTAACACATTTGACTACGACTTGAAATAAGTTTAAGATCCGGGGTCGGATTAGGACTCGGATCGATATCTGATTAAAGGAGGAAAAATGAAAATAACATGTACGAGGAAGCGAAGCAGACTGGCGACACTGCTACTGGCGCTAGTGTTGGTGCCGGTGATGATGCTCGGTGTAGTCTCGACACTTTCGCAGCCGGCGAAAGCGGATACCACATACCCCATTCATGTGACTAATGGTACCGCCAAGCTTGGTGGCACCAGCGTGGTAGCTGCAGCGGCCGGGCAGACCATTCAGCTTGTGGCTGATCCTGCACCGACTGGTAAGGTGTTTGATGCCTGGACTGTATTGGAAGGTATTAATCTTAGCGATCTGGCCAGTAAGACCAGCCCGGTTACTACCTTCATCATGCCGGACAAACCGGTTAACGTTGCGGCTATGTTTAAGTCCGGTACACCGCTTCCGACCACATATAGCCTAAATACCAGCGTTAGCGGTGGTCACGGTACGATCTCGCCCAGCAAGACGAATATTACGGCAGGTAGTATGGAGGCCGTTGTCTTCACGCCGGAATCCGGCTATGAGATCGACAAAGTGACGGTCAACGGCTCGGTGGCTAATGTGACCGGTGACACCCTAAATATAGCTATGGACAGCGACAAGACCGTAGTGGTAACCTATAGGAAGATTGCCGGCGGCGGTAACCCTGCTCAGCCGGGTAATCCCGGTACTCCGGGCAACCCTGCTCAGCCAGGTAACTCAGGTACTCCGGGCAACCCTGCTCAGCCAGGTCAACCGGCTCGACCAGCTGTCAATAAGAATAAAGGTAAGTCACCTGTGCCGGCAGCTCCTAATACTGCAGCCGAAGCCTAGTAGATCGGTAAAGATCTTTAGCGTAAAAATAGTAGCCTCAGAAGAGGCTGCTATTTTTTATGGCCAAGCCCGACCGGTTTAATCTACGAGCACCGGGCTACTTAAGCTGAGCGGCATCGGCATATGGTATAATGCTAAGTATGAAATTATAGAACACTCAACTAGGGGCAAATTGGTTTAATCTGTGAAAGGTGTTCTATGCTTAAAATCTCTAACTTATCTTTTTCTTATGGTAGCGAGACGATACTTGATCGACTCAGCTTAAATCTACCCAGTTGGGGGCTAGTGGCCGTTATCGGTGATAATGGAACGGGCAAGACGACCTTGCTGCGTTTGATCGCCGGTCAATTGACTCCGGACGATGGTTCAATCCGGCTGACGGGACGGGTGGGTTATCTGCCACAAGATCACCATAACGATACCTTGTCGGGCGGGGAGATCGTCCGAGCTAAGCTAAGGGAGCTATTCGAGGCTCACTATGATTGCTTGCTGTTGGACGAGCCGACAAATAATCTGGACGCTCGAGCGAGGCAATGGCTAGTGGGTGAACTACGACGATTTAACGGTCTGGCAATAATAGTTAGCCACGATCGGCGTTTTATTGACGCTGTGGCTAGTAGCTTGGTGGTGATCAAGGCCGGCAAAGCTCAACTGTATGGTGGCAACTACGGCGACTATCAAGAGCGGATCAAACAGGCTGAAATGGAGCAGTGGGGAGAATATACTAAGGCAAGGTTAGAGCGTAAACGCTTAAACAAACGCATGGCGGTGGCTCGGTCACGAGCGCATAAGACGGAGAACAAGCATTTCGACAGATTGAAGTGCGAAAGTAAAATGGGCTTTAATAATGCAAAGAACGCAACGCAAAGTAGAGCCGGTAAGGAAATTCGAGCTGTCAAGACCAGGCTGGATCAGCTGGCCGGCGTCGAGAAGCCGACCGTACGTAAGACCTATCGGGCCAACTTTACTGCTGAACAGCTGGGCGACCGCCGGATTCTAGCGGTAGACGGCTTGACTAAGAGTTACCGGAAGAACCTATTCCGAGAGATCAGTTTTACCGTGCGAACGGGTGAGCGAGTCAGAATCATTGGCGACAATGGGGCGGGTAAGACGACCTTGTTGCGAATTATTATCGGTCAGCTGGCTCCGGACAGCGGCACTGTCAAGATAACGACCGGTGTGCGCTATGGCTACGTAGCGCAGGGTGTCTACGGACTGGACCTTGAGCGAAATCTACTCAGCCAAGCAGATGCTGAGACCGGCGAGATCTACCAAGCTGCTTCGACGATGGATCTGAGCCCGACTGCAGTGGCGGTGCCGCTTAACCAGCTGTCACGAGGGCAACTAACTAAGATGGCGGTCCTAAAGCTAATCTTGGATCGGCTTGATCTGATAATTCTTGATGAACTAACCAACCATCTGGATATCCGGGCTAGAGAGAATATTGAGCGGGCTCTAGCGGAGTATCCCGGAGCGATCATCTACGCCACCCATGATGAGGTTTTGGCTCAGGCGCTAGGGGCGGACAAGCAGGTTATTCTATCGACGTCAGGCTAAGGATAGCTTAGGTAGATAAAGGCGGTGCGTTACTTATGTCGGTATTTGGGCAGTACAACCGGCTCTAGCTCGGTCGTGCTTGGATGAGGTGAGTTATATGGTGGCTGAGTAATCTAGTGGTATCATAGAGGTAATGGTTTATTTAGATTATGCGGCGGCTACTCCGGTGGACGAGCGAGTCCTCCGAGCGATGATGCCGTATTTTACTGATAAGTTCTATAATCCGTCGGCACCATATCTTGCGGCGACTCAAGTACGGCAAGATGTTGAGCGGGCCAGATCTGAGCTGGCTCGTTGCATTGGAGCCAGGTCGGCTGAGGTGGTGATGACTGCCGGAGCGACTGAATCGGTCAATCTGGCGCTAAATGGAGTCTCGGGCAAGGTGATAACTCTGGCGACGGAACATCCGGCCGTGCTCAATGCGGTGCAGGCCGGAGGCGGCGTAATCTTGCCTGTTCGGTCTGATGGTCGAGTGGAGCTAAAACAGCTGGCGGAGTCAATTGATGATGAGGTTGGTCTGGTGTCGGTCGGTTATGTTAATGGTGAGACCGGTGTCGTTCAGCCGCTGAAAGATATTGCCATGGTCATAGACCAAGTGAGGGCTGATCGGCGAAAACGTAATGTAGCTCAGCCGATCCGGCTGCATAGTGACGCCTCGCAGGCGGCGGGATTACTGGATCTCAATGTAGCCAGGCTGGGGGTTGATTTACTGACTCTTAATGCAGCTAAGTGCTACGGCCCAAAGCAGGTGGGACTACTCTATATCCGGGCGGGAGTCAAGCTCAAACCTTTGATTATCGGTGGCGGTCAAGAGATGGGGCTACGGGGTGGTACGGAAAATGTAGCCGGTATCATTGGCTTCGCTAAGGCTCTGGTGCTGGCGGAGGAACATCGCCACAGTGAGGTCGGGCGCTTGAGTCAGCTACGTCAGAGTCTGAAGCAGAGCCTAATGAAGCATTTGACAGGTATTCGTTTTAATGAGAGTGACAATAATTCGCCCGCCATCCTCAATATTTCTATCACCGGAGTGGACGGCGAGAGGGTTGTCTTCGCTCTGGATGAGCTGGGAGTGCAAGTGGCAACAGGGTCTGCCTGTGCTGCAAATAAAGGTCGTCGCAGTCATGTCTTACTGGCGATGGGGCGGACTGAGGCGGAGGTGGATGGGTCGCTTCGCCTGTCGCTTGGTCGACCGACAACCGAGGATGACATAGTGCAAGCCGGCGAACTGATCGTACGAGCCGTCAGCGAGCAGAGCAAATTTGGGGTGGTAGGATATGGGACGTAAATTGGCGGTGCTGGCCGGATCAATCGTGGTGGTACTGGTGATAGTCGTCTGTACGATCAACCGGGTTTTGAATGAAGATGATCTGTCGGCCTGTGTCGCTCCCTCGGTATTAGACAATTGCACTACGGCGGATACCATCGTAGCGGTCAGTGGAGGTGACACCGAAGCTCGAGCGATTATGGCTATTCGGCTCTTTAAGGCGGGCTGGGCTCGACACATTATCTTTAGCGGCGCCTCAGCCGACCCTGATTCTATCTCAAATGCCGAAGCGATGCGACGACTAGCTATTGAGGCCGGTATACCCAAACGTTTGATTACAGTAGAGGAGAAGAGTCGAGACACCAAAGAAAATGCTGAGAATACAGTCAAGATCTTGCACGAACTGCGAGCCAAGAATGTTATCTTAGTCAGCAGTCCGTACCATCTTAAGAGAGTTAAGCTCAACTTTGAGTATGTCGATGACACGATTTACTACCGGACTATGCCGGCTAATGACAAACTGTGGCATAAATGGTTCTTAACTAAGCGCGGTTGGGCTATCGCTATTACTGAGCTGCTCGGCATCGCTAAAGTGAACGCAGAGTCAGAATGAGCCGAGTCTACGTCGGTATGTCGGGCGGGGTGGACTCGTCATTAACTGCGGCCGTGCTGGTTCAACAGGGCTACGATGTGACAGGTGTCTACATGCAGAATTGGATCAATGATGTGCCCGGTATGCGTTGTCCGTGGGCTGACGACTTAGCTGATGCTAAGCGGGTGGCAGTTCATTTGGGCATCCCTTTCAAAGTGTTTGATTTTCGTCATGAATATAAGCAGCTGGTAGTTGATTATATGATCGGGGAATATCAGGCAGGCCGGACGCCAAACCCGGATATCATGTGCAATCAGGAGGTTAAATTTGGGCTATTTCGCCAGGCGGCATTTAGGGACGGCGCAGAGCAAATTGCGACGGGACACTATGCTCGCTCGCAGGGAAGTCGGCTAATGCGGGCGGTCAACCAGGATAAAGACCAAACGTATTTTCTGTATCGGATCACCGGAGAAGCGGTGGCTCAGACTATCTTTCCTCTCGGTAATTATCGGACTAAAGCTGAGGTGCGGGCTGATGCCGAACGGCTAGGTCTTAGCACCGCTAGAAAGCCTGACTCTCAGGGAATTTGTTTTGTCGGCACCGTGAATATGCGGGACTTTCTCGGACAATATATTCAAACTAAACCTGGCGAGATTATCGACCAAGAGACGGGTCGTCATGTGGGCGAGCATGACGGGGCGATCTTTTATACACTAGGACAACGTCATGGACTGAATGTCGGTGGAGGCTTGCCGTACTATGTGGTAGGTAAAGACATGGGGCGCAATATAGTCTATGTCAGTCGTCGGCTTGATAGTGAAGTATTCTGGCGTAACGAACTGACTTTATCGCAACTAAATTGGATCAACGAGGCGCCGGTGGCAGAGGGTGACTATCTGGTCAGAGTACGTCATCGTGCGCCACTGAAAGCAGCGTCAGTCAGGTGGCAAGATGGTGATCGGTTGGTCGTGACACTGAAAGAGCCGGAGCGGGCTGTGGCTAGTGGACAATCGGTGGTCATCTATGACGACCAGGTTTGCCTGGGTGGCGGAGTGGTCTGCTAGATTTTCGGCTTTAGGGCGACGATGTGCTATGATAGCTACAGCTGAGGAGATGGGTTGCTAGCTCAGCTGGCTAGAGCGCCTCGTTTACACCGAGGAGGTCAGGGGTTCGAGCCCCTTGCGACCCACCATTTGGGGCACTAGCTCATTTGGCTAGAGCGCTTCGCTGGCAGCGAAGAGGTGAGCGGTTCGAATCCGCTGTGCTCCACCACTTAGGATTCCGGGGTGGTAGCTCAGCTGGCTAGAGCGCTACATTCACACTGTAGAGGTCGGGAGTTCAAGTCTCTTCCGCCCCACCAGATATCATTTGAGTAACCACCTGCTATTGAGGTGGTTATTTTAGTGACGAGAGAGCGGGTGGCCTTTAGCTAATCTTCAGCTAGCACGGCTTAGTATGCTAGTGTAAAGTGACAAAGGAGGTAAAATGAAGGTCTTGATTATCGAGGATGAAACCAAGCTGGCCAATGCGCTGAGTCGGGGTCTTAGACAGGAGAGTTATGCCACCGAAGTGTATAACAACGGTGAAGATGGCCTGGCGGCCGCCTTGCATGATGAATACGATCTGATGATTATCGACCGGATGCTACCGGGTAAAGAGGGGCTGGAGATTATCCGGGAGGTGCGAAGCAAAGGAATCAGAACGCCTGTCATCGTCTTGACTGCTAAAGGGCAGATTCGTAATCGAGTAGAGGGGTTGGATGCCGGGGCTGATGATTACATGGTGAAGCCGTTCAGCTTTGAGGAGCTATTAGCTCGGATCAGGGCGCTATTTCGTCGTCCCTCGGATGCAGTTGACACTGTGCTTAAGGTGGGAGATTTAACGATGAATACCAGTCGATCGGAGGTGCGACGAGGTAAGAAGCGGATCAAGCTGACTTCGACTGAGTATGCCCTCTTGGAATATTTAATGCGCAATCAAGGTCGGACGATCAGTAAAGATAAGTTGATTGGGCACGTCTGGGATTTTGATGCTGATATTCTGCCTAATACGGTTGAAGCTCATGTCGGATCGCTGAGGCGCAAGATCGACAAACCATTTGCCGGACCGGAACTGCTCCAGACGATTCGGGGCTTCGGCTACCGGCTGGAAGCGGCGTCATGATGAAGATATTTGATAAGGCCACTGTCAAACTTACAGCGATCTACACTATTATCATCATGGTCGTATCGCTATCTTTCTCGATGGGGATCGGTATGACTACTATGGGTGAGATCAGGCGTCCTTATAAGACGCCCGACCTCATCGTCCAGCTGAGAGTCGAGAGTGACTTTGCTAACGTCTATAATCACCGGGTGCATGATGTTGAGACCAAAGTGTGGGCTAGTCTCTTCTGGATCAATGTCGGCATCCTGATAGCCGGGGCAATGGCATCCTACCTACTGGCACGACGGACGTTAAAGCCAATTGAGAAAGCGATGGAAGATGAGACGCAGTTTGTCTCAGATGCCAGTCATGAGCTGAGGACGCCGCTTGCTACCATGCGGATGGAGAACGAGGTATTGCTACGTGATGACGAAGCTAAGAAGTCAGACTACAAGGAACAGCTAAAGAGCAATCTCGAGGAGATAGATAAGCTGCGTCAGCTGACCGATACTCTACTGAGGCTAAGCGGCTCCGGCAAGCTGGAGCTGGCGGCAATTGATGCCAGTGAAGTGGTTGGGCGAGCTATCGACCGGGTTCAAGCGACGGCAGGGGCGAAAAAGATAACGATAGACAATCAGCTAGGTGATAAGTCGCTGAAACTGGTAGCTAACGCCGATGCTCTGATAGAGATACTCTATATATATCTGGATAATGCTATCAAGTACTCGCCGGAAAATAGCCGGATTGAGATTATTAGCGACGGCAAGAAGAGTCTGGCGGTGCGGGATCACGGTAGTGGTATAGCCGACAAAGATTTGCCAAATGTCTTTAACCGATTTTATCGGGCAGACGAGTCACGTAATTCTGAAGGGTTCGGTCTGGGGCTTAGTCTAGCCAGTCGATTGGCGGAGCAGATGGGTGCTAAGGTATCGGCTACAAATAACCCTAGTCGGTGTGGCAGCGGAGCGACTTTTACTATTTGCTTCTAGGAGGTGGATGGTATAATGGCCAGTGAGCGCTCGTGCTGGAATTGGTAGACAGGCATGCTTGAGGTGCATGTGTCGGTTACGACGTGGAAGTTCAAGTCTTCTCGGGCGCACCAATATATTATTAGGCCGGGGTGGGATATCACGCAAGCTAGTTGAAACGCTGGCAAGTATATGGTATGGTAAAGCTAGTTTATGAGTGAGGTAAGTGGTGATCCGGTGATAACTCCAGCTAGCGGTGTTACCGTGCCGGCCGATAGTCAGGCTGGCGGTGTCGGTGCCGGTCTAGATGGCTTGAGGGAGTTAATCAGGATTAAAAAGGAGATTCTGGCGCAAAATGGTGAGCCGGAAGCGAGTCAGTCTTCGGTTGATGATCAGCCAACGAAGAAAGCGAGGAAGCGTGGTCGTGGTCGCAAGAATAAACAACCGACCGAGACGGTAGTGCCTGAGAGTGTAGAGTTTCATCTGCCGTTTGAGGCTAGTGATATTGTCTATGGCGAGGCGGTGGGTAAGCCTAAGTTGACTGATGTGCGACTATACGTAAAGCAAGATGGCAAAGTCTTGATCTACGACCATAATATCTTCCCGGATCAGGATGAAGAGTACCTGCAGTGTGCTGGTAAATTGCTTAATAGTCATCGAGATCATTTTCGATCCATTGCGGTGGGTGATATCACAGTCTATCTGGCGAATAATGCCAATCTTCTACCTAAGAACGGCGAGCTAATCTATGGCGATAAATACAAGATTGTTTGTCGGAATGATGAGATCCTTGAGACAATAACTAAAGTATTGACTCCAAAAGCCCCTAAGTCTGACCTCTCGGCTGACTTAGTGCGTAAAGTGCTATTGGTGCAGGAAGTGGCTAAAAAGGTGGCGAGTACCGGGCAAGTTCAGCCGGCTGATGTGATGAACGTTTTTCTGGCGATGGGTGAAGCTTCTGACCGACTGGCACAAAAAGTGCTAGGTGTCAGCTTGCCAACGATCGAACGGGTAACTGATCACTTGCGAGCTAGGCGAGCCATCGATGAGCCGGACAGCGATGGTAAATATCCGATCCTGATTCAGAACATCACTGAGCTAGAGCAGGCTGAAACGCTGTCTAACGAGGAGCAGGTAAATTATTTTTGTCGGGCAGTGCATAGTGAAACCGTCAGGGGTAAAAAGCTACTTTATGATCTAGTCGAACTGCCGTCGGTCAAAATGGCTGATAACTATGTGCGAGCGGTAGCTAGTTTTTGTCGAGCTTCCACCGACGTGAAGTTGCGACATTTGTTTAGCGAGGCCGATGAACTGGTTCGAGTATCTGAGGTCTTACAGTTAGCCAGTGCTGACGGATCTGTCGGCAGTAATGATCTGGTTAGTCAAGAGCTCTTCCAGAATTATGTCACTAAGTACATGCTAGTGGCGGAATATCCGATAGATAGTGTTGGCGGGGGCTTCCCTTGGTTTCAGTTCCAGATTAGTCGAACTGACCGGCTCAAGCTTGATACGCTGCGCTACTTGATGGCGAATCTTGACTGGATTAGTTGTATCTATACTAATACCGAGTTAGGTCGTTTGACCCGGATAGTAAGGGCACTTAAGTCGTCGGTAGGCGAAAGTACTTTTGTCGCTACAAGAGATGCCCTGGCTGTCAAGTTGGCTGGGATTATTGAGGAGCGCAAGGCGCAGCGCACCATTGACCAGGCTCAGCTAAGGCTGGCTAAACGTAAATAACTCAGTAGCTAAATAAGCCGCCGGCTGTTGGATCCGCCGGGCTTGGTCATTTTCTTTTGTTTTGATCCTGATCTAACTTAGCTTGAACTTCGTCGGGTAAATAGCTACCTGCCTGGTGATAGCCTGCCTTCCATTGATAGCCCTTTCCGTACCCCAAGTGGCGCATTAGTTTAGTCGGGGCGTTGCGAATGAAGAGCGGTATGGGACTGTCGGGGAACTCTTCAGCCAGCTGCCTGGCTTGTAGCCAAGCGTCATATGATTCACGAGATTTCTTAGCTCGACACAAAGCAATAACGACATGCGACAGAATGATCCCTCCCTCAGGCAAACCGACTCGTTCGATAGCCAGAAAGGCGTTTGTGGCTAACCCCAGGGCACCGTTACCAGCTAGCCCGATATCTTCGCTGGTGAAGATGACCATTCGTCGGGCGATGAACTTAGGATCCTCGCCGGCTTGGATCATCCGGGCTAAATAGTATAGAGCAGCTGTTTCATCACTGCCACGCATTGACTTGATAAAGGCGCTGGCGATATCGTAGTGTCCATCAGCTTTCTTATCGTAGCGGGGTAAACGCTGTCCCAGTGCTTGTTCGACCAGCCGGCTGGTAATCTTTTTCCTATTGGGCGCTAGACTTTCGGCTAATTCCAGGGCGCCTAGAGCATAGCGAGCGTCACCGTGAGCTAGGCTGGCGATGGTGTCAATAGCGTCAGGGGAGATTCGGCGCTCTAGTTTCTCTAGCTTGATGGCTCGACTGAGGATTCGCTTGATCTGGTCGGTCGATAGTTGCTTAAGGATGACTACTCGGGAGCGAGAGATGAGGGGCGGGATTACTTCGAAAGAGGGATTCTCGGTGGTGGCGCCGATCAGCATGATTAGTCCGCTTTCAACATGAGGCAGGAATGCATCTTGCTGAGCCTTGTTAAAACGATGAATCTCGTCGACAAAGAGGATGGTGTGTAGTTGTAAGTTCCAGTTTTGGTGAGCTCGTTCAATTACTTTCTCTATATCGGCTTTCTTAGCAGAGACGGCTGATATCTCGATGAAATCAGCTTTTACCTCGCTGGCGATGATTCGTGCTAAGGTGGTTTTGCCTGTTCCCGGCGGTCCCCAGAAGATCAGTGATACCGGCTCGCCTTGCTCGACGATTGGGCGCAGCACAGCCATTGCCTCATCTTGGCCAACTACTTCGTCTAGACTGCTCGGTCTCATTCGTTCAGCGAGCGGCTGGCGATTTGGCTGTTCCATAACTACATTATACAACAGAGAGTTTGTCGAAATTGACCGGTTGCGAGTTCAATCTTGTGCTACAATTAAACTATGAATAATAAGAGGAGGTCTTATGCGAAACAAAACAACCTACTGGCGATTTAAGCCGTGGGTAGTTGTCTTATTCTTGGCACTGTACACTTTGTCAATTTGTGGAATTACTGCCGCGGCAACTTGGGCGATAGTTACTAGCGTTAATTCGTCTAGCACAGGCACAGATTCATTGAGCGACGGACTGGACGGCCACATGGAGCTGAGGAAACCAATTATCTATCTTTACCCCACAGCTACCACGAGTATCTCGGTGCAGCTGCAAAAACCAGAGAACTTTACTACGACTTATCCGTTGTACGGTGATGGTTGGCGAGTAACTGCTCAGCCCGATGGCAAGTTGTCGGACGCTTCAGGCAAACAATACTACGCTCTTTATTGGGAAGGGAAAGACACTTCGCCTCATGATTTTTCGACAGGTTTTTACGTCACCAAGGATACGGCGGCGCACGTGTTAGAAAAGCAACTAACAAAAATTGGTCTGAACAGTCGGGAACGAAATGAATTTATAATATATTGGCTACCGGTATTACGTGACATTGGTCAGAGCGTCATTCATTTTCGTTTAACTGATGAATTACAGTCACGAAACAAGCTAACGATAAGTCCAGCTCCTGACTCGTTGCTGCGCGTAGCGATGGATATTAAACCAGTCAGGAGACCGGTGGTGTTGCCGGCGCAGAAACTTGATTCGTTTGAGCGCAAAGGATTTGCAGTTGTCGAGTGGGGCGGCAGAGTGGTTGGCGAGGATAGAATAAAGTAATAAAATCAAGTCTCGTTCTTCAGAATTGATATGTCAGGCTGTCGCCGATGGCTACGATTTTCACATTTTAAGTACAAAGTTTCGTCAAGCGTTTCGCAAATTAGCCAGGGAAACTGTGCTATAACCAGACTATAACAGAGGAAGTATGAATAACAGTAGGGCTAATTATTCTCGCGGCTATCGTGATTTTCGTTTTGAGTGGCATCAAGGTAGTTAATCAATATCAGCGCGGCGTGGTGCTAACCCTCGGTAAGTTTACTGGAGTTAAGAGTCCTGGGCTGAGACTGTTTTTCCCTGGCATCCAGTCAGTCACCATGGTTGATGTGCGCTCGACACCGATAGATGTACCAAAGAAATCGTCGATGCCGAGACCGACAAATGGGGTATTGATGTGGAGAACGTCAAGATTCAGAATATTGAGCTTCCAGGTGATGTGAAGCGAGCCATGGCTAAGCAGGTTGAGGCTGAGCGGGAGCGTCGTGCCAATATTATTAATGCTGACGGTGAGAGGGCGGCCGCAGAGACGCTAGCAGAAGCGGCTAGAATCTTGGCGGAGACACAGGGAGCGATCAATCTACGTACGTTAAATACGTTAGAGCGTATCTCAACTGAACCCAGTCAAAAGACGATGATGCTCTTTCCGATTGAGCTGATCGACGCTATCCGGGGGTGAGAAGAAGTAGTAGTGTGTTTCGTCAATAATCGTACAATTGTATGGCCGGTTATTCTGTGTATCCATTAATGCAAAAGTTGACTTCCGCTAGGCTATAGTAGGCTGTAACTAAACTTATAGTAAAATAGCCGCCCAAATGCGACCTCTGAAAAAAGTTCTATTTATGGTGCGGGTTAAGAGACTCTAACTCTCGACCTCTTCCTTGGCAAGGAAGCGCTCTAAACAACTGAGCTAAGCTCGCATCTCTTTAGATTATAGATGAATTTGATTTTAAATTCAAGGGTTTTTTTGAATTTTTTATAGCCTAAACAGTTCTGAAAAATTATTTCTGAGTAAAGTAGCCGGGATTACCTGGAATATCGATATGGGCATAATCGCTGTTGTAGTTTGGCCAAGCGTAACTGGTGCCATTTCCTCCGACAATATTAGTCGTATGCTCAAACATCTTCTGGGATGCAGGACTTAATCCTGCAACGGTAACGCTTGGTGAAACTAGAATGGTTTTCATTCCAGCATCAGTAAACATAGCTTCGGCCGTAGTTAGACTACGAGTATCAAAACTTGAAATATCTAAGGTACCATTACCTGGGTTTTTCATGGATGATAAGAACATATTTTTCATATTAGTTACCTTGCGAGTATCAAAGGAAGAAATATTCAAATTAATCAGATTAGCTTGACCTTGGAACATAGCCTCCATAGTTACAACATTACTTGTATCAAAATTCGAGAGGTCAAGATTTTGAAGAGCTGGCACAGCAGACCAATGAGAGAACATAAATGACATATCAACAACATTATGTGTACGAAAGCTAGAGACATCAATACTAGATAAGGCGGTCATCTCCTCAAACATGTATTTCATATGGGTAGCATTTGAAGTGTCAAATTCACGGAGATCAAGGCTTGTTAGGGCATGACAATGTGAGAACATGAACTCCATGATACGCGCATTTTTAGTAGTAAATCCTGCGTGCTGAAAATTCCTTAGATCAGTAAGACGGCCAAACATCGCCGCCATATCGATAGCGGAATCATTCTGCCAACCAGAAACATTGAGATCAGTAATTTCCTCACTGTAGACAAAAGTACTATTCATATTGGTAACATTGCGAGTATTCCAACCAGAAAGATCCAACTGTCTTACATTCTTCAATCTGGCAAAAGTAAAAGATAGGTTAGTGACACGGCCGACATCGAAGTGGCGAACATCAATACTAGGAAGATGTGAGCCTTGGAACATCCCCTCCATGTCTCTGACATTACTAGTATTAAAATGTGAAAAATCGATTGGTGACGGACTAACTGAACCGGTATTTGGGTCATCACTACCAAACATATGACTCATATCTTCGACCTGAGAAGTATTGAGATTCCCTATGTTTAAATCTTTAACTAACTTCTTTCCACTATGAAACATATATCTCATATCTTTAGTCTTACTAGTATCAATCTCGGTCGTATCGATAACAGACACATCCTTATTTCCATCGTTAAGGTCATAAAACATAAATCCAGCATCAACGTTTGCATATGAGATATCTGCGTCACTCCACCAGAGTAGGGTTTTATTAGTAGCATCATACCAGAGATATATTGGCCGACCCGAATCGGGAGTAGAGACGATCCTTGCTAAAGCTGGATTAGTAGGAGCAACCGATGAACGCTTAAATACATCAATATCATTAGCTGGGGCAACATCTCGGACTATCTTATTGAAAACAGGCCCCTCAACAAAGGTGGCTGTGGCTGGAACATAATTGGAAATGACCGTGAAGGCAATCTGCTTAGAATAGGTCCCCGCAAGAAGGTCTGGTCCGGATTTAACCCCAAAATCAATAAAATACTTAAGGCCAAAACTAGAATTTCTAGTAAATAGAATGTCTGGGGTGCTGGCCTTAGGGATTGGAAGATAATTCCCGGTCGACATAGAAGAAGCACGAGAAGCACGATAACCCCAATTCTTAGGACTAAAGGAAGTATCCGACAGTGAAGTAGTTATTGAGGTAATCTTTTGAGTAATGGACGAATCGGAATGATTAAGATTAGTATCTTCATCAATGCTGGAAATATAGCCAGTAGCACCGGTAGAATTATTCGTATAGACATCAATAAGAAATGAACTATGCTTGAAAGTGGACGAGATAAGCTCGGCCTGCGTAAAACTAAAATCAATGGAAGGTGTACTTGAAACGGTAATAATTGGAGAGGTGGTTGGTGATCCGGGAGCAGCAAAGGTGGAATTTTGAGAAAAAACAAGAATTGATACTATCAAGGCTCCAATTATAGATATAAAACCAAGCGGAATATACCGGGCATGGTAATTAAGTGCAAAATCTTGTTGTCCTGGATTTTTTATTTTTTTATTCTGGCATAAAGTAGCACCCCCCCCCGATACTATTTTTTGTTTTTTTGATATGAACATATTTACTTAATTTTAACATAATCAAAATAAAAAGATAACGGATTCTGAGAGGGAGAATATCAAAAAAGTATGTAAATAAAAAATCGCTCAAGGAGCGAAGTTTTAAATGACTGGTGCCCGAAATGGGACTTGAACCCATATGGATTTCTCCATTCGATTTTAAGTCGAACGCGTATACCAATTCCGCCATTCGGGCATGGTTGTATTATAGTACAATTAACAGAGTTTTACTATATTTTATAACGTTCACTTCAAATTCTTTTTATCCAGTGATAGAATTAAAGCAAGATAGTAATCTAATAATAGTCTACAGAACTCAAGCATGGTGGAATAATGAAAAGTAAATCTAAGATATCATTTTTAAAAAATAGATCAAAATCATTTAGCCAGTTCCTTGAAAAGCATTTTTGGATAGTTATTGGCTTATTAATCCTGTTATTTGCTGGTCTTTCTCTTGGAATTGGATTGTCTCAAAGTGTTTGGTTTGATGAAGCCTATTCGATTACACTTGCAAAAAAGCCGGTGAATGATTTGATACACTTAACGGCAATAGACGTCCACCCACCAATATATTATCTATTTCTTCATTTTTGGGGGAATATATTTGGTTTTGGTGAATTTAGCTTACGTTTTTCTAGTGTTATGATGATGGCGACTGCAATTGTTTTAATGGCGATACTGCTTAAACATTTATTCGATAAACGTTTTGCAACTTTTGCTACTTTTTTACTCTGCTTGTCGCCAATGTTGATTCGTTATGGTTTTGAGATCAGGATGTACGCATTAGCAACAATGCTTGCCGTATTGGCAACCTTGGTACTTTTCTTTATAGAAAAAGAGAAAAATATAAAAAAATACCGTTTCCTACAGATTATTTATGCAGCATTAATAGCAGTTGGAATGCTGACTTTATATTATACAATCGTAATTTGGCTGACTCACTTTGCCTATCTATTTTGGCATACTATTAGGGATAAAAAACCAATATTCCGTCAAGATTTTTGGCTAATGTATATACTTGCAGTGTTATTTTTCTCACCTTGGTTACTTACTATGATTAAACAATTTACTAATGGAGCGTTAGCGCAAATTTCAGAACCGATGACGATTAATAATATCTTGGGGGTTTTCTCCTTTAATCTTCTATATAAACCGATTTGGCAACTTTCGCAAATTGGCGGTTTATTTATTTTGTGTTTCATCATTTTAATTGGCATTTTATTCGGTAGGTCTCTAAAAAATGACTCGAAAAATAATACTTTCTTAACTTTTTTAGCGGCTGGCCCATTAGTAATTGAGATCATTATTTGTCTAGTTAAACCAATGTATGTTGAACGATATCTCGTCTATTCGACGCCATTTTTGATAACACTAATAGCATATTTGGTCTTTAAAACTCAGGATAAAGTACGCTATGTTTCGATATTGTTCCTCTTTAGCTTACTCATAGTTGGCATTTTTAATTTGAAACAGGTAGGTAATTTTAATTTTCAAAGGATGCAAAGACCAAATATTAAAGAGTTATCTGAAGCGATAAAAGAAGCAGATCACAGAAAGATGATACCAGTTCTTGCAGATTCGCCGTATGAGGCAACTGAATTAAGTTATTATCTTAGCAATGAGATATATTTCTATGCCCCTTACGGAGAATTGGCTGGGGGCTATGCGCCTTTAAACAAGAGTAAATATCAAATTAAAAACGGTCAAGAGTTAAAAAAATTTAATTGTGTTAGATACACATATTATGACACAAAAATAGCCTCTCTACTCGAGAAACATGGTTTTAGAAAAACCCAGGACGAACAGACCGATCATGCTTTAAAATATATGGATTATTGTAAAAGATAGATGTGCAGGATAAATCTAACTTTTAAATTTTAAAGTTAGATGACATAGAAAAGATAGTTAATGATCAGTAGCTTTTATAACGATTTTGTTTTTTTGCTCGACGAATCTTTAAGATATCTTTAAACATGCGCCAAGAGTCCTTGACGATATTAACGCGATCAGTAGCAAAGTGTTGCCAACGAATGGGCACTTCCTTAAACTTAAAGCCATATTGTTTAGCAATAACAAACAACTCAACATCGAAAGCACCGGTAAAGGCACCAGTTTCGTTGGTGCGCTCAGGATTATAAACATAGAGCTGATCAAAAATGACACTAGATTTTTTACTAAAAAGCTTAAAGCCACATTGAGTATCGCGAATAGTGAGCCCAGTGAGAGTGCGCGTAATGAGGTTAAAGGTGTCACCGATGATTTTACGATACCATTTTGCATGAACAGTCTTGGTGTCAATTTTGCGTGAACCAAAGATAATATCAAAACGATCTCTATAAACTAAAAGTTTCTTTAGCTCAGAGATTGGAGTACTTTGATCAAAATCGGTAAAGAGACGCCACTCGCCACGAGCATAACGCATGCCAGCACAGACCGTGGATGCTTTACCCCCATGCTGATTTCTAAGAACAGTTATCTTGCCATATTTAAGACGAGGTGTCCATGAATCCTTAAAACCACTTAGAAGATCTACAGTCTGGTCAGTTGAACCATCATCAGAAAAAATAACCTCGTAAGCGTATTCTTGCTGTTCAAGAAACGGTAGGAGGTCTTTTAGACAACCACGTCGAAAATTCTTAGCTTCATTATATGAAGGAATAATGACTGATAGAAATATGGAGTCACGACTATTTTTCACGTCTAATTATGATGTTAAACTATTTTAGATTTTTAGTTTGGAGGCACCGACCGGAATTGAACCGGTGTACACGGTTTTGCAGACCGCTGCGTAACCACTCCGCCACAGTGCCATGTATTAATTCTAGCATAGTTGTAAAAAGAAAAATACACCTTGATGGTGTATTTTTGATTACCTCGTAATTTTGGGTAGAATTTAATCTTTTCTCAGAATGCCTGTCAGTACAAGCAACCTAGCCAAATTACTTCACACTCCACCCTTTGAACTTCGACGTCTCTCAACTTCGCCCAAGTTCTATATATAGTTTAGCATGAGTGGATTATTCGTCAACCTTGTTTTTTATGAGTTTTGTATTTTAATAGTTGACTATTTGTAGTTGCTTTTTTGGGTTCTTATGTTATTAATATGAAAGATAGGCCGTTTGGAATTTAACTTTGATGTTCGGTTTTATGTTTTTGTTCGGTTTAACAGATGCCATAGTGGCGATGAGTGGGTTTTAATTCGCAAAAAAAGATAACCTACGGTCATCTTTTTACATTACAACATATAACTGCAGCTTTAAAATTTTACAAGTTCTTTATCACCGGTGATGAGATCTTTAAACTCCACCGTACCAGTTTTACCTTCATTTTCACCAATCACACCGGCAAAACGAGCTATTTTTGCAGCATATTTCATTTTATCACCTAGTTTTTTATCTGAGTAAATAATATCAACGCTTTTACCTTGCTGACGTAGCTTTTTAGCGATTTGCGATGTGACTAGATATTCTGATTCGGATAATGGAATCAAAACATAATCCACAGGCGTAAATTCATAATCATCTAATAAATTATAAGTTTGTAAGATGTAAAAAAGGCGACTGAGACCAATAGAAATGCCAACACCTGGAAAAGACTGATCCGTGTAGTTGCTGGCCAAATTTTCATAACGACCCCCAGAACAAATTGAACCAATCTGTTTATACTCAGGTAGGATAGTTTCAAAGACTGTGCCAGTATAATAATCTAAGCCACGAATAATTAACATATCAGCAATTACCGATTTGCCAAGACCGTGCTGTTCGAGGAGATTTAAAACGAGATCTAATTCTTTAATACCTTGCTCAAATTGATCATTTTGAAGACTAAGGTTTTTGAGTGCTTTAATAGACTGTTCGCGTGGACCGTTAATTTGTACAAATTGAAGAATTTTTTCAATCTTCTCTTCAGGAATACCCAGAGACTCTAAAGCATTGCTAGTCTCCTTTATAGGTACTTTTTCAGCGTGATCAGTGATATCAAAAACCGCTTTGGCATCGCTAGATAAAGCAAGGGCCTCAAGAAAGCCAGATAAGATCTTACGGTTACTGATACGAATCAACATTTTGGGTTTAATAAAAGTTTGAAGTGCAGCATAGGCGGTTTCAACTACGTCAGCATCATAAACAATAGAAAGATTATTGCGACCGATCACGTCAACGTCAAGTTGATAAAATTCACGAAAACGTCCTTTTTGAGAACGCTCACCACGAAAATTGCGACCGATCTGGGTGACTTTGAATGGAAAGGTTAGTTCACTTTCATGTTCAACGACATAACGAGCCAAAGGGACAGTGTGATCAAAACGAAGAGCCTGATCGGCTTCATCTGCCGTCTCGGCAGTCTTCACGACCTTATAGATCTGTTTTTCTGTGTCACCGCCGGCCTTAGCAAGTAAAATCTCGGTACGATCGATGATTGGTGTCTCGATATACTGATAGCCATGAAGATGATACATCTTCGCAATTTGGTCTTTGATGGTATTAAAAACGATCTGAGCACCAGGCAACAGCTCCTGCATCCCAGAAATTGCAGATGTATTGATTCTTTTCATAATACCTTGATTATAGCATACTATATGATATACTAGTTTAAAGTGGTTCTGTAGCTCAGTTGGTAGAGCAGAGGCCTGAAGAGCCTTGTGTCACTGGTTCAAGTCCAGTCGGAACCACCATTTTTTATGAAAAAATACTTAATGATATAATATAAATATATCTATGGCAAATATTAATGATTATTTACGCAAAATGGGAGCGCAAAAAATTTCAAAAAAAGCTCCTTTTTCTGAGGCAGATCAATTAATCTTGGCAAGAATTTCGTATTTGCCGTTCCAAAAAATTAGACTTGTATCTTTTGAAACAATTGCGTCCGTGGCAGAGAAAATGAAGAAACTGCCAGCATCAGCTTTTGGTTGGCCAGATGATCGTAAGCTAATTGAACTCTTAGGGCAGTCAAAAAGATTTGAAAGAATGCGCGTAAGTGATTTTGTACGACATAATGATAAAAGTCTTGAGAAGCAATTCTCTGCAATAACGATACATCTCAATATTGAACGCGCCTACCTCTCATTCTATGGAACTGATAGCTCACTAACTGGTTGGAAAGAAGACTTCAATCTGGCTTTCCTCGATCAAATTCCAGCTCAAATTGAAGCTTTGGAATATCTTAAACAGATTCGTCGTAAATTTTTTTGGAAAAAACTCTATCTTGGCGGACATTCAAAGGGTGGGCATGTAGCAGTTTTTGCCGCCATCCATGTTTCTGATCATACCCAGAAGAAGATTCAAGCTGTTTATAATTATGATGGTCCTGGAATCCGAAAGGATCTGGCTGCACAAGATTTGGGTTCTTTTCAAATATTAGATCGAATTCATACTTTTGTACCACAAGAGTCGATTATTGGTCGTCTATTTGAACATCGCGAAGGATTAACTATTGTGCATAGTACGGCGAAAAATGTTTATCAGCACGATATCTATTCTTGGCAAGTCGAAGGAAATAAATTACTGAGATCCAAAACTACTAAACGTAGCGATATGATCAATCGTGCGATCAATAAATGGATGCAGGATGCTAGTTGCGAGGAAATTAAAATATTTGTCAATGGAATGTTTGAAATCTTCTCATCAGTTGAATTGAATAATCCGATGGAACTGATGCGAGAGTGGAAACATTTTGCTCCGAAGATCTTAAAAGAATTTATGAATACACCAAAAGAAAAGAAGAAGATAATTTCAGAAATTTGGCGTAAATTAGGTGAGTCATTAATTCGTTCACAAATTGAACAAAATGAACTTCTGACTAAATTTAATAAGACTTTTAAAAACAAGGAAAAATAATCTGATGCGCAAATTTCAACTTGATCAGAATTTTTTAAGAAGCCCTAGGTTTGCGCTTTTCTTGATAGGCCATTCCAACATAAAAAAGAAAGATCTGGTGATTGATCTTGGTGCAGGATCTGGTGTAATTACTAGCACACTGGCTAGACGATGTAAAAAAGTGATTGCCGTTGAAAAGGACCTGGAGACTGCAAGAAAATTACGAGAAAATTTAGAACGTCAAGAGATCGACAATGTGGAAATTTTTGTAGGAGATTTTAGGGAAATGAAATTACCAAACGAACCATATAAGATTTTTTCGAATCCACCTTTTTCCCTCTCGGCCGAAGTTTTTTATAAACTGCTCGACCTTAAGAACCAAGACGGTCGGATCATAGAAAAGAACTCCGAAGAACATAGACGACCAGATGCTATTTATTTAATTTTACAAAAACAGCTTGCCTTAAAATTAATTATCACAGAGAGACACTATACTAGTCAATTGGGAAGAATTTTAGCTAAGAATTATACAACAAAAATTCGCTTACCGCTGAAAGAAACTGATTTCACGCCACCGCCACGCGTTCCTACGGTCTTATTTGAAGCAAAAATTATTTCTTTAAACCTGCTTCAAGAAAGCGCTCAACATAGCTATAATCCCAGCTAGTATCGAAACCCGAAGTAGCGAAGGAGCCAAACTTAAAACTTGGCATACCGTTAAGATTATAGCGACGCATGAAAGTAGTTGCTTCGGCGGTATTTTGTTTAACCTTGTCAAGCATCTTATGCTCTGATAGACAAGTATTAAATGAATCATCGAGATTGACTTCTTTGGCAATATTTTGCCAATATTTGACAGTTAAATCCTTGATGGCAGGAGCATTTTTAGAAGAACCAATTCCCTTACTCTGATAATCCTTCCAGAGACGACGAATTACCTGATGATAATAATCCCAAAATTTATTTTGTTCAGTAGCACAAGCAACAGCTTCGGCACTCATCCTAGAAAAACCATATTTATCCATATTATTTTCATAAAGAAAATCAGTTACACGTAGCTCAAAAACAATATCATGGTCTTTCAAGTATTTTTCAAACTTTTCTTGGTTTTCAAGAGTAAGACGAGAAAAGACAGTACAGTACGGACACATCACATCCGTCACCATAACGTAATGGTTCTTAGCGGTTTTATTTCCGAGAATAGTACGATCATCCCTAATACTACTGAGGTCCTGATTTTTGGGGGCAGAAGTTAGAGTAATAGTCAGAAAAACAATAATTATCACACCGATAACAAGAAAACGGAGAATGTGACTTAGTACACTGCTTTTTGTATTAACCTCATAGTCATCAATTTCAGTAAAATCAGTTGTGCGGTTATTTTTGGTCATGATTTTCTCCTTTGGATATCTTATGATTTTTCTGTTGATATTTTTGAGCTTCGGAAATAATGTACGCTTCGTAGCCAAGCTTTTGAAAAACGAAGAGCGCTAAAACAAGTGAGATTAAATTAAGAACGAGAGAAACCGTACCAACGAGAGCAAAACCAGATGATCCGAGAATAGAAATAAAAATCGGTGCTAGAAGAGCGGTACCACAAGTCGGACAGCCAGAACTCAAAAGAAAAAAGCTAGCAATAATACCGGTACTTTGGAGATTGTCGGAGAGGTTTTGTTTGCGAAAATGAAGGATAAAGAAAAGTAAACCAAAAAGGATGGACTGGACAAAATTAATTATGGTCATAAAAAGAAAATCTGGCAAAGTACGCCCAATACCAAAGACTGACATAAAAGTATTAAAAATTAAGACCAGTTTGCCACGAAGATTAGATAGCTGAAAAAGTTGCCAGTTTGCAGTACCAGCAGCGAAGAAATTAAGTAAAAAGCCAAAAATTAAAAAACAAATTAGAAATGACCAAAGAAAATAACGACTTTTAAAAAGAGTTGGCAGATATTTAACCGCATATGTAAAATGTGAGAAACCCTGTTTCAGACGTCTTTTTAATGGCTGTTTCTTAATAATTGCCTCCTAAATTTAGCTTAACTATAAATCGCTGATTTTTACACGAGTTTGTGTCATGGTGTCACGATCTCTCACAGTAACAGTATCATCCTCGAGGGTATCAAAATCCACAACAATACATTTTGGAGTACCAATTTCGTCCTGCTTACGATAACGTTTACCGATATTGCCAGAATCATCCCAGGTCACGTTACCATATTTCTTACGGAGAAGTTGATAGACAGTCTTAGCTTTTTCTACCAGCTCTGGCTTATTTTTAAGTAGAGGAGAAACACAGAAACGAAATGGCGCAAAGGCTTCAGGAAGTTTCAGAACAATGCGTTTCTCACCATTTATACTATCCTCGGAATAAGCAGCGGAGAGAACAGCCATCACAAGACGTTCCACACCAAAGGACGGTTCGATCACGTGTGGAACAAAACTTTCACCAGTCTTCTTATCGCGATACTCCATGCTCTTACCAGAAGCGCGAGCAACATTTTGCAAGTCAAAATCAGTACGATAAGCAAGACCAAGCAATTCCTCGGAGCCGATTGGAAAATCAAATTCAATATCAACGGTGCGTTTCGAATAATGAGCGCGGTCATTTGCTGGAACCTCATATTCGTGAATCATACTAGCAGGAAGTTGCATAATCTCTTCAAGAAAAACATGAATATCCCGAAGTAGCTCAGTAAAAATATGTTCCCAATCGTTTGGATGAACAAAGTATTCAATTTCCATTTGTTCAAGTTCACGACAACGGAAGATAAAATCGCGCGGAGAGATCTCATTGCGAAAAGCTTTTCCCTGCTGAACAAGACCGAAAGGTAGATCAGGATAAATATTATCGACAACATTTTTATAGTTTGTAAAAATACCCTGGGCGGTCTCTGGGCGTAAATAAGCAACGGAAGTTTCATCAGAGACAGCACCAACATGAGTTTCAAACATCATATTAAATTGTTTAACTTCACCCCAGTTCGTCCTGCCACAGGTTGGACATTTAATTCCGGCAGCCATTAGCTGATCTTTTGTAATATTAGCAGACAAATCGTGTCCTTCAGCAGTTTTGGCTAATTTATCCGCACGAAAACGTCCATGACATTCATTACATTCGACTAATGGATCAGCAAAAGTTGCAGCATGGCCTGAAGCAATCCAAGTTTTAGGGTTCATAATAATGGCAGCGTCAACACCGAGCATATCTTCGCGATCTTCAACCCAGTATTTCCACCATATCTGCATAATCTTGCGCTTTAAAGCGACACCAAGAGGGCCAAAATCCCAAGTACCAGCCATACCGCCATAAACGTCGGAACCCTGAAAAATAAATCCACGACGTTTACATAGACTAACGATATCCTCAAGTTTTGCCATATTGACTCCTGTTATTTCTTTTTATTATATCATTTTAAGTAGTAATATAGGAAAGTATTGGCAGATACGCTTGAAGATTTTTGATTTTCAATACTACATTTAACCGTGTTGTTAAAATGAGGCGTAAGATTTTTATAACGTTTTGATCGATTGAACCTGTCCCGTCAGTTCTCTTAATGAGAACTTTCTCAAAACTATCCCAATCATAAGTCGCAGTGGCCTCTAATTTCTGGCCATCACGGTCGAAAAAGAGGTTGATTTCTTCCCCACAAATTTTTGCTTGATTTAGGCTGAAATAAATCTTAATAATTTGTCTCGCTAAAGAATCGTCACTGAAAACATTGAGTACGTAGAGTGTTTGGTGTAAAAGACAAAAAAGATCAGCCGAACTAATCTGATGAGAAAGACGAGAAACTTGCTTAAGAAAACTGGAGGCTAGCTCTAATGTTTCAAAATCAGTGATAATCTGATGGTAAAACTCTTTGGGACGGGCAGACGTTAGAACACCAAAAGACTCAGAGCTAGATTCGTCATTTTTTTTAACACGATCTCGTTGATGGATAACGATACTAGAAAGAGTAAACATCTCGATACCACCAGCGAGCTTAGATCTTTCCTTTCTGGCGCCTTTAGCGATAGCGGAAACGCGACCATCTGGTGTCAAAAAAGTAATAATCCGATCGCCTTCTCGGTAGTTTACACGTTTTAAAACAATTGCATCAGTTTTAAGATCGGCCATAAAATTACAAATCTCATTTTAGGTTGCTTTTAAATTAAGAATTTCTATGACAGAATTAGTAAGATCAGTAGGCATCATTGTAGTCTTATTGAGGATTTTTACAATATTATAACTTTCAAATGATCGATCAGGAAAATTTAAAGAAGAAACAATAATAACCGGTACACTAGAGAGATCAGGATACGAAGCAATTTCATTTAAGAAAGTAAAGCCATCTGGCCCAGTGAGAAGAATATCAAGAATAAAAAGGGCTGGAGGTTGACAATCATCAGGCAAAGAGGCGATCGCATCAATACAATTCGTAAAGCAGCAGAGATCAAATTTTTGTTGAAATTTATCGAAAGTTTTCTGTAAATTTTTTTCAAAAAGCCTGGTAAAGATTGGATCATCCTCAATGATAAAGATTTCAGGAATGGCTTGCATGGTTTTTTGAAAATCAGACATATAAATCCTAAAAAGCTAAAGCTACCTGCTTTGAGGCGGGCAGACGAATTTTAAAACTTGTACCATCACGATGACGAACAGCAAAGAGATTTGCTTGCATATACTGAGAGAATTTTGAGGCAATATATAGACCTAGTCCAGAACTACCAGGCCGCATAGAGATATTAGTTGGACGATTCATACCGGTACGGAGAGACTGCCAAATCTGTTTGGGAAGACAAGGTCCAAAATCACGAACAGTGATTTCAACCATATCGCCACGATCAGAAACAATAAGACAAGATTCTGTGTCGGTGGTCGAATAATACATAGCATTGACACAAAAATTGTAGACAATACTAAAGAGTAAATCTGGGTTTGCAATCACAAGACCGTTACGATTTTTATAAGATGCAGAAACACTGCGCTGGTTTATATCAAAAAACGGCTTCAGTTCGGTAAGTACGTGTTCGCAAATACGATGAACAGAGACTGGTCCCATTTCAAAAAGACCATCTTCGAGCCTAGCAATTTTTGCTAAATCATTGACCTGCCTCAATGCTCGCTCGGAAATATTAATAAGCTGTTTTTTAGTTTTTTGAAGTTCCACTAGATCATCCTCCTGAAAATCCATTGAAAGAGCAAGCTGGCGCATTGCCGCAAGTGGACTTTTTAATTCATGCGCAACAACTGTTAAACCTCCGACCTCACTTATCATAGGTAGATTATAACAAAGAAAAACTAGCTGACAGTGAAAATGACTTAAAATATATAAAAAGTGTTGGATTTTTTAATTATTAAATCGAATAGTTGAGAGAATACGCTCGAAATCAGCGCGAAATACATTATTAGAGTCGGTTTGGAGAATGGCTGTCTTATCACGGATCTTGAAGATACAAACAATACCCATAAGATCACTATCGAGCTTACCGGTATATACACTAACATTTACACCATTCACAACGGTTGAAGAAACGGTCATCTCGCCAGATTCAACTTTACGAGTATAATCCTCGAGTACACGATCCATCTGTTCACTTTTAATGGTAACACGAAGAGCCATGACCGTAGAATCGTCAACAACGTTAACCTGACCAGGATTAAGGTAGGCGTGATAGTCGCCACCACGACTGGCATCATCTGGGACATAGAGATTCCAAGTTTTTGGATACTCAAAATTAAGAGAGCCAAGATCAGTTGGACCAGAAAAAGTAAGGAAAGGATATTTTTCTTTTTCTTCAAAATCGCCCTCTAGCTTAGTCTGGAGACTGTTCCTTGCCTCAGCAACGGCAACATCAATTTTACCTTGAACATTAGTATTGGCTTCGCTCCATTTTAATGTCATCCAAATAAAGAGCCCGATAAAAAGGACGGCGAGAAGAGAGACAACGATAAGACCGATAGTTTTTAGAAGATCAATACGGTTTTTAGCGCGCGCAATACGCTCAGCTTCCTTCTTTTCTTCATCAGTCATAAGGTTAAAATCTTTACTTAAAAGATTTCCGGAAGGATCTGTAACCTGAGTGGCAAATGAAGTATTATTTGCAGACGTAAATGATTGTGAGGTCTGGGGTATAGTAGAAGACTGAGGAGTGGCAACGGAATTATAAGGCTGATAAGTGGACGAAGGTTGACCATAGCTCTGTGTATTATAATTACTGATTTGTGAAACAGGAGCAGATAATGTGGAAGTGGAGACATAAGACTGTGGAGTTTGAACGGATGGAGTCAACTGAGTAGATTGCTGACCTTGTGGAGGAACTGGATTCCAAAAATTAGCATCACGAGGTGTTGCACTCTGATTGTTATTAAAACTATTTGAACCCTGATTATCCATATATTTCTATTTTACTTATGATTATTTTTTTGTAAAGTTATACAGCTATTTATAATGAGATTATTCCTTACTAAAATCATGATTAATGATTTCAATTTGATTTTTTATCTCGTTTAACTTTGCTTCGATTTCCTTGGCAGACGTGGCAGCTTCCTGATATCTTTGAGTAGCCTCTTCAAGAGAAAAATTATCACCATAAAACCATTCGATCTGTTGGTCAAGCTGCTCTAGTTTTTGATTAATTGTTAAGTCTTTAGTTTTAGACTTTATTTTTTTAGTGGTAATTGCGTCTGCCATATTACTCCTTATTCCTAACCTTAATAATTTTTGCCTCTGCTCGATATTTTGCTGTTTCAAGCGTAATTAATGAATGCTCCGCGATCTGACCATGGATAATAGCATACCCACGTTTTAAAACAATGGCTGGATTGAGATTTTCAATAATCTTCTGCTTTTGTTGAATCTTCTGAAGCTCGAGTTGTAATAAATTAAAGATTTTTGTGCGAATATTTTCGATCTGCTCCTGGAGTTTATGCTCTTCAATATTAATCTTACCCATAACTTGCTGATGAATACGCGAAACTTGTATTTTAAGTGAATGAATTTCAGCTTGACGATCACGAGTTAGAAATTGAGCAGCATTACTAGGCGTTGAAGCGGCGAGATCTGCTGCAAGATCCGCCAAAGACTCATCAACTTCATGACCAATACCCGTAATGATAGGGATACGACTAGCAGCGATGGCACGAATGAGTTTTTCGTCGTTAAAAATCGCTAGATCATCTTTGGATCCACCACCACGAATTAAAGCAATTACTTGATTATCAGTGTGCTGATTCATATATTCAATAGCGCGAACGATTTGGTCCACGGCCGGTAAACCCTGAACCTGAGTATGAGCCACTTGAATCTTAAGCTCGCCCCAACGTTCGTTAATAATCTTAATAAAGTCGGCATAACCAGCAGCTTGCGTGGAAGAAATGACACCAAGGCGTTCAAAATTACGAGCAATAGGACGTTTTTTGGCGGGATCGAAAAGCCCTTCTTTCTGCAACTTAGCCTTAAGCAACTCAAAGGCTTTCTTTAAGCTACCTTCACCGAGTGGATGAAAACGTTTGATGGTTAAGCTAAACTTGCCGAAGGAAGTAAGTTTTGGCGTAGCTTGTACGGCAATTTTCATTCCGTCTTCAAGCGGAAAACCGCCAAGCTGGTAGACGGTCATAAAACAACCAACCGAAGATTCGGCATCTTTCAGATCAAAGAAGACCCACTTGCCCTGGTTGATTTTGAAACTACTAACCTCGCCAAAAAGTACAACATCACTTAGACCGGTTTCTAAAACCTGATTCGTAACAGCAATAAACTGACTAACAGTAAAACGCGGGGCTTCCGACATTTTTACGATTCTTTTGAAGCTTCAAAAACTTTTTTCTTATCGGCCTTACCGATCTTGGAGATGGCGTTTTGGTAAAAACCATAACCGGAGATGATAGTGTTAAGTAGAACAATGACACGAGTGACAATAACAACGGTACTGGCAACAGCAAGATTAGTGCCAAGAATACACATCACGGTAATCATTGAGCCTTCGTATCCGCCAACACCACCTGGGGTTGGAAGAACTGCGCCAATCAGCGAACCGAGAGCCTCAGCGACCATGATTTGTGGGAAGATTTCGCCATGGCCAAGAGACAAAGCAACAATCTCATAGGTTGCGATTTCTAAGAAATTATAAAGAAAACCCCAGATAATTGGTTTAACAAGCAGTTTCTTATCTTTTTTCGCCGTGAGAAAATCATCATGAAGATCCATAAAGTATTTATTAACTTTCTCAAGATTAAGAACCTGCTTTTTCTTACCAAAAGTTATAGTTTTTACTATCCAGTTAACAAAAGCGGTCAACTCTTTAGCGGCCCAACGGATCATCTTATGACTTGAAACAATGGCGATCAAGATAGCAATAGCAACAATAATACCAACACTCATGGCTCCAACCAGCCAAATCATCCAGTAAGCATTAGAAGGAACGCTACTAGTTACAAGCAAGAAAATAATTGCAAAGATGGTTTGAGTTTGATTAGCAAGAATAGTGATTAGATAGCGCAAGATATACATGAAACTAACCTGTCCGGCAGTTGCACCATAATTTTTGAGACGCCAAGTGATATAACCGAGACCAGAAACACCACCAGATGGAATGGCATGATTAACAAAGTTTAGCTCAAAAGAGATACGGGCGAGTTCCCAAGTCGAAATCTTTTTAGTTTCCTGTCCCTTCCCGTTAATTTTTTGCTTGCCTGCCATGTAAGCAAAGAAAATTTTGCCCGCGCAGTAGTACATGAATAACTGTTCTGGAATGAGGAGGAAGACGATAAATAAGTTGATAGTGAATTCGCCACCTTCGATACAATGTCCGCCAAAGATACAGCTAGTAGCAGCAGTGATTTGATCCCAAGCACCCCAGACAACAAGGGCAACAAGAGCTAATGTAATTAAGCTAAGAATTTTTTTAAACATATCTTAGGTATTATAGCATAGGTGTTTTAGGATTAAATAAAAAATGGGAGAGTTTTATAACTATAAACAAAAAATGGTCTAATTTAACATTAACCAAGGTTTTTGATACAATAATACATATGAAATACCTCGCGATTGCAGGGCGTCAACCCCTGATTTCATTGGCGGAAATCCAAGCACAATATGATAGACAGGCTAAACTACTTGGAAAGAATTTGATTATTTTTCAAACCGAAACGTCGATACCGGATATTAATAGGCTGGGTGGAACAATAAAACTCGGTAAGCTTTTTGAGGGCGATTTTAAAAATTTGACGAAATTTCTAGATATATCGCATCCCAAAGGGAAAATCACCCTTGGTATCTCAGATTTATCTAAACACGCGAAGGCAAATTTTGCTTTTCAAAAAAGTATGGAACTCAAACGAAGTCTCGGAAAAATAGGTCGCAGTGTACGAGTAATTACTAGCAAAGAATCTGAAATTTCTTCGGCCACCGCACATCACAATCAATTAGGCGAAAAGCCTGGCTGTTTTGAGATTTTATTATTAGATCGTGAAATCTACTTAAGCCTTGGTACACAAAATATTACTGCCTACACAGAGCGTGATCAAGCAAGGCCAGCAAGAGACGCAAAAGTAGGAATGTTGCCACCAAAACTGGCACAGATCTTAATTAATCTTTGTGGACCACTACCAGAAGGAGCAAGAATTCTTGATCCATTTTGCGGAACGGGAGTACTCTTACAAGAAGCTGCCATCATGGGTTATACACCCTACGGTACTGACCTGAATGAACGGATGATAGAATACTCAAAAAAGAATTTAGTTTGGTTATTTAATGAGAAGAATCGAAAACGTTTTAAGATCAGCAATAGACTAATTGATAATAAGGATACAATTATTGATAAATTAACGGTCGGAGATGCGATGAGCTTTCAATGGGAAGGCCAAATTAATGCAGTGGCTTTTGAAAGTTATCTCGGTGTACCGATGTCAAAACCACCAGTAGATATTAAGTTTAAATCCGAAAAAGCGCATTGCCGAGAAATTACCATAGGTTTCTTGAAAAATATCGCTCCACAGCTTTGCCCCGGGACACCGATCGTCATGGCAGTACCGGCTTGGCTTAGAGAAAATGGTAAGTACGCAAGAATGAACATTCTTGACGAAATCCAAGAGATGGGATATAATTTTGAAAAGTTTCAAGATTTGAGTCAGTCAGATTTACTCTACTTCCGAGAAGGTCAGATTGTAGCTCGAGAAATAATAGTAATAAGGAAAAGATAGGCTAAAATATGTCACATGTTAAAGCTGGTGGTACCGCGAAGAACGTTCATAATAACGCTGGTCAACGCCTCGGCGTAAAGCGCTTTGGTGGTCAAAAAGTTCGTAATGGCGAAGTATTAGTTCGTCAAACTGGCAGTACTAAGATTGCAGGCCCAGGCACTTATGTGTCTCGCAACTTCACAATTCACGCTGCTAAGGATGGTGTAGTTACTTTTGTAAAAACGAAGAAAACCCATTTTTCTGGTCGCTCATTACCACGTGTTCGTGTTGAAGTTCGCTAAAATATTAAAGAGACCCTGCGGGGTCTTTTTTGTTGTCTAGAAAAACTTGATATTTCTATAAGATTTTATAATTTTTAGTTTTATACCCTGAGTATTTCTATGCTAGAATAAGCTTATGAATATATTGATTGTGGGCAATATAATTAAAGATACTTATCTTGAATTTCCAGAAAACCTATTTGAGGTTGGGAATAGTGGACAAATTTTCCTTGATACAGAGTTCGATGAAGAAACATTATATTATAAAAATAAAGAAAGTATACTGAGTGGGGCCAGTATTGTCGATGAGGTGCTACGTAATTTTAGACTTGATAGCTATATCGGAAATATACAAGACTCAAATAGCCACAAGCATGACAGTCGCTATGTTTTAAAAACACGAAATTCGGTAAAATATTTGACCACGAACTCTTGCGGAAAAACCGAATTTACCATACCAGAATCAGCGCTAGATTGGATTTTTATTGACCGTTCAGCCAGGTTAGATCTCAGCGGTTTAGAAAAAATAGAACAATACCTAAAACAGCATCAGGACACAAAATTGGTGATCCATATGAACCAAAAGAGTTTTGGATTCTTATATAGAAATGATGATGTACTAGCGCAAGAGATTGGAAGAAAACTAGTTTCTAGTGCGAAATTTATTTTTATTACGGGTGAGGATGAAATAATAAATACTAAAGAAAATTGGCTGGATATCAGCAAGCAAATCGGAAAACCTGGCAGAATTTTTCGAGTTACTCCGGAAAGTATTACAACAGATGATTATAAAGTTTTCCTTACACATAATAAGAAATATTTTCAGACACACTTAGCTATCTATTCGATCACTGCAAGTACGATTTTTGCCGCCTTAGCTTCTGGATGGAACCTTGATCGTGCACTTAAGCTAGCAAAAATTAATATTGAAAATGCAAAAATTAATAAAACCTTAAATATCAATAAACTGTATAGTCGACTAAAGAAATTATTACAAAAAGAAGATAATTTGCAGCTAATTGCCCATTCTTTAACTGCAGACCAAAAAGGAATTTTAGCGATTGATGAATCTAAAAAATCTATTCGTCGCAAACTTAGAAAATATAATTTACCAGAGACTAGAATAACACAAGAAAAATATCGTGAATTTCTTATAACTACACCAAAAATTTCTGATTTTTTGAATGGAATGATCTTATCCCAAGAGACCGCGATACAGGAATTAAGTAATAAACAGAGTGTGCCGGATTTTTTAATGATGCAGAGGATTTTGCCAGGCGTAAAAGTGGATCTCGGCCTTGAAAAAATACCTAACCATACCAACTATAAGACTTGCGGGCTTGATGATCTTGATATTAGGTTATCAAAATACTACAATCTGGGATTTCGATTTACAAAATGGCGAGCAGTATTTGAACCTGAGGAAGCTCAAAAAATACCAGAAGTAGTAATTAATCAAAACACTAGCGATTTAGCGAGATATGCAAAGAAAGCGATAGATAAAGACTTGGTGCCCATTATCGAACCGGAGGTTTTAATTGGCGCACAAGAGATTACGACGTACTACAAGAATACTGAAGCAGTATTAAGGGTTCTGATAGAAAAATTAGCTAATTTTGGAGTACCACTTAACTTCTGTATTTTAAAAATTAACATGATTTATAGTAAGCAAAACCAGCCGGATGAAACTGGACGAATGACTATGAAATTGATTTCTGAAACTGTACCAAAAAATATAGGTGGTATTGTTTTCTTATCTGGCGGTCAGGATGACGAACAATCAACCGAGAATTTAAAAGCAATTATTCGTGAGAATAATGGTAAATACAGAATCTCTTTCTCTTTTGGTCGAGCAATTCAAGATTCGGCACTAAAAGTCTGGCGAGCTGACAATGAAAATCTTGAAGTCGCGCAAAAGAAATTAATCGAACGATTGAAGAAAAATTGTAAGGCTCTGCAAATAGACTAATTCACCTAGAACTAAGCTCTAAAGGTATAATTCAGAGCTTTTGATTTTAGTTTTTAAGTGCGTCGCGCAGAAATTTACCAGTTGGAGTATCATCACGCTTAGCGAGTTGTTCTGGCGTGCCTTCGGCGATAACCAAACCGCCATGTTGGCCACCTTCTGGTCCCATATCAATCACCCAGTCGGCAGATTTAATGACGTGTAAGTTATGCTCAATAATAATCATAGTATTACCACCGTCAACTAAACGATTAAGAATCTGTAGGAGACGTTTGACATCATCAGTATGTAAACCAGTGGTTGGTTCATCCAAAATATAAAGAGTTTTACCAGTACTTCGGCGAGACAGTTCGGTAGCAATCTTAATACGTTGTGCCTCGCCACCAGAAAAGGTAGTAGCGGATTGACCAAGACGAATATAACCGAGACCAACTTCTTGGATAGTTCTTAGTTTATTAACGATAACCGGAATATTCTCAAAAAATTCAACAGCCTCATCGATGGTCATGTTAAGAACATCCGAAATATCTTTACCCTTATATTTCACCTCAAGAGCTTCACGATTATAGCGTTTACCATGACAGGTTGGACAGGTCACATAAACATCTGGGAGGAAGTGCATCTCAATCTTATTCACACCATCACCTTGACAAGCTTCACAACGACCACCTTTTACATTAAAACTAAAACGACCAGCCTTATAACCACGGATTTCAGCTTCCGGCTGAGTGGCAAAAAGTTCACGAATAGCAGTAAAAACTCCTGTATAAGTGGCCGGATTGGATCTAGGCGTACGTCCAATTGGACTCTGATCAATAACGATACATTTATCAAGGTTTTCGATACCATCGATACGAGTATGTTCGCCAGGCACGGTCTGTGCACGATGAAGTCTGGCGAGTAATTCGTTGGCTAAAATTTCGTTAACGAGGGTGGACTTACCAGAACCAGAAACACCAGAGACCACGGTCATTACTCCGAGTGGAAAATGAACATCAATGTTTTTTAAGTTATTCTCTCTGGCGCCAACCACAACAAGCTCTTTACCAGCTTTCGGCTGACGACGTTTTTTGGGAACGTTAATCTTATTTTTACCACTTAAATAGAGGCCTGTTAGAGAATTTGGATTCTGCATAATCTCGGCAGGAGTACCGGCAGCCACCACATGTCCACCACGAGAACCAGCACCTGGACCAATGTCGATGAGATAGTCAGAATTCAACATAGTATCCTCATCGTGCTCAACAACGAGTACCGTATTCTTAAGATCGCGAAGATGTTTTAAAGTAGCAATTAGCTTATCATTATCTCGCTGATGAAGGCCAATAGAAGGCTCATCGAGAACGTAAAGAACGCCCTGCAGGCCAGAGCCAATCTGAGTGGCAAGACGAATACGCTGGGCTTCACCACCGGAAAGGGTATTAGCAGAACGCCCCAGCTCAAGATAACCAAGACCAACGTCTTGCATGAACTTAACACGCTCTTTGATAACTTTAAGAATCGGTTTTGCAATTAACTCCTCGGCTTCAGAAAAACCTAAATCTTGTGACAGAACTTCGATAGTGGAGTCAACATCAAGATTACACATATCAACAATATTAAGTCCGTGAATCGTAACAGCGAGAACAACTGGTTTTAACCTAGCACCATGACAAGTTTGACATTCACGCACGCGCATAAAACGTTCAATATCCTTGCGCATAAAGTCAGAATCAGTTTCACGGTGACGACGCTCAAGAGTAGGAATTACGCCTTCATAGACAGATTCATAAGTGGCACCTTCCTGCCATTTGCCAGAACCGGAGATTTTAATTTGATATTTTTCTTCACCCGTACCATAGAGAATAAGGTGTTTTTCAGCATCGGTTAGTTCACCAATTGGAGTGTGGACTGAAAAACCATGACGATTCGCGACAGCAGTAAGACGTTTGAGCCACCAAGAGTCACTTTGGACGCGATTGAAGGGACGAATACCGCCTTCGGCAATAGTAAGATTATTATTAAAAACAAGGTTAGGGTCAATTTCCATACGGGTACCTAGACCAGTACAGGTCGGGCAGGCACCTTGCGGAGCATTGAACGAAAAAAGCCTTGGTTCAAGTTCAGGAATTAGTTCATCCGGATGAACGGGACAAGCGTAACGTTGAGAGTATGTAAGTACTTCGGTGTTTTGAGTACTGAGAGTTTTACCTTCAATAGTGGAGCTATTGTCGTTGATTTTGAGAAGTTGAATGATTCCCTGACCGAGATCAAGAGCTTGTTCGATTGAACTAGAAATACGAGAGTAGAGTTCAGTATTTAAAATAAAACGATCAACTACCAGTTCAATATTGTGCCGTTCTTGTTTTTCAAGCTCCGGAAATTCATCAAGTGCATAAACAATGCCGTCAACTCGAACACGCGAAAAACCTTTTTGAAGATACTGCTCAGAAATGTGTTGAAACTCACCTTTTTTCTGCTGCACTAGAGGAGCGAGGAGCATTAACTTGGAACCTAAGGGTAATTTCATGACTTCATTCACGATATCCTCAACCGATCGGCGAGAGACCTCACGATGACAAATTGGACAATGAGGAACACCGACGCGAGCAAAAAGAAGGCGAAGATAATCATAAACTTCAGTAACTGTGGCGACAGTTGAACGAGGATTCCTTGAAGTAGATTTTTGATCAATAGAAATAGCTGGGGAGAGACCGGTGATAGTATCAAAATCCGGTTTATCCATTACACCAAGAAACATCCTGGCGTAAGACGAAAGAGATTCAACATAGCGACGTTGCCCCTCGGCGTAGATCGTATCAAAAGCCAAGCTGGATTTGCCAGAACCGGAAAGTCCAGTAATGACGACCAGTTTATCGCGTGGAATATCAAGATCGATATTTTTTAAGTTATGTTGTCTAGCGCCACGTATTTTAATGCAATTTTCAGTCGAGCCGCCCTGCATCTCTATACCACCTCTAGACAATAATCCGTTATTCTCTTCGTTCATTAATTCCCCTTTCTCAAAGTCTGTATATTTTACCATATTTTGCCTAAAAAAGCCAGCAAGACGCTGGACTAAAACTTCCGGATTGCCCCATAAAGACTCCAAATTGCTATAATAGATGTATGAATTCACGTTTTGATCCAGACCAGGTAGCATATTATAATAAGGCTGACATAAAAAATCACAGCAAGACTACCGACTTTTTTGCAGACCAACAGATTGAACCGAGCTTTTTCTTTTATGATCTTGAAACTTCCGGAATTAGTCCGCGAGAAGATCGAATCATGCAATTTGCTGGGCAGCGAACCAACCTTGATTTGGAACCAATTGGCGAACCAGTGAATATTCTGATTAAGCTAAATAACGACACCTTACCAAGCCCTGACGCGATTATGGTGACACATATTTTGCCACAAGAGACCGTAAAATACGGGATGACAGAAGCAGAATTTTGTCGAATTGCAATGAATGAGATCTTTACCGCTAATACTATTTCTTGCGGTTATAATTCAGTGCGCTTTGACGATGAACATATGCGATATTTGTTCTGGCGAAATTTTTATGATCCATACGAATGGCAGTGGAAAAATGGACGAAGCCGATGGGATTTATTGGATGTCGTACGGATGATTAGAGCGCTCCGACCAGAGGGTATTAAGTGGCCGATAATTTCTGATCCGGAATCTGGTAGAAAAAAGCCAGCCAACAAACTGGAATTATTGACAAGACTAAACAAAATTGACCATACTAAAGCCCATGATGCACTTTCAGACGTGGAGGCCTTGATCGCCTTAGCTAGATTACTGAAAGAAAAACAACCGCAAATTTTTAATTACCTACTAAAAATGCGCGATAAAAGAGAGGTGCTAAAATTAGTAAATTTATCGACCCCACGACCCTTTGTTTATACTTCGGGTCGCTATAAATCTGATTTTCTAAACACTACTATAGCGTTTCCAATTACACCAAGCAAGAACGGAAATTTATTAGTATTTGATCTACGTTATAACCTGGAGGATTTGCTTACCGCGGAGAAAGAATTCAAGTCAGAAAAGAAGGTGAATCGTTTTGGCAAAGAATATATGACTTGGTTTGATTTTGGAGAGGCCGTGAAAGAAATTTGCCTAAACAAATGTCCGGCAGTGGCACCGATCTCAGTTTTAGATACTTTATCAGACAAAGAATCAAACGATGAATTTTCTCCACACCCTAGAGGTGCATCTGGTTGGGAGAAAATCCAACTGACTCCTGAGATTATAGAAAAAAATTTAGAAACATTGTTAAAGCACCCTGATTTTATCGAAAGGATGCGGAGTCTATATGAGAACAGGGTAGATTATCCAAAAGTTGACGAAGTCGAAGCTAGTTTATATGACGGATTTTTACCTGAGGCAGACCGAAGAGTTAGTCAAAAAATTCAAGGAGCAGATGCGGAGTCAATCAACGAGTTTATACCAAATTTTATTGATGAAAGATTGCCGGGATTGTTTTTACATTTCAAGGGACGTAATTTTCCAAATTGCTTAAGCGAAGAAGAGTTGTCAAAGTGGGAGGAGGATCGAAAAAAAAGAATTCAAAAACAAAGTAAAAGATTCTTTACTTCTCTAAATGCACTAAAAAAGAAAATTGAGACGGGAGAAAAAACTATGGACGGAAGAGCAATCGATCCGAAAATTCTAGAAGGATTAGAGGATTGGTACGATTTTTGTAAGTAATAATTTAATGAAAAAGCCCCACGAATGTGGGGCTTTAAAACAGGAGGGATAAAAATTCAAACCAGAAACTGGTTAAAATATTTGGTATGAAAATTTACCCCTCTTGTTCTTATCTCCTTCTTCTTTTTAGTAGGCCGAAGACTAATCTGCTTCGTCTTCTCTTGAAGCCTACTATTCTCTCCTGGTAGAGGTAGTTTAAGAATTCCTCTGTTGCTGCACAGCTTGTTATGTGCAACAGCGAGTAGAGAGTAAATAAGCAAATGGTAAGGAAAAATATCTTAACCATCCACTTGACTACCTCAACCCCACCACGAGACATAATAGTCATCTGATGAAATCTGTCCCAGTCCCTCATGTCGCCCATAATCAGCAACATGAAGATAAAGATGAAAGATAAAAACAGGAAAATTATGGCACCAATATCGCCGAAGCGATATTTAAAAACCAACTTTCCTTTCTTGACTGCGGTTACCCTAACAGAAAGTAACCCAATTATAATAGGGAGCACCCATAAGGTACCCCAACATAATAAGTCAAATTTCATAGCACACTCCCTCCTTTTTAATGTGCAATTTTCCGCTTTGTACGGATAATAGTTACTGCTTTATTATATAATACTATTGCTTATTTGTCAAGATAAGCTCTGGACTAGCATTTCAAGGTATTACATTTGAGAGACTAGGGGAGAAGAGAGGAGCTGCGCTAAAACGACGTACATGAAAAGTTAACTAATATAACTTCGTACTACCATCTAAGATTAAGCACCGATTTTATTAATTTCAGACTGAAGTTTACGATACTTGATGTAGATCTGATTATACTCAGAAGACAATTTTTTATATTCTTCGGAGACCTCAATTGGGAGGATGAGGAATTTGAGCGGAGAATTTTTGCCACCGCAAATTTCACGTTCCTTACCATAAGCAAGTGGGCTTGGAATGTCAACTTCGCGAACGCCACCGAAACGCATACCCTTAATGCCTTCAGACCAGCCGGCAATTAAACTTTTTGGATTCGTGACGGCAAGAGGTTCCTTGAGACTTTTTGGATTTTTGGCATCATCAAAAGAAGAATCAAAAACCGATTCATTAGCACACCAACCGACATAATAGGTGTAATATGTAGTGGTTTTATCGGTAATTTCGGCACCAGTACCGGTTTTTAGGTCAAAAGTCTTAAGGCCAGCATCCTCAACCGATTTACCATTGTAGGCCTTGATCTTATTTCGGAAGGAAGCAAGCGTATTGAAATACTGTTGAGAAAGTTTCGTTGAGACCGCTTTTAGTTCGTCCTGTTTTGTGGTTAGGTCTTTGGTGACTAGAGCCAGTTCTTCTTTTTTAGCAGAACTGGCTTGCTTATTTTTTTCACCATTCAAAACGATTAGAGCATAAATTGCGACGGTTGAAGAGAGTAATAAAACAGCAATCACACCAATGATGATTCGTTGTCCCAAACTAGTCTTTAGTTCTTTTTCTTGCATAAACCTCCTTTAAACTTTGCTTCAAGTGGAATTAATAACTAGATAATTTCGGCACCAAGCGCTGTAATATTTTGTTCAATTTGTTTCATTATAGCAGAGATTTCATCTGCACTCATAGTTTTAGCTGTGCTCGCGAAGCGAAGATGAAAACTACAGTTTCTACTCGTATTTTTTTCAGATTGACGATAGATAGAGACCGGTTCAAGAGTATAGATAAGAAAATCTTGGATCAATGCACACTTAATTGCCTGTTCTAGATTCTCAAAAGAAATAGTATCTGGAGTTTTTATAGTAAGATCACGTGAAACTGAGGGGAAACGACTAACTTTTTGAGCAACGTGTAAAACGCGAGGGACACCGAGTAATACGCCGAGATTTAGTTCAAGAGCAGCAAGACCTTTTAATTTCATGCTTTTTTGAACAGAATGTTTAATCTCACCAAGTGAGCCAATAATATTCTGTCCTAAACTAATATTGACAGAGTGAAGAGGTTCAAAATAGGGATATTCCTGCTCCTCGTATTTAGTAAAAATAAAATCAAAACCAAGACTAGCACCGAGGGAGAGACAAAGATTTTTAATTTTGTAAAAATCACCTTCGAATGTAATCGCAAGATGAGGTTCAAGTCTTGGAGTTTGATCATCTAACAGACCAAAAGAATGTTTAGCAACTTGATTCATCTCGTAAAGGATAAAATCTTTATAACCAGCTTTTTGATTTTCGTAGACTTTTTCAAGTAGGCTTGGAACGAGAGATTGTCTGAAGCACTGGAGCTCAGGAGAAATTGAATTTATAATTTCATAGCTATCATTAATGTTTTCACCAACTTTCTTCTGCAAAGCTTTTGAAACGAAACTATAGGTAAGAAGTTCGTTAGCCCCAAGTTGATCGGAGAGAATATTGCGGATCTCGCGTTTAAGAGCGAAAAGTTGATTTTTGGGACTACCTTTAAACGAGCGCAGAGGAAGTGATTTAGGGATATTATCAAAGCCCGTAAGACGGCCGACTTCTTCGTAAATATCCTCTTTAATATGAATATCAGTACGCCAGAGTGGAGCGGTAATATTTATAGTTTGCTTATCAGGGGAAGGCGCAACAAGAAAGCCAACATTTTTGAGAGTCTTCGATATTTGCTCAAAATTAAATACCGCGCCTAGGGTTTGATTAAGATCTTGGAGGGTAATAGAGATAGATTCTTGTTTTGGAACAACTGCAAGACAGTCGGCAAAGATGAGTTTTGAGTATTCTTTGACGCCTAATTTGCTAAGACAGAGTCGAAGAGCCGGAATAGTACCAAAAACTGGCTGGCCCTTGGTGAAACGAGTAATAGCTTCTGAAAAAATACCATGCGCCATTTGAGTTTTACGAAGATTATAAAGACTAAAAGTAGCAGATTCAATCAAAATACGTTTGGTATTTGCATCAATTTCGGTATTTTTACCACCCATAGCTCCAGCAAGCGCAACTGGTACATTATTGGAGGTAATTACAATATCGTTTGAATTCAGTTCAACCTCTGTATCGTCAATAAGAGTGATTTTTTCGCCAGATTTTGCAGCTCGAATAATAATTTTTGGAGTGTCAGTGCCACCAAGAGCAATAAATTTATCATAGTCAAAAGCATGAAGAGGCTGACCGGTTTCGAGCATCGTCAGGTTTGTGGCATCAACAATCTGTGAAATGGGACGCAAGCCTGATTTATAGAGGAAAACTCCTTCGCGGGTAAGCAAACTATCGTTATCAACTATATTATGTTTAAAATTATTCTCATCTAAAACTACACAAGAATAGCGCGGACAAAGAACGGAATCCTGAATCTCAATAATTGGAGCTTGTGCTACTCGCGCGGTATTATCGATTGCTAGAACTTGAGATTGAAAATCAAAATCACCCTGAAAAATTTCTGGATTTTCAAAATGTTGATTAAGAATGCCGGCAACTTCACGAGCAAAGCCGATTAGACCAAAAGTATCGGGACGGTGAGTTAGTGACTTATTTTCAATGTCAATAATAAGATCATCGAGATCCAATGCTTGAGTAATTGGAGTGCCTGTCTTAGCAAGGTCGGGAGCGAGTTCAGCAATATATTTATGATCTGTGCCAAAACCAAGTTCATCAGCCCCAGCAATCATACCGTAGCTTAAAAAGCCACGAAGTTTGCGAACGGATAATTGAAAATTTTCAGTACCAAAGGTACTAGGAACAATGGTGCCAGGAGCAAGCCAGACTACATATAAGCCAGCACGAACATTTGGTGCGCCACAGACAACCTGAATCAGACCGTTTTCAAGTTTGCCAAATTCCTGATTGAGCGAACCTGCATCCACCTCACAAAGATGAAGGTGGGTGTCTGGAATGTCCGTACATTTCACAACTTTAGCGACATAAATATTCTGGTACTTCTCAGCTAAGCTTTCAGTTCCTTCAACTTCAACAAGGCGAGAACCAATCAGTTTCATGAGATCTGCAGTTGAAAGAGAATCTGGAATTTTAACATAGCGTTTTAGAGCATTAAGTGAAATAAGCATTAAAATTCCTCCAAGAAATTAAGTTTACCAGATTCAAAGAAACGAATATCGTCAAGTTGATACTTCAGAATGACAAGACGATCAATACCACCGCCCCAGGCAAAGCCTTTATAGACGGTTGGGTCAATACCAGCATTTTTTAAGACATTTGGATGAATCATGCCACAGCCCATCATCTCAAGCCAACCATCACCTTTGCCACCAAGTGCCTTAGGTTTTTCAATTTGGAATTCTAATGAAGGTTCCGTGAACGGAAAGTAGCCAGGCTGCGTCTTAGTATTCAAGGTCTGTCCATAGTAGGTTTCAAAGAAATTTTTAAGAATGCCAAGCATTTGCCCCATGGTGGCAGTTTTTGAAACAAAAACCCCCTCACACTGATAAAAAGTATGTTCATGAGTGGCATCAACATCTTCATTACGAAAAACTCGACCTGGGATAACAACGGCAATCTGGCCTTCATTTTCTAACTGTTGACGGCGAGAAGTGAGGGCGCGATACTGCATCGTTGAGGTATGGGCAGGGGGAATGAAACCTTCTTTGGTACGAAAAGTATCATAGCCATCACGAGCAGGATGCCCTTCAGGAAAATTAAGAGACTCAAACATATGAAATTCATCATCGAGCTGAGTGGATTCCATAACCTCAAATCCCATATTAGAATATATATCTATTACTTTGTCAAGCTCAACCATTAACGGATGTTTACTACCACGTTTGGTTTTTTGAAGCGTAGAATTTTCGGACATCGGAGCAGTAAGGTCAATTGGTTTAATGTCAACAGCTTCAAGTTTCTCTTCTTCGGCTTGGATCTGTACTAGAATTTCGTTCTTACGACGATTAATTTCCTGGCCAAAAGATTTACGTTCTTCTTTTGGAAGGTCTTTAATTTTACTGTATTCGAGGCTAAGATCTTTTAGAGCCTGTTTTAAGTCTGTAAGTTTCATATCTATACTCTATTATACTCTGTTTTTATGGTTTTAAGAGAATATAACGAACTTTGATTGTTTTTGGGCTAGATAATAACAATAAGAATTAACGAAAGAATGGCTAAACCGACTAAAACTAGCCAAATCCAACCATAACGACCAGTAGTTTTTGATCCTTCAAGATAATCTGAATCATTAACGAGATCAGGATCAGAACTTTGAACAGTCTGCTCAGCCCTTATTTTTAAGTCTGCTGCAATTTTGCGACTTAATTCTGTATTTCTATCCTGTTCCTTATGAACGATAACTCCCATCCAATGCCTTTCGTTTTAGAAGATTAAACTTTAAGTATTTTACCACAGATGTGATATAATTCATTCAATATTACTTAAGGAGGTATATGGCAACAAGTAAGTCCAAGAAGGCTAAAAAGTCCACGGAAAAGCCAAAAAATACTAATACAAAGCCGGAAGTTACTGTCATTGAGGAAATTGTGACTGTAACCGAACCAGAAACGATTGTTACTGAGAAAGCCGAAGTAAAAGAATTCAAAAAGAATAAAAATATTTTTGCAAATTTCTTTGCTAAAAAGGGTGATCCAGAAGAAAATATCTTAACCATTTTTAAGTCACCAAGAATTTGGGGCGCTTTAGCTGGCGAGTTGATTGGAACAATGTTCATCACAATTCTTCTTTTGACCTTAGGTATCTATCAGCCACTTTATGTCTTTTTCGGCGTAATCGGTGTCACCTTAGCAGTCTTTTCGCTCTCTGGTGCTCATCTTAATCCAGCCTTAACCGCTGGCATGATGGCAACTCGTCGTGTATCTGCAATTCGTGGCATACTCTACATGGTTGCTCAAGTGGTAGGCGCTTGGCTCGGATTAATCATTGTTAACGCTTTCCGTATGGCTGGCGAAACCAAGGTTGATCTACCTGCTTTAACCGCAGTTGAGACTTCAAATCTTTGGAAGTTATTTGCAGTTGAATTTTTAGGAGTTTTTACTTTGGCGTTCTTCTTCAATCGAGCCCAAGAATACAAATCTCGTCGCAATGCTTTCACCTATGCAGCAATCATAGGTGGCGGTATGGTGCTTGCGGTACTTTTTGCAATTGTAATGTCAAGCAACTTCTTCAAGATTTCCAATAACTTCATCTTGAACCCTGCCGTTGCAATTATGTATCAAATCTTCCCAACTTCTGCAGAGAACTTTGGCACACTAATCAGTAAAGTCGGCCTTGAAATTCTAGTCTTTATCCTTGCCCCTATCGTAGCAAGTGTTCTAGCTTTCTTCATCGGCGATATTGCGACTGCTCTTGCGGGTGAAGATGAATGTGAAAATCATCATCACGGTAAAGACTGTCCTTGTCACGAAAAATAATGGATATAAGTAAAAATAGCCTCATTAGAGGCTATTTTTTATGGGGTTTTGAGCTTGAATAATCTGCTTAATAATGTATCTTATTCTTAAGTTTTTAGTCTTTTGGAAAAAGTGGAGTGGCTGGAGGAAGAATCTCGCCAGAACCCATAAAGATCTTTTCGACGGTTTCAGAAATCGGTAAAAACGGCTTGAGGTGATGATTGGCTACTAGAAGTTCTTTAACGAGTCCGGAAAGACTTGCTTTAGCTTTTACTGAATCAGTTTTTGCAAGCTGCCATGGTTTCTGCTCCTCAATATGTCGATTAACATCCTGGATCATGCTCCAGGCTTTATTGATGGCACTCGTAAATTCAAAATGATCCATTAGCTCAGTATATTCCGTATCAAGTTCTGGGGTATATTCTTGCTTTTTTACTGTATTTTTTTGACAGAGTACGGAAAGTCGCTGAACAAGATTACCATAATCATTAGCTAGTTCGTTGCGATAAGCGTTCTCGAACTTTTCCCAAGTAAAATCAGCGTCAAGAAAAGTGTCGATGTGTTTTGAGAAGAAATAGCGAAAAGCGTTGATGCCATATTTTTCTAATACTTCTACTGGATCAATACCATTACCCAGACTTTTACTAATCTTTTGGCCGTCAACCAGAATAAAACCATGCGATAAAATCGTGCGTGGTAGGGGTAAGCCTAATCCAAGTAAAATAGCTGGCCAAAGAATGGCGTGAAAGCGCAAAATATCCTTGCCCACAACTTGCACAGTAGCTGGCCAATAATCAGAGATATCTTGGTCTGGATAGCCTAGAACCGTAATATAATTAGTAAGCGCATCCATCCAAACATACATAACTTGAGACTCGTCACCGGGCACCGGAATACCCCATTTGAGGTGTGTGACGGGGCGTGAAATGGAAACATCTGGTGCATCCTCTAAGAGTTTAAGAACTTCATGTTTGCGAAATTCAGGTAAGATCTGCATCTTTCCATTTTCAATGGCCGTCCTGATGTCATTTTTAAAGTCAGAGACACGGAAATAATAATTTGACTCTGCGAGGTGCTGATACGGGGTTCGATGATCAGGACAGGAACCCTGATTTTCTTCATATTCTTTCTGTGTTACGAAGCGTTCACAGCCTTCACAATACCAACCGTTGTAGCTTGAAGAATAAATATGTTTTTCAAGACGTTGCCAAATCTTCTGTACCCTCTCTATGTGGTAAGGGTCGGTAGTGCGAATAAAATCAGTGTAACCAATCTCGAACTTTTGAAGAAAGTTCTTAAATTTTGCAGAATTTTGATCAACATAAGTTTTAATCTCAAGATGGTTCTCAAGTGCTTTTTTCTCAATTTTATTACCATGCTCATCGGTACCGGCTTGGAAACGAACATCCATACCTTGCATAGACTGATAACGGGCATAGATGTCGGCCAGAAGATAATCCTCAGCATGCCCAATGTGGGGAGCACCATTAACGTATGGAATTGCCGTCGTAATATATTTTTTTTGAGACATGGGATCCTTTGATATTCTTTAAGATTATTTCCTTATTAATTATACTACAAAAAAGAGATGATCAGAAAAGCGAGGGATTACGACTACATCCTTCCCTGTTTGATGATGATCTGAGAACTTTTTATTCGATAGTTGAACAAGAAAGCCCAGTTTGATTCTCGGCTGACATAAGAGAGTTGAGATCAAAATTAGTAATTGAGCTAAATTCGGAGAGCGATTTCAAATAGCCATCAACATTACCACCGGAAGTGACTGAAATTTTCTTAAGCTGATTAACATTAATTTCGGTAGTAACCTTAGTCTTTTCATCTGATTTAATTGAGGCATCAAGAGTAGTTTTGGCAGCAATAGCCTCATTTTCGCTATTAAACTGATATACATAATTCTCGGAAATAGTATTCAAATTGTCGTCCTCGAAGGTGAACTGTCTTTCAAAGTTACCATAAGCGGCACCGACCGCTGATGACTCATTAGTACTAAGCGGACGAACACAAGTAAGAATCTTAGTTGATGCTTTCGTAGTCTGATTCTTGACTGAGGCTTCCGCCGGCTTTTTCTGTGGCTTGCTAAACAATGTTAAGGCTAGGATAATACCTACAATAATGAAGAGTACTGCAGCGATAATAATCAAAATCGTTGTACGAGTAATTTTAATTTTAGGCTTATTTTGGTTCTTGGCCTGTTTAGCAGCCTCTTCAGCTTGCTTCTTTTCAAAATCTGCATAGGAAACTGCGCTACCAATAGAGCCTGGTGTTGGCTCGGCGGCGACTAATGGTTTATCTTCTGAATCATCTTCCTCCTCATTCTCAACCGCTTCCGTTGGTTGTCCGTTTCCGACTGGAGTAATGGGATTGGTAGGATCAGAGTTAGGACTGGCGAAGGAAGTAGACTCGTTGAGCGGATCAATAGCTAAAGTTGGATCAGTTGATGCGGGAGAGAAAGAGGAAGTTAAAGATGTGGAATCTGAAGGAGTAAGAGAAGTTTTTGAAACATCAATAGCCAGAGAAGAACCAGAAGGTTCGGGAGTAGTAGAGGCTACTGAGGTAGTCTGATTGGGCGATTGAAGTTCCTCGGCGGTGGGCTGATAATTATTGAGCTCAGTCATCAAACTGTCAAATTCAGGGCTAGTGGGTTCAGAAACTGAGTTCTGAATGGCTGCGGAAGACGCGGAAACTGGAGAAGAGACAGGAATAGTATCATGGGTAGATGAAGATAAAGTAGGCGAAGCTGATGTCGTGACGGAAGTTGAAACCGAAGTTGAGACCTCTGGAGTTTGAGTTGTAGTGGCAACAGGGCTAGAGAGAGATGTGGTGATTGATGTTGAAGGCCCTGACGAAGTAGTCGGTTCAGAATTGTTTTTTAATGTGAGATTATCATTTTGTTTTTGAGGCTGAGGGATTGGATCCATTTTCTTCCTTTGATTAGATAAAATTAGATAAACGTTTATGTTTATCTTAACATAAACAGCGCATCTCAACAACTTTTTAGTCTAATTGTTAGACTGAGTAAGATCATAAAGTTTTTGCCAATCAAAGAGGGTAAGATCGGCAGGACGAAAGTTCTCGTCAAAATTTAGCTTTTGATAAATCTCTTTAATCTCTTCACGGGTTTTTTGAACGATATGAGGCAAACAGGTGATTAATTTTTTACGTGGATTCATAAAACATTGCTTAATAAAACATAGCACAGTGATATTGACGATTGGTTGCACACGTGGAATTAAAATAACCGAGGCAGAATCGACTTTAGGAGGTGGAGTAAAAAGACTACGATCAACAAAAATGCCGGGAAGAACATCGGCAAAGTTGAGGACGGCAAGAGTGAGATAAGTATATTTCCCAACATCAAAAAGCAGACGGTCAGCTACTTCTTTTTGCATAAGTAAGACAATTCTTTGAGGCGGATTTTTGGCAGAAATAAGTTTTTGAATAATAGGACTGGTGATATAATAAGGAATATTTCCGACTACTACATAAGGTTCTTTAATTTGCTCAAGATCAAATTGGAGAAAATCCTGATGGATAACTTCAAGATTTTTCCCTGGAAAAGATTTCGGGAGATTAGTTGCCAATTTTTCATCATACTCAACTGCAAGCACCTTAGGAAAACGACGAAGTAAGGAGCTGGTTAAAGTTCCAAGACCAGGACCAATTTCAAGACAAAGTGGCTGACAAGACTTCGGATTGTCGGCCGTAATAATAGCGCTCTCGGCAATTTCTTCAAGTATTGGTCGATTTTTTAACCAGTTTTGACCAAGATGTTTTTTATTTTGTAACATAAAAATCCCTTAGTACCAGTGACGGGCCTGCCAGAAATTCCAAGCTTGACTCCAACCACCATAACGGCCAGTGACATAACCGATCATCCAACGAATCTGAGTTACTGGATTGGTCTGCCAGTCGGCGCCAGCACTGGCCATTTTACTACCAGGGAGAGCCTGCGGAATACCATAAGCGCCACTTCCAGTATTAGAAGCGTCAAAACGACAGCCAGATTCACGATAAATTAAAGTCAGCGCAACATAAAGATCGGCCTCGGAAACACCTGCCGCGCGCGCATAGGAGGCACAAGTTTCCCACTCTGGCGGGACGGATTTTTTCATACCAACAGCTGTAACACGATCGACTGGATTCTTGATAGTATCTGTACGAACAAGCTCTCGAGAAACTTCTTTACCGTCAACGAAATTAACTTGATAAACAGAACTTTTACGACCAAGCTCGCCAACTTGGCGGAGGTTAGTCTGACCAGTGGGGAGATTAGTATCACTAACAGTTTTTTCGGTATACGGGATATCTTCCTCGATAGTAATTGTGCGACCACCATTGCGAGTAAGCTGATAAACTGTCGCAACGCCAGATTCGAGGATATTTTGATTTGAAATAAGAGAAAGTTGATCACCATCGTAAATGGTAATACCAGCATCCCGGGCAATTTCTTTAGGATCAAGATTGGCAGACATGATGAATTTACTGGTGGTGCCAGCCTTAATAATAACTGGACGAGAACGATAAATATTAATACGAAAACTATCGGAATTAATTTCATCAGTAAGGGCTGGTTCAACGCGATCCGTGTCGTGATAATTGATCTTGGCGCGTTCAAGGGCCTCTTTGACGGTTTTGGCGCTGGTTTTGATGGTAAGAGATTTTGAATCATCATAGAAAGTAACAAAATGGCTGTCAGAAACAACACCATTGTCAGAGCTATTCGATTCAGCATAAGTTGGGCGCATGCTAAAAAAGACACCTAGGACTAAGGTTAAGATAAAAACACTGACGCTAAAACCACAGAAGAACCTGTAGTAAGATGCATTTAATTTCATCTCCGCTATTATACCATAACAAGATTTAATACTAAAGAGTAGCACCGTGGGCGACTAATTCGTCATGATAAGTTTCAATATCGGCTGGGCGCATATTAGCAACTATGCGACCAATTGGCATTACCTGAAGAAGAGAATCAAGATTATCAATGAGGTCACTTCCGATGAGAAGTTTAACAATACGGTCGTCGTTTAATTTTGCTGAGTAATCTGTATCTTCAAAAGATTCTATGATTTCTGAAGTGAAATGACTATATATCTCAGGCTCCATACTACTATAGTCAATTGGATGCTCATCTAAAAATTTATTAAATGTATCAGGAAGATCTTCTTTTACTATGGTTTTCATTGTCAACTCTAGACTACCATTTCCAAGAATTGAATCCAAGTTTTCATCTAGCAACTTAGAACAGAAGCCATCCATATCGATGTTTTCTAGAATATACTCTTCTATTGATTCAATTGGTATATTTCGATAGATAGCTTTCTGAATACTTCTAATGTTGTCTGGATTTCTTTCAAAAGTATTTAGATGATTCTCAAGGCTAAAGATATTCATCTTGGAAATAATAGAACTGAGAGGAATACCACGTTCACGGAGAAAATCTAAATTATAGGAGACATCATAGCTATCCATCTTATTAAATATTGCATCTATACTAATACCGTGACTAAGCAAGGCGTCGAGATTTTGTGAAATATCAGAATGATTCATCTTATTGAAGATTGAATCTATGCTAATACCATGACTAAGTAGGGTATCGAGATTATTTGAAATACTATAACTATTCATTTTATTGAAAATTGAATCTATACTTACACCATGGTTAAGTAGTGTATCGAGATTATTTGAGACGCCACTACTATCCATCCTACTAAATATGGAGTCTATATTAATACCATGGTTAAGTAGTGTATCGAGATTATTTGAGATATCGTTACTATTAGCCTTGTCAAAGATTGAGTTTACACTGACACCATTACTGACTAAGGTGTCGATATTTTGTAAAGCATGAACAGCAGTGATTCTACTAAAGATTAAATCTATACTAATACCATGACTAAGTAGGGTATCGAGATTGCCTGATATACCACTACTATCCATCCTACCGAATATGGAATCTATACTTACACCATGATTAAGTAGTGTATCGAGATTTTGAGAAATACCAGAATGGTCCATCTTATTAAATATTGAATCTATACTAATACCGTGACTAAGTAAGACATCGAGATTGTTTGAAATACTATAACTATTCATTTTATTGAAGATTGAATCTATGCTGACGTTATAGTTAAGTAGGGTGTCGAGATTATTTGAGGTAATATGTCCATTTATCTTATTGAATATTGAGTCTATGCTAATACCATGACTAAGCAAGGTATCGAGATTGTTTGAGACGTCACGACTTTCCATCACATTGAAAATGGGATCTATGCTAATACCATAATTGAGCAGATTGTCGATATTTTGTAAGATGTCAGTAATATTAGTCTGTCTATAAATACATTCTATTTTTTGCTTCAACAAATCTTTATCAGATGTATCTACGTTTTCATTCTGAAATAATCTCGATAGATTATAGATATCTCTTAGAACTTTGATCTTCTTGTCTGGTCCGCCATATGTATCTAGTGTAAAAATCTCACGATTTTTTTCATATAGAAATGCGTATTCATCGAGCGTAAGATCTTCGCTTTTCTTAGCTTTATCCTGTAGTCTAATGAGCTCTTTTTTGTCCCGAAACCTTTCCTTAAAATGTTGGTCTGGATCAAGAGGGTACTTAAAAACCTCCTGCTCAACAATAGGAATAAGAGAATCCTCAATGGTTTGATTGCTACCATCCGCCAAACCTGATACTTCCGCCACTCTACCCTGTGGATCAAAACGAATAGAGGCGCAAGCGGTTTTTGACATGCCATCTATACTACTATCGTTTTCTAATTTAAAGAGCCTAAATCTAGACTGATTTTTAGTAATATTTTCATCGTTAGTATGTAAATAATTTTTTCCATAAGCCGTATTTGCAATACACCAAGGGGTACCACGAGAAGCTTCAGCTAGCTGCTCTTCGTCACCTGGATAAAAATCAAACCATTGACCCTTTATATCTTCGGTACGTTCGGGAGTAGGAAGGGGCTCATATGCTTCATTAAAGAAATAGGTATAAATTTTACCAAAGTTTCCTAGTTTTACAACCGCATTTAGTTCATCATCAGCAATATGTTCGTCAAACCATTTATCTCTATCCTGTCCATAAAAAACGTTAACTGTATTAAAGGTGTTGGCAAGGACGGCAGGATTGACGTCTGGATAGGGAGCGATTGTAGTATTGTTGCGTTTTTCGTATCGACCACTTTTACTGTCATATGTGCCTATCTTAGTAACCCCATCAAAAGCATAAACCTTGAACCAAGTTGGGAATGGTGCTTCTTTGTTACTAAGATATTCCGTCCATTTAGCTAAAGTATCGACTTGACCCTGTCGAAGCTTTTTATAATCTTTCTCCTTATCAGATTCCAAATATTCAACTGGTGGCAGTCCATTCTCCTTACGATCTTTATGAAATTGTTCTTCTAATTTCTTCCATGAATCTTTTGTAATATTCTCTTTTTGAATAATTGGAGCAAAGTTCTTAATTGACTCTTGCCAGATACGCTGTTCAAGTTTATTACCACCACGTTCGATCGCCAGGTCAAGACGTTCAAGATAAGCATAATTCTTTCTATCTTTTGGGTTTTCACCGGGAATCTTTTCGATTTTCTTCATTGGTTCGCCGGTTGTAAGTGCTTCTTTTCTAGCAGCCTGCTCGGCCTGTTTTTGTGTCCTTAATGTTTTTTCATAATATGGAGTGACTAAAGGCTCCTTTGCGCCCGGAGTTCTTCTTTCCTGAAAACTGATGAGTGTGAGAACACTAGAATAGATAGCATTTACTCTTTTTCGCTGAAGTTCTTTTTGATACTCTGATTCATTCTGAATAGAATTATAAGATTCTTGTGAATTATCCTGAGCCTTTAGTGGTAGACCTTCATGATTTGGCATTTTAGTTTCCAGTTTATTTTATTTATGATTATTTATAAGTATAGAAGCTTTACTATTTTTTGTCTATGAATGAACCATTAATGAATTAAAAATCATCTGGAAAGGGGTCGACCTCATCGTATTCAATATCATCATTGAATGGGTCGAAAGAGCGAGAGTTATTAGACTCGCTGAAATTATGTGAGTTATATGGACTGTATGAGTCATACTGGTTATACGAATTATGGGGTTGCGAAGCATTTTGTGAACTATATGGATCGTAGCCTAACTCAATCAGGAAACGTGATGGCATGTTATAACTGCGCTGTCCGTTCGAAAAACGGGAGCCGGCGTAAGTTAAAATAAGTAGCTTTCTGGCCCTAGTCATTCCTACATAAGCTAAGCGACGTTCTTCCTCAATTGCCTCTTCATCATCAGAGCGAGAGCTCGGGAAAAGACCCTCTTCAAGCCCCACCAAGAAGACGGCCGGAAATTCAAGGCCCTTGGCAGCATGGATAGTCATGAGAGTGACAAAATTGGTCGAGGTTTGTTCATCGGCGGAAGACATAAGGCTGGCTTCAGCAAGAAAATCCTCGAGAGCATCAAACTCACTGGCGTTGCCAATCATAGTATTGAGGTTTTCGGCTCTTTCATCACCAGTCGGGGTACCATCTCGAAGAGACTCAACTAAGCCAAAATAATGAATAGTCTGTTCTGTGATTTCGGCCGGCTTGAGTGACAGATCAAGATCGCGCAAGAAATTCTGCAGTCTAGCAAAACTATTTTTGGCTTTACCAGAAAGAGTATCAGAGAGGCCGGTGTCAAGTAGGGCGTTATTTTTCCCTTGTGCAGACTGATCATAGTCTTCGGATTGATTTAGGAAAGTATGAATTTTCTCAAGGCTAGCTGGACCAATACCAGATAATAAATTGCGACAAATTCGATCAAGGCTGATGCGATCATGGAAGTTAATGATCAGTTTTAGAACCGCCAGGACATCTTTGACTTCCTTGCGATCATAGAAGCGTACGCCACCAATAATCTTGTAGGGAATTTGGTGAGAAATCAGGGCTTTTTCAATAGCATAGGATTGCGCATTGGTACGATAAAGAACTGCAAAGTCGGAATAGCTAGTAAAATCTTTGGTTAATTCACCGTTCTGCATAGTGGTCTTGGAATTTGCAAGTAGATTGATAATTTTCAGTGCGACATAGTTTGCCTCAGCAGTTTCGTCCATCAATGACTGAATTTCAACTGGCTCCCCATCGCCAGCTGTAGTAAATAATTCTTTATCGGTTCTGGTTTTATTTTGATTAATAATTTTTTGACTGGCAGTCAGAATATTGCCAGTACTACGATAGTTTTGTTCTAGCTTGATGGTTTTAGTGCCAGGAAAATCGCGTTCAAAATTAAGGATATTTGTAAAATCAGCACCACGCCAAGAGTAAATTGACTGCCAATCATCGCCAACTACACAAATATTTCTATCTTGGTTAACTAAGGCCTTAACTAAACGATACTGAATCTGGTTGGTGTCCTGATACTCATCAATCAAAATATGTTCAAAGCGATTTTGCCAGCGTTTACGCACTTCACGATGTTTTTCAAAGAGGTGAGTGACCTCAAGTAGTAGGTCATCAAAATCTAAGGCAAAGGAATCGCGTTTTAGTTTCTCATAGCGAGCGAAGATTTTGGCGGCTTTAACCTGATTCGGATAATATGCCTCCTCTTCAAATTCCTCTGGAGTTTGGCCAATATTTTTACAGTGTGAAATAGTACCCTGGACAGACTTAGGACGCAAAGCTTTATCATCGATCTTTAAATCCTTCATCGCCTGCTTGATTAGCGAAATTTGGTCATCAGTATCGTAGATGACGAAATTCTTATCAAGCCCAGCGGCTTGATGTTCGATACGCAGGATTTTGACGCAGATTCCGTGAAAAGTCCCCATATAGTTCATGAAGCTACGAGGAGGGTCGGTGAAGCCGTCAAGATTTACATCTTGGCCCAGCGTGGAGTCAGAAGCAAGGAGGGCAGTATTATCTGCAACGATGTCGTCGGAAAGTTGTGGAGTAAGGTAGGCGTTTGAACGAGATTGCTGAAGTAGTCTCCATAAGCGCTCACGCATTTCCCTGGCGGCTTTGTTAGTAAAAGTGACAGCTAGAATACGCTCTCCTGGAATGCCATGAGAGATTAAGTTGGCAATGCGATGTGTTAAGGTTTTAGTCTTACCAGAACCGGCGCCAGCCAAAATCAAAAGTGGCCCAGTTAAAGTTTCTACTGCTTCTTTTTGAGCAGGATTTAGTCCCTCCGTAAAAATATTCATGATTTGATTATATCACTATAAGTTAGGTCGATATTGTGGTCAGAGATAGGAGCTTGCAGGAGAAAGGCGACAAAAAAGAAGATAAGCACTAGACAAAAAGCAAGAAGTCGACCGCTAACACTAGTATAGAAAAAATAGCCAATAATGAGAAAGATAAGGAAAACAATAATGGGGAGATTAAGAATTAAAAAATGAAGCAAAGGATTGACCTGGTAGAGACTAATATTAGCATGACTAAGTGAGATGAGTTGCTGATAATAAGTATCAACCATTGGTGTAATAAAATTTGCAAGGATTTGCGGATGAATAGCAAGATGTTCTTTTGAAAGAAGTTGGTCAATTTTTGCAGCCATGCTGTTATTGATTTGAGCTTTTAGACTGCTGAAGTTACTTTGACCTGAAAATCTAAGATCAAGAAAACGGTTCAAATGCGTGATGTAAAAATCTTGATTAATGCTTTGTTCAAGAATTTCCGTAAAATAATCATTAAGATATTTTAATTGCATAAAAACCACCCCCTCTTTGAGTTCAGAATCTGGAGATTGACTGATTGCATTGTAGAAATTAGAAGTAAAAGATTCAGAGAACTCATCTGTTTTTGCCTGATTGTCATAGTATTTTTCGATAATCTGGCGACGAGTATTCGTTACGAGATTGGAATAATAGCCCTTTTTACTTGAAAGATATTTTTTTACATAGTTAGCATTCTGCTCGGTTTGGTTAATTTGACAACAAATGCCAGCAAAAATAGCAACAATTAAAATCAAACAACTAAAAATTACTTTGGAGATTTTGATTTCTGAAATAAATTCTCCGATATTCCGATGCTTGAATACCTGTAACATATGTTGATTATAACATAAGCAACTTAAATACCAGAGAGCGGGCGGATGTCAGCACCCAGGTGATTGAGGCGTTTGGCAAAGTTTTGATAACCACGATTAATCGAATAAACGTTACGCAAGATTGAAACACCAGGAGCGGCCAACATAGCAATCAAAACAACGACGGCAGGACGAAGTGCTGGCGGAGCAACTAGCTCAGCAGGATGCCAATTAGTTGGACCCTCAACATAAACACGATGCGCATCAAGGAGTTCAATTTTAGCATTCAAGTTTGAAAGATAGGTCGAGTAAATCGCACGATTTTCAAAAACCCAGTCATGAATCAAAGTACGACCAGTAGCAGTGGCGGCGATCACACTGAAGAAAGGTAGATTGTCAATATTGAGACCTGGGAATGGCATCGGATGGATCTTATCGGTCGGAGCGATAAGCTCGGATTTGTGAATCATAAGATCAACTAAGCGAGTTTCACCGTTGAAGGAATAATATTCCTCAGAACGATCGATGCGAGCACACATAGAATGAAGGATTTCGAGCTCAATTTCAAGAAATTCAATTGGAGCGCGACTAATGGTGATTTCGGATTTTGTGACGAGAGCAGCTGCAATAAAAGACATAGCTTCAATAGGATCTTCACTAGGATAATATTCAACATCTTCGTCGATTTTTTCAAGGCCTTCAATCTCGAGAGTAGTTGAACCAATACCCTTGATTTTGACACCAAGTTTTTGCAAGAAGAAACAAACATCTTGAACCATATAATTTGGAGAGGCGCCGATAATAATGGTCTTACCCGGAAAGAGGGCTGCCGCCATTAGGACATTCTCAGTAACAGTATCACCACGTTCGATTAAGACAATGCGTTTATCCTCAGAACTCTGAAGCTCAGCTTGATTGACGGTAGCCTCATAAAAACCGGCATTACATTTTGCGTCGACTTCAAGACCAAAAGCAGAAAGCGCTTTTAAGTGTGGGTCAACTGTGCGAGTACCAAGAGAACAACCACCAGCATAAGGTAATTTAAAGCTCTGATAGCGGTGAAGAAGCGGACCGAGGAACATGATAATGGAGCGAGTTTTACGAGCTGCATCAAGATCTAATTCATCCATTTTTAATTCGCGTGGTGTGATAATTTCAAGATCACGACGACGATTAAACCAACGACACTTGACCCCAATTGACTCTAAGACCTCAATAATACGAAAGACTTCTTCAATACGTGCAACATGATGAAGCACGGTGCGACCACGATTAAGGAGACTAGCACAAAGCAAGCCCACAGCAGCATTCTTGGAAGTATTAATTGTGATAGTACCGCTCAAGATGCGACCACCATTAACACGAAATGACTGCGAAGAAGAGTCATTAATAGAGAGAATTTGACCACCAAGAGCTGAGGAAACCTTTTTTATCATCTCTAGAGAAGTGTTTTGGTCACCCTTTTCAATTCGATGAATGGCGGATTGAGAAGTGCCGATCATGTCTGCGAGCTGGGCTTGGGTTAGACCTTTCTCACGACGCATGTTAGAAACAACTAAACCAATTTCCTCTTGGTAAGTACGTGTTTTTGCCATAATTCTCCTTTTTAAAATATTCTTGTGGTGATATTTTTTATGATGCCAAAAAGAGCATAATCTTCAATTATTTTTCTTTAGTTTTATAGCCGGTCACAACATTATTGGCATGAACCCAACCATCGACAGAGCCACCATCAAGGTATTCGCCAGTGGTAGGAGCAACACGCATCACGCCACCAGCTTTAATGTATTCGTCAATTGGATCAGTAACGAGATATTCTTGATCAAGAGGACCAAAGTCATGAGTTTTTACATAATCAACAACTCGATGCAAAAGATCCCTTGACATAATATATTTGCTGACATTGATCATGTTGGAAGGAGCCTCTTCTACACTTGGCTTTTCAACAACGCCAACAAGTTGACCATCTTTAACACTAAGCACACCGTATTTATCGACTCTCTCACGAGGGATTTCGACACCTAAAATAGCAGACTCGTCAGCGTTTTGGAGAGAATTAATGAGAGATTCAGCGGCAGATTCTCCATCTGGATTCCAGACAAAGTCATCACCCATAAAGACAAGAACTGGCTCGTCAAGATTAAATTCTTCAACCACGAGAGCAATAGGAACCGCAGTACCGTACTGTCCGGCCGGGTCTTGAGTGGTGTAATGAATTTTAACGTGATCAGGGAGAGTCTTAGCAAGAGCCAGACGATCAGCCTTGCCACGCTCAATAAGATAATCATTGAGAGCTAGATTATCACGATAAAATTCCTGAACTTGACAAGGTTCAACGTTACTAATTACCATGTAAATATCAGTGATACCAGCTTTAATTAATTCTTGCACTGAATAGTCGACAAGAGGTCGGTTACCGACAGGAAGCATTGATTTTTCAATAACTTTCGTAATTGGAAGGCGACGAGTGCCCCATCCAGCTACAGGAATGATTGCTTTCGTAATCTTTTGCATAATAGCTCCTTTATTTCCCACCAAAAAATTGTCTTTTTCTATCAGAAATTATATCACAGGATGTATATTTTTCTAGAGTTTTTAGCACAAGGTTCTTAATGATTTTGATTAGATGAGTGGCTGGCGCCAAGAATCTGGCAGATCAGTAATGCCAAATAGTTTAGCGATAGTCGGGGCAACATTTGAGAGACCAGCATCTTTCAATTGCTGCAGATGATAATGTTTTCTATTCTCTGTATTATCATAAAACCAACATGGAACAGGGTTAGTAGTGTGCGAAGTTTTAGGTTTTTTAGTAACTGGATCCATTACTTCTTCAGCATTGCCGTGGTCAGCGGTAATAATCATCATCCCCCCAAGTTTATCCACTTTTTTGGCAAGACGGGCGAGCTGGAGGTCGATAGCTTCCATGGCAGTGATGGTGGGTTCAAGTTCACCGAAGTGCCCAACCATATCACCACCCGCATAATTGATACGAATAAATTGATATTTAGACTTACCAGATTTATCAGTCTCCGACATCCGATCAAGAACGGCGTCGGTGATTTCGGCGGACTTCATCCAAGGACGCTCATTGAATGGTCTAGTATCAGATTTAATTTTAAGAAAATCTTCGCCTTTGGCATTATCATAGCTATTGCCGTTAAAATAGTAGGTAATATGACCGAATTTAACAGTTTCGGCAACGGCAAGCTGGTTAAGATTATTAGCAGCAAGGAGTTGATTGAGAGGATTTTTAATAGTAATAGGAGGAACAAGACAGTACTTCGGGAGATGCAGATCGGAGTCATATTCGGTCATACCAGCAAAGAAGACATCGAGAGGAAGATTGTTTTTGGTACCACGATTAAAACCATGAAAATCTTGTTCAGTAAAGGCTTTGGCGGTTTCGATGGCACGATCAGCACGAAAACTATAGAAGATAAAACTATCACCATCCTTAACTAGGCCAACTGGACGAGTAGGGTCGGGCCGACCGTCGGCGCTTGGTTCAACAATGACAAAACTTGGGAAATACTGATCCTGTAAATTAGGTTCTTTTGATCGATTTTCTCTAACTGCTTGCATGGCAGAGGTAAAATATTGGTCAGCTTTGCCATAAACCATGGCATCCCAACCGGTTTTAACAATACTCCAATCAGCCTCATAGCGGTCAGCAAGAAAAAGCATACGACCGCCACCACAAGCAATTCGATAATCGAGTGGAGTAGTAGAAGCGGATTTTAATTCGGTGATTTTGTCTTCAAGAAGCTGGATATAATGATCGGCAGATTGAGGGGGGACGTCGCGACCATCAAGAATGAGATGAATACGGACTTTTATGATTCCCTCTTTTTGGGCTCGCTCCAGCATTTTAAAGAGTTGGTAAATTGAGCTATGAACACCACCATCAGAAAAAATACCAGAAAAGTGAAGCGTGGAATTATGTTGTTTAACATTATCGATCGCACCGCGCCAAGCTTCGGTCTGCCAAATAGCACCAGTATTAAAATCGTCTTCAATTTTAGCAATACCCTGCTTGATGATTTGACCAGCACCAAGAGCGTTATGGCCAACCTCGGAATTCCCCATTTGTCCCCTTAAGATACCGACCGCTTCACCAGAAGCCTCAAGAGAAACCCAGGGATATTTATCAAAAAGCTGATCGATAAACTCAGAGTGTGACTGCAAAACAGCGTTACCATATTCATCATTTCTGAGACCGACGCCATCAAGTATAGCTAAAACAATTGGTCCATCGTAGTGTAGATTATTCATGGATTTAGTATAGCATAAGAGTAATATAGCAAAAGATTCTGAGCGGAGCTAGAACTTGGTATAATTAGATTTTAAATATAACTAGAATTTGAGAATTTCACAATTGTTGATATCGATACCGATATTCCGATAAAGTTCACTATAGTCGGTCGAGACTACATCCTGCGGTTTAAAACCAAGCCTATCTGCAATTTCACGGATATAGTCTTCTTTTTCAACTTCAATTTCTAGGAGATATCCAAGCTTTGGCCAATGATCAATAGAGAGCTTTGTGCCCTGATATTCATATTCATCGCGAGTATTCTCTTGGTAACTACGATGTTTAATACCAGTCTTCTCTAAGATCAAGAGAGTGATTTCAAAATCTGAGACCTCAATCTCCCATTCCTCAGTGCCAGTAAAAGAATCATTAGTGAGTTCTTTAAAAGTAAGGGTGGTCTTATTACCATCAGTACGCAAGCGAAGCCAACGATGAGGAGCGCCAACAGCTGGATCAAAAACATATCGCCTAAAATTGTAGAAGCCAAGTGGCTTAGCGCCAATGGCGAGAAGTTTAGCTTTTGTTTCTTCCGGATCAATATTCAGAATTCTACCCTCAATTTCGATAGCCATATTTCCTCTTTTATTTTACAAAGTTACATTTCATTTGTTTTATTTTAATTTTACTCTATTTTGATTTTATTTATAGATTTTTTAATTATTGTAGCAAAGAGAAACTAGATAAAGCACAGCTGAAGCTGTGCTATAATCTGTACAGGCCCGAGTGGCGAAACTGGCAGACGCGCTAGCTTCAGGTGCTAGTCTAGCTTCTAGGTGCAGGTTCAAGTCCTGTCTCGGGCACCAAAATACGGATTTTTTCGAAATTGTCGCTTGAAAGAGCGACTTTTTTATTCGTACTTCTTAATTTCTGCCACAGGTGAAAATCATTTTCCACCCCCTTTCGGGAAGTGGTTTTTGAGCTTATACTTGTAGGGGTCTGGGTAATGGTTTTGTTATGTAAAAACAGGTTCGAGACAAAGATTTCTTCGAGAATAACTTTTTTGTCCAGCAAGATCTGTCGCTTATTGGTTAGTTTTTGCGATTTGCGTTCGCAAAAATTGTCTAGTAGAGACACATCATCAGCGATTTCAACGTGCTCGTCTTGCTCAATTTGTCCATTCATAAAAGCGAACATCTTTTCACTTATTGTATACTTGCCAAGTAATACCGAAGACTGGGGTAACAATTCTTTTTCTCTCATACTTCATCAGCCCCAAGAATGGCACGGTTGGCTTTTTACTTGTTTCTTGTGTCCACGCTCAGCAATCACTAGCTTGGCTTGACCGAAAAGAGCTTTGGAAATAATTGGCTGGTGGCGACGTTCGTTAAGTTAGCCTCTATAGAAAAATATCCATAGTAAAAGGTGTTTTGAAAAATATATGTTAAACTATATAAGATTGCACTTTAAAATAGTTCAGGGGGTAAAGGTAATGAAACATTTAGATAATCGTGAAGATTTTAGAACTGATGAGGAATTTGCAAATTTTAGAAATTTAATTTTATCAAATCACAAAAGCATAGCATTTTTCAGATCAGCAAGTGCCGTGAAGGATAAATATGGTCGTGCTAGCACGGTCCAGCAACTTATGCAGAAAAATTCGATTCATCTGATTGTGGATTTTTCGAATGTAGAGCATCGATGTATGAGTGACGAATTCGGTTTTATTTTGGTTCAAAAGTTACGAACAATATTAGGGGAAGATCCGCCCTACATTATTCAATGTGATGCAGGCAAAAAGAGAACAGGATTTGTTTGTTTAATTCTAGAAATGTTATCTGGAACAAATTATGCCGATATTGTCAATGATTATTTAGAGAGTTACAAAAATAATAATGGTCTGAATTTTTTGGCAAATCCCAAAATTATAAAAGATATTGAAGTCCAAAAAATTCAAAAACTAATATATCATATAAACGGCAATCAAGATTTTAAAAAAACAAACTTGGAAGAAATTGCATATAGTTTTTTACAAAGATATGGCATGTCGCAACGAGAAATCCAAATACTTCAACAAAAGCTATACTAATAGGTCTCAGTTGAGGCCTATTTTTTTGCTTCAGTCAATAATTTCGACACGTAGGCCGATTTCAGGGCTTTGTATTTTTTGCGATCAAAATTAGCTTCTTTTGCAAATTCGTATTTTTTCTTTAGATATTCTTGTGCTTTTTCTGGGTTATTTTTAAGGAAGTTACGTAAAATAATAAAATTCTCATAAGATTCTTCTTTAATAGGACAAATATGAATATGAAAGTCCCCCTCACCAGTTTCTTCTTTAGTGTTTGCTAAGAAAATTCGGTCCGCATGGCTGTCGGATCCTTCAAAATATCCATTTTTTGTTAAAATATTTTTTACAGAAATCATATTTTTGTGTTTTGGAACTCCGATAAGGATATCGATTATATTTTTGCCACCAATAAAGACGGCACTACTACCAACATGCTCAATTTTTATATCAGTAGGCAAAAGATTAGATAAGCGGCTTTTCTCTTGTTCAAAGCGCTCAATAAGTCTTGATGAATACTCTTTTACAATAACAGACATTTGTTGATATTGTACCATGCTTGTAATATATAGTAAATATTATATAATTATAGTAAGGCATATTCGTACATTAAAATAGGGGAGGTGAAGAGCAATGATGGCAACAATTATTCAAATCGATGAATATGGAAATGCATATTTTGATACCACGGATTTTGACACGGTAGACTTTAGCCTAGGCGATGCGCTATTAATGATGATTGGCGAAAAAAAATTCGAAATACCATTTTATAGTGGGTCTTATTGCAAGGTGAATGAGTCGACATTAATAAGAAAAAAGGGCAAAATCTTTTTATCAACTCGTCACGGATGTGCGATTAAAGAATACAACCTTCGTATCGGTCAACACGTAGCTTTCTCTCTACTTTCTTTCAAAAAATATTGGGAAAAAGAAAATGCGTATTCGTTTGAAGAGGTAATCGACAAGTCGACATATGAAACCGATGAGGAATTTGCAAATTTTAGGCCAGTTCTGCCACGTGGGGGTCATTTTTACAGATCCTCAAGCCCAGTAGATAATGCTTATAATCGAGTGTCTTCCGTTATTTCTTGCATTAAAAAATACAAAGTGAGTACTATTATAAATTTAGCCGATTCTCAGGAAGAATTTGATAATCTGGTTAATGTTTTAAATGATGAAATAAAATCGATTATTCACACAAGGAGAATATTTGCTATAGGTGATGATTCCGGCCTGTATTCGCAAAATTTTTCGGAATCAATCGCAATAGCGATGAGGTTGATAGCTTCAAGTAAAACTCCGTGTCTAATTCATTGTCGGGCAGGCAAAAGACGCAGTGGTTTCGCTTGTGCAATAATTCAAGCATTATATGGTATGAGCGCTGATCAAATAATGGAAGATTATATGTTAAGTTATAGGAATAATAATAAGATAACCTATTCAGACAATCCAAAACGTTATGAATACCTAAAAAACGATACCATTAAAGCAATCTTGCACCATATCAATGGCACAGATTTGTGTCACCTTAGAGAAACTACTGAACAATACTTAATTCGTATTGGTCTTACTAACGAAGAAATCTTGTTATTGAAACAACAAATATGTCAATGAAAAGCCTCCGAAATATCGGAGGCCATTTTGCATACTTATCCGTATGCTTTTACATCGAGAAGTTCACCATGGAATTCACGATACCAAAGAGGGCGATAGTTTTCCCAGCGTCTAGGGCGCATATTACTATTGAAAAAAGCTGATTCTATAGCCCGTCTAGCTTGCAAATAATATTTCAGATTTTTTGCACCGTCAACCAACGCTTGGGCTTGTAAGCCGGTTTGAATCTGAAAGATGTTCACTACTGGAAAACGGGTACAAACATTAAAGAAATATGTGAAATTTTCGGATATAGCCGACAAGTCATCGACGCCAGTGATGTAGGCAAACGTAGTTTCAACTCCTAACGACTTGGCTACACTCATAGATACATAAAAATTTTCAAGGCTTAGACTAGATTTAGTTCCTGAAAGGTTCTCCCTTCTATTAGTAAAATTATCGATTGCAAAAACAATCGCCGTCTTTCCTAATTTTGAAAAATCCCTAAGAGCTGTGGCGCTCATAAGTTGACAACCAAAGTACATGAGCTCTCCAGAAAATTTATGCTCTGTCGCAACATTATAAACATCGTGCAAATGTTCTAGCACCTCATTTTCATCTCTAAAAAGGCCAGTAACGACAGCTATCTGTTCGAGATCTTTCGTGTTCATACCTAACCTCTCTTTTTCGTAGAAAAAGTTGTCAATATCTTGTCTAGTGCGAAGCTCGTGTTTGTCTTTAATGACTGTATTGTCGTAAAGACTCTTATCATTATGAACACAAGCTTTGCAGCCTGCACAATTACTCCGACTACGACTATTGAGATTAAGTAACCGTCCTCCTCTCTGATACGAAGTATCGCATGTGTCCAGTACGGGTCTGTCAATTATGCCAATCTGAAAATCTTTGAAATACACCTTACCGTTCCTGATATGAAAGTTGGAATCACTACTATTTCTAACAGGTAAAGCAAACCAGGACAAATCATTGTTGTAAAACAAAGTACCATTAAAGCGAACCCTAAAACCCACTCGGACATCATTGTCGTCTAAACAAACTCCAGTACGGTTAAAGTCGATTAATCCAACTTCTTGAGGTGAAACACCGTATTTAAATGCCAGGTCGTACCACTCACTAGCATCAGTGGTGATTTTCACACCGTTATTAACAAGAACACTATCAAACATAGATTTTCCTCCTTTTTAATGTACACAGACTTATCTGAGATAATAATATCATAGCATGTTATCGGCAATAATCAACTATAATATAATTGCTAGTTATTTTTTGCAAAATATGTTTTATCTTTTTCGCTGGCGAAGCCGACGGGGACCGAAAGTAACAAGCGTGTTCTCTCTGCTGAGATTGAGGCGCGGGCAGCCCCGGCAGAAAAACCTTAGAAGATTGTAGGCCGTAAGGCTTATTATGCTTTTAAAACTTAGGCAACTTCATTAATTCGCCAGCATAGCGTTTTTTATTACCGAGTTAGACTCATGATATAGATAAAAATTACTTAAACCTGATACGACTTAATGATATGATTAGGTCTCATTGCTAATTATTCTAATCGTTTATAATTAAAACGTTTCAGTTCTGATGATATATCGTTATAGGTCTTACCAGCTAATAACCCACCGGCAATAAATTCCTCTTGAGTCACATCAGCTAATGCGATGTCTGGGATTTTAAATGTTGATTTTTCGTTCTCTGTGCTAAATTCAAAATCTATCAATACAAGACCTTTTAATTCATCTGTAAACACATCTATTTCGGCTATTTTACCTTCAATCGCTACACTATATCTATCTTTAACCACTCGTTTCTTACTACAACTAGATAATGCGATAAATTCTTCCTTTGTTAGCGGTATTGTCTGTTCAATTTGCTCAGAAGCATCTCCTTCTTTGACCGGCATTTTTTTAGTTATTTCATATTTCTCACCTTTTTGACGTAGTCTAAGGTGTGAATGCTCCGGTATATCTGGGACATAAACGTCAACTATGCGTGTTGGTTCTACCAACTTAATATTATCCGGCAATTCTTTCGCTAAAAAAGTTAGCTCTAGTTCTAATTCTTGACCCATCTCTCTCCTTATTAATGTTGCATTCTTATTATACTTTCATCACCATCTCTAAATTATGGGCCATAAACCCAATCTTCTTATAAAAACCTATAGCATTAGCGTTGTCTGATAAAACCAATAATTTGATACTGGTACAACCTTGGACTATGAAATAATCTTTCATTTTACCTAATAATTCTTGACCTATGCCGTTCCCTCTGTAATCTGGCTTTACATATAGCAAACCAATCCAACCCTCTTTTGACGGATTATGAGACAAGTCATAGATTTTGTCTTCTCCTTTTTTATGCTCAATAATAACGCCCTGAATAAAACCGACGACAATGTTATTTTTTTCGGCAACAAATATTTTACCATTCATACTCTTTGTATCGTCTATCATTTTTTGCATATAATGATGCGCATCATTAATACTTTGATATGACAAAGATTCACGGGTTTGATCGATCTCAGAAAAGAACCTCTGTAGCTCAAACTGCATCTCATTTATTTCATTGCGATCTTCAGGAATCATTTCTCTAATCATATTTTCCTCTGTCTTAATAATAACATATGGTGAATTTTAAAAGAAAACTGAGAGATTAAAAGAGCCTTTTGTTTTTAGTATTTACTTTATGAGATAATTTGTTAATCTTGAGTTAAGCAAGTAGAGTCTTGCAATCTATAAGATATTAGGAGAACGCCTTTGGTGTTCTTTTTTATTTTACTTAATTAAGTGAAGATTTAAGTTTTTAGACAGAAAGGAGGTGAAGAATGCGAAGCAGATTAGACTATAAGTTTGTTGAAGGGTATTCACTAGATAGGCAACAGATAGAGAGTATCGAAAATGATTCACAAAATACCTTAGTAGTGGCTGGAGCGGGGACTGGCAAGACGACCACGATTATCGGAAAAATTAAATGGATTTTAAATAAGTGGCTAAAAAATAAAAGTAAAACTTTACCAAGAATCTTAATAATATCTTTCACGCATGCAACAAGAATGGAATTAGAAAAACGGGTTTTGGCGGAAGTTTTAGAAAATGATGAGATTTTTAAAATATATCACCCCAGTGATTTTTTGAGAGTAGAAACTTTTCATAGTTTAGCTCTTAAGATTATGAAGAGTGCTAGACAAAATAAGCGAGCTGGACCAGAAAAAATTAGACTAAGTGAAGTTAGCTTTGAAGATTTTTTGAAACAAGCTCGATTTAATATTCCTGAGGAAGAGGCAGAAGTGTATGATCGACTATATTATTTGATGCGAAATTATCATATTGAATATCAAGATCTGAAACAAACAAATAATACAGAATACTCCTGGTTTTGGCAAAAAGATTTGTGGCTCAAAAATTTAAAACAGATCCAAAAAATGGAAGAACTTGGGCGGGAATACAAGAAAGAAATGGCTAGCAGAGGTGAAGTTGATTTTGCCAGCTTTTTAGAAGAGGCAATAAATAGCTTAACTAGCATAAAGAACAGTGCGAGACCAGAATGGTTTAAAATATTTTGCTTTAATTTTGTGATAATTGATGAATATCAAGATATATCACCACTTGAATATGCTTTGATCAGAAATCTGAGAGAAAAACAGAATTTTAAACTATTCTGTGTGGGTGATGACTGGCAAACTATCTATCAATTTGCGGGGAGCGAGATAGACCTGATTTTGGATTTCAAGAAATATTGGGGTGACACCAAAATATTTAAAATTGAACGAACTTATCGTTTCCCGGAGCAACTGGCAAAGACATCTGGAAAGTTCATTATGAGAAATAAGGCACAACTAATTAAAGATATTCAAGGAATAAATTGTCGAGATCCGGATCAAATAGTTGAAATCAATGGCCCCTCCGAAAGAACCGACCTCAATTCTCTACGTTTCTTCTTTCTCAATTTGCCGAGAAATACGAGAGTCTTTCTGCTCGGACGTTATAATTTTGATATCAAAAAAATTTCACACTGTGAATTCCTGAATTTTAATTATGAGACTAACGAACCAAGAATTTTAATGTCAGAAAGACCAGACCTCAATATTAAATTTTGTAGTGCACATAAGTCCAAAGGATTACAAGCCGACTATGTCTTCATTATCAACTGTCGGGATGCAACCTTAGGTTTTCCGAGCCAAGTAAAAGAAAAAGAACTGATAGCACTCGCAAGAAAGGCTCTTCTTCAAAAGAATAGTCAAATGAAATTAGGAAATTCACAGAAAGGAAAATTCCTGAATATGATCTGGAAAAATCTAAGACCCGCCAGAGATGATGAGTTTGCAGAAGATAGGAGGCTTTTCTATGTGGCAATGACGAGAGCGCGAAAAAAGATTTTCTTCTTGACCGTGCAGGAAAAAGAATCGCCGTTCATATTAGAATTAAGAGAAGAGAATAGTCTTAAAACTTACGTAATAGATTAGAGCCGTTACTTCTTTGAAGTTTTGGATTTAAAAGTCTCTGAAACACGTTTTTTGGCTTCTTTTTGAGCGTTTTCCACATGATGCATAGCAGTACGAGCAATGCGGCGGCTGAGCCTTGAAGCTTTTTTGTAATAATCAATACTAAAACGTTTAATTTCAGCAGTAAGATCAACAGTTCCGCCCTTAAAAACATCTTTAATATTAGAGATGGCGATCATCGATAATAAAACATCAGCAATAAAGATAGCCAGGAGAATACCGGAAACAATCAAAAGAACTGGTAGTCCGAGATAACTTAAAAGATGAGCAAAGAGTGGCTGAATAATATGTAAGATAAAAATGCCACCAACACCAAAGCCAATCGAAGTTTCGAGCGAGATACGGCCATTGAGATGCAAAAGAGAACCCGTAGTATAATCCCACCAGCGGACATGATAAATTTTTTCTAAAACTACAGAAGTAATATATTCAATAACATCACAAAGAATAATCATCAATAAGAACTCTAGCGACCATGATAGATTTAGTGGGCCGATCAATAACACACAGGCAAGGGAGCCAACGCCGTAAATAGGACAAATGGGACCAAAGAGAAACCCACGATTCTCTAACTTGCGTTTCGCAAAATAAGTCCAAATACATTCTACAATCCAACCACCAAAAGAATAAAGGATAAATAATAGAAAATAATATGCAAACTGGACAACAAATGACTCAATCTGGTTACCGAATAGACTAGAAAACATTAGGCTTATTATATCCCAATACGAGCTTAGAGTATAGAAAAAGCTACTTTTTCGTAGCTTTTTCTAGGGCTTTAAAGCCGGGGACGGGCCATCTTCTATTTTGACAGATTTTAAACCTTATTTATGACCGGAATAACAATTGGCGTATGGCCAGTGGCATCAAAGAGAATACGGGTGATATCTTCTTTGATCTCATCTTTTAGAACTTTAAGTTCAGGATCGGAAGAGATGGATTTTTCAGTCTTGACACGCAAATAATGACGAATCTTTCCGATTAATTCCTCTGAATTATCTAGATAAATGAAAGCACGAGAAACGATGTCTGGGGTTTTGATTAAGCGTCCAGTTTTCTTACTGAGAGTTAAAACGATCATAAAGATACCTTCACGAGAGATATGAATACGATCTTTCACCACAGCTTCATGCACTGGTTTGTCGGCATCATCATAAAGCTTATTACCAACATGGATACGGCCATTTTTGCGAATGGTCTGATTTGGTAATAATTCAACAACATCACCATCATCGGCAACTAAAATATTCTCGTGAGGGATACCGACCACGTTTTCAGCCATCTCGGCACTATGCTCCATCATAAAAAATTCACCATGATATGGGAGATAATTCTTAGGTTGTAATCTGGTAACAAAATCAACATGATCTTCGTAATAGGCGTGACCAGAAAGATGAAGTGGTCCAATATTTGTGAGATGAGTTTTACCATTCTGAATTACCTGAGCACCTTCGCGCAAGAGACCATCGACAGTGTTCACCACATGAGGTTCGTTACCTGGGATTGGATTAGAGCTAAAGACGATTGTATCAGAAGCTTTAATCTTGATAAATTTATGCGCACCACTGACCATACGATTAAGCACAGCATTTAATTCGCCTTGGGATCCAGTACAGACAATCGTTACTTTTTCATCAGAAAGTTTGATGATATCTTCCATTTTCATAACAGTATCTTTTGGTACTTTAATACACTTGGCACGAAGAGCTACTTCAATATTATTAATCATGGAAAACCCAGCAAAAGCAACCTTGCGTCCACGCTGATAAGCCTGCTCAAGGATCATACCGATACGGTTGATCTGTGAGGAGAAACAGGAGATAATAACACGTCCATTGGCGTAGTGGTCCATGACTTTGCCAATATTATCGCCAACATCATATTCGGAATGTGGATGATGGCCTGGAGAATCAATATTGGTTGACTCATTAATCAGAAGCGCAATCCCCTCTTTTTTAACAATTTCATCAATACGCTCAAAATCAGTTTGACGTTCGATAGGATTAGTTTCAGCACGCCAGTCACCGGAGAGATAAATTACACCATTTGGAGTACGGATAATAAGAGCACAGTTGCCTGGGATGGAGTGAAGAGTATGAATAAATTCAACGCTTAAGTGTTCAGAAACTTGAAGCTTCTCATGTTTAAAGGGGTCAACGACCTGGTAATTCATTTCGGGAAGGTCGTCGAGTTCGCTCATCTGTTTTTTAATCATACCAATGGTAAAATCAGTGGCGTAAATTGGAGTTAATGGGCTAAATTTTGGTAAAAGATGACGACAGGCGCCGATGTGATCAAGGTGAGCGTGAGTGAAGAGAATGGCCTTGATTTTGTCTATATTATCTTCGAGGTATTTAATATCTGGCACCATATAATTCACACCAGGATAATCTTCGCCAGCAAATAGAACGCCCATGTCGATAAGAATAATTTCATTTTTATACTCAATGGCAGTCATATTCTTACCAATACCAAATTCGCCAAGTCCGCCGATTGGAATAATGCGAACTGCCTCAGGATCAGGACGGGCGGCTTTTAGCTGAGCATTGGTAACTTGAGTACCGTTATAGCCATTAAAACGAGATTTATTAACTGGAATGCCAATGATGTGCTGAGTGGCTTGAGCATTGACATCTTGAGAAAGCATACGCTGATGATGCACCATATCGCCACGCCTGGTCGAAACAGAGAGATTAACCTTACGATCATCAGCCTCAATGTTTTTAGTATTCTTGTTTACTTTTGGGGTTTTCGACTTGTTTCCTTTTTTGCCTTTTGGTTGATCGGATTTTTTAGAAGAATTTATATCAAAACCGTTCTGTTCATTAGAGGAGTTTGTTTTCTTCTTAGGACGAGCGGAATAATCCTTGCCGCCTGGCTTAAAATTACTATTAAAGTTACGTTTTTGAGCCTGCTCAAAAATAACTGCAGCGCCGGTAGTGACCTCGGCCGGCTCGGAGAATTTGGCACGATTTTGATTTTCTTCAAAACGACGCTTAATTTCTGGTAAGCGTTCTGCCTGCATCTTCATGAGCCTGGCGCGTCTTTCTTGTTCTTGTTTATTCATATTTTCCTCTTTTAATAATAAAGACCTACAAAATCAACAAACAAAAAGTTTCTGGAAGTAATTCTTGTTGTGTTTGAAGATAAGTAAGATTAATTGTTGGCTATTATAGCAGAATCTTTCACGAATGGCAAGATCTTGGTGACAACAAGAGCTGTACTATAATAGAGATGGAAGCGAAATTGAGGTATAAATCGCAAAACTAGTAAAGGACTTTTAGATGATTTCACTTAAAAATGTGAGTAAAATTTATAAAACCGGCAAGTAAATTTGCATACTTAAGAATGATATATGAAGCATACTCGTTTAAGGTTGCTGAGTAAAACACATAGTGGAACGTGTAGCAAGTTTGAGAAAATAAAATCGCTCAAGGTTACCGTTTTTACCGGCGAGAGTATTATCGCGCTTATTTACGATGAGAAAACCGTTATTTTTCAGCCAAGCTTCAAAATCTTTGATAATACCGCGACGAATGGTCTCGTTTTTGACAACGCCATTTTTTAACTGAAAGGGTCTAGCCTCGAATTGAGGTTTTAGCATAACAAGAAAGTTAGTTTGCAAAGAAGCAAGTTGTTTTTTGGTGTGAAGTAGAACCTGTTTTAGGGAGACGAAAGACACATCAGCGAGGATGGTATCGATTTTAATACTGGCTTTAATCTCATTGATTTTAGTTTCGTCAGTCTTAGATTCGTTAACCTTAGGCTCGCTTTGATCACTCAATAACGAACTACGAGTCACAGAAAAAATATCCGTCTTTTCTCGTAAATCGATACGCGGATCAAAACGAAGAGGCGCTTTCATTTGATTAGTCCCCTTTTCAATAGCAATCACTTTTTTGGCGCCACGAAGCAGAGCATACTCAGTGAAGCCACCGGTACTGGAACCAATGTCTAACACGGTTTTACCACGAAAATCATAAGAAAAAGCCTGCGCCGCCCCCGCAAGCTTATTCTCGGCACGCGATACAGGTGTATTATTTTTGACGTTCACGATAGGCATAGGTTTCCGTATCAACAGAAATTACATCGCCAGTCTTAATGAAAGCTGGAACCTTAATGACGACGCCAGTTTCAAGAGTAGCGTCCTTCATAACAGAAGTGGATGTATCACCCTTGACGGCATTTTCGGTATAAGTGACTTCAAGCCAAAGATTCTTAGGTAAGGTAAGGTTGATAGCAGAACCATTATAGAACTGGATCTCCATCTCATCTCCATCCTTCATAAAATCCTTAGAATCACCAACTAGATCTTTTGATAATTCATACTGTTCAAAAGTAGTAGGATCCATAAAGTAGAACTTGTCTTCATCCTTATAGAGATACTGGACTTTTTTAGTGGTTACTTCTGCTGGCTCGATTTTTTCTTGACCTTTGAAAGTCTTTGGAATGAGGGCGCCAGTAATTAAATTTTTTACACGGACGTTCACAATAGAACCACCACGCCCCATAACTTTTTGCGAGTACTCAATCACCTTGTATGGCTGACCGTCCAAGGTGATGAGAACGTTTTTCTTTAGATCGGTTGGACCGTACATAGTTTATTCTCCTATTTTAGTTGGCAGACACAAATGGAAGCAATGCAAGATGACGAGCACGCTTAATAGCTACAGCTAGTTGCCTTTGTTGTTTAGCAGATAAACCAGTCTTTGAAATTGGCTCAATGCGACCATAGACATCAATATAACGTTGCATAGTCTTTACATCACGATAATCGAAGTAAAGATTTGGATCATTTTTAATTCTTTTCATTTCTCTCAAAACTCTCTCTTAATTATTTTTTAAAATGGAACCTCACTGAGGTCAATAGGCTCATCTGGGATATCATCAGGGACGATATCGGTAGATTCATTATTACTGGTAGGAGCAAAACTCCTTGAAGAAGAATTTTCATTAGTACCGCTAAGAAAGTTAAAGTCTTCAACGACTATTTCGGTGGCTGAACGCTTTGCGCCAGTTTTGTCCTCAAAAGCACGTTGAGAAAGACGGCCGGATACAAGAATACCGGTACCTTTCTTAGCATACTGAGCGATAATCTCGCCAGCTTTACCCCAAGCAGAACAGTTGATATAAGAAACTTGTTCCTTTTTTTCACCATTCTGGACGTAATTGTAATTTACTGCTACAGAAAACGAGCAGACCTGAGTGCCACCAGATGTAGCTCTAAGTTCAGGATCACGTACTACGTTACCTGTAATAATTGCCTTACTAAATCCCCGCGCCATAAAACCTCCTAGTTTATTTATTCTGCTGATTCTTCAGTATCTTTAGTCTTCTCTGCACGAGCTTTACGCTTAGCTTCGAATTTAGCCTTGCGTTCGTCGACAGCGACCAAGAGATAACGTAAAACTTCGTCGGTAATGTTAAGGGTGGAAGAAATCTTTGCTGGAGCTTGTGCTGGAAGCTCAAGTTCGTAGAAGTAGTAAACTGCGTAATCTTGCTTATTGATAGAGTAAGCAAGACGCTTCTTACCTTCGTTGGTTTCCTTAACGATTTTACCGTTTTGTGACTCGATTAGTTTACTAATCTTGTCTAGGGCTGGTGTTAGATTCATTTCCAAATCAGGATGAATCAACACAGTAAGTTCATACTGTTTCACTTTGCACTCCTTTGGTTAAAGCAAGCACACCTCTTGTCGCTTGCTGAGCTAATAATGATTCAATTATACCAGATAGAGACCCGTTTTTCAAGTTTCAGAGAACAAGAGTCTACTGTAATAGCGGCATACTATTAATCTTTTGAGATAACCAGGGGATACAGGTTATGTTTTTTAATAAAACTTATGCTACAATCTAAAAAAGGAGAATACATGGATAGCGAAAATAATTTAGATCAAAACACGGCTATGGATAGCGACAAAACATCTCTTGACACCGACCAGACAACCAAAGAATCATCTGAAAATACATCAGAAAGAACCGAAGCTAATAACCGGGTCGATCTGGTAGTAGATTCAGCTACCGACTCATTAGATGAAATGAATCAGGAAAATTCTTTCAAACCTAAAGCAGAGCCTACTGAAGAGTCGACATTAGAATCTACTACAGAGTCGCCCCTGAAACCAATTGAAGAACCGAAGCAAGAACAAGAACCGGCTGAAGAATCGCTACATGCAATGGCCCAAGCCGAATCTCCTGTCGATACAGATACAAAAAATGTCGCGGCGGAGAAGAAAAAAATATCACTTACCCCACTCTTTATTTTAACTACGGTAGCTGCGGTGGGTGCACTTGCTTATACGGTTATTTCTAGTCAAACTCAACGTCAACAACTAAACCATAATCTTTCAATATCTAAGGAAGAAACAAAGAAAGCTCAAGAAAATCTAGCTAAATTAGAAGAGACAGTAAAATCTAGCCAAAACATTGCAAAAGAAAATAAAACAACTGATAATAATACTAAATTAGTAGCCTACGATACAAAATATCAACAATTACTTGACTTAATGGGAAAAAATAAACTGATCAGAAGTGGACAAATCTTCACTAATAAGACCGGAACTTATGCTTTTGCTTCATTACAGGTTGGTGGTTTTAATAAACAAAAAGATAATTTGGGTAACGAAATCGAAGTGGTCGCAGGTGGTAGTGGAGTTGAAGAATATTATCGAGAACTTCCTAATGGCGAATGGAAGTTCGCTTTCGGCGCACAAGGAATAATGAAGTGTTCAGAATTCTCCGCAGAAATCCGTAAGATCTATCATGACGTAGAACGACCAGATGGACAAAAACATTACGATTGTATGAGAGGTAACGATTTAAACGATACTGAACATCTATAAAAAATATAAAAATATAGCTTCTCGGAAGCTATATTTTTATATACCATTTAAGTGGGTACTAACTAGATCAAGAACATAATCTAAAGCCTGTTGAAATCTATTTATTAGAATCTATCTAGACATTAGCAAGTTGGTCAAATTCTTCTAGGCTTTTAATCATGACTTCACGAGGTTTATTACCATTCGCAGGGCCAATTACACCAATTTCTTCAAGCCAAATAGCAAGACCGGAAACAAAGCCATGACCCTTACCGAGATAAGTCTGAAGCATGGCAGTAGAGAATTTGCCTTTTGCAAGAGTGATCTCAACAGCCTTACGAACCACTGGATCGTTTGGATCGTATTTACGACCAAGATCACCAAAACCGCCACCGTCAGTCGGGCCAATGCCCTTGATTTGGACAGCTTGCGAGATTACCTCATTATTATATTCAGGTGCACGTTGTTCACGAAGGAAGTTAGTGAGCTTTTCGACATCACTATCGGAAGCGTAAGCACCCTGGATACGACGAGGTTTACCCATCATTTCGGTAGTAAGCATTAACATATCACCCTTACCAAGCAATTTTTCAGCACCACCCATGTCAAGCATAATACGCGAATCGGTGTTGTTATTGACAGCGAAGGCGATACGACCTGGAACGTTTGCCTTAATGAGACCGGTAATTACTTTTACTTCAGGACGCTGAGTGGCAAGTACAAGGTGGATACCGGAAGCACGTCCCTTCTGTGCGATACGAACAATAAGTTGTTCAAGATCCTTCCCTGCCTGCATCATAAGATCAGCCATCTCATCAATCACGATGACAATATATGGCATCCTACCGCCATCATGCTGTTGCTCATTATTATCCTGATCGGCAACAGTGGCAGTCTTTCTCTGTAGCTTTTCATTGTAGTCTTCAATTTTCTTAACTTTTTCTTCAGCCATTAAGGTATAGCGACGTTCCATTTCGTTAACTGCCCATTTCATAGCCGAGAGAGATTTTTCAGTAGAATTAATAATCGGAGTCAAGAGATGTGGAATATCGTTATACTGCACCATCTCCACCTGCTTCGGGTCGACGATAATCAGCTTCATATCACTCGGTGCATTACGATAAAGTAAGGAAGAAATGAGAGTATTAGTCATCACAGACTTACCAGAACCGGTAGTACCAGCAATGAGAAGATGAGGCATTTTGGCAAGATTAGCGATTACGGGATTACCAGAAATATCTTTGCCAACAGCGAAAGCTAGAGGATTTCTTTCTTTCTTCCATTCGTTGCTTTCAAGAATAGAACGTAAAGTTACGTCAGCAGGACGAACGTTTGGGATCTCGATACCAACAAGACGAGTACCTGGGATCGGGGCCTCAATACGCACCTTATCGACAGCAAGATTTAAAGCTAGCTCTTTGTCACGAGCAGCAATCTTTGAAAGAACTACACCGGTTGGAGGCTGAATTGTATATTGTGTGACACGGGGACCAACATTAGCACCATCAAGTTTAACTTCGATGCCAAAATCAGAGAAAGTGGAATTAATTATGAATGCATTCTGCTGAATATTACCGCCGTCTGGGGGGTTTTGTTTCTTAGAAAGAAGATCAGTGCTTGGCATTTTCCAATTCGGATCAGATACCTCAATAAGAGCGCGCTCTGGTTCAGATTCAACTGGCTTATCCATGGCTGGCTTCTTAACCTCGATCTTTGGTGTTGATTTTAATTCTTCAGGAGAAACTTCTACACCATTAGCCTTAATTTTCAACGGACCAAGAGCGCCAGCCTTAATCGCATCTTCAGCCTGAGCACGACGGGCCACACGAGCATTTTCTGCATCTTCCTCGCGACGACTAGTCTTGAAGAGGCCGGCAAGATCACGAAAAACGGTAGCCGGAGAAAGTTGCAGAATGAAGATGGCGGTAATAAAAATAAGAACAAGGTAGATAAAAGCTGCAACACTGGGGTTTAGAATTTGAGTAGTAAGGCCATTCAACCAAACACCCAGAATACCGCCAGTTTGAGGCGAAGTCGTGCCATAGGTAGGCAAGCCAAAGAGACCAGAAAGCCAAAAAATCATTAAAAAAGAGACAATCCAAATAACAGCCGGGAGACGATTGTCTGTACTGCGGAAAATCTTAACTGCAAGATAAATCAAAATGACAGGGATAGAAAAAGTTGCATAACCAATCAACCAAAAACCTAATTTATGAAAGTCGTTAAGTAAAGTACCGCCACTTCCAAACCATGTCATGACAAGAACGATGGAGATGGCGACCATAAGAATTGCTGAAACTTGACGCCAAAAACCTCCTGGCAATTCGTGTTCTGGAGCCACGTCACGAGAGTTTTTACGTCGACCTTTTTTTCGTTTTACCATAGACAGATTATAACATAATAATTATAGATAGAGTGAGACGTAAACGTTTTTGGCTTAAAATACTAATTATGATATAGTGGAATTAAAGGAGATTTATGTACGATACAAACAAAATCGAAAATATAAATACCGACAAAAATAAAACAAGACTAAAAATAACCGTAGCCTAAAGGTAGTAGCTACGTTTTTTTGTTTGCTAGTGCTAACTATGAGGTAATTACCAATAAAGAAAAGGGCTCTAAGCGTATTGAGGGGGGGCGGAGGAGGCGGTACTGCGGTATATTATCGTGCTTTACCTAATGGAGATTGGAAAGAAGCATATGCCGGGAACGGTTTTCCAGAATGTAAATCTCTTTCTGAGGAAACGAAAAAAGTTTTCAGCGCATTGAGAAAAAACGATGGAAAATCCATGATATCTTGCTGGGATCAAAATGTAAACGAAAATTTTGGTATCGTTGAAATTTAATCCCAGTTATAGATACAAAAATTATAATTGAGAGATTAGCTCGCAAGATAGGAACCTTGCGAGGTGTTTTATAATAAAACTACTGTTCGACATGGCGCATACTGAGAGAAAGACGCCCCTTGTCGTCAATAGATTCAAGACGAACCTTTACTTCATCGCCAAGATGAAGAGCATCTTCTACTTTATCAAGACGCTTTTCGGAGATTTGTGAAATATGAAGCATTCCGTCAATGCCCGGTAGAATATTAACAAAGGCACCGAAATCTTTAATACTCACGACCTTACCTTTATAAATTTTACCGACCTCTGGTTCTTCGACGAGACTTTTAATCCAATCAATAGCATGCTGGATTTTTTCTGGATCAGTACCGGAAATAGTAATTAGACCAGAATCATCAATATCGACTTCCGCACCAGTTTCGGAAGTAATTTTGTTAATCATCTCGCCACCTTTGCCAATAATGGCACCGATTTTATCGGGACTCACCATCAATTTTTCGATACGTGGAGCATATGGAGAAAGCTCTGCACGAGGGGCGGGAAGCACGGAAAGCATATGATCTAAGATAAACATCCGGCCTTCATGAGACTGATTGATGGCTTTTTCAAGAATATCTACTGGCAAACCATGGACTTTCATATCCATTTGGAGGGCAGTAATTCCCTTTCTTGTACCGGTGACTTTAAAATCCATATCACCAGCAAAGTCTTCGGCATCCATCAGGTCGGTAAGAACGTGCGGAGTTTCGCCATCAAGCATCAAACCCATAGCAACACCAGAAACTGGACTCTTTAAAGGAACACCAGCGTCCATCAAGGCGAGACACGATGAACAGGTGGCAGCCATAGAGGTGGAGCCATTCTGAGACATAATTTCAGTAACGGAGCGAATAGTGTATGGAAAATCTTCTTTGGACGGAAGAACTGGAAGTAGAGCTCGTTCTGCAAGGTAACCATGACCAATCTCACGGCGCCCAGGAGAACCGATACGACCAGTTTCACCAACAGTGTAACTTGGAGCATTATAGTGATGCATATAGCGACGTTCACCGTCGGTAACTTCCATAGTGTCGACAACTTGAGCGTAAGAAAGAGGTGCAAGTGTGACAATATTCATCGCTTGAGTAAGTCCACGTGTAAAAAGCGAAGAACCGTGGACGCGAGGCAAGATTGAAACTTGAGAGCTTAAGGGACGAACCTCGTTAAGCTTGCGCCCATCAGGACGGACGCCATCTTCAACAATAGCACGACGAACTTCATGATGGATAGCTAGTTCGTAAGCGTTATGAAATTCGGCCTTCAAGTGAGCATCATAATCGGCGATTTTTTCTTCCGAGGTATCACCTTCACCAAGCTCAAGAGCAAATTCCGCATCCATTTCATCTCGCAAGGTGTCGGCGATGCGTTTACGATCAAGGACATTACCACGAATCTTGGTACCGGTTTTGCCGTCTTCGCCCTTAAAATGAGCAAGAGTCCAAGCTTCAACTTTTTCGGTAATAACCTGATCTGGCAAACTTAATTCGTAAGCTTTTTCAGTAATTTCAAGTTTATCACGAAGCTGTTTTTGAAGATTAAGTGCAGGCTGAATATTCTCAACCGCCCAACGCATTGCTTCAATGATTACGTTTTCTGGAACTTCATTAGCGCCAGCTTCCACCATAACAACCTTTTGATCCTTGACGGCGACTACTAGGTCAAGATCAGATTGCTCACGCTCTTCTTTACTAAGGAAGGCTTTAAATTTACCATTTATACGGCCAATGCGAAGACCAGCAACTGGACCATCAAAAGGCACACCAGCATTTAGAAGTGAGGAAGAAGCAGCCAGCATAGCTACAACATCTGGACGAAAGCTGGGATCCATCGAAAGAACGGTGGTGACCACTTGAACTTCTTGACGGTAACCTTTAGGAAAGAGCGGACGAATTGGGCGATCAATGAGACGACCGATAAGTACGGCTTCGTCGGCCGGCTTACCTTCGCGTTTAATAAATTTTGAGCCTGAAATTTTGCCAGCGGCATAGAACTTTTCTTCATAGTCGATGGAGAGTGGGAAGAAATCCTGAATAACTGGCTTCTCACTGACTACAACTGAACCAAGCACGACAGTATCGCCGTAGGTGACGAGAACAGAGGAAGTTGTGCGAAAACCGACACGATTTACTTCAATTTTAAGCTCACGCCCGCAAAAATCGGTAGACACACTGAACGTGTGTTTACCGGTGGGATTAATTATTTCCATTTTTTCCTTTCTCGGGAAAACACCAGATAGCTACTCTAGAAAGCCAAGCAATAAGCTAGAGAGAATCTTATACCTAAGGCTCTAGGGGACTTATCCGCCGTCTTCCCTTTTATTGTTATGTATTAATTATATCATGAAAAACTTCTTGTATATTACAGTTTGAGAACTAAGTTAAGGTTTATTTTTTGTATATTTAGTATTTTATGTTATAATATCATACGTTCGGTGATCAATCTAATTACTAGACTAGAATGAAAGGGGGATAGAAAGATCTGGATCACCAAATTTAGATACATTTTATGAGTTATAGCTCAAGTACATTAAGAGAAAGGATCGTAGAAATGACAGATACGATATATTTTGATTTCAGCAAGCTAAATCCACCAATGGAAATCATATTGCAACTGAGGGGATTTGAGAATAATTCCTATGCGATACAGGAGGAGCGTGAAAAATGCTTTTGCTCTCAACTGATGGAACAAGTGCTTGTACCACTCAGAAAACAAATCAGATTAGATAGTAATATTGATCTGATGGTGTCGATTGTTGATACTGAGACAATAGGGCAGAGGAAAATTTACTTTATTCTCAATACGGCATCTTCAGTGTTTTTTCAGAAGAAGGAACTTTACCAAGTGATCACTCGTCGAGAGGGTGTGTCTGGCAATATTTATGAGCTAATGCATGATGCCAGATACGTACGTATGTATTACACTAGTGAGGAATTTTACGATAAGTACAAAAGAAAAAACGATCGTAATCATGGTGCAAGTAACCCGTATAAAAAAAGAAGGGTTATGAGAAAAATGAAACGCCCCAGCATAGAAGAGATAAACGAGGGCATCAATATTTCGGTGTTGCGTTTTAAGAATGCAATTAATGAATATATTGAAAAATCTTTTGGAAAAGTGGCTGTAAAACCTGAAATCATAGGTGTCTTTAGTAAAAAGATACTGTAGCTATGGTCTAATCCGAAGCTCCACTCTTTGTGGAGCTTTTTCATGACTTTTATTCTGAGAGTTTTAACTCCAAGGTGAATAATAAAAACTACGGACTATAATCAATAATAAAAGATTAAAAAATAGGAAGAGATTAAGAAGAAAAAACAACAAAAAACCCACTGGCGTGGGCTTTTGAATTTATTTACGGAGTCCGAGTTTTGCAACTGTGCCTTTGTAGAGGTCGAAGTTGGTTTTCTCAAGATACTTCAAAAGACGTTTGCGGCGACCGACCATCTGCATGAGTCCACGACGGGCCATAAAATCATGCTTATTGGCTTTGACGTGCTCAGTTACTTCTTTAATACGCTCAGTCAAAATAGAGACCTGAACCTCTGGAGAACCAACGTCCTTTTTATCACGGGCAGTAGCAGCAATTGCCTTAGCTTTATTCTCTTTTGTAATCATATTGGGTGAATTATATCACGCAAAGACAGATTCTACAAGGGTAAACAGATGACTTTTCTTTAAAACAAGTTTTAACAAATTTAAGAGAGAGTACAAGCATACACCAGATGAAAAGAATACTAATGTATTCCAAAATAGCAATTTCCTTGTTGTAGATAACACCGCCAATAATTCCACCAAGTACATAATTTTACACTTGGTCACTAGCTAAAAAAGGGGAAAGATTACCTTTACCAGTAATATTAATGACTAAAATCAAAGCCAAAAACCGATAAGTAACTTAACCGCAACTAGAATAAAACATCCATAAATTCTCCTTTTATCTTTTATTATTCTTCCCTCATAAAATCTGCTAGCGTGATAGCATTAGAGACTTTATAGCTACCAACCTGAGTACGACGAAGTGAAGTAAGATAAGCACCAGTGCCAAGAGCTTTACCGATATCCTCACCAAGCGTTCTAATATAAGTACCGCTTGAGACGTGCGTACGAATGACTAGATTTGGATAATTATAACTAAGTACCTCAAGAGAATAAATCTCAACCTGGCGGGTTGGCATAACAACGGATTCACCATGACGAGCTAATTGATAGGCACGTCGACCATTGATTTTTACTGCTGAAAAGGCTGGCACGGTTTGCGTGATTTGGCCAATAAAACTAGTGACCGCCGTTTCGATTTCTTCAAAAGTGGGAATTCTCTTGTGGTGTTGCTCGATAATCTCTCCTTCTGGATCGCCGGTAGTGCTGGTTTTTCCAAGACAAATTGTCGCTTCATACCATTTGTCTAATTTCAGAAATTGATTAGACATTTTAGTAGCTTTATTAGAAAGAAGAATTAATAGACCAGTGGCAAAGGGGTCAAGAGTTCCGGTATGGCCAACTTTCACTTTCTTTCCGGCTTGCTCAGAGAGACGACGACGGACTCGAGCAACTACACCAAAAGAACTGAGACCAGCCGGTTTATCAATTAGGATAATGTCTTCTGCGAGAATATTTTCTTGATTATTCATTGTTAATGATAATAATGAAAACTCGTTGGTCTGTCAAAAATTAGTAAGTGCCTGGGATACGAAAGGCAGACGGGTCGGCTGAAGTAGTCTCAGAAGTAGGAGCTTGAGGTTGAGGTGTAGTGTTAGGAACTGGAGATGTAGAAACTGGAGACGAATCAGCTTTTGGCTCGCTAACTGATGTGTCTTGATTATATATGGGTGGGGTTGGCAATGGTTCTGGAGTGGTTGGAGGCAACGGCATAGTGGGACCGGTTGGTTGGGAAGTATAGGGGGAAGTACTAACCGGCTGATTTGGAATTACGGGACTTGGAGCGGGAGGCAGAAAAGCCTCTGGCTGAAGAAAATCTGGAATTGGAGTGCTAGTAGCAGGTGGAGTAGCTTGAATAAAATTCGCCATTGGATCTCCTGCGACAGGCGAGGCTGAAGGCTGAGGTTGTATCGGCTGAGACTCCTGTGAAAGTTGAGTAACCGAATTTGACTGAGCTGACTGGACTGGCATTGTGGGTACTGCTAGAGACGCATATTCAGGAACATTATTCGTATATTCGGGAGTAGGATAATTGGTCTCCTGCGTCATAGTGGGCATAGCTGGCGCGGAAAGAGTGGCAATATTCTGCCCTGGTGTGTAATTAGTAATGGGTTGCTGACCAACAGCTAATGGAAAATTAGGGTTAGGGTTAGGGTTAGGGTTAGGGTTAGGGTTAGGGTTAGGGTTAGGCTGAGACACGGGAATTGGTGGCGCGGCTTGCCCAAGAGATTGATTAATATAATCACCCTGGTTGATTAGACTTTGATAGCCGACTGGGTTTTGAATAGGTGAAGGTTCAGCAAGTACCTCATCCATAAGACGGCTCATATCTTCGTTTGATTCGATGACTGGTTCAGAAATAGTGTGTCCTGCAATACCAGAATCAGCAAAAGAAGGTAAAGGATTGACTGCAGCAAACTGAGTTTGTATTGGCTGCTGATTAAAGGTTTGTGATTGAACTTGGGATTGATTTTCTAGTTGGGCTGGTGGTTGAACTGGTGGCTGAGTCTGCGGTTGAGTGTACGACTGAACCTGTGGCTGGCTCCCTGATTGGGCTGGTGGTTCGACTGGTGATTGTGGGGTAGGCATAGGAGAAGGTTGTTGAGGCGTTTGAGAAAAAGGCTGTGATTGCATTTGTGGGAGAGATTGAATTGGGGTTTGAGGATTGGGAGTTACGGGAGTGGCAAAATTATCTGGGTTAGCAAAAGACTGTGGCTGAGGTGGAGTAGCTTGTGGCATAGTTTGATATGAGGTGCCCAGATAGGCCTGAGGTGCAGCTGTTGGTTGAAAATTGACTGGTACTTGTGATGTAGAAACAGACTGAGGTACGGGTTGATTCCCTGATTGGACTGGTGATTGTGGGGTAGGCATAGGAGAAGGTTGAGTATTTGCGGAAGTCATAGACTCTGTCATGCGAGCCAATTCATCCATTACACTACCAGTAGAAAGCGGAGCTGTAACCGGAATGGTCTGCGTGGAATTCATAATACCTTGAGAAGTAGGATCAGCTAAAGCCTGGTTGTGCTCAGTTTGGGAATTAGTGGTTTGAGCTAGATTTTGATTTACTAATTGTTCAAGCTCCTTAAGATCATCTGAGGAATCCGAAGAATTGGATTCGGCAACTGCAGTATTATCAGAAGGGTTTGAGATAGCAGTCGATTCAATATTATTTGTAGGACTTGTAGTGATTGGAGAATTAGGGATAGCTTGAACTTCGGGAGCTACAGGCGCTTCAGGAGTGATTAAAGCTTCAGACGTAGAAGAAGCATCAGGAGTAGTAGAGGTTTCAGAAGCATCAGACGCTTTAGGAGTAACGGATGTTTCAGGTTTCAAGATATTAGCTGAAATTAATTGCTGATCGGCACCAGCTTCCATCAACTTAGAAGCGACAGCCATGGTGGTCGGTTTAGTACGGCTATTGGAAAAACGTTCAGTGGCGGAAAGAATGCCAGTTAAAAGAGCAGTAGCAACCTCTTGCGAGACATCGGTGACATCAAGCTCTTTAAGAAGATTATAGACCATCTCACAAACGGAAGATTTTTCAGGATCGCTCCATTCAAGATCAGCAAAACGGCCTGGTGCTCCGGATGTAATATTAATTGCACTGGCATCATGCATGATACGACCATATTCAGAGAGTGCAGAATCAATCTCGCTACCAGCATTCACATTAAAAACAATTACAAGATCGACATTATAGTCACCATAAGAATATTCAAGGTCATCCTTTTTAACTTGACCCTTGTACGGAGTGATATAGATTTTGACATAATCTCCATCTAGTTTATAAGTGAGATGATCAGCCTTTGATTTATTAAGTGCAATAATAAAGTCTTGTAAACTACTAGTGTCTTTTTCAAAGGTTTCTTCAGGCTTAAGAAACTCTAAGGTGTTTGGTGTCTTACCGGAATAAATAGCAGTGACATGTTTCTTTTGTTGATCAAGCACAATCGCTAGAGCAATGGCGGCTGATATTTCATCAACATTAGGGTCTTTTGAGAGAGCAATAAGAATGTTTGCACCTTTTTGAATCTTTTCTGCAACTCTTTCCGGTAACTGCTGTGGATCAAGGCCAAAGCCAGAAGGATCTGACTGTGGAACTTTGGAACCAGCAAAAGGCTCAGTATTACTGTTAGCCGGAGTTTTCATACTAGTTTTCTGTGCATTTACATCCATTTTTGTGTTGACCTAATTTATTTAAATTTAGCATAAGAACTTTATTTTGACAAGTAAAGAGAGCTAGCCAGACACTAAAGGCAGGGATAAATAACAATAGCTTAAATAAAGTGGAACTATTTTTAATAACGAGGGGCTAATTCCCTTTGATAAACAACTTCAGCAATACCAGAACGTTGAGCCTGGCCAACTCCCCAATAGTAAGCGTCTGAACGTAGATTAAAGATTTCAGCTGGGGCAACAGAGCCGTCGTCTGAGATGGCATAATAACCACCAGCATGCTTAGCATATCTTGTACCAAGGACGCGCTGATCAGCAGAAATCCCAGATGTCATTCCACTGCCATGATTTGCACCACCAGTACGCTTCAAAGTGAGACTTTTCGCAAAGACTGGGCCATTAAAAATGATAGTCTCAGAACACTGTTCGGCGGTTGGTTCATTTGCATCACTACAAGTGTTTAAATTATTTGAAGCGTTATCCTCATCAAGGATCAGCCAAGCGTCAACACGATTAACTTTACTGAGGATATTAATATTCTTAGCAAAGATGAGGATTTGAGGAAGTTTAGTGATGGACTCGGTAGAAACATCAGCATAAGTGGCCTGTTTTGTAGAAGTCTCATATTGACAATTATTGCCACCAAAACCAGCGTAACAGAGATTCTGGTCAATAGTAAGAGTACCGTCAATATAGAGCACAAGAGTATTATTCTGCTTATCATTGGTTGTAATAGTTTTATATAACGTGTCATAAGTACGGAAGAGAGTATCGGTAGTCTTAGGGTTATGATCCGGTAGTTGGATCTGGGAAAGGTTGACGTCGCCACGAATATAAGTATTCTGCAAACCAGTATCATGAGTGGTAATTTTGAGGTTACTATTTTTTGCAACATTGTCACGATACCTGGCCTTAAGACGAGAGAGTAGGCTAGATGGAAGACCATAGACACCAGACTCACCGATAGTATTGCGGTTTGCAATAGTAAGATTATAGATACTATCAGAAACCTTAGCCCCGCCGGTTGGGAGATTATATCCATATCCTTTTTCATATCCTAATGAAGCACCAGAACCGAAACCAGAAACGCGACCACCAGCAATTACGTGGTATTCATCCCAAGAACCAAAGATCTTCTCGGCAACACTTGGATAAGATGCAAAGCCTTGACCTGGAGTCTTGCGACTAACTGCGGTTTCAATCTTACCGTTAGTAAACATACCACCGCCCCAAACCTGGAAATTCGGTTTTTTAGCAATAGTCACACAAGAAAGGTCAGAAATATTAAATTTGGTTTCGTCACCGCCAGTGATGGCTGGTCCGGTCGTATTATTTTCGAGATTATTCTCAGTATTATTATGAGAAGAGGCAGGCCAGATAGAAGTCGCAGTACAGTATTTATAACCGACATATTCACGATTATCTGGGACGGTGCGTGAATAAATGTCAGAATTGTGGTCACTACCATTGTAATTACCATCAGAGTTCATAACACCTTTAACAGTCCCCACAAGATGACAGTCAGAGGCACCATAGTAGCGACAGACATCTTGATCAGAGCGATCATTACCCGAAAGAGTATTAGGATTAGTGTGAGGAGGGATCAGCAGTTCATAAATACGGAAAGTTTCTTTATCAGAAGTATGGGTAGCGTAAGGATTTTTGGCAACCATATTATTCTGTCGAGAGAGGATATGATAAGAGCCACTAATATTAACACGTTCACCGCTAAAGGCAACGTTATCAGCGTCAATGGAACTAGTAACATAAGTATTGAAATTGTACGGAGTTACGACACTAGCGTTAGTGCTGCGTTCGCCGTAATCCTTAGAGGTGACCGGATAATGTATATAGCGAGGGTCACTCTTATATCTCGTTTTATTACCTTTATCACAGGTTCCTCCACTACTACATGAGTAGCTAAAAGTACCCCAAGATGTACCTTTTAGGCTTGGGAGTTGACCAGGAATAATAATCTTATGGTTACCAGGGTGTCCGATAAGGGCTGGATCCGTATCTTCGCTAATCCCGACAACTCCACGGTCAATAGGATTGCCATGCGAATCATAAGTGCGGAAAGTACCTGCATTTTCAAAAGTTTTATCGGTCTGAGTTTCGCTATGTGCGGTATTTGTATCACAACCACATTCACCGCTTACCTTTGTAACCGAACTAACCCAAGATTTAACATCGTTATAGATGATCCCCTGAGAGATTTTATTACCTACTTCAGTATTACTGCCGGTCTGAGCTGCGGAATTACAGTTTGAAACGCCATAGCCAAAGCCTGGAATCTGAAAACCATTATGTATGGCACGATTATTATTCTGCGTAAAGACAGTACTGTCGCAAGAGTACGGAGGCGAAGGAGAGTCGGTCGGTGATTCAGTATAAAAACCATAGTCGGCAGAAATAATACCAGTTCCAGTAACGGCATGTGGGTTTTGTGTTAAGACATTTCGATCATTGCCGTCTGCAAGGGCGGAGTTTTTGAAGAGATAACGATTATCACCATTATCATTACGCGAAGCGTAAAGACGGAATCTATTAGCGATACTTGGCGCATCTGCCGTGATTGTATAGTTCTCAGCTTTTTTAACTAGATCACGACCTACGCCCTGTGCGGCATAGCAGAGAGCGTGTCGAAAACGAATTGAGTCGCCAGGCCGAGCGAGCACAAAGGATTGCCATTTCTTATAATTCTCTGTCCCCGTATAGGATAGATTGACCACTTGAGACAGTGCGGCGGTATTTCCTTTGTAAGACGAACCAATGACACCAGGGACTAGTGCACTACAAATATCTGTGTCTTTTGGAGTACAAGTAGGATCATCGAGCGGACAATTTGTCTTTTTGTTTTTATCACAGGTTGGATCAGTGTTTGGATCACAGTCCGGTTTTTTATATTTATCACAAGTCGGATCATTCGGATCACAGTCCGGTTTTTTATCGCCATAAGAGCAAAACCAAGAGAATTCACCATCTTCCCATTTGAGGTCAGTGCGTTTTGTATAGTCAAGATATTTCTGAAATTCTTCTTTAGCTTTATTATATTCTACATGATATGTGCCAGCACGATTAACGTATTTCTCATTAGGACTCAATCCATTTCGCGCAGTTGCAGATTTGTTGGGGTAGTCAGGATATTGAAAATAGGCAAATTTATTAGGACCATAAGCATCATTAGTAGGGGTAAAGACTGGAGCATTATTACGATATCTATGAGAAATAAAAGCGTAGACGCCATCTGCCTTGCCGCAACCACGGATTATTTGAGAATCACCTGCATAATCTAAGTGCCTGGCACTTTCTAGATTAATTGCTGGGATACCTCGCCGAATAGCCTTATAGCTAATAGAGTCTGGGTCGGTGATTAAATTTCTTTCTAACAAATCCTTCATAGTGATATAAACCCATTCACCGCCGCCGCCTTGACTATTACCCTCTCCACCAGTATTCCAGCTACTATAGCAGATAGTCTTGGGACTACTGCCGCAGCCAGAAATTGGAGCAGCTGTACCGCCCGCAGCGCCACCTTCCTCTGCAAAAACCGATGAAGAGTAAAGAAAAGAAAAGAAAAACAAGAGACAAAGAAAGAGAGAAGAAAAAATTTTATAGTGTTTCTTAAGAAGATTAAAATACATACCTTAAAATGCCTCTTTATGGGTTATTTATTTTAGTATATAACCTAAAGCGGAATTGGTCAATTTAAAAGCGCCTAGATAACTAGGCGCAAGAGTGACTATATCAGAAATCCTTAAAATAATATAACCCTGTAAAGTGTTTAGGTATTTCCAAATCACTAATGTCAGTTGCTTTAGCATAAGGATTTTGGAGATAATTTCTCATAGCCTTCTCCAACATCTCCACCTGGACGAGATACATATAGCTATCCTCAGACCCAGTAATCTTTACTGTTGGAGCATTCGCTATCTGATCTATATCGATACACCCCCTCCACTGGATAATTCCTTTACCCTCGTGGATATCTTTTACTATAAACACCGTTTTGGCGTCATTAAGATACCTACCATTAGTACTGGTCATATCATTACTTGTAGTAAAAAATAACCAGAGATTAAACTCATCCAAGTCTGTAGGAATATATGGAGGATTATCTGCATAATAATTAGCGAGACTTAATAGCATCCCAGTAACTACATTATTCCTCTTATTATAGTCGGTATAGACATGGAGATGTGTGGTATGCTCTTTCCTCCTTGCCGGGAACTGCTTTAGATATCCGTAAACATCAAAGCTTCCATCCTGTCTCCAAAATGGTTTGGTTGACCATAGTGGATACCCTGTATCTGGATTGATTTCAGGATAAACAAAGTTATCCTGTCTCATTTTTAACCAACGTGCTGCACCAGTAGAGCGAACGCACTGATAAATAGTTTTGTCCACCTCTACCTCAAAATTACTTGTGACGTAGCTTGGATCTTTCGCTACGCCATCAAGGCCTAGGTAGTCTGTTCTTGGAAAAACGGTCATTGGATTATCCCTGCCGATTTCCTTTTGAGGCTGATCTGTTGGAGTCTGATCCTTTAAGCCGGCATGAGCCTGCTCGGTCTGATCTCCTTCTTGAGAGGAAGTGTTTTCAGAAGACACCTTAGTGTCATTTTCTGCCTTCTTCTCGTCAACTACTTGTTTTGCCTGCTCTTCTGCTAACTTTGCAGCAGCACCTGTAGCATTTCTTTTAACTACGCCAGCATATGCCGGTGTAGCAAAAGCCATACTAGCGCTAAGAGCAACGCTTGTCGCCATGACTACTAGATTCTTCTTCATAGTCTTTTCCCTCCTTTTCAAAGAACCCTCGGGGCCTATTCCCCGTAGTTGCCGCGATTTTACAATGTTTTATATATATAGTCAAGCATAAACAATTCTAGTGGATAATTTTGGGGTAAAATCAGAAGTTCTATATGTAATTTAATACTTATACAGATAAAAACTATATAAAAGTTGATGTTTTGTGGTGGCTTTTTTTGAATTTAAGATAGAATAGAAGTATGCCAGAATTACCAGAAGTTGAGACAATTAGACGAGGATTGAATAAGTTTATCCTGAATAGAAAAGTAGCGGGCGTGAAGATTTTATGTGATAAATCTTTTATTGGGCCGAAAGAACTAATTATTGGTCAGGAAATTATCAGTATACGTCGTTTCGGAAAGGCACTGGTAATTGATTTTGAAAATAATATATCAATGATGATTCATCTTCGAATGACTGGACAGTTGATTTTTCGAGCAAGTGGCGAAGAGTCGGGCAAAAGATATTTGGAAATGATCAAAGCGGGAGATTTTAAAACTACGCTTTATACCGAAAAAAGTTTTGCCGGTGGACATCCAAATGAGAGTTTTTATAGCGAACTGCCAAACAAGCAGACTAGAGTACTTTTTGAGATTGAGGAGTCTGAAGATTTTGTTGGGACGCTTTTCTTTAACGATCAAAGAAAATTTGGTTTTTGTAAGATTTTAGAAACTAGTGAGGTTATATTAGATAGTTTCATTAAAAAATTAGCTAAAGAGCCCTGGATAATGGAAGTTGAAGAATTTAAGAAGAATTTAATGAGACATAAAAATGCTGAGATTAAGCCAACAATCCTAGACCAAAGCGTAGTGGCGGGACTGGGAAATATTTATGCAGACGAGGCTCTATATATGGCAAAGATCCACCCGGAACGATTAGTCTCCTCTTTAAGTGATCAAGAAATTGCAGACCTGCTGAAAGCGGCGGGGGCTGTCATGCAACGCTCAATTAACTCAGGGGGTAGCACGATGGCGACCTATGTAAAAGCTGACGGAAGTAAAGGTGATTATTTAGAGAAGTTCGCGCAGGTTTTTCGACGGGAAGGCGAGCCGTGTAATCGTTGTGGCACGGAAATTATTAAATTTAAAGTGGCTGGGCGAGGAACACATATTTGTCCGAACTGCCAGAAAAAATTTTAGATGATTTACTTGATTGATGGCGATGATCGAAAAAAAGCTGAGCAGGCGGCGCGTGATTTTCTTGGAAATACTATTGAAGTAATCGATGCGGATACCCTGGAGAAGAATGATCTGGTTTCGATATTTCAAGGAATAACACTCTTTGAAGAAACTCGTCATATTTTGATAAAAGATTTGAGCTTAAAAAAAGATTTATTTCTCGAATTACCAAAATTTATTGAAACTGAATATCAGGTGGTGATTTTAGAACAGAAAATCGATAAGCGTAATGCAATATACAAGGAATTATTGAATGCCGCAAAGTCTAACCCTGAAAAAGTAAAGGTAGAAAATTTCAAATTACCCGAACAAGTGGATACTTTTCTCGTTTTTCGAGCGTTTGATGTCGCCCTAACCGATGGAAAACGTGCTGTAAAACTGATACGAGAAGCCGAGGAGGAAAATAGTCCTTATGCAACCATTGGCGCCTGGACAAAGAAAGCGGTCGATCTTTTTGTTACGAAAGGCGGTACGGAACGAGAAAAAAAGATAATAAAAAGACTGGCCGAAATTGATATGCTTCTAAAACAAACTAGCTTTTCTAAAGATCCTTGGATTCTATTAGAAAGTTTTTTAATCGAGCTATCTAGTTTTTAATTATTATCACTTTTTAAGACTGTTTATCTTTAGTTTTAACTGATTCACTGCCGAGGGGAATTAAAAATAGGACCGCTGGGGTCCTATTTCTTATTTAGTAACTTTTTTGACGGTCTTAACAGTCTTTTTGGCTGTAGGCTTCTTAGTAGTAGTTTTCTTCACGGTCTTTTTTGGAGTTTCCTGGACTTCGGTTTTTGTAGCCTTAACAATCTTAACCAAATTTGCTTTACGACGAGAAGCAGTATTTTTCTTTAAAAGACCTTTTTTAGCGGCCTTATCATACTCAGACTGAGCTTTTGAAAGATTTTCAGGAGTAGGATCAGCCTTAAAAGCCTTAAGAGCGGCTTTAATGAACTTTTTAATTTGTTGATTCTGCGCAGTGCGCTTCACTGCTTGGCGTGCTGCCTTTTTTGCAGATTTGATAATCGGCATTAATTTAATTCCCTGTGATTTTTAATAATATTCTTTTGACATATTATACATGATATTTCAAGATTGTAAAGAAAACAGATTGTTAGCTATAATGCTAGTATGAATGTAATAGAATCACTTGTATTAGGTTTGACGCAAGGTCTGACCGAATTTATCCCGGTGTCTTCTTCCGGACACTTGGAGATTGTGCAAAAATTATTAGGCGCAGGAAGCCGTGCAGAAGATTTTCATTTCTTCTTGGAACTGATCAATTTTGGTACTTTATTAGCGCTTTTGATATATTACCGCAAGGAGATTTTTAGAATCTTGAAACAGGTTTTTGTAAAACACGATCTTCATATGGCGTTGAACCTTTTGATTACATCAATTCCAGCCGGCATTATTGGACTTCTGTTATCCAAATTTATTGAGCAACATAGTTTCTTCTCAAGTCTAACCACAATTGCGATCGCAATGGGTACCGTAGGGCTTCTGATGATCTTCGTTAATAGTCTGCCACACCTTTCCGAGACCGATGAGAAGAAATTACCACATAAAAGAGCATTGGCGATTGGCTTGGCACAAGTTTTTGCCTTAATTCCTGGTGTCTCACGCTCTGGTTCAACAATTATCACAGGACGGGTGATGGGGATGAATTCCGAATCGGCAGCAAAATATTCATTTCTAGCGTCCCTGCCAATCATGTTGGCGGTTTGCGGTAAATCACTAATCTCCAGCTCGAGTCGAGCGTATATTAGTGCAAACTGGCAAATGTTGCTTCTGTCAAACGTTGTGGCTTTCATTTCAGGTTTAATCGCTTTAAAAATCGTGATGAAGTTCTTCAAAAAAGAGAGTTCGATCCCTACTTTTGGCTACTACCGAGTGATCTTGGCCTGTGTCTTGCTAAGTGTCATTCTATTTGCCTAGATAACAAAAAATCTACACAATTCTGTGTAGATTTTTTGTTACCCTTTCGTGACATTTGAGTTTTTCTCAAACACCGCCTGGACTTTATATTCTGTTTTATTCTTCGTCTTCGATAATATTGATATGAGCATCTTTGAGTTGATAGTCATCAACAAAGGATGGAGAACTCATCATAAGATCAATACCGGAGCCGTTCTTCGGGAAGGCGACAATATCACGAATATTCTTATTATCGTTTAAGACCATAAAAATACGCTCAATACCAAAAGCACAACCAGCATGAGGTGGAGCACCAAATTTGAAGGCGCTGAGCATACCACCAAAACGTTTTTCAACATATTGATGATCGTAGCCGAGAATGCCAAAGACTTTATACATAATCTCTGGACTATGGTTTCTAACGGCACCAGAACAAATCTCGTAGCCATTCATCACCATATCATACTGATCGGCAACAATTGCAAGTTTCTCCTCATCTGTCGCAGCAGATTCGAGAGCAATAAGACCACCTTTTGGCATGGAGAATGGATTATGACCAAAATCGAGTTTATGCTCGCCATCATTCCACTCATAAAATGGAAAATCAACAATCCAACAGAGAGCCACAACAGAGTCATCTTTAAGATTAAAATGATCAGCAAAAGCAATACGAAGTTGACCCAAGATCTTATTGACCTTAGTACGATCATCAGAACAAAAGAATATGGCATCACCATCTTTGGCACCGGTGGCCTCTTTGATTCTGGCTAGTTCTTCAGAATGTAAGAACTTAGCGATTGGGCTTTTTTCAACGCCGTTTTCATACATAATATAAGCAAGGCCGGAGGCACCAAGCTTACGAGCTTTCTCGGTAAATAAATCAATTTGAGAACGGGTAAGCGAGGCACCGTTTTCAACACGGATAGCTTTAACACATGGACTCTGAAAAACTTTGAAGTTAGTATTTTTCAGAATTTCAGTGAGTTCGATCATCTCCATGCCATAACGAAGATCTGGCTTGTCAACACCGTATTTTTCCATGGACTCTTGATACGAAATACGTGGGATCTCTTCTGAGAGAAGTTTTTTACCAGCAAAGTCAGTAACAAGAGATTTGATGAGGGGTTCAACAGTTTGCCTAACAGTTTCGCCTCGGTCCACAAAAGACATCTCACAGTCGAGCTGATAAAAGTCACCATAAAGACGATCAGCACGGGGATCTTCATCACGGAAACAGGGGGCAATCTGATAATAACGCGAAAGACCACCAACCATAAGAAGTTGTTTGAATTGCTGAGGAGCCTGTGGTAAGGCATAAAAGAGACCTGGTTTTAAACGAGAAGGCACAAGAAAATCACGGGCGCCTTCGGGACTGGAGTTGGCGAGAATTGGAGTGGTGACTTCGATAAAATCATGCTGGTCCATATAGTTTCTAAGGTAGGAATAAAACTTTGCACGACGTTTTAAGGTGTTTTGCATACTTGGACGACGCAAATCAAGGTAACGATATTTAAGACGAAGTTCTTCGCCGGATTCCGGACCATCATCGTGGGTATTGACTGGAGGAGTATCGGAGCGATTAAGAAGCTCCATGCTTTCGACGACAAGTTCAATGTCACCGGTTTCAATATTAGGGTTTTTAAGATCGGCAGCACGCTCACGAAGTGTACCAGTGGCAGAGATAACAAACTCATCACGCAGGGTTTCGGCAAGAGTGAAGGCCTGTTGGTTTTCTGGAGTGATCACAAGTTGAATAATTCCCTGATGATCCCTGAGGTCGATAAAAATCAAGCCACCATGATCACGACGGGAATTCACCCAACCAGCAACAGTTACTTTTTCGTTTAATTTAGTTTTCAATTCTCCAGACAATATTCTCATAAAAACATAATACCATATCTTGGGGGAATAGAGAAAAATAGAAGATGTGACTTAGTAGATTATTGAGTTTAATCAAGTACCCTATGATTTTGTATTTCAGTTAGAGCATCTTTTGCTAGAGAAATAAGAGCGGCATATTCCTCTCTTGATCTTTCGATGCCATTATTCATATCTTCCAATTGAACATATAATCCTGATGTTATTGGAAATTTTTTCTTAAAATCACCAAAACCGAGTTGCTCCCATTTATAAATTAGGGCTCCAATACTATCTTCATCATAATCATCCGCGTAACAATCCACTGCAAAATAAAAGTCACGAGGTTTCTCCGAAGATAAGCTCTCTAATTCCTTACTAATACCGGTTAGTATTTCTTGTTTCTTCATAAATTTATTATTTCTAATAGCCTTCATCAAATGTTTTTTCGCTAGCTCAACAATATGACGCTTAGTTTGGATTGATTCGACGTCATCTGGCTTCCAATTCGCCAACAGTTCCCAAAGTTTATCAATATATGGGAAACAATCAACAAACTCCTCAGTAGAGACTAGCTGCTTCCATTTTTCATGCAGAGTAAACAATTCGTAATCGTATGTATCTGCATCTATAAATGTAATGTTTTCTGGCTGCTTATCTGCAAAATATTTAGCAATATCATTAATTTCATTCTCAATAGATTGCTTATTCATTATATTGTATATAATAGCATGGAAAAATACCACTTCCAAAGGGCTTGTTTAAACAATTCGGAGCAAGCTGTCTTTAAGTAATTATCTTCATTATAAAATAAATCTGGTTAATATTCTAAATTATCAACGGATAACAGTATACAAATATCACCAGTACTGGTTTTAGTCAGATGTTTTTTATCATCTATATATCCATTGGCTTTTTTCGATGCATTTTCAATATATGAATATTGCTTAACCGCTCTGAATTTTATAGTAGTATCAGTGTAGTAATCGTATATAAAATCACACGGTATTTCGATATCATCGGTTAAAAAATCTGCCACAATAAGACAATATCGAGCATCCCTTTCATCATGAAAAATATATAAAGCAGTATCCGGCTCTACTTGTTTAAAACTATCAAAAACTAGATTATCAAATCCATATGACTCAATAATTTCGCTGAGTTCTTTTTTGCTAATTTCCATAATAAAAATATTCTATCATAAAAAAGACCGACAAATGATGTCGGTCAAGGATGACTAACCATATAGTATTGGTCAAATTTTCGTGTGATCGTCTTTTGATCCATCAATAAAATACTCGTCACCGTGTTTTTGCCCCTGATCACGCCAATTAATTACACTACCCGCTTCATTTACGAGAATATGTCCATGGTCGTTTCCAGGAGTAAAGTCTCCTTGATCAGAATACAAAACATTAAGCCAACCCTCATGTTTTTGACGTTTATCTGGATAAACCTTAGCAGGCTTACTATTAAAAATTCCATATTGATTTTTGATAAAATTCTGACTACCGTGCTCTTCGAAGGCACCACGATCGTAGGTCTTATCATCAAACTGATCAAGTGCAGTATGTCCATGCCCTAATCCGTCACCAGATATAAGCCCGCCGTGATAAACCTGGGTGGTACCATCTGCTTTCTTGACGATTTTTGCATCCTCACGGTCGGGCTGACTTATATCAGCCTTATCAAGGATTCTATCGCGTTCACGCTGATTGTCTTGCTTAACCTGGGCTAGCTTTTCCTGAAATTCTTCCTTCAGACGGAGATATTCTGCCTGTGCGGAATCGAATTTGGCTTTGTAATGATCGCGTTCGGCTTTGAGCCTCTTAAACTCTGCCTCTGCAGATTCATGACGGGACTTAGCATTACTAAAAGCGTTCTTCGCTATACGAAACGCAGGGCTATCGGTTTTAGGAGCTCGCCATTCAGCATCCTGCTTTGCGGATTTTACTTCCTGACAAAGCCTACTAACTTCTTCATTAATACTGTCACGACGGTTTTTATGATCGTGTCCCTGAGAAGACCAATAGGGGGCTTCGGACTTATTGCCGTACTGATAGCAGCTACTAGCTCTTTCAAAACAATCTTGCATCTCTCGATGTTCATAGTCTGCTTCCTGACGAAGTGATTCAATGCGGGCATTATTCACGTCACGAATTCTACCGTACTCATTCCAAACTTCATGATAATTGTTACTGGAGCGTTGCATATCCTCATATTCATGATTCATCTCTTCCCGAGCGGAACAACGCTCTTTCCAGGCGGTTTGCATAGCATCGTGTGCAGCGTTAGCACGATTTTTAGCATCGATATAGTTCTGGAATGATACTTGTTTACGACGGAATGCATCTTGCTCTCTAGCTTTCAGAGAATTGAGTTCTGGATTTTTTGACATACATAGTCACCAACCTTTCTAAAAGTACTTATCCAGTATTGGATAGTCTTTATATTATATAATATTTATTAAGTAATGCAAGTCTTGTTTTGAGCTAAGCTCTCAAGTGCAACATGATAACCAATAAGAACTATAAAATTGATTTTTAGCCTATACTATACATAGAAGAATGGATCTATAATACTCAATAAAAAAATACCACTTCCGAAGAAGCGGTATTTTCCTTATTTGCTAATCATTTTTGGCTTATAAGTTTTATAACTTATTCAGCGAAATAATTACTTAAAGCCTTCGTTGAAGTTTGACCCTTCAGATTAGTAAATAATGAACTCTTGCCAAGGGGCAGGAGGAATTTTCGACTTTTTGCGCGAAGATTCACGTTTAAGTCTACGCATAAGTAATTTTCTTACTCCGTTTAATTCTATTGCTCACGACCGACCACCCACCTCGTTAGTCAAAATACTCTAGAATGACTTGTGGAAAAGAGCAATACCTGAGATTTTAGCAGAAGTATTTAAAAATTGCAAGTTTTACAGGGGTGACGCGTAGCGTTAGATTGACCGTTTAAGACTTTTATAGATTAGGCTTATGTTTTTGCATTTTACACTGTTTGATGTGACTAGTCTTTACAAAGTGCATATATTTATGTTATAATATGACTCATATGGAAGAGATTAATTTAAGGGATTTGTTGAGTTATTTCAAAAAACACCTTGTTCTATTTATCGTGATGGTACTTTTTGTGGTGTCAGCTGGTACATTTTATTCCGTGTTTATCCAAAAACCAGAATACAAGGCACAGGCAACAGTAATTCTTAGTTCAGATAAATCAAAAAACACTATTCAGAATGAAATTAATGCAAACAAGAACTTGATTGATACTTATACAGAAGTTGTAAAATCTCACCGTGTGCTTGACCGCGTAAGGCGTGAAATGCAGATTGATGATACTTATGAACAACTCGTTAAAAAAGTGACCGTAGCATCGCTAAAGGATACAGAAATTATTAGCATTTCTGTGGTTGATCTTAATAAATATCATAGTTATTCCCTAGCGAACACAATTGCCGATACTTTTACAAGCGAAATTAGTTCAATCTATAATGACAAGAGCGTAAACGTACTGGATAGAGCTGTTGAACCACAGAAGCCCCATAATGTGGACTTGATAAAGCAAGAAGCAATTTATATGGCCGCTGGTATCGTACTAGCTGTTAGCGTTATTTTCTTAATGTTTTATTTTGATCGCACAATCAAAACGGCTGAACAAATCGAACAACTCTTCAAGCTACCGATCTTAGGTAAAGTGCGTAAGCTGGAAACCGAGAAACAGAAACAACAGCGTAAGAAACGTGCGGAAAAGAATGCTAAATTGGAAGCTAAATTAGCAGCCAAGCTCGAGAAAGAACAGAAAAAAGAAGCTAAAAGAGCTGAAAAATTGGCTACTAAACTTGAAAAACAAGAAAAATACCATAATGATCTCGGCGTTGATTATGAAGATACTGAAGAAGAGAACACTGGCGAGGTTCAGACAGAGAAAAAGACTGAGCCAGAGACTAAACCGGTTGTTGAAATTAAGGCGGTGGGTCGTAAGATTATTGCTGAAGAGAAAGCTAAACAAGAAAAATTAGCTGCTGAGGAAGAAGCAACTGAGAATGAGGTAGAGGATTTTAACGAAGAGATGCTAGATGAGGACTCTGAGCTGGTACTTCGTGACAACCCAAAGTCAAAGGTTAGTGAAGATTTTCGTACAATTCGTACTAGCTTATATTTCTCGCTAAACAGTAAGGAATCAAACGCAGTTTTGATTACTAGTTCAACCCCAAATGAAGGTAAAAGTTTTATTGCTTCAAACTTGGCCGTGGCTTTCGCAAAAACTAAGAAGAAAGTACTTTTGATTGACTGCGATATGCGTCTTGGCCGTCAACACGAAATCTTTGGACTTTCCAACAAGGAAGGCCTATCTAATCTGCTAGCCGAAAATAAGGCCGAAGAATACCGTAAATATCTCCAAAAAACAACAGTAAAAGGTCTGTCAGTTATTACTCGTGGTGTAGTGCCGCCAAACCCAAGCGAGTTACTTGACTCTTCAGCCATGGAAACTTTCCTGGAAAAAGTAAAGCAGAATTTTGATTACGTGATTCTTGATGGTACACCAATTGATGGACTTTCAGATTCCTTAATTCTTGCAAAGAAAACTGATCGCTTAGTCCTTGTTAGTGCCGCAAATATGACTACGATCGAGGATCTTCAAAACTCGAAGAAGACACTTGAATCGATTGAGGTAAAGATTTCTGGTGTTGTCTTGAACCGTACTATTGATGAACGCCGTAATGACAAGTATAGTAAATATAATGAATATTATAATTAATTTATTAAATGATTGATTTACATTTGCATATCTTACCTGGAATTGACGATGGTAGTGGCTCTATAGATGAGAGTGTAAAGATGGCAAAAAAACTCACCGATTTAGGATTTACCGGAGCGTTTTGTACTTCACACTATATTGCCGATAGTACACAAGCAGCTGATAATAAGACAAAGAATCAACTACGAGAAAAATTACAGAATAAACTTGACCAGGCCGGAATAAAACTAAAACTTCTGCCTGGTAACGAAATTTATATTGACCCAAAAATGATAGATTTTCTAAAAGCAAAAAAGGCTTCTTGTTTTGGTGGAGATTTAAATACAAAGAAAAAGTATCAACACGTACTATTTGAACTACCATTTTATGCCGAAGTCCCATATCTTCGTGATATCATATTTGAGTTAAAAGCGAAAGACATTATTCCAGTACTTGCACACCCTGAACGTTATCTATTCGTACAGAAAAATAAAGAAATAATCTTTGAGCTGAAAAAATTAGGGGTAAAATTACAATCAAATTATGGAAGTATAGTCGGGCAATATGGTGGCAAAGCAAAGAAGATTATGAAATTTTTGCTAAAAAACCACCTGGTGAATTATTTGGGGACAGACATTCATCGAGCTGAGGGATCAATGTTCCTCAAATTCGAGAGGGCCGAAAAAAAGATGATTAAATTAATCGGTGAGGCTGAATATCGCAAAATTATTGCGAACGGTGACGAGCTCGCCAAGCCTTTCTTAAATGCCTAAACAGAACTAACAGGAGACAACCAAATGAAGCTCCCAGAGTATCGATTAAGACATCAGTGAATTGACCACTACGCCCGGGGATAAAAAGTTGATGGATTTCATCCGTGCAGGCGTAAAAAAAGCTAAAAAGAATGGCGAGGATAAAATATCTTGAGCTATTTTTTTGAGAAAAAGACTGACGGAAAAAGAGAAAAAAGAGGATTCCGAGGATGGCATACTCAGTAAAGTGTGCGGTTTTACGAACAATAAAAACAAGGTTACTTGCATCGAGATGAGAAGTATTGTTTAAATTTGGAAAAACTTGACGAAGAGCTTGGATAATTTGACCACTTTGCGCACTGGAGGAGTCTGAACCAAAAGAAGACATAATAAAAATGAAGATCATCTGAAAAATCAGAAGCAAAGAAATAATCGACCGAGAATGAAGTTTTAGAAATTTTTTCATAAATTATTTAAGATATTCTTGAAGTTTGGCTTTGGCACGATCGACAGATTCTTGATAAGGGTGCCAAACGAAATGCTTTGGCTCTTGATAGGTGAAAGTAGTGGTAATATCGGCTTTGCCGTCAACATCAATGAGCTCGGTCTGCCAATCCGCGAGAGTAGTAAGCTGTTTTTGAACAAGATATTTAAGATCATCACTAGTGAAGTTAGTTTGAATATTTTTGGCGATTGAGGTAAAAATTTGGTCAACTTTACTTAGAATATTGGGATCATGTTGGATTTTGGAGATGAGTGCGGCCAAGATTTTTTCTTGGTTACGACCACGTTCGCGGTCACCACCGGCCCAGCTAATCGAAACCCGTTCCCTGGCGAGATCAAGAGCCTCGTCCCCATTAAGATGATATGTACCAGGACGATAGCTACGATGTCCGTGATAGGTATTAACGGCGTAAGGCAAAGTAATGTCGACACCACCGAGTTGATCAATAATAGAAGAGGTGGCATCAAAATTAATGCGTGCATAATAATTAATTTTAATATTATAGAATTTTTCCAGAGTATGAATAGACTCATTAACGCCATAAAGTCCGGCGTGAGTAAGTTTGTCCTTTTGTCCATTCATGGCTAGCGGAACATAAAAATCACGTGGTGTATTTAGAATAAGAATCTTGCGCCTTTCAGGATTAAAGACCAGAATGAGATTTACGTCAGAACGAGCAGCAAAAGGCAGGGTGTGATCACGATTATCGATACCACTAATATAGACCGTAAATGGCGTGTTAAGTGAAGTATTTTTGGTGGTTTCTACGATTTTCGGAGTTACTTTTAAAACAATTTCTTGTAAGACATGTAATTTATCAAAGACGGCCTGATTATTGTCTTTTAAGGATTCAAGATGACTGTTAGCAAGGAGAGCGGTTTTGACAGAAGAGGCCTCTTTTGCATCAATTTGCTTGAACAGAGCTGAGGTTAGAGAGAGTAGATCAGAAAAGCCAAGATAATCAGACTGAGTGAGATTTCCGGCGAGAAGGCCTTGACGTAAATCAGCATCGGATTTTAGATATTGCTCAACAGTTTCTTTGTATGGATCATTATTTAGAATACCAATACGCACGATCTCGCCTTGTCCAGTCTTTGCCAGGGGAGAAGAAGCGAGAGTGATGAGACTATACTTTTCTTCATATGTTTCATTCTGACCAATCTGAGAGAAATAGTTATTGTATTTATAAAAAACAAAGGTAAGTACGACGTTAATGATGATATCTAAGACTAAAAGGATGGTTAAAAGAATAAATTTACGACTAATAATAATCAGGAGGACTACTAGTATAAAATAGGAAATAATGACCAAACTAAAAAGATGAGTTGGTAAAATTTGAGACTGATATAGGAAGTAAAATATAGCGAAACTGGAGAGTACGGCGAGAAGCTGAAAAAGTGATAAGATCGGCCTAGATTTTTTATTATTTTTTTCTCGTTTCATAGAGTAATTATACATCTTTTGATACCTTAAAGCGATTTTAAAGAACATCTTTGTAAACTATAAACATCATAAACGAAAGGAAAGACATGAAAATTTATGATGTTAATCAATACGAAGAAGATGAAGTGCTAATTAAAAAAAGTTTAAAGAGGGAGAAAATCATGAAAAATAAGAGCCAAAACACGAAAAAGTCCAAGAAGAATAAACAGATGGATTTGTCGGTGAATGAGGCTCTTATTTTGCAACAGGTGTACGAAGAGGGGGTGGACGATGTGGATAATATTGTGGACCAGGCTGGCATGCCAAAGAAAGTGACGATGAATGTGTTGACCGAACTAAAATCCAAGGGGCTTCTGACGGTAATTCAACAGACCTATGGTAAAATTTTAGTAAGCGTCACCAGTCAAGGTAAAAAGTTGGTGAATGCAATGTGGCCTGAAGCTGTAGCCTTAGCTTACTGATTCCCTAGTAAATAAAGTGCGACCGATAAAAGAGTCAAGAGCTAATCAAAAAGATAATTGGAGGGGCAATTCTTTCAAATACTGAACAGAAATTAAGTTTATGAAAATTTTAATTATTGAAGATGATAAAGAAATTAGCGAGGCGCTAAAAGAAGGGCTAGAAGATGAATCCTACGCAGTGGATACCTGCCTTGATGGAGAAGAAGGATACCGGACAGCGGCGGCAGATGAGTATGATTTGATTATTCTCGACGTGATGTTACCTTCAATGAATGGTTTTGAGGTTTGTAAGAAACTGCGAGCTGAGAAAAATACTACACCGATTCTGATGTTGACCGCGAGAGGACAATCACAAGATGTGGTAAGAGGGCTTGATTTTGGGGCGGACGATTACTTGCCAAAGCCATTTAACTTTGATGTTTTACTAGCACATATGCGGGCAATCTTAAGAAGGCCGTCAAAGAAACTAGAAGAAATGTTGCGAGTAGGAGATTTGGTACTTAATCCGAGTTCAAAACAAGTGTCGAGAGCGGGAGATGAGATCAAACTAACTACAAAAGAATATGCGGTGCTGGAATATTTAATGCGAAATGAGGGCAAGGTTTTGTCGAAAGAGAAAATTATTTCGAACGTCTGGGATTTTGATGCAGACGTATTGCCGAACAATGTGGAATTATTTATTATGTTTCTGCGTAAGAAAATTGATAAGCCCTACAAACAGAAACTGATTCAGACAGTACCGGGATTTGGCTATAAGATTGTGGGTGGGAAGTAATGAAAAAATCCGAAATAAATCGATTGACCCTGAGCTATCTTTTAGTAATTATGACGCTGTCTTTGATTTTTACAGGGATCATTTATTTACTTTCAACGGCGAGCTTGAACCGACCGCTACTACCAAGCGAGGGAGAAAACTCAAGCGTAAGTGTGGAAATACCTGAATTTGAGGAACACTCTTTTGAAAATACTTTCCGAAAGAGACTGGAAAAACGCGATAATACTACACGCGCTACAATTATTTATTCCCTGGTTGGTTTTAATATCGGGATCTTTCTGATCGGGATTTTTGTAAGCCGAAGCTTGGCAAAATTAACTTTGGGACCGATTGAGCGAGCAATGATGAAGCAAATGCAATTTATTTCTGACGCAAGCCATGAATTAAAAACACCGTTAACGGCGATGTTGATCCGAAACGAAGTGGCGCTGAGGAAGAAGAGTTTGCCGGAGGAGAAGGCACGCGAAGTGATCGAGAAAAATATTGAAGAGATTTTGAAGATGAAGGAGCTGACATCATCTATGCTTGATATGGCGCGAGAGAATGGTGATCGAGAAAAAACAGAAGAAATTATTGTATCTGATTTTTTGGGAGAACTACGCGAGAAAATGATACCGGTGACTGACGAATACGGCGTGAAGATCGAACTTGAACTGGATCTTGAAAAAAATAAGACAGCAGTGGTAGCGAGAAAGACTCTTGAACAGATCCTCACGATTTTTTTGGACAATGCCATCAAATATTCTGGAGAAAAAATGATTTATTTGCGAGCGGGGAGACGCGGAAAGAACATATCTTTCAGTGTAAAAGATAACGGCGTGGGGGTGAAGAAGGAAGACCAGAAAAAGATTTTTGAGAGATTTTATCAGGTGGATGTAGCACGCACGAGAACAGAGGATAAGACGAGCCATGGACTAGGACTTGCAATCGCGAAGAATTTGGCGGAACGACAGGGGTATAGAATTGTGCTTCGGAGTGGCGAGAAGCGGGGCGCGGAGTTTGAGGTGGTGGTGTAGAGCTTTATAATAGACGAACTACATAGTCATTTACTAACTGAAAACGTATGACCTCATATTAGTAGTATTCTAAGGCATAATATAATTATGGCATGAAAGCTGTATCTAAAATCGACCCGAACGTTACAGAAGATTATCTTTTAAATTCGAAAGAGTCATTATTTTTTGAAAGAAAGGGACGAGATACAAAACGAACAAAAATTGCAAATGAGATAGTCGGAATGCTAAATGCTGATGGCGGAGTATTAGCTGTAGGGGTAGAAGATAATGGTATTATAGATAAAACAAAGAATTTTAGTTCTGACATTGATGGCTATAGAAAACTATGCAAAGAGATGATTCAACCAACTCCCCATGTTATATTTGAAGAGATTAAGATTAATAATAATACTATATATTTGTATCATGTATCAGAAAACAATGAGAACGTTTTTTCAAGAAAAGGTGGCAATGAAGTATATAAAAGAATTGGTGATTCGAATTATGGGCCTTTAAGTATTAGTGAGATTGACAATTTGCGCTATGATAAGAATCTTCGCCGTTTCGAAGACCAGATTGTAGAAGACTTTGGTACTGAAGATTTTGACCTCCAGTTGATTAATGAATAGAAAAATAGTTTAAAGTATGAAGGAACTCAAGAAGAACTCTTACTTAATCGTAATTTGGCGAAAAAAGTAAAAGACATAATCATGTATAAAAATTCTGCAATTCTTCTTTTTTCAAAAGATCCTGAAAAATATATCCCCTCTGCCTACAATAAATATGTGAGATATGATGGTTCATTTGAGGGGGCTGGGGCTGGCTATAATGTTATAAAAGACGAGATAGTAAGAGGTAACATTCCAACCGCAATAAGGAAGACAAGTGAGTTTCTTAAAGCTTCATTAGGTGATTATTATTATTTTGATATTAAAAATAGAATCTTCAAGAGAGTTCCTGAATATCCTGAAGACGCCTGGCTAGAAGGTGTTGTTAATGCAATATTTCATCGTTCTTATAACCTTCAAGGTAATTGTATACTTATTAAACATTTTAATAATAGCTTAGAGATCAGCAATAGTGGTCCTTTACCAGCACAAGTAAATATCCATAATATTAGGAAATGTAGATTTTCAAGAAATCCACGTATTGGTAGAGTTTTGTTTGAAATGGGTTTTGTGCGGGAATTGAATGAAGGAGTAAAAAGAATTTATTCGTCTATGAATGAATATAGGCTTGATGAGCCACGTTATACAGATGACAATGATATTGTTACCCTAAAACTGATAAATGCTAGCTATAGTAATGATAAAAACATAAGTCGTGGTGTTTTAGAAAAAATAGCAAAGAATTATATGAGGTATAATTCTACTAAAAAGGCTATTATTGACAGGTTGTTATATCGTGGAGATTCCACATTAGAGGATATAGAAAAAGCTGGTATAGCTGGACAACGTGCTATTCAAAATAATATTAAAGGCTTGATAAATGATGGTATAGTTACCAAATATAGTAAGAAAATGAGAGATAAAAATGCAAGCTATGGAATTTTACGTCCCATAAGCGAACGCTCTAATTTATAGAGCAACAGAGATAAAAAGCGATTAGGCGAACATAAGCATTATGTAAGCGAATTTAACCATAAACCAAATAATAATACTTCTGCATATATTGATATACATATATAATGTTTTTTCATAGAGCAAAAAGTTATTAGTTATAGTCCCCTAATAATTTCGATAGTAGTATAATTGGGAATATCCCAATGAATGTCGCAGATAGGTTATAGTCCCCTAATAATTTCGATAGTAGTATAATGAGGCTGATGCTGAGGTTCTACGTAAGACTGTTATAGTCCCCTAATAATTTCGATAGTAGTATAATATATCGCCAGTGATTTTGATTTCACCCTCAGTTATAGTCCCCTAATAATTTCGATAGTAGTATAATTCCACCGGGGTTGCGCCATTGAAATCCTAAGTTATAGTCCCCTAATAATTTCGATAGTAGTATAATATGGTCGTGTTGTATTCGATGCATTCGTGTGTTATAGTCCCCTAATAATTTCGATAGTAGTATAATCCAAAATCCTTGAGGCTTCCACGCTGGTGTGTTATAGTCCCCTAATAATTTCGATAGTAGTATAATTAGCTCTGTGGAGAACAGTGTCTTGTATTGTTATAGTCCCCTAATAATTTCGATAGTAGTATAATAAAGAAATATGAGAATGTGCCATGTATGGTGTTATAGTCCCCTAATAATTTCGATAGTAGTATAATCAAGACGCTAAAAGTAATCCACCTATTAAAGTTATAGTCCCCTAATAATTTCGATAGTAGTATAATCACGATATTAAAGAAGCCAGCAATATTAGAGTTATAGTCCCCTAATAATTTCGATAGTAGTATAATGAAGATGATGAATAAATATCTTAGCGGGTAGTTATAGTCCCCTAATAATTTCGATAGTAGTATAATTAGGAATGCGTCCCATATAAAGGCAAACCCGTTATAGTCCCCTAATAATTTCGATAGTAGTATAATTCTCCTAATGCTAATGCTACTGCACTTGGGGTTATAGTCCCCTAATAATTTCGATAGTAGTATAATCCACTAGATGATACTGTCTTTCCACCAACTGTTATAGTCCCCTAATAATTTCGATAGTAGTATAATGAATAGATACTTAACTCATTGATTGGTACAGTTATAGTCCCCTAATAATTTCGATAGTAGTATAATTATGGCAGAGTCTCCTGCTAGTCCTGAAACGTTATAGTCCCCTAATAATTTCGATAGTAGTATAATTTATTCCGCCAACACCCTCAATAATGCTCGGTTATAGTCCCCTAATAATTTCGATAGTAGTATAATGACGCTACGCTACGTGGTACATGGTAATAAGTTATAGTCCCCTAATAATTTCGATAGTAGTATAATAAAGCACTAGAGAAAGCATTGGCTAGATTGGTTATAGTCCCCTAATAATTTCGATAGTAGTATAATTTTACGTGTTGCTTCTGCACTTATGGTCAGTTATAGTCCCCTAATAATTTCGATAGTAGTATAATGCTACAACTTTACTTACAAAAAATCTTCCCTGCTGATGGAAGATTTTTTGTTGGTTAAGCATTTTGGTTTCAGGCCCTATTTTTTAATAATAATCACTTTTTTGCTATTTTCTATAGTATTTATACTTATTAAACAATACGGGATCAAAATAATAACATCTGCTCATCATTAATTCGTTTTTCCTGTTCAGACTTCTCACCACAAATCACTTCCATATTAGTAAACTGATTTTCAGTCAGCATCAACATACGAATTGATCCCTCATGTGGAGCATGCTTTTTTACTCGTTCAAGGTGTGTATTTGCGTTGTCGCGATCTGGACAGAGTCGACTATAAATACTATATTGCAACATCGTGAACCCATCATGCAGCAAATAGTTTCGAAAACGTGTAGCGTTTCCACGGTTAATTTTAGTGTCAGTTGGTAGATCAAATAAAACTAAGGCTCGCATAAAATTATAACTACTCATTTTTTCTTTCTCCCACCCAAAAAATTATTAATCAACAAAATTCCGGGAGTTCAAATAGACCAATATCTTCATTCCGAAATGCGGCAATAAAACTTTCAACCATAATATCAATACTATGCTTTATGGAGTAAGATAAATTACGAATTCTAACATTTTCATTGATAACTTGCGTGAGTAAGACCCGGTCCTCTTTTGATAGATTCTCATCAAATTCTTCACCGGTATGGCGGAGACAGACGGTTCTCAAAACATAAAAATCGACAAATGGACGGTAACATTCAATAAGATCATCGACTAAATTAAAATTGTTTAGTTCATTATGATGAAAAATGCCTAGCGAAGCAATTAAGCCATGTGACACTACGCTCCTAGCAATACAGCTTCGCATTATACTATATCCGTAATCAAGGGCGGAGTTATACCAGGTTGGCTGACGCCGAGTTGAGTCACTGAGTAGTTGATTAAAATAAATTCTCGCAGCAAGCGCCTCGCAATTTGAGGTATCGCCAGATTTAACAAACCCAGATAATCTGATTAGCTCCGAGTATTCTAAGTTGAACTTCTTTAAAACTTCTGCCTGGCTAAGAATCTTCTGAATAATATTCTTCTGCCAAAGTTGTTTCCTGATTGGCTGTCGCATATTTAATTGGCCACTAGAAATTTTGGCCTGACGCGAGTGCTTTGCGTAGGGCAGAATCACAGTACTGGGCAGATGCGACTGGTCGCAGATAATTACCGCGACATCCTGGTTCGCGAGACTATTGATGAGGTTTGTGGTAATTTTTGTGCCATGATTATCAATAACTAGAGTATCAATATCCTCAATTGGTATAGTTAGCTCCGCTTCATCATGATAAAAACATAGATTGTTCCGGCTTAACCAAAGCTTTGTCTGCTGTTCTAGATAAACCGTACGCCAAGCCATAGTATTTTAATATAATCTTTCCCAAGGATAATTGTCGCCAAGAACCGAGATGTCGAGACGATGTAGCTCAGATAATGATCTACATGATATCCTATCAAATATCGAATTACCAGCAATCAAATTTGAAGCGAAGGCTATTACTGCATTAGTAATATCATATTTAATATAATACCCTTGCAAAATCTCATCACCTTTTTTCATGATTAGATAATCATTAGGATAGACTGAACAGAGTTTGATAAAAGTTTCATCCACAAAGTCGTAGCCACAAGTGGTTGGAAGGATTCTGGTGGAATCTTTTCGTACTTGATGAGCATAAACTGGTACATAAAAGAGTTGGTTCTTTCCTTTTATTTCCTTCTTATAGATATCGAGTCGAATCATTGAACCATTATTTACAAACTGCGTACCGTGATTAAGTAGGATACCAGACTTTACGTTTTTATCGTCGTTGATTTTAATCGTGATGACTGGCGAGAGTGGACGACTATTCTTGTCGAACTTAACATTATTCTTATAAACTGGCTCTTTGAAAGCTTTTTTAGGATCGTCGCCGTTTACCTCAAGAAGACTCTTTAACTGTTGATATAACACAGCATCACTCTGCTTCAAGATTGAATTTTCGAGATCAGCAAGTTTAACGTCTTGGATTTTCTTACGGATGAATGAACTGCGGTTTGGGTTGACCGAAATAATGCCAGTTTTTTCGTCAATTAAAATACCTTTTGGTGAGCGGATTGTATCATCATGTAAACTGCCAGTACCTTTACGTTTTGGCATACGCGAAACAAAGATGGGATGAATAGAGTTCTTAAATTTCTCGTCCTGATCTTTGTAAATTTCCCTGAACTGGTCGCGCCATTCGGCAAGAGTGTTAATTGAAGTATTTTGAAGGTGAGTTTTTGCCTCGTTGGATGGCAGCTCTTTCCTCTCCTCAGCTTTCTTTTTATCTTCCTTTTCTTCAGTTATGAAACAAGCAAGCGGGGTAGCACGAAAGCGAACTTCTCTATCAAAATTTGGCCAAGGCAAAACAGACTCGCGGATCTCTTCATATTTCGCAAGATCAACAATCTCACCAGTAACTGGATCCGTAACAGCAAGTATGCCATTTTGATAATTTGCAAGATCAATACCCTTAGTTGCATATTTAGCGCCTAGTTCAATCATTTTATTCATAAGGGCACACTGCCTAATTACTTCATCTGTGACAAGCGCCGTAATTGTCGCATCAACGGCATGGTGAAGATTATTAGAACGATTTTTCTTGCCGATATGCCAGACATGGCGAAGATAAGAAGTGATATTACCGGTTGGAGTATAGACCACCTTTTTGCCTGCAGTATGCTCAGCGAATTTAAGATTCTGCTTAAAATAGTTTGAGAGAAATCTTGTGATATATCGAGTATCGTTTAAGGCACGAGCGTTCCAGTCCTCTTTTGGTGGAGTTTTAGCAAGAAGTCTCACTCGCTTCTTTGCAAAGATTTTAGGATTAGATTCGATGCGCGCAACAAAACTTTGCCAGCGTTTTTCATCGTTGCCCCAAGCCTCAAATGGAGTTTGATTGCGTTTTTCTTGATTTTCTTGATTCAAAACAAGAGCTTTGTTAATCATATTATCATTACCGCAACGTGATTTTGGAATAATATGATCTATTTCGCAGTAATATTCATCGGAGAAAAGTCGATTAAGATCAATTGGTTTTCCAGAATAGAGACATTTACCATCCTGCTGTTCATAGAGCTTGAATTTTGTAATTTGCAGAGCGGTTGGAGATAACACATGGAACTCATCCTTGAGACGTGCAATAATTTTTTCATTATTTTCACGATTTTCGTCTTGAGCCTTAATGATTTCATTACGCTTATCGAAACTCTTGGCGAGTTCGGAGGCACACTCGACATGAAGCCTGGTCGGAATACCATATTTTTGAATAATAGCATTTACAACTTTAATACTCTGTGAAATTGCGCGCTTCGCAACTGGATTAGTAATTTGGTTGCTTTCTTCTTTTGAGAGGGCTGGCAAACGATTCAAATCGCCCGCAAGCTTGGCGGTAAAAATATATCCAGCATCAACTACAGCCTTATCATAAGTTTCCCCCTGCAATATAAACGGAATAATTTTGCGAAGAGCCTCAAGTGAGAGGTGGCCGAAGCCCGCGAAGGACTGTTTGATATTAGAAATACTATCAATGACTGATGATTTAAGACCGAGTTTTTTAAGTTCTTCTTTGACTGAATCATCTTCCTTGTTAGCAGTAAGAACAAAGCCGATATTGTCGAATAATTCAATATTCGATTCAATATCTCTCCATTCTGCGGGTTGATCTTTGAGAGCCTTTTTAATGGCATGATAGAATTTCATTTCACCAAATTTTTGTTCGAGAGATTTTTTCTTTGCTTCAGCCTCATCTTTTAGAAGATCTTTTCGCTTCAGTCCACGAATGTAGTCGAAGTTAATTTCATCAGTCGTATCCTGTGCCAATATTTTCTGAATATGGGAATATTTTAAGATAGAAAGTTCTTTGGCCTTTTCTATACAGGCTGCAATTTCGTCAATGGTTAGTTTATTGCCCATATTGTAAGTAAGGTGAACTAGATCAGAGGCAAGACGGAAAAGCTCAAAAGAATATGAGGCTCTTTGGGCGCGTGGTTTATCCTTTTCAAACTGGCATTTACCGCGCATTTCTTCAATTTGCTTTGGAGTCAAGAATCGACGCTGAAAAAAGACACCGAAATTTGGGCGATATAGTAAATCTTTAATATTATCTTCATTGATGGCTGGGTAGAATTCAGATTGTTTAGAAAGAATTTTAGTAATTTCATTTTCAAAATCTGTCCTGGCAAAGGAGTTATTGTAATCATCTGGCTTGTTGCGTTTATGAGACTTGAATTTCTCAGCGTGATTGAGGGCTTCGGCAACGGTTTTATATTCTTTTAGAAATTCCTGATTGACAGTAATTGCACTGAGGGTCTTTTTGTTTTCACTAGCATCACTGCCGGATTCGGCACGACTATTTGATTTATAGCCACGACGCTTAGAAATATGATAGAGAGCAATAAATAACTCTTCAGGAGTAAGTTTCTCAGAAAGAGCTTTTTCACGAACGGTGTATGGGCTGAGTTGGTTTTTATGCGGTATAAGAAGAGATTCGATTTGCTGACTGTTTAGGATTTTTTGCTGAATAAAAAATTGTTTGAGGAAGTTAAGGCGAATACGACGTCTATGAAGACGTTTTCGCATACTGCGCTTTTCGCGACGTGGAGTAGCGAGTGATTGGCCATTCTTGGGGTTTTCTGCACCGTCAAAGATACGAACTCCGAGATCCTCAATACGTTTTTTATCTAAGTTAATCACGGACCAGCCACAAGAAGTGGTGCCAATATCCAATCCTAAAGAGTACTTCATGTCTATGTTATAGCACAATTTTTTGTTTTGTCATGCAAAAGCGGAATGGAGGAATGGGGTATCTTACCAAAGATAGCTAGAAAATAAGATAAGGTATTTCACGAGGAAATACCTTAGAGCTTTACATAGATTACTAGAAATCTATATTATTATAGAGACCTAATAAACTTCGATAGTAGCACAATCCTTACTTAAGGGATTATGGGTATTATATATACCAGTTGCTTGGATATGTCAAGAGGAGGAGGTTTTTAGAGTCTTAAAATGGGGATATTGGGGCTAAACCCCAACTCCAGTCTAAATATATCATAATAAAAAATAAAACCTCCTAGTCCCGAAACATATCGGGGGGAGATTTTAATGCTTATATGTTATCACTAGAAAACATGGATGTCAAATGGGCTGCACATTAATATCAGTAACAATTACAGAGCGGTCACGAATGCAAGGAACCTGAGCACGACACCGGCAAGGTTTGGGATGATGAGAATGTAGTCCTTTTTTGGCTCCTTGGTCCAGCCGTAGATGACCCAGATGAAACATGAGATTGAGGCGATGAGAGGCTGCCAAGGTTGGGCCTTGTTGCCGGTGAGGTTAGCGAGGATTTGTGGGATGTAGATTATAAAGACGAAAACTCCGATAAAAGCTCCGACTGATCCGACGATGGTGTTGATTTTTTGTTTATTCATGATTTATTTCCTTAGAAAATTTACAGTGTTATTATAATACACTCTGGAAGGGTTGATGGATGATAAGTTTAGACTTTTTCCAAAAAATAACTCTTCTTTAACTGTGTACGACTTTTATTTCTTATAATAAAGACATATCCGTACTTACTAAGACTTTCAACGATTTGCATCTCATCACTCGTACTTATTTTAGGACGACTCCCTTTAAACACGACTAATAATTGTTTTATTTCAGGAATATTTTTTAAATATTCATATAGTGTAACACCATCTATCTGTCGTGCCAATATCCTATCTAATATTTTAGTCCTAAATGATATGGGAATCTCATCTAAGGATAAGATAAACTTGATTTCCTTATCATTATTACCAATATCACCTATCGATATATACTGGCCTAATCCATTTATTAAGTTAATTAGATTTTCTTTTGAAATCTTGTTTGCTAAGTAGAAAACCAGATCTATATTAATTTCCATACTTTCTTTAATCATAATATTAACCAACTCACTCTCCCCCTGTTTTGATAAAAGATACAATTCATCTATATAATCTTGCTGAATAAGATACCTTACGTTTACAGCATTTAGCGCTATTAACTTCCTATTTATTAATTTCTTAATTCTATTTTTCTCTGTTTTAATATCTATATCGCCTACATCATTAATCTGCTCATTAGCTATTTGTAATGAAAAATTAAAAAGTGAGTCGCTGCACCTCCAGACTATTAAAGCATTGCAGATCTTAGCATTGTTTGATAATATTTGATCAAAATTGCAGTTATTTATATTTTTTTCAATATAGTCGATAAACATTTTTTTGTCGACATGATTATTATCCCATAATATTTGTAAATTTTCTTCGGTAAACTCAACTAAGCCAAATCTAGTAAGACAAGGTAATATACTATCAAAATCTAAGATTTTTTCTATATCTACTAGATTCTGCACCTTGGAGTCACTATGTGCAATATATTTCTTTTTTGTGTCAGTATTGCAAAACTCTGACATTATAATATCTTGCAATACTCCGTCTTGTAGATTGCACTTCTCATTTTCCTTAATCATATTAATGTAATCTGTAAAGAAATCCGTATTTTCATGAATTATTTTATCGAAAACTGTAGAAAGCAAAGGTTCACTAAGAAGCTCGTGAATTAAATCAACAATTTCTATATTTCTTTTTAGCAGATACGATACAACAAAGTGAATATTATTGATATCTTTTATGAATAGACTAGAATCAATCATCTTCCCTAAAAGAGCTTCATTTAATGTCTTATCCATGAATAGATTAAACCTTATATTTAATCTTACAATATTTTCAAGTAGTATATCGTAGCTTTCTATACCAAATTCATCTAACAAATGAAAGCTACCATCTAGTTTTTTTACAAGTCTTGTAATCCTATCTGTTGGGATTAACTTTTCTCTTAATGATAAATAGATCAACAATATTCCCTTAAAGGCTTTATCATTTTTATTAACGGAGTATTCTAATAGTTCAATAAATAAATCTTCATATTTTATTATAAGTAAATTGACATACTTCTTAAGTAACTCATTGTCTAGCTTATCTATACTACTAAGAATGAGAGAAGTCTTAACCCCCTCTTCTCCATCCACCATCTCTGATGACATCAAGACTACCCTTTTGGCAAATTCATCGTCTTCATTCCTATACTCTTCAACTAGGTATCGTAATAATGTGCTATTTATAATATATTTACTTTGAAAATCATCATCTTCTAGATACAAATTAATCTCAGCTGGATTTTCAATCTCTAGATTCACTAAATTAAACTCTTGTTGTCGTAAATTTTTATAAAATTTTCTATCATTACGTCCAAGCGTGCTCAGTTTACCTTTAGCACCAATTTTAAATTTACCTATATAGTAGTAGTAAGTCTTATCTAGGAATCCTTTTTTAATAAGAAAATAAATCAGACCTAGAAACGGTTCTTCTAAGTCACTTTTTAGATTTTTATTATTATATAGTTTTTTAAAAGTATCAAGTGTGATTAGTTCAAATATCTGTTTAGAATTAAGAATATCATGAAATTCTTCGTCATCTATATCAAGATACTGTTTTACATTATCAATAAGGTCTTTGGTCTCATCTAGGATACTATAAATAAATCCTTGCCCAGCGCAAAGTAATTCATATTCTTTCGGAGATATATTTTTTATAAAAACTAATACAAGTAACTTATTATCATCTAGTTCAAGTTCGTCATAATTCAAGTTATTTTTATAAACTATAAATTCATTTATTGTATTCTTAAGTATGCGCATGTCATTCATATATACCGACAATGTAATTAATAGTTTCTTGTCAAAATTTTTACTTTCTATTCCAGACCGATTAATCTCATCAATAAAGTAGTCAATTGAATTATATGAATTAATAATAGGCACCACCGGAATGATAAAGTCAAAGAACTTAGTTCTATCTTCACTTATAAAGATACTGTCTTTAACCATATAGAGGAATTTTACTGGACTATTTCCTTCTTTAATTCTTTCTTTAATTCCTTCTTTAATGCAATGAAGGTGTGTTATCTGATATATTTTATCTAGTATTTTATTGAAATATTTTCTGCGGTTGATTTCTATATATGAATTAAGTAAAAAATTTAGCTCTTTAAGTTTATTAAATATCTCTATATTCTCAAATCGGTCTAAATCCTCAAAGACTACTATCTTTGATTTTGATCTTTCTAGAAGATACACTAACTGTTTATTTTCACGATCCAGAATCGTTTCGTCGTTATTATGAGATGCAAAAGTTGCTTCTACTCCTTTAATACTAATTCTTGATAGATTAAATTTATCTTTTCGTGTAAATAAAATACATGCAATAAAGATAAAGATACCGATACTAACAATGCTCGTATACCTTAAAGTAGTATCACTGCTGTTAAAAAATATTACCCCAATAAATAAAAGTAACAACATTACAATATTGATAAAATAGTTATAAAAGCTTTTTCTTCTCCGAAGTCCATAGTCATATAAAGGAATTCTGCTAATTTTAACTTGAGCAATTATTTGATTGATGATTTGCTGCTCAATTCTATTCTCATTTAAAGTATTCTGACAATTTGATGCGTTGTTAGGACTTAAATCATTTTTTGCATAACTACCAAGTTGTACTTGGATAATCCTATTTCTGTTTCTGTTTTTATTTCTATTTTCTACGTATGTATTCCAGATTGTACTTTTTCCCGAACAATAAGTTCCTGAAATTGCAATATTTTTAATATCATTATTATCTATAGCAAAATCTAGAGCATCACGATAGATCTCTGAAGTAGAATCTAATGGTTGTGCACAGAGTGGACTAAATTTATCAGACAGATCTCCTTTTATCATATTGCCTATATTATTACTCTTTGACTGTTTCATGGGTATTGGTTCTTCTATTGAAATAACTATAATACACTCATCGTTTTTATAAAACGCGAGCTTTACGTAGTAGGATAATTTCTAGTCACACATAAATAAATCGCGAGTATAAATTTTATCACTCACATCGGAAATTTCTGGGTTAAAACGATTAGCAATAATAACTGAACTCATGTTTTTGAATTCATTAAGATCATTAACAATTCTGCAACCATTAAATTCTTGCTCTTTTAGAGTTGGTTCATAAATAACAACTGTCTTGTTATATTCTTTAAATATATTAATAATATCTTGAATCGCCGAAGAACGAAAATTATCTGATCCATATTTCATGATCAACCTATAAACACCAATTACTTCAGGATTGAGACGTATGATTTCCTTAGCAATAAATTGCTTACGAGTCTTATTAGACCGAACGATCGATTCAATTAAGTTCTGAGGAACATCTCGGTAATTTGCAAGTAGCTGTTTTGTATCCTTTGGTAAACAGTATCCACCATAACCAAATGAAGGATTATTATAGTGTGTACCAATACGAGGATCTAAACATACACCGCGAATAATATTCTTTGTATTGAGATTTTTAACTCTTGCATAAGTGTCTAACTCATTAAAGTATGCCACTCTCAACGCAAGATAGGTATTTGCAAATAGTTTAACAGCTTCAGCTTCTGTATTTTGCATAAGTAGAACTTCAGTATCTTCGTCTTTGGAGGCTTCTTTGAGTAGATTGGCAAACTCTTTTGCCTTATCAGTTACACCCCCCACAATAATACGTGAAGGGTGAAGATTATCATATAATGCATTTCCCTCTCTTAGGAATTCTGGAGAAAAGAAGATGTTTTTAAAATCATATTTCTTTCGTACTTTTTCCGTAAATCCAACCGGGATAGTTGATTTGATAATAATAGTAATATTTTTATCACCTGTGCTAATAACTTTCTGGATGATATCTTCAACAGAAGAAGTGTCAAAAAAATTCCTTTCATCATCATAATTAGTTGGGGTAGAGATGATTACAAAATTGGCGTTTTTAAAGGCTTCTTTATAATCAAGAGTTGCAGTTAGGTTCATCACTCTCTCACCTTTTTTAGTCTCAAACATGAACTCTTCAATATATTTATCCCGAATTGGTGACATGCGATTATTGATCATTTCTACCTTTTCTGGAACAACATCAAGTGCCATCACCTCATGTTTTTCAGATAAAAGCACAGCTAATGATAGACCTACATATCCTGTACCTGCGATTGCAATTTTCATTTTTTCTTCTCCCTTGAATCTTAATCTTATTTCTTTAAATTACTAATTTATTATTATCAAACATATTTAATATTCTGAAATGCTATTCAACACAATCATATTATATGCAATAAATTATGTTTCACTTTTTCTCTCCTATTATTTTTAAACTAAAATACCTATTTAGAATCTTAGTTTTTCCTATTAAAATAGAGATAATAAATAAAATAATTGTACTTAATACAAATGTTGAACAGTTAATAAAAACGTTTGTTCTCATTTTAATAACATTATGTATTATCGAGAAGAGTATAACCTGTAGAATATATACGCAAAAGGTGGCTTTTGAAAGTATAGTAATTTTGCTAAACAATTTCTTGTCGATTGAAATATGCATTGCGTAATTCCATAATAGAATAATCCATATTTTTATTATTAAGCTATCATAAAAACTTTCTGCATATAAATTTCCAAAAATGTATTTTCCTATAAAATACTCGTAGTTAACAGCAATTAAAGTTATAATCACAAGGAATATAGGGTTGTTTTTACGAGATAATATATTATTGTTTCTTATATTGTATCCCAATAAATAATAAGTAATCCACGTCCATAGTCTTAGTGGCTGGACAACGATATCTTTTATAATAACGTCGGAATATTTTTTCAAAAATATATTTGAGATAAAAATTAGTGATGAGATTACCGCGAGAGAAAGCACCAATTTCCTATTATCTCTAAGATTATATAATATTGGTGTAATCAGATATATTATAGATAACGCAACCATAAACCAAAGGATACCAAGATTGCTCTTATTACTAAAAATATCTATAAAAATATCAAATATCACGCTAATATTCTTTTTCTTCAAAAGCGCATATATCGAACCATAAATAATGCATAATATAAATAAGAATAGATATATATTTACTACTTTTAGTAAAATCTCGTGATAACTTCTCTTTTTAGCGAGCATGTTATACCCACTTATCATAAAGAATAGAGGAATTCCAAATGTACCAAGGTAATATAATATAGTATTGATGTAACCGCCTTCTACACCAAAAATATGCAATACTAGAATAGCCACACAGGCAGCTATTCTGATTAAATCTAAATTATAATTTCGTTTCATTTACTCTCCTTGTTTGATTTTAACTTCCTATTCAATATTTTCTTTAAAATAAATCCTATAAATTCGTCCTTCATTAGAACAAGCAAGGAAATATAAAACAAAAAACCAATAAATGTCTGTATCAATAAAAAGATTGTTCCTTTTGCGGCAACTTGAGATATTAGTAGATTCAATATAAACATAGATATGCCTGCTATTAAATAGTTTTGTGCTATTTTTATTATTTTTATAAAATTAAAATCATTCTTTGTGTAATACATTTGAGTACCAGTAACCACTAGCTCAGCAATAATGGTACCAATAGATGCTCCAATCGCGCCATACTCTGGGATTAATATTAAATTAAACACCGCATTTATACATGAACCAGCAATGACGGAGATAGTATATTCTTTTTGCCGCTTTGTCGGTAATAAATATTGCGTACCAATGACGTTGCTTAGTCCTATAAACAAAATTATAGGGCTAATAATTTTCATAATTAATGCGGTTTTTTCATAGCCAGCTCCAAAGAATAATGGAACAAAAGAATCAGAACTAATAAAGATGAAAAAGATAAGTGGAAAAGATAATAAAAATACTAGCCTAAAAGATTTTTTGACATTTTCATCTATTTTTTCTTTATCTTTATTCGCAAAAAAATTTGCAACCCGCGGCATCATTACTACGCCTAAAGAAGTTATAATTGTTAAAAGCATTTTAATAATCTTCTGCGCTTGTTCATAAAACCCAACTTCCGACTTGTCGCTGACAATAGACCCAATCATTGTTTTATCTAGGACAGTGTAGAGTTGAACTGCGACCTGCGGAATAAACAACATAACAGTTGGTTTTAGATGTCTAAAAACCCTTAGTCCCCTTAATTTAATTCTATCTAAATATTTCGGCAAATAAAACCACAATGAGATATTTCCAAAAAATAATGAAGCAGCATAAATCCAAAAATAAACTGGAAGATCATTACTAGTTTTTACTAAGACAAAAATTAGAATCAAGCTTATTATCTTAATAAAAGTATTTCTTAGAACTATTTTTTTGAATTCTTCTAGGCCTTGGAAGAACCAGCTAATATCTATGACATTACTTATTATTTCTAGAATTAGTATTTTATAGTAGATGTTATATTCGTTGCTTCCATTGATAAAATTAAAATAATAGACTATAAATGAGACGAACATAGTAGTAAAACGTAATATGATAATCTCCCAGAACAATCGACTATATTTTTCTTTATTATTCTGATGATATGCAATCTCTCTTTGACCATAGAGTGCAACACCAAGAGAACCAAATAGGATAAAAAATGTAGAAATAGATAATGTATAACTATATATACCGATATTATTTGCACCTAAAACTCTTGAAATATATGGCGTTGTAATTAATGGCAACAACATCACCAGAATTTGATATGCCAAATTGTACAGATAATTTTTCGCGATTGACTTTCTCATAGTATTTCCTTTCGCTCTAAACCAGTATTTTCGATATTCTTTTTATTGGAGATAAGAATATAATAGTCAAACGCTAAAAGTATCATCATTAGTGATGAATACTGGTATGTACTTGAAAACATCAAATATAATTGTAAAGGCATAAGCTGGAATAGTACTATGTTTGTTTTTCTATTAGAATACAGTTTAATGTAATTGATTACCATTGGCATGAGATAAAAAAGCGTTAAATAAATTCCTCCTTGAGTTAATATGATAATAAATGAACTGGATAATCCGGTATTATACATTCTAAAAGCCGACATATACTTCTTTACTATGTCATAATTAAGAAAACCACTTCCAAAAATTGGATATTCGTTAAAAACATGGAAACCCACGCTATAATCGTCATTTCTAATATTATATGAGTTTGTAGATTGTTTATCAGTAAACAGAATCATGCTACTTATTAATATGGATATAAATATAACAGGCAATAATATTACCTTAATTTTAGCTTTATAGAAAACAATATATTTATATAATAGTATAAACAAATAATACAAGATCCCAGTAATTGATAAAGTACTAAAAATTGTGATACCAAATACTATAGAATATTTATCCAATATTTTTCTATGCCTTTTTAAAGATAGTACCATTGCAAACATTAAATGTAGCGCAAACATTGGCCCTTCTACAAATATACCAGTATTCCTTAATATTGTTTCATTCATAATTACAGTCGTCTGACTATTGAAATGTAAATAAAAATAGCCAGATACCTCTCTTACTCCACCCCAATCTATAACAACACGAATATTGGCCGGTATTAACTTTAATAAGGATCCACTTATATAAAAAAATATTGAGATAATTGATAACACAAATATTGTATCAACATAAATTTTAGCTAAATCATGTATATTTGATACTTTATATAGGCAGAATATTATAAAAAATAACGGTAATAATATTAAAAATATAATGATAAAGTTTATCATATATTCTCTGGCGCTAATCAATAGAAATGGCAACATAAATATATAATACATAATGATGAATAATACGTATTGTTTCTGTATCTTTGATCTAAAATTAAGTACTATAATTAATAGAAGAACTAAAATTAAATTAATTATAATAAATGTATTTAAGTAATTATTTAATAACCGAGAAAAAATACTCCTACTTTCAAGGACGATAAAAAATACTAATATATACTGTAAAAATGTATTTATTTTTTGCTTATTAAATTTTATCGCCATATAAGTTTTTATTAGATCCTCATATTTATATTTTTCTTGTTATTCTATTTCCATTCTGGATTATATGTTTTATTTATACCTATATTCTGTTTCCTTGCGTCATTATACGCTTCTTTCATCATGTTTCTTTTAGTTTTGTCTCTACACATAATACAATCTCTTATATAGCCCAAAATAAATCGGACATAATAATATCTTGATGGAAAATTATATCTAATCATCAGTAACCTATTTCTTGTGTCGTAATAATTTCCCCAGAATAATTTTTTGTATTTTATCGATTTTGTATCATGATAGATTGTGCTTTTTGTACAAGTAAGAATTTTTCCAGTATTTCTTAAACGTAGTGAGTGCTCTTGATCGTCATGATAAATAAAAAAATCTTTTCTATCCAATCCAGTAATAAATAAATTATTAATCTTAATAGCTGTGCCAACGTATGAAAAAATATCAATATTAAAATATGGCTTTTTATACTCTACTTTATTTACAGGATACCATTTTACTGTAAAAAATTTTTTGTTTAACCTCAATCTATGGCCATAATCTATTCCATCTTCATTTTTTACAACACTGCATAATGCAACTATTTTATCTTTCTCTTCTAATTGTGTGTATATACTCTCTATTTCTTTTAGCGTAGAGCTATTGACATACGCATCATCATCCGACACATATACCCAATCTAATTTTTCCTGCATAGCATATTTCATACCTTCAAAAAAACCTCCAGCGCCACCAATATTTTCTGACATATTTAGTATTTTAACTTTATATTTTAATCTCTTAAGTGCATATTCCTCTAAAAACTGTTTTGTACCATCCGTACTACAATTATCGACAATAATCATTAGATTTATCTTTTTAGATTGATTTTCATAACAAGATAATGTTCTTTTTAATTTTTCTTTTCTGTTATAAGTTACTATAATAACTCCGAGATTCATATCATTCCTTCTGTATATCATTAACTAACTAAACTTGTATTTATATCATAATATTTTGACCGAAATATCTTCTGCTTCATTTTTATGAACATTGCAATCAAGATATAAAATTTATTGTTTTGATATTTTTTCCATTTTTCGCTATATTTCCTAAATTCTTCTAATCCAAAAATATTGAATAGCAATTTTAATTGTGCGATATGTATATCATGATACGCTGGGCTCGCAATAGTACCGCGCATATCATAATTTGTCCAGAAACCTCTATCATATTTTGACAAATTATTAACGAGGCTATTAATGGAATTTTCTAATATCATTTTATATTTTCTGTCATTATCAATTAATGTATAGTCATATAGCCCAAAAATAGAAAAAATCCATCCATTTAGCACTGAAAGGTTGTCATTAGATACATATTCCTGAAAAATCACATCTTTTTTATAATAGGAACACGTCCCGCCTTTTTTCACATCTAGGATCATAAAATCAATACCTTTTTTTGCAGAAATAAGATATTTTTCATCTCCAGTGTATATATAAGACCGCAATAATACCGACACTGCTTCGCTTTGACACATTGAAGATTGAGTCTTATGACATGTATCGTTTAGTGTACCCATGCAGTTCCACATACCATCTTCTTTTTGATTTTCAAGAGTCCAATTAGCGATATTAATAAATTTTTGTATGTATTTAGAGTTTTTAGTTTCTATATATAAATCAAATAAACCTAAACCATATTGAAAAATTGTTATTGGAAAATAGGCAATTACACCATTAATTGTTTTTGAAATAGGAATTCCTTTGTCATCCAATAAAACAACGTTATTAACTTTTTTTGTCATATCATTATAATAGCCGTAGACTTTTTCTTTAGAATAGTATTTTCCTTCACCTTGTCTAACGTGATAAATACTTTTACCACTTAGCATATCAAGCCATCTTTTTAGTATTTTAAATATTTTCATTTTAGTGCTTTTATCCTATACTGTTTTTAAACTCATGCAATACTTTATCTATGATGTATTTTTTTGATAATTTCTTTGAGGCACATTTAAAATCATGTACCCTCCTATCATTGAACAATAGTTTGGCTTTTTTATACATATCCTCATAATCTCTATACTTAAAAATATAACCATTTTTTTTATTTTCTACATATTCATTGGCATATTTCCAGTTAGAAACCAACACAGCTAGACCGGATATATATGCATCTATTAATGCCCCAGGAAGACATTCACCAGGATATTCAGTAGGAAAAATAAAGCAATCATATTTCGATAATATCTCATATTCTATTTTATTGTTTGGGGTTATTTCTCCATGATATGAAATATCATCACTAAACATTGAATTAATTTCTTTAAGATAACTTGCCGTACATTGCCCATATATATCTAAAGAACATTTATAATTCTCTTTGTTTAATCTCTTTATCAAATTAATTGCATTCTCAACCCCTTTTTCTTTTATTACTCTTCCAAAATATACAAACTTTAAATTATTTGTTTTTTTGTAACTATCTTTAAATTTACTTGGCAACCTGAAATTATTTATCTTTTTTACATTTATTAGCCCCATTTTTAGAAGATCTTTCCTTAAAATATCAGATTCTACATAGATTTCTTTAATATTTTTATAAATTTCTATATTCCATTTTTTTTCTACTATTTTTTTCTGCAAATTACCACCAATGACAAAATAATAAATTGGTTTTTTAATTTTTATCATATTAAAAAACCTTAGTACGATATATGCGCCTCTGTCTGCTGTTGATATAATAATATTATCGCATCTCATAAGATGAATCAAAATAAATAAAGATATTTTTAGGATATGTTTCTTCCAATCATCAGTGTCGACGCTATATACATGTATATTATCTATATCGATAAGATAATTAAGAAATAGTCTATTTTTGATAGTTTCTCCATCCAGACGATTCCTTTTATTAGCTACAGTTGCAATATATAGTATTTTTTTTACTTTTTTCATAACTATCTCTTAAAAATAGATTCTTTTCTTGACTGCATTAATAGCATAACCAAAAAAACAAAAACACGCATTAACAAGTGATAATTTTTCAATCTTTCTGTACAAAAACCAAGTCCCTTTTATAGCCTTGATTTTATTACTTGATAATGAATTCGGAACTACCCTGTAATATGATAAAAATTCAGGAACTCCATAACAATTGAATCCAGATTTTAATAATTGGCACCATGTCGCAGCATCTTGTCTTCTACGAACGTTTGGCATCATAAGTAATTCCCTACCAGTCTTCCTGGAGTCAATCATAACGCCAACAGTTTGTATAATTGTATTTCTTAAAAATAATTTGTAATTAATCTCTTTAGGAATTTTTACTTGTTTTAAAATTTTATTATTTATATCAATTTTCTCATAATTAGAACAAACAAATGCATAGTCGTGTGCTAGCATAAAATCTATCTGGTTTTGTATTTTATTTTTTTTCCATAAATCATCTGCATCTAAATATGCAATAAATCTACCTCTTGATTCACTAAGTGCTTTATTTCTTGCTATAGCGGCACCAGAATTATTTTCCAATTTTATGTATTTTATTCTATCATCTTTTTTTGATATTTTTTTAATCAATTCTGGAGTTCTATCAGTAGAACAGTCATCTACGATAATCATCTCCCAATTTTTATAGGTCTGTTTTTGGACAGACTCTATAGTTTGCTTGATAAATTCTGAATTATTATATACTGGAGTAATAATTGAAACTAATTCGTTGACCATATTATTTTGCTCCTTTTTTACTAATTACAGATATGATCGTAAGAAAAAAACATTTAATATCAGTAATTAGACCATAATGTTCGACATAATAATATTCAAGCTCAAGACGATTTTTATACGATGTATAAGAACGACCATGGCAACCCCACCAGCCGGTAATGCCTGGTTTAACACTTTCATAAATTTCGTGATTACCATGATGTTTCCCTAGTTCACCAGGAACAAGTGGTCTTGGACCGATGATTGACATATCACCTTTCAAGACATTCACAAATTGTGGGAATTCATCAAGAGATGTTCGTCTTAAAACTTTGCCTATCTTAGTAATTCTTGGATCATTATCAATTTTCTGGTCTTCATCCCACTTATTTTTGTGTTCTTCTTTTTTTAACATCTTTGCGAGCTCTTCATCCGCATTGACAACCATACTGCGAAATTTGATAATCTTGAATTTTTTACCATTTTTACCAATGCGCTCTTGAGTGTAAAAAATTGAGTCATAATCTTCAAAATGCAAGGTAATGGCTTTGATAATCAGACAGATTGGAACGATAACGACTAGGGCGATCAGACTGAATATAATATCAAGAATGCGTTTTATAAAACTATATAGAACAAAATGAATTTGTTGCAGCGAGATTTTTTCTGCATTTTTTTGGGTCTCAACAACAATCTCTTTTGTTTCTTGCATTCTTAAACTCTATGCCTGTTTAAACTTTCTTTATCATACATTATTTTTGACATTTTGTCAATTTGCTGTGGTAGTGAGCTAAGTTTTACCTATGAAAAAGGAGGCCTCAGCCTCCCAAGTTATACTAAAACTCTTCTCTTTTTACTTTTTCTCTCATAACTTTCATATATAACCAGCTCGCACTTCCTTTGCTTCCGTATTTAAACCATAGTTTTCATACCTATATCCGGACAGCACTTTTTTCCTCACTAGGTTTCACTACATGGATCTGACGATTCTGGTCTTTAAGCTCCGAACAACTATTCTTTGTAGTCAGCGGATCTTCTTTTTGCGCCATATCCATATCCTCTCTGGATTCAGGATAGATAGAGTCCTTCTTTTCTTCTGCTTTTTCTGCATCGTGTTTTATTTTGACATAATTTTTTACTTCGCGCAAAAGATTTTCAGGATCACCTTTTTGACCAACCTTCGATTTTTCATGCTCCGCTACAGGAGGAATACTATTATCTCGTAGGGCTCTGAGAATTTTGCCTAAACTTAGAGTAAGATCTCTATAGGCCCTGGCACTAATCGTTGTATTCTGTTTCTCTTCATCAAACTGAATTTGCAGATTATTCAACCGATTCTTGATGGAAGCTAAACAACCATCACTACATTCGATCTCTTGATAAAATTGACCGCCCAGCTCAGCGTGCTTCTTGAAAAACAATCTGACAAATGGATCATCAATTAGTTCCCTATAAAGATCCTGAATCCATTTTTCTTCATTTAGAATATACAAACAAATTGAAGTCACAACATCCGCCGCAGCATAATCTGGCTGGTTATGATAATGTTCTAGAACCTTGAGACCTGGAGTGCTTAAGAGTTCCTCATAATACACTGTAGCCTGAAAAAGTATCTGCTCGAACTCCATATATTCTACGCGCCTGACATCGATCATACTGAGGGGAACATAGCCCTTCACATTTGCAAACAACCGATTGAAACTTCCTAAAAAATCCAATTTATTCCTAATGAGATCGTCCATATAGGCAAAGAATAAAGCCTCGGCAGTGCTTATAACTTCAGAACTTCTTATTTCGGTTTTCTTCATTTTTTCTCCTTTGTTGTGTCTTTGACACGGAAACCAAGATGGGTGACCATCTCAAACTTGCTCTTTTGGAGCGGGAAACTTTTTTGAGTTTTAGTATTTTAAAAAACTTTACTTTATTACAGTAACGTGTTCTATTAAAACATAAATAAATATTAATGCAAGAATAAGAGTTTTCGGATGAAAAGATAAGATCTCCATATATAAAGATGAGACCTTCAGAGGTGAAGATGAAATTTTCAGATATAGAGATAAGATTCTGGATTAAAAAAATAATGACCTCATAGCCTGACCTTAAATATAAAAATGGGAGCCGCGGCTCCCATAAAATCGTTAAGACTTGTGTTTGCAATGATCCTTATTCAATTGTATTTTGGCATATATAACTGGAAAACCAGCTATACGCCAGGTATCTTTAAGATATTATATATAAACTCCAGATTACTTAGCTTATGCTAGTAGCTCATTACGGTCTTTCTGCGTAGCATGCCAGTGACATAAAAGAACGGGAGGAAGATCCGACTCATCGAATCTATAATAAGCCTCAGGCCCCATAAACATATCAAGTAAAATTGGAATACTTCTATTATCGTTCGGTTTCAACTTAAGGCGGGATATTCTTAGTACAAGCTCCGGATATTCGTCTGTGATCTTATCAAAAAACCACTCATTCTCTCTTGCCTCATCACCGAAATAAATCAAACCGGTACTCCTGAAAGAATTCATAAAGCGCAAGAATTTCTTTTTGGTACCATTAATCTTGAACTGGCTAAGTCTACAGAATGGACTCTGAATCGCTTTTTCTGACTTAGCCCTTAAAAACCCAAATATCATCTTTTCCTCCTTAAAGGATTTTCTTGCTTAACGATTTTTAATGTACATTTGTTGCTATCCTAGGATGCAACAGGAGGTATTATAATGGTTTTTGAGATTTTGACAAGGGGAGATTTAGAGAGAGTTGAGTGAAATCTAGAAAGAGAGCCAAAATTCATCTTTTATTTGAGTTGAAACTCGAGACTAGAGAGGGGCCTAAAAAAGGAGCCGAAGCTCCTTATGATGATTTTTACCGTTACTCTATACCAATGCTATTCTTGTTCGTCCTCATCAAGCGGAATCGAAGTGATCTTATCGTAAAGAGCACTAATTGAATAGTCATTCTCTGATAGATCGTAGTTTTTGAACATCCATTCCATTATAATGATCATAATGTCGATCTCGCGATAAAGCTGTAGCTTTCTACTTCTTAACTCAACCAGCTCCTTTTCGCATTGCCCTAATTGCGCATAATATTTATCAAATTCGTCTACATTGAATTTGATATGCGTAAGACAGGCAGCATAGTGGATAAGGCGTTTTTTGCGGTAGTCTTTTACGAAAGGAGAATCTGCAAGAAGCATGCAGTCCTCATAAAGCAACCTTTCGTACTTCAAAAACTGAACGAAAGTATCAATCAGGTCATCGAAATCTGACAGTAAATAGCCATCCTGACTGTTCTCTTGTAAATAATCAGCGACTTTAAAGCATTCATTGACGCTTAGCTCGTCAAATTCCTTGGCAAAGTCGATGAAAAATAACTCATAGGTCGAATATTCTAACTTTTGACGATTGGCCTGATCGAACGGAACGAAGCCCTTGATATTAAGAAAGAAGTTATAGACATTACTAATGCCGATAGCCTTACTCTTCTGGAAACCGTCGATGATCTCGACAACTTTCTGCATAATAACACTAAGCTCTGGACTTAGCGCCACGTCTTCGTATGTATTTAACATAGAAACACCCCCTTTGGTTATGGGAATATAATCCCAAGTCTTAGCACGGTTTTAAATTACTTTACCATGCTGGTAATAGAGATATTTTACCATATTTTTAATATTTATCAAATTTTTACAGAGGATGATCATGGCTATTGTTCAAAACTGCTTTTTTCGGGAAGGATCTTATTAAAAGCTTGTTCGAGCTCAGATTTAGTTTTATCGAGATCCTTGACATTGCCGTCATTAATACAGAGCAGATGATATTTTTGATGTTTGACAAGTTTAATGATTTTCTGATTTTCTATATCATCTTCACTTAGCATCGTATGGTGAGAAAAACGTGGTGAACGAGGTATGAATTGTCCGTCTAAAAGTTGCGTGTAGAAAAATATCATATGTGAGATATCTTGACCTGAACGAAATGGATGAGCCGAAGTATTTGTAAGCTCTTCTTTCGAGTCTTGCCAAACTTTTTTGAAAGTAGATTTTAGATAAGATGTGGCACAATGTGGATCATAGATGAGAGAAAATTCTTTCCAGGGGGAAAGAAGGAGATTCCTGAGATTAAATATACCATATTTGAGATGATAGGCCTTAGAAAAATGTCGATGATAGAACTCAGGTTTGTGATATTTTTGATTAATCTGTGCCATATTATTCATTTGAATATATGGGAATATATCACGAGAAGGATTATTAACGAGAATATTTTCCGCAAAAAAGGCACGTGGGAAATAAAATTCAGATTTGTTCTTTGAATTATCTTGTTTTTTATTTAGTTTTTTTGATCTGGACTTAGCGAAAAAATCGGTCGGTTTAGTGGATTTTAACAGATAAAAATCATCATTAAAATAAACAAAATATTCTGAGAGGCCAGGGATGAGATGAAGGTGATTTTCAATGGTATGAGAGTTAAAGGTGGGAAGAAATTCTTTGGGGATAAAATCCTCGTGGTGAATAATTCTAAGTTTGGGGTGAGTGGACTTAAGCCAAGATGGGAGATGTCCAAACGTTACAAAGAAAATTTGATTAACCCATGGAGCAAATTTTTCAACTCCACGGAACCAGTATTTTAAAAAATCGAAATCATTACGAAAACGCAGATCGGACGCATCAATTTTTGGAGACTCGAGAGGATGGATGGCATTTTTCGAATTTCTAAAAGGGTCAGAGGTGAACTGTTTAGAAGCTATCTTAACATCGACTCTCGTATTTTGAAGTTTCTGGAGTGTTTGTAATTTTTCAGTCAGCCATTTTGGATCAGTACCATCGACCCAAGTGATAACAAAATCTATCTTCGGCTGAGACATACAGTGACTCCCCTATTTTTTAGTGGTTGCTTCAGATTCCACTTTCTTTAAAGCGGCATCAATCATTTCGTGAACAGTCTTTTTAAATGTAGCTTCGTTAACCGAAACACTAGGCAGTTTTTCGCCGTTAATAATGATGGTTGGTGTTTCTGTGATATTCACGAGTTTAGAAATCGCCATATCGGACTTCACTTTTTTCTTAACAGCTTCACTGTTCATATCAGCTAAAAATTGATCAGCATTACCTTTATGGTTGGAAGCCTCTTCAAAATAAGCCTTAAATTTAGCATCACGCTTTTCTGGATCTAGATCTTCCCACTCGGCCTGATTTTTGAAAAGAAGTGTGGCAAACGGTTGCCAATAGCCCTGTAGGGCGGCAGCATTTGCGGCGTGAGCGGAGGCGGTGCCATTTTTATGATAGGTGAGAATAAAATTGCGAAAGATGAGACCAACTTTACCTTTATATTCTTCAACAATTTTAGAGAGATAGGGGAAAGTAGTAGCACAACCTGGACACTGAAAATCGGCATATTCAACGATTAGGACTTTAGCATCTTTGTTCCCCTCATAATTATCGCCGATGTTGCCGTTGCGATCTTCCTTTCCAATATATTTTGAACGGTCAAGCGAAGCAATCCACTGATCGTATTGCTGATTCTGTTGATAAGAATAAACACAGAGAGACAAGAAACCGATGATAAGTGCGCTAACAGCAATAAATGGTAACTTCTTCATAAACCTCCTAAGCAAAATCTATCGCTTAATTCAATAAATTTTTGTATAATATAGATATTAGCATATTTTAGCGTGTTTGTGGGCGGTGCGACAAAAAACGGAGGTAAAACGGAGGTAAAAATGGACGAGATGAGTGCGGATCAAAATGCGGATTTAAACCAATCTTCAGGTATTTTTGATGAGGGGAAAAAAGGAATTTTTAGTCAGATCGGGGAGAAACTTGGTGGTTTCTTCAAAGGATTAGCTAAAGCTCTTGGGAAGGTTTTTGTCGAGAGAAAAACGACTGAAGTGGATGAGAATAGCGGGAGAATTGAGAGGATGGACGAACACGAAGAACATAACATTGAAAGCGAACTGGCAAATTCGACCAGTGCAACTGATACTTCTTTTGTAGGGCCGATGAATCGTAATATTTTTACCGATAAAAATACGGCGGCGAAATTAGTGCGGCATGAGGCGAAGATGGATGAAGTCAATGAGATGGGTAATGGAATATCAGGAACTGGGACCAATATAGAGATGGATAACGGGAGTTTGCTTGCTAAGAATTTGCCTGCCGAGAGTTTGCCAGAAATCTTTTATCCGGAAACCACAGAAGACTTAGTGTGGCTGATCAATAAACTGCCAGAAGAAGTAATCTCAAAACAACAAAGAAGAACCATGGCGGCTGCAATGACTTTTGATAGCAAGGCCGTAAAAGAGGTGATGACACCCAAAAATGAGGTAATTATTATCCACGAAAATGATTTTATGGGGCCTCTGACTCTATCGCGACTTTATCAATCGGGTTTATCACACTTCCCTGTGGTGGGTGCGAGAGGTGAAATCGTAGGGCTTATTCACACAAAGACACTATTTAGTCTTAGTGTGAAAGAAACTGACCGAGCTTCCGCTTTCTTGGATAAGAATGTTTATTACATGAGCGAAAATTATACCTTAAAAGAGGCACTTCTCGCATTTATTCGTACAAGTTGTTATTTCTTTATTGTGGTGGATGATCACGGAAAAGTGACGGGACTGATGAGCTTTCATAAATTAATCGAAATGATTGTGGGTAATTTACCAGAGACAGATTTTGATCAGGATCAGGATTTGATGTCAGTGGTAAAATACGCAAGAACTTTGCAGGGGTCAAAGTAGACGACCAAGAATCGTGTGGTTGGATTTACTAGCCATAACATAGTGAAAACTGAGAAGCCGGAATTGAAGGCTGAAACAGGAGAAGAAATTAAATGAATTTAAAAACAGTTTATAAAACGAGACGGGCGATTACGGCACTGATTTTAAGCGGAATTGTGATTTTAACGATTATCGCAAATCCAAATTCTTATCAAAAAAAGGCCGAGTCAAGTGCAAAAGAAAATATAAACTCTGGACTGCATAATAGTAACGATAATGGCAAGATAATTCAAGGCAATAATCAGAACAGTGAAACTGATAATAACGGTGATGATGGTAATAAAAATAATCCTGGTGAGCAGACAGAGAAAACGCCGCTTGCAATAGAACTACTTTCAAAACTTGAAGTAAAAGGGCGGGCGCCGAAGATCGGATATAAACGAACCGAGTTTTATAATGGATGGCCGGAAATTGAAGGTTGTAATTTAAGGCAGCGGATTTTAAAACGAGACTTTGGCGATACAGCAAAGGTGGACGAAAAGTGTAACGTAGTGGCTGGAAAATTCTACGAGCCTTATACGGGCGAAGAAATGGAATTTAAAAACCGATCGGAAATTTCAAAAAAAGTACAGATCGATCACGTAGTGGCGCTGTCGGACGCTTGGCAGAAAGGAGCGCAATATAAAACTGCTGATGAGAGATTTAAAATTGCAACCGATCCTTTAAATTTAATTGCAGTGCAAGCGGCAGCAAACCAACAAAAATCAGATGGCGATGCGGCGACTTGGCTACCGAAAAATAAAAGTTTTCGTTGTCAATATGTGGCAAGACAGATTTCAGTGAAATATAAATACTTACTTTGGGTAACTGAGGCGGAAAAAGAAGCGATGAGACAAATTCTAGAGAAATGTCCAGAGCAAAGAAGTTACTGAATTCAAATAATCAACTACTTTTATAAACTAGCGAAATAGCATTAAAAATACATAAGCTTCATATTATATATACAATATGATTAAAAAGAATGCCTCGGACTTAATCCGAGGCTAAAGTGCTGGTCTTATATTTTACCAATGTTTCTGTTTAGGCTTTCCACCCTTGCTATGCTTCCCTTGCCCATATTCATTCTTCTTTCCACTATGAACAAGACCGGATAGGCTACTGATGCTTGTACCATGAACATTGTATCTCTCATAGCCCTTGCCAGACTGAGATAGATCGTCATGATGATTCCTATTCTTATTTAAACCTTTCTGTAATGCCATATCTAGCACCCCCTTTTCTACAGAAACTTGAGAATAATTATCTCACGTGATGTATTGTATCATTTTTGTTAACAATTGTCGATCATTTATATGCGCGCGCAATTTCGTTGTGATACAATTCTTTAGAAGATATTATGACTATCTATTCATTTTCTGAGTTTGCAAACTATACACATATTCATATGTATGTGTTTTTTGGAATTTTTACAAATGAGTTAAAAAAGAAAAAGCTCGAGGATTCAAATTACAAACTAGATGTGAGTATTGACGGGAATGTGGCTAAATGGATACTGGATACACCAGAAAGAAAGATTTCAAATATTTTTAAAAAAATAATACAAGATACTGTTATAGATAAAAAAATAATAGACACGGCTATCTCAGAAATTGAACAGAAAAATGAATTTACATCAAAAATAAAAGACCTAGATTTATTAGAAAGAGAGATTACTAATGTTTGTTTTACAAAAAAGAAACCTGAAATAAGCAACGATTCAATGTCATCGCCAGCGATTGATTTCTATAAATAATAAAGATATTGACTTTATATTAGCCTTTAATGATTCCTACATTTTGTACATTGCAAGTTCATGTTATAATCTACAGAAATAAAAGTTTTCGTTGTCAATATGTGGCAAGACAGATTTCAGTGAAATATAAATACTTACTTTGGGTAACTGAGGCGGAAAAAGAAGCGATGAGACAAATTCTAGAGAAATGTCCAGAGCAAAAGACATACTAGAATTTTATGATTTTAAATTTTATAAAAATGATTCATTACTTTTGTTCTGCAATCCACTGTTGCAAAACACCAAGTTGATCAATATCTTTCTGTTGTTCTTCTTTTGATAATTCAGCAAAACCACAAGCAAGTTTTGGATCGCCATAATTTGGATCTTTTACCCATTCATTACGCTTGATCCAATTTTCATGAATTAAGTCACCATATTCATTGCGGACTTTTTCATCTTCAAGATTTAAACTGCTTAAAGTATCAGCACCACGCTCGTCCATCAATCCAATCAAAAACTCTGCACCGCCACGATTCTGTTCTTTCCAATAATCAGAATATTTGTCGTAAGGTTGATTTGCGATGTCAATAACCGAAGCATGAGCAGCAAGCTCGGAATATCCTTCTGCCATCAAATCGTCTGGAGATTTATTCTTTAAGGCTTTTTCACCATTGACGCCGCGCCAAGCTGGCTGGAAAGTACCATCTTCAAGTTTTGGATAATTCTTCTCAGCATAATCTCTTGCAAGAGGGATTGCCAGAGACTCTACACGTGGATCTAATACTTTTTCCATATTTTCACCGTTACTCGATGATAACTTTTCACTATTCATTTCTTAGACCTCACTTTCGTTTAATTTTTCATTTAATAAGACTGAGTCTTAATTCGATTATACTATACACCAGATTTTGATGTCCAATTAAAGGTATGTTAAGATATAAATAGTTTTAAAATAAATTTACTCTGGGAAATTTTATATGAATCTAAAAATTGGAATTGTGGGTTTGCCGAATGTGGGAAAGTCGACGTTGTTTAATGCATTGACTAATGCACATGCTTTGGCAGCTAACTACCCATTTGCAACAATTGAGCCAAATGTGGGAATTGTGCCGGTGCCGGATGAACGCTTAGATGTCCTGGAAAAAATGTATAATGCAGAGAAAAAAATCCCAGCAACTGTGGAATTTGTGGATATTGCGGGTTTAGTCGAGGGAGCATCAAAAGGCGAGGGGCTTGGTAATAAGTTCCTTGCGCATATTCGCGAATGCCAGATTATCTGTCATGTGGTGCGTGTTTTTAAAAACGATGATATTATGCATGTCTCAGCCAGCGCAAACATACCAGCGCCAGTTGATCCAAAAGCTGATATCGAAATTATTCAAACTGAACTAGAGCTAGCTGATTTCGAAACACGCGAAAAAGTTGAGGCAAAGCGTAAGAAAAGCAAAGATACGGCCGAGGAGAAAATTCCATATTTGACAGAAAAACCAGTGATTTACATGTTTAATGTGGACGAAAACGAACTGACAAATGAAAATTTAAAAAATGAATTACGTGGACTTGTAAAACCGGCCCACGCAGTGTTCGTGAATGCAAAACTTGAAGAAGAAATGACCGGCATGAGTTTGCAAGAAAAAATGGAATTTTTGGAGAGTTATGGCGTAAAGGAAGATGCTTTAGGGGAACTTGTAAGGGCAGCCTATGACACTTTAGGCTTGCAATCTTTCTTAACTGCCGGAAAAAAAGAAGTGCGCGCGTGGACAATCAAAAAAGGTGCAACAGCTCCCGAAGCGGCCGGGACAATTCATACTGATTTTGAGCGTGGATTTATTGCAGCAGAGGTAATGAAGTATGATGATCTTGTAAAGTTAGGAAACGAAGCGGCGGTAAAGGCAGCTGGAAAATTAGCAACAGTTGGTAAGACCTATACTATGCAAGATGGTGATATTGTAGAATTTCGTTTCAATGTTTCAAAATAAAGAGATTAATTTACTGTTATAATCAGGCTATGATCTTAGGAATTGATGAGGTTGGTCGGGGCCCATATGCGGGACCACTGGTGATTGGGGCTTGCATTTTGCCAAATCCGGAAATAATCGAGCGAGAACCAGAAAAATATGCTTGGATTTTTGAACTAACTGATTCAAAGAAATTGACAGTTAAAAAACGTGAGATTTTATACGATAAAATCAGAGGCGGTGCGCTGGCAGTGGCCACGGGTTGGGTGGAGGCGAGCGAGATTGATAAAATCGGTTTATCCGCGAGTCTGAGGCTAGCTTGTCGAAGAACCATCAAACAGATTCAAGAGACACATATACCTTTTTCTGAAATTATTATTGATGGGACGATGAATTTTTTAATTGGAACACCGCTTGAAAAATACGTCTCTACCCTAAAAAAGGGTGATCTTTTGATCAAAGAAATTTCGGCGGCAAGTATTTTGGCTAAAGTAGAACGAGATCGCTACATGAAAAAATTGGCGGAAAAATATCCCAAGTATGGCTTTGAAAAACACGTGGGATATGGAACAGTGTTACATCAACGAGCAATGGAACAATATGGCTTAACACCGGAACACCGACGTTCTTTTCGACCAGTACATGAAATTTTAATAAAACAGAGCGGCTCAATAAAAGATAAAAGACTAATTAGACAAAGAAATTTGAGTCAATGCAAGAAAGTAGACGAGGGTTCAGAACAAAAAGCTGAAAACATAAAAGCTGGGATTATAACAACGTCTACTGAACTAGGCAAGCTCGGCGAAGAAAAGGTAGCAGAGTACTTAATTTTTAAGGGACACGAAATTGTCGCAAAAAATTTTAAAACCAAATATTTTGAAATTGATATTATTTCAAGATTGGATAATTCCCTGTTTTTTACAGAAGTAAAATACCGTAAAACAGCAAAATATGGCGAACCGATTGAATTTATTAATAAACGTAAGCAGGACCAGATGCGATTTGCAGCAGATAGCTTTTTAGTGATACACCCGGAATTTAAAAATCATAAAGTTTACCTCGCAGCAGCTGGTGTAAGCGGTGAAGATTTTCAGATCGAGGATTGGTTAATTATTGAGTAATTATCTTATATATAAAATTGGAGAATGTGAACTCTAAAATCCAGCTAACAAATTGTTATCTGAGAACAAAAATAAACCTCGGTTGAGGTTTATTTGGAATTTTCTAGTTTTACGCTGCAGTAACTTCTTCAGTTTTTGTAGTTTCAGTCTCTACGGGAGCTTCGTTAGCTTCAGCTGGAGCTTCAACAGCTGCTTCTTCTTTGAGGGTATTAACTGCGATACGATCAAAATCTTTAGCAGTAAGACGAGCAGATTTACCAGAACGATTGCGAAGGTATGAAAGATTATTACGACGAACTTTAGCGCGTTTAACGATTTCAATTTTTTCAACCAATGGACTATGCATCAGGAAAGATTTCTCAACACCAATACCGGAAGCAATTTTACGCACAACAATACGTGCAGTGTGAGACTCTTTGCGGTCTACACGAATTACGACACCTTCGAAAACCTGAAAACGGAATTTTTCGCCTTCCTTAATTTTCTGAGTTACCTTAACGGTATCACCAGAGCGAACATCAACGATGGCTTTCTTTTTCTGGGCGTCACCAATTTTTTTCAACACTAGAAAACTCATATTTTACCTTTATTACTTAGAACTTGACTTATTTTAACATAGTTTTATAGAAAATGGAAGAGGTGAGACGAGCAAAGAAAATAGATTGATCCCTAGAAAATAAACCAATTATGAATCTGTATAATTTATTACATTTTTATACTTTTTGCTAAAAGATGGTAGTTTCGAGGCCGGCCTGCGGATTACCGTCTTTGAAAGTAGTGCAGGAATATTTCATGTTAGGATCGGATTCATATTTATTCAGTACAGTCACAGCGGCTTTCATTTCCTCGGAAACATCCTTGCATTGAACTGCACCCATACCATTGGCGGAGTAGACTCCAATATATTGCCAAGCGCCACTTGGTAATTTCCTGCTGTAGACATTAGTCTGTGTGGCCATGCCATGATCGACATAACGAGGCATAGCGAGACCATTGGGATCCACAATTTTCTCCATTTTAGAGACGTTAAGCTTTGCAATAACCTTAGTACCATCTTCATTTGTTACAATACGACCACCAGTAATACGATAATCATCGCCAACAATAGTGGTGAGTTGAGCGAAGTTGATATTGAGGTCATTCCACTTAACGATCTGCTTTTCAGCTTTCTTCTCGGACTTATCTTCAGTTTTGGCCTCATCTTGGTCTTTAGTATTGACTACTTTAGTTTTAGTAGCAGATTCATATTCAGCGATGACAGTTTTACTATCTGTAAGCTCTTTCTGATATTGCTTGACTAATTTCGTGCCCTCGTCAATTTTTTGATTACTATAAAAAGATAAGAAGCTAGCGACCAGAAGAAATAGAATAGAAAGAACAGAGGTGACAATGCCTACAATTTTCCAAGGATTGCCCGGTTTTTTAAGATCCTTGGAATTATCATAACTCGATGTGTCAAAACCAGATTCAGTTGCGAGCTGATCAACATAGTGATTAGGCTGTAAATTTTGATCTTGGATCGACTCAACTTGGTTTGATTGCTGATTTTGGTCTAGTTGGTCAATTTGATTTAGCGACTCGACTTGATTTTGTTGTTCGTTTTGGTCCATTTTTACCTCTTATTTATATCACCCTTGATATTTCATCCAATGTCGTTTCACCACGCAAGCAAGCCAAGATACCTTTTTGCTCAAGGGTAATGAGACCGGCTTTTCTAGCAGTCTGTTCAATAGCATTAGTGTTTATATCTTCAATATCACCACGAATGTATTTTTGGACTTCTTCAGAAACAGTAAGTTGCTCCATGATTACCTTGCGCCCTTTGTAGCCAAAAGGATCGTCGACACCAGATGGTACAGCTTCAAAGAGAGTAAAATTGTCGGGATTAAAGTCAAAGCCAAGCTGATCATAAATCACCTCTTCGGAGAGCCCTTTGAGTTTGGAAAGAACAAATTGACGAGTGGCTTCATCTGGAGTAAATTCACGTTTATTCTCTGAAAGACTACGAACAAGACGCTGAGCCATGACCATACGAATGGAACTGGAGAAAATTGGGTTAGTGCCGATAAGGTCGATCATACGAGAAAAAGCCGCGGCAGTGGAATTTGCGTGAAAAGAGCTGAGAACAAGGTGTCCAGTAATGGAAGCTTGGATGGCAGTCTTAGCAGTGTCACCATCGCGAATCTCACCAACCATCACAACATCTGGGTCGAGACGAAGAATAGAGCGAAGACCATCGGCAAAAGAACCGCCCTCAGTAGTGTTGACTGGGATCTGAGAAATGCCGGAAATACCATATTCAATTGGATCCTCAAGAGTAATAATCTTGCGATCCGTAGTATTCAAAGCATTAATCATGGAATAGAGTGTGGTGGACTTTCCAGAACCGGTTGGACCGACCATAAGGACGAGTCCACGCGGATGAGAAATAACCTCGTTGATCTCTGAAAGCTCGTGCTCAGAGAGACCGAGAAGATCAAGATTCAGTAGCGATTCATCAAAATTAAAAAGACGTAGTACAGCATCTTGACCGTACATAGTCGGAACAGTTTCAACGCGGATATTCAAGAGATGTGATGAGCCATCACGGAAAATATCTTTCTGCATATGTCCAGACTGCGGAGTTTTAGCGGCGGAGGAAATACCGGCACGAGAACCAAGCTCACCCATGAAGACACGATAACGATCACGCTCAAGGTTAGCCACAGGATGAAGAATACCATCGACACGCATACGAATGCGAATGGACTCACGAAGATTTTCAATATGAATATCAGAAGCGCCAAGTTTGTCTGCTTGGTCAAGAAGAAAATCAAAAACCTTATCAGTTCCTACAGAATTGAGAGTTTGCGAAACCGAAGCTAGAGTTTCGGAATCACCGTCACTGGCGATACGGATATCATCATAATGAACCTGCTTTGGTGGATCATAACGGAGCATGAGAACCTGATAAGCACTGTTTGAGATAAGAAAAAAATCAATACCATCACCATTGATGTTGAACTTTTCACTAAATTCTTTGATGGTACTGCGAGGCGTTTGACTGGTAACCATAAACTGATAAGGAAGGCCGTTACCGCCTTTTTGTAAAGGCAAGATGTAATCACTGTGCATTCTTTTAATATCAATGATGCCAAAAAGGAGTGGCAAAGTCTCCTCGATGGGTCGAGTATCAAGATAAGGGAGACCAAGCGTTATAGCACGTGAAGAAGTAGCCTGTTCCTCATTTGATCGACGTTGCTCCTGGATTTGTTGCTCGTTCATTAGGTTTATTATAGCACAAGCGAAAAAACGGATTGATATTTATATATAAACATTAATATTTTCACGATACAATATTAGCAATATGAAAAATATTGAGGCTCAAAACAGAGACACAGAAATTAGAACAAATAACTACTGGGACGAACTTAGTAGCCAAAAGATGGACTTAGATACAAAAGAAGAATTGAATCAAAAAGATAAATTTAAGACTATCGAAGAAAAACAAGACGATTTACTCGAAGCAGCTAACCGAGTACGAGAAGCCTATCGAGAGAAGGATAGAGGTGAGGCTTTACCTTCAGCTAATGAAACGCAGAAAATAACTCCAGATTTGACAACTTTAGAAACTAAATCTGGAAATTTTGAGCATAAAGATAATGGTAACCATTTTTTAAACGAAACAGAACAACCGGAAACGACAGACCAGAAATCTTCTTTGACATGGATGAAGAAAATATCTGAGAATTATGATAAACAAGAAAGACCAAGAATAGATAAGATAAAAGCAGGCTTATCTGACTATAAAATGATGAATGAAGCAAGAAGAAAACAAGTCTCTACTAGACCTGGCCTCTTCAAACAAGCGACGCGATTTGTTATGGATAAGCTAGGAATAAAAACCTCTGGAAGTGAGGAACGACGGAACCGGGAGGCTATGCACATAGCTTTAATCGAATATCGCGAAGAAGAGATTTTACGTCAGAAAGAATGGGAGGAAAAACAAAAAATAGAAGCGGCTCAACAAAAGGAGCGAGAAGCAAGAAAAGCAGCACAAGAAAGAATAGAAAAAACTCAGAAAGAGCAAGAAGAGCTAGAAAGAGAGATGCGAACAGTGCGAGATATCGCTGAACAAAATAAGCGAAACAGATTTGAAAAGCAAAGAATTCAAGAGATTATTGAACAAGATTTAAATTCTCGGTTGTTAAAAGTTGAAGATTTAGAGACAGAGGCGTTTTCTAATAATCCAGAAATTCAGAAATATGAAATGGTTTTTGAAGGATCAGAGATTCCGGTTTACGATCTTAAAGGTTTGCCCTTTGCAATACTCTCCCATACCGTAGACTACCGTAATGTCGATAATCCACTAGATGAGATTGGACAAAATACTTACCGTGAGGTAATGAAAAATCCAGAAGTTTGGAATGAACGACAAGATAAAGCTATGGAGGCAAGTGGGTTTGGAACGAGAAATGAAAATGCTAGAGGAGATACTATATCTACATCTTTCCGGGATTCCGAGAAAAACATCGATAGTTACGTGCCTGGTGAGCTGATTTATGGGTTTGAACAAGTTAGTGCCGACTCAATAATTAGTATTTCAAACGGAGATGGTGGTACGAGTAATATGGCTGGAAGAAGTGAGACTAACTTGAGCGATCCTAATATATTAGATCAAATTACAGGGGTAAATGGAACATCCATTTATAACGAGGTATTACTGAGGCGTTATTCTGAGAATGGGGTTCCTAAGAGTCCTGATTATATCATTACAAATGGTGCGGTTTCCGAAACGGCCTTAAAACACGCTAAGTTTTTTAACATACCAATTATCAATATCGACCGAGCCGCCTATGAAAAGAAGATGGAAAAACGTGGCGAAGAACTACTCGATTCGATTAATGAAAAAAATGATTATCTTGAATTGAATCAAAAGCTTGAAGAATTACTTTCAATGTCAAAATATAAAAAACGATGGCATTCTCTTAATTCAATTGGTCGTAAAGTAGAAACTTTACCATACGGTCTTGGTGCGTTAGATGAGAGATTGTTTGAAGTTTCAAAATTAGAGCAACAGAAACGTTTAGATCTTATTGAAGATGTTTTAGAAAACTATATTTCAGAAATTGAACAGGCCACAAGGGAGAATAAATTAGCGCCAGAGCCTGATCAAATCAAGGATTTAAAAATAGTAGTTTCAGACGTTTGGCGACAGCTTAGAAGTACAGAGAAATCAGACGCCCATAATGATTCTCAAAGTGAAGTTGGTAATTGTAATAGTATAGAAATTAGTTTTAAAATGAAAGACGGATCACGGATTCTTAAAACTGATATATATGACGGTGAGAATATCTTTAAACTTGATCAAGCGATAAAAAGTAGTCATATAAATGCAGTAAATCTTAAGCAGGCGGATAGTAGTTTTTACCATCAACTTGAACCGTTAGTGCGCAGATATTTTGAGGCGTATAGAGAAAATCAAAAGATTAATAGAGAGAGCGACTTATAACACTGGGCTAATATTTTGAATTTAATTTTTTAGAGATTAGGTAGCCTTTTTCGGGAACCAAGGGAGACAACGATTGACTTTCTTGCAATAGTCTAAATAGGTTTTGCCATAAAGTTTGGCGAGCCATTTTTCCTCAGTATGTTTCATGAAAAGAGTAAGGGGGAACCAGAAGAAGAGAAAAAGAGGCGGAGCTAAGAGAAATGAACCGGCGAGAAAGAGGGGAGCCGGTGCAGATGAAAAGCCAGGCAGAGTAGATAGGATTGCGAACGACGGAGTAAACGCCGTGCGTGACAAGGGTATTTTCTATGATGGATTATGTAATTTTAATTTTGAGGGCGAGAATGTAGAGGATGAGACCGAAGATGATTGTAAGGATAGTGAGAGAGGATAGCATGAAACGGGAGGAGTGGATAATGGTGCGATCTACAAAGATAGTGAGGACGGTGAGGAGGACGACGCTACCAACATAGATCGGCCCGACCCCCATGACTGGTAGATGTGATTTTGTTTTTATAGTACGCTCCTTTTGTTATTCCCTGTTTGAGATTATTATAACGCTGAAGTGGGGATGGGAGAAGTATGAGATTTAAAGACTTTTACGTAAAGATACGTAAATGAGGATTAACTGTTGATTATAAAAAAGCACAGCCTACGCAATATTGGCTTTTTTGAAAAATATATTCCTTCTGTTGAAAAGGATAAAATATTTAGTAAAAGTATTGTTTGCGGAGAGTTGATATTCTGAATGACTGAGGTATCAAAAGCAGTTTACTGCGAAAAGCTTGAAAAACTACTAGAAAAGATAATTGAAAAACGAGGATAATAGTGTAACGCCTACAAAATATAATCAGACTAAGTGGAATAAAGAAATTCAGAGTTTATGCTTTTAACATAATCGTGGACATTATTGAAAAATACAGGCTTTACCGTGATGAACTACTCATTTTAGACCAGATATATCTGCTGAGATTATGATTCGCGCCTAATAGAGTATCATTTTTATAATTTACGTTTTTATAAGTAGGCGGAATAGAAGATATCTGAGATAATCTTATCTGACCGCTGTGATAAAGTAAAATCATGTTGGATGGGTTAAAAAAATATGAGTGGGGCAAAGGCCTATGCGGGTTCTGAAATATGAATATGTAAGCAAAGAGATTTAATTTTTTGGTATTTTATTTCTACTGGAGCTAAAGAATTCTGAAGCAATAACGATGAAGAAATAAATATAAACTTGACAAAAACGTTATTTATTATATTTAATAATAGTTATATGAGAGTCTCAGATTATTTCTCTTTAAAAACAACTCAGCCCTCGCTGGACTTTGTCGATGTTGATCTGGAAAAGGATATAAGACTTTTTATAGATCCTTCTGCACTATATCTGCTTACTACCGAATGGGGTAGTAGATGCAGAAATCTTATAAAAAGCTTTTTTGGAACCGTATTGGAATCTATTAAAAATGGTGATAATGATGGAGCTAAAAAACTATTAGCTCAGTTGAGCGAACCAAATGAAACACATTTAGGCTTATCTAGAAACAAATCCCAAGGACGAGGAATGGGGTCTTCGTTGGCTGAGCAGATGTGGCGATCACTAGAACGCAGTGATGCTGTAAAAACTGGGATAATCACTGACCTAGAGGATACAGTATTATTGGTGGATGGTATAGCATCAGACATAATTTCAGATGTGGTGACAAATATCATAAGGGAGCCCCTATTGGAATATACTATAAAAATCTGCAGAGAATACAATATTCCCCTTGAAGAACATACAACGCTGAAGTTATGGAGCCCGACAAAAAAAGAGTGGGTATATAAGGATATGCCGCAAATCATTGTTTCAACATTAAATAAAACCAAAAGATTAACATTAGTACCTAAGGCTATAGTCAGAAAGTCAATATCATACGATGCGGGAAAATATTACAATAAATATCTCTTGGAAGAACTCCAGGAAGAAGCAGCAGCAAGAGGGTTGGTACGAATACTAAAAAACGGGGAATCTAGACTAATTCCTAAAAATGAGATTAAAAAATCTCATCTAAGCAATGATGGTAAAATCCACGAAAAAGAACAAAATAGAAAACTAACACCGAGTAGACCAGAAGTACTCTGTCGATATAAAGAAGAGATAAACAATAACCCAACACCGGTTTTATCGCACGACGAAATTGCAGATGAAACAGGTGCTCCTGTACCAAATTGGGATTCTTTATTAAATAAGTTACTCGCTATTAAACCTGGTAATGAGGAGGCGAAAAAATATGAAAAAGCGGTGTGTGATTTGCTTACAGCGCTTTTTTATCCATGGTTAACTTACCCAGAACCGCAAACGAAGATTCATAATGGCAGAAAAATTATAGATATTACTTTTACGAATGTAGCGCAAGAAGGCTTCTTTAAGTGGTTGAAAGATAGTTATCCAGCCCCCCATATATTTATTGAATGTAAAAACTATAATACCGATATCGAAAATCCCGAACTAGACCAGATGGCTGGTAGATTTTCACCAAGTAGAGGAAAAATTGGCATAATTATATGTAGACAAATTAAAAATAGAAAAAAGATAGAAGATAGCTGTCGGGATACTGCAAATGATAGCCGAGGATATATTATCGTGTTAGATGATGAGGATATTAAAGATCTCATTAAAGACGTAAAGACAAAGGACTCCGAGTATAAACTCGATATATTAAGAAAAAAATTCGACAAACTAATATTCTGATCCACCCCATACAATACCCTACTCGTTTAGGCGTACTCCTTAATGAGAGTGGGGATAATGACAAAATACCACATATTTAGGGAAGCTGAACCTGGCGAACCCATATCAGCAATTACCGCACGGAAGCTTGAGAGTTTTCATACACGAGGGGGGAATAACGATAGACTTAATTCGCGCGATTACGACAAATTTGAGTTTATAATCTTACCATTCACAGCGCGCGATCCATGAATTAAAATCTATTCTCTAATACACTAACACATCGCTTCGACGTACGTCTTTTGAGACATATTGAGCGCATTTTTGCGAGGTTAAATGCCGAAGATGACAAATAAATACTGCTTTTCTTTTTTCCTGATACACATTCCTTGTACACTAAATAGCCGCGGCGTGAGTGATGCGACAATTGTTCAAATATCCTTCATTAGTGAATAGCGATTCGTAATCTTTCGCTTTTAACCGAACTGAAAAAATGTCAATCACTACGACATGCCGAACAATAAAAAAATAAATACGAGTGGTAAAAAAGTCATAATGACTGAGAGATGGATCAAAAATGCACTCCAAACATCGCACCGATTATTGCCGACTACATTTGTTCATTCAATAACGAGATAAATGACGAACTATTTACTTCTGTGGATATTTAGCATTCTCAATATACTCACGAAAATATCCTTTCTATTTTTAAGGAACCGAAAGTAAACGAGAAAGTGGCTAGAAATGAATATGATAAATTTTTCCAACAGCCAATTGAAATGCTAGCTAATGCTTGGATTTTAATAAAGAAGGAACAAGGATCTAAAAATTTTTATCAAATAGATCGTTGGGATATTTTAGAATATATTGCGGTTCGAAAAAATGCGCTTGTTTTTTCTTTACAGATATATTGAAAGAAAGTGGTTTAGCTCTAGACTTTGAAAGATTCTTTGTAATTCAGAACAAAGATACCTATAACGAAGTAAAAGCTGCGTATTCTAATTTCATCATCAAGAATACCCCAATAAATGGACAGATTGAATGTGGTCATATTTTTACAAAAGTTATTAACCATTTAGCATATGAAAGAAATACTCTATGAACTCGAGGTCATATTTCCAAACATGTTATCACAATATATGACATGCTAATATATAATCGAAACGACTTTAGAGATATTTGCGCAAATAGACCAAAGGGTATTACGAAAACAATATATAGAGACTCATCCAGTCGAAGTTAATAGTAACTACTATCACTATCAAAATCCGTAAAAGCCAAGCGGTTTTTACGAATGTTTAATGACAATTACAGAAACTCGGAATCGGAATACCAGGGCGACATTTATATTAACGACAAAGCAACGTAAGTGCATTATTTTTTTCCTTGAGACAGAGTTTTCGGAAATATGTTACTATCTCGAGAATATCATCGCTCTAACGCCAACACAGTATTTTAATCATACTCACCCTAATAGATAAACACAAAAGATAGATAAAGTTTATCAGTAACTTTTACTTTTAGCTAAAGCCAAGAGAGTAGAAGAAAACCCGATTAGAGAATGTAAAGAAAAAATCTATAGTCTTGATAGTCTGAAATATGTTTTGGTAGTAGGCTTTGATAATAGTGATATTGATGGAATAGAATTAGATGATTATATATTAATAGTAAATGCAATTAGTGCTTATTACGCATAATGAGTGACGAACATTGTCATTGGCTCAGGTAAGTCATGACAATAGAACTTGATAAAAGTCATTAATGAAAGTATCACAACAACCAACAAAAATGTTTCAACTATTTCTACGATTCCGCATTCTGGGCAAATACCCATCTCATTATCCTCACGAGATAACACTGGATACTTCGTAAATTCCTTGCCGTATTTAGGATAACGCTAAATTTCCGTCATGATTATATTCTCTGATATAATGCAGGATATCCTTATAGCGAATAATAGCGATTATAATTCGCAAATATCAATATCACTTATGATTTGGTACGAAATATGGTTTCGAACCTCGAAATTAATACAAAAAAGGGTGATTTACAGACATAAATCACCATTCAATTTCATTTTCGAACCCAAGTTCTCCATAGGTTCTGCATTTGGTGAGCCGGGTGGGACTCGAACCCACGACACCAAGCTTAAGAGGCTCGTGCTCTAACCTGCTGAGCTACCGGCCCGACTCTTCAATATAGTACCATTTTTTAGGAGTTTTGTCTATAAAATTCTGGTCTAGAGATACAAACAGCTACTCTGTTAAGTTGGACTATTATTCAATAAAATTTTGCAATAAAAAATCGGCTTACACCGAGAATGGTACACCCGGAGGGACTCGAACCCACGACCCTCTGTTCCGAAGACAGATGCTCTAATCCACTGAGCTACGGGTGCAACTAGACTTAGTTTATCACAAATGGTGTTGATTTTACAATTTAGTAGAAAATGTCTTGCTCATGAAGAGTGGAGTCAAAAAAATAGCAACTCAGAATACTTATTAACTTAACGTCAAATTAAGTTAGAAAACTGACTCGAAACTATCGACACGAAGTCTACTTTCTTCGCCGGATAGGGTACAATAGAGTTATGGATGACTTTTTTCACTTAGTACAGACAATCATTATAATCATCATGTCCATCGTAATAATATTTGGTATAACAGTATTTTTCGGGGCACCGTACGTACCAAGTCTGGCGGGTGAACTAACAAAAATGTTTAAAAAACTCTACCCATTATCCAAAAAAGACTTACTGATTGATATGGGATCTGGTGACGGGATCGTACTTAAAGTGGCAACTGGATTTGGAGCAAAAGCGATCGGTATCGAGCTTCATCCAGTACTTTCTTTCTTGTCTCGTCTCAGATTACGTAAGTTAAGCCCAAAAGCTAAAGTTGTCTGTCAAAACTACCTGGACTTCCCTTTTCCGCCAGAAACGACCGTGGTTTATACTTTTAGCGATTCAAGGGATATCAAAAAAATCTATACAAAAATCAAATCTGAAGCAAAGAGACTACAGAAAGATTTATACTTTATTTCAAACGGATTTGAGGTGCCTGATGTGAAACATGAAAAAGCATATTCCTCTTTTTATCTCTACAAAGTGACGGCGAAAAAATAAAAATTGCGATACAAGCTTGGCAACATAAATATCTTGGATATCATAAATGAGAAACAAAAAAGTTCCAAGAGGAACTTTATTTGTTGTGTTTGCGTTTCTCGCTGTGTTTATGATTGTTATTACGATTAAGCTTGGAAATCACAATCTTCTTTTTCTTAACTGCCATATTAGCCTTTCTTTAATCCGTTATATTCTAACATAAACTAACATTGGTGACTAGTCTTAGATCAGATTGACTAAAAATAAACTAATTATCTAACCAATGCTAATCAGATTAACCATTACTACATCAGACTGACCCAAAAAATAAACCCCGGCATGAAAACCGGGGTAATTTCCGAAAAAATAGATAGTACTATTGCTAATCCATACTTTTGCGAAAACAAGAATATAATAGATCTAACTTAATAGGGTCTATTTTTATTAAACCATAAAGTCTACTATACTCGATGACGATCAGCGATCATATTATGATACGCCCAAACGAGGTCATTATATATACCGTTATACATATCCTGACACTCCGGGAGATCCCACTGGCCATAGTCCTTTTGCTTCAAGCGTAAAATATCAAAATATAGCTCAACAATCTGATCGGTCATAAACAAAGTAGACCAGGCTTTTTGTTGCACCAAAGCACCATATCTGCTTCTGATATCATCCACTTCGACCTGCCATTCACTTTGTTTCATAAACAATTTATGGCGAATACGAAAGAACTCGCTGCAACTGATAACTTTTTTGATCTTTTTTAGACCAAGAACCTCTTCCTTGCCATTATTCATAGTAACAACAAAGAATAGATCAGAGTCGCTTCGGTTAATTTTCGTAATAACACCGTCCGTATAAGGCCTTGTACCTAGATTCATAAGATCAACGAGGTTACCCAAATTTAATTCCTTAATGTCTTTAATTTTAACTGAGGCCTTTGTTTTATCCAATCCCGCAAGATCTTCACAAGAACGATCGTGCTTTTTTTGATGATCTCTAATCGATATTCGATCACCCACGCAATAAATCTGCTTACCACAAGCAGTATAAATTGCGATTGGACTTTTCTGTTTGTCGATCACATATTTGATCCCCTTAATGTTAGTTGTTTCTAACTTCATAAATTCCCCTTTCTGGGTTAATTAGAGTCCGTAGCTTGCGATGAGGTTTCCTCATACTCTAACCATTCACCAAGAAACTCTCTTGGACAGAAGTTAAACTACTCTTAAATAGCCTAACTGCTATCCAAGAAAAATGAAGTTTTTAGTCAACTAGAGATATGCTTATTCTTGAACCTATATTTAATCGGAAGTTAAAGTGCGTAGTAATACTATATTTATATTATATAATTCTTTTTTGAGTTGTCAATGAAAGCCCCTGAACTAACCTCTAGAGTTGTATTATTTGAGGGATTAGAGTAGGAAAAACTGTATGTAGTCAAGTAACTCTGTTGTGTGCTAGAATTAGGTATTAATACCAACTTTTTAGGCATGGTTATGAAAGGAAAAAATGTTAAAAATTGAAGAAAATGTAATGATTAAAGACCTTGTAACGATGCGAATTGGCGGTCCAGCAAGGTTCGTGATCACAGTGACCGAAAAGGAAGATATTCCAGAGGCATATAAGTTTGCAAAGGAACACAACTTGCCGGTCTGGATACTTGGAGGAGGAGCAAACACTTTTTCTAAAGACGAAGGATTTGAAGGTGTGATCATTCTTGATCGCATTATGGGGATTTCTCAGGTTGAAACTCCTGAGGGCGAAGAAGAAAAAGAGAGTGTGGCTTATTTTAAAGCTTATGGTGGTGAACAGTGGGATGATCTGGTCACTTTTGTGTCAGAACGTGGATATTCAGGAGTTGAAGCGATGGCTGGCATTCCTGGTACAGCGGGAGCAGCGCCAGTACAAAATATTGGAGCTTATGGACAAGAAGTAACACAAGTGATTGTTTCAGTCGAAGCCTATGACACCAAACTCGAGAAGTTTGTAGTAGTGCCAGCAAGCAAAATGAAGATGAGCTACCGCAAATCAATCTTCAACTCCGGCGAGAACGTGGGGCGATATTTTATTTATTCAACGACCGTGCGCGTGAAAAAAGGTCAGCTTAACCCACCTTTTTACCGCTCCTTGCAAGCTTATGTAGATGAACACGGAGAAACTGATTTTTCACCACTGAATATTGCGCGGATGGTGAAAGAAGTGCGTAATAGCAAATTACCGGATCCAGAGAAAATTGCCAGTGCTGGAAGCTTCTTTAAAAATGTGTACTTGACAGATGAAGAGGCTGATGAAGCGGAGGCGAGAGGTATTCAGGTTTGGCGAAATGCGAAGGAAATTGGACCAGATTCGCCAGAGAAGCGAACGAACTTGGTTAACTCTGGCTGGCTAATTGAGGAAGCTGGACTCAAAGGCAAAGTTTTTCACGGAATGAAAGTAAGCGATAAGGCAGCATTAATTCTAATCAATGAGTCAGCAAGATCCTACGCCGACCTTGCGGCTGCACGCGAAGAGATTGCTAAAATTATCTTTGAAAAATTTGGTTTTAAGATTGAGCAAGAGCCAGACGAAATTGAAGTATAGGAGCTAAAAAATGGTAAAAGAATTAAATGGTCGAGAGCTAGTGGGTTTTGTGAAGGAGAGACAGGCGCATCTTGTACAGATACTGAGGAGCAACAAAAAGCGCGCAAAACTAGTAATTATACGAGATTCGGATAATCCTGTGATTACGAAATATGTTGGTCTGAAATGTCGATATGGTGAAGATATTGGAGTCGAGGTGATCGACTTAAAGGTTGAGCCAACAAGTGCAGCACTAAAAAAAGCAATCAAAGAGGCAAATGAAGATAAGTCGGTTTCTGGAATTATTGTACAATTACCACTGATTGATGCCGAGATTACGGAAGAGGTTCTAAAAGAGATCGCGGCAGAAAAAGATGTAGACGGACTGTCCGGAAAGGGTAATTTCGATAGTGCAACTGCTACAGCGATCAACTGGTTACTAACTGGATATAATATCGATCTCAGTCAAAAACGAATTGCAATTGTGGGGCGAGGAAGACTGGTCGGGAGGCCACTAGCTTCAATGTGGGAAAAATCTGGCCTTTTGGTTGAAGTTTTTCACCGCGGATCGGATTTTTCGAAATTGCATGATTTTGATGTAATCGTAACGGCGACAGGGGCGCCAGATCTAATCACAGACGAAATGGTACGAAGTGGAGCAGTGATTGTTGATGCTGGAACCGCAAGTGAAGGTGGAAAATTGGTGGGAGATATTTCCGACGAGATTCGCGAGAGATCGGATATTTCAGCGATTACACCGAAGATCGGTGGCGTCGGACCTTTGACGGTCGGAGTATTATTTGAGAATGTATTAACAGCCGCTGGGCGGGAAGTTGGACGAGAAAAATAATTATCAAGATTACAAAAATATGGATCTTTTATAGGATCCATATTTTTTATGACTTAACTGTGAATCCACGACTAAGCCAGGATGCGGGTTACATAGAAGGTTACCGTTTTTAATCGCCAATCTGTTAGTTATTATTTTGGTTGTTATTTTGGTTGTTATTTTGGTTGTTATTTTGGTTGTTATTTTGGTTATTATTTTGGTTATTATTTTGGTTATTATTTTGACCGCCTTGACCTGGCCTTTCCCATACAATCTTATGAGTAACATTACCACTGGAATCTCGAATTTCCATGGTGCGATTAGCAAGATTATTAATATCTGTACCCGAAGCGGTAGTAACAAGGTCCTGTAAACTGGTGTCAAATTCGCCAAGTTTTGTTGGATCATTGGTAAGGTTGTTGACAACTTGTCTAGACAAAGTACGAATATTCTCAGCAGCCACTTCATCTATTTTTCCTGCACCACCCTTATATTTTTCATTATTATTTTGATCCGGCTCGAAAGTGCCCATTCTAGTAGAAATTTCTTCAGCATCTCTTTTGCTAAGATTCTGCATATCTTTAGCATCCATAGTTCTAATAAATCCGTTTGTTGCACTAACACGATTGGCAGACATAGCCTTGCTAGCATCAACTTCAGTATTCATATCATTGATTTCACCAGACCCTTGCATCGATTGCATTTGTGTGTGCATAATACCAAACTTGTCCTTTAGGTTCGAGTTATTAGAGATGAAGTCCCTAGCAAGAACAGCCTTAGCACGATCAGAAGTCTTACCAGCAATAATTTTCCTATCGCTTCTTTCGGTACCATCTAGATTTATATCCTTAATCGGTTCATCACCTTTTAAATAACTATTGTACATTTTCTGCCCCTCCTTAGTACTAAGAAGATGACGCTGTAAGGCACGCATTTCTAAATCGTGTTTACGATTTTCATCAATAGAATGATCATTGTAGTTATAATCCTGCAACTTGTTAATTCTAGCTAAGGCATCAAACGCAGTTCTATTCTCACTAATGAACTGAGACTGTAAGGATTTTACTTGGTTCTCATCCTCGGCAGTCATGGCATCATAACCGGCTCTCTTCTTACTTTCTGGATCGGTATTATATTTGTATTGTGACATTGCAGCACCAAGAGTGGCAGCCTGCTGTGCGTCTTTACCTATAACACCAAGAGCATTCATGAGACGTCTTCGTTGAGCCGGTTTCATATTAGACAGCTGTTCTTGAGTATATCCTTCATACTTTTTAGCAAATTTCGACTGCCTATTAAATTCACGATTAGCTGCATATGTTTTATAACTATCTTTATAGCTATCTGAGCCGGTAGCCTTCTTATTAGCATATTGCAATCCACTACTAGCACGACTGCGGAGCGTGGCAATACCACCAATAGCCGCGTCAAATCCTTTCATTGCATTTTTTGTCATAGTTGGAACAGCAAAATATGGAGCAATACTTATAAGTCCAGCAACAAGTTGAAGATAAAACTCATTAGATCCCTGAACAATCAGGTTGGCAGCCATAAAACCACCACCTACCATAAAGCAATAGACTGGATAAAGAGTAAGGAGACCACGAAACAATGTGAACCATCGTTTAAAAATTACGTTGGTATTTGGTATAGCGTAAAGAACAAATGCAATTGGCGAAATTACGATCATAATGATCACGAGCGCTTGGCGGACGCCGAGCATCAACATGGCAAAGAAACCGGCAATAACAGCACTTGCGAGGAAAGTAAGAATGGGAACAAGGATAGTTAGATATCCACCACCTTTGATTATACTACCAGCTACAATAACACCACCTACCCCTGCCGCAGCTGCCCCAATTTTTGAGACTATTTCAGTAATAGTACCAACTATACCTGGACCATCACTACTCTTGCTACCAGCAGTCAAACTGCCACCAACACTCTCGAAAATATTTTTTATACTATCCCCTAAAATATTTGAAATATCCACTAAAATACCACAGATGATATAGGAAAAGTTCACAATGATAGCCGTTACAATGAGTTTTGGCAAGATTTTTTTAATACCGTAGTTATCAATTCCAAAACCGGTAACCTGCGAGAAAATTACGAACAAAAGAGCGATCACAAAGAGGATGTTACCGACGTTTCGGAAGAAAGACCAGGCTTGATACATTGTGGATGATTCATTATTTTTTGTAAGTTCGCCAATAATTGAATCGTGGACACGAAGGAGTGGATCGATGAAACCGGAGAAAATCCCCTGTGCCGCATCGCGAAGCGTGTAGATCAACGGACAGATTATCCAACCGAGAGCGCCAGCGTTTGCAAAACAAGCGACTGATTCACCGTTGGCACTGTCTTCTTCCTCAGAAGCATTGCCGGCAAGCTCTTTACAGCCATCTTTATTTGGATCAGCTTTACAGTCGATTGGAGTTGCTTTACAAAGTGGAAAGTTTGAATCTGCGGCACAAACAGCGGGAAGACTAATAGAATTTAGATTATTTAAGACTTCTCTGGCTGTTTGAGGTCTAATTATATCACTAGTAGCATCGGCAGCGTTTACAACTCCTTTTCCATTCGTTTCATGTTGCATTAATACTTCATTTGACTTTAAGTCAAGAACCCCCTCATTCATTGGACAATATTGTACTTCTGTCTTATTAGGATCACTTTCAGATTTTTTTAAATACTGAAGATAAACACCATTTGAGGGACGCGTTGTACTACAACCTACCGAATCATCTACAGAGATCGCATCAAATATATTTTTTAACACATAATACCAGTTATATGCCCTCTCAACTGCAGTAAAACCTCCTGTTTGCGTTGCAGTCGATGACGGACCATACAATTCATAATCAAGTGATCCTCTCGTGGGTCCAGCAGATGGCGTAGAATAAGAAGGTAAGTAATACTTCATAAGTTTATCGTAGTTCGGAGAACCATTATATGTGTAATTCTTCGTAAGAGAGTTATTAATCTCAGTTCCAGAACCTGCATTTACGCCAGAACCAGTATCGACTGAACTAGTACTATTAGTCACTACTGATTTTACACCAATCTCCTTTGGAAAGGTATCACCGTTACATGGCCATCCATTTCCTGTGGTTTGGAAACCGGAGGCCTTAGCTTCATTCAATACATGTTTAGACTCTATCTCGCTAAACATCGCAGAGAAAAATTCTTCAGGTGCTTTTCCAATATATTTATCTAGACTAGGACTACTATATATACCTTTGCTATAATACTTGCAATGGTTTTTTTCGGGTAATTCTGATAAATCCATATTAACGGATATTTTTCTATCAAGACTATCAAAACTTAGACTAATGTATTTATCAGAAGTAGTATTTTTTACAACTACGTCATTTGACGTGATCTTATTCCCTTGAGATGGTTTAATTTTTCCGTCTTCTATATTTAAGCAAATAGAGTTTGTCGTACTTGGCGTTCCAGTTCCAGCGTCTGTTGTTGCTGTGTAATTCAATGCTGCACAATATAGCTGAGTACCAGCTCTATCCTCGGTTTTATAACCTAAAGCTTCAATGAAACTGTTTTTTTGTGCTGTAGTAGAGTCATAATAGGGTGGTTCTTTCAATCCACCAAGTGCCGCAAATGTATTGAAGATATTGTTTTTTTCATTTACATTATAACCATGAAAAAGTTGTTGACAAGAAATGTCACCATCATTAATGGTATTAGCAGTTCCATACTTAAAGGGCAGGAGAACCGTTTTATCATTTACGTAGATAGGAAGTGTAGTGTTAAATATTATCTCTCTTGATATATTCGAGTTTTTTATTTCTTTTTTAGCAAGAACTCCCCCCTCAATACATTTTCTAAAACCAGATTTAAGTACTTTCAGTAATAAGCTATCTTGTGGTGTCAATCCGTCTGCATGCGCATTATCTCCTGAGTATATTGCACCCATAGAAAATAATAAAACTTGGAATAAAATAGCTAATGAAAATATAATAGAAATCACTTGTTTATTTTTATTCTTACTCAAGAGATTTTTCATTTCTTTTTTTCCTTAGCAATTGATTTTGTTTTATATGTGGCTATAATGGCATTATTTAGATATATTGTAGTATTTTTAAAATTATTATAAATACTATTTTCTAAACCGTCCATTTCCATATATAAATTATATAGATCACTGTGTTGTTCAAAATTGCGTCTTGCATCTACTTCACAATTAACATTAAAACCCTGACCATCAATGCAGCCAGCTTTTTTGACCAAGGAGAGATAATCAATATATCTACTATAATATTCTGATATATTATTAAAATTACTATTTATATATTCTAATTCTGTTTTCTTTATTTTTGATAAATATTTTGAAATAAGATCTTTTGAAGATTGTTCATCTTGAATAAACGCGGATCTGATTTTTGAAATATTTCCAGTAAATTCCAAATAATTAGTAAATAGCATCAAAAAAGAGTTGATCGGTTCCTTGTCACTATATTTTAAATACTGTTTTTTCAGTTTTTCTGCATATCCATATTTTTCATCTGAAGTAGACGTTCCAGAAAGCATATTGTAAGCATATGTATAATTTGCAGGCAAGTTTAGATTAACCTCCTTCTTTTCATTTCCATCTCCGTACTGATACAACTTAATAAATGCCGTAAAGTCTTTTATATCGCCAGAACCGATCTTTTTTTGACCAAAAAAGAGATTTATTAATACAATTATTAATATAATAAATACAAGAGCGACGCCGCCAAATATAATTATTTTTCTTTTAAAGTTATTTTTTTGACTATTATAGTTAATCGGAGTAAAGCCTAACTGCTCGTTAGACAATTTATGATTATTTCCACTAATAATTGAATTGTTTATTTCTGGACCCATCTTGTTTTGATTATAACATAAGGATTATAGAAAATGGTATTTAGTACATAGAAAAAGGCCCTCTAATGAGAGCCTATTCTTTATTGAGCCGTATACCCCATAACCTTACCTTCCATTGGATCCTGTCTATATGAAGGATCTTTTAGCTCTATATATGGTAAGATTGAGGCCTTAAAACCATCATCGAAATACTGCGGTACAGCAAGAAAATTCTTTTGGCCATCACTACCTTGTATATAGTAGATCTTTTCTGGTTTAACCATAAAGTATTTTCCAAAATCATGCTTATCCTCATAACTAGAATCATTGGTAAACTCTATAGCAGAATAAGCTGCATAGCAGTGATTCCAATCTGATTTTATACCTAGTTCATCCTCTGGAGTTGATCCAGTATAGCTACCATTAAGATCAAAGCCTGGCTCAGCCACAAATACAAATACATTGTCTAAATATCCATAACTATATGGATTACTCCTATTACTTGAAAACATATATTCGACAATGATGTTATTTGGATAGCGAGTAGCTATGATCATCTCAGAGTCATAGCGATCCTCTAACCTTTTTATTTCAATAGCTCCGCTGTCTAACAGATATTGATTAAAATCAAAATCTGCTAAGAATTCCTCAGCGTTCTTATCATAGTTTGACAGATAAGATTTAAAATCCTTACTGCCTTTATTATTTTTTGCCGTTCTTTTTTCCTCAGTTCGTGAGTTGTTAAAAGCGGACTGGTTGCCTCCACATGCGGAAGTAAATACTACCGCAAATGCGATTAACATAGTGACAAATATTTTTTTCATAGTTTTTTACCCCCTTTATGAAAAAATTTGACCAGAGTTAATGTACTCTAGTCTTTTGTTGATTAGTTGGTGTGATTATACTATATATTTTTATATTTTGCAAGCATAAGAATAATGATTTTATGATTTTGCAAATAAAGGAACTACTCCTGTTTTCTTCAAACAGCTACTTAATCATTTTCCTCATATTAATACAAATATTAAAAAATTTGCAACAAAAAATTGAATCTCTCATACTAGTTGGCTGTAATAAGTCAGCTTCGCTTAGTATGAATTAGTTTTGGATTGACAACAAAAAAGAACCAGATTTTCTCTAGTTCTTTTTTGTTTAATTCGTAGGGTTTACCTAGAATTCATGGACTTCGTTTTGACGTCCGAGAGTTTTATACTTCGGAGCGGTCAATTATCGAAGTTGTTTACGGCTAGCAATGTAGTATCCAGCAGTGGTGACTACAGAACCAAGTCCAATAACGCCAGTGGCGATTGTTTCAGGACCGGTTTTTGGTAACTCCTTTGGAGTAGGTGTAGGAGTTGGGGTTGGTGTAGGAGTTGGGGTAGGAGTTGGGGTAGGAGTTGGTTCACACTTCTTGTTTACATAGACGTCAGCACTGTCTTGGATTGAAAAACCGTTAGCAGTAGCTTTAGCCCAGTTAATAAGACGGTTGTTACCACAAGAAAGATTTTTATCAACAACCTTAGCGAGGAAGCGGACATAACCGTCACCGCGGAGGTCGTAGTTACCAATATTAACACCAGTAGTCATTAAACTATCTTCGTTATTGGTAGCACCCTTAGGGATGTCAGAACGAATAAGTTTAGTGGTACCCTTAACATATTCCATGTTAGTTGGAAGAGAATCCTTAACCATCACGTTGTTAACTTTAGAAGCGTTAAGGTTTTTGTAGTGAATCTGATATTCAACAGTGTCACCAACATTGGCGTCAACAGATTCTTTCCAGCCCTTCTCACCTTGCTTACGAACTTGCTTCATGATTGAAGTATTTTCGAAAACTGGTTTAACTTTGAGTGTGACATAACCAGCATATTCATAACAACCTGGCATATTACCATCAAGCTTGTCATAACCAAGTTTGACACCGTTTTTAACTAGGTTGTCAGAAAGAGTAGTACCGCTCTTGAAGATATTGTTTTCAAAAAGAGCAGAACCTTCAATATAGTCGAGGTAGAAAGCACGACCATCAGCACTCTTAAGATTTAGAGAATCCCAGTAGCGAGATGGAGTAGCGTTGCTGGCGTTGATATAACCAGTGACACGAGCTTCTTTTGCGATCATGTTTGGAAGATCAACCTGTGCTGTAACATCTTTAGCTATAGCATTTACACCCTTCGGGTTGTTGTTGTGGATGTACATACGAATGATGTAGGTTTTACCTTCTTCAATGTTGACATTACCAATATTCCAGACGTTTTTCTTACCTTGATTGCCGGTAGCTTCATCACGAATACCGATGAATGAACGTTCGTCGGTAAGAGGTGTGGTGATACCAGCTTTTCTCTCAGCTTCAGTAAGAGAAGAGTCATTATCTTTGATAGAGTTCATAACGATTTTGTCGCCAAGCTTACCAGCGTTGATATCAGCGATGGTGTAAGTTGGACGGCCGCCAGCGTTATCACCCCAACCGTAAACGGTCGAGACGGCGGCGATACCAGCAGCTACAGAAACAGCAGCTACAGATACAATTTTGAGTACTTTTTTCATAAAAGCTCCTTTCTTATAGATTAATTATTTTCACTTTAATTTTGTATTGGTTTTGCTGGGTATTGGTTTAATAAACATTCCCACAAAGTTTACTAGCCGAATTTTTAATTTTCGTCTTACCACGCAAAACCGAATCATCTCAAATTCAAAATCATTCCATGGATATCCGGCAGCCCTTTGTAGGGCCACCGGAAAAAGTGCTATAGATGTTGCTACTTGCCCAGACCTTGCGGCCTGAGCCTGTAGCGAGTTGCCCATATAAACCAGCTACTCTATTCGAGATTAATCTTCCGGAGTGAACTCCTGTCCGTAACCAGACAACGGAGCACCTTCCGTTGCGGAACTAGAGTTTCCAGAGTTTCCGGATCCCGAGTTTCCTTGGTTGGCCTGGGTTCCCGTAATCAGGTTCTGTCCCTGATCAGTCTTCCAGGAAGACTGAGTCTCGGGAATCGTCTCATAGTTCATCTTGTTCTGGTCGACATGATCGACCGTCACATTCTGATGAGACTGATCCTGAGTAGGGGTTGCCGGAGTTTCCTTTGCAGGATCTCCGTGACCCTTGCCAGTTTCCACAATCGGATCATTCGGCTCGTAAGCGTCAGTGCCGATTGTAGCGGAACCACCACCAACCTTTGCACCACCGTTATTCACGGGGTCTTTGCTCCTCTCCTTCTTTGTTTCCGGAGTAGGAGTAGGCTTGGTCGGCTCCGGACCTGGTTTAGTAGGTTCCGGATTTGGCTTGGTCGGTGTCGGAGTAGGTGTTGTTTCCGGCGTCGGAGTCGGTGTTGTTTCCGGAGTTGGAGACGTAGGTTCCGGATCCTTATGAGGCTTTTTAGGCTTCTTAGGAGTCGGAGTTGTTGGCTCCGGATCTTTGCCAGGCTTCTTAGGAGTCGGAGTTGTCTCCTGTGGAGTCTCTTGTGGAGTTTCCTCAGGCACCGGCTTCGGCCTCTTGCCAGGTATCTCTGGCCTCTTATCATGGACGTTAAATCCAATGATAAGAACATCCTTTCCTGACTTAGTCAAGAAAGAAACGATCAGAGCATCCCTATCTTCTGGCTCTTCAAAGATCTCCGCCTTGATTCTGCTTGGCTGCAGATCATTGGCGGGACGCAAACCCCAATGCTTCTCAGCATAGAGTCTACTTACACCTCTGACCATAAAACGGTCTAGGAGCCATCTGGTTCCTACCGCATATTTCCTATACTCCTCTGTTACAAGGATAGGACCGTCTGCGGTTTCCTTGGTAAGGAAATAACCGTTACCAAGACCACCGTCCTGGAAGGCTGCATCGTACTTTTGTACGAATTCACCTAACCATGGGTTGAGTTCCAGAAGAGTTGAGCCGTCAGAGAACTTAGACTCTGCTAGTGCTCTTGCTACCGCAACACCATAAACCGGGTTACGGAGCAACTCTTCCGTAAGTTCTGTCTCCCACCATCCTTTGACAACTTCGTCCGAATAGGACTGATCGTCTTTCTGGCTGGCGCCAGAAAAAGGATAGGTGATGGCGGAGCTAAAGCCAGCCGCAGCTACCCTAGCTTTATTTTCGCTAGGCATGCTGCTTCTCAGAAATTCTCGGCTGACGTTTGGAAACGCAGCCTGAAGAATCTCTGAGTCGAGGTCGACGGTGAGGTCGGCCTTGGCCGCATTAAGTTCTTCTTCCGTGAGGCTGTCGGAAGCGATCGCTTCCCTAGTATTTTGAACGAAATAAGTATTTTTCGCCCATACTACTATGCCCATGACAGCCATGATCACTGCCATGGCTATCAAAATTTTGTTTAACGGGCTGACGCCCTTTCTTTTTTTATTCATTTTTCTCTCCTTTCCCCTCTAAGGGGAGAACTACATAATGCCTAGCTGCTTAAGCAGGAATCTGCCAGTAGCTAGACAAACAACGATAAGTACCACAGTCAAAACTCTAGAAGGAGTGATGACCGCCTTTGCGGCTTCAAGCAGGGCGCTATTAGCTGCAGTTTCAATACTATCTTCGTCTTCGTCTTCAACTGCCTTCCCTCGAAGGAAGTGTAAAATTCCAACGATGAGAAGACATACGGCGATAACCGCAAAAACAAGACTGGAAAATCCAAGTCTTGCTGGTGAGTATGCAAAATAACTGCTGAGAGCAGTTGCAGCTGCATAGCTCACCATCGACCAGCCGAGTTGTGGCTGACTGGGCGAAATGGCTAATATATATGTTAGGATAACGATCCCAACACAATACGCTACCGCCGAAAACCACTGGCTACCAGGAATAAACCTGGCAACCAGATATGGTAGGCCAGTGAACAAGAAAACCATAATTATTACAAGTCTGTGGAATTTCTTGCTCCTGAGCGGGGCTGCTTCATCTCCGCTCTCTCTGGCATTTCTGAAAAGACCTATCTGCAGTTGCCTGGCTGCAAATAAGCCAACGATCATGTAAACAAATAAAAAAAATATATTGTTCATATTCCCTCCTTGGGATCTTCCGCTTTGTGCGGTTGGATTTTAAGGAGGACATGACGCCTCCCTAAAATAGGTTGAGGCGCCGATTAGGCGTCAGTTACATCTATATAAACAGGTTCTTATTTGAACCTGGGATGATTCGGTTTTTAATGGTCGTCATTGTTGGTAACGGGGGTTAAGCCGTTCCTCAGACTGCTGTGATTATACTATATATTCTATAAAATGTCAATGGTTATACAATAAAAGTGCTTATGCTTGCAAGTTGCGTGAAAAGAGGTGGTAAAAATGAGTAAAATACAGCGGTGGTTTGAGGTTTTATGTAGTTTTTGGCGTGAAAAATCCCCCTCAAAACGAGGGGGATAAAAGAGATAAAAAGAAGTTACTGAGCCTGGTTCGAGTTGTCTTTAGAGGATTTCTGCTCATTAAAGAGCTTCTTTTCCTCTTCGGTTGCTTCACGGGTAGAAATGGTATTGCCATCTTTTACCTTTGAGACGAAGATCGACTCTTTGACTACAGCTCCTGGTCTTGTCAGGATGAAGTTCAATACTTTCTCCTGAGTGACAAACATTGAATCCATTCCTTCATAAGACACGAGGTAGCCAGGATGCACTAGCTCCTCAGCTCCACGGTCGGCAAGGCTGTTGGTCGTGCTGGCCAGTAAGTCGGGGTTCTTGGCGAACCCTTCTTCCAATAGTTGGAGCAGACGATCGGACGCTACTCCGGTGTGGAAGAAGCGATCAAGATCTTGACCGGCCTGTAGTGAGCCACTGTAGGCCGCCAAGGCCTCAGACTCCGCCTCTTCGGAACCCTCAGGAGGATTCTGAGTTGCGACCTGAGCTGGCTTATCTTCGTCACCTTTCTGGGTTGGCTTCTTTGGTTTTGGAGCTTCAAGTTTCTCAACCTCTTCAAAGTCCTCGTCATCGAGGTCTTTGTCAAAACCGAACACGTTTCTTTTTAAGCTGTCAAAGACTTCCCCCCAGCCTGTTTCTTCTTTCTTTTTGGACATAATTGCCCCCTTTCTGACGCTGTTGCGTCCAAAAATATCCTAAACTCTTTAAAAGAGCCTCTACCAAACTATTTAGTAGACGTGATTATAATACTATAATATAAGCTTTTTGTCAATAGCATATTATGGTTTATACCTCTGGTAATTTAGACTTGTCAAGGGCGATGATTTAAAGAATTTTCTTTATGGTTATGATAAGATAAAGATATGGGATACGACTTTGCATTAAATGACCAAGAGCTTGCGCGATCTTTTTCGTTGCGAGACAATAATCGCGATGAGTTTTTTCATTCTTCTGGCTATGCTGATGCACAAAATTCGGGAAAAATTGGAGCGGCTTCTTTGGGAAAAACAGTGGCGGAGCGACAAGACCTGAATGAGAGTCGTCGTTTTGTGCGAGGTTATGAAAATGCGGGATTAAATTCCCAGATTTCGATCACACGAGAGCGAACTAGAGGAATATTTGACCGTGAACGCACGACGACTGGGGATATTCTAGGGAATAATGGCGCGCAGTCTGCCGATGGGAGCGAGAGACGGATTGGAGAGGGGGGTACTCGTTCTATGGACACTGGTATAAAAAATACTGGAGAGACCGGAGGATATCGATACCATGAAGATTTGGCACGAAGACAAGAAGCGGTGCAGGGAGCGACTTCACGAGAAGGGGTAGCAAATGGATCTGCTGGGATGACTAACTATCGAGATTATACCGCTGCTGCTAAGCAAAATTTTAGTCAAAGACAATCGAGAGATGGGGGTATTATCGGGGGTGGGGGTGGATATAGTAGGGGATATGAGTGGAGTTATGGTGGAAATGGAACTGATTCAGGGCAAAACGGTCGATATGGCGGAAGTGGGTCGCGTGGGAGAAGCGGATACGGCGGAAGTAGTATCGCAAAAAGCTTCAAACCAGATTTTGGAATGAACTTTGGAGCTGACGGAAAATAGGACTTGAGGTCATTAGCAGGCTTCAAGTCGCCAAGAAAATTAGCGGTAGATCTCCTTGTAAGGCGATTTTAGATCTGGTATAATAGCTGTGCTGGATCTATAGTCTAGCGAATTTTTACAATTTGGTGGGAATAGCTCAGTTGGTTAGAGCGTCTGATTGTGGTCCAGAAGGTCGTCGGTTCAATTCCGATTTCCCACCCCATGTTTTAATGTTGAATTTAGAATTCAGTTTTTATCTTTTGACAAGTAAACGTGGTTGGAATAAAATTAATTGTAAGATTTTGCGAGTGTAGTACAACGGTCAGTATACAAGTTTTCCAAACTTGGGACGAGAGTTCGATTCTCTCCACTCGCACCAGGACATAAGAAGAAAGAGTATTTGTACTCTTTATTTTTATGTTTACCTATACAAGAAAGACCGCGAAACAGGATTACTCGCACAAGTATTAACGATCTCTTAGGAGACATTTTCATATATTGAGAAGAGATGCGGATCAAAAGTCGTTAAAATATACTCTTAAAATGCCGTTATTAAATTTTTGTTGCTGATATTAATTATTACAAGAATCGTTCACACTGTTTTTTACGCCACTTATCTGTAGAATTTGATGATAATGTTGATGTCCTGGCTCATCATCTAAAACTTGAAATACCTCACAGGACTCTATTTTTAGTGTTGTGTTATTAAAGATTTTTCTAATTTTTTCTGGCGTATATTTATTTTTAGCAATCTTGTCAGTTTCGTCAAATGTATGCAGAAAGAATCTACCACTGTTCTTTAGATTATTTTCTATAGTATTAACTAAAGCTTCTGGATATTGTAACTTTTGAATTACATAATTGGAATACACCAAATCATATGGCGCATTTTTTGACAGATAAAAATTATTTAAATCTGTTCCGGTTATAATATCTACACCGTCACACTCCCATCCAAGTTTTTTTAGCCCCTCAACATCGACTCCATCCCCACAGCCTAAATCTAAAGCTTTACCATTGTTAGGAAAATATTGTATTACGAATTGTTTTAATTCTGGATTCATATGATGTATTATACAATAAAAAGACCCCGGAGATTAAAATCCGAGGTCGGTTTTTTATATCCAACATTCAGGGTCTTCGCCCATAATATCACCACTGTAAGATAGTGCTCTAGCACGACACCCACAGCATGAGTACTTTTTTACACAATTTGAACATTTTCCATGAAGATTCATATCAAGAAAAGCTTTTGTTATTTCATTATTTTGATATTTTTCAGCGATTTCTTCAACTGTGAGATCAAACGTATTCATCATCGGGATATCTAAAAGCGAGCACGGTGTCATCATTCCATCAGAATTTACATTAAATGAAACGGTTGCGGCTGGGCAGCCATCCATTACTATTTCCGATTTTGATGTGGGTTCATCACTTGTTCCTCTTATTAAACACTTTAGAGGATCGTTTGTAGTAACATTGATATGAGGATATTCTTTTTTGAGACGATAGATATTTTCGAGAAAATGTCTCTTTTGACTACTTGTCATCCACATTCCGTTATTGATTTTTGCTTTACCGGAATAGATTACTGATGTAAAGCTGACCCGTTTACATCCCAATTGATCTGCTAAAGCAGCCTGTGCTGACATTTCATCAATAGTGTCTGGCATGACAACGGTTTTCATAGAAGGAATAAGTTTTTTACTTTCCCTAGACGCTATCATCTTTAAAGCACTCGTAGCTTTCGTAAAAGCACCCTTGTGTTTACGAAAAGTGTCATGATCATCGGGTTTTGTCGAGTCGACACTAATCGACAACATCAGTCTTTCGAAATTCAATGACTCAAAGAAATCAAGTAAATCATCCGTTATTAACGATCCGTTGGTTGTTATAGTCAAATAATCACCACCGCTCTTACGAACTTCACTAATTACTTTGCGGAAGTCTTTATGGAGCAATGGTTCACCACCAGAGATTGTAATTTCTTTGTAATTGGGGCTATATATTCTCGCAAATCTTACGATTTTTAATATCTCCTCAATTGGCATATCTTTTTTTAGCATTTCGCTTGCTCTACAATGGACGCAATTCATATTGCAGCGTCCAGTGATTTCAATTTGAATAGGACCTAACTCAATATCATATATTGCAGATTCTGTTTCAACTTCTAGAAATTTTATTTCTTCATCACTGTAATGCATATTGATTTCTCCTTTTAAGAAATGGCGGAACGACATTACTCCGTCCCGCCTAGTGGTGGATTTACTTGTTACTCACAACGACAACAACTACCTTTTCCGATCCTGACACGAAAACGACGCTTCTTCTTCATTTCTATCACCTCCTTTCTTGTAAAAGTACTAATCTAAAATTAGACTGATTTGTTCATGGTATAACAAAATTTGTTTTTTTGCAAATTTTTCGTTAAGGTCCATCACCTTTGCAACAAATATTAGCGAAATTATTTCGTTTAGAATTATTTTATTCAATTATAGATCGATTAGAAAGAATGTGAACTATAATAATTGAGTCGCTAAATGCATTTATTGAAAGAAAGCAAAATAGACTAAGGCGCCAACAACGGTGCCGAGGATAATCATAAAGGTTATAGCAATGGCGAGCGAAATACCGACGCCTTTGGGGCGGTCTTCAACGATCATGGTGCCTTTTTTGACCGTCTTTTTGATATTTTCACGTTTGGCATAAACATTTTTGCGAGTTTTAGAAGCCGAGGGAGAGTCTTCGCTGTTCTTTAGCATCGAAGAGGTATCAAAAGAAGTGCTGGTCTTAGAATTATCCTTACGAGAATCGGAAAGAGGACGCTTAACAATTTTATCAGTATTAATAAAGGGAGAACGACCGCCTAAGATATAATTCATGTTATTTTCGGAAGTATCCTGAACAGATTCGGAAATTTGTTTTTGATTGTGAGTTTTTTTCGATAATTTCTCAGGACTATCAGCAGTAGAATCCTCAAAAGCGTCATAAAGAAGCCCCTCTAGGTCATTCTCTGGAGTGACTGAGTTAGTACGTGAGTTAAGAGAAGCCTGTACTAATGGATCTTGATCATCTTGAGGGATCTGGCGAGAGGGGCCGGCAGGTCGAATACGACCAAAAAGTTTACGATTTGGGGAGGCGACCACCTGGATGCGTGAAGCTGGCAGAACTTTGGTATCTCCAGCAGAACGAAGTGTGGGTTTTACCTGTGATTCCGCTACTAGGGGGATGGCTTTAGGTTGGATTTTTGTAGAATGGAGTGGAGTAGTAACTGCGGGCTCAGCATTTTTCCTAAACGGAGAAGTTTGAATAGGAGCAACAGAAATACGACGAGAGGTATTGATTTTTGAAGCTTCTTTTTGACGCTGCATTTCTTGCATAGCGCAAAGTTTACGATTTTTCTCTTCAATCTGACGACGACGAGCTTCCTGCTCTATGGCCTTACGGCGAGCTGCCATCTGTTCTACGGCTTCTCTTTGCGCGATTTTTTGTGATTCAATAGCCCGCTGACGTTCAGCTTCAAGAACACGGTTTCTCTGTTCTTCGGCAGCCTGATATTCAGAAAGCTCTTGTCTGGCAGCTTCAATACGGCGCTGATTAAGACTTTTAAGACGATTTTGTTCCTCAATCTGTTGCCTAATTGCTTCACGACGTTGCATTTCTTGTTTAGCAATACGATGACGCTCAAGATCGCGATCGGTAGGGAATGCAGAAGCAGAGAGAGAAGTAGTACGGACGGGCGCAAAATCCATGCGTCTGTAAGAAGCTGGAGATTTTGTCATTCTTGACTGTGCCGACCTTGGCTGTGAAATCTTGATTGGAGTTCTTGATTCGTCTTGCATAAGTTCTTATCTATATTCTTATATATTATACTCGATTTTTAATATTTTTCACAAATGGCTTAAGTTTATTCACGAACACGCTTAGCAGTTTCAATAATTTCATTAAAATTGTCGGAAATTAGACTAGATTCGCCGACAAGAACACCGTTAATACCGGGGATAGTAAGATAAGCACCGGCGTTATTCGGATTAACACTTCCCCCATAGAGGAGCGGGATCTGCTCTGCAGTTTCCTGCCCATAGATGTCGACGAGCTGTTCTTCAATCAATTGAATAGATGCAGCAATTTCATCAGGGGTGGCTGGGCGAGCTTGTTCGGTGCTGGAAATAGCCCAGACTGGCTCGTAGGCGATGAGACATTTTTTAACATCTTCAGTGTCAATTTCGGATAAACCACCAAGTAATTCATCTCTTAAAACATCCTTGGTTTCGCCGAAATTGCGCTGATTTTCGGTTTCACCAATACAGAGCACGGGAGTGATACCACTACGGATCGCGGCGGCAACTTTTTGACTGATATCTTTATTGGTTTCGCCAAAAATAAAACGACGTTCGGAATGGCCGACTAGGGCATAAGAAACGACACCGCGAAGCTGAGCAATTGAAATCTCGCCGGTATAAGCCCCAAAATCTTTTTGATAAAAGTTTTGGGCGGCTAATTTGATCTTGGACTTGTTACGTTCAAGCTGAAGAGATAAAGAGGCAAGAGAGATGGCGCTTGGAGCGATAATAATTTCAAGACCACGCGAAGGTTTAATCTTTTTAAGAAGTCGTTGAAGGTAAATTGAAGAATCTCCGACTGTTAAGTTCATTTTCCAGTTGCCCATCACGTATGTTTTCATAAGTTTATTATAGCATTTTTAGATTTACTTTTGGTTTTTTGTCGGTTATGATGACATTAAAGGAGTAAAAATGAAAAAAGTTCTCGCATTTGACATTGATCAAACTTTAAATATCGCAAAAACACCGATCCCAGAGGAGATTGCGGTACTGCTGACGGAATGTTTGAATAATTTCGAGATTTGCCCAATTTCTGGACAAAAGTTCGATCAATTTTTAATCCAGATTGTCGATCGATTGGTTGAGGTAGCCGAAGTAACTCCAGCACAACTTCAGCATCTGCATCTGTTTGTGGCTCAAGGTACGCAATATTATAAATACTCGCCGTTTGCAAACGGTAACGATGGTAGTAAATATGATCTAAAAAATTGGGAGTTAATCTATAACTATCCATTAAATGATGAAGAAATTAGTTTGATTTCGAGGGCGATTGAGCAAGCAGCTAAAGAACTTGGATTCTGGGAGGGTGATAAATTAAAACCTGGAGATGAAATTATTGAAAACCGTTTATCACAAGTAACCTTTTCAGCATTAGGGCAGATGGCTGGTACGGAAGAAAAATATGCCTGGGATCCAGATTGTAGGAAGCGTGAGAAAATTGTGGCAAGAGCTAAGGAACTGGCTTCAAATTTTATGTTTGAGATTGGCGGAACTACTAGTATTAATGCAGTAAAGCCTGGTATGAATAAGGCCTTTGGAATGACACATTTGATGGAAGAGCTGGGGGTTCTTCGTGAGGATATTCTGTATTTTGGAGACATGACGCAACCAGGTGGCAATGACTATCCAGTACTTGAAATGGGGATTGAGACGATCACAGTACGAAACCACAAAGATACCGAATACGCGTTACGTGGAATTCTTGGCGTTTTATAGTGATATGATATAATTAGCTTATGTTAATCGAAGGCTCAAAACTTTTAAATTATCCTATTCTGAGTTTACATACGGCTTCTAGAATTGCGGAAGTGAAAGATTTGGTGGTTGATCCTAATTTTTTGAAGATAGTCGCCTTTGAGATTAGTGCAGTATCGTCAAAACAGCGCTTATTTTTAGATGTAACTAGTGTGCGAGAATTTTCTAAAATGGGTATGATTGTGGATTCGGATGAAGAATTTATCGAACAAAATGACGTAATAAAGCTAAAAGAAACTATTGAGCTTGGTTTTACCCTGGAAAACATGAAAGTGGTTACCAAAAAGAAGACAATACTGGGCCGAGTGGAAGATTTTATGGTGACGACTGATGGTTTTCAGATTATGCAACTGATTATTAAGAGGCCTATCTATAAAGCACTGATTGATCCGGAATTAGTGATTGGTCGCTCGGAGATACATGAGATCAACGATAACGAAATTATTGTCAAAAGCGAGGAGAGTACAATTATGAAAAAGTCAGGAACTTTGGACTTTGTACCTAATTTCGTGAATCCGTTTAAGGATGGGAAATATATTGCGCGAGGAAATAATACTTCTATTCGTAAATAAGAAGGATTTATTTAGAAATGTTCGTCTCCAGAATTAAGAAATTGATCAAGTTTACTTTTGATTAAATCATATGAAAAACCTTGACGCGCAAGGTATGCGATGATTTTTTGGCGGTCCGAAGTTTTTCTGAGCTGTTTTTTGATCATTTTTTCAAGTTCAGCTTCTTCATCTCTAAGAAAACTACCAGTTTCACTATTAAACATGGCATGCTCGATATTTTCATCACTAATTCCCTTAGTTTTCAACTCCTGAATAAGACGTTTTGTACTGATCCCCTTATTTTGATGGCGATTTTCGACAAAATAGCGAGCAAATTCCTGATCATTGATGTAGTTTTGAGATTCAAGACGTGAAACAACTTCCTGGATCATCTCTACACTAATACGATCGGCTGGTTTTGTGGGGAGATTAGTCCTCTTAGAACCGCGATATTCATAAGTATTATTTTCCGTAAAATCAATTTCACGAATTTTCCGATTTTGCTCTTTGGCGTGTTGGCGAATCTCTTTGACTTTAGAAGCATATTCGGTATCGTTCTGCAGTTTGATTTGGTGTTCCTCAAAGCGCTTCCAATCCAAATCACGACGAACCTTTTTACGCTTGAGATAATCAATAATCTCTTTTTTGGAATGAGGACGCGAAAAACAATATTCAAGAGTACTTTGATAGAGTTTGCCAAGTCCAGAAAGATTACATAATTTTTCAATTTCGGCTTCGGTCAAAACCTGACCTTGATGAAGTTTTGAGTCAGAAAGCTCAGTAAGAGTTAATGAAAAACTAAACTTACCATCAATAAAAACATTGACACGATGGGTATCACGAATGGCACCACGCAAACTAGTAACAGTCGGCATATCTTTTAGTGGAGATTATTTTTGGCCTTCCTCAGCTTTGGCGCGAACTTTTTCTTCAATTTCAGCGAAGAGCTCAGGACTCTCTTTAAAGAGACGTTTAACAGCTTCACGTCCCTGACCGATAGTCTCACCGTTATACTTCAGAAAAGCACCAGCTTTATCGAGAACGCCATACTGAACAGCGAGATCAAGCACATCACCAGTTTTTGAAATTCCTTCATTATACATAATGTCGAATTCAGCAGTACGGAACGGTGCAGCAATCTTATTTTTGACTACCTTGATTTTAGTGCGGTTACCAATGATATCTTCACCATTTTTGATTTGACCAATGCGGCGAATATCGACACGAACCGAAGCATAGAACTTAAGTGCGTTACCACCGGTGGTAGTTTCTGGGTTACCGAACATTACACCAAGTTTCATGCGAATCTGGTTGATAAAGATAACGGTGGCTTTGGATTTTGAAATAATGGCTGTAAGTTTACGCATGGCCTGAGACATAAGACGTGCCTGTAGGCCCATCTGGGCGTCTCCCATATCACCATCAATTTCAGCTTTTGGGGTAAGCGCAGCAACGGAGTCAACAACAATCAGATCAACAGCATTGGAACGAACAAGGGTTTCACAGATTTCAAGAGCCTGTTCCCCGTTATCTGGCTGAGAAATCAAGAGATTGTCAATCTGGACACCAATTTTTTCAGCATAAGATGGATCGAGGGCATGCTCGGCATCAATAAAGGCAGCCTGACCACCAGTTTTTTGAACTTCAGCAATAGCATGCAAAGCAAGGGTAGTCTTACCGGAAGACTCAGGACCATAAACTTCAATAATACGACCCTTTGGATAGCCACCACCGAGGGCAAGGTCTAATGAAAGTGAACCGGAATGAATTAACTCAATATTCACGTTATGATTTTCACCAAGCTTCATGATGGAACCATCACCAAATTGTTTGGTGATCTGAGCAATAGCAAGTTTCAATGCTTCAGATTTGCCATCTTGTACAGAATTTTCTTTGGTTTCTTTTGGTTCTTTTGCCATATTTTGTCCTTTATTTAGAATTAATTAATTTGACCGGCAATATAATTGCGATCTTTCTCTCTACAGAAGAATAGATAATCCTTACCTCGCTCTCTTATTTCAAGTATAGCTGAACTCGTAGTTTTTTCAAGCATGAGGAAAAGTTTTTGTTCACAAAGGCGAAAATGTTATCTCAAGAAAAGAGACTATTAAAACAAAAGAGACGTAAATTTCCTCTAGACTACTAGAAGATAGCTATTTTATAAGAGCAAACTTGTTCTTACCACGCTTTAAGACGGAGAGAGTGTTGATTTCAAAATTTAAATCTGTAATCTTAATACCGTTAACTGAAATAGCATTACCAGAAACTAACTGCTTTGCCTCGGAGCGAGAAGAACAAAGACCAGTTTCAGTGAGCGCATCTAGAAGCAAGACGGAGCCAGATTTATCAACGAGTTTTATAGTAGGGAGCAGAAAAGAAATTGATTCAACTTCAGATTCGGAAAGAGTTTCTAAACGACGATCACCAAAGAGAAGTTCAGTGAGAAGGATGGCGGCAGCTGCAGATTTTTTGCCATGAACAACTTCGGTAACGCTTTTGGCCAAAGCTTTTTGAGCAATGCGCTGTTCAGGATGAGCACGATGTTCAGAAAGGATCTGATCGATAACTGATTTATCAAGTACGGAATAAATCTTAATTAGATACTCAACAGCTTCATCGGCTTGATTGAGCCAAAATTGGTAAAAGTCAAAGACGGAGGTGAAGTTGCCAGAACCATTATCAGAACCAGCGAGCCAAACAGCGTTGCCTTCAGATTTACCAAACTTACGGCCAGAGACCGGATCAATAATAAGTGGAGTTGACCAAACATCAGCACGACCACCCTCGAGACGCTTGATCAAGTGGACACCAGTAGAGGCGTTGCCAAATTGATCAGCACCACAGAGTTGAAGATCAATGCCGTGAGTACGGTAAAGATGAAGAAAATCATAACCTTGGATAAGAGTGTAAGAAAATTCAGCATAAGAGATACCGGAACCGCCTTCACCGATGCGATTTTGAATAAATTTACGGTCAAGAAGTTGAGTCATGGAGAAGTTTTTACCAATAGAACGGAGAAAATCTAGATAGTTGATATTTTTAAACCAATCAAGGTTGTCAACCATGGTAAGTTCATAGTGATCATTAGTAGGATCACCATCACCTAAAGTATTAGCCGCACCATCTGGGCTGATGATGAACTCCATCTGCTTCTTAATGCAATCCTTGTTGTGTTCAATTTCCTCGATCGTCTTGAGATCGCGTTCACCATTTTCTTTAGGATCACCGATTTGACCGGTTGCACCACCAACAAGAAGATAAGGCTGATATCCGTGACGAACAAAGCAGGCGCACATCATAAGCGCAGCAAGATTACCAATAGTGAGAGAGTCGGCAGAAGGATCAGCGCCGAAATAGAATTTTTTATGTTCTCGCTGATCGATTTCTGCAGAATTTTTAATTGTGTTTTCGGCGACAAAACCGCGCCAAGCTAATTCTTCGGATAATTTCATATCCTTATTGTAGCACAGAGAGCGCGGTTTCAAATTTTAACTCTGTTGGTTATTTTTATATTGAGAGACACCAAAGACTATGGGCGTGTGATCGTGTCGGTAGTCTCATAGCCCTTATCATCAGTTAGGGTAACGGTGATAGTAGATTCTGTACCGGTCATAGTGTAATTTGGATCATTGAGACCGGAAGAGGCAGAACCATTTTTAACAGCAGTACCATCCACTGAGATTGTGTACCTCATAGAAGAAGCAGAACCAGCAGTGACCGTAAACTTCAATTGTGTAGACGAAGCAATGGTACGGGTACTGAAGGAGACGGATGGTGGAGTATAAGAACAGTCATCTTCGGTGTTTGGATCATAGCCGTTTGGATCAGTGGCATAGGTTTTATTCTTAGAAATTGGGTCGATTGAGTAAGTAATTTCAACATCAACAGTGAGAGCAGGAAGAGTACAACTGCTAGCTTTCTTCTTGGTGAACTTGTTAAATTTAATAGTTTCCTTTTGGATACCGTTGTTTTTGCTGTTAAACCAGCTTGGCCAGATGTCAGTAATACCGTTGACGGTGAGTGTTTGCATACCGGCAGGCTGAACTGGCTTATCGCCAGTTTTCCACTTACCGTCGGCAGCGTAAACCTGGGTGTGAACTGGAGCCATATAATCACTGATTACGGTACGAACAATATCGTTTGAGCTATTCCAGAGACCAAAACCATCGTGATTACCATTCCAAACTACCGTGGAAACAGCGGAGGAGTAGGAAGCCATAAGCGAATCTTTAGTAATGGCAGAGTTGGCGGTAGTAGTAGTACCAGTTTTAGTGGCGGTCCAAACACCTGGTACGACAAAGCCTTTAGCACGGGCAAGAGAGCCCCAGACCATAGTACGAGCATTAGCGTCGCCAAGAATATCTGTAACCATATAGGCGGCCTGTGCGTCAAGAGCACGTTTACCAGCGGTATCTTCCCATTTTTCAACCACATCGCCAGAGGAGTTTTTAACTTCTAGAATGTAGGTGAGTGGCTTATAGATACCACCACGAGCAAGAGAAGCATAAGCATTGGCATGCTCGATCGGACGAACGTTACAGCCGGAACCAATAGCGATCGAGAGGCCAGAGGAAGCATCAGTACAGTAAGAAAGATCACCGAGGTCATGAGCAACTTTGAGACTATTCTCAATACCGTTAATGTAGAGAGCCTTGACGGCTGGAATATTTAGAGAGTTGGCGAGGGCTTTGCGAATTGGAATGTTTCCATAGAAAGCGCCCGAGTAGTTACGAAGCATACAATTGCCAGTAGAACCTGCACAGTAATATTTATCAATATTTTCATCCTTAAGAATAGAGCCAGCACCATAGTTAATACCTTCACGCTGAGCAAAAAGTGGAGCATAATCGAGAATTGGCTTGATGGTTGAGCCTGGCTCGAGGAGAGCAGTAGCAGCATTAACTTCGCCATAGACTGGTTTATGCCAATCAGCGGATCCGACCATGGCAATAATCTGTCCGGTTTCAACATCAACTGAGGAAAGTGAAATATTATCACTACCGTTACGTTTCATTAATTTAGCGCCGTTAGCAACAGCAGCTTCGGCGTATTCTTGGGCGCGAAGGTCGAGAGAGGTCTTGATAGTAAAGCCACCAGCACGCATGGTTTTGACGCCGTATTTTGTTTCAAGTTGTTTTTTAACTTCAAGGACGAAATGAGGAGCTTTAATATTTGTATAGCGACTAACTTCGGGCTGAATTTCGTCAAGAATATTGACTTTCTTAGCCTCATTGGCCTGATCTTCAGTAATATAACCCATTTTAACCATAACATCGAGAGTCTTGCGTTGCCTGGCAATAAGAGCATTATTAGCGGCTGTATTATATGGACTGAGATAGGAAGGATTGTTGGGGATGGAAGCGAGAAGAGCGGACTCAGCAAGAGTGAGCTCTTTTGCAGATTTTTTAAAGTAGGCCTGAGCAGCACTTTCAACACCATTACGACGACCACCGTATGGGGATTCGTTGAGGTACATCGTAATGATCTGTTCCTTAGAATACATTTTTTCAAGTTCAAGAGCGAGGATCATCTCTTTGATTTTACGAGGAAGACCAGAAACAGTACGGTTACTGGCTTCGTCAGAAAAATAGACTTGTTTGATTAGCTGTTGAGTCAAGGTCGAGCCACCCTGTACACCATGACCGGTGACCGTAGAGATGGCGGCACGTATTAGAGCGAAGAAATTAACACCTGGGTGATTATAAAATTCACGATCCTCGATAGCAACAGTGGCCTGGCGCATATAAGTGGCAATATTTTCGCCATCAGCAACAAGACGATAATCACCATCACCTTTATCTTCCCAGAGAACTTGGCCATTGCGATCAAGATAAGTATTAACGGTACCAGAAACCTTCATCTGATCAAGGCGAATTTCATCAAGATCTTTTTTGTAGTAGAGAAAGAGACCACCAATAGCAATAACAGAAATCAGAAAAAGAACGGCAGCAGATTTGAGGAAGAAGAAAAGACCTTTTTTTGAGAAAATGAAACGAAAAACACGTTTAGGATGAAGTCTAGCAAAGAAGCGCTTGACTGGATCTTTGGGAAGCTTTGCTAGCTCTTCAGCGGCTTTGCGAGCTTTTGCTTCTTTTTTAGCACGAGAACGGTAAATGAGGGATGAGTATAGATTCATTTTTTGATCTTTTTTGTGGAAAATTGAACGCTTTGGAGCTTTTGCCTCAGATTTCTGTGAATTGCTAATCGAGCGTCTAGCTAGGGGATCACCATTAGATTTTGTTATTTTTCCCTGTTTTTCCATAGCGGTTTTTTCTTTATCCTTACCAGTATTAACCACCCTGTCCTCCATTTTATTGACAATTTATCATAATTATACACTTGTATTTTAGTTAGAGCAACTGAAATATTTTTATAATTTTTTGTAAAAAATAGAGTAAAAGAGCAGAAAAAAGTGGATTTTAAGCTTGAATTACTTTATAATGATAATGTTTATCTTCCTAAAGGTTGTAAGAATAATAAAGGTAAAATGAAAGCAATAAAGAAATCCACGAAAAGATCGATTAGTAAGAATATGATGCCAATCTTTTTCTTGTTGGGGTGTCTTATAGCTTTCACAATTTCCCTGTTAGCTTATTCAAGTACATATGCAGTGGTGACATATGGCTCAACTAATACTCCGCCGTCATTGATTTCCACTGAGGGATATTATGCGAGTATTACACTTCCAAAATCAGTAAATTATACACTTAGTGGATCTGATGTGGGGCAACTAGTAAGAACCGACGCGAATGTTTCTATTTCAACGAACTCAGTGACTGGTTATAAAATGTACGTTTCAATCGAGAATGCGGGGCTTAGAACTAATGCTCCTGTGCATGAAATTCCCTATGATAACCAAACTAATGTACCAGTTCAAAAATCAGATTTAAACACTAATACTTGGGGTATTTTTCTAAAAAAGAACGGCTTGGATTATGTAATTCCACTGTGTGACTTTAATACTCTTTCAAATAGCTGTTTAGTGTCCGAGAGTAACGGGCCGATAACCAACAACAAAGTTGCGGTTGATTATGGAGTGAAAGTTGATAGTAATACGCCACCTGGAGCATATCGGGCATATTTAGTCTATTCTGCGGTAGTAAATTCAAGTGTTACAGGCGAATTCCCAATAAAAGAAGTACAAAATGCAAAAGTACCGTTACTGGCAAACGGGGATACGGTAACTAACAGTGCAGGAAAGAAGCTTAAGCATAAGTTCCGAATTCAGGTTCCCTTAATCGAAAATGATCAGGATACTTATCATCGAGTAAATTACATAAAAAGATATAAGGTTACCGTGGGTGGGGTGGACTGTGAACCTCAAACGGATGATGCGGAATCAAGTAGAGATGGTTTTACCTTTAATTGTATTGCTGATTTTAGTACTGCTAGTCCGAGGTTTCAGCCTGGACAAAAGGCGGAAATGGTGGTGGAAACTAAACCTTATGGTTATATTTATTCAAAACAAAATGCCGTAGAGTTTGTTGCAGCTGAATCAACGTTCCACTACACTGGTACACCACAAGAGATGGTTGCGCCAATTCAAGGAAAATATTTTATCGAAGCGATGGGTGCAAACGGAGGCGACCGTACAGCAGCACAAGCGGCTAGATATTGGTATGGATCGCCTGAGAATTTCCTTTCAGGAAAAGGCGGGTATTCAGCCGGATATAAGGATTTTACTGAAGGCGAAAAGACAATGGTTTTTGTCGGGGGTAAAGGACAGGCCGGCAACGACAGAACCACGGTCGGGTACAACGCAAAGGGTGGTTTTAACGGTGGAGGCAACGGATCAACGGGACTTTTAGTAAAGGGGACGACTCTAAACGATTGGGGAGCCGGTGGAGGCGGTGGAGGTAGTGATATTCGGCCGGATGTCCAAGATTATGGACAGCATAAAAATATGAGATACTCTCCAGGTTTTAATCCTTCGGACGCCCTTCTTAACGCTGGTCCGTGGGCTAATATTGAACATGGAACTTATCAGGCTGTAATTAAAACAACTAATCTACCAGATGTGGATTTTGAGGGTTTACTAGCTTATTATGACTATGGCTACCATTATTTATCCGATGTATATTATCAGAAATTTGGCGACTACATCTTAGTGTATTTTAATTACCCTGTTGGTTCACCACCAGCTACCCATCTTCCTGGGGTAAACCCAGGACCGGGGGTGGAAATTCGATTAAGAGTTAAAACAACAAATCAAGTAGCGGATATAACTAGTATAAAATTCTATCGTTTAGAACAAAGAATAATGGTAGCTGGGGGTGGAGCAGGTGGTTCGCTCTGCTTTAGGGGTGGGCACGGCGGTGGCACTGTGGGTGGACAAAGTAAGTATCTTGGATCAACATCAGACCCGAATTATAGTAGTCTTTTCTCTGGGACTGGCGGTACACAAACAACTGGGGGAGGATCAGGATTCGGAGCGTCTGCCCCAATTCCAGCAAATGTTTATCCAAAAATAGCTAATGCGGTTTTAGGTCGACCGGGTGCCGGTGGTGGATGGGCAGGTGGATTTACCGGACAAGGAGCTTATGACGAACATCAGACCTGTGCTGGCGCGGGTGGTGGCTCAGGATATATTGGCGGAGTCCAGAATGGAACAACCTATGGATATGGCGAAACTGGTTTTTCAATCGCACCTTGGACAAGTCTCGAACCGGCGGATAAGAACGGTATCGTAAAGATGAGAGTGACTGACTATCCAGGCGGTGTCGAATAAGAGTCATTACTTTATAAAAATAAATATCTCATATATGAGATATTTATTTTTATATGATAAGCTACTTATGAAGTAAAACTTAAGTGATATAGTATCGATTTATCCAAAATGATATAATACTTATATGACTGAAATTATTTTAATATTAGTGGTAGTGATATTCCTACAGACTTCGTTTTTAGCGGTACGTTCTTTTAAGAAGAGTTTTAATTACTACGGACAAACTCGTAAAATCTATATCGATTCTTCAACTTTGATGGACGGAAGGATTTTAAATGTAGCAAAAACTGGCTTTCTTGGCGGTGTACTGATTATTCCTCGTAGCGTACTACGCGAAATGCAACTTCTTGCGGACGGCAAAGATGCTGAAAAAAGAAACCGCGCGAGGGCCGGACTTGATATTGTTAGAGAGCTTGAAAGAGTTGTCCATGTTGACGTGATAATCCTGTCAGATCCACTAGATCGTACACTAGTAGATGATCGCTTAATCCAATTGGCAAAAGAAAATCATGGACTGATCATGACAAATGATTATAACCTAGGGAAAGTGGCGTCAACACTTGGTATTGATGTACTTAATATTAATGATCTAGCGATGGAACTTCGAGCAGATTATCTTCCGGGAGAGAGACTTAAATTAAAAATCGTGGCGGCGGGGAGCAATCCAAAACAAGGTGTCGGATACCTGCCAGACGGAATGATGGTGGTGGTGGACGAAGCTTCCTCAAAGATTGGTAAGATTATCGAAATTGAATTTGTACGTTTTCTTCAAACCAGTTCAGGCCGAATGATGTTCGCAAAAATTGCCGAAACAGGTAAGCCAGGAATGGGTTTTATGAAGGGGCGTGGTCGTAAAAGGTAATTAGTTTTTTTGCGAATACTTAAAACTAATTAATTATCAATGCCGAGTTCAGGATGATCGATGCCATGTTCGAGAGCGTAAGAATTGTAAAGCTCTAGTTGTTTTTGATATTTTTCGATAAGATCTGAGCGACCAAGAAGAATCACGACATCTAACGCGAGATGTAACCTTGACGCATGGTTCATGGTGAGCATGGCAAAAGGCGTAACGGTGCTTCCCTGTTCCTCGAAGCCGTGGCTCTTGACACGTTTTTTATCAGTGTAATTACTGAGAATATCCGTAAAAGTATTTGGATAGCCATGGAAATTGGCCGTAATCGGAGCGGACTGCCCGAAGAGATGATCAAAATCTGTCTGAGAAAGAGGGCGAGTAGTTGTACCGATTGCACCATGTGTAAGCGAAGATACGTTAATGAGCCCAAAATGCATTTCTGGTAGATCCTGGCGCAGGATTTTGATAGCCTCTACGGCTTCACGGGTAGCAATATCACCGGCGGTAACAAAGAGATGATCAAAATCACCTGCAGTATTTTTATTAGAGATAAATTCAAATAGACTACAACCAGCTAGAAAATTTTGTTTTGCCTCAGCTTCGGTTTGCCAAATTGGTTCTTCAGTTTTATTAAAAGTAACGAGATTGACCTGGTTCTTGGATTGTATAAGAAAATCAAAACAAGGATCTACGGCCGTAGCGTCAACTGGAAAGAAACAGTTTACGTGATTACCCGGACGATCTAGCAATGAGGAAATCAAAATTGGAGACTGGTGAGAAAAACCATTGTGGTCCTGGCGCCAACAAGTGCTAGTACTTAAAAGGTTGACTGAGGGATACTTTGGGCGCCACTGAACTTCTTCAGATTGTTCCAAAAATTTGAGATGTTGGATAATCTGAGAAAGAATGATGGTAAAGAATGCCTCGTAACTAGTCATCATGGCTGGCTCGTTGGAGAGCAAATGGCCGATCATGACGGAAAAGAGGACATTTTCAGAAAGTAACTCAACGATACGTCCGTCGGGAGACTCAGGGAGATCCCACTTTTTTTGCGGAAGGGAGACGCCCCAAGCACGACTAGTGGCTTGATAAATCTCATCTAATTTATTACTGGTGGTCTCATCAGGACTGAACAGATAGAAAGTCTGATCTCGCTCGGCCTGTTGTTTAAGTTTCGATCCAAGTACTTTGGCGATAGATTTCTTGGCGGAGCCGGGATTAAAATTATTCATGAATAAAACCTTTCTCACGGTTAAATAGTTCTTCAAAATGATATGAGCGTAGCCAAGATTCTAGGGCGCGGAGTTCGGTTTCATCAGATTTAGCTTTTGGCAAAGGAACCTGATGAGCCTTAAAATTACCCCGAACTTTTAAATCTTCAGCAATGAGTGGGCCGGTGAGACCTTTTTCTGTTTCGAGGATAATGAAGACTGGTTTTTGACTCTGCTTAGCTTGTAAGAGTGCCGCGTCAAGATCAGTGATGAGATTTTGAATAATCAAATCTGTGTCCTGATACGTCAACTCAAAAGCTGTGCGTGCAGTGTCTTGATCTTGATCGTCATATTCTTCACGGATAAAATCAGTGATCTTATGTTCAACAGCCTCAAAAGAAGAAGAATCGGAATCTTCTTCGTCATCATCAAAGGAATCAACAATATCAAGTTCTTCAGTATCGACTGGACTGAGGCGTTCTTCGATACGGATAGGTTGAAAACCAAAACCACGAATTAATTCGTTTAACTGATGTGCGGATCGACGGCTGGCAACGGTTGGACCAGAGATTTTGTAACCATTGAGATGTAAGATAGGGATAATTTTACCATTGTTTGGGGAAGACAGAAGATCGTTGAGGTTTAAACTGGCCAGAGTAGTGGCGGTTTCAAATTCACCATCACCGAGTAGAACAATAGCCGTGCGCTCGGGGTGTCCTAGACAATAACCATAAGCAGTAGCAAGAGAATAACCAAGTTCACCACCCTCACAAATCACGCCAGGGGCAGAGGGACTAGCATGAGACGGAAAGCCACCGATGCGAGAAAATAGCTCGGAAATTTTGGCAAGACCAGCATAATCACGAGACAGGGTCGAATCGACTGCTGCAAGATCACCGTCATAAAAAAGGTTGGCTTGTAAAGCTGGGAAACCGTGTCCTGGACCGAGGACAAAAACGGTATTCTCCTTTTGATCAGCAAAAATATTGCGCATACAAGAATAGACAAGATTAATACCTGGGCAGGTACCCCAATGTCCGAGGAGACGTGGCTTAATATCATCAAAACTTAATGGTCGCTCAAGAAGAAAGTTATCTTTGAGGAAAATTTGAGTAACAGTGAGGTAATTACAGGCACGGATGCGTTCGGCAGTGCGCTGTAATTTATTTTGTGGATAATTCATATGCTTATTATAACATGGAGAAGGGAGCGATGCGAGATACAAGATAATTATTGGTGTTTGACGCGAACCATGGCAGCACGCAAAACTTGACCCTCATAGAGATAGCCTGGGATCAATTCCTCAGCAATGACTTCTTTTTCGCCTTCACCGTCATCCATCGAGATGGCGTTATGGTATTCAGGATTAAAAGCAGTGCCGACGCTAGAATCGATACGAGAGAGGTTGAGAGATTTTAGAGTCTTGTCGAGGGTTTTTTGAACTGGAGAAAGTAAATCGGGATGAGCCTTGAGGGCACGAGACATATCGTCAATGAGAGGCAAAAATTTACTAACAGTGGCGTGCCTGGCCATATTTCTAGCTTGTTCCCTTTGGAGGTCAACTTGTTTTCTAAAGTTCTCAAAATCTGCACGAGTACGCTGAAGATCACCGATGAGCTCAGCATTTTGTAAGGCAAGTTTTTCAATCTCTTGTGGCTGGTTCTCCGTGGTGAAGGTTTGAGCGGCAGACTGGGAATGAGGATGATCTTTTAGGGAGTGGTCCTCTGAATGATTTTGAGGTATGGTTTGATGCTTATTCATTTTTTCCTTTCTTTTAATACATATTCTCTAAATATTGGCCGGCGTGGCGGACAAGACTCATAACTTGGGCGTAGTTTTGACGAGTAGGACCGAGGATGCCGATATAACTAGAATCGGAGTAGGGAGAGCGGAATTTACTAATAATAAGCGAAACATCAGAATTTTTACCAATCGGATTCTCTTCGCCGATAAAAATGTTGAGAGGCTGACCAGGCTTTGCTTCTTTAAGCCATGGCTCAAGATTATCTAACAATTGCGAAACATTCTGGATACGCTGATAATCCGTGAATTCAGGTTGAGAAAAGAGTTTGGAGATACCAGAGAGATAAAGCTGGTTGCCGATCGTGGCGAGGCCAAGATTACCAGTCAATTCGACTAGCATATCAACAGCAGTGCGGATGGCATATTCGATTTGATTCTGGGCATTGATGCGAACCTCAAGAGCGTGGAGATTACGATTTTTATTTTGAGGACCAGAGGAAAGAGCGCGGCTAGGGACGAGACGATGATATGGCGGATCAAGAAAGAGACTGTCAGAACTGTCAAAATAGTCATCGATGGAATCAGTAAAATCATCAGGGTCTAGCGACATGAAAGAGCTAGCGACAGGAGAAGGTCTGGAGAGATCAGTAGCGGTAGTGCTATTTTCACGTTCGACTAGAGCGTTAACATAAAAACGATAGCCGGCATCGGTGGGAATACGACCAGCAGAAGTATGCGGAGAGGCGATCAAGCCGAGTTCCTCAAGCCTGGCCATTTCAGCACGGATAGTGGCACTAGAAACATCAAAAAGCTTGGCGAGAGTGACACTGCCGACGGGAGCGGCCATTTCGGCATATTCTTCGATAATAGCAAAAAGAATAGCCTTTTGACGTTCGGTAAGGTGAATCTGTGACTGATCTTCCATAATTTCTGAGATTTATTATAACGCTTTGGCACTCAAAATACAAGAGTGCCAAAAAATGTAATCATGGGGTGATATACGTCTTAAAAGAGTATAGATAACTGTTTCGTGAACTTAGAGCTTAAGGTTTTTGAGTGAAATAACCAGGATTGCCTGGGGCGTCAATATGAGCGTATTGACTACTATTATTTGGATAAACATAATGCGTACCATTACCACCAACAAGATTGGTATTAGTCATAAACATTTCAGTGGGTGATGGAGAGAGGTGAGATACAGTGAATTTATCAGAGACATAAATAGTTTTCACTTTAGTGTAATTAAACATACCGGTAGCAGAAACTAAACTTCTTGTGTCAAAATTTGAAATATCGAGGATGGAATTTTCAGGAGACATAAATGTCCAGTAGAACATTCTATTCATATTTGTCACTTTTCTAGTATCAAAAGATTGAATTTTGAGATCCGTGAGATTTGCCATACCTTCAAACATACCCTGCATATTAGTAACGTTACTAGTATTAAAATTTGAAAGATCAAGAGTTGAGATTGGAGGATTTGTAATATTCATACTAAACATATATTGCATGCTAGTGACACTACTAGTGTCAAAACTGGAGAGATTAATGCTGTTTAGTGATTCCATATTTTGAAACATACTCTCCATGGTAGTAACTTTGCTAGTGTCAAAACTTGAAAGGTCAAGATTCGCAAGCTTCTTTGTACCAGCAAACATATAAGTCATATCAGTGACATTTTTTGTGGTGAAACCATTCAGGTTAAGACTTGTAAGTTTAGGTAGATTACTGAATAAACTATACATGGATGTAATAGAATCAAGCTCCCAGCCAGCAAGATTAAGAGATTGAAGATCATTACTTCCTGAGAATATATGTTGAATATTACTAACTTTTTTAACATTGAGACCTGAGAGATCAAGTGAAGTGGCTTTTCTTAAGTCACTAAACATGAAGCTCATATCTGTAACATTACTAGTATCGAAGTGTCTGATATCGATGGATGGAAAATAAGAACTCCTAAACATACCCTGCATATTAGTGACTTTACTAGTATTAAAGCTTGACAAATCTATAGGATCAACGGACCAACTTGGATTATAAGCATAGCTACCGAACATATAACTCATATCTGTAACATTACTAGTATCGAAGCCAGCAAGATTAATTTTTTTGATAATCCATTTACTACTATGGAACATATAACTCATATTTTTGACGCGACTGGTATTAATACCGGCTGTATCAATAAGATTCATATCGGAGTAATTGTCGCCAATATCATTGAACATATGGCTTGAGTCTTCATTAGCATAGGCAGTATCCGCGTCACTATACCAGAGAATAGATTGACTAGCAGTATCATACCAAACATAGGCAGGGACGTCAGAGTCTGCGGTAGAGACAACCTTAGTATCGGCGCCAGCAGGGGGAGCAGAAGTAGAATGCTTAAAGGATTTAACAACGCCTATAGAACCAAGGCTAATAAGAGTGTTTTCAAAATCCTGACCTCGTATAAAGGTTGTTGAGGTAGGAACATGGTTTGTAATCGAGGAGAATAAGATTTGTTTTGTATATGACCCAGACAAGAGGTCTGGTCCAGATTTTACGCCAAATTCAACGTTATAATTGACGGTGGCGGGATTATTTTCGGTATATAAAATATCCGCGCTACTGAGTTTGGCTATGGGATTGAAGTTGCCGGAAGGGGTGGTTTTTGAAGCGCGATATCCCCACTTTTTGGGAGCAAAACTTGTTTCGCTGATACTGGAGTCAATACTAGTGATTTTTTGAGCAACCGAAGAGTCGGTCGGATTTAGACTAGTATCTTCGTCGACACTAGAAATATAAGTGGTAGCTCCTGTTATATTGTTTGTGCTGACATTGAGGGCGATTGTGGACGACTTAAATGTCGAAGACTGAATTTCCGTGCCGTTAAAATTAAAGTTGACAACGGGAGTGGAAACTGAAGTGGATAAAGAGGCGGGATTGCCAGGCGTACCAGGAGCACCTGGGGCCGCAAAAGTCGAGGTCTGGGATTGATAGATAGCGAATAGACTAAGAAAAACAAACACGAGACTGAACGCAAAAAAAGGAATAAAATGAAAGATCTTACTAGAACGAAGACGAAGGAAGGTGTTTGCATGACTGTTACTCATGAGATTCATATTCCCCTTTTAAATAACCTTAGGTTTTGTTTGTATTATATGAATTATAACATAAGCAAAATAGCATAAGCAAGATATTCTGTGTTTTTATCCAGAATGATTACTTGAAAACTGGAGACATTATTGAAAAATCCTATACATGGTATAATTAATCATGGATAGACAGAACTTGAATGAAAAAATAGAAATGATAAAAAACTGGCTGGGTACGGGAAGCCTTAATATTTTTGGTTTGCCGATGAGCGGCAAGGATACGGTGGGAATGAGACTTGCAGAAGATTTACAGGCAAAATTCTTATCTTCCGGGATTATAATCCGTGCCTATGAGGCGGAACAGGATGAGGATATGACCGGAAGTGGAAAACTAATTCCAACAAATACCTTTTATGATATAATCTTGCCTTATTTTTCACGCAAAGAACTTCAGAATGATTCCCTGATTTTGTCCAGTGTGGGACGCTGGTCTGGTGAAGAAGATAAGATTATGGAAGCCGCAAGAGCGGGTGGACATGAAATTAAAGCAGTAATTATGCTGGATCTGACAGAGGAAGAAGTAAAGAAGCGTTTTAGAGTAGCAAAGGAGCTAAACGACCGTGGCGGACGAGCTGACGATGCAAATATGGAGGTTTTTGAAACCAGACTTGCCGAATTCCGTGAAAAAACGATGCCAGTACTTAATCACTACGATGAGTTAAAGATGCTGATTAAAGTACCAGCAAATCAGAGCCGTGACGAGGTTTATGATACCGCAATTGATAAGTTGATTGAATTTATCGGATAAAAGATATCAAGCATATTATTTTAAAGAAATAAAACATAATTACACAATTGTGTGTCCTAATCACGTTTTAACATGACCGTAAAGGCTTCGGAAGGGATGTCAATTTTGCCGAAACGTTTCATCCTGGCCTTACCACGTTTTTGTTTCTCAAGCAATTTAGCTTTGCGGTCGCGGTCACCAGTATGAATTTTGACGGTCACATCTTTACGAAAGGCGCCGATGGTTTCGCGAGCGATAATACGAGCACCGATAGCAGCCTGCAAGGCAACTTCGAAATTTTGGCGAGGGATCACTTCTTTCAGTTTCTTTGTAATTGTACGGCCGATAGAATCAGCTTCAGAACGATGGCACATCAGAGCTAATGCATCTATGCGTTCACCGCCAATTAAAAAATCTACACGTACTAAATCTTCAGGACGGTAATCCGAAATTTCATAATTAAAGCTGGCATAGCCGGAAGTAAGTGATTTTAATTGATCATAAAAATCAGTAAGAAGATTGGCCATGGGTGCCTCAAAATTGATAAGAGCACGATCTTCGAGATAAGAAATATTTTTCTGCAAACCGCGTTTTTCAACAATTAAGGTCAAGACATTGCCGATCATAGAGACTGGCAAGATAATTTCACCCCTGACCCAAGGTTCGCGAATTTCGGAAACATAACTAGTGTCAGGAAGATTAGAAGCAGATTTAATTTCAAGCTCCTCGCCGGAATTAAGACGAACTTGATAGTTTGTAGACGGATTAGTGACGACGAGATCTAATTTAAATTCACGTTCAAGACGCTCCTTGATGATGTCCATATGAAGAAGACCGAGAAAACCGATGCGAAGACCAAAACCTAGAACTGGGCTGTTTTCTGGCTCAAAGCGCAAAGCGGAATCGCTGAGGGATAATTTCTCGATAGCATCTTTTAAATCTTTATATTGGTCATTGGAGACTGGGAAGAAACCAGCATAAACAAAAGGTAAGACATTTTTATAACCCGGGAGCGGAGTACTGGCAGGTTTCTTCTGTAGAGTGACAGTGTCACCAACCTTAGCTTCGCGAGTGGTTTTTAAGTTAGTCACAATATAGCCAACTTCGCCTTCAGAGAGATTATCTTTAGGTTGCATACCAGGCGTCAAGACACCAACCTCAAGAGCGATACCATTTATTTTGGAAGCCATCATAAAAATATTGTCGTTCTTTTTGATTTGGCCATTAAAGACGCGAACATAAAGCACAACACCACGATAATCATCAAAATAGGAGTCAAAAATGAGAGCACGAGTTTCGAGAGTGGGATTAGTCGATTCGGGTTCGATTGGAGTTTTTGGACTTGGTGCTTTTTGGATAATTGCGTCAAGAACCGCTTCAACGTTTAAGCCGGTCTTAGCAGAAACCGGAATAATATCTTCTTTTTTACAACCAAGAAGATTAACGATTTCGCCTGAAACTTTTTCAACATCAGCAGCTGGAAGATCGATTTTATTGATCACGGGAATGATTGTGAGATCTTGCTCAAGAGCGAGGTAAACATTGGCGAGAGTCTGTGCCTGGATACCCTGGGTGGCGTCGACAACGAGGATAGCCGATTCGACAGCCTGTAGAGAGCGTGAAACTTCATAAGAAAAATCAACGTGACCGGGAGTATCAATGAGATTCAATTCATAACCTTTGTAATGCATTTGAACAGGAGTCAATTTAATCGTGATTCCCTTTTCACGTTCAAGCTCCATGGAGTCAAGCAATTGAGATTTCATTTGTCTCTTTTCGACCGTACCAGTGATCTCCATCATGCGATCAGCAAGAGTGGACTTACCGTGGTCAATATGCGCAATAATGCAGAAATTACGAATATGGTCTGAATTCATGGGGTAATTATAACAGATATGAGGTAGAGATGGAATGAGCAGAATTTGGTATAATTTAAGAGTGAAAAAGATTTTGGCAGTATCTGGTGGAATTGACTCAATGGCACTACTTGATATGTTCTACAAAAAAGAACCAGCCAATATTTTGGTGGCACATTTTAATCACGGAACAAGGGACTCGGCCGATGCCGACGAGATGTTTGTCAAAGAGAAATGTGCGGAATTGATGGTGCCGTTTGAATCTAGGAAGATTATGCTTGGAGATGGAGTTTCCGAGGAGGAGGCCAGAGAAAAAAGATACGATTATTTATATCATGTCGCGAATAAATATAATGGTATAATTTATACTGCACATCACGTGGACGATCTTTTAGAATCCATAGTAATTAATCTGATTCGTGGAACCTTTTGGCGAGGATTAGCACCGTTTGGAAATACAAAAGTTCAAAGACCGCTAGTGGATCTCAGAATAGGCAAGATTGATATTTTACGCTATGCTAGTAAGAATCATCTCTGTTTTCGACAAGATCCAACGAATTTTGAAGATGATTATTTACGAAATAGAGTGAGAAGAGCTTTAGGAAAATTAGAACAAAAAACAAAAAATCAACTACTAGAACTTGCCAAAAAACAAAAAGTTTTGCGTGAGGAGATCGAGAAGAATCTTACCGATTTATCTAAGCAAATTATTATAAATAATTCGGGGGATGAGATAATTTTTCAAAGAGATTTCTTTAAGAGTAGTGCGGGGGAGACGGTGTGCGAAAATAATATAAGTACACAGGAACGCGAGAAAGAGGTGAATATGCTGACGTGTGAGATTTTGAGAACGATTTGTCTTGGAAGAGGGATCTCGCTAACCAGACCTCAAATCATAGATTTTTTAGAAGCAATTAGAGAATATAAACCGGGAAAGAAATTTAACTTGCCAAAAGATAGAATGGCGACAATCAGTAGAGATTTCGTACGACTTTAATGGTATAATATAGAGAAGAAAATGATAAAAACAGGAAGGTCAAAAGATGTCAGGACACAGTAAATGGGCGACCACGAAACGCCAAAAAGCCATCGTCGACGCAAAACGTGGCGCGGCTTTTACAAAAATTGCAAACCAGATTGCGATTGCCGCAAGAAGCGGTGGTGATCCTTCAATGAACCCTACTCTTGCGATGGTACTGGAAAAAGCTCGTAAAGCGAATATGCCAAAAGCGAATATCGAGCGGGCAATTGCGAGGGCGACCGACAAGAGTGCAGCCGCGATGATTGAGGAAACTTACGAGGCTTATGGTCCTGCAGGAATTGGTATTATCATTGAAGTTGCGACCGACAACAAAAACCGCACAATGCCAGAAGTGCGTAATGTACTTTCTAAAAATGGTGGACGTATGGCGGATCCAGGAAGTGTGATGTTTCAGTTTGCGAGAAAGGGAGTGATCGAGATTGCCGAAAAAGGCGAAGATGCACTGATGACAGCTCTCGATTGTGGTGCGGAAGACGCCAACGAAAGTGAAGATGGGATTGAAATTATCACAGAGGCGACTGATTTAATGAAAGTGAGGCAGGCCTTGATCGATGCTGGTCTTTCTGTAGAAAATGCAGAACTTCGCTACATCGCAAATACTTCAGTGCCAGTAAGTGAAGAGGATGCCGAAAAAGTCGACAAACTTTTAAACGCAATTGACGATCTTGACGACGTCACAAACGTATTTACGAACGCTGAATAATCTGTTAAAATAATTAGCGGAAGGGTGGCCGAGTGGTTGATGGCACTGGTCTTGAAAACCAGCAAGTTAACGCTTCGCAGGTTCGAATCCTGTCCCTTCCGCCAAGTGGCACCATAGCTCAGCTGGTTAGAGCGTAGGACTCATAAGCCTAAGGTCACTGGTTCGATCCCAGTTGGTGCTACCAAAATTTAGAAGATTAATAACGAGGCAGTTCGTTATTTTTTATTTACCAATATTTCAAAAAATGATGATTTAAATTACTGAGCCTAATCGTCAGAATTAATAAAATCAAAATCTCGACTCGTATATTGGCCTTCTTTTGGCTCCCAATAATCTTCGAGATTATTTTGATCTGTTTGGAAGCGAATCTGATCAGTTGGACCTTCTTCATATTCAGAAATAGCCAACCGGATGCTTGGATCAGAGGCATGATAATCTAGCATTGAGTCGGGGAGATCATATTCACGGAAGTTAATTGAGTCCAAATATTCTTGAATCTCATGATCCGTTTTTTCACCGAGTTCTGCCGATTCTTTTGGTTTATAGGCGGAAGGATAGTAACTGAAATTAAATAGGGACTGGCGAAGTTCTTTAGCGGCGGCGAGTGGGCGACCGAGATACTCTTCTGAAATAAGATCCCAATCGATGAGATTAGCGGTAAAATTCTGAGCAGTCTCAACATCGCGACTAATACACTTGTTCATCATCAAAGCAATATCGAAAGTGCGAATGCGATCAACATGTTGAACATCCTCTAAAGTTGGGATAGAACTAGAGAAGCCTGAAATAACGCTTTGCATCATGAGAGCCTTGAGAAAGAGACGGCTACTTAGATTATTATCATAATTCGGTAGCTCATAATAAGTTGGGCGAATAATATTTTCGAGAAAATCATTTCTTGCAACGTCGGTAAAATAAAGCTGGCCGTTTAGAATTAAACTTTGATTGATGGTAAAATCGCGCGTACGAAAATAGTGCTCAAAAGATTCACTCTTGATGCCATAACCAAAAGCATAATCATCCGGCATATACTCTTTTGACAGCCGGTCAAGATCATCTGGAGTGATTGGCTGATCACCTTCACGATCATTAATATTCACAAGGTCAAGATCACGAATCGGCTCGATATCGCCGGTCAAAAATTGCCGAACGGCACTTCTTGCAACTCCACCCATAACGGCGATTCCTTGAGGCAGTTCGTGCAGAAACGGAAAACGCTCGTAGATTTCAGGAGTAAGAGGATATTGATTGATTTGACGATGTTCATCACGAAATTCTACACGCTCATCTCCATCGTCTTCGTTATATTCACGGCTATCTTCCTGATATTCGCCATCTTCTTCATAATTATCGTCGTCTACTTTTTCGTAATCATCTTCGTTTTCGTGATCATCCTCATATTCATGATCGTCCTGATGATTTAGACCAACACGTTCTTGGCCTAGTCCAAGTTGTTTTTGAAGACTTGAAGAAATGGAAGTGAGCAGATCAAGCTCAGGGTCTTGATATGTTTTGTTAGTTTCAGGTTGATAAGAAGATGGGGACAGAACATCCTGAGAATCCAGAAGATCTTGGTTTTCAACATGAGGGGATTGATCAATTAATTCAGACATTTTAATACCTTTATGTTTATTATATCAAACATAAGCAGAGGCTGAGGAAAAATGGTGGTCTATGGTAGAATAATGCTATGATTGCACACATTGAGGGAGAAGTTTCTGAAAAGTTTTTAAATTCGATTATTGTTGATGTTCACGGTGTGGGATATGAAATAGGCTTGTCACAGATTGATGCCGAGACTACCAATGTAGGTGAGAGGAAAAAATTTTATACATACCATGCAATACGAGAAAATTCCGAAGATCTATATGGCTTCTCGAGTTTGATGGCGAAAAAGATTTTTGAGATGTTAATTTCTGTGAATGGAGTGGGACCGAAAGCAGCGATGGCGATTTTGTCTTTAGCAAAACCAGAAGAAGTACGTAACGCGATTGCAAATGCGGATACAGCATTTGTAAGTAAGGCAGCAGGGGTGGGTAAAAAATCCGCTGAACGCGTGATTGTGGATTTAAAAGATAAGGTGGGATTACCAACAAAATATGGCGCAACTGAAGCAGTTACGATCCAAAATCAGCCTAAAAATGATGAGGCACTTGATGCTTTAATGGCGCTAGGTTTTCCACTAAAAGAAGCGACCGACGCGCTTGCAAAAGTTGATAGAGATCTTCCGGTTGAAGAAAGGATTAGATTAGCACTCAAACAGCGTTAATCGTATGTTGGATAAAAAGTACCTGGCTATGACGATCCAGGTATTTTTAACGGGTTTAATTATTAGGAGTATTGAAAGTAGTGCTACTAGTGTCGACATTTTTCGGTGTAGAAGTAACAGGAATATTTTCTTCAATAGTTGACGAAACTGGAGTAGCAGTTGTAACAACCTCAACAACTGGAGGTGTTGAATCTGAGTTAGTATTAGCAAAAGTAACTGGCTCCGTAGTAACGACAGTAGTGGGAGCACTGGAGTTAACAACAGTAGCTGATGTACCAGCAGGACAGGAATCGTCAGAAGATTCACCCTTTTCAACATGAACAAGATGAGTAATAGTTTCAAGCTCATCGGTTGGTGTATCAACGTTCTCAAAAGTATAGGTGGTTTCAGAGCCAATAGTCGACATACGGAGAGTGCCAATACTAAAAAGATGTTCAAAAATTCCGGATTGTTTGAAGCTAACATCTTCAACCGCAATAAGGTCGATTACATTGGTAGAGCTAGAAAAAAGAGAAGTGACAGTATTTTGGATTAAACGTTTATTGGTGACATAGAGGCAGTTGCCGGAATAGACATGAGTGGATATGAGTGTGGCAATCCAGATCGTACCAAGCATAATGAGAATAATCATGAGCAAAAATGATCTCGAAGTGGTGTCAAGATTAAAAATAAAGGAACTGCCACCATTGACGAGGATACTCGCAGCGATCAGAATGGCTGAACAGATAAGAGCACCAGCCCAAAAGCCGAGAGGAATAAGTTTAGTTCTTTTAATTACCAAAACGAGATGTTCACCTTTTTCAAAAGCGATGCCCGGTAGCTGTTTTTTGGAGTTATTTGCCATATTCTGGTCCCAATTAATTTGCGTTATTATAGCATTTTAAGGCAGTTTTTGCAAATTAAACGTAATAGCTCACAACCTTTGAAACAAGTATTGGCAATAAAAATAGGGTAGATTCTATACTTAAATTAGCATCACTTAATAAAAAGAAAACTGCCTATGTCGTATAGTACTAACAGAGATGCGTATATTGAGAGATTTAATCGAATTATTAAAGAAGAGTATACTGACAACTATTACTTAGAGAATGAATCACCAAAAATTATAAAAAAATTATAAAAATAAAAACCTTAGTTTTAACTTATCTGACTCAGAATTATGAAAAAATGTATCAAATAAATTTTGATTAAAAAAAGGCCTCGTTTTGAGACCTTTTAGATATATCTACTATTTTGAATAACCGCCACCAAGCAGTGCACTCCCGTTGTTCACGGGATCATCCTTGCGAGAACAAGAACTTATTTCGCCACCTGACTCGACGACCTTAGAACCACCACCAATCCTTGCGCTTCCGTTGTTTACGGGATCACCCTTGCGAGAACAAGTGCTTCCATTTGAGCTAATGGTAGAAAGATGCTTTGTTTCCTGGTAGTTGTAGCCAGTGGCAGTAATTCCAATAGTAGTAATAATAGTAGCCGTAATAATAATCTTTTTTATCATTTTCCCCTCCTTTTTGATAAAAAAATTAAGTTACTTCCATATGTATGGACTTTTGTATTATATAATATCTCATTTGTCAATATAGACATATTAACTCACAATTTTTACAACAGAATCCTGCATGAAAAATAAGGTAGCACTTAAATTTATTTATAGAAATGAGGCTAACCTATGCTTAGAGATCTTTTAAACTTGATTAGATGTCGTTTGGCCTTTTCAGTAACACGACGGCCACGAGGAGTTTTTTCAATGAAGCCAAGTTGGATGAGATATGGCTCATAATAATCCTCGATCGTAGTGGTTTCATCACCGGTGAGGGCAGCGATAGTGGTGAGACCAACAGGTCGATCTTCATAATTCTCTAACATCAACTCCAACATATTGCGATCAGCAGGATCAAGACCTAGTTCATCAATTTCGAGGAGAGCAAGAGCCTTAGTAGCAGTTTCAGCATCAATCACACCATCACCATTAACATCGGCAAAATCACGAACACGCTTTGTTAAACGGTTGGCAATACGAGGGGTGAGGCGAGAGCGAGTAGCGAGAAGAGACGTGGCCTCAGGTTTAATTTTAGTATTTAGAATAGCGGCAGTACGAGTTACAATTTGCTCAATTTCGGGAATTTTATAATATTCCAAACGGTGAGTAATACCGAAACGATCGCGAAGTGGGCCAGCGAGAGAACCGGTACGAGTAGTAGCGCCGATAACAGTAAAATGCGGGAGATCGAGGCGGACAGAACGAGCAGCAGGTCCCTTACCGATGACGATATCAAGTTTGTAATCTTCCATGGCAGAATAGAGAATCTCTTCAACTGCACGACGTAGACGATGAATTTCATCAATAAATAGAACATCACCATCTTGGAGATTGGTCAGGATTGAGGCGAGATCACCGGCACGCTCGATGGCGGGACCAGAGGTGACACGAAGATTAGCACCAAGTTCATGTGCAATGACGTTTGCCATGGTGGTTTTACCAAGACCGGGAGGGCCGTAAAGCAGAACATGATCGAGCGAAGTGCCATCAGCACGCTTTTTGACGGCATCAATGGCGATTTTAAGATTACGCTTTAAGCGTTCTTGACCAACATAATCCTGAAAACTGGTTGGGCGAAGACTAACTTCAATCACCTGTTCTTCGGTATCATCTTGATGTGAAATATTATCAATTACACGCTCGATTGCCAATTTGGTCCTTTCTGCCTGATACTTATCTACTGGCGCTTCGGAAGTCTGTATTATATAATATATTGTAACATCTATGTTAATTAAAGGAGAATTATATGTCTGATATTGAGGCTGAGAACTTTAAGTCCAGCGAAACCTATAAAAATCTGCAGACTGCTTTTGCAGGCGAGTCACAGGCTCGTGTAAAATACCAATTCTTTGCTTCACAAGCTAAGAAAGATGGCTATGAACAAATTTCGGCGATTTTTACTGAGACTTCTGATAACGAAAAAGAACACGCGAAATTATGGTACAAATATCTCAATGATGGTAAGGTAGCCGACACAAGAACTAATCTTAAGATTGCAGCAGCTGGCGAAGACTATGAATGGACAGATATGTATGCTAAGTTTGCAAAAATTGCTCGGGAAGAGGGTTTTATCGAGATTGCTACAAAATTTGAAGGTGTGGCAGCAATTGAAAAAACACATGAGGAACGCTATTTGAAATTGATGAAAAACATCGACGATGACGTAGTGTTTAAGTCTGACAAGGTGACAGTTTGGAAGTGTCGAAACTGTGGTTACACTTTTGTAGGTGAAGAAGCTCCAGAAGTTTGTCCAGTTTGTTCACACCCTCAGGCTTTCTTTGAAATCCGTGCAATTAATTACTAAGTAATATTTATGATTTAAAAATAGACTTTATTGAAGTCTATTTTTAAATTTATTCACAGAGATGCATGAGTGAATGAGTAATAGCGGCAGCGAGAGCATCAGCGGCATCATCGGGCTTTGGTACTTCAGAGAGATTTAAGTGAAGCTTAACCATTTCTTGCATCTGTTTTTTATCGGCGCTGCCATAACCGGTCATAGTTTTTTTGATCTCGTTTGGAGTATATTCAAAGGTCGGAAGATAATGCTGTTTGCAAACAAGCAGAGCGACACCTCTAGCCTCTGCAACAGATATACCTGTGGTGATATTTTTGGTGAAGAAAAGCTTCTCAATACTAACACAATCTGGTTGATTGAGTTTGATGATTTCATGAAGCGAGTCATAAATATCAAGAAGACGTTCTTGGAGTGGAGTATGGGCTGGTGTAATAATCACACCGCTGTCAACCATTTTAGCACGGCCAATAGTCCGACCGTTCTGCCTTTTGGCTTCAATTACACCAAAACCACAAATACCTGTACCAGGATCGATGCCTAAAATTCTCATATTTTAATTCCCCAATTTTGAGATAAATTTGTGTAGGATTTTGTGATTAAGAATGTATATAAAATATTCATACGGTGATATATTTATTCATTAACATACTGGATTAAAGTGGTACGTAAATCCTTTACTGGAATAATGAAGGGGTCATGGATCGTGGCGGGAGCGATAGCGTGTCTGAAGCCAAGCTTTTTCGCTTCACTAATGCGCTGATCGGGACGGAAAGCAGAACGGATCTCGCCACCAAGACCAACTTCACCAAAAACCACATATTCCTCCGAAAGTTTGCGACCGGCAGCAGCAGAAGCAATAGCAAGGCAAACAGCAAGGTCAGCAGCAGAATCTTTAACTTTAATACCACCGACGACATTGAGAAAAATATCTTTATCGCTAAGGTTTAATTTTGTGCGCTGCTCGATGACGGCAATCAAGAGATTAAGACGATTAAGATCAAAACCAGAAGCTGCACGCTTGGGATAACCAAAATTTGTGGGAGTGCAAAGAGCTTGAATTTCAACAAGCAGAGGACGTGTACCCTCAAGAGTGGCAAGAATAATCGAGCCATCGGTATTTTGGCGTTCCGCAAGAAGAGCGGCAGAGGGATTTTGAACTTCACTTAATCCTTTTTCATTCATCTCAAAAATAGCAGCCTCAGACGTAGGTCCAAAACGGTTTTTAACAGCACGGATGGTTTTAAAACCACCATAGCGATCACCTTCAAAATTTATCACTACATCAACAAGATGTTCCAAAACCTTAGGACCGGCAAGAGTACCCTCCTTGGTGACATGACCAACGATGATAACAGCGGTATCGGTAGATTTGGCAGCTTGAATAATTAAATTACCTGCATTAGTGATTTGAGAGACGGTACCTGGTGCGGAAGCAATTTCATTAATGGCGAGAGTCTGAATAGAATCAACAATAACAAGATCAAACTCACCAGAATGAATAGTTTTTGCAATATCATTGCCTGAAGTCGAACTAGCAAAAACTAATTTATCGGAATTAGCGCCGAGGCGAGTAGCACGTATTTTAACCTGACTGGCCGATTCTTCGCCAGAAACATAAAGTACATGATGTTTTTTGGCAATTTCGGCACAAATTTGCATAAGAATGGTGGACTTACCGATACCTGGTTGTCCGGCGAGTAAGATAACAGAGCCTCTAAGAATGCCGCCACCAAGCACTTCATTGAGACCTAGAAACTCAGTTTTGAGACGTTCCTTGTTGCTACTAATAGTGATTTCGTTGATTTTAGTAAATTTAAGAAGTTGGCCGCTAGTTTTAGCTTGAGAAATAGCGTTTTTCCCCGCTGGTTCAGTGATGACAAGATCTTCTATAATTGAATTCCAGGCGTCACAATTACTACAATGACCAGCCCATTTTGAATATTTGGTCCCACAATTCTGACAGACAAACTGGCTCGTGCTTTTTACCATATTAAGATTATAACAGGGTTTAATGGTAAAATAAATTTATGATAAGAGAGCTGATCGAAAAATATTTAAAATTTTATCCGGAAGATGTGGAGCGCCTTGAGGAGGCAAGAAATCTAGCTAAACAAGTGAAAATATCTGATTCAGAGATTTTTAATCGTAAGAATTTTACGGGACATTTTACGGCTTCGACTTTTATTATTAATCCAAAACTTAAGAAAATTCTACTGCTTGAACATAAATCTTTGGGGATTTTACTACAGCCAGGTGGACACATCGAAGCGGTTGACGACACACCTATTGCGGCAGCACTAAGAGAATTAAAGGAAGAAACTGGAAAATCTGCAAGTGATTTCACTTATATTGCATTAGATCCAAAAGAACCATTAGTGCCCTTTAATATTGATTCTCACCATATTCCTGAAAATCCAAAAAAGCAAGAGGACGCACATCTGCACCATGATTTCGGTTATCTTTTCGTGGCAGATGATATTGAAGAAGTAGAGATTGATCCGAACGAGTCGAACGGATTTCATTGGATAAACATTGAAGATTTTTATAAGCAACCACACTTTAAAACGATTGTACCTAAGGTAAAAAAGTTCTTGGCTGAAAATCGTGTATAATATGGGTATGATTGAGCAAAAAACAAAGAGGGGTTTTACGATTATTGAATTAGTGGTGGTGATTTTCTTTGCCTCGTTGCTAGTGGTTTTATTCTTTTTACAGAAGCTAAATTTGGATGCGATGCACCGTGATGAACAACGTAAAGAGGCGATCAATGCGATGTATTATGCACTAGAGGAGGGATTTCACGCTAAGAATGGCTATTATCCAGAAAAAATTTCAGAAGAAAATTTAAAAGTGATGGATCCGAGTCTTTTTACAGATCCAAGTGGGATTAATTTAGGACGTGAAGGAAGTTCATATTCTTATGAAGCAGCAAACTGTTCTAATGGAAAATGTAAGGAATATACCTTAAAGGCGCAGATGGAAAAAGAAGATACTTATATCAAGAAAAATAGAAGCTAGAGCTTTTGACGAAAAAATATCCACCGAGTTGGTGGATATTTTTATTATTTTTCGATGACTTGATCGATTGCTTTTAATAAATTATTGATAAATACTTGATCAAAGTCTTTCTTCTCCTGATCAGTCATTTCATCCCAAGTCTTTTGACGATTATCTGATTCAAATGCCGCGGCCAGGGGATAACCAGTACCATTGTATGGTAATTTTAATTTTTCTTTGTTAAGAATTCCGTGGTTGATATTGTATACCAATTCCATTTTTCCCGATGGTGAAACAACAGCAACGCATTGCTTAAAATAGCATTTGTAATTTTTGAGATTCTTGGTTTTCTTTTGAAGATATTTCCAAAATTCAGCCCCAGTGGTTTTTTCAGATAATTCTCCACCCCAACGTCTTAAAGCAACTCCAGGTTCTCCATTCAATTCTTCAATAAAAAAGCCTGTATCATCACCAATACTAACTAGCCCAGTCTTATAAGCGTAAGCTCGTGCTTTTGCTATTGCATTATCTTCAATCGAATTGACACCTTCTGGGACATCAATCTTGATATTGAGGGATTTTGGCGATTCTATATTAAAATTATCGCCTAAATATAACTTAAAATCTTGAAGTTTAGAGGTGTTACCAGTTGCGATAAAAATTGTTTTCATAATTTTAAAATTGAGTTTGCTATTTTTCGATGACTTGATCGATAATACCATAAGATTTGGCTTCTTCAGCGGACATCCAATTATCGCGATCCATGTCTTTAATGACCTGGGCGACAGTTTTTCCGGTATTCTTGGCCATAATTTCAGCAAGGCGCTTCTTCAAGAAGATACCTTCTTTAAGCATGATTTCCTGATCCGTAATTTTACCTTCAGTGCCTGAACTAGGCTGGTGGATCATAATACGAGAATTTGGCAAAGCAAAACGTTTGCCTTTAGCGCCACAGCTTAGAAGCATGGCACCCATGGAGGCCTGCAATCCGATACCAATAGTTTCAACATCTGGCTCGATATAATTCATAGTATCAATAATGGCGAGACCATCATAAACGGAACCACCTGGAGAGTTGATGTAGAGCTTGATGTCTTTCTTGGGATCCTCATGGGCAAGAAAAAGTAGCTGGGCAATTACGAGATTAGCGGTGCGAGAATTAACATCTTCGCCCATGAAGATGATGCGATCGTTGAGAAGACGAGAATAGATATCGTATGATCTTTCACCACGGTTAGTGGTTTCGATAACGGTAGGGACGAGATAATCATTCACGATTTTTTGAGGTTTTATCATATTTACTCCTTTATTTAATTATTAACTACTAGAGAGACCCTTGTCAACTCTCGGAATTGAATTGGAATTAATCTGTTCAATGAGCTGACTATTGTGATAAATATTTTGATTATATTTAGCAATGTCTTGATTTAATTTTTCAATAGATTTTTTAAGTTCATCGTATTGAAGATTAAGCTGATTAATACGACCTATAACTGCCTGTCTTTGTTTTCTAAACTCAGTCTGGTTAATAAAATCACCCCGAGCAGCGTGCGAGTTAAACTGAGTAATCTCGTCGCTTAGTTGTTGCTTTTGCTCTTGATATTGCTTGGTACGGGAGCTGATTGACTGCTTTTGTTTTTCAATAGATTCTTTTAAGCGATTAGTTTCATTCTTAAGCTCAATAAAAACATTATGATATTGCTGATTAAAACTAACGATTGATTGACGATCTGTAAAGTATCTTTGATAATAACGTTCGAGAGACGCGGGAAGGTCTTTAACCTCGGTACCAATACGAGAGTGGAGCTCGTCATAAAATTCATCAGGACGATAATTCTGCATAGAAGTACGGAGATCAGAATCCGCAGGAAGGCTATCATAAACTGACTGAAGTTGATCTTTTAGATTTAACTTTTCCCAAAAAAGGAGGCGATGGTAGGCAGCATGTAGCATTTCATGAGCCGTTGTAACTTCACGAACGCCTGGAAGTTCGGAAGAATTTACATTGTAGACATAGAGACGATCTTGATCTTCGCGATAACAACCTAAAACATAAATTTCCTGACTGTGACTATTACAGTTCTGATTAAAACTTTTCTTATCTTGCAACTCAGGATGGGTGGCACGGAGGATGAGATTAGCACGATCAGTAAGTTTTAGAGAAGAGGTAACAGATGAAAGTTCACCCGACAAGATAAAATCCCTAGCCTTAAACTCATCTTGAAAAATGTAGGCGCAAAGACAGGCGATGATTATGAGAAAGCCTAGGAAAAGGCCACCAAACTTTGCGCGATGTTTCATAGACTATTTTTCCTTTTTCTCAATTTCAAGAACTAATTTATCATTTTTAAGATCAACTACGGCGATCTCGCCTTTTTTGATTTTCTCAGAGATGATAGCTTCAGAAATGATAGACTCGAGATAATCCTCGATGGCGCGACGAAGTGGACGAGCGCCGTTTTTAGGATCAAAGCCTTTGTCGATCAAGAACTCGGAAGCTTTTTTAGTAAGCTTTAAGCCAAAAGATTTGGTGGCGAGACGTTTTTTGAGATCAGAAATCATATTATCAAAGATCTGTTCAACTTGTTTCTTGGTAAGAGCGTGGAAAACTTCGATCGCATCAAGACGATTAATGAGTTCAGGTCGCATAGACTTCTTAAGTGCTTTCATAGCAGCGTTTTTACTAGCTTCATATTCCTCCTCGACGAATTTATCACTCTTTTTATTTTTGGTACCAAAGCCAAATTCAGCATCGTCGTACATTTCATCAGCCCCAAGGTTTGAAGTGAGAATAATAATTGTATTGTTGAATTTAATATGGTTGCCTTGCCCATCGGTTAAAACACCGTCCTCAAGGATTTGAAGCAACATATTGAAAACTTCAGGATGAGCTTTCTCAATTTCATCAAAGAGAACAACAGAGTATGGATGACGACGAACAGCTTCGGTGAGCTTACCACCGTCATCGTAACCGACATAACCAGCAGGAGCGCCGACAAGACGAGAAACATTATGTTTTTCGCCAAATTCAGACATATCAATTTTAATCAGTGCATTATCGCCACCAAAAACCTCGCGAGCGATTACTCTGGCAAGCTCAGTTTTACCTACGCCGGTTGGCCCCATAAAGAGAAAGGAGCCAATCGGACGTTTTGGATCGCCGATGCCAGAACGGCCGCGACGAATAGCTTTGGCAACAGCCTTGATTGCTTCTTCTTGACCAATAACGGCCTTTTCCAGATGTTTTTCAAGATCGGTGAGCATTTTCATTTCGGAACCGTGAACTTTGGAAACCGGAATGCCGGTTTTTAAGCTAATCGCAGTAGCGAGATTTTCTTCAGTAAGAGTAGGAGAGATCTCATCATTAATGCCAGCCTTTTCAAGTTTTTCGATTTCTTCATCGATCTTAGCGACGCGAGTTTTATAGAGAGCCGCTTTTTCAAAATCTTCAGCTTCAGCGGTTTCTTCAATCTTCTTTTGAAGATCCTCACGTTCAATCTTTAACTTCTTATATTCTCCACCACCTTTTTTATCGGCAGCAACTTTAGCAATGGCACTAGCCTCATCGATAACATCAATAACTTTATCTGGCATAAAACGGTCATTAATATAGCGCTTAGACATATTAATAGCGGTTTCCAAAATTTCATCCGGAATAATGACACCATGATGTTTTTCATAATGAGATTTTACACCCTTTAAAATACGTAAAGTAACAGTATCAGTAGGTTCCTCAACAATGACAGTTTGGAAGCGGCGTGAAAGAGCTTTATCCTTCTCGATGGTCTTGCGATACTCATCCATAGTAGAAGCGCCAATGAGGCGAATTTGACCGCGAGCAAGAGCAGGTTTTAAGATATTAGCGGCATCTAGGCTGCCTTCACCAGAGCCAGCACCTGAAAGAAGATGGATCTCGTCGATAAAAAGGATGAGGTCTTTATTACCAGAAGCTTCGTCAATGATTCCCTTAATTCTCTCTTCAAATTCACCACGAAATTTAGTACCGGCAACAACGGAGCTCAGATCAACTTGATAAATTCTTTTACCGATTAAATTACCTGGGACTTCGTTTTTAACAATACGAGTAGCTAAACCCTCAACGATGGCAGTTTTACCAACGCCAGCTTCGCCAATAAGAACTGGGTTCGACTTGGTGCGACGACATAGAATTGTGACAGTGCGTTCAATTTCTTGGTCACGACCAATAACGGTATCAAGTTTACCTTGTTTAGCCATTTCTGTTAAATCTTGACCATATTTTGTAAGCCACTTAAGAGGAGTTTTACGAGTGAAGCCAGCCTTTTTCTGATCAATCTTAGCATCTTCAGCCTGCTTTTCAGTGTATTCTTCAATGGTATTAGTAAGACTATTTAAATCGACTTTAAGACCTTGAAGAATAAGACTGGCACGAGAATTTGGCTGGCGCAAAAGAGCATAAAGGATATGCTCAGTGCCGATAATTTTGATCCCCTGCTCTCTAGTAAAATTAGCAGCCATGCGAAGAGTTAAGACGGCAGCCTCAGAGAGAGACATCATGGCCATCTGGGAGCCTGGCACCTCAACGGCGGTGTGGTTAATAGTTTTTTCAACTGACTCGAGATTAACATCCTCATCCGCAAGAAAGCGGGCACCAGTGCTGGTATCCTGAGAGAGGATACCAAGGAGAAGATGCTCTGTACTCATATAACCGTTATTATATCGTTTAGCATAATAATCAGATTTCTGGAGTGCAAAACGGGCATTCTCGGTCAAATTATTCATAATTTCTGTAAAATCATCTTGCATAGTTCTATTGTAAAGCAAAAACTAGCACTGTCAAGTGTAGAGTGCTAATTTATCGCATCCAAGCCTGGGAGAGGCAAGCCAAGCAAGAATTCAAGACTAGCGCCGCCGCCAGTAGAGATCAGGCTGTATTTTAGTGATGGAGATGAGTCGAGATCCCGTGAATTAACAGTATGAGCCTCGAGAAGTTTTTCAACGTAACCTGAGGTATCACCGCCCAAAATAATGGTTTGGTTATATTCAGGATTTTTTCGGCCAATAGTCTCAGCAATAGCTTTTGATGAAAGATCAAAACCTGGCTCCTCGGTTTTACCAGCAGTACCATTCCAGATAATAGTATGGCTGTGCTTGATGGCTGGGAGAATTTTAGATAAAGAAAGGTTGCCGATATCGAGCTTGTTTCCTTCTTGATCTTCACGAAAATCTTCGGCAACATAAATTTTAGGATCAGAAGGAGTATAGCCATCAGCGGCAATTTTACCAACGACAAGAATATGATCAGCAAGTGGAAGAAAACGATCAATCAGAGGTTGCTTGTCACTAATTTTTGCACCACCGATAATCACGGTAACTGGTGGCTTGGGAGTTTGAAGAACCTGGCTTAGATTTGTGACCTCTTTTTCGATGAGAAAACCCGCAACGGTGGGAAGAAGCTGAGGGATTTGGATAGTAGAGGCATGAGCGCGATGAATAACTGCAAAACCGTCCTGAACATAAAGATCAGCAGAGGTATCATATACAATTTGTTTTGCAAAATCCAAACTATTCTCTTCTTCTGCACTGGAGAAACGAAGGTTTTCAAGAAGAACGACGGAACCTTGGGGCAAAGCATCTATCTGGTTCTTCACAGTTTCGCCAATAGTCTGTGAAATAAAAGTAACTGGACGATCAAGAAAGCGAGAAAGCTCCCCTGCAACTGGAGCAAGAGAAAGTACAGGATCGAATTGACCCTTTGGGCGACCGAGATGAGAAATTAAAATAATATGATGAGCCTGGCCAGCTAACAGGTATTGAATAGTGGGGAGAGCAGCCTGCAAACGAAAATTGCTGAGTACTTTGCCGTCTCTCAGTGGCACATTAAAATCCGTGCGTACAAGAATGTTTTTATTTCGTAGATCGATATCACGAATCGTGGTTTTATCAAACATAACTATAGTATAACCTTATGATACAAAAAATAATACCCTGTGGCTGGGTATTATTTTCACAACATTGAATTGTTTTACTATTAGATGCTACGAATTTGAATTGTGTCAGTGCCAGAAACGGTGTTTGGCTGACCAGAAACAATAACTGCAAGAACCTGATTACTGCCCTCTTTTGGTGCAACATAGCCAGAAGCTTTGAGCTCTTGAAGCAGATCGATACCATAGTTGTCGGAGTACGGACGAACAAAGCTGGCATTTGCATAAGTAAGAGCAAGTTGACCAGCAACACGAGCGCTGCTTGTAACTGAGATAATTGGAAGAGTTGGACGCTCAGCAGCAATTGAGTCAGCGATAGCACCAGAAGCGGTTTCGCAAACGATAACATCAGCGTTGATTTTTTCAGCTAATTTGACGGCGGCATTGGCGACAGCATTATAGCTTTCATTCTCACCCTTTGGATCAGTATCAAGTGGATTGACGCCGATGTGATTTTGAGTATAGAGAATGATTTTCTTCATCTGCTTGACAGCTTCAATTGGATATTTACCCTGAGCAGTTTCGTCTGAAAGCATGACGACATCAGCGCCTTGAACGACGGCATTGGCGACATCGGAAACTTCAGCACGTGATGGCTCTGGACTATCAACCATTGAACCAAGCATTTGAGTAGCAACAATACAAAGCTTACCATGTTTGCGACAGAGATTAACAAGCTTGCGCTGGACAATAGGGACAACTTCATTACCAGCTTCAACCGCCATATCACCACGAGCAACCATGATGGCATCAGTGGCTTTAACGATAGCTTCAAGCTTTTCGTCGGTTTCAATAGCTTTTTTAGTTTCAATCTTTGCAACGATTTGCGCAGTTGAACCATGAGAAAGAAGAATTTGACGAAGTTTCTCGACATCTTCAGCACTCTGGATAAAGCTCATAGCAACAAAGTCAAAATCACGAGAAGCACCAAATTCGATGTCGGCCATATCTTTTTCAGTGATAACATCACCACCAAAATCAGTATCAGGAAGGTTGAGTCCTTTACGGCTCATAATAAAACCGTCATTTTCAATGCGCACACGAACTGCGGTGTTGCTGACAATCTCGATGACCTTAGAACGGATCTTACCATCATACATGAAAAGTGGCTCGCCAACTTTCATGCGCTCAGCAAGATTGTACTGAACTGGGAGGGTGGTTGAACCGTCGTGTTCTTTGACAGCATAATCAAGAACTAATTCGTCACCAGTCTTAACGTCGAGACGGTCGTCTTTTAAAATACCGAGACGAATCTTTGGACCTTGAAGATCCTGTAAGATAGCAACTGAACGACCTTTTTTGGCAGCAGCGTTGCGAATCCAACGAATCTGCTCGTCACGCTCTTCGTAACTTCCGTGAGAGAAGTTTAGACGGCAACCATTAGCGCCGGCCATAATTAATTCTGTGATTTTTTCTTCTGAGAAAACAGAAGGGCCGATGGTGGCCAAGATTTTTGTTCTTTTAAATAATCTACTCATAACTTGGATAATTATAACATATTTATAAGGATACTTATTTAAAGAGAAAATATTGTATTGTACTATATAAATATATAACTTGAAAGATGAAAAAAATGAACGAAAAAGCTTTAAAAATTTTTGGGTGGGTGGCAACCTGCACTGCGATATTGATGTATATTTCTTATTTTCCGCAGATTATTAATAATCTAAATGGACATAGGAGTGGATTTTTACAACCTACGGTGGCAGCAATTAACTGTCTGCTTTGGGTTATTTATGGCTTTTGCCAAAAGAAAAAAGAATGGCCGATCATTATTGCAAACGTACCTGGTGTGATCTTTGGAATAATTGCTGCGATTACAGCCTTAATATAAAAATCTAGAATAAGTTTGCAAAAATTAACCCTTGGATAATACGTGAAAAACAGATAAGGTGCAAAGACTACGGACTAGTTAGATTTGATTTTTTGAAAATGAGTAGCCGAATAATCTTCAAAGGTGATTTGATCAGTTTCTCGGAAGTTTTTGAGATCTTTAAAGACGGGGCTGATTGATTGATCTTTATATTTAATTTGCCAAAAATCAGCAACTTCACCACTTGGAATAAATTGATCTAGATGTTCATGCCACTGAAGTCTGAGAGGGGTTTCGTGTAATTCTTTAGCAATAAGCTGATTTTCCACGTATGTTGCTAATGAATAATCTTGATCAAAAACAAGAAAAGTAACACCGCCCTGCTCACCGGGATCTGTTTTATGGGTTTTTGTCTGATAAATTGCGGTAATAATTTTACGAACACTCTTTTCTGGTGCAAGGCTCTGAAAGGTAGAAGACATAACAAGAACTAAAATAAAAATTACCATACTTAAAAACATAATTGGAGACTTGACCGACAATATAGTATCTTTTTTTGAAAGTAATTCTTTTTTAAAGAAAATTTTTAATATTTGTAGAGTACAAAACAATAAAAGAAAAGCAATTAAAATTTGCGCTGTATAAGAAGTAAACTGTTGACTAATTTGAATAAAAAACGGATTAAAAGTTAATACTGATAAAATAAGTATTGTAGTCTTTAAGGTAAATTTATTTCTAAAAAAGAAAAAGAGAGACAAAATAATTAAACCGCCGCAGAAGAACGAAAAAGAACGATAGGTAATTAAGGATGCACCAAAAAAATTTGACCAGAAAGATAATAGAAAAAAATAAATTGTCTGAACGAGAGTTTTATTAGTATCAAGAGGTGAAGGAGAAGCTTTGGTGAGAAAATCGCTAAAACACCGATAATTTTCAGCCTCTTGATTTGTAATCGATTTAGTAATACCACTCAGGCTTAACGACATATAAATCCCAATAAGAAAAATTAAAGAAAAAGCTAAATAAAACCGAGGAGTTTTTTTATTGGATTCCATAGTTTGATTTTAACAGAGTTTGGGGTTTTCGTGATAAGATAAAAATATCTGGGCGTGGCGCAGTTGGTAGCGCGCGCGGTTCGGGACTGCGAGGTCGCCAGTTCAAATCTGGTCGCCCAGACCATTGTAAAATATTACTAACGCTTTTTAAACTGGGAACTGGCGGAACGTCCCACGGGGTAAACGCCAGTTCAAATCTGGTCGCCCAGACCATATGTTTGAAATTAATTCGGGGCTTGGCGCAGTGGTAGCGCGTACGTCTGGGGGACGTGAGGTCGCCAGTTCAATCCTGGTAGCCCCGACCATACATTTAAATTCAGCTTTAGAAATATTTAGACTTCTCTTATGAACTGGCGGAACGTCCCACGGGGTAAACGCCAGTTCAATCCTGGTAGCCCCGACCATAAAAAAGTCAACAACAAAAGACACCGCATTGGTGTCTTTTGTTTTAGTTATTTAGCATATTCAACAGCTCTAGTTTCGCGGATGACATTTACCTTAATGATACCTGGATAGCTCATGGTGGCTTCAATCTTATCCGCAATGTCACGTGCGAGTTTCAAAGCAGTAAGATCATCGATTTGCTTTGGCTCAACGATGACACGGATTTCACGACCTGCGGAAATAGCATAGGCCTTATCGATACCTGGAAAGCTGGTGGCAATATTCTCTAATTCCTTCATACGCTCAGCAAAGTTCTCAGCAGATATATTACGTGCACCTGGACGAGCAGCAGAAATAGCATCAACAATTTTAACAATAATAGCTTCTGGGGTGGTTGGTTCAATATCATTGTGATGAGCAGAGATAGCATGAACAACTTGATCGGACATACCATATTTTTTTGCTAGTTCGGCACCAATTTCAGCGTGCTTACCTTCAATTTTATGAGTAACTGCCTTGCCAACGTCATGAAGAAGGGTGGCAGTTTTTGCAATACGAACATCAGCGCCAATTTCTTCAGCAATCATACCAGCCATATGGGCCATTTCAATAGAGTGAAGTAAAACGTTTTGACCATAAGAGGTACGGAATTTTAGTTCACCTAAGAGGTGTAACATTTCATGAGGAATACCAATGATGCCGACTTCACGAGCAGCATCCTCACCAGCACGGATAACCTCTTTTTCAATCTCACGTTCAGCTTTACTAACTGCTTCTTCAATACTGGATGGATTAATACGACCGTCTTTCATAAGACGCTCCAAGGCATATCTTGCGACTTGGCGACGAATAGGGTCAAAAGAAGAAAGAACAACCATGCCAGGAGTATCATCAACCATAATATCAACACCAGTAGCACGTTGAAGAGCCTGAATATTGCGACCTTCTTTTCCGATAATACGACCCTTCATTTCATCATCGGGAAGCTTAAGAGCAGTAACAGTACGATCAGCAGTCACTTCGGAAGACATGCGTTCCATGGCAGTAACGAGGAGGGATTGAGCAGTGTCATCGATATCACGTTTAATTTCACGCTGCTGTTTGACGACAAGATTAACAAGGTCTTCCCTGATGTCTTTCTCAGTCATCGCAATAAGCTTTTCTTTGGCTTCATTTTTAGAAAGAGCAGCAATCTTCTCAAGCTTTTCTTGTTGCTTGTCGCGAATGGAATGGATTTCGTTTTTAAGTTCTTCAATTTCTTTTTCTTGACGAGAAAGACGCTCGGAACGTTTTTCAATTTGATCAAATTTATTATCAAGAGAAATTTCACGTTCACTAAGACGTTTTTCGGTTTGCTTCCAATCCTTGCGCCTACTATCTTCTTCATTTTTTGATTTTTCAGCAAGATCAGCAGCTTCTTTTCTAGCTTTCAAGACGATATCGGAAGCCTCATTCTTAGCTTTCCTGACAAGATCATCAGCCTTGTTTTTACCGCCATTTTCATTCTTCTTATCATAGGCAAAAACCATGCCAGCACCGGCGCCAAGACCAACAATAGCGGCGATAATAATCGGGACAAAATCCATATTCCTCTTCCTTTTATTATTTTTGATTTGCTAATATTTTCCTGATATTAGCTATTTCAACAAAATATATAATAATTACATTTTTGATAAAATCATCCCCCAGACGGTTTTATTGTAACATATTCTTATTCGTATGGTTCAATATTATCAGTAAGCATGTTGCGGATTAACTGATTGGCAGTGTTCTCCAAGCCCTGTTCTGCACTATCAGTACTGAAGACGACTGGATCCACATAGAAATAATTATAATCTTTATAGGTAAAGACTTTGGTACCAAAACGGATACCAGTCGTAGCATCGAAATCACCATCAGTAACCGGAACACGACTGAGACAACCTTGACGACCAAGATTTTTACCAGGATCCGCAAAAGATGGTTTATACTGAGTACCTTTTTGAACAGCATTAAAGCAAATTGAACTACGGAAAGCATAGCTATTTAGAATGTAACTAACACTGGTGAGGTTATCCGGGATTTTAATCTTGATACGCCAATCAGTAAGATAGATATAACCAGTGGTTGCTTTATAGACCGGAACGTCTTCAGGTTTATTGATATTAGAAATGCCAGTGGTCTCTTCAACGGCTTTAATAATTTTATTTTTAGTAGCAACAGTTTGCTCAAGGGTTGTAATTTTATCACCTTGAGACATACCAAAAACAAGACCAATAATACTTAAAACTAAGAAAATTACCATTAAGATACCAAAGACAAGAGACATAGTGGTCATCTTTTTAAGGGATTTTAGGGCGATGGCTTTAGGGTCAGTTTTAGGATCAATAGGCTGAGGAAGTTCATTTTCTGGGATAGGAGGAATGGTTGGATTGGTACTAGTTTGAAAGTCAAAATGAGTGGGCGAAACAACTGGAACGTTTAAAGAAGTTTGGGGAGTATTTAAATCGCTGGTACTATTCTGTGAATTAGTATTCTTAGCTTGTGCGGCAGCTAGATTAGCAGCATTAGCAATTGCTCGCTCGGCAAGTTGATTGTTGGAATTTGGATTACCAGAATTGGCAGCCTGAGAAAAACCATTGTCACCAAATGGGCTGCTTGAAACAGTCGAAAAAGGGTCTTGGGAGGTAGTAACGAAAGTATTATTTGTTGTTTCAGTAGTTGCTGACTGAGTGTTTGCCGATGATGTTCCGCCACCAAAAGTCACACCACCAATAGTGGTTGAATTATTATTTGAGAAAGTATTTTTTTCTTGATCCATGTAATGCCCCTTATTCTTAAATAATTATAACAAAGAATCTCATTTTTTGGGCAGAGTAATATTGGCCGGGCGGCCGTAATCCGGTAGAATAATGGGGACTCGTTCACCAGTTGACTTATAAAGCGGAATTTCTAATTGATCAGCAAGAGTATTTACTATAGCAGCGCCAATCCTAAGACCTGTAAAAGAACCGGGGCCAGCCATAAACGTAATTTCAGTTAAATCAGACCAAGTGGCATGATGCACGTTAAGCTTTTCAAGGATAACAGAGAGAAGTTGCTCAGCGAGCTGATTACCAAGTGGAATACGATATTCTGTTTCGTCAAGCCTGATGATGGTTTCGGGGGTTGAAGTATCAAGATAAAGCTTCATAAATTAATACTCCTCGAGCCGTCATCGTTGATCGTGATAAAAAAACGGAGATGATCTTTGGGAAGAAGGCTACTAATGGAATCACCCCATTCGATAATAGTAATAGTGTTAGGATTCTGAATATTTTCCAAAAGATCTTCAGACATAATGCCAGGATCATTGAGACGATAAAAGTCATAGTGAACTAGAAAATACTCTTTACCAGCTTTCTGAAAAGGATAACGCTTGGAAAGAGTGAAAGTCGGCGAAGTAATTTCTTCGTCGATCCCGAGTCCCTTGGCAATACCTTTTGTAATAGTGGTTTTACCGACACCAACATCGCCGACGAGCTCTATGACGGTCGGAGCTTCAAGCGTCTTTGCAAGGTTTTCACCAAAGTTGATCATCTGCTGTTCATTAGCAAATTTCTGCATAGGTTTATTATATACCGGTTGAATTAAAATATAAAATACTTATGGTATAATTCAGTTATGAGATGCAATAATCGAAGCCTAAAGCTAATGCGTATTCTAAGTCTAATGATCGTAGTAACATGTTTAGCAGTAGTGGTAGCGGCGATCTTTGTAAAAAATAACTTAACAAGTACGAAGCTGGCTAACCAAAAAATGGAGGAGCTGGCACGCGACTATTATGAGAATGATTTTTATAAACGTTTCATTCGTGACCATGTTGCAGTGGGTCAAGAAGATAATCTCGGGCAATACTTTAAAAAATATACACAACTTGGTTTTTCGCCAGTGAAGTTAAGAAAGCTACTTGATTATAGTGAGAAAAATAACAAAGATATGTTGAAATATTTCTCACATGATAAATTTAGCTGTGACACAAATGACTCTTATGCTTTAATAAAACCAAAAGACCCTTATTCGGTTAAAGATTACGAGATTACTTTTAGCTTAAAATGTAAGGAAGGCTGATTTTTAAAATATCCAAAAAGGGTTATTGAAAAATAAATGTTTTCTGTTAAAATAATGACAGTACAATTTTGTATGGTCTCTTAGTATAACGGTTAGTACAACGGGTTTTCATCCCGTCAACGCGGGTTCGACTCCCGCAGAGATCACCATTTTATGAATTTGAGCCAGATGGCTCTTTTTTATCCCTAGCTTGATGCTATTGCGTTACTGAGATGAATTTGGTTTTCAATCCAAAAACAGTATTTTGTGTTATAGTTAAAGAGGTACTTGGCGCCATAGCTCAGCTGGATAGAGCAGGAGACTTCTAAGCTCAAGGTCGTAGGTTCGAACCCTACTGGCGCTACCAAATTATTGTTTTTGTTTTAAGTAAAGAAAAAGATGATTAAACTAATCATCTTTTTTGATTATTTGATACTTTTACCAATTTTTATATGTATGCCTGATATAAGGTTTTCTGGAGTAAATTTTTTTGGTAGTGAATTCCATGAGCGTTAGATAAGACGGAAAGAAGGCGTTTAATTTATTGAACGGTTTAATGGCTTCATGAAACGTCGTAAGAGCACCGACAACTAGGAGCTTATCAGCGTAGGTCTTAAGAGTATTACGAGAATTATCTGGCGCCCATTTTTTGGTGGGAGAGATTAGTCCACGAGAATTATTAATTAGTTCATCAAAAACGGGCGGGACAATACCATTATGCATATGTCCAGAGATAAAATAATCGAATTCACGAAGTTGATATTTGATTTCTGAATTATTTAAAAAAACGGGAGAGTGAATAAGGGCGAATTTCAACTTCTTGGGTGGGAGATGATAAAGATAATTCTCTGGTAGAGACTGTAACTCTTTGATCATCTGAGGGAGATTTTCAGTAACACCATTTTTGGATTTGTAATATGCTGGGGACTGAGTGTAACCTAGACAATAAATATATTGATCCTCATAGACTTGATTGTCTAAGAGATGGACATTCTTAAGCTGACGAATTTGATCAAAGAGCTGGTTATTTTCATCATATTGCCAACCGTGATGGCCGCCCTTGGGTTTGCGGTACATATCATGATTCCCCACACTAATAATCACCGTGGCGAGTTCACCTAAAGACTTCAGAAAATTCAAAAAGCGTTGAAGTTCAAATTCGTCATCAACCATATCCAAAGTATCAACAAGATCACCCGGCATTAAGATATATTTTGGAGCGAGGGATTTAGTTTGCCTGGCAATGGCTTCTAGCTTTTGATCTGTTACTTGGTAACTAAAATGCAGATCCGACATAACCATAATCTTAAATGGATCTTGTAATTTTTTATGATGATCAAAAATAGACGGACAAAAAAGACGATAAGTACTTAGGCGAAATAATTTCATTTTTTAACTAATTTATAATAAATACTTGGAGCAAAACGCATACTAGCGAGAGGTTTTTGAAATCTCTTCTCTAGATTGACAAGAGTTTTAGTTTTAAAGATTTTTTTCATGGTTTGACTTCTAAAGTTGGAAACAGAAAGAATATCAGCAATTTCAAAACCAGTTTTTCTGAAGAGATCTTCAACATAGGCTGGATGATAATTATAAAAACCGTCTTTATCAATATTTTTAAGATTGGAAGGAGTCTTATCAAATGGATTAACCTTAGATTTTTTAAACCAGTAGCGGAACATTTTAGGCAGGGTACGCTTATTGGCAACTTCAATCACGGCAATACCTCCTGGTTCGAGAATACGGTAAAGTTCCTTAATAACGGCAGGAAGATCGGCAAAATGATGAGTGGCACGAACCATTAAGAGGCAAGAGAATTGATTATCTTTGAATGGGGTGTGATAGATATCACCCTGAACCGTATTGATACGATTACCAAACTCTTCCTTTGCCTGGTCAAGCTCTGTTTGAGAATAATCAAAAAGGGTAGCAGTTTTAGCACGATCGAGGTATTCCTTGGCGAGTCGACCATAACCACCGGCAATATCAACAAAAGTATCCATCTTGCGAGGAAGAAGACGCCTGATCGCAAGGCGGTCTGCCATGTCTTCATATTTACGATCGGCATCTTCCCAGAAGATTTTTTTATAATCATAGCCGTTGTAGTCGGAAACGACTTTCTTGTTTTGCTCTGTCATGGTAATGATTATATCACGAGACCGGAGTTATTTATCTTTTGGACGAAGGTTGCGAAAGAGAATTTTATTAAGTTTCTCAAAGAATGGTTGAACTTCTTCCAAATCTAGGAGAAAACTCGCTGCGCCATAAATTCCTAAAGAAACAAGAGAAATAACGAAGAATTTTGGAATAGTAACGAAAACGGAATTGTCGGTGGCGCGGAGTGGTAATAGCTTCGTAAGAACGTAAGCAGAGATACTAGTAACAATAGTGGCGATAAGCATACGAATAAAGGCAGTCCAGAAACCTTTATTGAGTAGATTTTGACGAGATTTTTTCTGAAGAAGAAAGAGGAGAATAAAAATTTCAAGAACAGCACCAATAGATTGGGCCCAACCAAGCCCATCCGGACCCAGACCAATGATGCTAAAAATAATCGACAAAACCATAGTAAAACCGACAGCAATAATGCTGACAACAAAAGGAGTCTTGGTATCCTGTCTGGCATAAAAACCACGAGAGGCAATATGGAAGATTGACTGAGCAAAGATGGCAAGAACAAGCGACCCCAAAACACTAGCAATGATGGGCTGGCCACCGTTTTTGACAAAGCTAACAACATAGCCACGAGCAAAATAAGCAATCACGGAAACTGGGAGAGAAATCCAAATAATCATACGGAGAGCACGACGAAAAATATCGTCAAATTTTGTGGTATCTTCATTATTGGTTTCTTCAGTAAGTTTTGGGAAAAAAGCAGTGGAGATAGCAACCCCGATAAGATTAACTGGCATTTGATGCAAACTGTTGGCTTGCTGAAAAGAACGAAGCGCACCCTTACCCATGCGAGAAGAAAGATTAGTAGCAAGAATGGAATAAATATAGTCAATTCCCTGATCCAGAGATCTAGCGGGTAAAAGTTTGAGAACGGTTTTGAAACCAAGATTTTTCCAATAAATCTTAAACTGATAATCAAAACCGAGACCAAAAAGACCGATTAAACTAATAAAAATCTGAAGAATGGCACCAAAAACAACGCCAATAGCAACGCCCATAATGCCACCTTCAAAAAGCTGGAGACCAAAAAGATTAATGCCGTTGGTAAAAACGGTGATACCAATAAGGATACCAACATTATAGAGAGCAGGGGCGAGAGAAAAGAAGACAAAACGACCAACAGCCTGCTGAATTGAATTAAGAACGGTGGCAATACTAAAGAGAAAGGGATTGATGGCAATAACACGCATCATATTAATAGCAAGGATAGTACCAGATTCATCAAGACCTGGGCCGACAATGTAGCGAACAAGAGGATCAGCAAAAATCATAATAAGAATACTGGAAATAAGCGTAACAACAGCCATTAGATTAAGAATCGAGGAACTGAGTTCCCACGCGGATTTTTTGTTACCAGAGATTAGTCTTTGATTAAAAACGGGGATGAAACTGACCGCTAGAGCGCCAGAGGTAAGTACAAAAAACATGAAATCGGGGATTGTAAAAGCAGCAGTATAGGCATCGATACCAGTGGGATAGGTATCGAGATAATATGAATTTAAAAGACGATCTCGAAAAATGCCAAGAAGGGCGGAAATAAGTGTACTAAGACTAAGTAGGATGGCGGCATATTTTACACTAAGCTTGCTATTTGCCATAGCAACCACGGAACGAAATTGAAATTTCTTCATCTTATATTTATTATACACGATACGCTAGTGCGGATACGGAGAGTTTTATGAGATTTTTAAGCATTTTCATGTTATAATAGCAAAGTGAAAATAAATAATCTTGTCCTGGTTCACGAACTAGGTAAAGAAATTCTAGACTCAGAGAACATGAAACGTGAAAAACGTTTTCTTCAGCATGGTAATATATCCACCTATGATCACTCAATTGGAGTGGCAGCCATGAGCCTAGCACTAGTTAATATCCTTAGGACAAAAGTTGATAAGGTTTCTCTAGTAAGAGGGGCATTACTTCATGATTTCTTCTTGTATGACTGGCATGATAAGACAGCGATGCCGAAGGCACACGCTTACCTCCACCCATTAATCGCTTTTGACAATGCGAAGAAGGAATTTAAGTTGAATGCAATTGAAAAAAATATCATTCAATCGCATATGTTCCCAATCAGCATTGTAATGCCAAGATATAAAGAAAGTTGGATTGTGGTGATAGCAGACAAGGTCTGTACAGTAAGTGAAGTAGCGTCAAATATTAAATTACGATTAGTCACTTCTTTACTGAAAAATAATAATCTTATCATGTAAATTGTTTTATTAAATTAGAAAAAAATACCTGATTGATCAGGTATTTTTCTTATATCACCACGGGATTGTAATAATGTAGTTAGTAACTTTTAAAAATACTAATCGTGGAGTTTAGCCGCATCTGGCAAAGTAGCCCCTTCGAAAATATTTTTTAGATCTTCCTCTTCAAGAGATTCTTTTTCAAGAAGTGCACTTGCAACACGATCAAGAACCTTGCGATTAGCTTTTAGAACTGCTTCGGCACGTTTAGCGGCTTCAGTGGTGAACTCAGTAATTTCTTCATCGATTAATTCAGCAGTCTTTTCAGAATATGGCTTACCAGTGCTAATAGTATAGTAACCAGTAGCTTCGGAAGGATAGACAAGATTACGAGTTTTCCTTCCCATACCTTCGCGAATAATCATCTCTTTGCTCAATTCTGCAACATGCTGAAGATCAGAAGAAGCACCAGTAGTGACGCTATCTTCGCCAAAGATAATTTTTTCAGCAATACGACCGCCCATGGCGCGAGCTAGAACATCCTTTAATTCATAAACACTCTTATAGCTACGATCCTCAGGGGGAAGGAACCAAGTAACACCGCCAGTGTGACCACGAGGAATAATAGTAATTTTATGAACTGGATCAGAATCTGGAAGAACGTGACCAACTACAGCATGACCAGCTTCGTGATAAGCGGTAATTTTACGTTCTTGTTCATTCATGACTTTGGATTTGCGCTCAGGGCCGATAGCGACGCGCTCAAAAGCTTCAGTTAAATCGGCGCCAGTAATTTCCTTGTGACCTTCACGAGCAGCAGTAATAGCGGCTTCGTTGGCGATATTGGCAAGATCGGCGCCGGAAGATCCAGCAGTTTTGGCAGCTAGAGCCTTGAGATCAACGGTTTTATCGGCTGGCTTATTTTTGAAGTGAACTTCTAGAATAGCAAGGCGATCTTTGCGTTCAGGGAGAGTGACATCAACATGGCGATCAAAACGGCCTGGACGAAGTAGAGCTTTATCAAGCATATCAACGCGGTTAGTGGCAGCAATCACGATAACGCCTGACTCGTTGTCAAAACCATCCATTTCAACAAGAATCTGGTTTAAGGTCTGCTCATCTTCGCGACCGGCGCCACCACGAGCATCACGCTTATGTGCGACGGCATCAATCTCATCAATGAAAATGATACTTGGGGCATTCTTCTTAGCCTTACTAAAGAGATCGCGAACACGAGAAGCGCCAACACCAACAAACATCTCAGCAAATTCAGAACCAGAAATACTAAAGAAAGGAACATTAGCCTCGCCGGCTACGGCACGAGCCATGAGAGTTTTACCAGTACCTGGATCACCGGCAAGAAGCACACCACGAGGGATTTTAGCACCAAGTTTTTCATATTTTTTAGGGTTCTTAAGAAAATCTACAACCTCAGAAAGATCTTGCTTGGCCGCCTCATTACCTGCGACATCGGTAAAAAGAACACGTTTTTTATCTGGGCCATAGAGCTTGGCACGAGCTTTACCGAATCCCATATTTTCTTTGTTAATGTTTTGAGCCTGACCGAGGAGACGACCAAAGAAAATGACGGCAATAATAATAGGAACAGCAATAGTCAAAATATTTATAAAAATCTCAGTGTAATTGATTGGGTCGACATAATTAATGGCTGGATATTTTTCCTGGCATTTTTTCAGATCATCACCAATTTTATCAGCACAACGGTTGATAAGACCCTGTTCATAGAGAGTACCTGAAGGATCCTTGCGGGAAGTTTCGGTTGGGACGTCCTTGTCTTTGAGGGTAATTTCTAGCTCATTGCCGGAAACAGTAATACGTTTAATGTTACCATGTTCGTCGTTGGCACGGGAAATTACATCAGAAAGCGGAACTTCCTTCATTTTGGCACTACCTGAGCCATACAGATTGATACAATAGGCAATAAAAATAATCGAAAGTAAAGTGAAGATGATTGATCTAAAGGTATTAGACTTATTTTTCTTCGTGAGGTTGATCTTCGGTTTGTTGCCAGATGAATTTTGTGCGTTCATTAATCTCCTTAATTTTCTCGAAATAGGTTACTTTATCTTAACTCAGTCTGTGGTTTTGGACCATAAAACTAAGAAGAACAGATAGTATTATATTATCATATCATTGCATTTTTAGGGGGAGTGTGGTAAATTTAACAGTAGCGGGGCGTGGCACAGTTGGTAGCGCGCGGCGTTTGGGACGCTGAGGTCGCAAGTTCGAGTCTTGTCGCCCCGACCATAATAAATACGACATTTGGTGGTCGTTTTTTGTTTTCTTATTTTAATGTAATTATGGCGAGAGTTTCTTGCGTTTTGAATTGCTTAATTTGATGCCGATGGTTTTTTAGCCACTCATCAACGGCACGACCAGAACCAGGAAGTTCTGCGTTATTATAATCATGAATGACAATGATACCTCCAGGTTGCATCTTATCCTGAACCAGGGAGAGACTGGTTTTGATTGAAGTATACAAATCACCATCAAGGAAGGCGAAGCAAATTTTAGCAGGCAAGTCGGTTTCTGGATTTAGGTCTTCAAAAAAAGCTTTCTTAATCTTTGGGAGTATAAGATTCTGTCGTTTAAATTTTTCAATTACTTCACGCTTTGTGACAAAGAGCTCACCATATTTAAACTGATCACCGGCGACGGAGTTATCTTCCCTAGTCTTCTCGGGAAGACCAGCAAAAGAATCATAAAGCCAAAGATGCTTCTCAGTTCGTTGTAATTCACGTTGGAATAAAACTGAGGTGTCACCTTTATAACAACCTAGTTCAACAACGTCACCTTTAGTATCCTGAGAGAGTACTTGCCTTAAGAACGTAATCAGAAGAGTGGTTTCTATAGAAGAAACTTGAGAAACTGAAGAAGTATTTTTTTTAAACATAAACTATTTTTTACTTATAAAGAGAGCTGTAAAAAAGCCAGCAACAGAGGCAGAGATAATATCACCCATAGTATCTCCAACTCCTGGAGCATTTAACTCCTGCATATGCCCACCAAATAATTGGTCATAGGAAAATTCAAAACATTCCCACATAGCGGCGGTGAAAACAACAAAACAGACAATAAAAAGAAAGGCAAAGCCAGAATGATATATTTTACGTTTAATAGTGGATTGACCGGAGGAGCCAGTCTTAGTAAGCTGAGATTTATTATTTACTAAAATATCTTTACCATCATAAAAATGATCCAGAATTTCTTTAGCGCCGAAAGCGGCAAAGATACCACTTAAAGTATGAACAATTTTATCGTAGCTTGGATATCCCATGATAATGATGTTTTTATACCAATCAAGATCAATACCTAAGACCATCGCAATGATCAGAAAAGCATTATAAGCGAGTTGTAGTCTTGTAGTAACTTTGAAACCTAATTTTGCAAGAACTTCTGGAATATAAGGTAGTACGATAGTGACTAAGTAACTTGGGAGCTTGTGCCAAGTTGTGGCATCAATAAAATAAAAGACCGTAAAAACGACACCTGAGAGACTAATAATAGCTTTTAAGAGATAATTAATTCTCTGCTGCGTTGAAAGATTGAAAAACCTTTTTAATAAAGATTTCATGAAATTTTTCCTTTTTATCAGATTAAATATACCATATCAGAGGTAATAAGTATAGATAAAGAGATAATGTATTATATTAATTCAAAAATACCCCTTACGGAGTATTTCTGAAATATTCATGTGATGAATAATAAGAATTTAAAATTGTTGTTTAGATTTATTTATCAACAACTTCGCCTTCAACAGGCTCGCCATCAGAAGAACCCTTGGTAGAATCACCATTTTGTGCGGATGAATCAGCTGAGGCTGATTGATAGAGTTTTGCACCAATTGGCATAACTTTATTAGAAAGTTCCTTAGCAGCTTCTTCATACTTTGTAGCATCGGCTGAAGTATCTTTAAGGACTTCCTTCGCTTCCTCAACAGCTTTCTTGATAGTCTCCTTATCTTCATCAGAGATCTTGTCTTTGTATTCTTCAGGCATTTTCTCATACTGGTAGACTGATTGTTCAAGCTTGTTCCTAGCGTCAATCGCTTCACGCTTCTTCTTGTCTTCATCTGCATGTAGCTCAGCATCTTTTTGCGCTTTTTCAATATCTTCTTTGGACATATTGCCAGAATTTTGAATAGTAATACTCTGTTCCTTGCCAGTTCCTTTGTCGCGTGCAGTAACATTTAAGATACCGTTGGCATCAATATTAAAGGTAACTTCAATCTGAGGGACGCCACGTGGAGCTGGAGCAATACCATCAAGAATGAATCGGCCAAGAGATTTGTTATCAGCAGCCATCTCACGTTCACCTTGCAAAACATGAATCTCAACCTGTGGCTGATTGTCAGCGGCTGTGGAGAAAGTTTCAGATTTTGAAGTTGGAATAGTAGTGTTACGCTCGATTAATTTAGTAGAAACACCACCCATAGTCTCAATACCGAGAGATAACGGAGTGACATCCAGAAGAAGAACGTCTTTCACATCACCTTGAAGGACACCACCTTGAATAGCAGCACCAACAGCCACTACTTCATCAGGATTGACGCCCTGCATTGGCTCTTTACCAAAGAGAGTTTTTACCTTTTCGACAACGGCTGGCATACGAGTCATACCACCGACCATAACAACTTCGTTAATGTCGGAAGTTTTGAGTTTAGCATCTTTAAGAGCTTTCTCAACAGGACCAGCAAGGCGATCAAGCAGAGGTGCAACCAACTCTTCCATCTTAGAACGAGTAAGAGTGTATTCAAAGTGTTTTGGACCATCAGCATCGGCAGAAAGGAATGGGAGATTGATTTCAGTTTCTTTGGCTGAAGACAATTCTTTCTTTGCTTTTTCAGCTTCATCCTTAACACGTTGCATGGCGGCGGCATCATTTTTGATGTCAATGCCAGATTCGTCTTTAAACTGATCACAGAGGAAGTTGACAATGACGTTATCAAAATCTTCACCACCAAGATGAGTATCACCGTTAGTGGATTTTACTTCAAAGACCCCGTCACCAAGTTCAAGAATAGAAACATCGAAGGTACCACCACCAAGGTCGAAGACGACAATCTTTTCCTCGTTCTTTTTCTCAAGGCCATAAGCTAAGGCAGCAGCGGTAGGTTCATTGATAATACGCTTGACTTCAAGACCAGCAATTTTACCGGCATCTTTGGTAGCCTGACGCTGAGAATCATCGAAATAGGCAGGGACGGTAATAATAGCTTCGGTGACCTTCTCGCCAAGAAAAGCTTCAGCATCGGCTTTGATCTTAGAAAGAATCATGGCAGAAACTTCTTCTGGAGTGTATTCTTTACCATCCATCTCGACTGCTACGCCATCACCCTTCTTGACGATCTTGTATGGCATAATATCAAGATCCCTTTGAACTTCTTTATCTTCAAACTTACGTCCAATTAAACGTTTGATACCATAAATAGTATTTTTTGGATTAGTCACACGCTGACGCTGAGCGACTTTACCAACAAGGCGTTCGCCTTTCTTAGTAACTGCAACAACTGATGGAGTAGTGCGGTCACCCTCAGCATTAGTTATTACTTCTGGTTTTCCTGCGACCATGTACGCGAAAGCAGAGTTCGTTGTACCAAGGTCAATTCCAATAATTTTACTCATTAATTACTCCTTTTATTTATTAGTGCTCTTCGTTTTTTATTGCTAAGATACTATGAGTATAGTCCATTAGCACTCTCATGTCAAGACTGCTAATTAAAGATTTTTAGAGAAATTAACAGAGATAAATTATTTATTTAATTAATTTATATTGAATCATAAGCGAAAATATAATGCTATTTTTTATTTATGAAAAAAGATCTTGCGGATAATTACAAAGATCTCATTTTTAAACTGAAAGATTGCTATACCAAAACCTACTGCGGCGGAGCCAGCGACTGCCGCAGTACCATTAAAGTCTTTTTTCTGATTCTCCTTATTATCGCCTAATTTAGGAACTTCAACTGGATTAGTCGCACCAGTATTCTGGTGAATTTTACGGCATCGATGAGTGGTTTCATTTCGTTCATAGCCTTCTTTACAAGGTTTAATCTCGTTTGACCTTTCTTCCCCTTTACAACGATTTGTGACTGGATTCAAAGTTTTACCGGCAGGACAAGTTTTAGGAGTAGTAGGGGCGGCGATTTTATGGCAACGACCGGTTTTTGGATTGCGATACTGATCAGCCTTACAAGGTTTCTTTTCAGGCTCAGCCTGGTTCTTATTACAGCGATTTGTGACTTTATTGAGGAAGAAGCCAGCAGGACAAGTTTTAGGCGTTTGTGTACGTTCTTTATTGCAACGACCGGTTATTTTATTAAGAAAATATCCTGGTTTGCAGGTCTTGAATTTTTGTGGCGGAAATTTTTTACAACGCTTAGTATCTGGATTTAGATACTGTCCTTTTGGACAAGTCTTTTCCTCTTTTATAATATTCTTCCCTTTAGCGTCGGAAGGTTTACTGGTAGCGTGAGAGGATGGAGCAATGACAAATAGACAGAAATTCAAAAGTAGGAGAACCGAATATATCAAATATTTAAATTTACATTTGCGTTTGTATGGTGTCTTGCTACGGAGCCGGTCAGATTCAAAACTAGAAGGATGAATTAGCTGTCGGCTGAAAGAGTGATCAGAGCCAGACGTTTTTCGTTTTAAATGTTTTTCCACCGAACTTAAATTTTGATGCAGGGGATAGGGTGTTTTTTGCATAGTATTACCTCATTTAACTTCTATTGGACCAAATGTAGAGCGTGAACAATTTTTTAGCAAGCATAAACAAAATAGCGTTTTTTATAATAGATAGAAAAAATAATTTTTATGTTTTAGCACAAGCAAGATATAATCTAGCATAAGCAAGATATGTTATAATTTAAGTATGGAAGGTCTTACAATATTCTCGGCGATCGGCGTGATTATTTTAGCCGCTTTAGCGCATGCCACTTTACAGATGAATCTTGGGTCTTTGTTACTGCTTTATCATGAGAGTCTTGGTAAACACGTTAAAAAACGTACTAAATTCTTGGTTTCTAATTATGTCTTTGGTGCATTCTTCCTAATATTGACCAGTTTGGCGGCGACAGCTTATTTTATTTTTCTCTTTTTTGAGGCAAATCTTTCGATGATCTGCCTCGTAACACTAACCGGAATATTGGTAGCCCTAACTCTTTGTATTTGGCTGTTTTACTATCGCACCGGAAGATCTACCGAATTATGGCTCCCTAAACCAATCGCAAAATATATTGTGAGACGCGCAAAACAGACTGATAGTAATATCGAGGCATTTGCATTAGGGCTATTAGCGAGTTTTGCGGAAACACCATTTTTTATCGTATTGATGATGATTGCTGCGGACAGCTTACTAAAATTGCCCATGCCTTTACAGATAGCGATGTTTATTATTTATGTCTTGATTGCGCTATTACCACTGATAATCCTAAGATTAGCAGTAAAACATGGTAAGACGGTGGTCGAAATTCAAAAATGGCGCCTGAAGAATAAAAACTTCTTAAAAATCCTTTCAGGGACGTTTTTTGTTACATTGGCAGTTTTTCTATTAGCATTTAGGATTATTCAAAAATAAGATGAGAGAGATAGGAAATTAGATGAGGTTAACGAAAAAAAACAAAACTCGAGAGTTAGAATTTTCCGAAGAGCAATTAGTTGAAGATTTAAAACACGAAGCTAAGGTATTAAAACTTGAACAAGGAGCAGCAGAGCTGATTGCCACTCAAGTGGCAAAGAAAATTAAACAGTGGATTACGGACAAGCCGACTATAACGCAATCTGATCTTGATCGCCAAATTATGGCGGAGGTAAAAAAATACAACAAAGATCTGGCATTTATTTTAGGGGAAAGGAATAAAATAATATGAGAAAATTCGATTATGATTTAGTGGTGATTGGGGGTGGTGCAGCCGGTATCGCGGGAGCAATAATGGCGGTGGCAACAAAGAAAAAAGTAGCGATCATTGAAAAAGACCTGATTGGAGGGAGGAGTACACTCTGTTCTTTTACCCAATTGATGGCTGGGAGAATATCACAACTGCTCAATCAAGCACGTGAAGGATCAAATGTGGGCTTAAATTCAGATCAATTAAAGATTAATCTTCCCTCAATGTATAGTGAAGTCCAGAACAAGACAGAAGACTTTATTGCAGTAAAGCAAAAAGAATTAGATGAAGCAAAAATTGAAATTATTAAAAGTACCGCTAGATTCATTTCTCCGATTGAGGTGGCAATAGATGAAAGAACAATTACCGCAAGGAAATTTTTGATTGCGAGTGGCACTACTTTAAATACGGGTGAAATTACGGGGCTCGAGGAGACTGGTTTTGTAACACCAGCAGAGCTGTATTTAGGTCTACCACGTATTCCTAAAGTAACCCTAGTAGTGGGAGCCGGACAAAGTGGCGTGGAAGCGAGTGAATTTTTAGCCAACCTTGGTAGTTCGGTAATCTTAGTCGAAATGGATGATCGAATTTTACCAAAAGAAGATGTAGAAGCATCGAAAATAATCGAAGCCAAATTTGACCAGAAGAAAAAAATAAAGATCTTAACCGAGACGAAAGTAATAGGTCTCGAAAATGACGGAATTCAGACCTTGTCGACAGGAAGAAAAACTAAGGTAGTTAAGGCATCCTTACTTCGCGGTGGACAGAAGAAATCTGTAAGAGTAGAATGTGTAGTTCTTGCAACTGGCCAAAAACCAGAAACCGATCTTGGCCTTGAGAATGCAAATGTAAAATATAATACAGAAGGAATTTTGGTTTCTAATCAGATGCAAACTTCTAATAAAAATATTTTTGCGGCAGGAGGAGTAGCAACAGTAAAGGATAACAAACGAATTAGTGATAATCCATTTAGCTCTTATGAGAAAGATACCTACGAAGGGGCAATTGCGGCATCGGTGGCGTTTAACGGTAGATTAAAGACGATTGTCGAAGGTAATGGTTTTGTAAGAATGACCAATACTTACCCAAAAGTAGCAAGTGTGGGGGCGACTGAAGATCAATGTAATGCGATGGGATTAAAATATACTACTGCAATTTCTGGTTTGACGCAAAAAGAGGCGACCTGGAGTCCAAGTGCTGAAGATGGTTTTGTCAAAATTATTTGTAACCGTGAGAAAAAGATTTTAGGGGCAACAATCGTGGCGCCGAATGCTGAAATATTAATTCAAGAAATTAGTTTAGCCATGCGCAACGGATTGACAGTTATTGATATTGCAGCAGCACCGCACGTGGGAATGAGTTTGGCGGAAGCAGTACGAGTAACAGCTAGAAAACTGCTCTAGGTTTTAACAGATAAGACTTTAGGGTTGACAACTGAAGAGAGAAAATCTATAATTAGGTTGTTCTATCGCGGGGTAGAGCAGCCTGGTAGCTCGTTTGGCTCATAACCAAAAGGTCGTTGGTTCAAATCCAACCCCCGCCACCATATTAAAGTAAAGATTATAGGAGAGCATGTGATGCTCTTTTTTGTGTTTTAAAGAATTCATAGTAACAGGCCTGAGCCTGTTACTACTTTGTTAAAAACGACTATAACTGGAACTTTCATTATAATTAGAGCATTGGTCCATCGTCCCATCAATGGCGGCCCAACAGTCAATGGTGGTATAAAATGTTTTCTTGGTGGTGTTATTTTTATCGTCATTAAGTTGAATGGCAAATTCTGGATATGGAAAATAAGTATCAACAAGCTCTACGCGACTTTCAACACGTCGATAGAGGTCATTGGCGCGTCCAGTAGAATCAACACGCGCTTGCACACCAGTAAAGTTGATTGACTCGTGTTTTGAATTATAGAGCGAGACAGAAAAATTAGTTTCAGGCGCACCATAAGGTAGAGTAAGGAGAAGGAATGTGGTGGCAGGATTACGATCTGTACTACCGCGATATGTATTAGGTACTTCAAAAGTGGCGGAACAGAAGAAACTACTTTCCTGACAGTTGACCGTAAAGAGATGGTTGCCACTTTTATCAAAGGTCTCTGCGACTTCAGTAGCGGAAAAATCATTACGCCCTTTTCCGTCATTAGTAGGTTTTAAGAAAAGCATGGCGCGATTAGTGCTATTTTCGCTGCTTGCAATATTAAATTCGCCAAGATTAAAATTGCGATCAGATTGGAAGAAAGCGGCAGAAATGAAAGGTGGAGACATGGAATGTTGACCACTTGGCAAAAGACCATCATTTCGGTCCCATTTAATAGCGCTACCGCTACGTTGTTGGGTGATGTAATTAGTATCAGAAAACCATTTTATATTAATGTATTTAAGATCCTTGATCTGGTCAGTACGAAGTGGAACGATGCGAGTACGGGTGTCGGAACTAAGCGTCGAACGATAATCAGCTAAATCTTCTTGGATCGTAACACAGGTATAGGCTTGTAGTTTTGAGGCTGCCGAACCACCATCATGACTAGAGTTCTTGACTTCCTGGATAGTGACACCATGTTGTTCGTCAATAGTACGACCAAGAACATTAGAGACAGTACTGCAATCCTGACGACGAACTCCGTCCTGCATGGCGGCAATAATTTTGCTACAGGTATTCCCTGAATTTATAGTGTAGCCCTTATTAAGACAGTCATGATATTTTAATAGGGCAATCTTAGCATCTTCAACACCAGCAAGAGCTGAATCATAGGCTGATTTGGACAAATTAGTGTTAGTGGTTTGATTGACTTCAGAAAGAATCAGTCTAGTAAAAGCTAGAGTAATGATACTAAAGAGGATAATAGTAAAAACCGTTACAATCATGGAAGTGGCACCTTTTTTGGTTTTGGTTCCATGATTCTGATTTTTATGCTTAAAAAATAACTTCATTATTCGCCCTTTCTATTTTGGCCGGTAGACCTTGCCGCAAAGTTAAATTTATTGATCGCACAGTAGGTAAAGTCGGTAGAAAATCCATCCGAAGGTGGGGCCTTACAAAATTCGCCAACACCAGTAATATCAATGCTACCACGCTCAGTAGCCAGAATAAAGGTGCCAGAGTAAAAGGAATGAAGAGTAGTGGAGTGCTGTGTAACTGGAAAGATTACAAAATCATAAAGGACAAGGCGATCATCCGATTGCTCAAGAAGCTCAGTAGAGATAGAACCTTTTAAATGAAAATCGTTTCTCGCATGGTCAAAATCATATTGAGCTGTCGAAGCAGTATGCATGAGGGAATGCTGATAGCATAACTCGCGATTATTATCTTCAACTTTTAGCAACTTAAAGTTCTTCTTATCAGGATTTTGCCCATCATTAAAAGTGGCAGCACTGCCAGAAACTAATTCATAATCATCACTATTTAAAACATAGCCGGTGTTCCAAAGATAACTATGACGTCCAGTACAGAAAACACCATTAGTTGGAACGTTCTGCAATAATGCGCCGGTGGATCTGAGCCGAACCGTACCATAATTTTGCTGATAAACATACATTCTTGCGTTATCACTCAGGCATTTTTGCATCTCACTTCTATCGGAAGCGTATTCAGCGCGACAGATATCAGAGAGTGACCTAGCGGGAGCAGCGGCAATGGTACGAGAAAAATCATCAACTAGTAAACGGCCAGTAGAATTAACAGCGCGAATAACTAAACCCTTGTGATACGTGGTGGAAATATGCAACGTAATAACTGTAACCATAATAAGGAGAGCTGAAACAAAAGCTAGACCGAGAGATAGCTCCATAATAGTAAAACCTTGGGCGGTTCTATTCTTTTTCAAAAGTTTTTTGAATAATTTGTGCATATTAATCCTTTTTAATAATCTCCGGATTATATAATCGAATGATCGTGCTAATAATTGAAGGCATATTGCGACTTGGTCCATACCAACAAGTGCGAATATGAAAATCATAAAATTCCGGAGGTTGCTGGTCAAGGCTAGCATCATCAACAGCTTCAGGATTATTAAAGGTCGTAACATCACGTGTACCAATTACCCAAATACCTTCAATCTTATATGGAGTCATAAAAGCCGGAGTGAGGTATAAATTACTACCCGAGTTTGATTCGTTGAGATTGGCAGAGCTATCTGTACCACTAGAAGCGCCAACCTGTGAAGAATTAGAAAAAATAAGACGAGGATAAAGAGAGGTTTCTTGAAAAAGAGATTGATGATCTTTAGCAGAAACAATTGTAGACTCAGGATTTCTGGGATCGAGTTTTCTGGTATTAATAATAAAAGCCTTGTCAGTAAAAATATTATGAACTGCGCCGGCGTTATTTACAGGATTATAATATTGCGCGCAATTTTGTTCGTTATATTTAGAGATCTTTACTGGGTTATTATTAAGACCATTCTGGACACTTGCGAGACGTTGCCAAAGGTCACGATATTCCTGCCATTTTGAAGGATCAATATTTTGATCGCGCACAAGTTCACGCTCAGAAAGATAGGAGTTATGAATAAACCTTATAGCTTCAGCCTGAGCTTCAATTTCGTTTCTTGCCATAGAAACCTCAAGAGTACCTTGAATAAGAGATAGATTACGATTCATTAAGCTAATTGAAGTAATAGTGATAATAGAAAAAATTGTAAAGCAGAAAATGATTTCAATAATAGTATCACCGCGACGACTAAGTTGACGAGATAGGGGAGCTGGAGTCACCTGTTTTCGGATCTTAGATGAATTCTTGAATCGTATTAGAGATTTAAACATATACATTACCATTATACGCCATTATTGACAAGGATTATCATTACTATCTATGTCGACTAGCTGGACAGCAGAAGAATTATTTCCATCGGCTTTGATACGAATCGGACGGCGCCTCTTGGGAGCAAGTGGAATATCATCAGAGGATACACAAAGAGTAAAATCCTGTTTATTTTGCATCTTAGAATTTTTTAATTCGTATTGCAGAATCGATAAACCGGAAGATACTTCGCCGAGAGCGCCATAGAGAAGAGCGTTATTTGCATATGGGCGATACTGTTCAAGACTGGCTGTTTCACAAGACTGTGCAGGAGCATTATGATTAAGGGTTTCAATCAGCTGAGCAACATCAAAAGTTTGGCCTGGCTGGTCATAAGTATAGGTATGAACTGTACCTGAAACAGGAGACCTAACAATCATGATAGCACCGCGTAGAAGCTGTTGGTCAGAAGCCTGCTCGATCCTGGCCTGCCATTGAGGAGTATACGAAGACTCTTGACCAGCAAAATGAACACGGCAAGAATTGGGAGTACTTCTTAGAGTAACAACATTGACCGCAACGGCCTTTAGGGAGTTGATAGCATTATCGCCAGTAGAATTTTCGATATTCATTTGTCCAGTATAGACACGTCCGATGATATCGTACATATGAACCTTAGTGGTAGGAGTACCAGTTATGGGATCATTCTCGCCAAAAGTAATGAGTTTACCATAAATAGCGCAACGACTGCGACCGGGATAATTATCAGTATCAGTATTAGTGCTAAGACGACCATTTTCATCCCAGATGGAATTAATGGTACAGGAAAAACCACTTTCTTCGGTAAAAAGTCTGGGGTTTTGAACGTTCACAGTGGAAGAATAGGCACTACGCAGATAGTTAGCAAGATCAGTATAAGAATCCAAGAAACGTTGGCGGTGGATATTACCAGTGATAGTACTCAGGATAGCCATGGCAAGAGCGGTGGAGATGGCTAACACTAATATTACTTCAATAACAGTGAAGCCAGAACGATAACGCATTTTTTGCATACTTTTATTATACATGAGCGTTTTGAGTTTGACCATAAACTCAGATAGGTTTTAAGAGGTTTTATAGACTAGAGAGAACCTTCGCCATATGGTATGGAGTTAATATTATCAGAAGCATTTTTGGCTTTCTCCTCATAGCCTAAGCCACGATAAGCGTCATAGGCAACACTATAATATAGATATTTACCGCTGTTATACATATTGCTGGGGGCATAACTATAGAGTTTTTCTAGGACCTGATTATATTGCTTAGCCTTATTATAGATATTAAGAGAATAGAGCTCGAGAAGAGCTTTCTGGTCCTCATCGGTGATATTAGCAGCTTCAATGCGTTGGTTAACATTATCAAGTGCCTTAGTTACATTCAGATTACCAGCCGAATCATATGCATCTTTCAAATAATTTGAACCAATAACGGTTTCGACGAAGGTGATAGTCTGGAGAGGAGTTGCAGTCTTTGCATCAAAACTACTCAAGACTTCTCGTTCACGTTCCTTTGCTAATTCATAATCTTCTTTTAATTCATTATAGGCTTTGGAACCTTTGGCGCAGTTACAATTTACAGAAATATAATCGGTGGGGTCAACATTGTTAGTAATTTTAGCTGGCGTATTACTGCGAGTAAGATTCGAAACAATAAGCCAACTAGTAACAAAAAGAATAGCTATAGTTAGAACTGAAAGACCAGTGGCGGAAAGAATGAAGGCAAGGGGATGACTTTTTCGCCAATACCCAAGACGGCCTCGAAAAGCAGCAAACTTAGCGGCGCGTTCAGTTTTTTTTGCAGCTCTTTGGGCTTTTTTTTGCGCGCGTTTTTTCTGCTGTTCTGCCAGTTTTTCTTGACGTTTTTTTTCTTTATCAGTGAGAGTGAATGGATCAACGGCGGAGCCTGCAAGAGTTTGTTTTGCTATGTCACTACTATGAAAGACTTGATCGTTGTTGGAACTATCCATAACACTTATGATTATAGACTGCGGAAATGAAAAACACAAGAAAAAATGTGTTGTCTGATAAAAAATCGGCGTGATGCCGAAGTAAAATTTGGTGGGGGCGGTTGGGCTCGAACCAACGACCAAGCGGTTATGAGCCGCCTGCTCTAACCCCTGAGCTACGCCCCCAGGTGTTATAATTCTACCACAAACTGTTATAATAAAGTATATATGGGTGTGCGTTCAAAAAAAGAACAACTACGAATTCGAATTAATCGTTTACGTTTTTGGGTCAAGACGGAAGTTTTGAATTTTAATAATATCTTATTATTATCAATTCCCTTTCTTTTCTCAGTATTACTAATTGCTTCAGTTGGTTCAATTGCAAAAAACTGGGAGTTGCAACAGCAGATGAATGCAAAACAAACTGAAATGGAATTGTTGCAACTAGACGTGAATAAAACAAAGCTAGAAAACCAGTATTATGCTTCTGAAGAATATCAAGAATTGGAAGCAAGAAAGTTACTCGGAAAACAGTTACCGGGCGAAGTAATGGTCGATTTGCCAAACAATAGCGAAATTGCTAAAAATAAACACCCAAAATTGACTCTAGACGAAAGGATTGAGGCAAGAAAACTTTCGAACTTTGAACAATGGCTGGAATTTTTGTTTGGAAGTAATAGGGGGTAGTGAGTCCTGAGTTAATACGGTTATATTTACATTTTATAAGAAAAATGTTATAATAGTACCGATGTAGAAGTGGCTTTAATAACCATAATAGTGTGGGGGCCACAACATAGTTTTTTAAAAGGAGGATAAATGACTATGTTAAAAAGAATATTAAAGATCGCAATAGCGATCATGCTTGTTGTTTTGTTTTCGATGCCAGCCGACGCAAAGGCGGCGAATTGCAGCTGCTGCAAATACAGTTGTGCCTGCAACTGTATTTGTGATTGCAATTGTAATAAAAATTGCAATACAGGTAATCAGGTACAACCGGCGGCAGAACAGGAAAAGTTAATCATAGCAGAGACTAAAAGGGTGACCGACGCGCATATGCAAGAGGATAACCGCAAGCAATACAGCAGTTATATGATGCAGCTAGCGGACGCCTTGGAGAGTTCTGCGAAGAACTCTGGGTTCACCGTGACAACTAAGAGTTGGAGGGCAAATGGTGGCGACTATAATGTCGTTCAACAGGAGTTCTCACGTAATGGTTGGACCTTGAAGATCCAGTATCGTTACAATAACGGTTTTATGGATAGCTGCCATCCGGTATGGTTGGCCCATAATGGTAGTCCGTTGAATTCTGGCGAGGAATGGGATGGCTGGGCCTGGTCTAGCTCACAAACTATATACGAGCTGCTGGATATGCTGTCTAAAGTATGATTTAAAAAGGGGGTGATAAAACATAGTTCTAAACTATTCTCGTTAGGATCGGTTATTGCCGGTCCTTTTTTATTGAAAAAACTTTTATATCACAAAAAATACCAGGAAAAACCTGGTATTTTATTATTTATCATTTACGGTATTTAGAGATATCTAAAATAGATAATCTCTTATACTACAAACTATTTCTTCTTAGAAAGAGTAAGGAAGCCGTTGCGTGGGTTTTCGTTGACAACACGATCTTCAGGGAGATCAACTGGAGTACCTTTTGGATTGTTCTCAGTTTTAGTGAAGAAATAAATAGTCTGAGGCTTGCCACCGCGGAGGGTAACCTCAGATTTATGTAGATAATAGGTGATGCCTTTACTGTTAGTGTGACTGTAGGCCATTTTTCCTCCTTTAATTGATATAATCTTATCTTATGGTAGGGTGGGTAATCTGTCAAGAGGTTTTAAGAGATTTTATAGAGGTGAAAGCTCTTATGTTCTATTTGATAAAAATAATAGCAATACGGAGGATAAGAAAACCAATTAAGCGAAACAAAATAAGAATAGCGACTAGAAGGCAGAGAAGAATTGAAAAACCGGCAAGATCAGGTGCCCAGATAGGGGAAGAAAAATCGTAACGATAGAGGGAAGTAGGAGGAATATTGGCGGTAAGTGAGGTGGTAATACGATCAGTAGAGGGATAGCTATTAATAATACCGGTCATACAACTTAGATACCCCGGACTATTCCAGGCCCAACCATGGGCGATAGCTTGTGGCTTACAGGTCTCCATAGCCTTCGCAAAAATATTGCCATTAGGGTTATTATCTCCTGTTTCTTTAAGCTTATTTTCAGCCTCGGCAAGGGCAGTAGTAGCCTTACGATTATATTGATTTTCTAAGTAGAAAGGACCAGTACCAAAGGTGAGAACATTATGACCATTCCTCTCAATAAAATTAATCACAATATGATTATTAGTATATTGCTTTAATTCCGTCAGGGCATTTCTAAGATTATTATCAATTTCCTCTTGTGAAGTAATTTCCTTACCATCCGTGGTTTTTCCCTGATCGGCTTGCAACACCTTGGCTTTTAATTCGTGCATTTTGAGATGATCAAAACGCAGAAAAGTAGCAGTCAAAAAAAGAAGTGGAATAAGAGTTAAAAGAAGTTGCCAGGTTTTGATTTGCTTAAAAAACTGAGAAAAACGGTGTTTCTCCTCCTGATGCTCCTTCTTAATAAAACCACCCATAGACGCTTTAATTATAGCATAACAGGAAAACTGATTAGTTTAAGTATGGCAAAAGTTCGTCACGGAACCATTGATCGGCAGGTCCAGCGGACATTAAAATGATCAAGTAATTTTGCTGATGCAGGTCTTTAAGTTTTGATTTTAAGTCTTCATTTAATTCGGCAGAGACAGCAATCACTTGATTATCTAGGGTTTTTATAAAATCAGAAGGCGTGAAGATCTTTAAAGATTGATTTTCACGGGTGAGATAAGTTGGTAACCAGAAAAGATGATCGACACCTTGAAAAACATTTTTATAAAGATGAAAAACTTCGTGTTGGCGAGTGTTCTGATGTGGCTCGTATACTACGACCACACCGGTTTTACCAAGTTTTTCTGCTTCTTCTTTAGCAATCTCAACGGTGGCCTTAATTTCTTCAGGGTGATGGGCGTAATCAGAATAGAGACCATCTTTTAGGCGTTCAAAACGACGACCAACGCCGGGAAATTGATTAAGAATATCCAAGATTTGCTGATCAGAAATTTGGCTATGATCAGACTGATCTGCAAGGATCTGTCTGATAGCATGAAAGACAAGATTAGCATCTTCACGGCGAGCAGAGCCAGCAAGAGTGAAGCACGGATCTGGGATATTAAGAACTTGAAGAGGATGATCTGAAAGAATTGAAAGATTTGGAGGAGTAGCAGCTGGACTGGCAAAAATTAGGGATTGACTTTGTTTTTCAAATTGAAGGAAAGCCTGATGATAATCAGCCTCGGAAGAATAGATATCAGGATGATCATAAGAAACAAAAGTAATAAGAGAAAGCCAAGGCTCGTAACGTAAGAAATTACGATCATATTCGTCAGCTTCATAAATAAAATACTGATCATTTGGATGGTAAGAACCGGATAGAGCAAAACTGAGAGTGGAGCCCACAATATAGGCGGCAGGGAGCTGAAGTTTTTGTGTGACCCAAATTAACATGGCAGTTGTGGTGGTTTTACCGTGAGTACCAGCAATGGCAATCATTTTAAGGCCAAGGGTTTTTACAAGATAAGCAGTCAACTCATCACGCTTCGAGATTTTAAGACCAAGGGATTTAGCGAGTTTTAATTCAGGATGATCTTCGGGAAGAGCGGAAGTATAGACAAACCAGTCGAGATGATGAGATTCATGAATTTGTTTAAGAAAAGAGCCGTTCTGATTACCAACTTCAAAAGGAATGTTTGCTTGGTCTAGTTCATACGAAATGGCACCACGACTACGATCCGAACCAAAGACTTGATAACCAGCATTTTTTGCCATAAGGGCGAGCGGACCCATACCGGTGCCGGAGATACCAGAAATATAGATATTCATAATTATATTATAACTGATTAAATTTTCTAGTTGAGTTTTTTGCGGAAAAAATTAGTGTCATAGATTTCAGCGCCATGGGTTTTATAGAAAGACTGGGCAGCTTCACGTCCATGACCACAGGTGAACTCAAGATTCTTACAACCTTTTTCTTTCGCCCAATCTTCATAGGCTTGAAAGAGTAGACCACCAATACCTTTGCCACGAGCAGCATTATCCACCACAAAATCCTCAAGATAGGCATTTTTACCGATGCCGGCGCCAAAAACAACAGAAACGGTAGCCATGCCGAGGATTTGATCGGCTGAAAATACGGCACCCCATTCTTTTACTGATGTATCTTCTTCCGATGATTTTTTTAAGAACTCATCCTGATTAGTTACTTCAATTGCCAGAAGTAAGTCATGCCAAGGAGAAGAAATAATCTGTTCAAACCATTCGCGGGGAATTTCACCCTTATCTTTGCCGCTACGAGAGAGCTGAATAAGGAGTGTACGAATTCTACTGGAAATACGTTCATTATATTCAGATAATTTTATTACTTCGATCATAGTAAATATATAACAGCAAACTAATTAAGCGTCAAACAGAAAATAAGATTTGGGATATAGTATTATATTCCTAGCTCATTACGACTAGGTATGAAAAAGGTAGTATGAATCATACTACCTAACTAAAATAAAATCGTAGACTATAAAGGATAAGATACTTAATCTTAATTATGTGCAGACTTTATCTTTTGGCTGCCTTGATATAGCCCTTAATCTGCGCTTTGGAGTACCCCATGGTATTTAAACTCCATTCATCATAGAGATTTAAAATTCTACTCAGAGTATCTATCCTATCCTGAGCAGACCAACCACAATTTGGCCATTCGTCCAAAAATCTTTTGACTTCCTTGGGATCCCTAAGGTTTCTTAAGCTCATAACTGTTCCCCCTTTCCTCAAAAAGTTCATAGAAAAAAATTTCTAACACTATTATATATACACGATCGAGATAGGATGAGCAAGCACAAGTATTAAGGAAACTATTCGGTATCTAACTGATTCTCTAGTTCTAGGAGATCTGAGGCAATTTTTGTGGCTTTTTGAGTAATTTTCTCAGGGTTATCACCCCAAATGGTGATACGAACCAATTCTTCCGTACCACTGGCACGAATGTTAAGACTCCAGCCGAGTGGCTCTAACTTATTAGCCTGTTGAGCAATAAATTCTTCGGCGAGTTTAGAATGATTACGAAAAGCATTTTTAAGGGAATGACTGACTGGCTGATTTTTAATGGTTTGTGGGAGTTTTTTGAGACTGGAACAAAGCAAAGAAAGGGAAACTTCAGCTGCTTGCTTTGCGTTAAGATCGGGAGAATTTTTAGTTTCAGGTTTGGTTTGGTTTTTAGATGTTTGGTTTGACTTGGCTTTCTGCATCTCTTCATAGCTAATAAGGAGCTTGTCTTCATTGAGTTTTTTACTACGAGTCTCGTTGTAGATTTTTGTCATAACAAGAGCAGTAAGGACGCCATCTCCCATAGATTCACCTGGTAAAATAATATGTCCGCTCTGTTCACCACCGAGTAAAATACCTTCCTCACGCATTTTCGCAGAAACATTCTGGTCCCCAACGTCGGTCATTACGAGAGCAATGCCAGTATTTTTAGACCAATTTAGTAAACCTTTATTCGCCATAATTGTAACCGCAACTTTAGGAAGACCAAGGTAGCCAGCAATGCAGGCGACCATATCGTCCCCATCAATCACGGTACCATCCTTATCAACCATGAGACAGCGATCGCCATCACCGTCAAAGGCGGCACCAAAGTCAAGATTCTTCTCTTTAACTAACTGCGTGAGGCTTTCAAGGTGAGTACTACCACAATTCTGATTAATTTTTTCACCGTAGGTGGGATCATCGTGAATAACTTCAACCTGGGCACCAAAGTATTCAAAAATCGCCTTGGCAGTGACACTAGTGGCACCGTTGGCACAGTCGAGGCCGATTTTAAGTGCAGAAAAATCTGGTTTCTTACGTTCTGGCAAGACGGAAGGACCAATATTCTCTAGGTATTGTTTAAGATGATCTAGATAGCGATTCCTAGCATCATCATGAAGATATTCGGCAAATTCAACTACCCCAACGTCAAAACCAGTTTCATTCTCTAGAGCATTCTCAATTGCATTAACTCCAGCCTGACTTAATTTAATACCGTAAGGATATTTCTTGAGACGAGCGGAGAGATCTTTACCGCTAGGGGTAGTACCGGTACCTTGAAAACCAACACCCCCTGGCATCACAGATTCGAGCCCACCAATTGCGTCACCTCGCTCAAAAAACTTGATACCGTTATCAGAAGCCGGATTATGAGAAGCAGTAACATCGATCGCAAGATCATAGCCCATTTCATAAAAAGCGTAATTAATCGCTGGAGTCGGGAGAACACCAACATTGCCATGGTCAATGCCAACAGTCTCAAGAGCTTCTTCAAAGTAACGTAAGATCCATTCTGTAGATTCCCTAGTATCGCCACCTAATAAAACCTTAGCTGGACGTTCCATACCATCTTCAGTCTCACGAGCGTTGCCAAGATAGCGGACAATACCGAGGGTGATAGCCTGGATAAAACCTGGGGTGAAAGCTTCTGCTTTTTGACGAATGCCATCGGTGCCGAAATATTTGATTCTACCTTTCATAGGATCCTTTCTATGGAATAGATGTTATAGGAAGTATAATAATACTATCTAGAGTATGATACAAGTGTTGAAGAGAGCGAATTACTCTATAGATCTGACCCTGTTTCTGATAGTAAAATCTAAATTTACCCCTCTCTTCCGTAGGATGAAATCTGAGATAATCTTCTAAGATTGCCATCATGATAAGATTACGGCTCCTTGAAGTGCTAATTCAACTTCGATAACTGAAACAATGTCAAGGACGGTGCTACCCCGAGAAAGATCGGAGACGGGGGCATTGAATCCTTGGAGAATAGGACCGGCGGAAGTAAAATTACCAAATTGTTCCATGGCTTTGTAAAGGATATTGCCGGTATTCAGATCAGGGACAATAAGAACATTAGCGAAGCCGGCAACTTTAGATTTTGGAGCTTTTTTAGCACCAATGCGAGAGTTGATAGCAGCATCAAGCTGTAACTCGCCGTCAATGAGGAGATTGGGGTGGTTTTCTTGAACCTTGGCGACAACTGCCTGTTCAAGAGAGATAGTTTCATCTTTGCCTCCAGAACCGAGAGTAGAGAAACTAAGTAAGGCTACACGAGGAGTAAGATAGTCTTCTAGGTTTTTTACTGGAGTTTCTTGAGAATTAAGAGTCTCAACGCGAGCCTCAGATAAAATAGGGTCTTTGGGGTTATCATCTTTTGCTTTTTGCTTTAGATAGTCAAAATATTTAGTGGCAGTGTCTGTAGTTTGAAGAGTAATATCGTAAAGTTGATCAAAATTCGGATGTTTGCAAGCGGCGGCATCACCTAAAATAAAAACTGAACGCCCGATGGGGCTACTTTTATCTGGCTTTGTAAAAATAAAACTAGCAGAGAAGGTTGGTTTTTCTAAAGAACGTGGATTTTTGACCCCGATAATATCGCGAGAAGCTAAAATAACATCGCGAGAAGTATAATCAATACCCGCAATCATAGCATCGGCGACACCAGTTTTAACGGCAGCAGCGGCATGCTCTAAATTATCAGCACCAATAGATTCGAAATTGGGAAATCTTTCTTTAGCGATCTTAATAGCTTCTTGAATATAAGGATTGGTAAACTCCGGAAAAACAATTCTGGTTTTTGCCATTATTTAGCTCCTTCTTTTAATTTTCCAAAAAGAAATTCGTCGTAAATCTGGTTATTTTTAAAGAAGGAGTTTTTAGCGATACCTTCTCGAATAAAACCATTTTTCTCTAAAACTCGTTGAGAAGCAATATTCTCGACAAAAGTGTATGCTGAAATACGAACAATGTCTAGTTGCTTGAAAGAAAGTAGCAAAATTTGTCGAACGGCTTCGTTCATAATACCTCGAGAACAAAAATCTTTATCTAGATAATAACCTAATTCAGAGTCTTTTTGTCGGATATCTTTCTTCTTAACAACTGATATATTACCAACTATTTTTCCGTTATTAAGAATAGCACGATAAATTCCAGTTTCTCTTTCACTCTGATTAGCCATTGCAATATATTCTTTGGCATCCTCAAGATGATATGGATTTGGGATAGTATCACTTAGATAAGTGCGATCTATGTGGTTACAGAGGTGAACTAATTCTTCATAATCTTGATTAGTCCATGAACGAAGTTCAACTGACATTATTTCTCCTTTTAGAGTGATTATAGCATTTAAAAATGCCGTGTGATGCCTTAGTATATTTAATGAATTAAAAAAAATAATTAAAATAAAACCATTTAAAAAATAAACAAATTAACTTACTTCAAATATGAAATTCTATTATGCTAAGATAATGTAAAGAAGCAAATAGAAAACAATAGAGAAATGTTATGGAAATTCAGCAAAAAGAACTGATGAAAATTATTAAATATTATCGGATACATAATAAGGTAAGTTTTATAGGTTTTCATGTGGTTGATCCAGATACAACTTGGTATTTTTCCGCGCAAAAAATGATGATTTTTATATCCTAGAAGCATCAGATTATATCATATGGGTATGTGGAAATGGAGAACCACCTAAGTATTTACAAGCAGATTATTATAAGGATTTTTCTTACTCATTTAAGGTGAAAAAATGGCTAACAAGTCATAATGGTTTAGACAAAACAAATGAATCTGGCGATTATGAGGGTTACCTTTACTGGGCTAGTAATAGCGACCGTTGTGTGATGGCAAAAATTGATGGTAAGTTCTCAGATTATAAAATTATGAACCTTGTCAGTAAAATTCCGCCACATAGCGAGCTCGAGCTTGCAATTTTTGAAAAGAGACGAATATCTTGCGAATCTGTTTCAGAAGTGCCTCGTCCGGCAGATCAAGACATTAATATTTTAACAAAGCATATTCAAGAATTAATCCAAAAAGAAGTATTAGAACTGGCACAAAAAATTATTAATACTGACCAAAGTATTTTATCAGAAGAGGATTTGTCTAAATGTAATTATGATCTATTTCAATATGCACAAATTTGGTCTGAAAATGATGGGGACAAATTTGAGGAAAATATTTTGATAGAGTTAAATAACCAAAGTTGGTTAGCATTATGTGAAAAAAGAGATTTTCCCTCGTTATTTGAAGAGCGAAATGCTTTAGTATTTCTCTTCAAAAGGTACTGGCATTTGATTAAAAAAATACCTGGACCAAAGTTTCTACCAAGAAAAGTATTATATTTATTACTACAAAAATTTGAATTAAAGTCTAGCGGTGAATTGTCTTTTAAAACAATGAAGGGATATGCAGAAGATTGTAAAATTTATTTATTTAAAGATGAATTGGAATGTAACTTTTACTTAATCTGTCGAAATATTAAACAAACTAATATTGACCAAGAAAAAACTTTACTTCAACAAGACTTCAATATTAATATTGCACAGTTTTATCACTTAAAAAATGATTGTGAAAAATATTACTATATCTGTGACGCATCAGAGATAGTAGTTGATTCTAATTCTAATAATATCGATAATGATGAAAAATATTATTTTTCAGTAGCTAGAGAAGAATTTTAAAGAAGAAAGAGAAGTGGGGTTAGAAGATAAATATGAAGAGCATTAGGGAGTCCCGAGAAAAAGCAGAGGGTAAGAGCGAAAGAAAGAGTAAGGACGCGTCCATAGATTGATGTTTTCTCATGGTTTTTGTTGTGTAATATATAAGTTAGAACGAATAAAATAGCGGTACAAATAATCATAATAACACCACAAATACCCTGTTCATAGAGGATGGCGAGATATTCGTTTTGGATGATTTCTTTGGGACTACCAAGTTCAGGAAATTCTTGATATAACGTTAGACCAGTAGCACCAAGACCGACACCAGTGAGTATGCGTCTAGTTGAAGTTCGCCAGGAAGAGAGGGCGAGGCGGTTGAGATTTAGACGGATATTGGTTGATTCTTCAATATAGCCGGTGAACTGCGGAGGTTTTTGGACTGAGGTAGTAGCGTTGGTTTTCAAGTCTGACAGATGTTTATTGGATTCGTGAGCTTCGTGATTTTCATTATTTTCTTTAGTTTTGTGGAACACTTTAGCGAGATCAATATGACCAAGGGAAAGCTGGCTGACGGAAGTAGAAACGCCATCAAAGAAAGTGTGGCTGGTTGGACCGAGTTCAGTAAATAGACCTTGGGCCAACAATGTAAAGAAGAGTGGCAAGAAAACTACTATAGAAAAGATGAGTGGCTGGCGGAATAGAATCTCCCGTCTGCAAGATTTTTGTTTGATGAGCTTGACGATTCGATAAATAAATAAAACAAAAACGCTGATCCAGAAAGAAAAAATAGCACCGCGAGAGAGAGTAAGATAGAGGGTGGCGATCAGAAAGAGGAGAAGACCAAAACGAAGAAAGTGGCCAAGTTTTGAAACTGGGTAGGGGTCGGAATTTAGTTTGTCATGCTGGTTTTTAGGACCCTCAAAAAGATAAAAAAGACTAAGAAAAATTGGAGCGAGGAGGAGATTTGCCATAAACTGCGGCTCAATAGCAAAACCGTTTGGATGAGGAAATCCAAAGACGATTGAAGTACAGCCTCTACACAAAAAAGTAGCTTCGCGAGGAACACCGGCGACATCCAAGATTGATTGAAGCCAGCAAAAAGCTGAAGCAAAAACTCCGGCGACAAGAAGATTTTTCTTGATACTTTTCCCTATTTGGATTTTATATTGTGAAATATTTTGAAGAATTGTCAATAGGGAAAGGCAGATACACCAGATGACGCCAGAGGTAAGAATGGCGCGCAAAAAATTAGGTGAGTCAATGCTATTAACAGTAGCAAAGAATGGGTATGCTAACGAAAAAAGACGAAGAAAATGGGGATAGAGTTTATCCGATTCATGACGAGAAGGGGGGTGAGGTGGCTGGTTAATAGAATATTTGGTTTTAATGACGATTCTAAGGGAATAAACATAGAGGCGAAAATTTTCGGGGAGAGAGAGGATGGTAAAAATTAGGAGCCAGAGTAGCGGGAGGGATAATTCGAAATTGGTAGTAGCTGTGGAAAGAATCGGGATGACGGGATGGTAAGAAAAAAATAAACAGAATGGTAGGCAGAGAAGCATGATTTGCTGGATTTTAGAAAGAGAGGAGGTGACAGAAACTAAGGATTTTGAGTTGGTTGTATTGGTAAGTTTTTTCGTCATCAAGATTACCTTTCTTGATTAGTATGTTTTTGCTGAAATTGTACTTTTGTCGATGAGATGGTCCGTGCGAGATACTCTTCTAATTGTTCCTTAAAATGATGGGTTGAGAATTTTTCAGCAGTTTTAGAAATTTCTAGAGGTGAAAGGAGGGAAGAGTGAGATATATGTTCTTGAGAGACAGTTTTTTTATTATTTCCGTCTTCTAAATTTTCTGTTTCATAATAAAGATAATTAAATTTTTTGATGGCGGCAACAAGGGAATTAACGGATTGATGGTCAAAGAAAACGCCATTCTTTTTATCTAAAATATAGTCCTTGGCGCCACCTTTACTAAAGGCAATGACGGGACAGCCGGCAGCGAGTGCTTCAACTGGGGCAATACCAAAGGGTTCTTCTGACGGAAAAATAAAAGCTTTGGCATTTTTTAGATATTCTTTTAGTTCAGATTGTGGCATAGTAGAGAGTAGAGTAATGAGATCAGGGTGTGTTGCGGCAAGACGTGCGAGATTTTGATGTTCGGGCCCGTCGCCGATAAGAACGAGTGGTTGTTTTTCTTTAATACAAGCTAAGATGGCAAGATCAAGACGTTTCCAGCTTACTTGACGAGAAAAATTAATAAAATAACCATTTTGAGCGGGAGAGATGATAGATTTTACATAGTTTTCCACAGTTACACATTGACGACTGGACGATTTTATATTATGATCAGATTCTGGTTGCGCTTGACTATATGTGCTTTTAATTGTGTGATAATTTTTTTGTTCAATTTGACTTTTATTGTTTTCTATTGTGTCATATGTTTTTTGATTCATTTGATTTTTTTGATTTTGATGTTGTTCTAGTATTTGACAATTCCCTTGTTTGATGTCTTTATATTTTACTACCTCTGAAAATTTCTCTGTGTTGACTGGCGGATAAATGACTTTTGCTTCCCTCTTATAAAATTTTTTGATTTCTGATTTGGCAAATTCCGAGATAGTGATGTAATAATCTGGACGAGCGGCCGCTTCAAGGTCTTTTTTTCTTAACCTTGGTAAAAGAAGCTTGAAAATGGGGCGGACAAGAAAATTGAGTGGTCCAAAACCAGGATCTTTTTGGTATTCTATGGATTTACCCCAATAATATTGGGTGGGAACGTGGCAATAGCAAAAATGGACGCCTGGTTTGGTTTTGACGTATTTAGCATCACAACCTGAAACAGAGATGACAAGGTCGTAGCCAGTAAGATCGAGATGTTTAAAATAAGCTTGGCGAAGCGGGGCAATAAAGCGACGAGTGAAGGCGGGGAAAAAATTTAGATAACCGGTTTTTACTTCGGCATCTTTAAACCAATCGATTCCCTTCGGGCGGTATTGAGAGGTATAAATGGGGGCGGTTGGAAAGATCTGATGAATTTCGCGGAGAACCTGTTCAGCGCCGCCAACGACAGTAAGCCAATCACAGACCATAGCTACTCTAAATTTCTTGTTTTTTGAGAAGGTTTTTAAGTCTTGATCAGATTCACCTTGAGTAGTTTTTGATTGCGATGAAGCAAGAATCATTTTGCTCCCTTACGAATCAAGACGGCTTTTATAGTGCGTAAGATAATCTGCAGATCGAAGAGAATAGACCAGTTTTGGATATAATACAGATCAAGGGCGCGGCGTTCATCAAAGCTAATTGAGCGACGACCAGAAACTTGAGCGAGACCGGTAAGACCGGATTTGACAGTAAGAAGAAGTGAACGATCACCATAATTCCGAAGCTCACCAGGTACGAGTGCTCGTGGACCGACTAATGAAATGTCACCCTTGAGAACATTTATAAGCTGGGGTAATTCGTCGAGTGAGGTGGCGCGAATAAATCTACCAATTTTGGTAATACGAGGATCGTGTTCAAGAAAGTCACCATTTTCACGATATTCCTTGCTTATTTTAGCAGCATTTTTAAGCTTCCCTTCCTGTTCCATTTTCTGAAAAGCAGCTTCGGGACTCATACCACAATATTCAATTTTCATACTACGAAATTTATGAATCTTAACTTTCTGATTAAAACGACTTAGACGGATTTCAGAATAGATAGCATGAGCTTTAGGAGTGGATAATTTAATACAGAGCCAAATGATTAACATAAATGGAGAGGAGATAAGAAGTAAGAAGAAGCCTAAAAAGAGATCCATAAAGCGCTTGGCGACTTTGGCGCTGCCAACCAACGGGGTAGCCTTGACCATAATAACAGGGGTACTACCAATGAGCTCTAATTCGCCCATAGAAGTCGAGAGAGCAGTTTCGGAAGGAGTGAAATAATAATGTAGATGATGATTAATGGATTGGCGATAAACATATTCGGTCTGTTTTTCGTCTGTCTGAAAAATAACATCGGCTTCACAGAATTTAAGAGCTTCCTTTAGTGACGAGTACTGTAATTTCTTACGATACTCCTTAGGGATATATTGATTCCCGGCCACAACGCCAACAACGCGGTAACCTTCTTCTGGAAAGTCCAACATTTGTGATATTAGGCGTAGAGTGGCCTTAGAATTACCGATGATAATAGCACGGAGAGAACCGATGCGCTGTTGTAAAATAAGTCGACGGATAAACTTTAAAAAGAAACGAACGATGGTGAGCGAGAAAAAGCAAATAACCATGGCATAAAAAGCAATAAGGCGAACTGGAAAGAGATCACCCTCTAGGAAAAAATCAAAGCTAATTAAGAACATGACACCGATGACAGAGGCAGCAAAAAGACGAGAAGTTTCTTGCCAGCGAGAGCGGGCGAGAAAGATTTTTTTATTATAAAGTCCAAGGATAGCTAAGATAATCAGCCAGACTGGCACCATAACTGCAACTGAAAAAGTAAACTTAAGCGGGTCGGAGACAAAGTAATAGGGGCGGCTGTCGATTTTAGTACGGATAAGATAAGCAAACAAAAAAGATGCAATGATTGCCAAAGAATCACCAAGCATCAGACAAAAACGGAAGAAAACAACGCTAGAATCTTTTTTCATTTAAAGATATTTTACTCTAGAAATAGGAAAAGGTACAGATGCTTAAAGGATAAGAGTTATTGATATATTCATAATCTTCTTTTTGAAATGATTCAAACAATTAAGATTATTCAACTGTAACCGATTTAGCAAGATTGCGTGGCTGGTCGACATTATTCCCTTTAGCTACAGCCATATGGTAAGCAAATAGTTGATTGAGAAGATTAAAAAGAATTGGGGTAAGAATATTAAAGTTGGTATCAATTTTAATAATAGCCTCAACTGGCAAATCAAAGTCAGTATCAGTAAAGACGATGACATGACCACCACGTGCAAGAACTTCCTGGATACCAGAAAGAGATTTCTGAAAAAGAAACCCTGATTGCAGAATAACAACCTCAAAAAAGCGATCATCAATGAGAGCGATAGGCCCATGCTTCAGTTCACCGGTAGGATAAGCGTTGGCATCAATATAAGAAATTTCCTTAAGTTTTAAGGCTCCTTCAAGTGCAATTGGATAATTAACGTCACGACCAAGATAAATAGCGTGCTCATAGTTTTTATACTGCTCAGCAAGTCTTGTAAGGGCTGGGTTAACAAAATGAAGAATTCGAGAAATTTCATCGGGAAGTTGGGCGATTTCATCGATTACAGGGGCAAGGAGACGAGGATTGACACCTTTAGCCTCGGCAATAGTTAGACCGAACATAAGGAGAGCAGTGACTTGAGAAGTAAAAGCTTTGGTGCTGGCGACAGAAATTTCAGGGCCGGCATGAACATAAGTGCCACCGTCTACCTCACGGGCGATAGTAGAACCAATAGCATTAACGATACCGATAGTTTTAATTCCCTGTCCTTTTATTTCACGAAGACAGGCGAGAGTATCAGCAGTTTCTCCAGACTGGGAAATGATGAGAGCAACTGAATGATCAGGGATATAGGCATGACGATAGCGATATTCAGAAGCAATAACTGGCTCTATTGTGACATCTGGTAAAAACTGCTCTAAGAGATATGCGGCGGTCTGAGCAGCATAATAGGCAGTACCACAACCAACCATAATAAGATGATGGACAGATTTTAATTCTTTTGGGCTAAGATTGGGCCCACCAAGATGAACGGTATGCTCAGACTGATTAACACGACCGCGTAGAGTTTCCTTAAGACTATTTGGTTGCTCCATAATCTCCTTGAGGAGAAAATGATCATAACCACCTTTTTGAATAGCAGAAAGATCAGTAAGAATTTCTTCAACTTGAGCTGAAACTGGTTGTAAGTCAAGGGTTTTTACCTCGATATGATCTTTTGAAACAAGAGCGACTTCACCATCATTAAGATAGATAGCTTTTTTTGTATAGCCAACGAGAGCGGAGGCATCAGAAGCGATGAGGGTTTCTTGTTCACCAACGCCAATAACCAGTGGAGAGCCTGAACGAGCGACCACAAGATGCTTAGGATCAAGCACACTTAAAACTGCAATACCGAAAGTGCCCTTAACCAGCTTGAGAGCTTGGGTAACTGCATCTTCAAGAGGATATTTACCAGCCTGATAAAAACTGTCAATAAGCGCAGCTAAAACCTCAGTATCGGTATCCGACTGAAAGGTATATGTAGTGAGCTGTTTTTTGAGTTCCTGATAATTTTCAATAATGCCATTATGGACAAGAAAAATTGAACCGGCTTGATGAGGATGAGCGTTATTTTCAGTAGGATTACCGTGAGTAGCCCAACGAGTATGCCCAATACCAATAGCATCATGAGTACGATGATCCTTAATCTTGGACTCGAGATTTTTAATCTTACCAACTGCACGTAGCAAAGTCGCTTGATGGGATGGACTTAGGGTAACTATCCCGGCAGAATCATAACCACGATATTCAAGTCGCTTAAGTCCCTGAAGTAAAAATTCCTGTGCATCTTTTTCTCCGACATAACCAACAATTCCACACATAAGTGAACCTCCTTAATGAGGGTATTATAGCACTATGAATTAAGTTGTAGAGAATTAATTTATTTTTTAAGAATAGAAGAGGCAAGATCGAGAGCATTTTTAATAGCAACGTCCATATCCCAATAACGATAAGCGCCGAGACGACCACCGAGAATGATGTTTGGATAACGCTCCTGCAAGAGGTTGAGATATTTTTGGTAAAGAGCTTCAGAATCTGCATTATTAACTGGGTAGTAGGCCTCTTTACCGACTTCATAATCGGCTGGATATTCCTTGCAAAGATAAGATTTTTTGGAAGTTAGAACTTTTGGTTGGTGAATTTGATAATACTTATAATCGTGAGTTCTAGTATATGAAATATCTTTGTCAGCCTCGTTAATTACAGCGTGACCAAGGTCATCATTTGTCCATTCAGCCTCAAAACGAAGACTACGATATGGCAAAACACCCAATTCGTAATTTAAAAGCTCATCAACGGGGCCAGTATAAATCACTTTGATTCCCTCGATTTCTGATTCGACATCTTTAAAACTAGTGTTTAGGCGAACTTCGATATTTTCTGATTGGAGCATATTTTCAACGATTTTAGTATAGCCAGCTTTTGGAATACCTTGATATTTAGCAGAAGCAAAATATCGATTATCATGATCAAAGCGAACTGGGATGCGTTTTAAGATTTCGGCACTGAGATTTTTAGCACTTGTTCCCCATTGTTTTTCAGTGTAATTCTTAATGAAGGCTTGGTAAAGTTTTTCACCAATTAAAGTGATCCCCTTTTCTTCAAAATTCTTAGGCTCTTTGATTTGATATTTTTCAATATCTTTTTTAATTTCTTCAGCAATAAAAGCCTTTGCTTCCTCGGCGGTAAAATTCTTGCCATATAAGAGATTAATGGTATCAAGATTGATTGGCATAGGATAAAGTTTACCTTCATGACGAGTCGGAACGGTGTGGACATAATCGTTAAATTCGGTAAATCTAGTAATGTAATTCCAGACCTCATCACTTTCAGTATGAAAAATGTGTGAACCGTATTGATGAATCTCAATACCGGTTTCTTGATCTGTGTAAGAATAGGCATTACCGGCAAGATGAGGACGACGATCAATGATTAATATTTTCTTGCCAGTAGCAGCGAGGCGCTCAGCAACAGTCGCGCCAAAAAATCCGGCACCGACAATAAGATAATCGTAATTCATATTTTTCCTTTCTTCTTAAAACAGTTTGAGATATGCATCAGCGACGACTTCAGGATTACCTTCTTTAATGATTTTTCCTTGATCAATAAGGATGGCACGATCGCAAAACTGGCGAACATTTTCCATAGAGTGGGTGACGAGAATAACAGTTTGATTTTTATCAAGAGAGGCGAAATACTGATTACATTTTTCTTGAAAAGCGGCGTCACCAACGGCGAGAATTTCGTCAAGAATCAAAATGTCACCATGAGCACGAATGGCAATGGAAAAAGCGAGACGAACCTGCATACCAGAGGAATAATTTTTGAGTTTTTGATCCATGAAGGGGGCGAGTTCAGCAAACTGCACGATATCGTCGAACATCTTATCCATTTCCTCGTTGGAAAAACCAAGCATAGCACCATTCATATAGATATTCTCACGACCGGTGAGTTCGGGGTTGAAGCCAACGCCGAGTTCGATAAATGGGACAAGAGACCCATTAACGGTAATAGAACCAGAGTCAGGAGTATAGATCTTGGAGAGGATTTTTAGAAGTGTAGATTTACCGGAACCATTACGACCGACAATGCCTAGAAATTCACCTTTTTTGACAGTAAAGCTAATATCTTTTAAAACTTCCTGTTTTGTATAACCTTTAATACCTTTGAGTCGATTAAAGATAGCTTGCTTAAGTCCCCATGAGCGTTCAGTAGGGAGTTTAAAACTTTTTGATAAATGATCGACGATAATAATATCTTCTTGATCATCGAAATGTGTCTGGCTAGAAGATTTTTTTGACATAGAAACTGGTTTTGTTGTTTTGGACGATTTCTTCCCTTTTTGTTTTAACATTAGGCTTCCTCCGCAAAATACTTAGATCTTTTTCTAAAATAAATACCACCAAGAAGAATAACGAGAAGAACAACACTAAGTGGAATTAAATAGCATAGACGCTCGGGAAGATAGTTCCAAGTAGTGATGGTTTGATCAGTAATAAGGAAATAACGAACGTCTTGAATCACTTGAGCTATTGGATTTAAGAGAAAAACTTTAGCGGCAAAGGGACTGGCACTTGCAACCATAGTGATGGGATAAATAACTGGTACAGCATAGAAGAGAGCCTGCATAAAGACTTCCCAGATAGAAGAAATGTCACGATATTTAACGTTAATGGCGCCAAGAAAGAAGGAGATGCCAAGCGCAAGGATATAGAGCTCAAGAATAACAAACGGAACAAGTAACCAGCCAAGATTGGGGGTGACACCATTTACGATGGCAAAAATAATAACAACACCAAGATTGATGAGAAAATTAATTAGTGCTGTAACGGTGGCAGAAACAACCAGGATCCATTTTGGGAAACTAATCTTACGGAGAAGATCACCACGAGCAACTATGGCCTGAATACCCTGACTGGTACATTCAGAGAAGAAGCTCCAAAGAACTGTACCGGCAAGGAGATAGACTGGATAGTGTGGAATGTCACCACCCATCTTTAAGATTTTAGCAAAAACAATATATAGAATAGCAAAGAGCATCATGGGGCGTAACACTGCCCAAAGATAACCAAGCACTGAACCTTGATAGCGTAATTTAAAATCAGTTTTAACGAGTTCCTTTAGGAGGATACGATTTTTGCGACTACCGAGATTAGGTATTTTCATATCTTAAATTATACCATAGAGAACTTAGACAAAAAATATTTTCCTAATGATACAATAGACATATGAAGTTACCATTAATTTCAATTATAGTTCCGGTCTATAATACTGGCGAGACAGTAGTTAAATTACTAAATCAACTGATGCAAGATAGTTACGAAAATTTAGAAATTATTTGCGTGGATGACGGCTCAAAAGATGATAGCTTTTCCCTCTTGTCGGAGTTTTGCCGACAACAGAAACTAAAAGGATCTAACAAAAAAATTATGTTATTGCAGCAAGAAAACGCGGGACCAGCAGCAGCAAGAAATACTGGACTAGAAAAAATGCATGGGGAGCTGGTAGCCTTTATTGATTCTGATGATGCAGTGTCAAAAAATTATTTGAGTGAGATGTGCAAACTACTACTTAAAGAAAAGGTAGCAGTGGTAACATCGGGTTTTTTATATAAGAGAATCCATCAAAAAACCAAAAAAGAGATGTTCACCGAGAAAATTCCCGAACGAGAAAAGGGGGAAGACTTTAAGACTTATATACTAAAGAATTTAGCAAAAGATGGCAGGCTTTATGCTTCAGTAAATAAGATGTTCCGAACAGATGTAATCTTGAAACATGAACTAAAATTTCCGACGGGATGGGATTTTGCGGAAGATACAAATTTTGTTTTGCAATATCTGAAATGTGCGGAAAAAGATGGGTTTGATCAATTGAAATTTTTAGCAAAACCTTATTATATTTATCATTACGGAACAGAGACTAGCACGGTGGCAAGCTCTTCTCTACCCTGGAAAAATTGGCAGAAGAGTTTTAATTTTTTATTGAAATGGATTGGTAAGAATCCAACCAAAGAACAAAGGTACTGGCTGATGCGAGTGATGATACGCTGGCGAATTTCCCATGCATTGGCAGTAGCAAGAAGTAATCAAAAAATAACAGAAAAATGGAAATACTTAAATCCACTGGTTTTACCATTTGCCAGCTTAGCAGCAAAGATTAGAAAATAACCTTGATTTATTTCTGATTATTGAGGAAGTTAATTGTATCACGCATAGCGTCAGCGACAGTAAGTTCGGTTTGCCAACCTAGTTCGCGTTTGGCTTTTGAAGGATCGGCATAAATTTCAGCAAGGTCACCTGGACGACGATCGGTAATTTGGTGTGGAAGTGGCTTACCGCTGGCATCCTCGAAGGCTTTAATAATTTCAAGAACGGAAGAACCTCGACCAGAACCTAGATTGTAAACCTTAGTGCCAGGGGTGGCGGTGGCCTTTAGAGCTGCAAGATGACCTTTAGCAAGATCGACAACATGAATGTAGTCACGGATACAAGTACCATCTGGAGTGTCATAATCGTTACCATAAACCTGTAATTCTTTAATTTTGCCTTCGGCTACGCGCATGACGACAGGCATAAGGTTGTTTGGAATACCATTTGGATCTTCACCGAGAAGACCGGAAGCATGAGCGCCGACTGGGTTAAAGTAGCGTAAAATCACTACGGAAAGTTCGGGACGAGCAGTTGCTTCAGATTCGAGAATTTTCTCAATGACATGTTTAGTTTCACCATATGGGTTGGTGATGCCAACACCAGTGGTCATAGATTCATCAAGCTTGCCAGAGTTGAGACTGCCATAGACAGTAGCGGAAGATGAGAAAATAATTTTGTTAACCTGAAACTCAGCCATACATTTCAAGAGATTGAGAGTACCAGTAACATTATTTTCATAGTAGCGAAGCGGTTGTTCAATAGATTCGGCCACAGCCTTAAGTCCAGCGAAATGAATCACAGTATCAAAATGAGTACTAGAGAAAAGTTCGCGCATTTTCTGATAATCAAGCAAATCAACCTGATGGAAGACTGGGGTTTTACCAGTGATTTGATTAATTTTATCGAGAACAGTAATTTTACTATTAAATAGGTTGTCAAGGATTTCAATTTCATGTCCTTGATTTTGTAATTCGACGACGGTATGAGAGCCAATATAGCCAGTGCCGCCAGTGACGAGAATTTTCATATTCTTAGCTCCTTTTTATAGCTTTTATCCTATTATAACTTTTTTGTGGTGATTTTGCGAAAAATTTGATAGAGAAAACCCAGAGGAGAGATAAGAAGTTTGATATAAAAACGGAGCTTTGCGGTGAGAAAAGTATTCTCAGATTTGCCGTCTAAGAGATCGTGAACTTTTTGACGATAAATACTAAAATATTTTCGATCAATGTGATGAGTAATGGAATTATCAATAAAGGCAAAATAAGCCAAAAGAAGAGAAATTTCAGCAGCATATTTTAGATCGGGAGTTTTAAAATATTTTTGAGCTTCTATAGCCATTTGCTCTTTAACCTGAAGACGTTTTAAAGTTTTCTCAGTAGAAGAAAAATCTTTAGTGATACGAGAATTTTTTCGTTGATAAAAATAAAGTATATCCTCAAGATACTGCACATTCTTTGCAACGGAATAGAGTTTATAGGTAGTAAGATTGTCTTCGTGAATTTGGCCAACTGGATATAGAATATCGTAATCGGTGAACAGAGATTTTTTATAAAGTTTATTCCAGGCAAGCACATCAAAGTCACGTTGATTGAGTAGAAGATTTTTAGTGGCTTGGAAGCCAGTGAGGAGCTGAGGTTTAAGGGGATAGCTAGCTTGACGATCTTGATAAATTTCTTGATAACCACAAACCGAAATATCAATAGTAGGATCTTGAAGAAGAGGAGCGACGAGCTTTTCAAGATAGTTTTTAGCGACATAATCATCACTATCGACAAAACAAACGAACTTGCCGTGAGACAATTTGAGACCTTGGTTGCGGGCGGCCGAAACACCGGCGTTTGGCTGATGATGAATTTTTAAACGAGAATTGGCCGAATATTGGTTGAGAACTTTAGAGGTTTGATCGGTGGAGCCATCATCGATAACGACGATTTCAAAATCCTGAAAGGTTTGAGCGAGGAGAGAGTCGAGACAGGCCTTAATATATTTTTCGTTATTGTAGGTCGTAACAATAACAGAGATTAATGGATTTTTAGACATGATTTCCTCCTTCAATGATTGGGATTAGCTGTTCTTTTATGGTTTTTGAAAAATCAAATTCTTTGAGGTATTTTTTTCTTGAAGCTTGACTAAAAGATTTAATTAATTCTGGGTTTAATAAAAGCTTACGAAATACTTCTATTAAAGATCGAGTGTCTCTTGCGGGAACTAGAAAACCATTTTTTTCGTGCTGAACAATCTCCGGATTACCGTCGATATTAGTGACAACAATAGGTTTTCCAAGCATAGTAGCATCAATGAGCGAGAGGCTGAGTCCTTCAATATGTGAAGCCAAAACAAATATTTCGTTAGAAGCAATTTTCTCAAGAGGCTGATTGGTGAAGCCATGATAGACAATCTGAGCAGTTTGATGATTCTTACAATAATGTGCTAGCGAGCCAGTGCCATAAATATGAAGAGTGGCAGATGGGAATTCTGGAGCAATTTGCGAAAAAGCGGATATAAGTTCCTTGATTCCCTTATATTCTTCGAGGCGACCAAGATAAATAAATGACTGCGGAGTAATAGCGTGGTTTTGATACTCTTTGAAAGAGTCGATGGCACCATTTTTAATGGTAATAAGATTTGAAAAAAACCGAAAAGGAGTTTTTTCTATAAGTTTTTCAAAAAAATATCGTTCAAAATCTGAAATAAAAATAATACGATTAACTCGATTGGCAAGTTTAAGGATTTTTTTACCGATTAAATTCTTATATTTTTGTTCAACATTTTGTAAAACCCAACTGCGAAAATCCATGTGATCAATCCATAGAACTTGGATCTTGAGTTTATTAGCAGCGAGAGTGGCAGCAATCCAATCATCGCGAGACTGAATAATAATGGATTGTGGCTTAAATTGCTTAAATTGATACAAATACCAAAAATAAAGGTAGCACTGCCAGAGTATATAAAGGGGTAGTAGAAAATTCTTAAGACCACTCCAATTCTGAAATTTCAAGAAAGGGGCTTTTTGACTATCGATCTTGGCTTTTTGGCTATTTGCAAGTAACTCGGAGGAGGAAGTAAAGATAATGGGGTGATAATGATTATCTGTTAGGGTTTTTGATAGAGTAAGCTGGTAGGTTTCGCCACCGCCATAGTTTTTAGGAAAAGTGTTACGGATTAGAATGATTTTTGGCGAAGTGGATGACCTTTTAATGGTTTTTCTCATAGCTTAATTATAACATTAGATACACTATGCTATAATACAAGCTAATATGAAGAGGTATGATTTAACGGTTGCGATAACTGCGCATAATGAAGGGCTAGTTGCGCACAAAACAATGCGGAGCATTCTGGAAGCAACAAAGAGGCTTGAAGAAAAAAATATTAGTTTTGAAATATTGGTGCACATTGACAATGGCAACCAAGAAACATTGGATTATTTTGATGTTTATAAAAATAATAGTAATATATTGATATTCAAAAATAAATTTGGAGATCTTGGCTCTTCTAGAAATTTCCTAGTACAAAAAGCGTCTGGAGAGTATATCTCTTTCTTGGATGCTGATGATTTGGTTTCCGATAACTGGCTACTTGTAGCATACCAAACTATAAAGGAGTCTCCATTTGAAATAGTTGTTCATCCGGAAGCAGTTTTGAACTTTGGACTAAATGTACCTAGTGTTTTAACGATTCAAAAAGACTCAAGAGATAAAAATAATGACACTGTAATAATGATTGGCGAAAATAGATGGTGCTCTGTTGTTATGGGAAAAAAAGAGACATTTTTGCGTGTACCATACCATAAGCTTGGAGATGGATATGGATACGAGGATTATATCTTTAACGCAGAAACTCTCAAGCTAAAAATTAGCCACAAGATCGCAAAAGAAACCGTCTTATTCTATAGAAGGTCAGGTTCTTCAATGTTATCAACTAATAATTTGAATAGCTTCATTATTCCCCATGTGGGGCTTTTTGATATAGAAAGCCTCCAGGCAGCATTCCCGAAAAATACTAAGTCAGATATAAAAACCCCATTAAAAACACGAGGATATGCGCTGTATAAAAAAATAAGAAATAATAACTTTCTAAATTTTTTTATTACACCACCAGCAAAATTGACACTTAAATTACTTGGTAAATACGAAAAACTGAATACAATCAATTCCCTACCAGATTTCTTATATGAGCATTGGATTAAGATCAATCAAATTGATACACAGTTATACCCATATAAGGATTTGATAAAAAATACTTCTATATATAAACCAGAGATGCATATTGCGATTGGTAAAACTTTTATTGATATCACGTCTAGGATTAAAAATTATAATCCTAACTACATATTTATTGTTCCGTGGATAGTAAGAGGTGGTGGAGATAAGGTGCTTTTAAATACAATAAAGACCTTAAAAGAGATTCATCCAACTTGGACATTTTCGGTAATTAGTACATTACCATCAGACAATATTTGGGCAAAAAAACTTCCAGAATATGTGGACTTTATTGATTTTGGAAATTCGAAGAACAGCCTAACTGATTATGAATCTGATATTCTTTTTTCAAGACTAATTACTCAGCTTAATTGTAAAAATTTACATATAATAAACTCTGAATTTGCCTATTTGTGGGCGATAAGACATAAAATATTATTACAAAAAAAATATAATCTTACTGCATCCGTTTTTAATACTGTATTTATTGAAGGAAGTAAAAATCGAGGGCGTTTTACTTATGTTAATCCATATATATTTATGCTACGTGATACATTAAAGAAAGTTTACACGGATAACCAAACCGTTGTTGATGAATGTATTGATGAACATGCACTAAATCCGGTTTTGTTCAAAGTCCATTACCAGCCAATTGAGGAGCAGATCATTCAACCAAAGATTAATAATGAGGATAAGTTAAGAATCTTATGGGCTGGCAGAATTACTTCTGTAAAATTACCAAATATCCTAAAAAGTATTGGAGAAAATCTATCTAAAAAAGATTTTTCGATTGATATTTATGGTGAATTCTCACGTGACATTAAACATGATTATTTTGATAACGTTGAGACAATCATATATCGTGGGACATTTGATGGCTTTAACAACATACCAACGAATAAGTATGACATTCTCTTGTATACTAGCGAAGCAGATGGTGTCCCTAATATTATTCTAGAAGCAACAGCTGCTGGACTACCAGTAATCGCAAGTAATGACGGCGGAGTGCACGAATTTATTAAAGATCAAAAAACTGGAATTTTGATTGACGATCCTTGTGACGTCAAAAAATACGTGGAGTCATTAAATAAAATCCAGAAGAATAAGACTGTTTTGATTGACTACGTGAGAAATGCCCAAGAATTATTAAAAAAGCGCCATTCTTTCAATTCATTTGTCAAAGAGATAAAAAATGATTTTAAGGGAATATAAGGAGATTTATGTTAAAAATTAAAGAGTTTTTACAAAAAAATAAACATGAATTGCGATGTTTAATAAAAATTTTTCTTTTAGTTTTTATCTTTAATATTGTACTTTTATTTTGTGTAAATACTTTATCCAACGGAATGGTTAACGACACTATATATAATGCCGATTCTATGCGAGCTTTTGACGATCTAACAAACTTCCGCGGCAACCATTACCGAACGAGAGTTCATCCACTATTTGTAATTTTTACCCAACCTTTCGTACAAATCTTAAAATTTTTGCTAAGCTCACCAAATGCAACTATCATATTTCAAGCCTTTATAGGTGCATTGTGTGTAATTCTGCTTTATCTTAATTTAAAAAAGCTAAATACAAACAAGTTTAATTTAAATTTAGTACTTGCACTCTTTGTATTATCTTTTTCACAAGTAGTATTTATTTCAATATTTGAGACCTATATCTATGCTGAGTTCGGTTTATTATTAATGTGGCTTGTTGGACAATATCTAATTGATAAAAAATTAAACTATATAGATATATTATTGTTAATTGGACTTGGGGTAATTGCAATAAGTATCACTATTACAAACTATTTTCAGTTTATTATTTTACTTAGTTTTATAACAATTTTTAATAAAAATCTAAAACATAGAATTCTAGTTTTCTTTTCTGTTATTTTTCTGTCATCGTCTGTAGCTGTAATGATCGCCTGTTTGCAGAATGTTATTTGGCCATCTGCTAATAACTTTTTCACCGCCTCTATTGATGGTTTTATCCTTCATAAAAATTCTGAGGAATTCCTATATATTGATAAAACATTCTCAATTAGAAATGTTCTAATGCAGATAAAGGCTAGTACAGTTTTTCAGTTTAGTTTATTGGGTGATTTTAACTCTACGCAGTTCAACTTTTATAGCAATATTATAATTAATACCATTGCGTGCCTTTTATTTGGAGGACTGATTGCGGTTAACGCTATTTTCATTCTGCAAAATAGAAAACGAATTTTGAAACATAAATTCTATTTAAGCATACTTTTAGCTTACTTATTTAATTTTATACTTCATATTTTCTATGGACCTAGCGAGAGTTTCTTATATACATTAAATTACATCTATTTACCATTAATTATGATTTTCTATATTGTGAATAACATAGAAAAGACTCATATGAATTTGATAAAAAAGTGTAAGTATCCAATCTATACACTTATTGCAATTATTTTAATTGCACAGATTATTGGCGTAATACGATATCTGGTTTCAATATTTATGATTTTTGGTTTTAATCATGTAATACCAAAGAAATTGTTCGTTATAGCTGTAATGGCAGTAATATTATTAATTTTTGTATGCGTAAAAAAGAAAATATTTGCAATAATTGGAGCATTAGTTTTTACACTCCTTGCAATATTGGGAGTAAAAGCAATTAATACTTCTTTGAGCTCAAGACCCATCCGAAATGAGGAAATGCTAATTGCAGCAAAATCTGATTATAAAAATTTCTTAAATTCCAAAAAGAATATTGAACTGATTTCCAGTCTGGCTAATTACTATTATGAATTGAACATCAATCTAAATCGTGAGCATTTTTATCTTGGTAAATTCGAAAAAACTAATAAACAGTATTCAAACTTTTTCTATTTTGGAATGGTAGATCGTGATAAGCTTCTATATAAAGATGGAAAAATAATTGATGTAAGATCTAAAAAAATTATTAGAGAACTTCCCCATAAATATGAAGTTATTATTCCAAATGAATATACGGTATTATTAGCTGATGAAAAAAATAATATTACAAGAATTTACGAAGATGAAAATGGTGTATTTTTAGAAAATAATGAAAAAACTGAAACCTTAACAAAAGGTAAACAAAAGTTTAATCTTCCAAGATTTGAAGGTAGAAAATATGCTAATATACTTAGGGTGTTGAATCAGGAAATCTTATTTAATTTTGATGGGATACTTTTAAAACCAAATATTATTAGTTATAAGAATAGTAATAACGTTTGGTATAGAGATACTATGTTAGCAACGATGGTTTTAGAAAATACCAATAATACTCATTTACTAGAACCTTGGATAAAAACTATTACTGGAATATATGACTGTCAGCGTTCATTAATAAATAATGATCATAGCTGTGGAATTAAAGAGGCTGATAATCCTGGCGAATTACTCTATATGCTTGGAGCTATTAAAAATAATCGTTCTGATTTAATAAATAAAATCATCGAAGAAGTAAAGAAAAAGGCTAAAAATGGACTATTCACAGGGATTGTTGACGGTGAGGAAATGAGTTTTTATCCTACAAGCCTATTACTATTTGGAGCAAAGAAAAATAATATTGACCTAAGCAGATACCTAAAAACTCCAAAGACACCGGACCATTATGCGAGTCTGACGTGGTGGGATAAGGACACACCAAGACAAAATTTGCCAGTAATTGAATCTAGACTATTTTCATATCTTGAGTGGGCATCAACACATTATAAAAATGGCAATTATGGTAAAGTTAACATACTCGATGAGTACTACCCGTTATCTTATGAAGCTGGTCTAAATCAAGCTATTGCAGATGACCAAAAATTTGTGTCAGAACATTATAGCGTTCTTGAAGGACCTATATTAACGCATGTCTGGCATGCATCAGAAATGTTTTTACTCTTGATGGAGTTGAACTAGTTATTATTCATCTTATGAAAATACTGCTAATGTATTAGCAGTATTTTATTTATTTCCAGTCACTAATTTGATTCTTTTTAACAAAATATGCCGACTTCGCAAGTTTTTTAAGTGGTGTATCACTTTTACTATCAGAATAGAATTGGTCGATTCTTGGGTCTTTGCAAAATTCATATAGACGCTTTACCTTCTCTTCACCACGACAGTTTTCACCAGAAATCTTCCCCGTTTGAAAATCCATCTTAGTACCAAGTAATTCAATCTTTAAACGATCTGTAATTCCTTTTAAAATAAATTCAGGTGAAGCAGAAATAATGAGATCATTAGACTTTTTTTGATTGAGATACCATTTTTTTATTTTATATTGGTGAGCATCCCAAAAACCATTCAAATCTAGAGAATGTACTGATTTTAAAAAACTAAAGAAGCGTTCTTTGAATTGTTTACGGCTGATTAGTTTGCTCTTAAATAAAATGGCAGAAAAAACTTGATATGGTAAATAAAAGACTAAGAGAGGCTGTCTCTTAACAGAGTATTTCCAAAAGTCTAGTGAAGCGTCACCATCATAAATTGTTTTATCAAAATCATATACGTTCATATTAAAGCCTAATAATTACCATGAGATAACTAACAAAAATGAGGCCCATAACAGCAAGGTATTTATTCTTCATAATCACATCAGCCGGATCACCATATTTATCTTTTTCGGCAATATAGATATAAGTAATCATGAGAATAATAAGAAGAGGAACACTAAGCAAATATAGATCACGATGTTCAGTGTTTGCATTAACACACCATTCTGTATAAAATACGATAATTAACATGAGAAACATATTCATGATGGATTTCAGAAATTCGGCGTTATACTTTTTCAAGACTGCACGTGTTTGACTACCGGTTTTAGTAATTTCGTTATAACGTTTTGAGATACCGAGATAAAATGCCCCCGACATAACAACAAGATAAAGTAAGGCAGAAATAGCAATATTAGTTAAGCTACTACCGAGAAAGAGACGAATAAGAAAACCGGAAGCAAGAATAGTAATATCAATAATTGGTAAATTTTTTAGACCAAGCGAATAGAAAAGATTGAGCAAAAAATATGTCATGATAAGGGCAATTGAGATTCCGGAAAATCGAAATGCTATTGCAATAGTAATGGCAAGGATAAGCAAAACAGTAAGAGTAATCCAAGCTTCTTTCCTCGTGACGGCACCACTAGCTAGAGGTCGATATTTTTTTACCGGATGTAAACAGTCTTTTTCAATATCTTTATAATCATTGATAATATAAATCGAGGATGCAACTAAACAAAAAACAAAAAAACCAGCTATACTACTACGAAAATCTTGGAGAGTAAGATTTCTCAAACCAAAAATCAACGGTAAAAAGATGAGGAGATTTTTGATGGAATGCTTTGGTCGTAAGAGTTTTATGATGTTTTTGATTTTTTGCATATAATTACCTATTTATGACTAAAGATTTGATAGATATTTTCTGCAAGAATTTCAGATACGTCAATAGTGTCAACCTTGGTTAATTCTGACTTAATGGGAAGAGTATTAGTGACGACAATTTTATCAATATCCTCTTTACCAAGATTCTCATAAGCACTACCACTGAAGACTGGATGGGTCGCCATAACGCTAACTTGCTTAGCGCCCTTCTCTTTAAGAGAGGTAGCCGCATGACAAATGGTTCCAGCGGTGTCGATCATATCGTCAATAATAATAATATTTTTACCTTTGGGGTCGCCAATAATGTTCATGACTTTACTTTTATTTTTGACATAGCGATTTTTATCAATAATAATGACGTCATTACAGTGCACAAGGTCGGCAATCTTACGGGCGCGTTTGACACCACCTGCATCTGGCGAGGCGATGGCGAAAGAGTTTTTCTCATAGTTTTTCTCAATATAATCGGCAAATTGTTTTTCGAGAGTGATATTTTCTATAGTCATATCAAAGAAACCTTGGGTCTGTGCGGAATGAAGATCGATAGTAATGACGTGATTAACAGCAACAGAATGTAGGATATCGGCAATAACTTTTGAACTAATTGGAGTGTTTGGTTCTGCCATACGATCTTGGCGAGCATAACCAAAATATGGAATAACAAGATTAATACTTTTTGCAAAACCACGTCTGGCAGCATCTGTTAGAAGCAGAACTGGAAAAAGATGCTGATCAATAGGTGGATTGGTAGATTGAATAATAAAGACATCTTTCCCCCTAATGTCATCAAGAATTTGGACATGAACTTCACCATCGCTAAAGGTATCGGATGTACGATTTGCTAATTCTAGACCGAGGTGATCTGCAATTTTTTGCGAAAGCGAGTGATCGGTTCCGGATATTAAAACACAGTTTTTTAAGCAAGTTTTATCTACCTTCATCATGTCTTTATTATAGCATGCGATGAAAAAATATAAAGAAATAGCGAAGATCTAGAGAATACGTTGAAGAATCCAGAATTGAGCCCTATTATCTTCCCCCCATCTTCCCCAAAGCTGTACTCGATTTTCATCAATAGCAAGTGAGGCATTAACGTCCATAACATAAATAGGATTACAACTATTTTTAAATACAAACCCAGTACCGTTTTGAATAGCTTTCCACTTTTGGCTACAAGAATTAGAGTCTGCGGGCAAGAGGAATAATTGCTCTCCATTTTGCACCTTGTTTAAGTTAACGCTTATGGCTTTATTTGATAATTTACTAATGATCTGATATTCATTATTGCCAAGATGCTTAAATTGCCATTGCTGCGCAGCGTTATTCTCTCGCCATTTATGAAAGAGTTGTACTTTAGCATAGTCTTCAGTATTACCTTTCGCGACATCAAGGAATTGATTATTGTTTAGTGCAGTGGTGATATTATAAATACCATCTTGAATTAGTTGAGTTTCTTTATTAGGATTAACTTTTTCAATTACCCATGCTTGAGCTTTGTTGTTATTCTTTTTATTAATTTGCACCGGTGATTCATCTACTGGGTTCTCATCCTTAACGTTAATTGAATGATTTACATCACAAGAAGAAATAAATCTAAACTCGCCTGTTTCTTTCTTTTGTATATTCCAACGTTGAGAACAATCATCAAGATTTTCGTTCTCGAGTTTTATTTGTGGATTAGTCTCTATAGAATTTACATCAAATGAAAGATTCTTACCGGAAAGCTTACTTTTTATTTTATATATCTCATCACCGATGCTCTCTATATTCCATTTTTGAGCGATATTATTATTAGACCATTTAGAGTAAAGTTGCACTAATGCGCCACTATCTTTATTTCCTTCGCGAACATCAAGGTATTTAGTTTTGTCAAGCAATGTTTTTATAGTATATTCACCGTTATCAATAGAACCGTCTTGACTGGAATTCTGATCTGGTTTATTGAGCGGTTTCAACTCTTCTTTTTTAATTTGTGTTGAATTCCCAAACCACTGATTAAAAGTGACATAAAAATTACGATTACCATAAGCACCACAGTAAGCAGTGCCTGGGTAGTTGGCGAGAGAGCCAACGTTTGGCTGATATGGAGTATAGCGATAGAGAGCGGAAGTGGCGCGGTTTTCGATATTAACTACAGAACCACCACAGTTTGGATCTGGATTATATTGAACATAATTTCTACCTACTGGGTAATTAGTCCAACCTCCATTCAAGACTGATCGAAATAAAGACGCAGCATTTCGAACTTGGTTTCGGAATCCATAATACTTTGAGTCGCATTCCGCAGTGTCAGGACAACCAAAGCCGGTAGCGCTACGGTATTGGATATGATTTGGCCAGGTATCGGTAATGAGACCTTGTTCTTTTTCGAGAAGAACGATCAGAACTTGTGAGTTGATTTGAAAATCTCTGGCTGCTTCAAAAATAATTTGGGCGGCAGTTTGTTTTTGACCATTGTACTCAAAAGTTTCCTCAGAAAGACAGATGAACCGACCGTTTTCAACGTGATATCTGAGATTTGGATAAGACCTAGCTTTAGCAATATTAGTATCACGACAAGCGTTTTTACTAGTTAAGAAACGCTGGATTTCTTCAACCGACATAGCATTATAATTTGCCATAACACCATCGGAAATAATATTACCGGGGTTAAAACTAGAAAAATCATAGGCATGGATTTGCTTAAGATTTTTAGTGACAAGAAAAGCCAATGAGGAAATCATGAAAAAAGCAAAGACACAGAGTAAAATGTGCTTAATTTTGAGATTTTTGACTTTACCTTGAACGAAATTCATCATTTAGATAGTTATACTTCCTTTTATATTACCGTTTTGATGAGCAGTTTTGATATCAATATCGATTTGATAGTCGCCAACTGGGATTTCAGAGAGTGGAATGTCGAAACCTTGACAGGTGGCGGAGGATGGATTATCGATAGTAGTAGCGGTGCGCTCGATTTTTTGACCATTAGTAGAGGTAAGCGTAAGAGTACAAGTACCGGTTTCTTTAAGAAGCTGATTAATAGTAATACGAATAGTTAGATTATTACCGTCTTTACCAGAATAGGTAATAAAGCCGGTAAGTTTAGTGGTCGGGTTGGTATCGGTATTTTCATATTGTTTTGGAGTCTGATGAGTTTTGCCAGCTTCAAGATCTTCCTTTTCTTCGGTTTTTGACTTTGAGTCGTTTGAGTTAGGATTTTTTTCGGCTTGGAAATGCTCGGCCTGTACTTCAGTACTTTGCTTTGATTGTTTAACCTCACGTGGTTGCAAGAGAAGAAAATAAACAGCTGTAGTAATAATAGCGAGTACAAAAATCACCAAAAACCAAATGATTGCAGGGCGTTTAGAATGGCGACGTTTGTTTTTAGGAGATCTTGGCATAATGTTGTTTCTGTTTATATTGTTTATGTCTATATTTTAACACATTTTGAGAAGTTTAACCGTTAAATTTTAAAGAGACCATTATGTTTTTTGTGATCATAGATCTCGACCGGGATACCTTTAGCTTTAATTCTCTGCTCGACTAGTTCTTTGATTTTTTGATCATTAGTGTTGAGTTTCTCGGAAAGTTTTTGACTAAGTTTTTCTATACTTTCTTTCGTCTTTTTATCTAATGAATTTTTAGAAATTGTAGAGACGAGAGCATCTTTAGAACTGACTTTTTGATCAAAACGACTTTGATGACGGGACTGAATAATTTTATATAGAAGTTGACGATAGTTCTTACTGAGACCAAACTCCTTCGACCAAGCATCCAACTCATCTAAAGATTGTTTGGCATCATAAGAATAATTAAAAATATCAATAAATTTACGATTGTCTTTGGACTCAGAATAAAGTCGATCAATGAGTTTAGTGGGGAGATGTAAAAGTTTTTCAAGTTCAGAATGATTACTCAATGTATTTAGATCAAAATTAGTATCTGTGAAATGATCTTCTAAATACGCTTGCACGAGGAAGACGGCTGAATTTAGATAATCGGCGATAAGTTTTGAATTGTCAAATTTATATCTGCCGGAGGTGTTTGGAATAGCATAGAGATTAGCTACCGTAAAATATCGGTCAAAAAAACCAGATTGTTTTTGGTTGCGATAAGATTGCATACAAACAACGCAACCTGGGTCGACTATATTGATAGCAATTTTCTCTGATTCTGGAACCGTACGGTTCCGATAAAAATCAAAGAGTCTTTTGGTTTGATCCTGATTATCATCATTAGTGATTTTTATAAGAGGAATACTGGAGGTAAGAATATACTCTTTTTCTTGCCAGGTCTTGAGACGATCAGGAATAGCCGAAAAAATTTCACCCCATTCAGAAAAACCACGACCAATTTTACCAGCTAGATCAGTTGGCTCGGATTGGTCAATAGTACAAGACTGAGCACCGAGACCACATTGGCTAGGCTCTGAAACATTACAAGTACCAAAAACCCAAAGTGCAAGAAGAGACTTAATTGCAATAATAAAAGACCAGACCGTAATAAAAACGATTAGTACAGAAATAGTTTCAATAAAAATGCTGGCAGGTTTTAATAGTTTAGGATGTTTTAAAACTAAACGTCTTAAGAGAGTATTTTTAACATCGTCTTTGAAGTTGGTATCACATTTTTGCAAGCGAACTTTCTTAAAAACACAATGCCAAGCTTTCTTAAAAACTGCCCAATATTTTTGACCCAATTGTTTATTAAAAAGACTTAAAAAGCCAACAAAAACAGAAATGAGACTTAAAATAATAAATGCTGCAATACAAACCATTACTTCCCTTCTAGCCAGTTGGCTCGATACTATTATTTTATACTAATTACTGGCGATTTTAAAATTTCTTGAGAATACTGATAAGACGATCTATTTCACCTTCGGTAGTTTGATAACCCAAAGAGAGACGTACGAGCGGAGGAAGCTTGAGTTTATGATCTAAGTAATAATGAACGCAGAAATAGCCTGAGCGCACCATGATGCCCTGATCGCTTAAAGCTTCAGCTAGAAGATGACTATCTATTTGGTCGAGATAAAAAGTAAGGACGGTGGAAGCTTGATGATTAAGACAATGAATTTTTGGATTAGTAGATAAAAATTGAAAAATCTTTTCGGAACAATACGTAAGGCGATCTTTGGCAGATTGGGGGAGTTGTTCGAGCCAAGAAATTGACTCATTTAAGGCAATAATTTCACCCCAAGATTGTAAACCTGGCTCAAAGATAGTATGGGCCTTATCTTGACGAGCAAAAGATGGAAGATAGGTATTTTTATCAACATCATCAACCATACCACCACCTAAAAATGTAACATTGAGGTAGTCGAGAAGACTTTTACGTACAATCATTACGCCGAGAGATGGAGCATAGATTTTATGACCAGAAAAACAGATGGCATCAGCCTCGGTTTGTTCAAGAATATAAGAATGGTGAGCCATTACCTGAGCGGCATCGAGAATAATAAATCCCTGTTTTTGGTGGACATAATCGATAACCTCTTGAAGATTTTGAAGGATACGACCATCAACATTACTCATAACATTAACAACGACTAAGGAATTGTCGGGAATTTCGGAGATAGAGAGACTACCGTCCTGTTCGCGAGGAAGTACGATTCTTTCTATTTTAGTATTGGTTGAAAATTGCAGAGTGGAAAGAAAAACAGAGTTATGTTCAATTTCAGAAGTAATAATTGTTTTGACTTCCGCTTTTTTGGGATTGAATTGAGAAAGTAAAAGATTTAAACCATAGGTAGTATTCAGAGTAAAACTAACAAAATAATCTTTCTTTTTAAGTTTGAGAAATTTCAAAAGATGTTCACGAGTGGTCTCAATCTTTTGATCAGTGATTCTTCCCCACTGATATTTAACACGCTCTCCACAAGAATTATGTTTTTGGTAATATTCAATTAGACTATCAATGACCGGTTGTGGTCGAAGTGACTGGCAGGCGCTATCAAAATAAATCTCGTTATTCTTGAGATATTCAAAGCCAGGCGTACGTATATTTAAGACTGATTGGTCTGTATCTATGGATTTTTGATCAACTGTTTTTCGAAAATTAAATAACCCCATGAACCTCCTTTTTTACATTTTAACATAGTCTTAGTTTTGCATAAGTTTTCCACAATCACACATTGTATTTTATATGATTTTATTATGTAACTTTTTACGCTTGTTCGGTTTTAATTATTCGCAGATTAGTAGTTTTGTCCACAAGTCTTTTACATCAGCGATTTTTATTGTTCGGTTTTGATTACTGTTTGGTTTTAGACTGTTCGGTTTAACAGGTTATTTTGAATCAAAATGATTAGTTTAGAATAACTAGTTTATAAATGATGATTTTTATATTACGACTCAAGATCAAGACCGAGGATTTGAGCGGCTTCAAGTAAGACTTGACGATCTGGATCGGAAGCAAATTCAAGACGTTGTTTGAATAAGGCAGTGGTTTCAGGAAATGTAAGATCGACAATCTCAAGAGAGCGAGCAGAACCAGCATTTCGTTTTAAAAAACCCAGCTGCACAAGATTATCTATATGCTCAGCAACTGAGGCAACAGAGCGAAGTCCTAGACCTGCAGCAATTTCTCGGTAAGACGGTGAATAATCATGATTATTCTGGAAATCTTCCAGAAAGTCCATTAAACGCTTTTGCTTTTTCGTTAATTTTAGTGCCATATTTGTTATAATTATATAGTAGATGGAGATTTTGTGGTAAAAATGAGTAATTCATATATTGATGGACTGGTTTCACCTTCAAGAAGTAAAAAATCAGCAAGACAAGTGCGCCCCAGAGCGGGCCTAGAAGTAAGTGAGGCTCATGCCACAAAACAACACTTAGAACAACAAAGAATCTTACGCGCTGAAAGACTAAGAAAGCAAAATATTCGCGCCAAGAATATGTCGATGGCGCAAAGTGATGACCCACTAGTTGACCAAGCAGAAATTCGTCGGAGAAAAAATGAAGAAGTTGATAGAGCTAGCCGTGTCGCAGATTGGGACTTTTCCGATGGCGAACTGAGAGAAACTAACGGAGAGTCTGATACCGGAGAATACGATGAGGATCAAGATCATTCTGTACTTAATTTAGGATCGAATAATAGCCGTGGGAGATTGGGTGATATCGATAGTACTAGACGTGATAGACAATTACAACGAGAAAAATCCTTTGGTCTATTCAAGAAAAAGATGCCAAAAACCTCAAAAAAAGACTATGATGCATTTTTAGAAGATTCTGTGGCTCTAGGAACAGATAACTTATTTGGTGATAAAGTTTCTAATACAAATAATCCTGAACCTAAAAAAAATAAACCAAAGAAAAAAGGCTTTTTTAGGCGACATATAAAACTAACAATTTTCTTAATTATTTTAATCGGAGGTGGAGCAGCAGCCTATTTTTATGGCGACCGTTTAATATCAAAATTAACCGGTGGAAAATCTGGTTTAGTGGATCTTGTAAAAACTGTGGTTTCTGAAAAAGTGACACCACTAAAAATGGACTCAAAAGGCCGTACAAATATAGCAATTTTTGGAACCTCTGGTTATGATATGGCTGGAACTGAAGGAAAAACAATTCATGATGGAGCACAACTAACTGATTCGTTAATGATGATGTCAGTTGACCAGAAGGCAAAAAATGCTGTGACGATGAGCTTGCCAAGAGACCTGAAGGCTGGAAAAGAGGCGTGTTATGCGGGAAAAATTAATGAGATCTTTACTTGTGCTAGCAATAACGGAAGAAACGAAGAAGCTGGTGCGAATGCTGTAATGAAAGAGTTATCAAGGATTAGTGGCATGGAGATGCATTATTATATCCATGTGAACTGGGGGTCTCTGGTACAGATCGTAAATGCACTGGGCGGAATTACAGTAACTGTTGATAATGATATTAATGATTATTATTATACTGGTATCAAAATGAAGGCTGGTGTGCCAACGGTTCTTGACGGTGAAAAAGCTTTAGGACTCGCAAGAGCAAGACATGGTTCAGTAGGGGGAGATTTTACGAGGGGTGAAAATCAACAAAAAGTATTAATTGCAATAAAGAATAAGATTGCTGAAAAAGGTATGGATATTCCGGCAATGATCAACTTAGTTAATGTGCTTGGTGATAATCTGAGAACTAATGCTAATATCGAAGAGATAAAAACTGCAGCTAAGGTCTTTTCCAACTTTAGTCCAGCTAATATTACATCTGCACCATTAACTGGCTTGAGCGATGGAGATCTGGTTAGAAATGCAAGTTTTCCAGTTGGCGGACAGGATATTTCTTTTGTAATTCCAAGTGCTGGCGCACAAAACTACACAAAGATTCAACAATATCTTGATTCAAAAATTGCTGAATATAGTGATTCACCTGCAACTTCTAGAATCTTAGTATTAAATGGCACAAATGAATCTGGAATTGCAGCAAACGAAAAACTTGAACTAGAAAAAGCTGGATTTAGAGTAACTGGAACTGGCAACGCACCAAAAAGTAATTACTCTGAGAAAGTTCTGATATATAATCTTGGTAATAAAGAACAGACTAAGCAAAAACTTGAGTCATATTACGGAACTACCGTAAAACCCGCAAATGAATTACCAGAAGGTATTGACAAGACGAATTACGATTTTGTGATTATAGTTGGAAAAGTAGATGCTTAGGATATAGATATAATATAAAAAACACCACGATTGGGGTGTTTTTTTATATCTAATTAAATAGATTTTTTCTCAATGATTAAATGTCTGGCACGACCTTCACCTTCAGAATGCGTTACAATATCTGAGTAGTCTTCAGCCAGCTTATGAACAATACGACGATCAACGGCGTTAAGCTCTAAAGTCATCGATTCACCAGTTTCGCGAACTTTTTGAATCCAACCTTCAGCTTTCTGCTCAATACGCTCTGCGCGCTGACGCTTATAATCAGCAATATCTACATTGACTCTAGTTACCTCAGAATTATGGGCAACGAGAGCCATAGAAACTACGTGTTGCAAGGCACGCAAATTGTCTGCATTTTTACCAATGAGTAATGAGTTTAGACTGGTACTTGGAACACTCAACTGAATAACATCATCATCAATAGTAGACCAAACAGCCACATTGATACCAAAGAATGATAAAAGATCCTCAAGGTATTTTGTTGCAAAACGAATCGACTCATCACGATTCATAAAAAACTCCTATTCTCCTAACCGTTATCTGGTTGGTTGTTGTTTTGGGAGTTTTTATTTTTAAAAGTAGCTTCACGAGAAGAATTTTTAGCATCTTTGGCGGAAATACGTGTAATTTTAGTACCAGTTTTCTTATTTTCAATGACCTCAGCCTCTCTAATTTCAGAGGTTTTCTTTTTCAACTCTCGGAGGATAGCACGATCGGTATTATTATCCATTTGTTCATCTACCTGATTAAAGACAATTTTTTGTTGAGTAATAGCAATAATATTTGAAAGGAGATAATACATGACTAAAGCGCCTGGAAAATTAATAGTAATCATAATCATCATGACTGGCATCATAAAGTTCATTTGACCAGAAACCATGCTGTTTAGATCAGCTTGATTCATATCTTTGCCAGCCTTAGCATCTTCAACCATTTTTTTCCAAGTATTTTTCTTTCCTTTTTTCGGCATCTGCATTCTTGACATCAAATACTGAGTGTAAGCTGAGCCAAGGACAAATATCAGAATAATAATTGAACTAAAAGAATTAACGCCAGCCCTTGTAGAGAGATCTAGTTTCCCAAGGAGCTGAGGTTTAAAATCATAGGTATTAGTTTCAGTATTTTCAAGGTAAGATTTCTGGAGCTTAATGATTTCGTCAATCCGAGTCATCTTAGCAACAACTGGATAGGCACGCTTTTCAACACTATCTTTAACAGTTGGGGTAACCATAATACGAATCGCAAAGAAAATCGCAAAGAAAATCGGAAGCTGAATAAGAAGTGTCCAAATTGATGTAAATGGTTTAACGTTATTACGTTTATAAAGATCCATCATTTGGAGAGATTCTAATTGCTTATTTCCATTACAGCGCTTACGAATCTCGGTTAATTCAGGCTGAATCTTACGCATCAGCTTCATCTGAAGAAACTGTTTTTTAACAAGTGGCCAAGTTAATAACTTGACGAGAATAGTAAAGATAATCATAGCTACACCAAAATCACCGATGTAGTTATAGATAACAAATAGTATATTAATAATTGGATTTACAATTATAAAATCGATTAACTCAAACATTTGATTAATTATAACATATTAGAGGTGGATTATTTAGCAATCTTCAATATATTCGATTTTATACTGATCAAGATTAATATTTTTAGATTTTAAATAATTTAAAGCATTTTGATTAAGAATTTTTTTCAATTCAGCTTTGCAAGATAATGGTTTAATTTTAATTGTAATACTCCTGTCTTCGTTTAAAACACTGTCGATGTAATATCTTTTATCGTCATTATGATACGGAGTGACAGAAAAAATAGGGTCTTTCATAGTTTCGCTCTTTAGAATATCATTAAGCGCCTGGTTGATTTCATCACAAGTCTGATTATCTTTTGGATGATCTTTATACCAAGTGTTATCTTGATTGTTCGGGGTTAGGCAGTAGTAAAGATACTTCTGATCACCAGATGATAAATTAATTTCTATATTGACCGACTGAAAACCATCTCGTTCAATTTTAACTTGGTAATTCCCCGGTTCAATTTTTTGCTTACCATTATGGTATTGTTTTTGATTAATTGTAATTTTTGCATCAACTGGAGAAATAAGAATATTTAACTGAGCAGTCTTTTTGATATTGATTAAGAAATTAACAAAAATAAAGAGTGAGAGAAGAACGAAGAAGATAATTGCACCGAAAAATATTTTACGTCGATTTTGGTATTGATTTCTTGAGAAAGTTAAAAAATTTTTCATAGATCACCTATTTTATTTTTTTCTAAAAATATAATATTTACCATCTTTACCACGATTATCTGTAATACCAATACCATCTGATGTTTCTGGAGCATGGCCATTTAGAGAAGCCTGAACTTCTTGTAACTTTCCGTTGATAGAGACAACTAATTTAATATGGCCAGGAACTGATAGAATGTCACCAGACTGTAAAATGGAAGTATCTCCAGTATTAGGAATAGCTTCGTATAAAGAAGTTTGATTTTTTAAATAACTTAAAATTGCACTAGTCCCAACGGATGGAAAATTCGGATCTACACCAGAAGAGCGTAATACAGTCGAAACGAAGCGACCACAATCTGATTGATCACCCACGTTATTAACCTGCCTTAAAGCATCTTGATATTTAGCGGTACCAGTCTTTCGAGTTGAAGTACGTTTTTCTGCTGCAAAATATGATTTAGTAAGACTATCAGTATCATAATGATGCCAAGCAAGTTCAAGTGCAGTTTTAGAAATCGCAGCATTACCACCACCAGAATAATAACTGGAACTAGAATTAAGACAATCAATACTACCGGAATTATCAGTAAGGCCACCAAGCGCAAGGTAAACAACATAGGCACCAAAAGTAACAACATTAATATTGGAAGAGATTTGATTATCTTTTGTATACATAGTCCAAGTCATACCGCCTTTAGTGGAATCACGCTTAGCGTCAGCACGTGACATAACATATGGCGAACCTTCACCATTATCTGCCTGTTCGGCAGAAAAACCCATATCAAGAGCCTGTTGTTTATATGCTGCACCATTATATCGATAAAAAGCACGTTTAACGATATTTGAATTTGGGTTTTCAGTTAAATCTGGAGCTTTATCTTTTATAATCTTGGCTGCTATTTTTGATTGGCGAAGAAATTCTTGCTCAGAAACATCACCGGCGGGCAAAAAAGCCTCCCCATTAGTTCCACCGTTAGTATAAGAATATAATTGATAAATACCCTGCCCATTGCTTGGATTAGAAACTAATAAACTATGTTCTCGATAATGAAGCACGGCAAGCATTTGCCATGGAATACCAGCTTCTTTGGCGGCCTCTTTATAGATTGAGCTATTTTTTTCAATTAGACTCACTTGAACTGGCGTGAGTATAGTATCACCAGCATAATTTTTAAAATCAGAAGTAACAACCACATTAGGATCACTAGATGGACCAGTAGACTTTATAGAACTTGCAGATGAACTAGAAGATGAGCCAATAGAATTCTCAAGATCACCTGGACCTTTACCTTGAAAATACCCAAAAGGATCTCCTTTTTTATTATCTGGAGCATTAGGATCAGCCCATTGATAAAAAACATAGGTTGAACCAAACTTATTTTTAATAATAGTCTTTTTGGAAATATAGTTAGATTTATTATTCTTATCAAGAGCTATACCATCATTAGTAATTGAAGTAATATCATTAATACTATCGTGTTCAACAATTCCAGTGGGCAAACTACGTTTTCCACTGTTTAAAGCTTCTTTAACAATGCTAAGGTGAGACTCTGCAACATTGGCAGATTCACTATATTTTGCAGTCGTCCGAGAACTATACCAGCCACTTTTTAATAGCATATCGATAAACCCCTGCTCTTTATTGGAATAGCTATTATATTTACTCATTTGAGAAGATTCAAAGATGTTTGCCATCTGGGAGACCTCAGTAAGAATCGAGGTTGGTGGAGAAAGGCCATTTTCTTGATGTGCCATAATTGTAATACCACGTAATTGACCATCCGTAAAATTATATTTAGTAAAAGCTCCAGAACACCCAGAGTCCAAAAGACTTTTAAGCATATTTACAAGATCTTTAGCACCCGTATTTGAGAGTTTATTACTACTAATATAATTTGAATCCTGACTAGCTTTAGTAAAAAGGTCGACCATTTTAACATTACTATATGTTTTTGAAGCATCTTCGATATTTTTATTAGTTTCAACCATAGTGTTACCAGCATTATAATTATTTAAAAAGTAGATGGTTTTTGAAGAGCCAGCAGCAAGAATAAGTTGATTAATCTGTTCCTTAGTTAATGATGAATTAGACTCTGTACCATAACTAAGAATGAGGTTCTTTTTATAAGTTTTAGTATTGAGATTCGTAACTAAATTATCAAAGGTAATGTTTGAAACGGTATTATAGTTTGTATCGGTGGTATCAATTTTGGAGAATTGCGTTTTAAGTTCTTTTTTAAAAATATCAACACCAAGAAAACCATCTCCAACCACACTAATATCCGAACCGTCACTTGTTTGACAATCCCGATCTGGACTGAGACAGTTGCTAGTTTTTTTACCATCTGGATTATAGAAGACGATATCATTTTCCGTAAATTCCCATGCTCGTCCTTTAGGAAGTTTTAAGGCAGAGACAGGCATAATTGAGGAAGTAAAATAATAAACTGCTACAAAGAATAAGTAGAAGAGTTTTTTAAACTTTGACCTTATAACCATAAGTGGTTTTATTATAACAAAAAAATTAAATTATCTAAAACTTTTCAACGGAAGCCTTAGCTAACAGATTTTTAATTAACTCCCTAATTTGACTAAAATCCATTTTAGTAAACTCTTTAGAATAAATAACAAAGATACAATCTAGTTTTAAAGTTGAATCAAATTCAAGACGAATCGCTTCATAAAACCGACGACGGATACGATTCCGTCCAACAGCGGTTTTAAGAACCTTTTTAGAGACTACAACCGCATAACGTTGTTTCTGCTTTTTATTGGGTGCAAAAACAAGGGAAAGTTTTGGGGTTCTAATAGTCTTCCCTTTTTGATAAGTATATTTAACACCACCACGCGAATGGAAGCGATATTTACTAGATAACATCTAGCCTATTTTATCACAATAATTTTATTATAAATCAAAGGCCGGTCCATCATTACCAAGAAAATCAGATGGACTATCTTCTAAAATATGCTCAGCTTCATCATCAATACTTGGTTTAGCAAAAGTGGCGGTACGTAATTTGCGATAAAGCGAGCTTTTTGCAAAAACTTCTCTATTTTTTCCTTTTGCTACTACTTTTCCAGCATCTAAAACAACTACCTTATCGGCAATTTTCATAATTTCTGGTTTATGAGTAATGATGATGATAGTATGATCTTCTTTTAAATCTTCTAAAATATTAATTATTTCCTTAGAAGTTTCTGGATCAACGTTACTCGTTACTTCATCAAAAATGAGAATTTCAGCTTGACTCAAAAGGGCTCTTGCAATAGCAAGTTTCTGTAGTTCCCCATCAGTAAAGAGACCACGATCTTCTTTTAAAACAGTATTAAAGCCGCGAGGTAAGGAAATAATTTTATGATAAATACCAGCACGTTTACAGGCGTTAATTTGTTGCTGAGTACTACGATCCACAACACTAAGATTATCTCTGATGCTCATTTTAAAGATCAGGGGTTTTTGAAAAACACCAGAAACATTAGTAGTATATACTTTTTTAGTATAGTGATAAATCGATTCACCGTCGATGAAAATATTGCCAGATTTTATAGAATAGAGACGATAGAGCAAGTTTATAATAGTGGTTTTACCAGAGCCTGGGCGTCCAACAATGGCAGTAATTTCATTAGGCTTCGCCTCAAAGGAAATGTTTTTAAGAATCTCACGACCACCAATACTAAAGGAAACATTATCAAACAAAACGTCACCATTAATATAATCATTATTTAGATCACCATAACTACCTTTAGTATAACTTGTGTAATTAAGAATAGATTTAATACGTTGCAGACGAATACTGTAAGTACTAAGATTTAGAAGCTCCTCAAGAGTTTTATCAGTGTTTGTGACAACCATCTCAAAATAACTAACTAACAAAACTAATTTATCAATAGTGATTTGATTCTTAAAAACTAAAATAGCAAGGAGAACATAGAGAATAATTTTACCAACCTGAACAACCATAGGAATTTTACAATAGCGAGCAGTAAGATAAAGATAGCGTTTGTCATATTGAGCATCAAAACTATTACGATTAGAAGAAATTTTACGATTTAAGATGGGCATTAAATTAAGGGTTTTGATTTGTTTTAGATTATTTAGAATTTCATTTAAAACATCTAAAATACGATCCTTATATTTGCGTACACCATCAAAGTATTTGGCAACGAATTTGGAATTTTTTGACATAAGAAAAATATAAAAGAGATCAATAATAAGAGCAACGAGAGCAATTGATACACTATAACTGGCAAAGATTAGAAAAATAATTAGAAGCTGAATAATACCAGTCAAAGCAATAGCGGCGGAATTAATGGTTTGAATTAGGTATGAAATATCCTCATTGAAGGTATCAGTAATACGGCCACGTGAGATTTTTTCAGTGATTGAAATATTATTAATAACATGATCAAAAAGTTTCTGCTGAACTGTATTGTAGTAATAATGCGAAAGAGTGACATAGATATAATATTTCCAAGCAAGTAAAGTATATTCGATAATGTAAAAGAGTAAAAACAGAATTACATAAAACCAGATCGCATGAAAATTTGAACCTTGAGTAATAACGGCAATAATACCAGCAGTAGCAATTGGAGGCAAAAGACTAACCAAATTATAAAGCATAAAGCTCAAAAAAAGCTCAAAAACTTCAAAACGTTTTTTGGGAGCAATTTCAAAAACCGATTGAATAGTTTCAAGAAAATGTTGCATACAGTTTAATTATATAGCATAAACATTTTGACGTGAACTAAAAAAATACCGCATATTTGCGGTATTTCTTTAATAAGTTAAACGAGCACGCCCCTTAATGCGACGGCGTTTTAAAACTTTTTGCCCATTTTTGGTAGCATTACGCTTCATGAAACCATGTTCCTGCTTGCGCTGACGCTTATGTGGCTGATATGTACGCTTTGGCATATTATTCCTTTTATTTCACATAGGATTATATTAATAATCCATATATTTGTAAACTGTGTCTAATTATACCGTAGTTTTCCACTTTTTTCAAGAAGTTTTCCACATTAGACCCCCTATTAGATAAAAATGTGGATAACTCTGCCCCTGTAAAATTTTTATATATTAGATAATAAAAAATAAAGAAAATAAAACCTGTGGAAAAGTATATTTTTTGGTATAATGGAAATAATAAAGGTTATACGGTAATAGAGCTGGAGGTAGTGGCTGTGTTTGATGTGTGGAATAATGTACTAGCAGAACTTGAACAGAAAATTTCCCAGGAAAACTACGCTACTTTCTTTGCCCAAACTAACACCTCTTTAATTAGTACCGAAGATGGTGTAATCCAAATTGGAGTACCGAATGTTTTCATGCAGGCAAATATTCGAAAAAAGTTCGATCCACAAATCAGAACTGCATTAGAATCAAATAAAATTACCGTTAAAAATACAAATTATGTAATCGTAAACAATACGACACGAGTTAAGAAGCCCCGCGAAATAGCATTAGAGGATTTACAAACTAGAGTTAATACAGTAGAAAAAATTAGAATACCTGCGAGTAACTTTAATCCAACCTTGATTACAGGATTAAATAGTAAATTTACGATGGATAATTTTGTGGTGGGGACAAATAATGAACTTGCGGTTGCAGTTGCAAAAAACATTATTGAAAATCCTGGCGATAAATATAATCCATTCTTCCTATATGGCGGGCCGGGTCTTGGAAAAACTCACCTTGTTGAAGCAATTGGAAATGAGCTTTTAAAAAGAAATCCAAAATTAAAGATTTTATATACACCAATTAACCATTTTTATAGCGATTTTATTACAGCCGTAAGAAAAGGTGATATGGAAAACTTCCACAAAAAATTTCAAAAACTTGATGTTTTAATTATTGATGATTTTCAGTTTATCGTTGGTAAGGAAAAAAGTCAGGAAGAATTCTTTAATATCTTTAACGATATGCATCAGGCAAATAAACAAGTGATTATTACAAGTGATCGCTTGCCAAGCCAAATTAAGACAGTCGATGAACGTCTGGCATCAAGATTAACGATGACTGGAGCTTTTGATTTACAATACCCAACTTTCGAAGACCGTTGTGCGATCCTACACGCAAAAGCAGAATTTGACGGAGTAGATGTAGAAAATAAAGCAATTGAATATATTGCAAAAAATGTCGAAACTAACATTCGTGATTTACAAAGCTTATATGGAAAAATTATCGCTCTTTCAGAATTAAAGGGGGTTTCTCCATTGTCGATTATTCAAGACGGACTCGCATCGGTTTCAACAAGCGGAGTACGGAGCAGGAATTTAAATCCAAAGTCAATTATTGGAAAAATTGCTGATTATTATAATATTACACCAGAAGAACTATGTGGAAAGAGTCGTATCTCAAATATTAAAACTGCGAGACAGATTGCGATGTTTATAATGTCAAAAGACTTACAGATGAGTACACCTAAAATAGCCTTGGAAGTGGGAGTAAAAGATCATACTACAGTGATGCACGGAATAAGAAAGATTGAGTCGGACATAAAACTAAACTTTAGCTTGCGTGATGAAATTAGTGAAATTAGAGAGCAATTAAATGAATAACTGTGGAAAAGGTGTGGAAAGATGGGCGAAAAACCTAGTGAAAAAATAGAGGAAAAATATGTGGAAAGAAATAATAAAAATAATTTATATTAAAAATTTGTTGAAAAATATGATTTATCCACTAAGTTTTACAAAGTTATTCAATAGTTTTTACACAAAGAAAAATGATATTTGTCTCTGTAAAATACAGTTTATACACATTTTACACATAGCCTATTACTACTACAATTAATTATTTAATAAAGGAGAGTTATGGAGATCATAGTAGAACAAGGAAAATTAGCAAAAGCTTTAGGCGTAGTAAGTCGAGTAGCTGCAGGTAGTAGAACAACTTTACCAATTTTAAATAATGTGTTAATTAAGGCGGTTGATAACAAAGTAATGTTGATTACAACTAATTTAGATATGGCAATTGTAAATTATTTAGGGGTAGCGGATTCAAAAAACGGAGAAATTACTGTACCGGCAAGGCTGTTAGCAGATTTTGTAAGTAATCTACCAAAAGGCGAGGTTAAACTTAGTGGTGACGATTCTAAATTAACAGTTTCTTCTGGTAAATATAAGTCGATCTTTAATGGTGCGCCGGCGGAAGATTTTCCAGAACTTCCAGATATTAACGAGTCAGAGTCGGTAATTTACAGAATGAGTGTAGAAGCATTTAAGACTGGGATTAATGAGGTGAAAATTGCGGCTTCTTCGGATACTACGAGACCAGCGTTGACGGGAGTATATTTTAATACTTATGAGGGGGATCTATATATTGCGGCAACAGATGGATATCGTCTTGCGGAGCGAATGTTTATTGAAAAAGTGGAAAGTGATGTAAAGGCGATTGTTCCCTCTAGTTGTTTGATTGATGTACTTGGTGCAGTATCGGATAATATGAATGAGATTGAAATTGTATTTGATAATTCACAGGTACGATTTCGGTTAGGGGAGATTGAAATTACTTCAAAATTAATTGACGGATCGTTCCCCGATTATCGAAGGTTAATTCCAGAAAAAGTTGGTGTAGATATTAAGATGAGTAAAGTGGAGTTACTACGAATTGTGAAGTTAGCGGCATTATTTTCGCGTGGAGTGGGCGGATCGATTATTTGTGAAGCTAAAAGTAGTTCACAGACTTTTTCAGTGTCGTCGGTAGCGAATGAATTTGGAGAAAATGCTTCGGATCTTGAAGCTGAAATTTTGGCTGATGGTAAAGTAATTTTGAACTCACGCTATTTGATTGATGTGATTAATGTAATCGAGGAAGAAAATTTAACTTTTGGGATTTCAGGAAAATTGGCGCCGGTTGTAATTAGGAATGAAAAATCGAATAACTATACGCATATTATTATGCCATTAAAAAGCTAAAAATAATAATTTTGGATCTAATTAGTAAATGATTATTCAAAGTGTAAGACTAGTGAATTTTCGGAGTCATGATGATTTTTTTTGGGAATGTAAAAAAAAGACAAGTTTACTAATTGGAGAAAATGGATCTGGAAAGACTTCAATTTTAGAGGCGATTTATGAGGCTTTAAGGGGAAAATCTTTTAAGGCAAGCGATAATGAAATTTTAAGACGGGGGGCAGAATATTATCGTGTGGAAGTAAAATTTTGTGATGGTGGAAAAACTGTAGTGATTTTTGATGGAAAAAAGAAACAATTTTTAGTGGAAGATAAAAAAAATGCTAGATTGCCGAAAAAAAATCGATACCCGGTGGTGTTATTTTTACCAGATGATTTACATCTAGTAGCAACAAGTCCAACAAAAAGAAGAGGCTATTTTGATCGAGTACTGACAGAATTTGATGATTCTTATAGTAATTCCCTTTTGAGATATGAAAAAAGCTTAAAACAACGAAATGATTTATTGAAAAAATATAATATGCAAGAAAAAGTTTTTGGCAAGATTTCGAGGAGTGATTTTTTTTCATGGAATATTTTACTGGCAAAATATGGCCTTGAAATACGTCAAAGGAGAGTGAAATATTTAGAGAAACTAAATCAGGTTTTTTCTGAGGTTTATCATTCAATTGTTGATAATTCGGATTTTGTATCTTTAAAATTGGAACTATTTGGTGGTGAAATCTCTGAAGCTGAGTATTTTAATCGTTTAGAGGCGGAACTTGACCGAGATTTAGTTTTAGGATATACGGGGTTTGGGATTCATAGAGATGACTTTATATTTCTCTTCAATGGGAAGGAGGCGGATGGAACGGCGAGTCGTGGAGAACTTCGATCAATGATTTTGGCAATGAAATTTATTGAGGCAGAATTAATTTTTCAAGAGACTGGCAAAAAACCAGTAGTGTTACTCGATGATGTTTTTTCAGAGTTAGATAATATGCGTCAAAAAAGTTTGGTGAAAAATTTTAAGGAAAATCAAGTAATAATTACTTCGGTAGAAGAAATTTAATCTAAAAGGTGATTAAAAAAATTGGGTATATAAATTTAGTTATTTACATTAACAATTTGAAAAGCGAATATCGTAATTGTCAGGGTTGATTTTATTATTCTTAAGATATTGGTAAGCGGCATCTTTTAGTTTTTGAATCTGATCATCAGAACAGGTGAGGAGGTCAATTTTTAAGAGAATTTTAGAAGTATTTTCTTGTTTTTCAGCGATAATTGAGAAACCATTTTGATAACTAGAGTATGGGGTAACTTTAAAAATTGGATCACTGTCGGTGTATTTCTTTCTTTCAAGATCAGCTTCAGAGTCAGCGATATGCTGTGCACGAGAAGCTTCGTCTGGATGGTTTTGATAATAATTGGAATTCGTAGAATCTGGTTCAAGGGCTTTATATAGATAAGTGGTTTGATTAGGCTTTAATTCGATATTTGTTGAGAAGCTAGTGAAGCCTGATTTTGTAATCTCAAGTTTGTAGGTACCTGGTTTTAGTTTGATTTTACCTTCTGGTTGGAGATTTTGCTGATTGAGAGTGATGGTGGCGGTGGATGGAGCTAGATAATAATCAAGAGTAGCAGTTTTATCATAATTAATGATCCAAGTTATAAAGAAATAAATGAGGATAAAAAGTGAGAGTAAAAGAAAGAAAATAATGAAAATTAGAAGATGGTTTCCTTTTTTTTGAGAGGTCTTTTTAAAATCAAAGACAAAATTTTGTTTTTTAGTCCTTGTTGTGGGTTTTTGATTGATAATCTTCATAGTTTTAATAATTTTAAATTAATAAATAAACTTTAGATTAATTATATATTAGTATTGCCAATAAAACGGTAAGCTTTAAAAGTTGGAGCGTTATCATAAAAAGGTAGAAGTTCACCAGTACGAGAACCGTGGGAGGCAGAGGCAATTTTTCCGACACCATTTTGTTCGACATAGATCTCAATATGACCAGAACTGAGACGGATATCGCCGGGTTTAAGGGAGCCTTGTCGGTTTTCTACTTCAACGAACTTACCAGAGTTGCGAATATAATTAGAGGTAGCGCCACTATTGCTAACTCCACAACAGGCAAAGTTTTTATCAATGCCAGAAAAACGAAGAACGGCAGCAACAAAGGCATCACAACTTGCGCCCATCATGGACCAACGATCACCTAGACGATTAATTCCGGTTTGAATGAGAGCGTTGCGGTAATTATCGGTTGGAGTAATGCCGTGTCCGGTTGAAGGCCAAGCAAGATTTAGAGCAGTTTGATTGATACTCAAATTACCTCCACCGCCAGAACAACTACTAACACCATTAGATCCGCCAAGAGTGGAAAAAATGAGAAAGGCTCCAGGGATAAGATTGGCACTACTTGGTTTGCCGTGGTCAGTTTTAATTTGTAGCCAACCACTGTTTTTACGAGAATCACGTTTAGCATCGGCTAGATTCATAACATACGGAGAACCTTCGCCTCGAGCAGCTTCTTGTTCGTTGTAACCTAAGGTGCGGGCTTGAGCGATATAAGCACGAGCGGTGCCGTTATAACGGAAAAGAAGAGTTTTTATACCATCATCAGTTTTAAGGTTAAGTCCAGTTCCATAGAGAGATTGAAGCATATGCGCTAAAATATCGGTTTGTCTTTGAAATTCAGCATCTGAAACTTCACCAAAATTTGTGAAAGCCTTACTATTTGTGCCACCGTTTGTATAGGTATAAAGTTGGTAAACACCTTGACCGTTAGGGGGGTTATAGCGTCTAAGACTAGTCTCGCGATAATGAATGGTGGCAAGAAGTTGCCATGGGAATCCATAAGGAGCAGCAGCTTTTTCATAGAATGGACGATTCGCTGAAATTTTAGCTAAATCTGCTTGACTAATAATTTCACTACCATCGTAAAGTTTGCTAATAGTACCAGAGAGATTAGAAGTAATGCAGTTTGCAGCGTCTTTATCAAAATAATAAATGCCATTAATATCGAACATATCCCAATCAGATTCTTTTAAAGCAAAGGCTTTGGTTGGTTGTAAGGATATTAAAGAGATTACTATAAGAAGAAAAGATTTCTTTATTTTACTCATGCAAGTGTGCTCCGATTTCTTGTGATAGTTTTGAGGTCAGCATAATAGATAAGACGAATGGTTTTATTGATGGTGAATGAAGATATAGTGTTAGTTTTTTTGACTTTTAATTGATCGGTAAAAGTAGCTTTTTCTTCTTTTGGTGGATGATAATTAGCGAGATAGGTAGCATAATCAAGAAGTGCAAGTACGGTTTTAGCTTGATCTTTGGTGATACCAGAGATACGGGCGAGAATGCCTGGACGAGAGGTATCGATAGGATTCTTGGCATAGTAAGCTTCTTTGTATGCGGTGATAGGGTTTTTATCGTTACCATCAGAATCCGTGACACTACTACATTTGATTTGGGTGCAGATACGGTTTTGTTCGATATAGTGTTGAAGATATTTCATTTCTTCCCAATGTGGATTGGATTTTCCCATAACACAGAAAGAGCCAGTTCCCCATCCCTCTGCTTCAGGGCTCATATCAGAGACGGCATTGACTAATTCTACGGCATCAGAAATGATAGGGATATTATTGGCGAAACCGAGACTGATATTAAAAGCATTAGTGATATTGGAATCGTAATGACCAAATGGTGAATCCCGTTCGTCACAGAACATGATTTTGTTTGCGAGAAGTGAATTGGGAATAACTTCGTCATAGCCCTGAGCGTTTTTACGGACATTTTTACTAATAACTCGTTGATATTCAGGATCGGAAGAACTAATCTTTTCTACACTAATATCAGTAGCAGTAACTTCAGCGCCATACATATCGCAGGCAGCACCGATATTAGTAAGGCTTTCACAAGTAGATTCATTACTAAAGATTTTTTGATAATTAACACCGGCAAGATCGGTATCAGTGACAAAGTTTTCAGAACCATCGGCAGCATAAACTTTAGCGGTAGATTGATTTAAGAAACTACCAAATGAATTTTTAGTGATACTAGTTAGATGTGAAAGGTTTGCAAAAAGGGATGAAGCGGTGGAAATACGGCTAAAACGTCCAAGTAGAGAGCCAAGGAAGGTATTTGGACTACTAGTGTCAAAAGGGCTGCGTTTTTCACGATCTAGTTGTGCTTCCCTGGCAGCAGCAATGACTGTTTCTTGATAATAACTGGTGGCATATTCTTTTGAGGCAAGTGCCTGACCAGAGGTTGAGCGTGCTACTTTTTTATTGAGGAGAGCAGCGCCTTTTACATAGGCTTCACCAGCAGGTTTCCCGGTAAGATTTTTGGCAGGGTTTTCAAAGAGAGCTTTTTGAATATATGGGAGAAGGACGGCGAGCATACCGGCAATGGTCGTTGCAATAGCAACATTAATTACGGTGGTCTTAACAAGAGTAATGGCGGTTTTAATGAGTCCACCACCAAAGGCGAGAGTGGCTAAGCTAATGACAGCACCAACTGCACGAATACCACCACAGGCTTTAGCGCGAGCGGCAGTGAGACCAAGAGCTACACCACTAGCAAGAAAAACAGAGTCGACAGAATAGTTTCTTGTCATATTGAGATCAACATTTTCGCCGGCAAGAATATTATTAAACCCTTCGGCTTGAATTGGTGCGCCAGTAACAGATTTTGTCTTGCCGGTGGCAATATCGGTATATTCGGCAGTAGTAGAAGTGGTGAGAAAGTTCATAAGAGGATTAATGGCAGCTTCGTTACCGTAGCCGGCCTTGGTTTTACTAATATTTTCTTGATTAGAGATAAAATAATGCATGGCTTGATAGATTTGATTTGCAGCGACAGCAACGGAAATTAGGTTGGCGACTTTAAGAGCGCCACAGACTAGACCACCGGCTTCCGCAACGCGACCGGCGGTACTAAGGAGATAATTATTGGCTTTAACCTCAGGAGTGTCACCACTCACATTACTACTATCAATATCATCGCCAGAGGGGTTAACTTCAGTAGTTTTATTACCATTCTTATCAGTATGTTCAGTTTCTGTGGTGGTATTAACACTAGTGTTGGTTTTTTCGCCAAAAACACCTTCTTCTGTGGTGTGATAGTTTTTCGTATCGGTTTCATGATTGCCGGTTGAGCGATAGGCTGAATATAAATTTCTAGTGATACCAATTTTTGCAAGATTAAGCGTAGCTGATTTATCGAAGAAATTGGAAGATCGGGCACGCTTTGCTTTAGTGAAGGCTTCTTGAAATGGAATATTTTTAGTATAGAATGAACGAAAATTATCAGGTGTGATAGTGGCTCCGTCAAAAAGAAGATTATAACTGTCACCTTTATCAGCGAGCTCAATACCATTAGTTTTTAAACGATTTTCAAAATATTTTGGAAAAGCCCCTTGTTTTTTAGCAAGTAATTCCTCTGTGATACGAATCGTATTTTCAGAGTAGGAGCCAAACATAGTATCAGTGGCGCGAGTAATAAGCGTTTCAATTTGGTGACCAAGAGTACTGACGGAAACAAAAAGAAAGATGATTACGGCGAGAAAAGCTCCAACAGCAAGAATGAGCGGTGAAAATTTTTTGAGTTTTTTGGCGGTACTAAGTCGAGAAGATAGTGATTTTTTAGTAGAACGGTTTTTGGTAAGTTGTTGATTGCCACTACCGGCATAGAATGGTTTTTGCTCTAAGGTTTCAGCAAGAGATGAATCATTTGAATGGTCTAGATTATTTTCAAGTGAGGATTCTTCGGTTTGGCGAAGTGAATCTTTGGCGATCTGTGTGCGAAAGAGTTCGGAGTCAGAATCCTTGAGCTGTAAAAAGCTAGGAGTAATAGAATCCTTACCATAATAGACCTTTGGCATATTTATATTATATAAGAAAAAGCTTTTTTTGGCGAACATTAGCGCTAAGAAAGAGCGCTAGATCAAGGTGATTTAGGATGCTAACGATTATAGCGAACAGGGCTAGTAGTGATGAGTCCAGTTTCGGTTTCAGAAGCAACAATTTGGATATGAACATGAGATTGACCAGCAAAGAAGAGACCTTGACCAACGGGGAGACTAGAGAGGAGTTGACGCTCAGCTGAAGTAAGTTTAAAGACGTCAGAAAGAACGTCGACAGCGGCGGCGGATTGCTTGAGGAGTAGTTGCATGGATGAGTTCATGACGATGGCGCGACCCATTTTACTAGACATGAAGTCCTCAACGTCCTGGGTGATAGTGGTAAGACCGAGATAATATTTACGGGCACGTTTGGCGAGGGAGAAGAGGAAGTTAGCAGAGTCGTCATATTTCATAAGTTGCCAAGCTTCATCGACAATTAGGAGACGTCTTTTTTGTTTGGCGCGAACAATATTCCAAATATGATTTAGGACAATATACATAGCGACTGGTCGAAGTTCATCTTCGAGATCGCGAATATTAAAGACAACCATTTGATTATTAATATCAATATTGGATTGCTGGGAGAAAATACCAGCAAAAGTACCAGTAGAGTATTTGCGGAGGCGCTGAGCAAGTTGTGGGCCGGAGCCACCCATATGAAGTAATGTATCGTAGAGATTGACGATGGTTGGGGGAGTGGATTGGTGAGTGAGAGGATCAGAAGTAATACCAGCGCGAGCATAAGTGTCAATAAGAGCTTGATCAAGATCAGCTTCTTCACTTGGTGTAAGGGCAGCAACGGTTTGACCACCAGGTCCGGATTGAGTACCGCCAAGCATAAGACGAAAGAGGCCGTGTAGAGTAACTAAGTTGGCACGAAGAGCATCGGAAGCATCTTCAGAATCGATGACTTTTGGAAGATCAAAAGGATTAATACGAACATCAGAATTAAGAGAGAGTCGAACATAAGAACCTCCGACAGCATCACAGAGTTTTTGGTATTCATTTTCGGGGTCGATAATAACAATTTCACTGCCCATCATCATGGAGCGGATGGCTTCGAGTTTAACTGCAAAAGATTTACCGGCGCCGGACTTAGCGAAAACAACAAGATTAGCATTTTCAAGAGTAAAGCGGTCAAAGATAACAAGGCCATTATTATGTAAATTGACGCCGTAAAGAATACCTTTTTCTTGAGTAAGGTCGGCAGAAGTAAATGGGAAAGAAGTGGAGATGGCACTAGTGTTCATGTTACGACGAATCATGAGCTGATCGGTAGCCATTGGCATAGTAGAATTCATTCCCTGTTCTTGCTGAGAGGTGGCAACTTTAGAAAAAATCATGGAAGAACCAAAATAATTTTCGATCTTATGTTGAACGAAATTTAATTCATCAAGTGAGTCAGCCCAGAGAGTAACATAGAGACCAAAGCGGAAGAATTTTTCGCGTCCGAGTTGTAAGTCATCACGAAGCTCCTCAGCGTCCTGAATAGCATGTTCAGTTTCAGGATTGCGAATACGACCTTTTTCAGCATTAAGAGAGATGTCGGCTTCAAGCTGAGTAACTTTTTTACGAAGGTTTTTCATGATGACGCCAGTATCAACTGGATAAATATAAATAGAAATATCAAGAACTTCATCCATATTGATGAGAGGACTGAGCCAACCGGTACTAATGGTGCGAGGGTAGCCATAGATATAGAGAGTGCGACCGTATTTAGTGCCAAGACGAAAATGATCAGATTGAATTTCGATTGATGATGGTGAAATAAGGTCACGGAGAGTGGTGATGCCCTGTTCAAATGCGCGCTGGACTTCAGCGTCTTCCATTGATTGAGCTTGGGCTGCAAGTTCAGCAGCGGTGGGTTTTCTTTTTGCCATATTTTTCCTTACTTTTCGCTTATTTTTGTGGGGGTCTCACCCTTTTTAGTGTAAATAGTACCCATTTTATTAAAATCAATAAATGGTTCACGGACGGCAGTATCAGGATTATTAAAGTTGTAGAAGAGTTCAGCAAGTTCTTTAGTATTAAGTCGAACGGAATGGATGCCAATATTAAAAAGACCACCAATAACAGCTTGGACACGGTTATTAACTTCTGTAACAGCTTTGTCGTAGGTATTGCGATCAATGCGAGTAATTTCGCCTTCACGAGTTCCGAAAAAGAGACTAAAAATATTTTTACTTTGGGTGCTGGCCTTTTCAAGATCGGCGGAGGAGTAATATGGCACAACTACAAAGAAGGATTTATCCATAATGTTGGCCTCCTGAGAAACTTGATCAATGAAGTTGATATAGTCATCCATAAGTACGCCAAGAAGCATATTGTCGTTATTGCGTCTAATATTGGCGAGGCGTTCAAGATATGGTGCAATATCAATACGTTGAGAGCGGACAAGGATTTGAATCGGGAATTCAAGTGAGTTTAAAACACCTTTATAGCCGTATTCTACACTGTCACGTTCTGGTTCGGACATGAGATCATAGTTGATAGATTTACAAGCAATAACAGCGCGGAAGGAACCATCTTTCATGATAATGAGACCATCACGAAGTTCAGAAATAAGTAATGAGGATTGAGTGGAGGAAGGGTTGTCTTGCTGAATAATTTGGCTGTTTTGTAATTCGGGAGCGACCGGTATCGCTTGATATGGGGTTTGTGGCTGTTGTTGGGTCTGTGGTTGTGTAACTTGTGACTGTTGAGTATTAGAATTAGCTACAGTTGGCGCAGCTTGTGGAGGCTGAGTTGGGATTGGTTGAACTGGATTTTGTGGTTGTTGTGGGTTCATAATGGTCCTTATTTAAAATATAAAATTACTTTGAAGGTGGAGTAAAAATACCAGTGAAAGTACCGGAATTTGGGGTGGAACTAGACGTATTGGCAAGACGACGAGCTTGTTTACTGATGGTATCGATGGTGAAATCTTGATTATTAGCAAGATTTTGAAAACCCTGATTAACTTGCGGATTAAGATTCTGATTAATAAAACCATTGACGTATTGTGGAGAAGTAGAAGAGGTGGGTTGTGAAGAGTTGGTGGTGTTTGGATAGTTTGATGGGACAACAGGAGGGGTATTTGAATAATTTGTGAATTGCTGATTGTAAGATTGTTGACTATATTGCGGAGTGAAGTTTTGTGGATAGGTAGAAGGAGGTTGTGGTCGTGTAAAATTTTGTTGATAGGATTGAGGAACTGACGTTGTGGATTGATAGTTAGAAGTATTTCCCTGCTGAAAATTTTGGATGGCAGTTTGAAATGGATTTGATTGGTCAATTTGTGGGGCGGGTGGAGGCGGTAATAATTGATCAGCATTTGATATGGCGGCTTTCATATTGGAAACAATATTAGCATGACGATTTGCCTGCTCTTTAGCAATCATTTGATTAATCATTTGACTGCTGTTTTGATCTAAGATATCTGGAACATCATTAGTTTCAGCGATAAAGTCTTCGTTAAAATTACTATTATTACGAATGGAGTAGCCTTCAGAATCGACGAGATTAGAGAGAAAGGAGAGACGTGTGGAAGCTTCCTCTTCTGTGATATTGCGGGCGCGGGGTTTTTCAACAATTTTAGGTGCGGTAATTTTAATTGTTGATTCTCTTTGGCCAGGAGTCCAAAGACGTTTATTTGGTTTTAAATAAAAACTAGCGATGGAGGCAAGGTAGACTTCCATAGGTTGATCTTTTTTGAGTGGAAGAGCGAGGATAAGAAAAAAGCCGACGATTGGAATTGGGATGATGGCTAACAGTGGAAAGATTTGGAAAAGACCAAAAATAATAGCAATACCTGCCGCGGAAATGAGAAGATAGATAAACTGTCGAAAAGTAAATGGGCCAAGGAGTTTATCTTCTGCCTCAACGTCTTGAGGGACCTTGTATGTTGCCATATAAAACTATTTTAACATAAACAGGGTGGATATTTGGGGATTTCAATGAGAATAAAGCAGAAATAATATTTCTGTTTTTCTATATTATTTTTACTTTAATTCAGAATCATCGTTTGATGATTTTTTATTTTTATTGTCTTTAACTTTTTGCTGAGCTTCTTGACGAATTTCAATCCTGTTAACTTCTTGCTCTTTTCGTTCTTTCATAACAGCGTCTTTAATGATCTCTTTGAGATCACCCTTCATGTTATCAAAGAGGCTGGTATTTGGATTGGCAAAGGTCTCGATGATCTTATTCTTGCCGCCAAGGAAGGTATTAACAATATCCTGTTTAGCCTCTTCCTGAGCCTTTTGAAGAGCTTCTTGTTTTTTAGTTTTCTTTTCGTCTTCGCTAAGACCATTAAGTTCATTTGGATCTAATTTATAATGAGAGGCTGTAAGTTGAGTTAAAATGCCGTTGAGGACATCGGTTTTCATATCGGAGGCGTTTTTTGTCGTGAGGCCAGATAGGTAATTTTTAATTTCAGAAATAGCGGTTTGACTCTTTTTCTCAAAGTCTTGATCATTAGTAATTTCATTAGCAATTGATTCGATATTATCTACATCTTTATGGCCGCCAGCGAGTTGTTTTTTATTTAAGCCAGTAAGAAAACTAGTAAGGTTGACAATTTGTTCACTACCGGAAGCGAAGGTTGGAAAAGCAGAAATAAGGGCGGGGCGTATAGCATTAAAGACTTGTTTGCGTATTTCACCATCAGGGTTATCGTATTGATTAATCATTAGATCTAGAACGTTGGTTGCTGTACGATCGATTTTAGCAAACGATGTACCTTCGAGGCTGGTGGCAAGATTAATTTTTGTAGTGTAATTATCTTCCCCTTCGACTTTACCGGTAACATACTGTTTGACGTCTACTTCAGCAGTCTTACGTTCGCCATTAGTATATCGCCAGGTTTCCATGTTGATAAATTTACCAAAACGCCCTAGGGATGGGGCGGCGTCCTTCATACCCATAAGGTTGAGAGCAAGAACATTGGTTGCATCATCACCAAGCTTAAAACTACCTTTATCCATGTAATCAATTAGACTCTCTGCGATCTTATCATAGTCGCCACGACGGGAAAGTACGTTATTACCAGCAATAACACCATCGATATTATTGTGTTCAAACATACGTCGATATAATTTACTTGCATCAAGTGTAACCATCTTATCCATATAAGTTGTGAGACGGTTAACGTTATTGCGGCGTTCGGCTTCATAGGCGTCAACTGCATCAGCTGCAACCATATGTAATGCGATAAAACGGCTATCGGCTTTTTCTTGAGAAAGTTTACCATCGTTGATATACCAAGCATCAGTACCAGCACCAGCGGAGACATATCTTTCAAATTCTTTGGCATCTAATGGAACATCATTACTATCCATTCGGGCTGCATTACGGACCGTATCTGCATAGAATTTATTAGCGTTATAATCATTACGTTTCTTTGAAGATTCGGCAGTTTTTAGATTAAGGAAATTTTCAGTCTGATTCTTGGCTAATTGTTCAAGGAAAGGATTCTTACCTTTATTATATGCTTCAAGATAATCTGACATATTGCCAAGAGCGTCTTCAGTCTTGATATGTTGGGCATCGGCGGCAAGCTTAGCGACGCGATTTTGATAGGTATATTCCATAACTTTGTTTTTTGGTTCTACAAAGTCAGTTGTACGTTCTAGGTCACCTTCTTTACCATAAACACGTTTATCGTAAACAGCACGACCAAATTTATCACGATATAAGATACGGGCGCCACGACGGCTAGCATCAAGATCTTCATCACGATAGCGCCTTAATGTATCATCACGGGTTTTAAGTTCATCTTCGAAACGATGTTGCCTAAGCGCGGAATTAGCAGCTATTGCACCACCCCAATACCATGGAAGTAGATTCATAGAACGTTTACGCTTCATGGCATTTTCGATAGCTTTTTGACGATTAAGTGCCTGTATTGGAGCAAAGGATTTTGCTGTACTAAGAGAAGCTTTGTTGCCAAGAGCGTTAAGTCGATTGCTGACAGTGCCAAGAGCGGTACCAGACATTTTCATAAGACTGACAGCGAGAAATAGTGGGAGAACCTGGATGGCAACACCAATAATTATGCCAAATGGTGTAGTGGCAGAAGTGATAAAGATCATACTGGCGAGCTTGGTGACACCGAAAAGCATGCTAAACATTGGATAGAAGATAAGCATTTGAATGAAGTGACCTTTCCATTTCTGGAAATGTTTTTCAGTGTTTGGGAGAATATATAAGACAAAGGCAATCGGAGAAACGGCAACAAGAAAAATAACTAGAGCTTGACGAAGACCTAGTACTAAGAGACCAATAACAACAGAAATGATACCACCGATGATAACTGGAATGATAGCAAGTAGAAGACCAAGAGGTCCGCCTGGGAAGGTGAGAAGAAGAGTTGCACCGACGCCACCAGCGGCAATAGTGGTAAAGAGAGCATAAAAGCCAGTATTTTTCGAGGCATCGATAGTGCCACTGGAGATAGCGTTATCAGCAACACTGGCAAGAAAATCCTTTAAACCGTTACCGATTATATTGCTAATATCTACGGCAATTGCGCAAGCGAGGAAGCTGAAGTTGACGATGATAGCAGTAATGATGAGGCGTGGTAGAGATTTTTTGATACCATAATTATTAATACCTAGGCCAGTAATCTGAGAATAAATAATAACTAGAAGAAAAATAATAAAACAGATGTTGGCGATATTGCGCATGTAGGTCCAGACTTGATAGACAGGAGATTTATTGCCCATTTCTAGGGGTTTGACACTGAGAAGACTTTCGATAACGCTATATAGTGCATCGATGCCTTTAGCAAGAAGACCGGTAGTTGGACAAATGATCCAGCCGACTGCTCCGATTTGAGAAGTACAGGTGACTGGCTCTTGATTTTCAGTGTTAGTAGAGGTGGTATCAGTGGTTGATCCATTAGGAGTGGTGGTAGAGTTAGAACCGTTAGTGGAATTGTTAGTTGGATTACTTTGATTTTGAGGATTAACTTCATTTGTGTTTTGATTCTCTGTTGAAGGATTTTCTGGAGTTGAGGTTGAGGGGTTTTGCTCAGTCTGATTAGTGGAGGGGGAGGTATTGGAAGGAAGCGGATCGGCATAGACTGGAAGTGTATGAGGGGTTAAAAAAAGGCTTACAAAAAGTAAGCTCAATGCGAGCAGTAGGCTAGCGAGTTTTGTACAGACCTTCTTCATAGAATAGAATTTAATTTACTAACATATTATACCACACATAAGCGTTATAGTCAATAGTGGAAAATAAGTAGCTAAGACAATTATATAATTAATAGGCAGATCAAGGCAATAATGTTATAATCAAGATATGAAAAGGTATATCCAAGGTTTATCAATGCTTGTTGTAGCATTTTTTTCGATATTTAGTTTGACATTTGTCTGGTCAGAAGTGACTGGTGAACCTGTGCAGGCTGCAGTGATTGAAGAGAGCGTGGATTCAAGTTGTGCGAACTCAGTATTGGGTCTTAGACCTTGGTATCGTGGAGTGGTAACGAGAGACAGCTCTGGATCGTGTACGATTGGTAAGATTGCACAGGATGAAAATGGTAATACTAAATTGGCAGGATTTGTGTGGGTGATAATCTTAAACTTAATGTATGATGCTTCCCTGGTTTCAAGTATTGTAGCGACTGGATTTATTATTTGGGGCGGTTATAAATATATTATGTCGGAAGGTGATCCATCGAGAGTGATGACTGGAAAAAAGATTATTACCGGGGCAGTGATTGGGTTGGTATTGACAATTTCAGCTTCTGTGATTTCTGACACTTTGGTGAACGTAATTAGCGGAGTAGCAAAATAATGAGCATAGGTGAGTTTATGATTGGTCTATTTAAGAAGACAAATAAGATATTTGCTGAGGATTTTAATATCAAAAATGTCGACTCATTAAATAAGGCATTAGACAATATTCCAAACCGTGGGAATGCAGATAATTATGATATTATGGTGATTTTTAACTGGATCTACTCGATGGCAGCAATTGTCGCAGTAGGCTATATTGTATACGGTGCAATTTTGTTTGGGATTTCCGAAGGGGATCCAGCTAGGGTAAAAAAGGCTAAGGATACAGTGACTTATTCGATTATTGGTCTAGTGATTGTGGGGCTGGCCTGGGCGATTACGACATTTGTGGTTAAATCAATAAACTAGGAGATAAGGAGATGAAAGTTGGTCAGAAAATTATATTAGGTCTTGTCGGAGTACTGAGTTTTGGTCTAGTAAATATGACAATGCTCTCAAATTACAGTTATGCGGAGGGTGTGAAAAATAAGGTGTGTGAAGATCTTAATGGGGCGGAGGACGTTGATCAGGCGGTGCTTGACGCGGCTGGTTGTTCTGGTCCAACTGGAAAAAATAAAAATATTTCTGAGCTTGTAAATACTCTAATTAATATAGCGATGTCTATTTCGGGTGTTGTTTGTGTCGGGGCCTTAGTATTGGCTGGTCAGCGATATATTGCATCGGGGGGAGATGCCGCGAAAATTGTGAGTGCCAAAAGAATAATTATGTATGCAGTGGTATCACTAGTGATTTCGTTAATGGCTTTTGCAATTGTAAAATTCGTAATTGTTTCATTAAATATCTAGATAATTCTTGATTGATTATTGAGGTAGATAGAAGCTTCTACTCTTGTTTCTGTGGTCGCTTATGATATAATAAAAAAAAGTAATATTAAAGGAAGAAATATGAAAATTACTAACAAAGTCAAAACATTAGTCGCTGGTGGCCTTGGCGTAGTAGCAATGGCTCTTCAGTCTGCTCCAACTTTTGCCGCTAAAGTACGTTGTCCGGATGGTACTGAGGCTAAAGATCTTACAAACTGTGGCACTAAGAATAGTCTTAACTCGAATGATTTGATGACTACTCTTAATACTATTATTAATGTAGTGATTGGTCTTATTGGCTTTGTTGCTGTGATCGTAATTATTCTTGGCGGTGTACAGTATACTACTTCGGCTGGTGATTCTAGCAAAGTAAAGAAGGCTAAGGATACGATTATGTACGGTATTATTGGTCTTGTAATTGCATTGATGGCTTACTCGATCGTCAACTTCATTCTCTCAAACGTATTTAAGTAGAGTTAAATAAAGATTTCTTGATAAAATAAATTTTTGAAGAAGGTAGTTAGAATGGCGAAAGATTTGAGAAAAGGCTTAGGTTTAGTTGTAATAGCTTTTACTTCAATGTTTAGTTTTGTTAGTAATGTAAATGCTGTCAGTTGTCCAAATGGTTCTTATCGCGCAGGAGAGGATGTAGGATCAATTTCTGAGTGTAACCTTGCGAAAGATCATGCTGGGGCAAATGATCTAATGGGAACGGTTAATATAATTATTAATGTAGTGCTCGGTGTCTTAGGTCTTTTAGCAGTTGTGGTAATTATCTATGGTGGCTTTATGTATACTACTTCGGCTGGTGATTCATCCAAAATTAAGAAGGCTAAAGATACGATCATGTATGGAGTGATAGGTTTAGTGATTGCTCTATTAGCCTTTGCGATTGTAAACTTTGTAGTAAGTAGTATATTTAAATAATTTTTAAAAATAGACCTTCGGGTCTATTTTTTATGTTTAAAATATAATTTTCTATTTTGGTGAATAAAATTTTGAAAAAAAGAAGAGATGCTGAGCGTAATTTAAATGGTTATGATTGAACTACTGGATAAATAGAGCTATGATGAGATTAAGTTTGAAATAGAAAAGTGGATGGATAAAAACATGAGTGTGAAGTTTTTAGCTAACTAGGTTAGTAAGTGATAAACAGGCTGAGAAAACTATGCTGAAATAAAAAATACCGCCGGAGCGGTATTTTAGGAAAGACTTCAGGGATTTTACTGAATAGGAATTTTGGTTGGGGTTTCGGTCTTTTCCTTTTCAAAGGAAATGGTTAAGACGCCGTCTTTTAGTTCAGCCTTTACGCTCCCTTCATCTTCGCGGACGGAAACTGGGAGTGCGATAGTGCGAGAAAACTCGCCCCAGTAACATTCTTGAATATGCCAACGAGTGGTTTGCTCGTCTTCGCCGCCGCTAAGGATGCCTGAGATGGTTAAGATGTTGTCAGAGATGGTTACGTCGAGGTCATTTTTGGAAATGCCTGCGGTGCGAGCTTTAACAACTAATTTATCAGCAGTTTCATAAACATCAACTGCTAATTGACCTGGAAAATCTTCCGGTTCGTCCCACGCCTCTGGATCTTCTTCTGATGGAAAACTATTAGAAGTTTGAGCAGGGCTTTGCTCAACCTCTTCTTGGCTATCATTGTCCAGAAATGCAGCCGCGAGTTCGTCTTCCATAAGCATGTCGTCGTCATTTGTACGAGCCATTGCTAAGTATTCCTCCACTTTTAACTATTGTTATGGTTAATTATAGGAGTGGTTATGTTAAAAAGCAAGAGAAAAGTGCCTTTTGATGTAAAAAGTACAATAATAAATACAATATTAGAATTGTTGGCACCAAAGAGATGTGAAAGATGTGGAGTCATGGGGTCGGTACTTTGTGATTGTTGTAAAAAATATCTTAGAGAGACTAATCCTGGTTATATGATTAAGGAGATAAGGGGATTTTCGGAGATTATAGTGGGAGGGATAAAGGAAGGAATGTTATCTAAAATAGTGAAAATGTATAAATATGGGTGTAACCGGGAAATAGCACCAATACTGGCAGATATAGTGAAGGATAGATTATTGGAGATAGTAGAAGATGAAAAAAGGTTAGGGCGTAAAGTAGTGATAGTTCCCTTGCCAACAATAACTAAGCATATCAGGGAGAGGGGTTTTGATCACATTAAATTAATTGCAAAGGAATTTGCAGGAATAGTTAGAGTTGAATATTTAATTTCTAGATATAGAAATACAGTACAGGTTGGCAAAGGAGCAGATGAGAGGTTAAAACAGGCAAAACTAGCTTATCAAATGAAGACTGGAGCGAAATGTGAACAAAATTGTAAATATATACTATTTGATGATGTTTGGACGACTGGAGGAAGTATGTGCGCGGCACTAGAGACAATGAAGAAAAGTGGTGCAAAAGAGGTTGGTGCACTTCTAGTGATGAGTAATGATTATATTGAGATATCAAAAAACCTACCCTGAGACAGGTTAGATGATATTAACGGGTAGTATTGACGCCAATAACGGAATTAAGGACGAAATTGACGATGGCGAAGGCAAGAAGTGAGATAATGAGACCGATAATTGCATAAAGAACGGTATTTTTAGCATCGGTAACTTTTTTACTATCACCACCAGAAAGAATATAGCGGAGACCTCCATAAACGAGCATAATAACAGAGATGAGACCAACAATAAGAAGAATTGTATTGGTGATACGGCTAAAGACACCATTATCGCCAATCAACTCAGTTGGCATACCCTCAGCACGGGCAGCATCTGCACCTTCTTGAATAGAAATGGCGGAAGCAAGAGCGCGACTGGTTGAGAGGCAGATGAGTGCGCCAAGACCGGTTAAGGTTTGAGCTAAGGTTTTTGTAATTCTTTTCATAATAAACTATTGAATCTCGTAATTACTTAAATGATATGCTTATTTTACCACATATGGCCCAAAAAAGCAATTTCTACGATTTGCATGGGGATTTTATAAGTATATGGAGAAGATATGCAGAAATGCATAAAAAAACCTCAACTGAGGCAATTTTATGGCGGAGAGTGGGAGATTCGAACTCCCGCTGCAGGTCTCCCCACACTAGCGATTTAGCAAACCGCCCCCTTCAGCCACTTGGGTAACTCTCCTTCTTTCTTATCTTAGCATATTTTATGTAATTAGAGAACGAATTTAAAGAAATATAGTGTTGTGATATAATTTAAAAAAGCTAATGAATATTGAGGTGATATGGGAAAAAATAATGAGGTAATACAGTGGGAAGCTGAAGAGTATGTCTCGCACGACAAAAATATGGGCTGGTATCTTGGATTGGTAGTCGTTGGGGTTATTTTGTCGCTCATTTCGATTCGCTTTGAGTGGTGGACCTTTACGGCATTAATTATTGTGTCGGTAATTGCTTTGATAGTTTATTCAGTTCGTCCGCCGAGAAAAATTCAATATGTGCTTTCTGAGAAAGGGTTAACTGAGGGTGAGAGAATGTATCGTTTTGAAGAATATAAAGCTTTTGGAGTATTGCAAGATGATGTGCATTTTGCCATTATCCTGATGCCAAAGAAACGTTTTGCACCAGCAGTGACGGTTTATTTCCCTGAAAATAAAGGAGAGGAGATTGTGAATTTCTTTGGAAATCGTCTTCCGATGGAAGAAGTGCGACTAGATATGATTGATAAGTTAGTAAAAAAGTTACGATTCTAAGAGTTTTGTGTGTTTGAAAAAACAAAACAGTTATGTTAAACTTGGAAAAACATAGTAAAAAGAAGGTGGGTAAATGAATCAAAATGATGGCGCACCAATGGTGGGTGCAACGAACACAGCAGATTCAAATGCAGATTTTAACATTAATATTCAGGATCAGTTAGGGGTGCCACCAGCACCACCGATTCCGGATTTTTTGTCCAATGATCCGATTGATGCGACAAATACTTCAAGTGTAATGGCGGATTTGACAAATATGGAGCCGACGCCAATTACTAATGAACCTGTGGCGGGGTCAGAGCCGGCAGTAACTTCAGTAAATGAGCCAGTGATGCAAAACGGAAATACAGCAATTGAAGCTACGGCAGCGGTTACTCCTGTTGAGACTGCTCCTATTGAAACTGGTTCTTCGGTGACTGAAGAAATGAATGCTGATCAATTTGAAAATGTAAAAAAACAGATGTTACAGGATTTATACCCATTAATGGATAAAATTAAGATGCAGCCAGAGCAGAAATTTAAAGTTTTCAAGCAGATGATTGAATCGACTGGTTCAAAAGAAATGATTGCTTCTGCATATGAAGCAGTCAAAGGAATTGGCAATGAAGAGGCGCGAGCTGAGGCATTACTATTCCTAGTCGAAAAGGCTGATAGTTAGTCTCAAGAAAGAAATAAACTGATAGAAATAATCGCTTTCGCGATTATTTTTAATGAAATTTGAGCGGAGATTTTAATAATTTAATAAAAAAGCTAGAGAAGGTAAACCTTCTCTAGCAAAGCTGAAATGAATTATATATTAATACATGCCACCCATACCAGCATTAGCGACGCTGGTGTCTTCCTTTTCCGGGATTTCAACGATAAGAGCGCCCATAGTAATAGCTGTGGCTGCAATGCTGATGGCATTTTGGACAGCTTCACGAGTAACGCGAGCAGGGTCGATGACACCAGCCTTTTTAAGGTCTTGGAGACCTTTCTCAGGTTCCATGACGTTGATTCCCTGACCTGGTTTGGCGTTTTCAACTGTAGCAAGAAGTGCTTGAGAATTGAGACCAGCATTTTCGAGAATATGAAGGAGAGGAGTTTTCAAAGCATTCTTGACGATCTTTTTACCAGCATTGTCGTCGGTGAGTTGGTTGGCGAGGTTAACAAGGGTAACACCGCCGCCAGCAACGATACCTTCATCGAGAGCGGCCTTAGTGGCAGCAACGGCGTCATCAACTCGATATTTCTTTTCGTCAATTTCAGTTTCGGTAGCCCCACCGACTTTAATGACGGCAACTTTACCAGAGAGGGCAGCAGCACGTTTTTCATACTGTTCACGATCATAATCGGAGGTGGCAAGATTGGCCTGAGATTTGATGAGATCAATACGTTCTTTAACGGCTTTTTGATCACCGGTACCACTAATAATAGTGGAATTATCTTTGGTGGCGATGATTTTCTTAGCGGAGCCCAGAGCGGAAATTTCAATGTCTTCAAGTTTCATACCTTTATCTTCAGAAATGACAACGGCGTTAGTGAGGACGGCAATATCTTCAAGGATTTCCTTACGGCGATCGCCAAAGGCTGGTGCCTTAAGAACGAGAGAGTTGAAGACTCCTTTTAGTTTGTTGAGGACGAGAAGTGAAAGAGCTTCACCGCTAACTTCTTCGGCAATAATAACGAGATCTTTATGTCCAGACTGAGCGACTTTTTCAAGAATGGGGAGAATCTCATTACTGGTGGAAATTTTCTTGTCAGTGAGAAGAATTAATGGTTTATCAAAAACGGCTTCTTGACGATTGACATCGGTGACGAAAAATGGTGAACTGTATCCCTTGTCATAGCTGAAGCCTTCAACGATTTCCTGCTCCATTTCGAGGCCTTGACCTGCTTCAACAGTAACAATGCCATCTTTGCCGATTTTACTGATTACATCTGCAATTAATTTACCGATTTCTGGATCACCGGCGGAAATAGTAGCGACTTCTGCAACTTTTTTATCATCTCCTGCGATTTTTTCAGCTGTTTGGTTGATTTTTTCAACAATTTCTTGGCCAGCTTTTTCGATACCTTTGCGAAGTTCCATGGGATTTATGCCAGCGGCAATTAGTTTGTTGGCTTCATTTAAGATATTATAAGTTAGAACAGTAACAGTGGTTGTACCATCACCAGCAACTTTGTTGAGTTTTTGAGCAGCAGATTTGATGAGTTTGGCACCGATTTGTTCGCCGAGATTAGCTTCGGTACTACCTAAGTCGACAGCTTCAGCAACAGTGACACCATCATGAGTGATAGTTGGGTTACCGTAAGATTTTTCGATAACTACGTTTTGACCTTTTGGACCAAAGGTGACCTTGACTGCATCGTAGAGTTGTTTAGCTCCACTTAAGACTTTATCACGGGCTTGATCTGCGTAGAAAATTTTCTTTGCCATAATTTCCTTTCTATGAAAATGAGATTTGTAATTTATAAATTTAAAATAATAGATTATTTGATGGTTGCAAGAATATCTTCTTCTTTAACAATAAGATACTCTTGGCCGTCAATTTTAATATCAGTGGTAGTATATTCTTTGAAGATAATTTTGTCACCGACTTTAATATTTTTGACGTCTGGGCCGACAGATTCTACAGTAGCATAGCTTGGTTTTTCTTTAGCGTCGCCAGGCATGAAAAAACCCGAGGCAGTTTTTTCTGCTGGAGTTTCTTTCTTTGCAACAACACGATCTTGTAATGGTTTTAGGGTCATTTTCCTCCTTAGTTTGTTTAAAAACGATTTAGACGATTTCTATAATCTATTGTATCGAAAAAGTTAGCACTGTCAAGTGGAGAGTGCTAATTATTTTTAATAAAATATGAATGAGAGGAGAAAGGAATAAAAATAATGAAAAATAACAGAGGTGATTGTGGTATAATGAAGAAAACGTGAGGTATGAAAATGAGTGTAAAAACATTCTTAATGGATAGAGTTCCTAATTATAATAACTTAGTTATTCCTTACCATAAGTTAAAAGCAATGGCGATGGCGTATAAGTATAAATTTCCAGGAAAACGAATGAAAGTGATTGGGGTGACTGGTACTAATGGCAAAACGTCAACTTGTTTTTTGATCTGGAAAATGTTGAATATAGCAGGTTATAAAACAGGGTTAATGACGACGGTGGCTTGGGGAGTGGATAAATTAGAAGAGCAGGTTGAACACATGACGACCGTGGATACTGAAACCTTGAATCAGCGGATGCAGAAGATAGCTGAAAGTGGGGCGGAATTTCTGGTGCTTGAGATTACTTCACATGCGTTGGCGCAAAATCGCATATTTGGTGTGCCAATTGAGGTTGCGGTAATGACGAATGTGACGCATGAACATCTAGACTATCACAAGACTTTTGAAAATTACCGTGATGCAAAGAGGAAGTTATTTAAAATGGCTAAATATGGTGTGATTAATGAGGATGATAAAAGTTGGTCTTATTTTGCAGATGATGTAAAAGAATATATCACATATGGTATAAATGGTGGAATTCTGCGTGCTGAGAAAGTTGAGCTTTTGGCGGAAGGGGTGAAATATCAAGTAGAAATTCCAAATGTGAATTTTGGAAATAATAAAAAGAAAACTAAGAATGAGATAGCTAAAATACGTACGCATATTCCAGGGAAGTTTACTGTTTATAATTCCCTGGCGGCAATGGCAGTGGGGTTAAGATTAGGGCTGAGCGTACCGGAAATTGAGAAAGGCATTTTGGCGCTTGAGAGTGTTGAAGGGCGAATGAATCGAGTGAACGAAGGACAGGATTTTGAAGTGATTGTAGATTATGCTCATACGCCAGATGCATTTTTGAAAGTATTTGAATCGGTGGTACCTGGGAAAAAGAAGCGAATTATCTCTCTATTTGGGGGGGCGGGACGTCGTGACGAATCAACAAGAGCAGAACGAGGTGAAATTGGAGCAAAAAATTCAGATATTGTAATTGTGACAGAAGATGATTCTCGTGATGAGGATCGCAAGATAATTGCAGAGGAGTTTGCTAAGGGTGCTGAAAAAGAGGGTAAAATTCTTGGTAAAGACTTGTTCATTATCTTGGATCGTGAAGAAGCAATTCAAAAAGCAATTGATTTGGCTAAGAAAGATGATATTGTGTTGGTGCTTGGAAAAGGGCATGAAAAAACGATTTTGCGGGCGGAGGGGGCTGTACCATTTGAAGATTTGAAAGTGACACGGAAAATTTTAAAAAAGAAAATGCAGAAATAGTTAATTAGTTTGGAAAATGGATTCTGGGACGAGGATATTAAAATACAACCCTTTGGGTTGTATTTTAGATGATAGAGCATTTGAATTATCCGGCAATATGATCAGGATCGAAGTTACTGATGCCGTTTATGATTTGATCTTCGGAAAGATGCATGAGATGGGCAATAGTGGCAGCAGCGGCCATGTAAGAGATGTTAGGTTCACCAGTAAGGAAGCTAGCAACGCTAAAGCGATGACCTTCAATATTTAGAGTGGCTTCGCTTCCCTTGCGGTAGAGAGTGCGGCGCTCAATCTTGGTATCACTATAATGATCGGAACCATAGGTGAAAGTGCCTTGCTTGCCTTTGAATTTAGAAAATTCAAGAAAGTTGCTATCATCACGATTTAGAACAACATATTCGGGATTGAGACTAAAGAGGGTATTTTCGGCGGCAGCATATTCTTCTGGGGTGAGATCAGAAAGTTTTGAGGGGACATAATCGGTGAGAGCGGCCAGGTAGACTGGTAATTGATAAAAGACGTCTTTTTTGAGAGAATGAGCCGGAGTAGTAATGATACAATAATCAGCACCGGCCTTCCAGGCATCACTAAAAAACTTATAGAGAGTACCAACTTTGATTTCATCCTCTGAGGCTAGAATGGCAACTTTTTCGTTAGCCTCTTTAAGGATGTGGTAGACATAGTGAGCAACAACACTTTTACCAGTGGTACCGGTAATACAGATGATACGCATATCTTTGAGAATATTCCCATAATAAGTCTTAAGAAGACGTACTTTTATACGACCTGCACGACTACCGGTGAGTTTTGAAGTTGTTTGTTTATGGTCGAAGTTGTTGTTCATTATATAAATACCAATAATAAATTAATAATTAAAGAGGTTGTTTAATGAATTGAACGGAAGATCGCTGCCGCCAAGGCTTTGTTTGAGAAAAGAAGTGAAAAGAAGGATTGCAATGGCGTAGATCGCAATGGCGACTAGAGTGTTAGCAAAGATTCTTTGATCGTTTTGATAACCAATTTCTTGATTGAAGCCTTCGTAGACCATGATGGAAGTATAAGAAAATCCGGTAAACATGATAATGAGACCAAGATTAACGGATAGCATAGAAACGAGTGGCATGAGGATGAAGGTAGTGGCGATGGCAGGAAAGCTGGAGACGGTGGCGATAGTGAGAAGACGGAAATAATTACTTTTTTTCTTGAAGATGAGTGAAATGACGTAATAAATGGCGGTAATAGCTAGAAGTGGGATAAGATAGGCGATAAATTGTGAAAAAATAGTTTGAAGCCAGTCAATTCTGTCAAGTTTTTGCCAGTTCCAAGAAGCAGCAACTTGTTTACCGAAAAAAGATTTATGAGCTGGGGTGTAGACTTTGGAGGTAATAGTATTAATTAGTGAAAAGACAGTAAATAAAATGGTGGCAATTAAGGGAAGTTGCCAAGTATTTTTGAAAGTTGAGAAGCTAGAGAGTTGTTCTCTAAAAGTGGAAGAAGGTTTTTTGAGAGCGGAGATAGTAAATTTAACAAGATGATTTTTAGAAACGTCTTGGAGTTTTTGTTTGATAGCGTTAGCGCCAGACGGAGTAGTGGTTTTAGTAGTATTTGTGGTATCCTTTGAAGATTGAGTAGTATTACTTGTGTTATTTTTTTCCATAAGACTCCTTTTTATTAAATAAATTATAGCACACCTCTATGATTTTTAATTAAATATGCTATAATATGGATGTCACGGAAACGTGATGCTCATTTAATTTCTAGGTGGGTATCATCTGAGTCCTTGGATTTGGATGATATTCACATCTGCACCCGTAGCTCAGCTGGATAGAGCGTTTGCTTGCGGAGCAAAAGGTCGTAGGTTCGAATCCTGTCGGGTGTACCAAATGAAATTTTTTAAAAACTCTTCTTTAGTAGGAAGAGTTTTTTGGTTAATTCTTGTAAGTTATGTTTTGCAGTATGTTTGAACTAAAAATCTATAGTTTAAGGATGATTTGGTGAGTTTACGATACAGATTTATTTATGATAGAATGAGAAATGGAAGCGTGGCCGAGTGGTTGAAGGCGCACGACTCGAAATCGTGTGGACAGCAATGTCTCGGAGGTTCGAATCCTCTCGCTTCCGCCAGAGATCTCAAATATGAATATTTGAGATTATTTTTTATTCGCTTCCCTTGCCGGTAAAAACGGCGGCAAAAGTTTTGAGGAGGATTTTAAGGTCGCCGGTGATACTCCAGTGATCAATGTAGAAACAGTCTAGACGGACGATTTCTTCAAAGTCGGTGATTTCGCTACGGCCGGAAACTTGCCAGAGACCGGTGATGCCAGGTTTGATACTAATACGACGCTTATGGTGGGCGGAATATTGTTGATATTCATTAACTGTCGGAGGACGAGTGCCAATGAGAGACATACTGCCCTCTAAAACATTGAAAAATTGAGGCAACTCATCAATGCTAGTTTTTCGAAGAAATTTACCAACTCTGGTAATGCGGGGATCATTTTTCATTTTAAACATAAAACCCTGCATTTCATTTTGATTTTTGAGGGTTTGGAGTTTGGCTTCAGCGTCTTGATACATAGAACGGAATTTATAAATGTAGAAATATTTGCCATTACGACCTACACGTTTTTGTTTAAAAATAATGGGTCCGGGATCTTCAAGAAAAATAAGAGGAGCGACGATGATACCAAATAGAATGCAGATAAAACAGCCTACAAGAGCGCCAAGAATATCCATTAGGCGTTTTAAAAGTAATTCCCCATCGGTGAAGAGACGAGGAGAAAGACGGATAACGTTGGTGGTGCCAAAATCTTCAAGTTTGGTTTCAAGAGTTTCAATAGCAAAGCTGTCGATAGTAATAAGTGAATCGATACCCATTTCACTAAAAGCTTCAATGAGATGCTCGATTTTCTTACGGACGATATGATTAACGTTGAAAATGACGAGATCGACTTGATGCCGTTTGGCATAATCAAGCATAGGGAGGGAGAATTCTTTTAATTCAATGGTAGCAAGAGGATCAGGGTTTTGGGGAGCTTCATCGGTATTTTTCTTTGAAGTAGATATCTTTTCTGTAAGAGCACGAATTTTTACTTTATAGAAACGTCCGTCTTGTTTATTAGAAAGTGAAGTGACACCAATGATTTCACAGTCCTCAGCGTTTAATTTTTGAATGTTATAGACAGCTTTTTCAAGGGAGCTACTATCGGTGATGACAATGGTTTTTTTGGTATGATGTTCAAGGTATTGATGTTTGATTAGGTGAATAAGAAAAAGACAAGCAAAGGAAATGGAAAAATTAATAGAAAAGAAAGTGCCAAAGAAGAGACGCGGAATACTATCACTAATATGAGTGGTATAAACGATGGTGGAGAAAATGATAGACATAAAAACATTAGTGAGGAAGGCAGACTTTAAATGCCTTAAAATACCACGTTTAGCGGTGATGGGATTGTAATGATAAAAAGTAAATACGATGAAAAAAGAGAGGAGAAGATAAAGGAAGACAGTGGAGTCTTTAAGGTGGCGAAAGGCAACATCGGAAGGATCCCAGCCGAAACGTGAGAGGTAGGCAATTAGGAAAGAAATAATGATTGAAAAAAGATTTGCAAAAAATAACCCAACGCGATGATTTGACATATTGCGTATATTATAGCATAAAATGTATTTTTTTAAAGAGAAGAGACTGGTAATTCTCTGTTATAATAGTAAAAAGGTGTAATTTACATAAATAAAGGGAGTTTATGGGGAGTATTTTTTCGAAGATTATTGCAGGTGAGATTCCATGCTATAAAATTTACGAAGATGATAAAACTTTGGCTTTTTTGGATATTCATCCAGAGACGCCGGGACATACATTGGTGGTACCAAAGGTGGAAGTAGACAAGCTGTATGATCTTGAGATGGAAGATTATTTGGCGGTAATGAAGACGGTGAAAATGTTGGCCAGACGAATGGAAAAAGTGCTTGGTGCAAGAACATTGATAAAAGTGATTGGTACTGATGTACCACATGCACATGTTCATCTGGTAACATTTGATCCAAACTATAAATATGGACAAGAAGTAAAAATGACCGAAGCAGAGATGAAGAAAATGCAAACAAGACTAATGGAAGGAGTGGAATAATGAAATTTTCACCATCTTATAATCCGGCGGATTTTGAGACGGATATTTACGCAGCTTGGGAGGCAGCTTCTAAATTTTTGCCTGCAAGAGAAGATCGTGGAGGGAGAACTGGACGAGAGTCTAAGCGTTATTCGATTGTGATGCCACCACCCAATGCAAATGGCAATTTGCACATTGGTCATGGCTTAACAGTGGCAATTGAGGATGCCTTGACCCGATATTATCGCTTGCGGGGACGAAGAACTTGGTATATACCAGGGGCGGATCACGCTGGTTTCGAGACATGGGTGGTTTATGAAAGAGAACTGGAGAAGCAAGGCAAAACACGTTTTATGTATTCTAGGGATGAACTTTATGCGCGTGTCTGGGATTTTGTGCAAGAAAAACGGGGCGCGATGGAATTGCAACTTCGTGCGTTGGGGGCTTCTTGTTCCTGGAAAGACTTAACTTTTACCTTGGATGAAAATGTAGTAAGACAGACGTATCGAACATTTGAAAGAATGTGGCAGGATGGGTTGATCTATAGGGGTGAAAAGTTAGTAAATTATTGCACAAAACATCAGACGGCATTTGCGGATATTGAAGTGGAGTATAAAGACGAAGAAGGCAAGTTATATGAAATTAAATATCCACTAGCAAGCACTGAAGGATATGTTGTTGTTTCTACAACACGTCCAGAAACATTGTTTGGCGATGTGGCTGTGGCAGTTAATCCAGCTGATGCGCGTTATGCTGAGGTTTTGGGTGAGCGCCTTTCCCTGCCGTTGACTCGACGAGAGATTCCAGTAATTGCCGATCAACATGCGGATATGGAATATGGAACTGGTGCGGTAAAAATTACTCCGGCACATGACGTGGATGATTTTGAAGTTGGTGAGAGACATGACCTGCCTAGGATTTCAGTAATTGGAACAGATGGACGAATGTTGCCAGTTTGTGGCTCAGAATATGAGGGGTTAACGGTTTTGGAGTGTCGTAAAAAAGTATTGAAAGACCTGGAAATGGCAGGACTTCTTCTATCAGAAAAGAAGATAAAACACTCGGTGGCACATTGTTATAAATGCGGTACGGTAATTGAGCCAATGTTGAAAGAACAATGGTTTGTGGACACTTCAAAATTAGCAAAAATGGCAATTGAGCATTTGAACAATAATGAGATAAAGTTTTATCCAGAAAATAAATTGAAGGTTCTGATTAATTATTTAGAGGGGTTGAAGGATTGGAATATTTCAAGGCAAATTCCTTGGGGGATTGCAATTCCAATGTTTAAAAAAGTGGACAAGAATGAGCCGGGACCGGAATGGCGATTTGACGTGCGAACACATCTATCTGAAATTGAGGTCGGGGGCGTGAAATATGTGCGAGACGAGGATACTTTTGATACATGGTTCTCTTCTTCGCATTGGCCAATTGTTTGTACGAATTGGGAAGAAGGTGTGGGAAGTGAGTTTTATCCTCTAAATACGATGGAGACTGGTGCAGATATCTTATTTGCCTGGGTAGCGAGAATGATTATGGTGGGAATTTACGTGACTGGAGAGGTACCATTTAAGGAAGTTTATCTTCACGGACTGGTTTTGGATGCACATGGGAAGAAAATGTCGAAATCAAAAGGCAACGTAATTAATCCAATGGACATGATTATGCAATACGGTTCGGACGCCTTTAGGCTAGGAATTTTACGTGGACGTTCGGCTGGCTTAAACCAGGCATTTTCTGAGAATTCGGTGATATCTGGGCGTAATCTTTGTAATAAACTTTGGAATATCTCTCGTTTTGTTCAAGGAGTTGTAGACACGGAGGAGAAAGAGAAGGGTTTTTCGGAGGCGGATGTTTCTGTGGTACTCGGGGAGGAAATAGATTCTGCGGTTCATCAGACTGGTAGTGATTCGATTAATCCTGAAGTATATCAATATACAACGAATAATATGGGTGAGGACTGGATTTGTCGCGAAATTAACCGTGCTAGAGGGGTGCTTGAACAATGTATGGTTTCATATCGATTTTCAGAAGCTGTCGAAACAATTTATGAACTGATTTGGAATAAATATGCTGATTGGTTTCTTGAGAGTCAGAAGATTTATAAGAATATTTCCCTGCTTAAAGTTACTCTTGAGTCGATTTTAACAATGCTACATCCATTTGCACCATTTATAACAGAGGCGATTTGGCAGAATCTGTCATGGACGGACGGGATGATTATTGATGCAATGTGGCCATCAGAGATGAGCTATGATGTGATATCTGCAGAGAATTTTGAGCGTTTAGCCGAGGTGGTTTCAGAAATTCGTGGAACTGAGGCTGCACTCGCAAAGTTTAACAGAGGTAAAAAATTCGGATTATTAGTGGGCGAAGATATCTTAGTGAACGATAATTTGTTGCTTGTAAAGTTTCTGTCGAGAGTTCCTTCAATTGCCTCGACCAACGGTTCCCCTAGGGGTCTCAGGCTTGCAGTGCTTAATCATGAATTATATCTTGACGTTCCGGAAAAAATTGTGGTTGATTTTAAAGATGAGCTGGAGGCGAAGATATTAGCGATTGGGCGTGAACTTGATGGGCTTAATGCAAGGATGATGAACCCACGATATGTGGAAAAAGCTCCTCAACAGTTAGTTCGGGAAACAAGAAATTGTATTGACGAGAAAAATGAGCAGATTGAGAGGCTAAAACAACAACTTTCTGTGATCTAGCACCTCTGTTTGATAAAGAAAAAATAGGCTAATGGCCTATTTTTTAATAATTTTGGTTTGATATGAGGCGAAATAAAAAGTGCATAAAATTTATGGATAATTCCCTCTTTGATATATGTGATTTAGATGAAAATGAAAATAAAAAAACAGTGTTTCCCTGTTGGACACGTGAAAATACTTGCGCTAAATTGTAAAATAAAAACTAATGCTTGATATTATCAAGTTTTTATTTTATAAAATGTGCGATATTTTGATATGACCAATTACTGTATTTTTGATTTTTAGAAAAATTAAGAGCCAGTAATTGTTATGTTTATAATACCGCTTGTGGGTTGCTAAGTCAATAGGATGTCAATGGCAGGTGAGTAATAAAAGGTGGAATGGGGAATTATCAAAAATTGTGGATATTAAGTGTGTTTTTGTAACTTTGATTATTTTGTAGGTTGTTTGTTTTTTCAAGTCAAAAAATATGTTAAATTGATTAACTTTCTGGTTATTCAAAAAGGGCAGGGAACTATGGTAGAATTTAGATGTGGCTTATATTAGAAAATTCAAAACTGCTTCGGGGGCGATTGGGGTGCAAGTTTGTTATAAAGAGCACAGTAAGATTGTGAAAACAATACATGTTGGCTCGGCAAATTCACCGGAAGGGTTGAATAAACTTCTAATTAAGGCGCAAGCAATTATTGATAAAGGGAAGAATTCGCTTTTTAATTTGGGCGATTTTTGATCTTTCTTTTTTGGACGTATAGGCCTTTGTTTTTGATTGCGTATTTTAACTAATGCATTTTATGCACTAGTTAGAAAAATGTAGTAATATAAGATTGTTATAAGAAGCTTAATTTTGAGATTGGATTAAAAATTTCCTGTATTGATTATATCTTTTATTATATTGATTGTTTGTAAGTCAATAAAAATAACTAGTGCATTTTTTGCACTAGTTCGGAATTTACGTAATGTTATATTAGATTTTTGTGGAGGTGGGTTTTTGTTCTTGTAGATTTTTAAATATTTTTTATTTTGAATTTTTGTGTGTAAAATATTGTGCGACTTTAGGGGTTTGGGATTTTAATGATTGATTTTACGTGTTTTTTAAAAAATATTGAAGAAGTTCTAGAAATCGGTAGCTGATGAATGCGCCTTTATAAGAGGGGAAATTGTGTAATTGTTGTTCATGACAGGTTGTTTGAAAAATTTGAAGAGCTTTGGATAGAGGTAGCCATTTTAAAATATAGTCTTCTTCAAGCTCATCTGGCATATAATTTGGATGAAGGATTTTGTCTGGAAGAGCAGAGAAGAAAAAGGTGGTAGTGATACGATTGTGGCGTTGTTCGTAAATATTACCGATTGGTTTTGGGTCTTTGAGTAAAAAACCAGTTTCTTCTAATGTTTCGCGATTGAGGGTTTGAAGAAGAGATTCACCGGGTTCGATACCACCACCGGGGATGGCGTAATAATCTTTGGCTCGAGAATAGAGTAGACAGAGTTCTTGATTGTGATTAATTAGTAAGCAACGTACGGAATTTCTAATATTGGGATGTTTGACAATTGGTTTCAAAAAATCTGGGTGAGCTGGTTGAGAAACTTTGGCTAAGAAGAAATCTTGATTTAGATTTTGGATAGTATGATTTATAACTTGAATTTCTTGAACTTTGAGATCGGAATAAAAACTATCTTGCATAATAAATATATTATACTTTATAAAAAAATGGATTCTCTTGAACTCTTTTGTTTATTGAATAATTGAGCGGGGCATAATATTAAGAGTGAACGGATCGGTTGGTGAAATTTGAGATGTAATTTCGTAATAAGCTGCGGAGGCAACCATGGCTCCATTATCTCCTGAAAAACGAGGTTCTGGAAAATATAGATTAATTTTGTTGTGCAGTTTGGAATTTTGTTGTTCGATAAAAATATTTAGATCATGACGTAGGCGTTGATTAGCAGAAACACCACCTGCAACGATGAGGGATTTAGTCTCGGGATTTTGCCGTAAGGCTAGAGTAATTTTCTCTAATAAAATATCAACAGTGGTTTGTTCAAAAGAGGCTGCGAAATCGGCGCGTTGTTGATTGGTTAGAAGTGGGGCTAGCTTAGAAGAGGGGAAAGAGATGGGTTGTTTCGTGGCTTTTTGAACTTCACGAAGGACGGCAGTTTTAAGTCCTGAAAAAGAAAAATCAAGAGTACCTGACATAGGATGGGGAAAAATGTAAGCCTTTGGATTACCAGTGATTGCTGCCTTAGTGATGGATGGGCCTCCTGGGTATGGTAAACCAAGGATTTTAGCTATTTTATCAAAACACTCACCAACTGCATCGTCACGAGTGGTGCCAATAATCTCAAACTGTTGATGTGCAGACATTTTAACGATTTGAGTATGGCCACCTGAGATGATTAGAGCAATAAGAGGAAAATCAGGTTCAGTTTGATCTTGGAGCCAGTTAGCGTAGATGTGGGATTTGAGGTGGTGAACTGCATAGAGTGGTTTATGTTGTAAGATGGCAAGGGTACGAGCGGTGAGTGTGCCAACGAGAAGGGAGCCAAGAAGACCGGGAGTATGGGTGACGGCAATAGCATCAATTTTCGACCAATCGTCTTGGCTATGGTTTATTAGTTTTGCCTCGTGAAAAGCTTGATGGATGGCGGGTAGAATAGCTTCAAGATGTGATCTGGCTGCGATTTCAGGAATTACGCCACCATAGGCGGCAAAAATATCAATTTGTGAAACAATAATATTGCTGAGGATTTTTTGTCCATCCTCAACAATGGCAACAGCAGTTTCATCACAAGATGATTCAATTCCCAAAATTCTCATGGAGTAATTATAGTATGAGTGCTGTATTTTGTTAACCTTAGGTTGATGAAGTAATTTAAATTGGAATTAGCTAGAAAATTTAAGAGAGTCAATTGGTTTTTGTTTGGAGGCTTTGATGGCAGGGGATAAACCAAAGAGAATACCCGTAACGAAAGCGAAATAGAAGGCGACAAGACAAATTTCTAAACTAATAAAGGGCTTGAAGGGAGTAAAGGTTGAGCAAAAGATGGCGATTAGATAGCCAAGAAGAAAGCCACCGATGCAGCCGACAAGGACGAGAATGATGCTTTCAAAAAGAAATTGCATGAAAATATGGGTATTAGTGGCGCCGATGGCTTTGCGAATACCAATTTCGTGGGTTCGTTCGGTGACAGAAACAAGCATAAGGTTCATAACACTAATACCGCCAATGAAGAGTGAAATGGCAGCAATACCACCGAGCATAATGGAAATGATAGAAAAGAAATTACTGGCGGGATGAGTGATATGTGAACCGTAATTTACAGTAAAATTACTGGATGAGCCTTTAAGATTGGTGAGGGATTTTGTGATTTTTTCGGCAGTAGATTCTAATTGCTTGTCGTCTTTAACTGTAATATTGATTTGTTGGATTTGAGGATTGAGATTTTTGATTTGATTAAGATCAACAATGACGGATTGATCAAAATCTACACCGTTGAAATTGACAGGATTTTCAGTTTTTTGCAGAGTACCAATAATGATAAATTTGTGACCTGCAAAAGAAAATGTTTTGCCGATCGGTTCACTCGAGCCAAAAAGTTGGAGTGCAAGAGAGTGGCCAATAACAGCAGATTTTAAATCATTATCTTGAATAAAATTACCGGATTTGAGGTCTAGGTTTAAGATCGGCTTTAGATCAGAATTAGTGGCTAGAATTGTGGCTGACTCAACTGTGTGATCACCAGTGGCCGTTTCATGAAGAATAGCAATAGGGGCGATATTCTTGATATTATCGCTAGATTCTTTTATTTTGACGAGATCTTCTGCGGTTAGATTTGAATTATTGAAATGATTGGAATTTGTGAGTTCGTCGATGATATTATTTAGATTATTTTTATTATTAGCAGGACGGACTAAGATTAGTTGTTGATTGAGAGCTTTGACTTGTGAAGAAATTAATTGTGATATACTCCCAGCGAGACTGAGGATAAGAATAATACTGCCGATACCAACGGAAATACCAAAGCAAGTGAAAAAACTACGAAATTTATGTTTTTTGAGAGAATTTTTGGCGATCTCAAAATTAGTACGAAGAAGTAGTGACATTATTTGCGGCGTCCTTTCGCTTGTTTTTTATTAGTTTTTGCGACTTTGGTTTTGGCCTTTTGTTTGGTTGTTGACCTTTCTAATTCTTCAAGGGTCGTAGTTTTTTTAACAATACGAATGGAACTGTCGTTGGAGCTTGACGATACGACGGGGAAGGTTGACTTAGCTGTGCTAGCCTCAAACTTTGAAGACGATTTTGATTGTATGGATGAAGTGGATTCGTCAACGGAAATTTCTGTACTAGTCGGATATTTATAGGAAAGATTTGGAACCTTTGATTCTGGTTTTTCATTTTTTTCAGTGTTTTGAAGAGTGGGGTCGGGCGGAACGATTGGTGGGTGACTAGACTCGATTGATTCAGATGCTTGATCAGTGAATAAAAGATTATTCTTATTTGATGAATCGGAAGTTTCTTGAGGTGTAAGGTTAAAATTACGGTAAGAGTCAGGGTTCTTGGATCCAACTTTTTGGATAGGACGGACGTGAATAGCGTGAATTTCAGATTGTTTGATTTTTTCGGATTCTTGAGTATTAATTATATCTTGGATAGACTCTGAAGAATTTTTTGTTTGGAAATTAACTTTTATGCGTTCAGGGAGGTCTTCATCGGCAACAGTTTTAATATCGGTGGCGATGCGACCGTCAAGCATGTGAATAACGCGAGTGGCATAAGATGTAAGATTTGGATTATGAGTAACCATAATGATGGTGTTGCCTTTTGAATGGATACGACGAAGTTCTTCCATGACAAGATGAGCGTTATGGCTATCAAGATTACCAGTGGGTTCGTCAGCAAGGATGATTTCTGGTGAAGAAACTAGAGCGCGGGCGATGGCAACGCGTTGTTTTTGACCTCCGGAAAGCTGATATGGATAATAATATTCACGTTGTTGCATATTGAGATAGGCAAGCATTTCAGAAGATTTGATGAGGCGTTTGGTTTTGGACACGCCGGCGTAAAGTAGGGGGAGGGAAACGTTTTCAAGAATAGTCATTTTAGGGATAAGATTAAAATCTTGAAAAATAAAGCCGATTTTTTGTGCACGAATATGAGCTTGATGTGATTTAGAAAATACCGTAGTGCGTTCGGAGTCGAGATAGTAGCTACCGGAAGTAGGAAAGTCAAGAAGTCCAATAATGTTTAATAATGTAGTCTTACCACAGCCGGAAGGGCCCATAATCATAATAAACTCGCCAGGCTTAACTTCAAGATTAAAATCATTGAGTGCGAATGACTCAGCTTCACCGTAACCAAAGCTGCGTGTGATGTTCTTTAATTCAATTAAAAGTGAATTGTCTTTTCTAATATTACCCTTTTGACTCATTAATTTAATTATAGCATGCAAGAGAAAAACCAGTGATTTATGTGATAAAATTATTAAAGAAAAGTGGAGAAAAAATCGATGCCAAAAAGAAAAACAAAGCATTCGAGAAAAACGATAAAGAAACGAGCGGGAAAGAAGATTTTAGTGTCTGAAAAAAGCATGACTGAAGATGTTTTGGTGAAAAAAAAGGCGGAGAATAAGCTTGAAAAGACCGGAACAGTTGATAAGAGCGAAAAAGAAGATGAGAGCTCGACGAAAATAGCAGAGACTAAGCCAGATCAAACTGTGAAAGTTGAGCCAGAGCCTGTAGTTAAAAAGATTGTTCAAGAAAGAAATATTCAGAAGGAGTCAGCTGAAGAAAAGCGAAAGAAAGTAAACGCAATCCTGAAGTTTGAGAGAGAATTGGCCAAGGATAGGAAACGTTTAAAACGAAAAGCAAAAAGAGAAAAGACTAGTATTCCGCTTTGGACAAAGATTCTGATTGTAGTACTAAGTTCAATTATTGTACTGATGGTTGCTGCTGCAATTTTTGGTTATATGCTATTGTCTCATACGGCAAATGTATTCAAGGGGAATCCGATGGATATTTTGATTGGTACAGAACTTGCAAAAGATGAAAATAATTTGACTAATGTGTTGATTTTTGGAACAAGTGAAGATGCTGAAGGGCATGGTGGTGGACTTTTGACAGACTCGATCTTAGTTGCTTCAATTGACCAAGAAAAGAAAACTTCAAAGATTTTTAGTATTCCGAGAGATCTTTGGGTGAATTACGCGGTACCGGGTGGGGAAACAATGAATTGTGTGGTGGGAACACAGGGTAAGATTAATGCCACTTATATGTGTGCGCTTGATGAATATAAAAATAATAAAGATCGGGCTTCAAGATATTTTGCAAAGAAAGTTTCAGAAATTACAGGGCTGAACTTGCAATATTATATTTCGTTAGATTGGAATGCATTAAAAACTGTGGTAGATGAACTGGGGGGAATCGATGTGGATGTTTATGCAGATGATGAGTCGGGAATTCATGATTCTTGCCAGCATTTAGATCTTGCTAAGGGGATGAATTATGGTTTAAACGGTAGTACGGCGTTGAAGCTAGCCAGGGCACGTAATGCTGGGTGTGACGAAGGTGGAGATTTTGGTTTATCACGTAGCAACTTTGATCGTGAGATTAATCAGCAGAGAATTTTTAGTGCAATCAAAAATAAGGCATTTTCTATTGGAATATTAACGAAACCAACTAAAGTGATTAGATTGATTGATTCATTGGGAGATAACGTGAAGACAAATATTACGATGGCAGAAGTGCGTACTTTGATTGATATTGCTACGCATTTGGAAGAGGAAGTAGAATCGGTATCAACAGTGGATCAGTTCGGCGTGGGAAGAATTGGAATACAGAGTGTGGTTTTGCCACGAGGGGCCTCAACTTATAATGAAAGTTCAATGTTCAGCTATGGTGATTTTCAAAGATATTTGAGAAAAAAAATAATTAAAGTTGAATAAAATAATTGTGCAGGATTATAAGATACTGTTTTTAGTATTTTGTGGTCCTCGAACCCTCACTTCTTTTTACGAAGAAATAAAAATAACTCTACCGAGTTATTTTTCACTTCCTGGCGGAAGCGAGAGGATTCGAACCTCCGATACATTGCTGTATACACGCGTTCCAGGCGTGCTCCTTCAACCACTCGGACACGCTTCCGTCTTGAACGATTATAACAGATAAAATGTAAAAATTAAAATTAACAATTGGTTTGACGTTGTTTTTTGGAAATTAAATAATTAAGAACAATAAAGAGCAGTGAGAAAAAAAGTAACATTAGAAAATTTGGTAAGACTGCTGAAATTGAGTCAAGATTTAGATTTTTTACTGATTCAATTTTTGAATTAGCATTAATATACCAATACGAAGGAAGAACGTGGGCAATATTTAAAACCAGGGGTGGGAGGAATGATGCAGAAATGAAGGCACCAGAGAGGAAGGCCGAACCGAGTGAAATTAGATTAACAATACCTGAGACTGCATCTCTTGAAATTACGATGGTGGAGATGAGTTCGGCTAGTGTGAGACAGCAAATGGCGAAGAGAAGAGTGTTTGACAAGTATAAAACGAGGAGAGGGGTGAAAATAATGTTGCCGAGAACAAAGTAACTAATAGATGAGATGAAAATAAAGAAGAGAAAAGAAAAGATTGAATTAGCAAGGAGTAGATATAGATTATATTTTTTTAGATGAAGACTTGAAACTAAAGTGCGTTTTTTGATCTCAGTTTTATTGAAAGTAGCGTTAATAAGACAGGTGATATAGAGAATAATTGCCATGATTGTGTAGCTGGCGGCGTTAAAATAAGCGGAAATTTTTCTTAAATTAGTTATATTATTAGTCGTTAGATGAACTTCTGGTGAAACGGCTAGTTTTTGATTAATAGAATTAATTAGGGAATTAATTTGCTGATGACTAGGATTTTGAGTATGCAAGAGATTGATCTCTGATTTTTGAAGTTCAAAATAGCGTGAAATAAGATTTTTAGCTAATTCGGCTGAATAATTTCCCGAGGTACGGTAATCGAGAGTGATTTTTTGACCAGAAAGAATCTGTGTTTCAAGATTTTCAGGCAGAAAAACAACTAGGCTAGTTCTTTGATAGAAAAGCGCATCAGTGATTTGTGATTCATCGAGTTTAACTAACTCTGCTGTTTGACTTAGATAATTAAGAAAATTATTGGTAAGCGGTTGATGTGTGGTTTTGTCTACGATGGTGATTTCTGGTTTTTCATCAGTGAATGTTGTTTGATTAGAATTTGATCTTAAGTTGAGGATTGAAATAGAGGTGAGTATGACTACATAGAGAGCGACAATCCACCAGTATCTTTTCATAATTCGCCAAAAAGTTTTGAAAATAATCATAGAACTCCTTTATAGCTGTGCATATTTTTGTTTCCTGATGACAATAACGGAAATAATAAGACAGAAAGCTGAAAAAAGGATGAGACTGATAATATTGAAGTTATAGCGGTTGAGATTATCATAAATTTGTAATGAATAAAGACCGTCTACAATCATATTGGCTGGATTTAAATGATTGATGAGGGGAAAATTGGTATCAACAAGATATTTAATCGATGGTCCCATCATGCCAGACAGGAAACAGCAGAAAAGTTGGAAAAAGGTAGTAAGATTAATTTTGATTTCATAACTAGTTTTAATGAGAGAACCAATGAGAAGACCAAAAGAGATTCCTGCGATAGAACCAAGAATCGAGATGAAAATAATTTCGGGAAGATTTTGTCCATAGTCAACTTTGAGAATGAAGATATTAAAACTGAAAATCAAACAGAGAAGAATGAGGTGTGTAATAAATGCGCTAAGCATACTACTAAGAACCAAAGTGCGTTTCTTGACTGGAGAAACTGAAATGCGCTTGCCGTGTTCACTCATATTGGCGAGGATGGAGCTAATGAGAAAGATGGAGAAATAAGCACTGGAAAAACAGGACATGGCAATAAGAGTAAAGTACTCGATGATTGTATAATCTAGTTTTTTTGAGAATATGGAGTTGAATGAAAGAATATTTTGATTTAACTCTTTGATTTTAGAATTGATACTTTGGTCAATTTGTTGGGTAATTTGTGACTCGATTTGTTTAAAATCTACTTTATTTGGATTTTTAATGCTTTGCTTTATTTGTTGTGTAATTTGTGGTCGAATCTCAGAGAGAAGATTATTGTAGAGAGTGCGTTTATCGAGAAGCTCTTCAATGATCTTTTTGAGAATCGTTTCTCTAATACCGGTTGATTTAAATTTAAGAATTGGTTGTAGATTTTTGATCTCTATAGTACCGATGACTTGTTTATTCTCCAAAAGAGCGTCGGCTTCTTTCACTGTATTGACATATGAGATCTGTAGAAGTTTTTGTGAATTTGTAGTATCTTTCTCGGAATCAATAGTGCTACTACCGAGGTTGGTTTTTTCTAGTTTTGAAATTACATGCGAAAAATATTGATCTTTTTGATATTCATCATTTTTAATAACAGCAACATTTAGCGTGGAGAAAGTTTCAGTGTTATAGACATTAGAAAAAGTTAGTCGGAAAAAAATACTCATAGCGATAATGAAAATAAAATTCCAGAAGAGAAGAGGTTTGTTATGTGTAAGAATTTTAAAATTATATTTTAAATTATGAAGAAACATTTTAATCATCTCGTAGATCTTTACCGGTTAATTCTAGAAAAACGTCATTGAGAGTTGGGCCTGTCGCAATCTTGGTCTGATTTTTGGCCAATTTTTTTAATTCATTGACAGTGCCTTTTGCGATGATTTTACCATTATCAAGAATAATGATGCGATCACAGAGTTCTTCGACTTCTTCCATGTAATGAGTAGTATAGATAACGGTGGCACCTTGATCACGGAGTTTTTTGATGTCATTTAAAATATTATTGCGACTCTGAGGATCGACGGCGACGGTTGGTTCATCAAGAAAAATTAATTCAGGTTTATGAGCGATGCCACAGGCGATATTAAGGCGACGAAGTAAACCGCCAGAGAGTTGTTTTGGACGATATTTTTGAAATTTTTCAAGACTAACTAATTTGAGTGCGTCGGCAATATATTGCTTACGTGTATTTTTATCTGAAATATATAGACCACAAAAATAATCAATATTTTCATAGACGGTGAGTTCATTAAAAACGGCAACTTCCTGAAAGATAACACCGATTTTTTGCTTAATGTCATAGGCACTGGGGCGCATGGTTTCGCCGAAGATTTTGATTTGACCTGAATCAAATTGAAGAAGGGAAAGAATACAATTAATTGTGGTGGTTTTACCGGATCCGTTGGGACCGAGAAGACCTAGAATTTCACCTTTTTTGACGTCGAAACTGAGATCGTTGACAGCATAATTATTTTTATATTTTTTAACAAGATTTTGAACTGAAACCACGGTATCCATGGCCCTATTTTAACAGAAAATTTGAAATTGGATTTTAGAAAAATATTTTATCCAACAATATGAATACTAGAATATAGTCTGTTTATATCTTCGAGAGATATTTTTTTCCAATATTCATCTGTGACAATGAAGCCACTTGAAGTAAGTAGTTCTTCGTTTGTGAGAAGCTGTGATTTAAGCTGGATTTTTGATAAGAGTTTTTCTGAAAACTTTAATTGTTTGATTTTTGATAACTGGTTATTTAAATAGTTTGTTAGGGTTTTTATATCAATTTGAGATTGATTCGAGGTGCGAAGTTGTAATTTGAGACCAATATATGTTGGGTCGCATTGATAATCTGACCATTGTTCGTGATAAACATAGCTTGTAAAATTTGGCATCGTGTAAATATAAGATTCTAAGATATTGGAAAGAGCATTTAGGACTATCGAGGCCAATGGTTTTAGAAGGTTATCTGTTAGGTTAATTTCTAAAATAATGTCTAAATCTATAAGATTATGGTTAATTTTATTGGATAATGAAAAATATGGAGTTTTAAGAATGCATGATGTTGGACTGATTGGGGCTGTAATAAAATGTTGCAAAGAGGGTTGTTGATGTAGATTGATGAGCTCTTGAGTAATCTTTTCTATATCGTAAGAAGGTTCGCGCTTTTTGTCGTAGCTGGTTCGTAGAATGGCTCGAAGAACGTCTGATTGTTTGATTGAAAAATTCTTTATGATTTCTGAAAGATTTAAATTAAACGACGAAGAAAAAATAATGATACCATCGTAGCTGTCTGCACTATATTCTCCATCAAGATAATTTAATAGATTGTTGTTTTGCAAAAAAATGTAAAAATATTCACTTATGAGGTGTAAGTATAAATTTCCTAAAAGTCGATTGTTAGCTTGTTTGATTAAAGTATTCATATTTAATAGAGACTCACAGTTATGTGAGCCAAATTGGTTAACGATTTTTTACAATTACTTTCTAACGAATTTTACAGAAATAAGAAATAGATCTGTATGATTTCTTATATGTTATACTAATGTTTTTGTCAATATTAAGAGAATGGAAAAAATAGGCATAACAATTCAAATTTATTCTATAATGTAGATGATTACTTTAAAACAACTTGTTCTAAATTTTGTTTAGGTAAACTAATGGATAAACAAGAAGTCATAAAACAACTAAGAGATTTAAATCTACCAAAAGATGAATATTATGTTCTCTCTGGAGCGTCATTAGTATTAAGAGGGATTCGTGAAAAATGCTCCGATATTGATCTTTGCATATCCGAAGAATTGTTCTCCAGTGTAAAAGATAAACTAAAAATGACATCTGACAAGATAAATTCTTGTAATTTCTATCATTTGAGTGATTCTTTGGAAGTAGTTGTTGATAAAAAGTCTCGTTTCAATGTGGAAGAAGGAGACGAATTTAATCTTGAAGACATTAATACTATTCTAGCTTTTAAAGAATCACGCAATCTTCCTAAAGACCAACAGGATATTGCTAATATTAAAAGATATTTAAGAGTATGATAGAAACATGATAGAGTATGATCCAGAACGAAAAACAGTCTTTGGTCCGTGTGATCTAAAGCTAGATGGTAAGCCACGTGGGTGCCTTTTAATTTTTGATGATGAGATTTGGGAAGATTACGTCCTGCCAAATAAGAATTTCGAGACTTTTCCAGTCACGAATGCTTTTGGCAGAACTTTTGATACTTATCGTTATATAAAAACAGACGGAGAAAAAGTCTTATTAGTCTACCCCACAACAGGTTCAGCCGGTAGTGTTTGTGATATGGAATTACTAATTGCTAGCGGTATTGAAAAATTTGTTGCTTTTGGTACTTGTGGACGGCTAGATAAAAATATTGCTAAAAATACAATCATCTTACCAACTGCTGCTTATCGTGAAGAGGGCACAAGTTATCATTATTTACCAGATTCTAATAAGATTGATGTAGATGAATCAGTTCTGAAGATAACAAAAACACTTTTCGATGAGGAAGGTTTTACTACTTTAGAAGGTAAAATTTGGACAACTGATGCTGTTTATCGTGAAACTTTTGGTAAGGTTAAATTAATGAAAGAACGTGGTTGTGTTGGCGTTGATATGGAGTTGTCTGCATTGCTTGCTCTTGCTCAGTACCGAGATGTTAAGTTTATTGAATTTTTAATTGGTGAAGATACGGTAGATGGTGAGACGAAAAAACCACTCGAACGCAATAATGAAAAAATCTTTAGCGCGGCTATTGAATTATTAAAAAGAATTTAAGAAAAGGAAAACAATGTATTTGTGCTAACATTCTAAACACCTACTAGATGTTTCTACAGAAAGATACCATAGATATCATATATAGTATTGCATTTTTGTTAATATTCACGTTAAGGTTTGAGGTCTCAACGGTTGGGTTTTATTTAAATACGGTATAATCATTCTAATGAATAAGGTGAATATATTACTTACCGAAGCTAATGGTAATCTCTCTAATGAAAAAGAGATGATTGAAAATGCCATAAAAATGGCAGAAGAATATGCATTTTCAAAACTTAATATTGATTGGGATATTGATGTTCTAGTAACTAACCGCTTATACGATATCATTATTCCGGAAGATGGAGTCGGCGGGCGTACTAGGACTTCCGATTTTATTGAATTTGCCATCAATGAAGAAAAAGCAACCAAAAGCCTGATTTCCGAAATGGTGGCGCATGAACTTTGCCACGCCGCTCGCTGGGGCAAAAATGATGAGTGGATTAACTCTTTGTTCGATGGCATGATTAGCGAGGGTATTGCAACTTATCTTGAAGCAGAGTTTGTCAAAGATCGAGAAGAAAAAACATTTTTTATCAAAACAATTTTTGAACGAGCAGATGAAAAGAATAAAAAGATTCTTGAAGAGCTTCGCGACCAATTAGATTCCAATCATTACGATTACGATACTATATTCTTTAATGGTAATGATAAACTATCACGCTGGTCGGGTTATTCCTTAGGCTACTATCTTGTAAAGAAATATCTCGAGAAAACTGGTAAGAAAATCGAAGAAGTGTTTGCTGATAAATATGCAGATTTCAGAATCATCTTGTAAATTGTTGCTAAAAATAGATTTTAAAGTCTAAAAGGAGAAAATGGATAAACTTACATATAAATATTATAGAAAGAATGGCGGAGAAAAGGCGTATATTGTTATACATGGTAGTGGTCCAGTTGGCGTGGAGACTGGTTTTATTACGTCTATTTTTGATGCTATTGCAATGACGAAGAATAGTGTCATTTGTTTTAATTTCCCCTATTGTGATCGCGGAGAAGATAATTCAAGCGGAGCAGAACTAGAAGAAGAAGTGGCTTCTCTAAAATGCGTGGTAGATTTTATTCGTTCTGAGAGATATAAAAATATAGGAATTGTAGCGAAATCACTCGGCGGTATTGTTGCTAGTTATTACTTAGAGCGATACCCAGATAACAAAATAGATTTAGCAATTCTTGGTTTTATACCTGATGATGTTAGGCGAGCTGTGATTAAAAATAATCTAAAACTTGTTATTCAAGGAGAGAATGATCGTTTTGCATCACCATCCGAAATTGAAAAAATTGTTAGTAATTCAGCTAAGGTTGTTGAGATTAAAAATGCAGATCATAGTTATAGAAATGATAAAAAAGAACCTATATACCAGAATCTTGCAATAGAGAAACTAATCGAATGGATTGAAAAATAACTTCAATAAACCTAGCAAATAAGTACGAGGTTATTAGAGAAGTGAACTAAGAAGATAGTATACTAGAAATAATGCAACGAATTTTATTAGTTGAGGATGAAAGAACTGCAAGAGAGGGGGTGCGAGATTTTTTGTCTTCCAGAGGATATTCAGTGACTGAGGCTGCAGATGGGGAAGAAGCAGTGAAGAAATTTTGTGATTTTTCGCAGGGTGTGTTTGATCTGGTAATTTTGGATGTGATGTTACCAAAAATGAATGGAATTTTGGTTTTGAAGGAAATTAGAAGAATAAGCAAAACACCAGTTTTAATGTTGACGGCGCTGAGTGATGAGGGGACACAACTAGCTAGTTTTGATAATTTGGCGGATGATTATTTATGTAAACCATTTTCTCTATTAATTTTGGAGAAAAGGATTGAGGCATTACTACGTCGGACAAAAGCTAAAGAAGAAAAAACAGAGAATTTTAAGTGGGTGCGAGGGGATGTAGTGGTGGATTTCTTAGAATATAAGGGATATCTTCATGGATCTGATGTGGATTTAAAACCAAAGGAAGTTGAACTATTAAAGATGTTGGTAGAAAATCCAAAAATAGTGTTGAGGCGTGAACAAATTTTGGAAGAATTATGGGACGATGATTTTCCATATGATCGTGTAGTGGATGTTTATATAAAAAACTTACGAAAAAAATTGGAAATAAATTGTATCGAGACTGTGAAAGGGGTGGGATATTGTTATGATGATGAAAAATAAGAAAACTGTTTTTAGTAAGTTAAGGATTTTCCCAAAAACGTTTCTTAGTATGTCTCTAGTTTTTTTGATTTTAATTTTGATTGTACATGGACTTATCTATGTATTAATGAATCAAACTTATGCGGCTGAGAAACAGTTACTAGCGGAAAAGAATTTAGAAGAACTTCGTGTGAGAATTTCGGAGAAGCCAGCTGACCAAATTCGTGAGATTTGTGAAAAATTTGCGATACAAAAAAATGTAAATTTGAACTTGAAGATTGATGGGAAAGTACAACATTTACAGGGATTTTCAGAAGCTGATATTGTGACGGAAGATCTTTTGGGAAGCGATACAGTACCGCTTGTTAATAATGAGCAGTTGGGGTCAATCTTGGTATCAAAGTTGGAAGTAAAAGACGCAAAGGGGGGGAAAGTATTGGTGCAAATGTTGTCGAATGTAGAATCTTTGAATGAGGCTAGAAATGCGACCTTGAAGATTTTGCCACTGTCGTTTTCGGTATCGATGCTGATGGCTTTGGTATTTTCGTATTTTTATACGAGACTTTTTGTAAAACCAATTGAAAGAATGGCAAAAACGACACGAAGAATGCAGAAAATGGAAGAAGTCTACTGTGAAGAACGACGAAATGATGAGATTGGTGAGCTTGCGAGAGATGTAAATGAGCTATATATGAACTTAAAGATAACAATTGAGAAGCTAGAGTCAGAGAAAGAATTGATCTCAAAATTGGAACGGGAAAAAGTTGATTTAGTAAGAAGTGCTTCACACGAGCTAAAAACGCCTTTATCTAGCTTACATATTATGCTGGAGAATATGTTGATCGGAACAGTAAAACCAAAAAATTATAAGGAGAAAATTGAGGATTCACTTTTGATAGTAGAGAAAATGTCTAAAATGATTCAAGATATTTTGAATGCGGACATAGTGGAACGGGGAGATGAAGATAAGGAGATTAACGTAAAGAAGGTGATTTTAGAGGAGTTAAAGGAGTATGAGCTAATTGCGAAAACTAGAAATTTGCAGTTTGAAGAAAAGATAGATGATTTTAAAATAAAAACTAATGATGTGGCGATGAGAGAAGTACTATCTAATTTAATTTCGAACGCAGTAAAATATGCAGAAGTGGGATCAACAATTGTAGTGAAATGTGAACGAGGAAAATTTTCAATCTGGAATCAAGGGGAGAGGATAGCAGAAGATCAGATTTTGGATCTGTTTAATCCTTTTTATAGAATAGATGGAGAAGGTGAGGGTAGTGGAATGGGGTTGTACTTCGTGAAAAATATATTAACGGAATTAGGATTTAAATTTCGCTTGGCAGCATATAAGAATGGAATGAGATTTGAGATTTGGTTTAAGTAGAGTGAAATAATATTTCTATCTAGTCTATTAGTCTAGTGTTTTTTTGTGAATTAATTATAATGGTGACATATGAATATATGTCCGAAGGTAAATATAGTAGTTGTTTGTTGGAATGCATTACGATATACAATTTATACATTAAATAGTTTATTAAAAACTATTAATATTGATGTATATTTGACAATTATAGATAATGGATCTGAAGTTGAAACTAGGAATTACTTATCTTCTTTGCCTGTGCCATTTTTTGTAAAAGGTTTTTCCTATATTAGGAATGAAAAAAATTTAGGCATAGGTGCAGCTTATAACCAAGGATATTTCCAGTCGATTATAATTGGTTGTGAATATACGGTTTTTTGTAATAATGATTTGTGTTTTTCCACTAACTGGTTATTAAAGATGTTAGATTTTATGGATAATAATAAAGAAGTTGCTCTGTTAAACCCATTGCGTCCATCTTGTAATGATTATTTTGATGAAAATTTTTATACAACTATGGATAAATTAATGAATGTAAAAGGGGATGGCCCTGACGAAGAACTGAGGCAGTTTATTGATCCGTATCAAAAGTTTGAGGATTTCTGTAATGCTACATGTTTAATAAATACTAGTATTTTTGGAGAATGTAGGTATGTTAAATTTCCGGATAGCTTAAGCTCATGTATTTGTATAGCAAGAATGTCTAGTTTGGCAAAATATAATTATTTTGCAAATAACTTATTTTCTCAGTATGGTAGTGAGGATATAGATTTATGTTGGACAATCCTTAAGGACGGATATAAATGTGCAATTCTAAATAATACTTATATACATCATTTTAGACACAAATCAGTTGAAGATAATAGTTTAGATTATATGTCTAGTCTAAAGCATACCAATACAATTTTATACCTAAAATGGAAGCGAGATATTTTAGAATATATAAAAACTGGAAGAAAAGACACATTAATTCCAAAACCTGATTGGATTTTAGATAAAATACTGGGTAATAAGTATGAAGAACAATGAATTCTTAGTAATAAGACATAGTTATGATGATCATAGCTATATTGATGGAAAGAATGATACGAGTCTAACAAAAGAGGGGATTGAAATAGCTAAGAAGATGGCAATAAATGTATTACCTAAAATTGATTTGAATAGAAATGTTCGTTTGCGACATAGTATTAAAAAGCGTGCAGTTGAAACTGCAGAAATATTAAATGAAGAGCTTTATAAACATTCTATTGATCATGATATCGAATCGGAACCTAATCTAACTGAATTGTTCCAAGGGAATTTTCGAAATTTTGATTTGATGAGTCATGATCAAAAAGTTAATTTTTTACAAACATGTTGGGAGGAATTTGATTCTCATCGCCGTGATGGTGATATAGATTATAGATTTGGAGACAATTATAACGCTCATGGAAAAAATATAGATGGCAATTTTGTAGCTTATCCATATGGCGAGAGTCAACGTGAATTTTCTATTAGGATAGGTAAATCGCTTATTAATATTTGTAATTTTTTGATGGAGAACGAACAGTCGATTAATATTACACATAGAGGTGCAACTAGAGAAATAAAAAACTTAGTTCATTCAATTAATACGCATACACCGGTAGAACAGGTAAAGGATTATGAGATAGTTGGCATGAAGTATGGTGAAATAATAAATTGTTCTATAGATGATTTATTTGAGGCTAGAAGAATACTTAAAGAATATATTAGTACACAGATAAGGATTAATAATGAAAGAAATAATCATTAATCAACCCAGAGTCTCTTATTATATTGGTGGAGCTGAAATGTTATCGATGGATCATGCTAGATTTTTGTGTTTAAAAGGTTATAAAGTTAGATTATTCACTATTAATCCATATTCGGTCAAACTGCAATATTCTAAGAGATATCTTAAATTTAAAAATGATTTTGCGGATAAAATAAAATTTATTGAAATAAACTTAAAGCCCAAACATTGGTCTATTTATAATACGTTACCTGGAGAAGATCGATATCGTTGGAATTATGAATCAATTGTTTATAGTAGTATATTTAGTAATATAGTAAATAAATTTAAGATTAAAATTACAATAATTTCTTATTATATATTGGATGCAATTGGAGTTAATTCTGATTTAATAACAAACTGTTTGTATTTGTGTGGTGCCCCGCGTGAAATAGATATTTTTCAGGGTAGTTTTTTATACCCATACAATAGGTTAATTGCTATTACCAATGAAGTTAAAACGTATTGGCAGCAATTTACATCTAGGATTATATCGGTGGTTTCTAGTGGAGTTGATATAGAGCGATTTTATTTTTATAATAGTAGAAAAGAGATAAATAAAATCTTATATCTTGGTCGGATACTAAAAAGAAAAGGGATTGAAGCGTTCTTAGACTTGGCATGTTTATTTGGAGATAAAAATAATAATTTGAGATTTGAGGTTGTAGGAGATGGACCGAATTTAGAGAGATATAAGGCTGGATTTAATGAAAAGATCAAGTTTGTTGGTAATGTAGATGATCCTGAAAAATATCTTATGGAAAATGATGTAATAATTTGTTTTTCTGAATATGGTGAAGGATTACAGGGGGTTATTTTGGAGGCAATGGCTACTGGGTGTTTGGTTATAGCGACACGGACAGAGATAAATTCTAGTCTATTATCTAATGGAGGTGGAATTCTCGTTGATTATGATTTTGATGATTTAGTTAAAAGTGTGAGGGGTATATTAAATATGAAAATAAGTTATGTAAATCAAATGAGGATTAATGCGAGAAAAATTATTGAAGACAAATACTCTTGGGATGTTAAAATAAATGAATTAATTGAGGTTATAGAATGAAGCTGATTTTTATGAGGCATGGTGAGGCAAACGATAATGTTGAACAGATTTTTTCATCAGATAATTTATCTTGTTCGTTATTGACGAAGCATGGGACTAAACAAGTTAGGCAAACTGCAAAGAAGTTAGGCAAAATAGATAAAGTATATTATTCACCAATTTTTAGGGCAGTACAAACTGCTAATTTAATTAAAGAAAAAATACCTAATGTAGAATTTGTATCTGAAGATAGGATTACTGAAATAAATTATGGTATTTATAACCAGCAGAAGAATGACCCTATGCTAAATGAAGTACGTGAACGTCAGAAAGACGGAGATTTTTTTATAAGATTTGGTAGATACGGAGAAAATAAGTTTGAGATTTATAATAGACTATTAAGTTTTATAAAGGATTTAGAGGAAAAAAATTTTAACAATAATTCTATTTTGATTATTTCGCATGGAAGTATTATTGCTTTTTTGATGAGAATCTTAAATATTAGATCTAATCACTTGAGGAAAGGTGATTTTATATGTATTAACGATGTTGATTTTAATGAAGTAAATAAAACTAGACTTCATTTTGAAGAGGCAGTCCGTGATGTTATAAAACAAAGAGAAAAAGTAGTTAGCATAGTCAATAACGATAACTTAAAGTCTTATCTTTTCTCTATAGCTGGTAATTATTATAATGATATTAATTTTGATGAATCTGTTCTAACTGAATTATGCCAAGGATTTAATGATAAATTGACGCTAGTTTCTAGTAATACGAATATTGATAATAGTTTGAACGGAAATATTATATGTGTTTGTATTTTTAGAAACTTTATTGATTTTTTTCAGAAGTGGATATTTCACTATAATGAATTAGGGGTGACTAAATTCGCATTAATTAATTGTGGGTCTCCCAAAGAAATCAATATTATTAAAAAGTTTGCTAATAGTTTTGATGTCGATATCGATTTTTGGTTATGGTCTGGAATGTTTAGCTGTAACAAAGAATGTGCAATAAAACAAAGAATTATTGATTTTTATGGAAAAAATAACTGGTATTTACTTGTAGATTCTGATGAATTATTTATTTTTCCAAACTTTAAGGAGAGGAAAATTTATAACTATGTAAGTGAGCTGGAGAGTCATCAAACTTATATTACCAAAAGTTTGATGATTGATGTTTATCCTAAAGGTAATATATTGGTAAAAAATAATATAGATGATTGGAAGTATATTGACAAGGATGGATATTGTCGTGAATCGAAATTTGATAAAATACCGAGATATTATGGAGGGATGAGAAGTAGAGTGTTTGGAATTAAATCAAGTATTCAAAAGATTTCACTTTTCAAATATACGGGAAAAGAATTTATAGCTAATGATCATTTTTTATTCCCTTACATATTAAATAATGCGCCATTAAGACATATTCTTTTACATTATAAGTTTCAACCGGGCTTTTTAAATTTTTATAAAGCCTTAGTTGATGAGAAAATACACTGGAACGACTCTTCTGAATACAGGAAATATTTAAAATTAATCGAAAAAAGTAACAAGATAGATTTATTTAATGATGAAATTTCTGTAGAGATTAATTATGATAAGATTTTTGATATTTTAAAATAAAAAAATTTCATATTAATTTCACATTGAAATGATATTTTGATAGTGAAAGGAATTAATATGGAAGTAATACAGAGAGCGTGGCATTTTATCACGCGAAAAAAAATAAAGACATTGATCATGATGGTGATCTTAATTTTGATCTCAACAGTGATTTTGAGTGGTCTTGCAATTAAAAATGGAACGGATCAAGCGGCGAGTAAGATCGGTGAGAAAGTCCAGAGTGCTTTTGTGCTCGAGAATAATGCAAGGTATAACATGGGAACACCAAGAGGTGCCGGTACGGTTAAAAATAAAGATATCGAGCAAATCGCAAAACTTGATGGTGTAACTGGTAGTGTAAGACGAATGGATGCGCTAGTAGATCTGAAGAATGCGAAGCAGGCGAGGTTACCTGGTGGAGTAACCGATTATGATGCTAAAAAGGAAAAAGAATACGGCGAAGCGGTGAATTTTATGGGTGTAAATGATTCTAGCCGTGAGCTAAAATTTAGAACTGAGACATTTAAATTGGTGGCTGGTAGGCACATCAATGAAAATGATAAGTTTAAGGTGTTGGTACATGAAGATTTTGCAAAAATGAATAAATTACAGCTTGGTAGTAAAATCAAAGTACAGGCAAATCCACATGATCCGGACAATTTACAAAAATCTCATGAATCGGCTGAAGTGGAAATTGTGGGAATTTTTAGCGGAAAAAATTCGCGAAAAGCGGCAGTACGCTCTGAACTATTTGAGAACATTTTCTATACAGATCTTGCAACGACAAGAAAAGTAAATAAAGTGAATTTGGATAACGAGATTTATCAGAATGTAACCTTCTTTGCAAAAGATGTAAATACAATGGGGAAGGTGTTAGAGCAAGCAAAGAAATTACCAGTGAACTGGAAGATGTATCAATTAACAAAGAGTGAGCAAGAACTTGCTGGTATTACGAGTACGATTAGTGGAATTTATGGATTAGTATTTGGAGTAATGGTACTTGGAATGGTGATTGGCATTGGAGTATTAGCACTTGTGTTGTTCTTGTGGATTAACGAGAGAAGAAAAGAAATTGGTGTATTGCTAGCAATTGGGGTTTCAAAATTTAAAATTATATTGCAGTTTAGCTTAGAAATCTTAATGATCTTTATAGTAAGTTTTGGTTTGTCATATTTCACGGCGAAGGCAGTTTCACAAAATATAGGAAATGATTTGGTGGCTCAAGCTTCAAAGAATACGACAAAAGAAATTAATAAATCACTAAAGGGTGGCAACTTTGGTGCAGATGCAGATTCTTCAGTATCGACAAAGACTATCGATCACATTGATGTAAATGTAGAGCCTAAGTTATTGATCGGAACTGGTATTTTCGGAGTGATTGTAATCATTGCAGCGGTACTAGTTGCTTCCTCGCCGACTTTGAAGCTAAAACCAAAGAAGCTATTGATGGAAATGGAATAAGAAAATGAATATTGTGTGGCGAGCTGGTTTGGCAGTAAGACGAAAATGGGCAAGAAGTTTGACGCTATTTCTGATCATGGGTTTAATCTTTGCAGCCTTAATTGCTGGAGCGGTAGTAAAAAAATCAATTGGGGGGATGAGGGAGGCTTTGAATAAAAATTTCCACGCTGGTTTTACGGTGAGTGCAGGATCTGGACTATTGAAAGAACGGGATGCGCAAAAGATTCTGAAAACAGAAGGAATTAAAAAAGCAAATTTTCAAGCAAATGAATTAGTGGAAACTGGATCACTTAAATTAGTTGAGGGGGGTGGAGACGTAACTTTGGATAAGACTGATGAGAGTAAAAATCTGGTAGCTAGTTTTGTTAATGAAAGTACTGAAATTGAAGAATTTTTAAATGGTAAATATGAAATGCGGGAGGGGCGTGGAATATTAAATGAATCGGATAATGAAGTGCTAATACATGAGGAATTTGCAAAGTTAAACCAAATCAAGGTTGGTGATGAGATTGGGATAAGTTTGCTAAAGAAAAAAATGAAGTTGAAAGTTGTTGGAATATTTTCTGGAAAGGACAGCAAACAAACATTCGCTTCAGAGATGATAGAAAATAGATTTTTCGTAAGTATGAAGACGCTTGCGAAAATAAAAAGCAAAATGGAATATACGACAGCAAAATATTTAGTGAAGGATCCAAAGCAGGTCGATGCGGTGATGGGGGCAGTAAAGAAGTTGGACATTGATTTTGGAAAACTAAATATTGAAAATAATTTTGCAAAAAAGGCAGGAATCTATCAAACTGCAGAAAATGTCGAAAAGATATTAATGAAGATGCTACTTGGTGTCAGTGTGATTGGAATCTTGATTTTGGGGTTTGTGTTGTTGTTCTGGTTCAGAGGGAGAGTGCATGAAATTGGAACGTTACTGGCAATTGGAAAAACGAAACTGGATATATTTTTGCAAATTTTGGCAGAACTTTTGATTATCGCATCACTTTGTTTTATGCCAGCAATAATGGTAGGAAATTTATCCGCAGGGGCTTTAACAGAACGAATTATGAGTGATGCGAATCCGGATCAAACAGGAAATACAACGGATGTGGTGCTTACTAGAAAAAGTTTAGATTTACCAGATTATGTTGAAGTATATTTAAGTGGAATGTCGGTAATTTTACTTTCAATCAGTGGAGCTTCAGTTTCGATAATGAGGCTAAAACCTAAAGAAATTTTAACGAAGATGAAATAGGAGGAATATGTCAATTTTAAAGATGAATAATGTGGAATTTACTTATGATAATACCGGAGTGCAGGTACTTAAGAAGACTAATGTAGAATTTGAAGAAGGAAAATTTTACGCGGTAGTGGGGAAATCTGGATCGGGAAAATCAACTTTCTTGGGACTTTTAGCGGGGTTAGATACACCAACGGCTGGGGAAATATTGGTAAATAAAATAGATATTGCTGCGATGGGCTATTCATATCACAGAAAGAATAATATTGCGTTAGTATTTCAGAGTTATAATTTGATCGATTATTTAACACCATTAGAAAATTTAAGATTAGTAAATCAAAAAGCGGATAGTGCAATTTTGGAGAGGATGGGGCTTGATAAAACAATTGCTAATCGAAATATTATGCATCTTTCGGGAGGGCAACAACAACGAGTCGCGATCGGGCGAGCGTTGGTATCAAGTGCGCCAATCGTACTTGCAGATGAACCAACTGGAAATTTGGATGAAGAAACAACTGATGAAATTATTCAAATTTTAAAGGATGTGGCACATAAAGATAATAAATGCGTGATTGTGGTAACGCACAGCGACAGATTGGCAAAGGCAGCAGATATCGTATATCAGTTGAAGGAAAAAACTTTGATAAAGAAGTAACATAGAAGATGCTAGATATTTTTAGTGTTTATGTTAAAATGAGGGTATTGATTCAGAGGTGAATCTTGATTAATCAAAGTTAAAGCGTGGGCGAAAGGAGAGGTGTCCCATGGTAAATAAAAATATCGAAACAAAAAAAGAGGGATTAAGAAAAAATAGTGATAAACCTTGTAAATATATTTTTGTAACAGGTGGTGTATTGTCGGGCGTTGGTAAGGGAATTACTGCGGCCTCGATAGGAGCGATCTTGAAGGCAAAAGGGTACAAGGTGACTATGCAGAAATGCGATCCATATCTTAATGTGGATGCAGGGCTTTTAAATCCGGTAGAGCATGGTGAATGCTATGTGACGCATGACGGAGTAGAAACAGATCTTGACCTGGGACATTATGAACGTTTTTTGGATTTTGAAACTAATCGTTATTCGATTACTTTATCAGGTTCTATTTTTAAAGAGTTAATTGAAAAAGAACGAGCAGGTGGTTTCCATGGAAAAACTGTACAATTAGTGCCACATTTTACGAATTTAGTACAAGAAAAAATTATGAAAGCTTCGCTTGATTCAGATATCCACATTGTGGAAGTTGGGGGAACAGTGGGGGATTATGAGGGACTATCTTTTATTGAGGCGATTAGGTTGTTTGCAAACAAAGTTGGACGACGTAATTGTTTATATGTGGATGTAGTATATGTGCCTTGGATTAATACCTCTAAAGAGCTAAAAACAAAGCCAGCGCAGAATGCTTTGAAAGATTTGCGGGGATTTGGGATTATTCCAGACGTGGTAGTGTGTCGTACAGAAAAACCAGCACCAAGAGAAATTTGTGAGAAAATTGCACGTTTTTCAGGAATTTCGGACACTGCAGTTTTAAACTTGCCAGATATTGACTCGGTTTATGATGTACCATTTAATGTATTAAAATCGGGGGTACTTGAAATTTTGAATGATTTTGTAGGTGATGATTCAGAACCTGATATGACAAAGTGGTTGGAATTTTCTAAGCGGCGAGCAGAAAAATATGAAAAAACAGTGACGGTGGGGTTGGTGGCTAAGTATGTAGGAAACGAAGATACTTATATCTGTGTGACGGAAGCTTTGAAAGCAGCGGCGGCATGGAGTGGGGTGAATCTTGTGATTAAATGGATAAATGCTGAAAAAGCTGAAGCGAAAGATTTTGCGACGGTGGATGGATTAGTAGTGCCAGGTGGATTTGGTGCAAGAGGGATTGAGGGGAAAATCATGGCGGCGAAGTATGCGCTCGAGAATGATAAACCTTATCTTGGATTATGTCTTGGCATGCAGGTGGCTTGTATTGCGGCGGCAAGAAGAGCGGGATTAAAAAAGGCAAACTCGGAAGAATTTGAACCGGAAACGACTGAAAATGTAATCTATATTATGGATGGTCAAAAGGGGAAGGAGTCAACTGGTGGGACGATGAGATTAGGCGACTATAAAGCTAAACTTGTGAAGGGGAGCAAAACAGCAGAGATTTACGGATCAGAAGAGATTGTTGAAAGGCATCGCCATCGTTTTGAGGTTAATCAAAAGTTTTTGAAGGAAATTGAGAGAGGTGGGATTGAAGTTTCTGGAACATCACCAAATGGTAAATTGGTAGAGTTTGTAGAGGCCCCGGGTTGTAAATTCTTTCAAGCGACACAGGCGCATCCAGAATTTAAATCACGACCACTTAAGGTACATCCTTTATTTCAGGCCTTTATGGATGTATTGGCCGAGAATTAGAGTGTATTTAAGGTGGGTCTTGTGAGAAGTTATAAGGGGTGATGATTTTTGTGTGATAAAATATAGGTATGGAAAAAATCGGAGAGTTATTAAGGATAGTAATCTCAAGCTTGTATAATGTTGAGGCGGAAATAAATTTAGTGGAAGCACCGAAAGATACGGGGGCTGATTTTGCTACAAATATAGCAATGAATTTGGCAAAGAACTTAAAGAGAAACCCTATGCAGATTGCCGAAGAGGTTCGGGAGAAGACTTTAGAGCTAGATGTGGCGGATGAAAGGGAAATTTCAGAGATTGAAATTGCGAAACCGGGTTTTATTAATATTAAACTGAGTGATGATTTTTATAAGCTAGAGCTTGAGAAATATCAGAAGAATTTTCTGGAAAATATATCACAGAATGAATATTTAGAAAAGACGGTGATTTGTGAGTTTTCTGATCCTAATCCGTTTAAGATTTTACACGTAGGACATTTATATACTTCAATGGTGGGGGATGCGATTTCACGAATTGTGGAATTTGCTGGTGGTAATGTAGTGCGGGCTAATTTTGGCGGTGATGTGGGGCTACATGTCGCAAAAAATATGTATGCACTTTTGCAACATAAAGATGAGATCAATGATTTAATGACGACGACGGAAAAAGCTGAATTATTATCAAAGACTTATGTAGAGGGGGCGACGGCTTATGAGGAAGATGAGATTGCAAAAGAGAAAATTGTGGAGATTAATAAGAAAATCTACAGAATTGCAGAGGCAGGAGACTCGATTGTGGCTGAGTTGGAGGGATTAATCGAACGTGATGCGAGCCGGGTGACACTGAATGAATTAGAACTCGCCAAGGTTTATTTCTGGGGAAGAAAGGCTAGTTACCAATATTTTAAGGATTTCTATAAGAAGATTGGCGTAAAATTTGATCGATATTATCCAGAATCAACGGTGGCAGCGAAGGGACTTGAGATGGTAACAAAGGGCCTTGGAGACGGAGTGTATGAAGAGTCAGATGGAGCTATCGTGTTTAAGGGGGAGAAGTATGGATTACATACTAGAGTATTCATTAATAAGAACGGTTTGCCAACTTATGAAGCAAAAGACGTTGGTTTGATTTTTACAAAATGGGAAGATTATCATTTTGATAAATCAATTATTATTACCGGTAACGATATTATTGATTATATGAAAGTGGTATTAAAATCGGTTGAGCAGTATGCTCCGGAGTTGTCTAAAAGAACACTGCACTTAACTCATGGACAGGTGAAACTACCGGGAAGAGAAAAAATGTCTTCAAGAAAGGGAAACTTTTTGAAGGCAGTGGACGTAATTGAACTAATTCGTGAAGAATTAATAAAGGTTCAGGAGGAAATAAGTCAGAATAAAGGTGAGCCGAATCCAGAAGAAGTGGATTTAAGGATCTTACTAGGTGCAATTCGTTATGCTTTTTTGAAATATAAGGTGGGTGGTGACATCGTCTTTGACGTTAAAGAATCTGTATCGATGACAGGTAATTCAGGCCCTTATTTACAATATTCGGCAGTACGTGCACAAAAAGTACTCGGAAAAATTTTAGAGTCTCAGGTCGAAAAAACGAACAAAAAAGTTGAACAAAAAGAGTGGACTTTAGTAGTTGTTGAAAAAAATCTGATCAAAAAAATTATGCAATATAAAAATGTATTAGGTGAGGTTGTTGGTGAATTATCTCCAAGTAAATTATGTACTTATTTATATGAAATAGCGCAGGATTTTAGTCGTTTCTACGAGAACGTGCAGGTGGTCGGGAGCGAGTATGAGGTAGAGCGTGGCGCGATAGTATTGGCTTACTTAAAAGTTTTAACACATGGGCTTAGTATTTTGGGAATTGAAATTCCGGAGAAGATGTAATAATGAAAAAAGCAAAATTGTTATGGATGGATCTGGAAATGACAGGGTTGGATCCAGAAAAAGACAGAATCCTTGAGGTTGCGGTGATTGCAACGGATTGGCAATTTAATATTATAGATAAGATGACAGCGGTAGTGAGGGTACCTGAACAGTTGATTGAAAAGAGGATGGTGGGGGAATTTTGGGAGACACATAAGGAAACTCGTGAAGCGTTGGTGAAGCAAAACATGGATGGGCTAAAGTCTTCTATGGTTGAAAAACAAATTTTAGAGTTTATCGAAAAAAACTTTGGTAAAGAGGTTTATCTTGCAGGGAATTCAATCCATCAGGATAAAAGATTTATTGTGAAAGAATGGCCAGAATTAGATCAAAAATTACATTATCGAATGTTTGATGTGTCAGCTTGGAAGATTTATTTTGAGAATGTGCTGAACAAAAAATTTACGAAGAGAGAGGCACATCGAGCACTTGATGATATTGAGGGGTCAATTGAAGAAATCAAATATTATTTAACTTTTTTAAAGAAGGTTTAGATGGAGTTTTTGATTGATAAAGTAGGGGGAATAGGAAAATTTACGAAAAAAGCTTTAGTGACTCATGATGGCGGGAATGAGGAGAAGCTATTTTTAGCGCCGAATGGAAAAGTTTTTTTGGTTGATCGAGTAAAAACTGTTGAAGTAAGAACAGATAAAAATTTATCGAGACTACTAAGAGAACAGTATGAGTCTGTAATGATATCACGCTATTTTGGTAATGGGGGAATTGAGATTGTAATGAGCGGACAAATCCCTCTAGATGAAATTTATGATATGGTGAGATTAAGTTATAATTTAACTAAAGACCTTGAAAAATAGTCACTGACTGGTGGCTATTTTTAATGAAAAGTTTTGAATTATTTTTTGCGTTGGTCACGAATTTCTTCAAGAACAGTAAGAATTTTATCATCAGTGGTTGGTTCTTTTTCGGCTTCTTTCTTAGCAGAAAGTTTGTTGATAAGACGTACGAAAACAAAAATACAGAAAGCAACAATTAGAAAATCAACGATATTTTGAATAAAATTGCCGTAACGGATATGTGCTGCACCGTTGCCACCGAAGAAATTTGGGATGGTAATCTCTAATTTAGTAAAATCAATACCGCCAAGTATAACGCCGACGACTGGCATAATGAGATCGTTAACGAGTGAGCTGATAATTTTATTAAAAGCACCACCAACAATGACGCCTACAGCTAGGTCAAGGACGTTACCACGGTTGATGAAATCACGAAATTCTTTAAGTATGGGATTTACTTTTGTAATACTTTTCTTTAGTTTCTTTAAATCAGGATTTTTCATGTGTTTAATTATAAACGAAAATAAAAAATATACTACTAAGGGTGGATTATACGGCTTTAGCGTTGAAAGTGGCGTAATTGTTTTTAAGATTAGTGAGGCTTTTTATCTCAGTATCAGTGGCAGCTTTGGCGTTTGGTTTTTTGGTACGTTCATTGGCTTCAGATTGATAATTGATGAGGTAAGTAAGTTGGAGAGTAAATTCGCGAATAAGGACACGGTCAAGATGAGCTGAGAGATGGGCGGTTTCAAGAGTGGAATTTAGGGTTGCATTTTTAGTCTTTTCTTCTTGACTGATAGTGTCTTCGTCGAGGTTCGAGACATCTTCAATGCCAAATTCTTCAGCTAGAGATTTAGCTTCAGTAATCATTAATTCATTGAGAATGGCTTTTAATGAGGCGGTATAGGCGCGAAGATCGGAAGATTTAAGAAGATCTCCATATTTTGAAATAGTTTCATCTTTTAGATATTTTGACATGAAATAACTACGGATAAGAAGGTCACGGTCGCGGGTATCAATAGTTTTTTTGGTGTTGAAGAGAAGAGAAGTGCCAATGAGAAAAAAGAGAGCAATAATGGCAATAATGATGTTTTTGGGGGTTAAAAATTCACGGATGTCAAAATGGGATCCGGAAGACTTGTGGTTATGTTTATTTTCGCTTGCAATCTGTTGCAAATAGGCCATTTTATCCATAGGAATATTATAGCATAACAGATTTGAGATGGTATAATTTAAGAAAGACGAGGAGGATAATTTTTCTGATGCAGATGGGCGAACGGGAGTGGAGGAAAGAGTTTTAATGCAGGACGCCAAAGAAGAAATTCGAGCAAGACTGCCAATTGAGGATGTGGTTTCTCAATATATTGAGCTAAAGAGAGCCGGAAGAACGTTGAAGGGACGTTCGCCTTGGGGTGTGGATAAAACACCTTCGTTTATGGTGTCGCCTGAGAAAGGTATTTGGCATGATTTTTCCGCAAATAAGGGCGGTGATATTTTTAGTTTTATTATGAAAGTAGAGGGAATTACTTTTAGGGAGGCTTTGGAAAAGTTAGCAGCGCAGGCCGGAGTGGAGTTAAAAAAATATGATAAGAGTGACGAAAAAAATGCGCGACTAAAAATGCGAGCAAAAGAAGCAAATGAACTGGCTTGTAAATACTATCAAGTGTGTCTTGCAAAGAATAAAGCGGTTTGTGAATATGTTTTTTACGGTCGAAAACTGAATAGAAATACGATTGTAGAATTTCGAATTGGTTATGCGCCGAATACAAAAAATAGTCTGGTGGAGTTTTTGAAAAAGCGTGGTTATTCGGTTGATGAAGCAAAGGAAGCTGGATTAATAAATCGTTTTAATGGCGATTTATTTAAGGGGAGAATGATGATTCCTTTTTTTGATGCAAACACTGGAGAAGTGATTGGATTTACAGGAAGAATTATTGAGAAGGGAGAACCAAAGTATTTAAATACACCAGAAACGAGGTTATTTAATAAAGGGCGTTTTATTTTTGGTCTGTCACAGGCAAAAGAAGCAATTCGAAAAAATAATTTTGTAGTGATTGTGGAAGGTAATATGGATGTGATTTCTTCGCATCAGGCCGGTGTAAAGGAAGCAGTAGCAACGTCGGGTACAGCAATGACGGAAAATCATTTGAAGATTTTATCAAGATTTACAACGGATATTCGTCTAGCATATGACGGAGATGAAGCAGGGATTAAGGCGGCAGAACGAGCGATCATGTTGGCTGGAAAAATAGGTATTTCATTGTCAGTAATTTCTGATTATGGAAAGGCGAAAGATCCGGACGAGTTGATTAAAATTGATCCAAAATTATGGCAGGAATGTGTAGAGAATCGAATGCCGGCGGTGGATTGGATTTTGAAGAAATACGAAAATAAATTGAATTTGATGACAGGGCCAGGCAAGAAGGAATATTCTGATATGGCAATGAAGATTATTTCGTACATCGAGGATCCAGTTGAGAAAAAACATTATGAGCAACTGGTCGCGAGAAAACTGGATGTGACAGTAGAGGATTTACAGGCAAAGAAAATTACGACAGAAACTATTAGGCTAAAGCCAGTAGTGACTCGTGATCAAGGCAAAACTGAATTAGCTGAATCAATGATGGTGATGAAAAATCTGGAAGATAGTTTACAGGCAATTCTGGTTTACGGTGGAGTAGTGGGACAGGAAATCGCGCTTGAGGTACCGGAGGATGAAACGAGATTAGAAGAGTTATCGCTGATTTTTGAGGAAAAATATGCGAGGATGAAGGAAGAGGTTTTGGCGCAAGAAGTCGTAAGTTTAAATAGACGGTATAAGGAAGAATTAAAAAAACAAAGGATTGTGAAATTAACTGAAGAGTTGGTGAAATTTGAAAATGATGAAGAAAAAACAATTGAGATTTTGAAACAGATTGAGCAGTTGCGACGAGAATGAAAATATAAATTGCGCGTTCTTTGCATAGCAGAGGATGACGATGGTTTTTAAGTTTGTGGATCTAGACATTTGTAAGAATAAGCGGTATATTTATGTAAAAGTCATATTTTAAATTTGAAAGGGTGTTTGCATGAAAGACGAGGGTAAAGATCTTACCGCATCTCAAAAAGAGGTTCTTGCAAAATTTGTCGATCAGATGATTGACGAAAAGAGAATGCCAAAAACTGATCGGCTTAGAGCGGAGCTTGAAGAGAAGCTAAGCGATGCCGTGATGACGGAGATTTTAATGAATCTACCAGATTATTTATTAGATAAGATTAATGCCGCTTATGATGAAGATAGAGCTAGTGATGAATTGATTGAGGAAATCGTAAGAGAAGCTGGAATAGATACCACCCAAATTGCACGAAAAGCGATGTTAAATTTTCGTGAGGAATTTTTAGCTAAATAAAAAAATATGACAAGTCTTGAGGGATAGGAGAGCAGATAATGAAAAATATGAATAGTCTTGGGGGCGGAAATAACAATACTGAAAGTGTTGTCGATAATGATGAAAATAAAAATATCGAAAAAAACAGCGAGCAGGAGAAGAAATCGTTAGAATTTTCGAAAGAGGATATTAATAACGGTAAAAAACGCCAGGCAATTGTAAATTTCTTGAATGGTGAGCTAGCTGCACAGATGAAGCAGGAAGTTGGCCTTGGATTTGCGGATGAGCAGTGGGCAAAAAAGCAGATTTTTTCTGTACAGGATCGTTTAAAGAATGCAAGTAATAATTATAATGCTGATCATAATGATGATGCATTCTTGTATGTCGTAAATGACATTATGGACAAAATCAATCAGGGAGCTGAGGTGGTTGATGGTGATGAAACTAAGACTAAGAAACTCGAAAATACTGCAAAAATTAAGGAATCGATTATATCGAGAAATAAAAAAGGTGAAATTAGCGATTCGCTAATGAACCATAAATTGAATTCGCTTGAGAAAGTGAATGAGAATATTAATAAAGATTTTGATTTACGTCGATATGGCTTTTTGGCGGAAAAGCAGATAAAGGAAGAAAACGAGAAATATGCTGAGACCGTCAGGAGTTTTGATCAAAAAGATGAAGAGTTTCGTAAAAAGCGTAGTGAATATGAAGCCATGAATGGTGGTAAGTTGACGAGCGAACAAAGAGAAGAGTTGAAAAAATTACGTGGTGAAGCTGATTCGTTATGGGATGAAAGATCAAAACTCGAAGAAGTGGTAGGTGAATCAGATGAGACTAGGAAAGCGAAGTTAGCTAGTGAAATTGCACAGCAAGAGAAACAAAAGGCCGAAGAACGCAAGAAACAGCTAGAAACTGTACTTGGATTGAATAAAAAAGAATCGGAAACTGTGGGGGATAATGAGAAAAATGAGGTTCGTGAAGCTGGAGATGATGAGAACGGGGAAGGTGTGACTGCATTTCAAATGAGACAGTTTATGAGAACCGGAGTTGCTGGTCATCACAATCTGCCAAAAAATAGTGTTGAAAAAAATGAAAAAGAAAAAGACCCAGAAGAACAAAAGCGTGAGGAATTGAAGAAGTATTATGAATCGTTAGTGCCAAAACCTGACAGTGTTGAAGCTGCAAGCTTCGGCAACGGTGAGTATATTTGTGAAGCTATACTTGATACTGACGCTAGTAAGCAAAGAAGTGTTGAGAAAGTAATTGAGAAAAGAGAAGAATACTTGAGCCAAGTTGATAAGAACGAGATTTCAGCTGACAAGTTTAATTTCCTGAGGGGATCTAATTTGGGTGCAAATCTTCTATTGAATTACTGCAAGATCGATAATGGTTTGATGTATGCGGCAGAGATGGGTAATAAAAAAGTACTCTACACAAAGATGTTCAATAATCTCTTTGGTGCAAAGAATAAGCTGCTTTCTTTATATGATCCAATGGCCGCTGAAGAAAAATTATGTAAAGCAACTGGAAAACCATTTGACTCAGATAAATTTAAGGATGCTAAGGGTGAAATCTCTAAAGAGCAATATGAGATAGCATTAAATGTTTTGAATGGTTTCCAAGTTAACGTCGTAAATAGAGTAGGAAAAAAGATCGGCTCAAATGATCCTAACGATGTAATTGAGATGTTTAATAATGAGCGAAAATCTGATGCATATAAGGAGTTTGAGGAGAAAATCCGAATGAACGACTTTAACAGGAGTGAAATGGGGAGAGTCTATAATGAAAAGAAGGCTGTTGCTGATGATTTTGTGAAGAGTTTCTTTGATAAAGAGGCAGATAAAAAAGTGAAGGCATACATGAATGGTGCAAACCCTTATCAAAGTAAGGAATCCGGGAGTGATTTGTCGGCAAAAATGAAAGAGATGCAGGCAGAAAATAGTGTAGAAATAGCAAAGGATTTACGAGAACTAAATCTTGAGGGGATGTTTAAGCGTTTTAGCAAGGATATGACCGGAGATGATGAAAATAAATTGTTTGGTGCTTCATACTTATATAGAGAGCTTAATAGTGAATTTATGAAACTAAAAAAGAAAATTGAAGACAGTAGTTTTAGAAAATTGCCAGCAGAAGAACAACGTGAAGCTGAAACAAAACGGGATTTACTGTATAATATTTCGGATAGTCTAAATGATTTTTGTAGCGAAGCATTTCAGAAACAGAAATATAATATTAGGCAGTCTTTACTAAATTATGCGAAAAGTACTAAGAAGAATATAATAAGAACTCTTGTGCGTAATTTAAGTTTTATGCGTAAACGCTAAATTAGTAAATGCCTCACTTGGAAAATTGATGGGGCATTACTTTAGTTTTTTGTCAACTAAGAATTTGTGTAAAATTATTTTTTATGTTATAAATTGATGTAATGAAAAAAGCGATCGTGGAAGAAAATAATAAGATAAATAGTGAAGACGAGGAGCTTTTTGCTGTTCGCGATACAGATATGGGGCCACAGGAACCTGGGGTCGATGACCTTTCAGAAGATGAGGAGTTGTCAGATGAGGATCTGGAAATTACCGCTGAGAATGTGGATCAGTTTGCTGATGACTCGGTGAGATTATATTTAAGAGAAATTGGTAAAATTCCGCTCCTTTCAAACGAGGAAGAAACTGATCTTGCTTATCGTGTTGTGAAAGGTGAAAAGAAAGCCAAGGATAAAATGGTGGAGGCTAATATGCGTCTCGTGGTGTCGATTGCGAAACGTTATTCTGGTCGTGGTTTAGATTTTTTGGATTTGATTCAAGAAGGGAATACTGGTCTGCTTCGTGCAGTAGAGAAATTTGATCCGGATAAGGGTTTTAAATTCTCTACTTATGCCACTTGGTGGATTAGGCAAGCAATTACGCGTGCAATTGCTGATCAGGCAAGAACGATTCGTATTCCTGTGCATATGGTGGAAACTATTAATAAAGTTCTACGAGCAACTAGGAAATTAACAAATGAGCTAAATCGTGAGCCGACCACGGAAGAAGTAGCTAAAGAGATGGGTATGGAGCCGGATAAGGTCGACTATGTGATGAAGATCAAGCAAGATATTGCATCGTTAGACGCGGCGGTAGGTCATGATAGCGAGGATGAGGATTCAGTACTGGGAGACTTTATTGAGGATGAGGGGCGAGTCTCGCCTGAGGATGCAGCAGCGGCTCAAATGTTAAAGGAGCAGATTGCGGAAATTTTAGGATCTTTGTCTGAACGTGAACAAAAAGTAATTAAATTACGTTTTGGAATTGGTGGTGGACGTCCGCACACTTTGGAAGAAGTGGGGGCGGAGTTTGCTGTAACGAGGGAACGCATTCGTCAGATTGAGGCAAAGGCTTTGTCTAAATTGAGAAAACATAAGGATACAAAGAAGTTACACGAATATCTACATTAAATAAGTAAAAATATAGGTAAATAATAGAAAGAGCGGATAGGGAGATGAAAATATTAAACAAAATATTTCGAGGGATGGCAACCTTTATTTTAAGTTTGAGTTTTATTTATGCTCTAGGGGCTTTTTCGCAACCAGTTTTTGCGGATTGTGGTGGTGTAAAAACTTCGATTATTAATTGTAGCGAGACTGATCCTAAGTCAGGAATTTTTGCAGTACTTGGTATGGTATTAAATATCTTGACAGTTGGCGTTGGAATTGCAGCGACGGCAGGCCTTATCTTTTGTGGTTATCAATATATGACTTCTAAGAATGAGCCAGCAGTAATAGCAAAAATTAAAATGCGTATACTAAATATTGTAATTGGGTTAGTTATTTATGCGATGTTTTGGGGTGTGATTGCACTACTACTTCCGGGTGGTATTAATTAAAGGAGAACATAATCTGGGGCGGTGAAGTAAAATGACGCAAAAAGGAAGAGAGACTGAGTTATATTACATTTTGGATAGAGTTACGGAAGAAGCAACAAAGGGACGTACGCGAGTGGTGATCGTGATTAATTCAAGGTCAAGTCAGGCCAAAAGGATTGAAACGGAAGTCTTAACGCCAATTAAAAATGCAATTTTTAAAAGAAATAGTATACAAGATGCAAACATTCAGAATGTTACTTTAATGCAGTATGAGGTGGCACCAACAAATGTGGATGACAATGCTAAAAAATTAGCAGAGTGTTTAATGGATGGTGATATTTTGATAACTTTGGGTGGTGACGGGACGGCAACGATCGGCGTAAATGCCGCTTTTTTGTCTGGTAAAAAAGTAAAATATTATACATTGCCGTTCGGAAATTTTAATGATATTGCACGAACGGTAAGAGAGGCTCGTGGAAATAGAGTGTATGGTTTGGAAGCGAAAGTAGATGATGAGCATTTTCGTTTTGCGCTATGTTATTTTACCGTGGGAATGCTTGCGGAGTCGACAGAAATTTTTGATGAGAGTAAGATTCGTAAGAAGCTAAGAAGAAAGCATGGAAGGTTGTGGTATTCACTGATAGTATTATTTAAATGGTTTATGAAAAATCATCATAAAAAATTTATTCCGAGGTTTTACTATGAGATAGATGGTAGCCGAACAAAGGTAGAAAAAAAGCAGGTTTCGGATGTGATTATATTGAACGGAGCTAGTATGGCAAAGGTACTTCGAGGAGGAGATTATTATCTTGGTGACAAATTCTTGATGAGGTGTGCATCTTTACAGAGTCTTTTTTTGATGAGTTGGTTTATGTTACGCGGTTTTTTTGGAGTGAAGGGCGAACAATGTAGGCTAATGAGGTTGATTTTTGAAGAAAAAGAGGAACTGCAGCAGGTTGAAATACAGGCAGAGGGGGAATATAAAAGAATTAAGAAAATGCAAAGCATTGAATTTAAAAAAACAAAAGAAGCTTTACAGATTTTATAATGCTTGTGTTATAATTACGTTAATATGAGTCTATTGCATGGAGTGGGCGATTTCTTCGCATTGGATATTGGGACAAATTCGATCAGAATGATCCAGCTTTCTGGTAATGTGGAAAAGGGCTGGGTGCTTGAAAAATTTGCGTATGTACCAATTGATTCTAAGTTAACTCAAGATGATTCGGAAACCGGAAGAAGGAGGTTAGGGGAAATTATTTTGGGTGCTAGGCAACAGGCAGGGATTAGGACAAAAAATATTGCGGTCGGTATGCCAGCAAGAAAAACATATACGGCTATTATTGAGGTGCCTAATGCCCCTAAGCGAGAAATTGTGAATACAGTTAAATATGAGGCTGATCAATATGTGCCAATGTCGGTAGATGATGCAAAAGTAGATTTTGCGGTGCTTGGAATTAGCCCAAATGACGCAAAGAAAGCTGAAATTTTGCTTTCATCAGTCGATAATGCTTATGCAGAGTCGCTACTTGAGAGAATTGAAGCTTTAGGTTTGAACGTAATCGCACAAGAACCTGAGCCAATATCTATGGTAAGGGCGTTGGCGCCAGTGGGTGTTCAGGACGCAAGAATGATTATCGATCTTGGTGAGACCTCAACTGATCTAGTGGTGATGTATCAAGATTCACCACGCTTGGTACGTTCGATTCCTGGAGGGCTTGCGAGCTTTGTGAAAGTGGTGGAAAGTTCCTTAAAGGTACGTGAAGATCAAGCAAGGCAATTTATTTTAAAATTTGGTTTGGCTCAAGATAAACTGGAAGGAAAGGTTTATAATGCTTTAAGTTCTACTCTGGAAAATTTTGCACTAGAATTGACAAAATCAGTAAGATTCTTTCAGAATCGTTACACTGGAGCGCAGGTGGGCGGAATTGTACTATCTGGTTTTTCTGGTATTATTCCGTTTATTGCGGAATATATTGAAATGAAGACTGGAGTTGCAACAATTCAGGGTAATCCTTGGCAATATGTAAAAGTGACACCTCAACAACAACAGCTACTTTTGCCAGTAGCATCAGAATTCGCGGTAGCGATTGGGCTCGCTGAGAGGAGTAATGACTAATGAAGAAATATACTTTTAAGAATATGACTTTTTCAGATATCCCTAAATTCTTTAAGGATTTAGTTGCTGGGAAAAAGGATGATTCGGCCATGATGACTGGTCAGACTGGCAAATACGAAGTGAATTTGGTGCCAGATGTAAAACTGGAGATGATTCGTTTGCAAAAAATTCGTAATCTTGTATTTTTTGTTTGTATTGTGGTTTCGATTGTTTCGGTTTCAACATTGGTGGTGTTGGGTGGAATTAAGGGAACACAAGACCTTCTAATTTCAGGTCAAGAAAGTCATATAAAGAATCTGAGTGATAAAATTACAAATTATAAAGAGCTGCCAGATTTTTTGACAATTCAAGATCAATTGAAGAAATTGTCGGAAATTAATAAGAACCGTCCAGTATTGTCGCGGGTATTTCCAATTTTGAAAAATTTGTTCCCGACTGGTGCAGATACTATAACTATGTCGGAACTAAATGTAAATCTTGAGACGGCAACTTTAAACTTTGATGCTCAGGCAAACGCAGGTGAGGAACCGAAAATTGATTATCGCGTGCTGGAATCATTTAAGAAATCAGTCAATATGATGAAATACGACTTTGGGCGTTTCGTGACGGCGAGTGGTGATCAAATTCCAACTAGATGTATCCAAGAGACGGATGATAAGGGTAACTTATTGTCTGAAAACGGTAATGTGTATGTAATTTGGAAAAGAGGTAAGGTTGACTGTGATCCTGGACGTAATGATCATGTCAATAAAACGGAAGAAAATAATACAATAGGTAACAAAAAGACTGATTCCTCAATTGATAATACTAACTTAAATAATGGAAGTCTTGGTCAAGTAAATGATCAAGAGAAGAAGGAAGAGAAAAAAACAGTTACAAAGATTGAGACAATTATTCCCGATGAGAAAATTTGGCGTACACCACAGTTTGACACTTGGAGTAAAGGAACGGAAGTAAAGACTTCTGAAGATGGAGTGGCAGATGATTTAGCTTCAAGTCGCGAAAGTAATACACAGACTGAAAATGGCACAGAAATTGAGACTGTGACGATTAAGAATGTGAAAAACTCGATTTATAAGCCAGCAATGGATCTAAAGGGGAAGGTTACAGGGGTGCCACATTTTGAGAGTGAATGCATTAAATATTCTGGTACTAAGGTAAATGAAAATAATGCAGAAACGATAAAATGGAGTGCAGAAAATAGCTGTAAGATGGTGCCTGAGGGAATTCAGATTACTGATTCATCAAATGGTCGTGATGCAAATAATAATTTAGTCTTAAGATTTTCGGCAGCGTTATCGATTGATCCTGTGATCTTTGCTTATAATAACAAACATATTATGACGATTGGTCCAACAGGCCAGAATGTAACGGACTCATATCAGCAAATTAAGGGAATGTTTGCAGCGCCGGCTAATGATTGTAAGGCTGACGATGCAGAATGTAGTACGCAAAATACAAAGCAAGCGGATAGTAAAAATAGCGGAAGTGAGAACAAAAAATGACAGAAAAAAGTTTTGGAAAACGATTCCGGATGAATAAGCTACAACAGCAGATGATGATGGCTGCACTGGGAGCTTCGTTGCTTTTGGGTGTGAGTGTTGTGGTATCAATTTACCTCATTAAATATATGAATTTTAATGCAAAGGTGATTAAGAGACGTGATGTGGCAATTGCGAATTATGATCTTGCAATTAAAAATGTTGGTATTTGTAAAGATAGTGATGGGGATGGTAAATTTTCGGAAAAGGAACTAAAAAGTTGTAATCCGCAGGCGATTGATGTTTCAAGTATACCGGGTACTTTGCGTTATAACGTAATGGTGGGAATGGCTGCAAATACCAATTTGGAATCGGTGGCAAGAACTAGCCAGAAAAAATGCTACGATGAAAATGGGAAGCGAATTAATTTTACAACTGCTTACTCAAAGGCAACTAGTGATGATGAGAGATCATATGATCTTAAAATGATGAAAATGTGTTCAGCGTTACGTGTGGTGCCAGATGCGTTGCCGGCTCAGAAAAACGATGAGGCATTGTTGGGTTCTTTGAACCAGATTTTCTTATTGTCTGGTTTTGAGCCTGAACAACTTTCACCGGGAACTAATTATAGACAGAGCCGTGTGTCTGGTGTATCGACGATTCCAGTGTCTTTGACGGTAAAAAGAAGTGAAGCTGAGACGATGTCAATTATTTCAAATATTGAGAAGTCGATACGCGCTTTCAGTATATCTTCCGCCCAGATTAAATGGGGTAGTAATTTAGGAAATGGTAATACAAAACTAGAGTTATTAGCACAGGGTGCAGCGTTTTACAGTGCGGAGACAACGGTACAAGAAAAAACTGAGATAGTAAAAGCTAAGGAAGATAAAACTAAAGATAAGAGACAAAAATAGGAAGAAAGTAATATGAAGCAATCAGATATTTTCACAATAATTATTATCGCCTCGATCGGGATGGTGGGTGCTTTCTTTGCTTCAAATGCTATTTTGGGAAATCCAGACGAATTAACGATGAAACATAAAAATATTTCACCGATTTCAACCGAAGTGGTAGAACCAGATCCTGAAACGTTTAACCGGGATGCAATTAATCCGACGGTCGAGGTTTATGTTGGTCAATGTGAGGATGTGGACCAGAATGGTATCTTGGATCGTGCTGAGTTGGTAGCTTGCGGTAAGGCAAGTCCAGAAGAGTCAAAAGAGGAACAAAAGACAGAAGATAAACAGAAGAAGGACGAAGGGCAGACGGGGGGGCAAACTAATAATAATTCAAATAGTACAGGTGGACCGGCAACCGAAAATCAAAATAGTAACACAGGTAACTCGAATAATGCAAGTAGCTCATCAAGCAGTCAAAATAGAGCAGGTTCAACTGAATAGTTATGACATTACTGACGCAGGAAGCACAAGAAAAAGTAGTATCCCTTTTAATCTCAGAGGGGTTGGTTTCTAGTGAAAAAGTTCAGGAAGTAGTTGAGGAAATAAAAAAGACAAAACAGCCACTTCTTGCGACTTTAATTGCGAGAAGAGTGACAGATGCGGAGACCGTAACGCATGCAACGGCGGTGATAATTAATGTGCCGTATGTAAGCTTAAGAAATGTGATGTTTGATCCGGAAATTTTATCACTCTTGCCGTATGACGTGGTTTCAAGGTCAATGGTAGTACCGCTCGGGGAAAAGAATGGACAATTGTATGTGGCGATGCTTGATGTGTCAAACGTACAACAGACGGATTATTTGTCACAGTTAACGCAGAAACCAATAAGAATTATGATGGCTTCTGAAAAAGGTCTAAAAGCCGCAATCTCGCAATATAGAGGAGACTTCACGGCAGTAGAAAAGGCGGTGAAGACTTCAGAGGCAGATGAAGCTTCACATGGGGCAAATGTGAAGATTATTACGCAAGATTCGCCAATCTCAAAAGCATTATCAACGATTTTGACTTTTGCGACAAAATCAAAAGCTTCGGATATTCATATTGAGCCATTAGAAAAAACTTTGATTGTGAGATGCCGAATTGATGGCGTACTTCGTAAGGTAATGGAGTTGCCTAAAACGATTGAGCCAGCCCTAGTATCTCGTGTGAAAATTTTATCAAACCTAAAGATTGACGAACATCGTATACCACAGGATGGACAATTTACGGTACTTGTGGATGGAAAAGAAGTAGATTTGCGTATTGCTATTTCGCCGGTAATTTGGGGGGAACAGGTAGTGATTCGTATCTTGGATAAAAGTGGAACAACGCTTGATATTGAACAAATGGGAATGACTGGTCATGCGTTGAGGATGGTGGAGCGAGGAATTGCAAAGCCAAATGGTATGATTTTAACTTCAGGTCCAACTGGTTCTGGAAAATCGACAACGTTGTACGCTCTGATTCGTAGGATTAGGACAGACGGTATTAATATCGTGACGCTGGAAGATCCGGTGGAGTATAAGATGGATGGAGTGAATCAGATTCAGGTGAATGTGGATGCTGGTTTGACTTTTGCAACTGGTTTACGTAGTATTTTGCGTCAAGATCCGGATGTGGTGATGGTAGGAGAAATTCGTGATGCGGAAACGGCAAATTTAGCAGTTCAGGCTGCACTGACTGGGCATTTGGTGTTTTCGACATTACATACTAACTCGGCGGCAGGTATTTTGCCAAGGCTTCTTGATATGGGAATTGAACCATTTTTATTAGCCTCAACACTAAATACGGTTATTGGACAGAGATTAGTAAGACGAGTGGCGCCAAAGAGAGAGGCTGTTCATTCAAATGAAATGGAAACGAAGCAGATTAATGATTTGGTGGGAAACATTCTGCCACAAAATCAACAGCAAGTTGCAATCGTATCAGACGACTTAGGTTATACGGGTTTACCAGTGGTGAATCCAAATGGCTACACTCTAGTTAGGGGAATTGATGAGCGAGAAACGCCTGGAGGGTATAAGGGGAGGGCAGGTCTTTATGAAACTATTGAAGTGGATGACGATATACAAAAAATGATTATTTCACACGCAACATCAAGCGAAATTATGAAGTTAGCTAAGTCGAAGGGGACATTGACGATGCGGCAGGACGGGATGATGAAAGCTTTAACGGGTATAACAACGGTGAGTGAAGTGAATCGTGTGGCATCGGATTTAGCTTAATGAGAGAGAATCATTGAGACAAAAATATAATAAACAATTAAGCTTATGTTAGAATAATAGAAAAGAGGATAAAATGCAGGGAAATACACAGCCACAAACAAATATGACAGCTATGCCGACTTCAACAGCGGGAGTGGCTCCACAGGTGAATCCGGCAAATGTGACAGCTTCACCACAGCCTGTGGCGACAGCGGTTAAGACAACAGCAGCTAGTCAAGCAGCGGCAGCTTCGACTCCGACTAGCTTGCCAACCTCAATTAAGATTGAAACACTGCTTGAAGAGTGTATTAAACGTAGTGCATCCGATTTGCATATTCAGGTTGGATTGCCGCCAATTTTACGCATTGACGGATCTTTAGCTCCTATCCCAAATACACCAGCATTAACGAGCGAAATGGTGGATAAGCTGATTTTTTCAACTTTGGACTCAATGCAACGTGAGGTTTTGTCAAAAGACAAAGAGTTTGATTATTCATTTTCTTTTGGTGAGATTGCACGTTTTCGTGTAAATGCATTTAATGAAAAAGGTAATTTGGCTGCAGCATTTCGTCTAATTCCCACAAAGATGCCAACAATTGAAGAGTTGGGAATGCCACAAATTATTTCTTCATTTGCAGATTATCCACGTGGATTGGTTCTAGTAACTGGTCCAACTGGATCAGGTAAATCAACAACTTTAGCGGCAATTATTAATAAGATTAATTCTGAAAAGGCGATGCATATTTTAACGATTGAGGACCCAATCGAATTTACGCATAAATCAATTCGTTCAGTGGTGGCACAGCGAGAAGTGCATTATGATACGTACTCTTTTTCGAGGGCGTTAAAGTCGGCTCTCCGTGAAGATCCGGATGTGGTGTTGCTCGGTGAAATGCGTGATCTTGAGACGATTTCATCGGCAATTACGATTGCGGAGACTGGACATTTGGTTTTTGCGACGCTTCATACTAATTCAGCAGCTCAGTCGATTGATCGTATGATTGATGTTTTCCCAGCAGAACAACAACCACAGATTCGTTCGCAGTTAGCTGGAATTTTAATGGCGGTTTGTTCGCAGAGACTTGTGCCTGCAATTGGAGGAGGGCGCGTTGTGGCAGCGGAGATTATGATTGCTAATTCGGCGGTGCGTTCAATTATTCGTGAGGGAAAAACACATCAACTGGATAATACTATCCAAACTGGTGCAAATGAGGGGATGCAGACAATGGACCGAACTTTGGCAAAACTTGTACAGCAGGGAACGGTGACTTATGATAGCGCTAGAGATTATGCAGTAGATACGCGTGAATTTGATAGACTAGTGAAGGGGATCTAATGAAACGCTTTATATACAAGGCAAGAGATAGCAAGACTGGAGAGATTATGAAGGGGGTGATCCAGGCGGAAAACGAGAGAACGGCGGGAAAACTTTTGATTGAGCAGGGAATGACACCAGACCGAATTGATGAAGATATGTCTGGGGTCGGGCTATTTCAACGTTTTCGAAATAAAGTTACAATGAAAGATAAAATTGTCTTTACAAGACAGTTTGCGACTTTAATCGGTGCAGGTTTGCCGTTATCTAATTCACTAAGAACGGTGATTGAACAGACGGAAAGTAAGCCAATGCAGAAAGTGGTTGAATCAATCTTGGTAGATGTTGAGGCTGGTAAAACTTTAACACAGGCTTGTGAAAAATATCCTGATGTATTCAATAAAGTTTATATCGCCTTACTCAGGGCGGGCGAAGCTTCAGGTAGTTTGGATGTGTCACTTAAACGATTAGCTGAACAGCAGGAAAAAGATCATGCGATGATCTCTAGAATTCGTGGAGCGTTGATTTATCCAGCAATTATTTTAATGGTAATTATTGCGGTTTTAGTATTTATGGTATTAATGATTGTGCCACAAGTACAGTCTTTATATAAGGATATAGGTAAAGATTTACCTTGGGCGACGATGGTTTTGGTGTCGTTCGCGAATTTTCTAGTAGCATTTTGGTGGCTAGTGACAATTTTACTTGGTATAGCCATCTATTTCCTTTTGCAATTCAGGAAGACGACGACGGGTATTGAGTGGTCGGCGATGATAAAGCTGAATGTGCCAATATTTAAAACGATGTTTTGGCGATTATATAATGCGCGATTTGCAAGAACGGCGTCAAATTTAATGTCGGCTGGCGTGTCAATTCAGGATACCTTACAGATTTCGGCTGAAGCGATGAATAATGTTGTGCTTGAGAAGGAAATTAAAGATGTTTCTGAAAAAGTAAAACAGGGTAAGACTTTGTCGTCGTCTTTGAAGAATTTATCGTATATTTTACCATTAGTACCGCAGATGGCTTCGATTGGTGAGGAATCTGGTAAAATAGATGAGATGTTGGCGAAGGCTGCACAGGTGTACGAGGATGAGTTGGAAGAGCAGATTCGTACGATTTCAACGATGATTGAACCAGTTCTAATGGTGGTCATGGCAATAATGGTTGGTTTTATTATCGTAGCAGTACTATTCCCAATATATTCAATCGTAAATGATGTACAAGGTAATATATAGATAATGAAAACTTTATGGACCGATGGCAGTGCTTCGCCGAATCCGGGGCCTGGTGGTTTTGCGGTAATCTATGATGGAAAGCCAGTAAGACTGGGTAGAGAAGAATCTTCAACAAATATAAGAATGGAAGGCGCGGCAATGCGAGCGGCAATGCAATTTTTAGATGGAGAGGAAGGGGAAATTTATTCGGATTCAGAATTTTGGATCAATGTACTAACTAAATGGGCGCCAATTTGGCAAAAGAATGGTTGGAAGAAAAAAACTGGTTCGATCAAGAATTTGAATTTGGTAAAAGAATTATACGGATTATATTGCGATTCAAAGGTGAAATTAAACTGGGTGAAGGGGCATGATGGAATCGAGATGAATGAATTAACGGATTTTTGGGCGAATAAGGCAAGAGAGAATGAGGGGTTGGGTGAAGTAGCGGTAGAATTGGTGTCAACGGAGTAGAAAATGCGAAAAATTATTTATAAGAGCAAGATAGATAGTCGTGACGAATTTGAGGCGAAACTTTCTAGTTTGGATTATGATTTTGGGCCAGTATATTGGCAACATAATAGAGTTTTTATTCCAAAAAACTATCAGAATCATAGTAATTATCCGAGAATGATTCTAAGGATTGAAATGAAGGCAGTGGATCGACCGGCGAAATATGAGCTTATTTGCAAACGGCATATCGAAGATTCAGGGGTAACGATTTCACATGCGACGCAAGTGAAGGACTACTCGGAGGCAGCAAGTATTTTATTGCAACTTGGGTTTGTGATGCAGGCGGAGATTTCAAGAAGAAGACAAGCTCTTGAGATAGATAAAAATACAATGGTTTATATCGACCAGATTGATAATCAGGAGGAAAATTTTGTAAAAATTGAGATTACTTTGGAAGATGACGAAAAAGTGGGAGAGGCACAACGAAAATTAGAAAGTTTGTTAGCCGAGTTTGGTCTCACTGGAAATATACGACTAAAAGAAACCTACGCTGAACTAGTCTAGTTAAACTTTTTTGTGTTAAACTAGTTAGAAAAAGAGAGGAAGTATGGAGTCGGAAGATAGACCAGTATTTACAAATTCTGAGATTAAAAAAAATAATGATTTTGATGTATTTTTGTGGGCAAATGAAATTGATGAAGTAAAGAATAATGTTTCTTGTGAACTTTTTTTATTCAATAAAAACTATACTCCATTTAAGATTCGCTATTCAGAGAAGTTAACTAATTCGGTAAAACAAATGTTTATGGGTGAAGCTGTGGCATTTGTGATTAAGGAGGCGGATAAAGGACTGGAATGTCGCGAATATGAAAAATCAGATGGAGAAAACAAAGTAATTTATCGTACAGATTTAGATAAAGTAATACGGGCGGAAAGCTTGATCAGATTAGTCGAAAAAGAATATAAAGATATTGATTACTTTACGGATAACGAGCATCAATTTAAGAAAGTAAAAGGTATTTTAGCGCGATTTACTTATCCTGGCGGTGAGGGGATGAAGACGTTTTATGTTGCAAAAGCAATTTCAGCTGCTTCGGCTCTAAATGCAAAATCGTCTTGGGAATTGAATGGTGAGAGCTTTGAGCCGTTTAGTGCGGAAGTGGCTTTGAAAATGCCTGATGACAATCAAGTGGCGATTATTGATGAAAATGTGGTAATTTTTAACCAAAGTAAATTTGAAAATCTTTTCCAATATGATTTTAAGGCACAGATGCTAGCGGAAGCAAAGGCGAAAGAAATTGAGGAGAAATATCAGTTATCTTTTGCGGAGGGATTAACTTTAAATGCTTTGCTTCAAGATAAAAAACCGTTGGTGAAAAAATTGCAAGACATGGATATTCAAGAACAGATGTCACAGGAACAGCTAGTTGATTACTCAGATGAGATGAAATTGGATCTAATGACCGATGATGACGGTAAAATTATTATTATGGACGACAAAGATTTGACGATGTTTGTCAATTTATTGAACGAGGATTATTATGTATCTCCAGTGAATGGTAAACGATATGAAATTAAGTCTAAGAAATTACTAAATGAACCAGAAGGTGAACCACCAAGAGGCTAGAATGCCAAGAATTTATATTAAATGTTTGCACTGTGGAGAAATTAAAGCAACTTCTGTAGGGGAGAGGGGCTTTTTTATCGATGAGGCTTGTAATAAAGAAGAGAGATTTAAGTTTGTAATTTTGGTTGGTGTTTGTTCGTTTTGCCAGTGTAAGAATATAAATACTGGAAGAAGTCTAATTTTGAAAAACGAATTAACACAAGTAGCACTAAAAGATCAAATTGATGATTGAATAAATAATTTGTATATTTTTGACTGTTAGAAATTTTGTATAAATTAGTTATCCAAGGAGATAGAATGAAAAAAATTTATAAGGTTGCGGTCTTTATTTTACTGCTAGCCGGTTTGACTTTTGGTGGAATAAAACTCGCTAATATATTAAAGAAGAAGAATACGAGTAAGAAATATTCAATTGTGAGTACGAGTTTTCCTGGTTATGACTTTGCACGAGCGGTGGTGGGAAATAATACTGATATTTCAGTAAAAATGTTATTAAAACCAGGTGCAGAGTCCCATAGTTTTGAACCAACCCCACAGGATATTTTGGCAATTAAAAATAGTAACTTATTTCTTTATGGGGGGGGAGATTCAGACGAATGGGTAAAGAAGGTAATAAGTGAAATTGACCCCAAAAAGACCAAGGTTTTGAAATTGATTGACTTGGTGAAGACTAAAAATGAAGAAGTGGTTGAGGGGATGCAAGAAGATGAGGAACATGATCACGATCATAAGGATGATCATGAACATGATCATAAACATAGCCATGACCACAAAGAAGAGGCTGAGGTTGATGAACATGTATGGACGAGCCTAAAAAATGCTAAAGAGATCACGAATAAAATTTTAGAGGCAGTAGCTGATTTTGATCAGGCAGAAAAGAAGATGTTGTCAGAAAATGCAAAAAAATACACAGAGAAAATTTCTGAAGTAGATGAAAAAATTGCATCAATGGTAAAACAGGCTAAGCGCAAAGAAATTATTGTTGGTGACCGTTTCCCATTAAGATATTTTGTAGATGAATACGGTTTGAAATATTATGCTGCATTTCCAGGGTGTTCTGAGCAAACAGAAGCAAATGTTAAAACAGTAAGCTTTTTGGCAAAGAAGATAAAGGAAGATAAGATCCCAGTGATCTTTAAAATTGAGCTTTCAAATGGACTGATTGCAGAAACATTGTCAAAGGAAACCGGTGCAAAAGTGAGAGAAATACAGACTGCACATAATATTTCCGAGAAAGATTTTGAGGCAGGAGTGACATATGTTGATTTAATGAAACGTAATCTTGAAGTACTAAAGGAAGCTTTAAATAGCTAAAAATATTTAGTTATTTTTAAAAACAATGAAGACGATATCAAAGGCAAAGGAAAAACTGGATAAGAGAGAAGTGGAGCCTGTCGAGATGAGAGATAAGCCGATTGTGACTGTAAAAAAGTTACAAGTAAACTATGATAAGACAATAGTGTTTTCTAATTTGAGTTTTGAAGTTTGCGAGAGAGATTTCGTCTGTATTGTCGGACAAAACGGGGCTGGAAAATCAACATTGATCAAAACTCTACTTGGACAAATCAAACAAAATAGTGGTGAAATTATTTTTCACGATTTACAACAAAAAATGATTGGTTATATGCCGCAAGAGAGTAAGGTGGATAAAAATTTTCCGGCCTCGGTTTCTGAAATTGTGTATTCAGGTACCTTAAACCGTATGGGGTTTAGACCATTTTATAGAAGCGCAGAGAAGAGGATAGTTGAGAGATGCTTGAAAGAATTAAAAATTGTGGATTTAGCTAGACGTCATTTTGCGGATCTTTCGGGTGGACAGAGACAAAAGGTGCTACTGGCGAGGGCCTTAGCCGCAACATCGAAACTATTAATCTTGGACGAACCATCGAATAACTTGGATTTTAAGTCAAAAATGGAATTATACGATAATTTGTCGAAGTTAAACAAAAAAGGAATTACGATTCTGATGGTGACTCATGACCTTGATCACAAGAATTTAATTGGCAATAAAATATTAGCATTGTCAGGGGAACAATATTTCTTTGGAGAAACTAATGAGTACGTAGAAAGGATTCATGATGTTTGATTTGTTTGAGCAAGGGTTTTTAATGAGGGGGTTTATTTCTGGGCTTTTGATTTCGATTTCGGCGGCTTTAATTGGTACATCTCTAGTTTTAAGGCGAAATGCGATGATTGGAGACGGACTATCACATGTAGGATTTGGCGCTTTTGCTATTGCAACGGTAATGAATTTTGCGCCGCTTGAATTTGCGATGCCGGTAGTGATTTTGACGTCATTTTTAATCTTGAGATTGAATGGACAAAGTAAGGTTCAGCCGGATGCAGCAATAGCGATGGTATCGGCAGGGGCTTTAGCGCTAGGTACTTTTGCGATTTCAATAACGCGTGGAGTAAATACAGACATAAATAACTATTTGTTTGGTAGCATTTTGTCGATTTCTGAAGCGGATCTTGTTTTAAGTTTGATTTTTTCAATACTAGTGATTGTAATTTTTTTGAGTTGTTATAATAAGATTTTTGCATTAACTTTCGATGAAAATTTTGCAAAATCAATTGGGATTAAAACAAACTTTTATAATGCGATATTCGCGGTGCTTTGTTCGATTGTGGTGGTACTGGGAATGAGACTAATGGGAGCGTTGTTAATCTCAAGTTTAATTATCTTCCCAACAATGTCAGCGATGCAAATGGTGAAGTCATTTAAGAGAGTAATAATCTTATCAATTTTAGTTTCCATAATTTGTTTTATGTCAGGAATGTGGATATCTTATGGTTTGTCCACGCCGACGGGTTCGACGATCGTTTTAGCAAACGTAATTTTGTTTATGGCGGTCAGACTGATTCGATGGATACAAAAATAAGATTTGAAAAAATAAAAAAATTAAGATAGAATCGTTTAATAAAGGAGTATCTTTTTTTTGATAAATAAGAGTTTTAGAAATATCACGGGAGGTGATGAATGCTGAAATTATTAAAATATATGAAGCCATATTTTTGGCAATGTTTGGTATTGGTGTTAGCTGTTGGCTTACAGGTTTTTGGTACATTAATGTTGCCGACAATGATGGCTGAAATCGTGAATAGTGGTATTGTTAAAAACGATACTCATTTTATTTTTGTAAGAGGTGTCTTGATGTTTTTAGTAACAATAGTGTCGGCAGTGGGAACTTTAATTTCCTCTTATTTTTCAGCAAAAGTGAGTGCAGCAATTAGTCGAGACATGAAACGAGATCTGTTTGCTAAAGTATTGTCTTTTTCTATTTCGGAGACCGAACAATTTTCAACAGCTTCTTTGGTAACGAGAACGACAAATGATGTTTTACAGGTGCAACAAACTATGGTAATGTGTTTGTCGATGCTGGTGCGAGCACCATTAATGGCAGTGGGGGCGGTGGTGCAGGCTTTTGTGGTAGCGCCAGACATGACTTGGATTATTGCGCTTGCAATTGGAATACTCTTAGTTTTTTCAATTGTGATTATTGGGCTAGTGATGCCAAAATTTGTGATATTTCAGAAGATGATGGATAAGATTAATTTGTTAACCAGGGAGAATTTGACGGGGGTTAGAGTGATCAGGGCTTTAAATAAAGAAAATTATGAAGAAAAGAAATTTAAAAAAGCAAACGATGAACTAACAAAGACCGATCTTTCGATTGTAAGAATTATGCAGTTGCAAACACCGATTATGATGTTGGTATTCAATATGACTTCGTTATTTGCAATTTGGGTGGGTGTGTCAAAATTAGCTTTTGACATGAGCTATCTTGGGAAAATGGTTGCATTCATGCAATATGCTACACAGGTGATTATGTCATTTCTATTTTTGACCATGTTATTTGTGTTGATTCCGAGGGCAAATGTATCGGCGAAACGAATTAATGAGGTATTAACCACAAAATCAAAGATTCTGTTTCCAGAGAAGAGTCTTGATGTGCCAGGGGAAGACGCAAGTGTGGAGTTTAGACATGTGAGTTTTGGTTATAAAACAACTGAAGGTAAGATTCTAGATGATATTAATTTTATTGCAGAAGCGGGAAAAACAACTGCATTTATCGGTTCGACGGGATCTGGAAAGTCTACTTTAATTAATTTGGTGCCAAGATTTTATGACGTAACTGAAGGTCAAATTTTTATTAATGGTATGGAGATTCAGAAATACTCTGAGGCAGATTTGATTAATAGAATTGGGTTAGTGCCACAGAAGGGGTATTTATTCGACGGTACGGTGCGCTCAAATATTTTATTTGGTGCGGAAAAAGAGTCGGATATACAAATAAAAAAGGTGGCAAAAATCGCACAAGCAGCAGAATTTATTGAAAAAATGCCTAAAAAATATGAAACTAAAATCTCGGAGGGGGGAACGAATGTGTCGGGTGGTCAGAGGCAGCGATTATCTATTGCAAGGGCGATCGCGAAAGAACCAGAGATCTATATTTTTGATGATGCCTTTTCGGCCTTAGATATGAAGACAGATAGGAATTTAAGAAAAGCTTTGAAGAAAGTGATTGAAAAAGCTGTGGTATTAGTGGTGGCTCAGAGAATTAATACGATCCGGGAGGCTGAACAGATAATTGTTCTAGAGCAGGGGAGAATTGTGGGGAAAGGGACGCATCATGAATTATTGAAGAATTGTAAAGTGTATTTTGAAATTGCTAAGTCGCAACTTTCGGATGAGGAACTGAAAGTGGAATTAGCGTTAGTTGCGGATAAGGTTGATAAGAAAGAGTCCAAAATAAAGAATGTGTCTCAGAAAGGGGGAAACTAAGTGCAGGATAAAAATATAAATTCACAAGGCCCGAAAGATTTTAAAAACGCATTAAAACGGTTTTGGCTTTCAATTAGAGAGTGGAAAATAAAAATTATAGTTGCCGCGGTATTGTCATTAATATCCACACTTCTAATGGTTTTTGGACCGATGATTCTGGGAATGATGACTACTTCAGCAACAGAATCGTTGAAAAATCAGAGCACAATAAACTGGTCAGAAATTAATTTTTTGGCGTTTGTACTAATTGCAATATTTTTATTATCAGCTGTAATTGGTTACATTCAAGGAGTGGTAACCTCGTCACTTTCGGTATTGTATGAAAAGAAATTGAGAAATAGCATTTTGGAGAAAATGAGAAGATTGCCAATTGGTTATTTTGATAAGACACCAAATGGTGATGTAATGTCAAGAATGATTAATGATGTGGATACAATTTCAGTATCTTTTGCGGAAACTTTGACACAGATTATTACAAGTTTTACAACACTAGTCGGATATTTGGTGATTATGTTGTACTTATCTGTGACTTTATCGTTAATTGCAATTTTTGCGGTACCGATTTCAACGATCTTTATTTCTCGTGTATTAAAAAAAGCGAAGGTATATTTTGTAGCTGAGAGAACGACGCTTGGTAAATTGAATTCAATTATTGAGGAGAATTTTAGTGGACAGTTGATTATTAAAGCAAATAACCATGGCATAAAAAGCGATCAAGGGTTTTGATAAGGTAAACGATCAACTATATAATGAGAATAGACAGGCGCAATTTTTGAGTTCATTGACTTTTCCACTGACACATGTTTTTCTGAATTTAGCTTATGCTGGAGTGTGTATGCTTGGCGGATATTATGTGATTTCGGGAGTGATTTCAATTGGTGGAATTCAGGCGTTTATCCAATATTTGAACCGTTTTAATAGGCCGATTACAGAAGTCGCACAACTTTCAAGTACAATTCAACAGATTTTGGCAGCGGCAGAAAGAATCTTTGATTTTCTCGAAGAAGCTGAAGAGAAACCGGAGATAGAAAATAGCTTATTCAAACAAATTATGAATAAAGATCGAAAGTTTCTTGGTGGTGTAGAGTTTAGAAATGTAAATTTTAGTTATGACGTAAAACCGATTATTAAGAATTTTTCTGTGAAGATTAAACCCGGCATGCAGGTGGCAATCGTGGGACCTACGGGAGCCGGTAAGACTACAATTGTAAATTTATTAATGCGTTTTTTTGATCCAAATGAGGGTGAAATTCTGATTGATGGGGTGGAGACTTCAAAAATGAGACGGGATGAGGTACGTGATTTATTCGGGATGGTTTTGCAGGATACTTGGTTGTTTTCGGGAACAATTATGGAAAATTTGAAATATGGAGCAAAGAGAGTTTCAGACGAAGAAGTTTATAAAGCAGCAAAACTGGTGGGAGTGGATCACTTTATTAAGTCTTTGCCTAATGGTTATCAAACAGTGATATCGGAAGATTCAGATAATATTTCGGCGGGTGAAAAGCAATTGATGACAATTACACGGGCAGTGATTAGTGAGCCTCTTATGATGATTTTGGACGAGGCAACTTCAAATGTGGACACACGTACAGAGCAATTAATCCAAGATGCATTTTCTAAACTAACGAAGGGTAGGACTTCTTTTGTGATTGCACATCGATTGTCGACGATTAGAGAGGCGGATTTGATTTTAGTGATGAGGGAAGGAAATATTATTGAACAGGGCAATCATAAAGAATTGCTGGCTAAGAATGGATTTTACGCTGAATTATATAATTCGCAGTTTAGTGAAGATGTGTAGAAAGTAGAGACTTGTGCTACTATAGAAATAGAAATACTAGGAGGACTGCTGTGGCGAAGTTATATTTCAGATACGGTGCAATGGGCTGCGGAAAAACTATGCAACTTTTACAGGTGGCTTTTAATTACGAGGAACGTGGGCATCAAGTCTGCGTAATGAAACCAAAAACAGATACAAAAAATGGTGAGAAATTGCTAACAAGAATTGGGCCAGAGAGAGTAACTGATTTTTGTTTTGAAAAAGGAGATGATTTATTTGAAATATTGAAGAAATTCGTAAAAAAGAAAAAGATTTCTTGTGTTTTAGTTGATGAGGCTCAGTTTTTGACGGCTAAGCAAGTAGATCAATTGATGAAAGTGACCACTGATCTTGATATACCAGTAATGGCTTATGGGTTGAGGTTGAACTTTCGCTTAACAGATGGTGGTTTTGAGGGGGCAACGAGGCTTTTGCAAATGGCGCATGATATTGATGAAATTAAGACAATTTGTGAATGTGGACGTAAAGCAACACTGAATGCGCGATTCCTGAATGGTGAGTTTATGGCAGACGGGCCGGATGTATTAATTGATGATGGAACTTCCGAAATTGAATATCGTGCAATTTGTCCAAAATGTTATGCTGAATATGCTGCTGGCAAGCGAAAAGGCGGGGTGGTACAGAAAAAATATACTACAGGAGCAAAATAATGTTAATTGTGATTGAAGGTCAAGACGCTACTGGTAAAGATACGCAAGCACGACTTTTGGCGGAATATTTGCAAAAAAAAGGCGAGAAAGTAACAGCTTATTCTGAATCAGGAACAGGTTCAAATGATCCATTTGTTGCTGAAATTGCGAAATTAACATACAAAACAAAACAAGACATAAACCACCGAACTAGAGTTTTGTTGTTTTTAGTTAATCGTTACGAACAGTGGAGAAAAGTGGCTGAACCGGCTTTAGTAAGAGGCGAAACGGTAATTCTGACACGTAATTGGTTATCTACTTTGATTTATGAAGGATATGCTGGTGGTGTGTCGAGATCCTTGATTTTACGTTTGCATAAGGAGGTGATGCCAGAACGTTACTTTAGTCCAAATAAGATGGTAATACTAACTTTGTCTAATAAAGAAAGACAGTGCAGGCTTTATAGTCAGGCGAAAGAACAGGGGCGAGTGGATGAGGTATTGAAAACACAATCATCGGATTTTCAGAAAAAAGTCAACGAGGCATATTTGAAGGTGGCTAGAGAGATGAAGCTTATGACTTTGGATGCGGAGGGGACGATATCCATGGTGCAGGAAAAATTGAGAAAGCTTTTTGAAATCTAAAATGAAGTGTTTTGATGAAAGTTGGCGGGAATTTTTGAAAAATGAATTTGCCCAAGATTATTTCGTGGAGCTAGCCAAGTTCTTACATACAGAATATGAGAAAAAGACAATTTTTCCGGAGAAGCGAGCAGTATTTCGAGCTTTTTTGACTAATTTAAATGATGTTAAAGTGGTAATTTTGGGTCAGGATCCGTATCACACTCCAGGTGTGGCGGATGGCTTAGCTTTTTCGGTAAAGAGTGGTGGAAAATATATGGCGCCGAGTCTTTTGAATATATATAAGGAGATTGATAACGATATTGGCGAACATGCGAATCCTGATGGTGATCTTTCAGAGTGGCAAAAACAAGGTGTGTTGCTTCTAAATAACGTACTAACAGTAGAGGCTCATAAAGCAGGTTCGCATCGAGGGAAGGGGTGGGAAATTTTTTCAAAACACTGCGTGGAATATTTAAACAGGGAACGTAATAATTTGGTGTTTATTTTATGGGGTAGAGATGCAAGGGAGAAGAAGTTATTGATTGATTCAAAAAAGCATTTGATACTTGAATCAGCGCACCCATCGCCGCTATCTGCGCATAACGGATTTTTTGGGTCAAAGCCTTTTTCAAAAACTAATATATATTTAATATCAAAAGGGATAGAGCCTATTAAATGGTAAAAGAGTGGGGTGGGTTAGATGAAGAGACAAAAAAGAACCCGAGATGAGTTCTTTTTCATTGATTTTTATATTAAAGTGCTCGGCAAATTGAGCCACCACCTTCCTTTTTGTAGAGGATGGCAACTTTACGAGAGCCGGAAGCGTGGATAGCATCTTGCCCTTCACAGGTGGCGTTAGTAACAATACTAATGGTATGACCCTTAGTGCCACTTTGTTCATATGGGTTACCGGCAGTGACATCTTCAATACCGTTTGGACGACCTTCGGCTTGATCACGCCAGGAAGAATTTGAACGTTGGCCATTATTGCAAATTTTAGTATCGGCATTATAAGAAGTTGCTTCACGGCAGGAAGAGATAGAGAGAGAATATGGATTACCTTCTGGATCTACGAACTTATCTTTATCTTCTTTACTGATGATAAGATAGGAGTCATAAAAATAAGCCCAAGATTGGTGGTTTAAAGTACGAGTAATGTTTGGATCGGGTTCTGTATGTCCGGAAACATACGAGCCAAATTTATCAGAAGGAATTGCGCCACTGTTGTTGGTTTGAAAATTGGTGAGAGCAGCAGAGAGTCGGGAAATATCAGATTCACGTTGTGTGTCACGACGGTTACGCTGCAGGGTTGGAAGAGCAATAAATACCATGAGGAAAATGAGACCGGCAATACCAAGCACCAAGACAACCTCGATGATGGTGAAGCCTTTTTTATTGTTGAATTTTTGATTTGCCATTTGATCCTTTCTTTTTTTGTCACGTTTTGGCGATTTTCTTAAGCAAATAATAATAAAAATTGATAGAAAAATCAAGTGGCTTATGCTAAGATACAGATAATGCTGATGGTGTTGTATCTAACTTTTTTTGTGATGGGTGCGATTTTGGGGTCGTTTGCTTGTTGTCAGGCATACCGTATGCGATATGAGGAGGAAAGAAGGAAGATTGGAAAACATTCAGAATGTCTTTTTTGTGGTCACAGGTTAACGTGGTTTGAATTAATACCTATAATTTCATGGTTAATTCAAAGGGGACGATGCAGAAAATGTAAGAAAAAAATTGGAAAAATTGAAATAATTTCAGAGTTAGTAATGGGGGTGATTTTTTGCGGTATTTTGGAACTGCTTTTTAAACAGGTAGGATTGATAAGGCCAGGGGGATTGACGATAGGTATCTTTGATTATAATTTGTGGTCTAGTGTTAATTTTGATTTTGTATTAAGAATTTTTACAAATCCGATAGTAATGATTCGTTTACTTATTCTTACAGTGAGTGCTGTGTTTTTCTGGATACTGTTAGTATATGATTTAAAATGGCAGAGACTGCCAAGTTGGATTTTATATATTTTAATTGGACTCGGACTCAGTTATTTTATTCTAAACGAATTAGTGAGTCTTGGCGTGATTGCTCAGTCAAAAATCTGGTTGGGGCTAACTACTAGGAGCGGATACTCTGGGGTTGCAATTAACCAACGAATAGAAGTATTGAGGCGGGATTTATGTGTTCTTGTTAGTAGTATTGTGATTTTGCCTGGCTTATATTTTGTGATGTATAAATTTTCAAAAGAGAAGTTAGTGGGAGGAGGTGATTATTTACTAACGCTAGCAATGGTATTTTTCTTGGGAAGATTTGAGTTGGCATTAACACTATTGTTTGTAGCTAATTTATTAGCATTAGGTTTTAATGTGAAACAAATTGTTCACAAAACTAGGATGAGAGTGCCATTTGGACCATATTTGATTTTGGGATTTTGGATTATTTTATTATTTGCAAGAGAAATCTTACAATATCTTTATATTGTGTCAATTTGAGGATATTGAGCTGTGGTTTTTACTATGTTGATATAGGAATACTAATCTTTAGTTTCTGAATGAAATTTTTCGTGAACTTCTTTGAGATGTGGATCAGTAATATGAGTATAGATTTGAGTGGTGGCGATATTCGCATGACCAAGAAGACTTTGCACGGAACGTAAGTCGGCACCATTCATAAGGAGGTCAGTGGCGAAACTATGACGGAGAGTGTGGGGGGTGACATGTTTGGTAATACCAGCGAGACGAGCATATTTTTGAATGATACGCTCAATTGAGCGAGGACTAAGCCTGCGAAAATCTCCGGAAGTATCCGGAATGTTTTGATTTGAGGAATTATTGAGGAAGAGGGCGGGGAGAGTGTCGTTTCTGGCATTAAGGTATTCTTTAAGATGATCGGCGGCGGTTTGATCAATAAAAATAGGGCGATCTTTTTTACCTTTACCGCGGACCATGAATTCACGACGAGCGAGATTGATGGAGTCTCGATTTAAGCTACAAAGTTCGGAGACACGTAGGCCACCGGAAAAAAGTAATTCGATGATAGCGCGATCACGGAGACCAGTTTCAGTATCGATGGGGATTTCGGAAAGTAAACGCTCGACTTCATCAAAATGAAGGAAAGTAACTTGTTTTTTAGCGGCGCGGGGAAGATCAACGAGGCTAGGATCGAGAGAATGAATACCACGTTTGGCGAGATATTTGAGAAAACCACGAAGAGCGATGAGATGGTAACTTTGAGTGAGAGCTGAAAGACGTTCGTGATTTTGATTATCGTCAAAACGATTAAGACGAAGACGAAACTTTCGAAGAAGCTCTGGGGTAAGATCAGAAGGTTTAATGGTGGCACCTTCTGGAAAATCTTGAGCAATTAGCTCGAAAAAGCGGGCAAGATAGAGACCATAATTCTCGGTAGTTTTGGTAGAGCGACCTTTTTCAATTTCAAGAGACTCAAGAAAATCATTGATAAGATCAGAGATATCCATAAGGGCTATTATAGCAGATTATGTTATAATATGTTTATGGATAATCCGGAGAATATAGCGAACCAGATTGGAGTCGAGACTCCGAATTCGACGCCTACCACATCAACTACAACAGAGAGCTTGCAAGGAGAAAAAGTTGGATCTGTACAAACAAATTCAGTTTTTAAGGTGTTTGGAAAGGTAAAAAAGATTGATTATAACCAAGAATTGGTTGATCAGCAGATCAATATGAATCCAACTGAAAAAAGGATTTATGAACCATTAACCGGTAGCAGTGTGGTGGTAGACACGGTTAAAGAAGAGAGAGTACCTGAAAATGGTTTTCCGGCAGGGTATGGACCAAATGCAGAATTAAAACGAATAGAAAAACCGAAAAAACCAAAACTGAGTGAGCGGGTTAAACGTCTGTTTGGACAGTTGACTAAAGTGCAACGAAGACTGTTAATCATCATACCGTCGACAGTGATGGGGTTGATTGTGATTTTTTCAATTATTGCAAATGTTACAGGAATGTTTTCAACTGATTACTCAAAAACTTATCGCGTAGCTAAGACGATTAAGAGTGAATTACAGAAACTACGAAGCAATGTGAACTGCGATAAGGTGACGGAATATAATGAGAATACATTTACTTCGATGGAAATATATCAGGGATATATTGAGGGATGCAAGAAAAATAGTCAAGGGATAAGTACACAATTGATTGAAGAAATGGGAGATACGGCGGGAGTATTGAAGGATATTGAAGTAAATCGTCGTTTTGAAGCATTTAAAGTAGCCTTAAATGAATCAAAGGCGAGTAATTCTGAGGTTGAGAAAACTTTGGATCTTTATTCATTATGGCATAATTGGTTGCTTGTGGAATCATCGGGAGATAAGACACATAATGGCTTTGAATGGAGCGAGGTGGAAATTAAAGAGGCGGCGAAAATTTTAGTAGAATCAGGAAATGAGAAATTAGTAGCCTACGGTAATGCATGGATTAATTTGAAGACTGAGGTGGCAAAAGCGGCTTATAAATTCTACCATTCTTCAGAGGAAACTGAAGTGGTGGATTACATGGAAGCAAAAAATGACCTGGAGTCAAAGAAGAATGCTTTTTTGGAGTTTCAAAAAGAAAAACGTCCAAATTTACTGGCTGAATTTCCGTTACAATTAGTGGATCTTGCGAATATTTCAGTGAAGTTTGATGAAATGTATAATTTTGTTAGAGAGACTTATCAAAAGAATTACAATAAAAAAGCTGGGGGATGTAAAGAATTGATTAATGCGGTAATTTGTGACTAGCTGATGTGGGATTTTTTGTTTGATCTTGCCTGCATAGAATGGTTTGACTGATTATGTTATAATCAGAAAAATGTAAGAGCATGGCTCAGGGAGTATGTATGTCAGAAGATAAACCTACTAAACAAAAAAAGGAGGTCGATCTTGCCGACTTCGTACAAAGAACGCTTGTGATTTTTAAACCAGACTCGGTGCAAAGAGGAATTGTAGGTGAAATATTGCAGCGTTTTGAGCGTGTGGGATTGAAAATTGTGGGAATGAAAATGGTTAGCCCGGATCAGGTACTCTTTAAGAGACACTACGAAGATATTGGTAAATTGATTTCTCGACGTGGTGAAGAAACTTTTATGTATAACTTGAATTACATGATGTCAGGGCCAATTATTGCGATGTGCCTTGAGGGAGTCGAAGCGGTAGCTTTAGTACGTAAGATTGTAGGCCCAACAGAGCCAAAATCAGCAGACATGGGTACAATTCGTGGTGATTTTTCACATATGAGCTTTGGCTATTCTAATGCAAAAAAGATTGGCGTACCTAATCTGGTTCATGCATCTGGAAATCCAGAAGAAGCGGCAGAGGAGGTGAAATTGTGGTTTACCGATGCAGAACTTTATGACTATGAAGATTTAAACGAAAAATATACGCGTTAAGATAGTATGCTGAATATGGTATAATTGATTTGTGTTGGCCTGGTAGCTCAATGGATAGAGCAGCTCCGTCCTAAGGAGAAGGTTGCGAGTTCGACCCCCGCCCGGGTCACCATAAGTTGAAATTATATGACAAAATTAGTATTTGATGGGCAGCGTGAAGGGGAAGAAGTTAAGTTTGTTTTTCGTCGACATTTTTCAACAGCAAAAGCGGGAATTATTTTTTTAGTAATTATGATGTTATTGGGAGTAGTTCCGCTTTTTTTGTGGCAGAATGACCTTAGGATGTTATGGCTTTTTCTTGGTTTTGCCTTTGTGGGAATATGTGGCTTTTCCTATTCTTATATGATGTGGTATTTTTCGGTTTATATTGTGACAGATCAGAGGATAAGACAAATTTCACAGAAAGGTTTGTTTAAAAAGACAGTAGTGGATTTAGGCTTGGATAAAATACAGAGTATTTCTTATGGTATTACTTCAATAGTAGGCGGAATTTTAGGATATGGCACAATTCTGATTCAGACGGGAGCTGGTGATTTAGTAATCTCGGTAGTGGGGAAGCCAGCTATAATTTATGAGAAATTACAAAACGTGGTAGCAAAGAATACAAAATAGGGAAGAGGAAAATTATAATGAGTAAAGAGCAAAATGAAGAGAAAAAGATGTCGATTATTAAGCGCTTAAAACAACGTAAGGAACAGAAAGAAATTGAGGAGTTTAAGAATAAGACAGAGCTTGAACGAGTAGAAGAGAGGCGCGAAGAGGTTTTATCGAAAGGGAGAAAATTTAAATATCCTTTGCAATACGCAAAATATCGAATTGTGACATTGACAATTGTAATTTCATTAATTGCTGTGTTGTTTTTTGGTGGTTTTTTGTATCTATCTTTATATAAATGGCAAAGTACGGATTCAGTATTGTATCGTTTGACTCAATTAGTGCCGTTACCGATAGCGTCAGTAGATAATGAAAAAGTACGTTATTCGGATTATTTAATGATCTATAAAAGTACAATTACACCAATAGAGCAACAACAGGGGAAGTTGGGAAATGAAAAGGATGCTTTGTCGATGAGAAATCACTATAAGAGAATGGCCTTAACCGAAGCAGAAAACTATGCTTATGCACTGAAATTGGCGGCAGAATTTCGCATTACAGTTGATAAGAATGAAATTGATCAGGCGCTTGACAAGCATCGAAAAATTGGTGGAGTGGAGCGAAGTGAGGAGAGTTTTAAAAAGATTTTGGAAGATAATTTTGGTCTGTCGGTGAAAGAATATAGAAGGATGTTGTATCTATCTCTAATGAAAGAGAAAGTGTCACAACAGATTGATAAGGAAGCGATCAGGGTTTCAGAGACAGTTCAAGCTGGGATAAAGGCGGGGAAGACTTTGAAGGTAATTGCTGATGAATTGGGCGAGAAAGTACTGTATGAGGAGACTGGAGGGTTGGTGGATAAAATGAATGTGGATGGGGGACGAGCAGGGGTCGCCATGAATCTTGAAGCGGGACAAACTTCGGATCGAGTAATGTCTTCTTCTGGAGATGGTTATTATTTTGTAACATTGGTTAATAAGACTGAATCATCAGTAAATTATAATTCGATTAAAGTGCCATTTCTGGAATTTAATAAGCGAATGAAAAAGATCCGTGAAGATGGGCTGGTACGAGAGAATATTAGCTTAAAAGATGAATAAAAGATTTTTGGCGTAATGATGATTGTAGAGATTTTAATAAAAAAATCCCCGAGGGATTTTCTGAAAAAATAGATGGTGCGAGTAGAGGGAGTCGGACCCTCGTCTCTTCCTTGGGAAGGAAACATAATAGCCGTTATACGATACTCGCGTATATGAATATTTTAGCATAATTAGAAGAAGATAGAGAAAAAGTATTGCACAAATAGAGGCAATAAAGTATACTACTGGTATTGGATTCGTAGCTCAGTTGGTTAGAGCGCTGCCCTGTCACGGCAGAGGTCGCGAGTTCGAGTCTCGTCGGATCCGCCATTACAGCTTTTAAGCTGTTTTTTTGTTTTTAAATTTTTTATTCAATAATGAAATTATCGGCAAAGTTTTGGTAGTGAACTAGAGAATCTTGATGGAGTGTCCAGCAAAGAACGGGATGATTTTTGCGGTATTTTTGGATTTTTTGATATTGAACAATTTTTTTATCAACAGAGATGAAATCAGGTTGAAACCAAATATTAAAAGGAAAATTTAAGGCTAAAAGACCTAAAAGGAGAAGTGCTTTGGGATGGCCTGAAATGAGGAGTCCGGCTGGAATTTCTGGAAAATGATATTTAAACCAGCGTATAATACGAGGGTCAAAGCTTTTTATGGCAACAAAGGCATCTCGATTTTGTTTTTGGTACTCTTGGAGTATGAGAGCAGTTTTTTGACAGAAGAGATGATGGTTTGTGAATAGTTCTGATTTGAGTTCAATTAAAAGTGGTGTTTGACCTGCAATAAGATCCAGTGCGCTTTTTAATGTGGGAATTTGATATGTTGATATTTGAGGAGAGATAGACTGAGATTGAGAAAAATGAGGAGAGATTTTTAAAACTTGTAATTCAGAAAGTTTAGTACGTTTTATTTTTTTGGAGACTTGGGTAAGCCGCTCGGTGTTATTGTCGTGAAAAACGATGAGTTCACGATCGACAGTTAGGTGAATATCTAATTCAATGGCGAGATGATTATCAATAGCTAATTGAAAAGCAGCAAGAGTATTCTCTGGAATATATAAAGGGGATTCGTCTAGATTAGTATCTAAATTATAAAAACCATGAAGCCCGCGGTGTGCAAAAAGATGGCTAGTTAAAGTGGTTAATGGTGCGCGCTTGGTGATAAGTGTGGAATTGGTGGGGAGACTTGATTGGTTATTTGAAGTGTTTAGAGTTTTTTTCATGGTATAATTTGCCTAGGTGCCATTGTAGCTCAGTTGGTAGAGCAGCTCATTCGTAACGAGCAGGTCGCAGGTTCGACCCCTGTCAATGGCTCCATTTTTAATTTAAAAAATTGATAGCTGAGGTTGCACTAAGTGCTCCATCTGCGGTGGCAGTGACTAGTTGACGGGTAGTTTTTGAGCGACAATCACCTGCAACAAAGAATCCGGGAAGACTGGTGGCACAGTTGTCATCAGTGATGGGGAAACCAGATTGATCAATATTTAGGAAATGTTTTTTTGTAAGATTTTGAAGCAGATTGGAGCTTGGGAAAATACGACCAATCTCAATAAAGAGACCTTTAATTTTGAGTAGACAAGGCGAGGATGAATCCTGTTGATGGCTTGGTTCAAGGATATTTTTTAGAATAATACCAGATAATGAGCCGTTGGTGGTTTGAAAAGATTTTACTTCGTTATTTGCAACAATAATAACATTAGTACGAGATTTTAATTTATTAAAAAGAAGCTTTTCGGCACGAAAAATGTCAGAACGATGGATAAGGTAAACTTTTTGACAGAGATCAGCTAGATAGAGTGCGGAAAGTACTGCAGAATTACCGCCGCCAACTACTGCTGTAGTTTGATCTTTATAGAGAGGACCATCGCAGGTGGCACAAATGGCGAGACCCTTACCAAGAAGTTGATCTTCTTGTGGTAAATTAAGTTTGCGACGAGCAGTACCGGTAGCAAGAATGATGGTTTTGGCTTGAAAAGTATGATTTTTAGTATGAATTTGATAGATTGAATCTTGAAGATCCAAACTTATGACAGTTTGGTAAGTAATCTTAAGACCGAGATCGTGTAGTTGTTCGTAAAGATGGGTTGCAAACTCTTGTCCAGAAATGTTAGGAAGAGCAGGATAGTTTTCGACAAGGGGTGATTGAATAATTTGTCCACCAAAAATGGTGGACTCTAATAAAAGAATAGTTTTGTTGGCGCGTAAGGCATAGAGAGCGGCAGTCATGCCGGCAGCACCAGCGCCAATAATTGCAATATCATAGACCATAGAGATATTATAGCAAGTCTATTTTAAAGTAGTCATGATATGATTATAAGTAATGGTACAGCTTGGAATTAAAAAAGGTAGAGGTAGATTATTAGATTGGATAAAAAATTTATCTGGTGAGAAGAAGAGGGGTTGGAATTTTGAGTTGATAAAACATAATAGAGAAATGATGGCAAGAATTTTTTTGGTTGCAATTGAACAATATAATTTGAAAGCCTCACAAAAAGAGGTGGTAGATAAAAATGGTGTTCATATTGCCGAGCAATTAATTTCACCTGGAGGTTTTAAACTAGTAACTGGATACCATGTGGATCAAATATCAGAGGATAAAAATGTGATAGTGGATTCTGAAATGTATGTACAAAATTTAACTACAACGATTTATTCTAATTTGGTAATTGGTTATAACTGGCAAACAGAGGTGATTGTAATTATAGAAGTGAGTGCTGATCTAAATTCTTATTCGGATATTTATGTGTTTTCTAAACAAAATGTTTTTAAAACGAAATATAGTTGGTTTTCGGATACCTTTCAAATTTATGATCGTAGTGAGAGTTTAATAAAAAATTTACTAATATTTTTGAGCCCAAATAATCGAACAACTTTTATGGTGGATGCTGAAATAGATGAAAGACTGGTTGATATAGAGGGGAAAAGAGTGTTGATTTATATGAGACAACCTGAGGAGAGGGAAGATTTTGTAAGGTTTTTTAAGAAGTTCGCAAAATAGTCAAAAGAGAGGAAATAGAGTAATATAGAGAAGGTAATAGGAGATGATGATGAATGAAGGAGATGTGAAGATTTTAGCAATTGTGGGCATGAGTGGATCTGGAAAATCAGTAGTAGTAGATTATCTAACAGATAAAGGTTTTCCTAAAGTATATTTTGGGGGAATGATTTATAAGGAAATGAATCGACGTGGTATTGAAAGAACTGCTGATGGTGAAAGTGAAAAACAATTTCGTGAAATGATTCGTGAAACAGAAGGGAAAGATTGGGTTGTTAAACAAGTAATTGAGGAGACAAGGAATTTAATTAACGCTGGACAAAAAAGAGTTATTCTTGACGGTCTTTATTCTTGGACGGAATATAAGGCTTTGAAGAAAGAATTCCCAGGACGGCTGACTGTACTTGCAGTTGTTGTGCCCAAAGCTTTAAGGCATTTTAGAGTAAGTAAGAGGCCAGAGAGACCGTTCAATGCGAAGGAGATCCAAGAACGTGATCGTTCTGAGATAGAAAACTTGGAAAAAGGTGGTCCAATTGCAATGGCGGATTATTATGTTCTAAATGATGAGAGCGTGGCTAAGTTACACGATGACGTGGATGTGATTCTTGAGAGAATTGATTTTTAATTGAATAATTTTTAGACAAGTTTTAGGAGCGGCAATGAAGACACTAGTGATTATTGACGGAAAAAGTGTGTTTTATAGGGGATATTTTGCAATGGGGGCATTGTCGACATCGGATGGTACTCCTACTTCTGGAGTATATGGTTTTGCAACGATCGCAATTGAAATAGTAAAGAAATTAAAACCTAATCAAGTAGTGGTGGCTTGGGATAAAGCAAAAACTTCAACGGCTAAAAGGCTGGCTATTTATCCGGAATATAAGGCAGGAAGAACTAAGCCTCCAGAGGACTTTTTTGTGCAGATCCCACTTTTAAAAGAGTTAGTTTTGGCTTTAGGATGGGATTTTTTGGAAGCTGATGAATATGAGGCTGATGATATTATCGGTACACTAGCTCGACAGGCAGATGAAGCGAGAGATTATATGACATATATAGTTTCCTCTGATCTTGATATGTTACAGATTGTTGATGAAAATACAAGAATGTACCGCCTGATTAAAGGATTTTCTAATATTGAAGAGATTGATGTTCAGACAGTAGAAGAGAAATATGGGATTTTGAAAAATCAATTTTTGGATTTAAAGGCGTTGAAAGGGGATAATTCAGATAATATTCCTGGAGTACCTGGGATCGGTGAAAAGACCGCTGTGAAACTATTAAACAAATATAGTAGTTTATTTGGTGTATATGATCATATTGAAGAAATTTCTGGTGCAATACGTAAAAAATTAGAAACAGGAAAAGAATCAGCTATGATGTCATATAAATTAGCAAAAATTATGACCGATGCACCAGTTGACCTTAATAAAATACCAAAACTGGAAGTAAAGCCAGAAAGGATTATCGCGGCGTTAAGAAAATTAGAATTTAATTCATTGATTAGGAAATTTCAGACTGAATTCAGAGAATATGATGCAGGCTCAACGAGAATGGATGGACGTGAGGTTTCTCGTGAACAGATGACAGATAAGAAAGCTGATTCTATTAAGACGAATTATCCGATACAAAATGGAGAAGATGTAGAGATCCCGAATAATACGATTGTGGCAAAGAATTTGAAGGAAAAGATGCACCTGTCAAAGCGTTTGGCAGAGATGATTATGGAAGGCAAGAGACAAATTTGGGATTTGAAACAGGCGGACTTTTTGCTTAATCCATTAAAGAGAACAGAGATAGCAGAAAATAATCAAACCAAGTTGGTGTTAGACGATTCATGTGAGAGATTGATGAGAGGAGAATATACTGATGAGGAAAAAATGGAATATGCAAAACAGATAAAAGTTTTGAAAAAGATTCCAAAACTGTATCATATTTTGACTGATTTTGATTTACCATTAATCCCAGTACTCTATGAGATGGAGGAAACAGGAATTTTAATTGATCGTGAATATTTTAAGGGACTAGAAAAAGAGTTTACTCAAAAAGTTGAAGAGCTTGAACAAAAAATTTATACAGTGAGTGGAGTGAATTTTAATGTAAATTCACCAATACAGCTATCTAAAGTATTATTTGAGGACTTGGGGTTACCAACTAAAGGTATAAAGAAAACAACCCGTGGTTTTTCGACCGGGGTAAGTGAACTTGAAAAACTGGAAGGTTTACATCCAGTAATTGAGTTAATTAAAGAATACCGTGAAGTATCGAAATTGCTTTCAACATATATTCTACCACTACCAGATTTAGCTGGAGAGGATGGACGGATTCATACCACTTTCACGCAAGACGTAACGGCTACTGGTAGACTATCGAGCGTAAACCCTAATTTACAGAATATACCTGTGCGATCAGAGGATGGGAAACGTATTCGAACTGGTTTTGTGGCTGGTGAGGGAAAAATTTTGGTTTCGGCAGATTATGCTCAGTTTGAATTACGTCTAGCGGCAGCTTTAGCTGGGGATACTAAGTTAATAGAAGCGTTTTCACAAAATATTGATATTCATACAAAAACAGCATCAGAAGTTTTTGGGATCAAAATGGAAGAGGTTAGTAAAGCACAGCGAAGGGCGGCAAAAGTAATTAATTTTGGTGTGCTATATGGGATGAGTCCTAAGGGGTTGGCAGATTCGGCGGAAATGAATTTTTATGAAGCAAAACAATTTATCGATGAGTATTTTAAAATAAGAAAACCAATTAAAGATTATTTGGAAAGAACCTTAAAACAGGCACGTGAGGAGGGGTTTGTGGAAACTTATTTTGGACGAAGACGACCGACACCAGATGTGAAATCGTCAAACTTTATTGTAAGATCGGCGGCAGAAAGAGCGGCTCAAAACATGCCAATTCAAGGGACGGAAGCGGATTTGATGAAGAGGGCAATGATTAGAGTAAATAATTTATTGAAAGAAAAATATCAGCAAAGAGCAAAAATGATTTTGCAGGTACATGATTCTTTAATTATTGAATGTGATAACGAATTGGAGAAGGGGGTAGCGATGGATCTAGTCAAAATAATGGAATCGATAGCTCCGGAACTTCCGGTAAGACTGAAAGCAGATGTGTCAATAGGAGTAAATTGGGGTGAATTATAAATTAGGAATTTACCAAGCGCCGGAGGGGGGTATTATTTTTGATATAGATGTAGAATCGGAGACAATGTGGGCAACGCAAGTGCAAATTGCACAGTTGTTCGGTGTGGATAAGACTGTAATTTCAAGGCATCTTAAGAATATTTACAGAGAAGAAGAGCTGGAAGAGTCAAAAACTTGTCAGAAACAAAATGAGGTAAGGAAAGAAGGGGGTAGGCAAGTACGACGTGAAGTTAAACGATATAATTTGGACGCTATAATTTCAGTCGGATATCGAGTGAATTCGATGAAGGCAACGAAGTTTCGCGTTTGGTCAAATCGAATTTTAAAGGAATATATCACAAAAGGTATAGCAATTAATAAAGGTCAACTTGAAAAAACTCCGGAGTTGGGGGCGGAAAAGAAATTGGACGAAATAAAAACAGCCATGCTGATCGTAGAAAGAGTGATTAGGGGGAATGAATTGTCGAGTGGGGAGGCCAAAGGTGTACTGGAAATTATTTCAAAATATACTAGAAGTTTTCAGACAATTGATGAATATATGAAGGGAAAATTTATTTTGTCAAATAATCGACGGGCAAGGCATGAATTGTCTGGACTTGAGATAGAAAACTTGGTGATGGATCTCAAGGAAAAAATGGGGGAAAATGATAATTTTGGGGTTTTACGCGCGGATTTTGGTGATTTTGAGAAACTTGCGGAAAAAATTAAAGAAGATTATACCGAAAGTGATACAGTTTCTAAAAAAGCAGCTAAACTACTATATTTTGTAGTGAAAAATGAGCCATTTGAGAGGGGTAGTCAACAGATTGGTGGATTATTATTTGTGGTGTATTTAGCTCTAAATCAAATTCAGTTGAGTAGTATGGGAGAGACAAAAATTTCTGATCAGGCTTTGACGGCTTTAGTGTTGTTAATTTCTGAGAGTGTAAGAACAGAAAAAGAGTTACTAATAAATTTAATCTGTAAGTTATTAGATAATTAATGTATAATATTGAGGATGAAAGATCTCGCTAAAGATCTCAAAGAAGTTTATGTCAAACACCGCACAATGTTTACTTTGATGGTGGTGGTGACTATTTTTTCGATTATCTTATTTATTTATTCAATAGTAAATCTTCATCCAAATGCTTCGGTTGTAAAGGTGAGCTATGGGGATATTGGCCGATACCAAGGAGGAGAATGGTCATCAATGTCAAATTCTGGTGGCTACCATGATGGTCCGTGGCAGGCTATGTTGGTTTATCCAATGTTTGCCTTACTCTTTGGGATATTACATAATGTGATTGCTCTAAGAATTTTTCGTAAAAAAGGCGATAAGATTGCCAACATCTTTTTAGCAGTAACAATTGCCCTAATTTTGTTTGCGACGTTAATTCTTTGGAGATTACTTGGTGAAGGTTAAAAATAAGATTGCAAAAGAAAAAATAAAACAAGAAAGACGGTCAGATTGGGCGGATCTTGAGATCCCGTTAGGAAAAAGAACAAAGAAATATCGATTGTTTGAAATATTACCTGGTGCATTATCGTACATGATGATTATTTTGTTGTTTGTATTGTCGGTGATTAGTCCGGCGTTAGGATCTTATTATCTACTACTAATTATTGCAACAACTTTAGTAAAGGCGGTAGGAATCGTTTACCGTACGATTCAGGGCTACAATGCAGCTAAGAGAGCGGAGAGAGTAGATTGGCATCAACGGTTTGTTGATCTTGAAACACCGCATGAGCGATATGAAGAAGTCTTAAAATTGAAATATAAATGTAAGGAATTTGCGTTTGATGAGCATGTAGAAAATTTAAAAATGTTGTCGGTAGGAAAAGATTTGGTGCTATCTGAAACTGGAGAAACTAGTGAGAAAGAAATAGTTTTTCCTAAGCCAAAAAATATTTATCATGCTGTAATTATGGTGGCATATAATGAGGGGTTAGAGACTTTAATACCGACAGTTGAAGCAGTGCGGGATGGTAGTTTTGACAATAAACGTATAATTTTTGTATTCGGATATGAAGAGCGGGGTGGAGAGTCGATGAAGAGGAATGTTAAGATTCTAAAAGAGAAATTTAAAGATGTTTTTTTTGAATTTATTCCCGTGATGCATCCTAAAGATTTGAAGGATGAAATTCAAGGAAAGGGGCCAAATTTGAACTTTGCGGCAGGGGAATTACTTGAATTTGTGAAGAAAAAGAAAATTCCTTTAGGAAATGTGATTGTAACCTCTCTTGATTCTGATAATAAGATGAGTAAATGGTATTTGGATTATGTGGCGTATCAATTTATTGTTCATCCTAACAGGCAGCATTTAAGTTATCAGCCGGTTTCATTATTTACTAATAATATTTGGGATGCACCAGCACCGATGCGAATTATTGCAATTTCTAATTCTTTCTTTAATATTATTTCTTCAATGCGTTCACATACCTTGAAAAATTTTGCCTCTCATTCTCAGCCACTTCTAGCGCTTTCTGAAATGGGATTTTGGAGTAAAAAGACGATTGTGGAGGATGGACATCAGTATTGGCGTTCGTTATTTTTCTTTAAAGGTGACTATGAAGTTTTACCAATTCACGTCGCAATTTATCAAGATGCTGTAATAGAGGAGACCTTAATTAAGACTTTAAAAGCTCAATTTATACAGCTTAGACGTTGGGACTATGGCGCATCAGATGTAGCTTATGTAGGGGTCAGATTATTCTCGAAGGATCGCAAGACTAAGGGGGGTATGTCATTTTTGCCGTTATTTGCAAAGTTTATGAGATTGCTTGAGGGGCATGTGACTCTGGCGGCAATTTCACCAATGGTGGCATTTGGTGGTTGGGTGCCAAAGATAATTAATTCGAGGTCGAAGGATTTACTGGCTTTTAATCTGCCGAATACAATTAGTCTAATTCAAGTTTTTGCTTCTGTGGGGTTAATGGCAACGATCTTACTTTCCTTGAAAATGTTGCCACCGAGGCCAAAGTATATAAAAACACCAAGAATTTTAATGATTTTACAGTGGTTATTGATGCCGGTAGTAGCAATTGTTTATCAATCTTTTGCGGCTTTTTATTCTCAGACAAGACTCTTGACTGGCAATTACATGGAAAAATTTGACGTAACTAAGAAAGTGGTACGACTAAAAAATTCTTCTAAGAGAAGAATTAAGCTATAAGAGTGTCAAGATTTTAGAATTACTTTATAAAGAATAAAAAAACGCCAAGGATGGCGATTCTGTGGTGGGTCGCGAGGGATTCGAACCCCCGACTTCCTCCGTGTAAAGGAGACACTCTAGCCAGCTGAGTTAGCGACCCTGGTTCTCTTTATATTATCATAAAATATGGTAAAATAAAAGAGTTAATGAGAAAGGATAATGTCATGAGTAGTACTGAGAGTTTTGAGACTGAACGTGTGGACAGAATGCGACACACACTAAGTCATGTGATGGCAACTGCTCTGACAGAAATGTATCCTGGGATCCAGTTTGGGGTTGGTCCAGCAATTAAAGATGGATTTTACTATGATGTGGATCTTTCTAAGGTGAAAACAAAAAATGGGGAGATTGCAAAAATCTCGGATACTGATCTTGCAAAGATTGAGAAAAAGATGAAAGAGATTATTGCAAGAGGTTTTGAAATGCAATATTCAGAGAAAAGTCGTGAAGAGGCAATTACTTGGGCGAAAGAAAAAGGTCAAGGTTTTAAAGTAGAGTTGATTGAAGAATTACCGGAAGGGGAGACCATTTCTTTTTATCAGCTAGGAGATTTTACGGATCTTTGCAAGGGGCCACACATTAAAGACGCAAAGGAGATCGGAGTGTTTAAGCTAATGCGCGTGGCTGGTGCATATTGGCGAGGAGATGAAAATAAACCAATGCTGACACGTATTTATGGCGTGGCATTCAAGACAGAAGCGGAATTAAAAGAGTATTTAGAAAAAATTGAAGAAGCAAAAGCACGAGATCATAGAAAACTTGGCAAGGAATTAGATTTATTTTGTTTCTCTGATCTTGTAGGGGCAGGTTTACCTTTGTTTACGCCTAGAGGGACTATACTTAGGGAAATGATGTCTGGATATTCTCTTTCTTTGAGAGGCGCATCAGGATTTGAAAAAGTGTGGACTCCACATATTACGAAAATGGATTTATATAAAGCTTCTGGTCATTATGCTAAATTTGGTGATGAGTTATTTGTGGTGCATTCGCAAGTGAATGGAGAGAATTTTGCACTAAAACCAATGAATTGTCCACATCATGCACAGATTTTTGCTTCAAGGCCGCGTACCTACAAAGAAATGCCAGTTCGATATATGGAAGCGACAACTGATTATCGTGATGAAAAATCTGGAGAGCTCGGTGGACTTTCTAGAGTGAGATCATTAACTCAAGATGATTCGCATATCTTCTGTAGAAAATCTCAGATTGAAGACGAGATTAAAAATTTAGTGGGAATTATCCGTGAACTATACGTAACAGTTGGAATGTCTAAATTAAGGGCGAGATTGTCTTATCGTTCAGACGAAGATAAATATCTTGGTGATAAGGAGCTTTGGAAGATGGCACAAGCTCAAATTAAAAATGCAGCGATTGATAATGACCTTGATTTCTTTGAAGCTGAGGGTGAAGCGGCCTTTTATGGACCAAAAATTGATTTTATGGCAGAAGATGCAATTGGTCGTGAACACCAAGTGGCGACAGTGCAACTGGATTTTGTACAGCCAGAACGTTTCGATTTAACTTTTGTAAACGAAAAAGGTGAGAAAGAACGTCCGGTAATGATTCATCATGCAACCTTAGGGTCGATTGAACGATTCCTCTCGGTATTTATTGAGCATACAGCTGGATGGTTTCCGTTTTGGTGTGCTCCGGAGCAGGTAAGGATTGTAACTGTAAATAATGATGTCTTAGATTATGTGGCGAAGATTGAGGGTATTTTAAAGCAGGTTGTACTTGACAAGCCATTAAAATACAATGAATTAAGGTTCACAGTGGATAAAACTGATGATTCTTTGGGTAAGAAGATTCGTCGTGCAACCTCAATGAAGATACCGGCAATTTTAATAGTCGGTCCAAAAGATGTGGAGTCTGGGTCTGTGAGCGTACGATTGAGGGATGAAGAAAAAACTATAAAATTGGATGAGCTTACGAATTTCTTGAAAAATTTGTAGAACGGGATGAGGGGGTTTGAGATGAAAAAACCGATAATAGTAATAGTCGGACCAACTGCTTCTGGAAAAACAGGGGTAGCGATTGAGTTAGCGGAAAAAATTGGGGGTGAAATAATTTGTGCGGATTCAAGGACTATCTATAAGAGTATGGATATTGGTACGGCAAAACCTAGTATTCCGGAGCAAAAAAATATTGTTCATTATGGTTTAGACTTAGTGGAGCCGAACGAGCGTTTTACGGTATATGATTGGAAGAAATATGCCGAACAAAAAATTTATGAGATAAGGAGATTAGGAAAATACCCGATAGTAGTCGGAGGAACTGGTCTTTATGTTGATGCTTTAATCTATAATTATCAATTTGATCAAAAACATAAAAGTGATCAGATAGACCGAAATAAGATGGGCGACGATTTTTTAGTATATGGCGTAAAATGGACGAGTGAGGAGTTGCGAGAGAGAATTAGGTTACGCGAACAACAAATGTTTGATAATGAAGGCTTGATAGCTGAGACGAAAGAATTGGTTAAGAAATTTGATTGGAACACGCAGTCAATGCGAAGCAATATTTACCAGTTTGTTTGGCGAATGTTGAATAAAGAAATTACGAAAGAAGAAGCGATTCGACTTGGAGCGCTAGATGATTATCATTTAGCAAAGAGACAAATGACTTGGTTTAAGAGAAACCATCAGATCAAGTGGTTGAGGTTAAAAGATTTGAACGAAGAAATTATAAAAGATATTAAGTTATTTGAATAAAAAGTTTATGATGTGATAAAATAGATCTAAGATGAGTAAAGAAAATAATACTCCATTGGAAAAACTATTTGGATCAAAAACTAGAACAAAATTATTAAGTCTGTTTTTTGGCAATCCTGAACGTTCTTTCTATGTTCGGGAAATGACACGCGTGATTGAAGAACAAATAAATTCTGTAAGACGAGAGCTATTGAATCTTGAGAGTATTGGTATTATTAAGAACGAAACTTATGATAATAAAGTTTATTATTCGGCAAATAATAAACACCCATATGCCAGACCTTTGACAATGCTTTTTTCGACTCGCACTGATGTGGTAGTTGATGTGGTAGTGAAGCCAAATGTATGGGAAGAATATGTACGTTCGGTAAAAAACTATCTAGATTGTTTGATTGTAACTAATAGGCTGCCAGGACAAGAAGGTGTGGATTTATTAATCGTGGGTGACGATAAGACAAAGAAATTGACGCACTGGGCGGAAGTCGTGGAAAAGAAGGAAGGAAAGCCTTTGAATTATGTAATTATGTCACGGGACGATTTTCAGTATCGATTAAATGTAAAGGATCGTTTTGTATCTGAAGTTTTGGAAATGTCAATTTTGGAAAAAATTGATCCTGACGGAATATTGAGTAAGCGTTAGAATAATTTGGATAAAAAGAGGAGAAATTTTTGAATGTTTGAATTAGAGAGTAAGAATCCAAATGAGATTACAATAAAAACTATATCAAAAGTCATAACGATTGATTTTATAAATGGAGTAATTCAGGCTGATCTTACAGTTGGTGATATCGTTGGGCCTGGTGAGTTTGAAATTGGTGAGGCAACAATTAGAGGTATTAGCGTGGCTAACCATACAAAAACAATCTATGATGTAGAAGTAGGTGGAATTCATATTGGGATTATTGGTGATTTTGATGAGAATTTGGACGATCTCGGTATTCCAGAGATTTTATGTACTAGTTCGGTCAAGGCTATTAAGGATGTTAATCCAAAGTTGATTATTGCAACTGGTAATATTGATGGAATGGTAACTGATCTTAAACTTTCAAGCAGAGTGGAAAAGAAAATTAAAATTAAAAAGATTGAGGATTTACCAAATATACAAGAGGTAATTGCTTTGAACTGAAATTAGATTGAGATTTTTGGGGGATAATGCGTTAAACTATTAAAAAAGAGTTCACGTCTTGAACTCTTTTTAACTTCTATATGATATTTCTAAACTATTTATAATAAATGTGTTCAACAAAAATAGTTTTGGTGTACATCAAATGGATAAAAATAAAAGGAAATACTGATTGAGTAATAAATGTATTCAATTAACTTTAAAGTTTTTGTTCTGATAAAAATAAACAACTGGCCCTCTATGTTATAATCATGTTATGAATTTTGATGTTTTCGCAATTGTGATTGTATTTATTATCATCTTATTTTCGATGGTACTACATGAGATGGCACATGCTTATACTGCATATTTTTTAGGGGATACGACAGCCCGTGATGAAGGGCGTTTGTCGTTAAATCCTTTTGCACACATAGATCCGGTAATGTCAATTATTATTCCGTTATTACTATTTATTAGTGGTGGACCAATTTTTGGTGGAGCTAAACCAGTTCCTGTGACGGAAAGACGGTTAAAATGGGGGGAATGGGGAATGGCTTTGGTTGCCTTGGCGGGGCCTTTTACTAATTTCGCAATTGCGTTTTTAGGATTCTTGATCGGTCATTTTAGTGGCGGATTAACTTCGGGAGGATATGTTGGTTTATTTTTCAAGCAATTAGTGCTAGCAAATTTGGGCTTTATGATTTTTAATTTAATTCCAATTCCTCCTCTTGATGGGTCGAGAGTTGCTTATGCATTAGCTCCAGATTTTATTAGAGAATTATATGAAAAATTGGAAAAAGGAATGGGGGTTTTCTTTGTTCTAATTATGGTCTACGTATTTGGTAATGCTCTTTCGGTTTTTACCTCTAATATAATGATAGCGATATTGAAAATCTTTTATCATATTGTGGGCATAAAATAAGCTTGGAGTTGTGATATAATTGGGTTACCCTAGTGGCGGCATGATTTTCCTGAATAGTCATGTTTCAGGGGTTTCGCGGTGTTATCTCCGTGGAGATGCGCATAAGATTCTACCCACCTGTATTTATTACAGGGAAAAACAGGTCACTAGGGTTTACGATTTTTGGACTATGAGTGGGTATGAAACAAAAGATTAGAATTGCGGGAATGATTCGGAAGGCGGATCATTTTTTGGTGCTAAAAAGGAATAGTGGTAGAGCTTTTAATCCGCCGGTTTGGGAGTTGCCTGTTTGTAAAATTCGATTTGGAGAGCAGCCAGAAGAGGCGATTACACGTCTAGTGGATGAGGAATTGTCATTGAGTGTTAAAAAAGTGAAGATTAGAGACGTAATTACTTTTACAGAGTATATGGATAGTTCAAAGGTTTATAGTCTATATATCATATATGATATAGATATTGAAGATAATGAGAATACTAGAGTTCAACTTAGTGATAAATATTTGTCATATAAATTTTTAGGTTTTAGTGATGATGTTTTTGCTGGTTTAAGTTTTGATGAAGCCTCAGCGGCTGTACTGGGAATAGAGCTCGGAAAAATCGGTAATAAACAAGTTGGAGATGTAACTGTAGGATTACGGGGTGTAGTAAATGGACCAATTATTTATACGGATGGTGGATCACGGGGGAATCCTGGCCCATCCGGAATTGGTTATGTGATATATAACGAGGAGGGGCAAGAATTGAAACGTGGTGGTGAATTCATCGGCTTTGCCACTTCAAGGGTAGCCGAATATTATGCGCTTAAAGAGGGATGTGAACAGGCAATTGAATTAGGATTTAAAACTGTGCGCTTTGTATCTGATAATTTAATGATGGTTAATCAGATGAATGGGATTTACCAGGTAAAAAATAATGATATTTTACCAATTTATAATGATATAAATAAATTAATTCAGAAGTTTGATGCGGTAGCATTTACGCATGTGAAACGAGAACGAAATACGATTGCAGATAGAGAAGCGAATAAGGCAATTGATAGACATTTTGGGTTAAATAAATGATTCGGGAATGGAATTTTAGTTTTTTGTTGTTTTTTGACTAGTCTGGTAAGGCTAGATTTTGGTGATAGTTTGTGATAGGATAATCAGGAGTCTGCAAGACAGTCGCTTGATTTTTATCAAGAGGAAAGTCCGGGCAGCATAGAACGCAGTAGTCGTTAACGGCGACCGTTTGAACGTTTAGAAGTATAGAAATATATCAAAAAACTTAAAAATAGGGAAAGTGCCACAGAGACAATACCGCCTTCGGGTAAGGGTGAAAAGTGTGAGGTAAGAACTCACGGCGTACTATGGTGACATAGACGATGGTAAACCCTACTGGCTGCAAGGAGTGCTAGAAAACCTTTGTTCGGGGATGCACGCTCACCGCTTGAGTATTTTGGCAACAAAATACCTAGATAGATGGCTGTCGACTTACCTAATGTCTCCTCTATTATGGTTATCTTGTGATAGAGGGTCGATAAACCGTAAGTTACAGAACCCGGCTTATCAAAGACTTAAAAAATAGACTCGATAAGAGTCTATTTTTATTTACCTGTTTCTATTTAAGAAAACCTTTTTTCTTGAGAGTACGAATAGCAGCAGCGCTAACGTTAAGACGAATCTTTTTGCCATCAATGACGAGAGTTTTCTTTTGAATATTTGGTTTAAATACTTTACGGGTTTTGTGTTGGGAAAATGAAACGTTATGTCCGTACATCTTGCCTTTGCCAGTAATTTCACAAATAGCCATTATTTATTCTCCTGTTTAGCTTTTTCAATAATAGCTTTGAAAGCAGCAGGCTGATTAACTGCGAGTTCAGCGAGGATCTTGCGGTCAATATTAATGTTTTGCTTCTTCATGAGATTAATAAGTTGAGAATAACTTAAGTCAAGTTCACGGGAAGCGTTGTTAATACGGGTGATCCATAGTGCGCGGAGATCACGTTTGCGATTGCGACGATCACGGTAAGCGTAACGTAGGGCCTTGATCACACCTTGTTTAGCAAGGCGGAAGCTACGAGTACGATAATGTTGCATACCCTTAGCAGCGGCTAGGATTTTTTTGTGTTTTGCGCGTGCAGCGACACCTCTTTTGATTCTCATAATTAAACTCCTAATGCGCTCTTAATGTTTTTAGCAATTTTACCTTCGACTGCACCAGCAGTTTTCATATTGCGTTTCCTAGCTTTGGATTTCTTTGCAAGGATATGGTTACCAAAAGCACGTTCGCGAATTAATTTGCCGGTACCGGAAATTTTAATTCGTTTTGCAGTGCCTTTGTGAGTTTTTAACTTAGGCATAGGTTTTCCTTTAGTTATAGTTAATATTTGTGTTCAGAAAATAAATTATCTTTTGAATAATATATTCCGAATAGATGTGCGATCAGAGAGCCTTGGAAGTAGGAAATTACTTCTTTCGTACTCCGACTGATAGATTGCGTCCAGCGAATTGAGGTTTACCTTCAACGATTGCTACTTCGGCTAACTCAGTAAGAATTCGATCTAATAAAATAGAACCAAGCTCTCTGTGGGCAAGTTCGCGTCCGCGAAAAGTGATCATGATTTTACAATGATCCCCATCGTCGAGAAAACTCTTAATTTTGCGGATTTTAATATTGAGGTCATTGTCACTAATTTTGAGACCAATCTTCATTTGTTTAAGCTCAGATTGTTTCTCGCGAGCTTTTTTACGATTTTTGGCTTCTTCTTTCATCTTCTGGTATTGAAATTTACCCCAGTCGATGATTCTGACAACAGGAGGATTTGCGTTTCCAGCAATTTCAACTAGATCAACGCCATTTTCTCTTGCAAGGAGTTGAGCTTCACGGCTTGACATGATGCCAAGTTGCTCTCCATTAGTTCCAATAACTCGCACAGATTCATAACGGATTTCTCCATTGATTTTTGTACGTGAATTTTTGATACTAATGACAGTCCTTTCTTTTAACCTTAACAGCTTGAATTATATCAAGAATAACTGAGATAATCAAGGGGGCGAGGGTCAAGATGATATTTTATGATTGATTAAAACTAATAGCTTCTGAGAGGTGTTGAATTTTAATATCGGTAGAAGAATCAAGATCAGCGATAGTACGAGAAAGACGAATGATTTTAAGAAGAGAACGGGCTGAAAGGTGAAGTTGACTGGAGGCTTGTTCAAGATGTCTTTGGGCAGATTTAGAGAGCTGTATAAAATTTGTGACTTGGGAAGAAGATAGGGTACCGTTATAGAGTTGGTCTGTTTGGTAACGAGATCTTTGGCGATCTATGGCTTGTTGTATAGATTTTTTAAGATTTTGATGGGTAAAGGGACTGATGATTTCTGCTTGTTTAGGGACGTGAATATTGAATTGTTCAAGTATTTTTTGATTACCTAAATAGGGGACGTGAACTTTGATGTCAATTCGATCAAGAATTGGGCCGCTAATTCTTTTTTGATAATGTTGAATTTCGTTGGTGGTGCAGGTGCAATTTTTAATTTGACTACCATAAAAACCGCAGGGGCAGGGATTCATGGTAGCGACTAGGATAAAATTGGCGGGATAGGTGACTTTTTGTTTGGTTCTGGCAATCGTGATTTGACGATCTTCAAGTGGTTGTCTGAGAGCCTCAAGGACTTGATGCGAGAATTCTGGTAGCTCATCTAGAAAAAGAACGCCATGATGCGCGAGGGAGATTTCTCCTGGTATGATAGGGGTTCCACCACCGATAATAGAACAGGTAGAACTGCTATGATGAGGTGAGCGAAAGGGGCGAATATTGGTAGAATTTAGAGTACTAGATAACTCGTTGAGTTTAGTTATTTCTAGTAGTTCTTTTGGAGTAGGTGGAGGAAGAAGAGATGGAATTGCTTTAGCGAGAAGTGTTTTACCACTACCGGGAGGACCACTAAAAAGAATATTATGATGACCTGCTAGGGCAAGAACGAGAGCGCGTTTAGCGAAATTAAGACCATGGATATGATCGATTGTAACATTGAACTGCTGAGGGTGCGCAACAATAGATGATTGATATGTGGAAGAATTAATAGGGATAATAGATGTTTGGTTTTTGAGATGAAGAAAAACTTGTTGAAGGCTTTTAACTGGGTAAATTTTAATATCACCAACAATAGCGGCAGAGTTTAAATTTTCATATGGGATAAAAACTTCAGTGAAGCCAGCATTTTTAGCAGATTCAACAATATTGATAATGCCATGTACTGGACGAATATTACCACCAAGAGACAATTCGCCTACAAAAAATTTATTTATAATGTCCAATCCGGTTAGTTGCTTACTGGCGGCGAGAATAGCGATGGCGATTGGAAGATCAAGCGTAGAACCGGTCTTAATAAGATTAGCTGGAGCAAGATTGATCGTTACTTTTTGAAGTGGAAAAGTAAGATTGGAGTTTTGAATAGCACTACGGACACGATCTTTTGATTCAAGAATAGTTTTATCACCCATGCCAACGAGATTAAAAGTTGGAAGCCCCTTAGTGAGACTAGCCTCGACTTCAATAATTTTACCATTATAACCATGAGGGATGGCAGAGTATACTTTTGTTATCATAATTTCACTATAATTAGAGAGTCTGTAAAAGTCGAAGAATATGCGTATTTTGAATAAATTTTAAAAAATATTTTATGCTTTTAAGGGTAGAAAAATATTTTGCTTATGATTGATATTTTGCTTATGATATAAAATTGAAAAAATGATACTGATGTGTTAAAATATGAGCAGTTGGGGCTGACAAAGCTTAGACGGATTATTAACAGATATCAGGCATGACGATTGATACCGTAAGTATTAAATAAGTGAAGAAACAACTTCAAAACATGTGCTTTACGCACCTGTTTACGCCTAAATATTTATAGGCCGGTTTAGATTTAGCTTCTCGGAAGATCTAAATTGTTATAAAAAAGAGAATAGGGGCGGTTAAGTGACGAGAATTGCCTAGAAATTTTAGTCATGGTTTTTAGTAGTTTTGTTCTATTGTCGCTACTAGAAGTAACCAAGATGAAACAAGGAACTATGCATGTAGAATGATATTATGGAGATTTTTCGGACCCGGAGGCAGTATCCGGCAGCTCCACCAGAAATTGAAAAAGATGATAAAAAAAGGCATCTCTGGTGTCTTTTTTTAATACAGAGATTAATTGGTTGTGGGTGTGGAAAAGAATGAGAAAATTATAAAAATTTTATTCAAAAAGTTGTTGACATAAGCGAAATAGAGCGGTAATATGGAGGTAGCTTTTGAATAAAAAAATTATTCAAAGCCAAAAACAAACAATATAGCCAAAAAACTCCACACTCTATAAGAAAAGTCGGCATTCCTCGCAGTTTGGCCGACTTTCTTTTTTATATGAAAATGTTTATGCTATATTTACGACACATGAGTATGCTTTTAGATTGAGGCTTTTATTTTTATATTCTACTTGATGATAAGGACTACTAAGACGAGGTATAGTCTTTCATTTTTTAGAGTTTTATGATTATGTGCTAGGATGAATTATTTTTTTGATTGATGATGTGTGATACGGACGATTTTCTAGTTAAATTTGTGTAAGCAAAATGTATGTTAATTCTGAAAGAAATATTTATTTTTAGAAAAATATAAGTAGGGAAAAATATATAGGAAGATTTTTTTTGAAGACTTAATTTTATAAATCTATTTGCAAAGTATCGGCTCAGTGATAAATAAAATATTTTAGTTGAAATAACTTTTTAGTATGTTTGTTGTAAAAAATATTGAAAAGAAAATAAGTCTCTGTTGTATTAATTTGAAGTTAAAGTTACAACAATATAAAGAAAAATATGATTTTGTTGTGATAATAACAATATATTAATTTATGAGTATATGAATATTTTATAGAGGAAAATAATATTTTATTTAACAACGTTGTGTTAAATACGTGGAAAATGTAAGAAAATATACTTGATTAATTAAGGTGCTTATGATAGTATAAGAGTGTCGAAAGACGAACATAAAAATCAACAAATACAAAGATTGTGAGAATCTAAAATGTAAATTAAGAAGTTGGTTTTATGAATACCTAGGCATATGAATTTATGCCTTAAGGATCATAAAAAATCGAAAGAGGGGGTCGATTACAGACGGATGCCCCACTATACGTGGAGCGGTCAGTAGTCTAGGTGGTGATGGTTGCGGTATATTATTTATGTTTTAGCGCCGGATAACCACCCACCTAGATTCTAGGAGGGAGTACATTATTATAGTTAGCATAAGCTAAGGCGAGAGGTGTTAAAAATAACCACTTACTTACACGACTAGATTTATAAAAGAAGATCTGGATGAGTATGACATAAATATAAGACCATAAATGTATGGACTAGGTGTTTTTTGGATAATTGGTGGTGTAAAAAAATAAATACATCGTTAGGATGACGTATAATATGCATATGGTAAATCGACTAATTTTGATTTTATCGTTAGTTGTTCTGTCAATTGTATTGGCAATTTTGTTTTTAACGTCACCAGCCACAATAGGGCCGCTAGGGATTTTATTTTTCTTTGTGTTGGTCTATTTTTTGTCATTTGGAGTTATTACTTTTTTTATGAAAATTTTTGTGAGGATTTTTTTTGCAAGAAGAGTAATGATTAAAAAGGACTATATTAATGCGGGGATTATAGCAATTTTGCCAATAACAATACTGGTTCTGATTGCGTCGGGTGTAAGAAATTTGATTGTTTTGATACTAGGACCAATTTTATTAGTTGTGTTAAATGTTTTTTTGTTTACGAAAATTAGTGAAACTTAAATCAAGATAAAGATATGTTGAATAAAATAATTAATTTACATAGATCTTGAGTAAAAATAGTACATAAAAACAAAATGGATATGGTAAAATAAGGCCATGGATAATGGTAATGTTGGGCCGGGACAGATGATGGGGCAATGGAGCAATTTTGAGGCACCACAATATAACCCAAACCAAAGAAATGTGGACCCAATCTTGTCTCAAGAATCAATGGAGCAGGGGATTGAGCAGGGAGTCGAACAGTTACCAAATAATATGAATGTGATTAATCAGGGGCCGTCAAATGCTTACGAAAATGCGATGGCTCTAGGAAATGCTGGCATAAATGCTACTGGATTTTTGACTGCCGATGAATCACCACAGGCACCACTAGGAGAAGTGGTGACTGTTGGAAATTTAACCTATGACGATGAGGGTAGGGTTTTAGGGACAGATTTACCGAAAGCAAAAGATATGGATGGGTTGGAGCCAGAATTTGTGAAAGCGGTCAGTGAGGTGATGAAGATTAAAGACCCAAACGAGAAATATAAAAGAAAACGTGAACTTGCAGCAAAACTTTTGCTTGATCGTTATGGTCGAGTATTAGGTCAAGGTAACGAATAGGGGAAAGAAATGAATGGTGGTAATAGATTAGAGGATTTAATCAGAGGTGGGCACCAGCAGTCTGTTGAGTCAGAAACGACTGAACATGCTAATAATGCAGCGGGATCTCCTACTACACATACTCCAATAGAGGAGCAAAAAACAACACAGAAACAGATTTTAACGATTCAGCCAAAAAACGGGGGGGATTTACAAAAAGGAATTGGAGGTGGTCTTTTTGTTGGAATTTTGATCTTTATGTTGATTCTAACAACGATTATTGTAGTGGTGGTGAGAATTTTAAAACAGAAACGTAAGGCAAAAGAACTTGAACGAGCATTAAAGTTGATCCCAATGTTGATTCATTTACCACCGTCGACTGATGATATTCAAGGAGGTGGAAGAGACGAGCGTGATGTGAATGATGAAGCAATCTCGCAGGCTACTATTATGTACACAATTATTTCTTCGACGATAAAAAAGTCGGGAATGAAAACGCATGTATATGGACAAAGATATTTTTCATTTGAAATTGTAGCAGTGGATGGTTTTGTTAAGTATTATGCAGTCGTACCAGCAGTTTTGACGGAGACGGTAAAGCAGGCAATATTGACGTCTTATCCAACAGCAAGACTGGAGGAAACTGAGGTTGAAAATATCTTCAGTAGAGATGGTATGGATACTGAGGAAGGGGTGGATGGTACTCAATACAATGCTGAAAATTTTGTTTCTGGTGGTGAATTAGTAATGAAAAAAGATGTTGAGTATCCGATTATGACATTTCAGGAAATGAAATGGGACGCTCAACTAGCATTATTAAATGCATTTTCAAAAGTCCGTAACGGGGAAGGTTTGGGACTTCAGGTGATGTTTAGACCGTTAGATTCAAGTTGGTCTAAAAATGCGGAAATAAAAATTAAAAATATTAAGTCTGGTAAAAAAAGTTTTGGCAGTAAGGGTTCGAGTTTGCCAACCCGAATACTTTATTTAATAACCGATCTAATTAGAGCTCCGTTTGAAGTCCCAGATGAACACAAAAAAGACAAGGATGAACAAAAAACTGAACTTTCACAAAAGAAACAAGAAGAAATTCAGGCAATTGAAGCAAAATCCAAGTTTCCGGTCTTTGAATGTTTAATACGTATTGTGGCTCATTCAAAATCGAAAGCCAGAAGCGAGGGATTGGTTGGCGGTGTGGTGGCAGCCTTTTCTCAGTTTGATTCACCAAATTCAAACGGTTTCAAGTATGATTTGAGCAAGAAAGTTGATCAATTAATAACAGATTACATTTTTAGATTTTTTCCAGTTTCGAACAAAAAAATTGTACTAAATACACAAGAGTTAGCAACGATTTTTCATCTACCATCACAGGCATCGATCCCATCTAGTGGGGTAGAGAGACAGATGACAAAACAAGTTGATGGTCCGGCTTCACTAATCACTGATGGTGTATTAATTGGACGAAATGAGTATCGTGGTGCAGTAAAAGAAATAAGATTAAGCGTTAACGACCGAAGGCGTCATATGTACGTAATTGGTGCTTCTGGTATGGGCAAATCGGTCTTTCTGAAGAATATTGCTTATCAAGATATGCTTGATGGAAAGGGATTTTGTTTTATTGATCCGCATGGTGACGTAACAGAGGAATTACTCTCGATGGTGCCAGAAAACCGTATTGACGACGTGATTTATTTTGACCCATCAGATATGGAATTTCCAATTGGTATGAATATGTTGGAAGCGAAAACTCCAGAAGAGAAGGATTTTATCGTGCAGGAAGGTATTAATATGCTTTATTCTCTCTATGATCCGGGGCATACTGGTATTTTTGGTCCACGCGGTGAACAGATGTTTAGAAATGCGGCATTGTTATTGATGAGCGATCCGAAGGGTGCAACGTTTTTGGATATACCAAGTCCGTTTATCAACAAAGATTTGGTGATTGATAAATTAAAATATGTGACGGATAGGGATTTATTTGATTATTGGACTAAGGAATTTCCGGCTTCGCAAAAATCAAACGATGCTGGTGAAGTAATTACTTGGTTTGCGTCAAAATGGAGTCCATTTAAACAGAATACGATGATGAAACGAGTATTGGGCCAGATTAAATCTGGATTTAATATCCGTGAAATTATGGATCAACAAAAGATTTTACTAGTAAATCTTTCAAAGGGTAAATTAGGGGAGCTGAACTCTAAATTGCTCGGTATGATTTTCGTGATGAAGTTCCAGACAGCAGCAATGTCACGTGTAGATACACCGGAAAAAGAACGTAAGGATTTCTGTTTGTTTGTGGATGAGTTCCAGAACTTTTCAACAGAATCTTTTGAGTCAATCTTGTCTGAGGCGAGGAAATTCCGACTTAACTTGATTGTGGCAAATCAGTTTATGACACAGCTAACAGACAAAATTCGTGAAGGTGTGCTTGGTAACGTGGGTACGATTGTCGCTGGACGTGTGGGTGTAACAGATGCAGAAATGTTGGAAAAAGTATTTACTCCAGTATTTAAGGCAGAAGATTTGCATAAGCAGCCAAACCACCATGCAATTACGACAGTATTAATGAATGGTATGCCGTCGGCACCATTTACGATGAATCTACCTGCGCCGATGGGTAAAGAAGATCGAAGAGTCTTTGAATCATTAAGAGAATATTCTGCAAAGAAGTATGGTCGACCAGGGGCGGAAGTAGATAAAGAGATAGATGAACGTTTGAATATAAATAATGAAGAGGAAAAAACATCAACGTCGACCCCAAGTGCAGGTGAAGGGGGAGGTTTTATGTCGATGATTGGGGAGAAAAAGCATTCCCAGGGGATTGATCTTGGAGTAGCTAAGGTTCCTGCTGATCAGGCGATACCGGGTTCACCTGAGGCGGCGAAAGTTATTCGGCAAACGAACGAAGCTCCGACTCGAGAGTTATCTCTAGAGGAAATAGATGCTGAATTAGCTAGACTAAACCAAGAAAATGAAACTAGTGATTTAGACTGGTTGGAGAATGAGTCATTAAAAGAGAAATCTGTGGAGCATAAAAAAAGTATTGAATCGAAACAAGTGGAGACCCAGGCAAAAAATAAAAATTCAGGGCAGATGAGTTCTGGTGATGTAATTCAACTACGGTAGATAATGGTATCGCTTAAAATGGTGTTAAATAACATATTTAATATTAAAGTATTAAAACATTAAACTGAAAGACTGAGGGGTCTTAGAGGCTCTTAGAATGCGCCAGACGGGGTGTTTATCTTGACAGTCAGTTGAACTCGGGGTAAACTTAAAACAGATATCGAGTGAGGTGAACGATTTAGTTTAATCTTGAGTTTGACTTTTAATCAAGAGAGGATCGAATTTTACAGCAAGTCTTTGGTATCAGCATAAAAAACTTAATGAGGTATTTGTTTGATGGCTGAAAAACAAAAAATTGAGGAATATGATAGTTCTGAAATTCAAGTTCTAGAGGGATTAGAGCCTGTTCGAGTACGTCCTGGTATGTATATTGGGTCGACTGGTTATGACGGCCTACACCATCTAGTGAAGGAGATAGCTGATAACTCGATTGATGAAGCGATTGCTGGTTTTGCTACGAAAGTATTAATTACTCTACAGAATGATGGTGGGGTGAGAGTGGAAGATAACGGTCGTGGTATTCCTGTGGATATTCATCCAAAAACACATAAATCAACGCTTGAAACGGTTTTAACGGTACTACACGCCGGTGGTAAGTTTGGCGGTGGTGGATATAAAGTTTCTTCAGGTCTTCATGGTGTCGGTTCATCTGTGGTGAATGCGCTCTCAACAAGGATGATTGCTGAGGTTTATCGTGATAAAAAAGTTCATCATATTGAATTTGAAACCGGCAAGCCGATAATGCAGCTTGATACCTCAAAAAAGACTGATAAACAGGGAACTTGTATTACCTTTTATCCTGATTCGACAATTTTTAAAGAGACAACAACTTTTGATTATGATTGGGTTTCACATTACGCGAGACACCAGGCGTATCTTACAAAGGGGATTTTGATTTCGGTTTTTGATGAAAGAACTGGCGAAAAAGAATCGTTTTATTTTGAGGGTGGAATCAAGAGCTATGTAAAACGCTTGAATGAAAGCAAGGAAGTACTAGCGGATGATATCTTCTATGTTGATAAACAAATTGAAGAAGCAGAAGTGGAGATTGCAGTACAATATAATGACACTTATGTAGAGACCATGAAACCATTCGCTAATAACGTATTGACACCTGAAGGTGGTACGCATGTGGTAGGTTTTAGAACAGCTTTAAACCGTACGATTAATGATTATGCAAGACGTAATAATCTTCTAAAAGAGAAGGAAGATAATCTGACGGGTGATGATATTAAAGAAGGTTTGACAGCAGTTATTTCCGTAAAGATCCCGAATCCTGAATTCGAAGGTCAGACTAAGAATAAACTGGGTAACCCAGAGGTGCGTGGCTATGTCGATAAGGTAATGTCAGAATATTTTGGCTATTATCTTGAAGAAAATCCGTCTATTGCGAAGAAAATTGTGGGGAAGGCGACTCTGGCGGCACGTGCACGTAAGGCGGCAAGAGCAGCACGTGACAACGTGATTCGTAAGGGTGCGTTTGAGGGTTTGAATTTACCTTCAAAATTGGCAGATTGTTCATCAAGAGATCGAACTGAATGCGAACTGTTTATTGTCGAGGGTAATTCGGCAGCTGGTTCAGCAAAAGAGGGAAGAAACTCAAAGATACAAGCAATTTTGCCACTACGTGGTAAAGTTTTAAACACAGAGCGTGCTAGGCTAGATAAGATGTATGCCAATGCGGAATTAGTTTCTTTAATTAAAGCGCTTGGGGTAGGGATTGGTGATCAATTTGATTTGTCGGGATTACGCTATTACAAGATCGTATTTATGACTGATGCTGATGTTGATGGTGCCCATATTTCAACTTTGCTTCTTACTTTCTTTTTCCGTTATATGCCAGAGGTAGTAAAAGGCGGACATGTCTATTTGGCAAAACCACCACTATTTGGTCTAATTAAGGGTACGGGTTCAAATAGAAAAATTGATTATATTTATGACGAGGAAGCATTGGAAGCAAAAATTGCCTCCAAAATTGAGGAGCGTAAGAGGGAAGGTCTAAAGATTTATCCTGAAGATGAGAGATTTAAACAGGCAGGGTATACTGCTCAGCAGCGCTTTAAGGGTCTTGGTGAAATGAATGCACAGCAACTTTGGGATACGACGATGAATCCAGATAATCGTGTACTTGTGAGAGTAAATATTGAAGATGCAGAAAAAGCAGATGCAATCTTTACAAAGTTGATGGGGCAAGAGGTGGAGCTACGTAAAAACTTTATTCAATCAAGAGCTTCAAGTGTTAAAATTGATGATTTGGACTTCTAGTCTAGAAAGGAATGATGATGAAAGAGAACAAAAACAATCCAGAGAATCTAGACAATGAGAAAATGAGTGAAATTAATGATATACCAGAGATGACTGATAGTGAAGATGTACATATGGGGGGATTGACGGCGAGGCGCGCGGAAGACGGAATCGAGGAGTTGACAGTTGAAAATGTAATGGAAGATTCTTTCTTGCGTTATTCAATGTCAGTAATTATTGATCGTGCGTTGCCAGATGTAAGAGATGGCTTGAAGCCAGTACATCGTCGTATTCTTTATGCGATGTATAAAAACGGTTGGAAAGCTCCACATGCAACAGTAAAATCTGCGCGTATCGTTGGTGAGGTGATGGGTAAATATCATCCACACGGTGACTCGTCAATTTATGATGCAATGGTGAACTTGGCACAACCTTGGAAAATGCGATATACGCTAGTCGAAGGACAGGGTAATTTTGGCTCGATGGACGGTGATGACCCAGCGGCTTCACGTTACACTGAGGCTCGTATGGATAAAGTGGGGGCAGAACTTTTGTCGGATATTGAAAAAGAAACTGTTGATTTTCGTGATAACTTCGATGGAACAGAGAAAGAGCCGGTAGTACTCCCTGCAGCAGTACCTAATATTTTGTTGAACGGACAGATGGGTATTGCAGTTGGTATGGCGACAAATATTCCACCACATAATTTAGGCGAGGTGGTTGATGCGACGGTAGAATTGATTGATAATCCAGAAGCAACGCTTGATGATTTAATGAAACATGTGAAGGGGCCAGATTTTCCAACTGGAGCTGAGGTGTATGGTGGGACACCAATGAAGCAAGCTTATGCGACCGGTAAAGGCTCGGTGACAATTCGTGCAATCGCTGATATCGAAGAGCGCAAGAATGGTCGTTTTAATATTGTGATTTCTGAAGTGCCGTATGGTATGAGTAAAGAGTCGTTTATTGAGAAAGTCCGACAGTTAGTGTTAGATAAGAAATTGACTCATATTGCGGATGCCAGAGATGAATCTGCTCGTGGTAAAATTCGTGTGGTAGTAGAGTTAAAGAAAGATGCTTATCCGAAGAAGATTTTAAATCAGCTTTATAAGATGACTGACTTACAAACAACGTTCCATTATAATGTTCTAGCATTAGTGAATGGTATTCAGCCTCGAATTATGGGATTGAAGGAAATTTTGGCAGAATTTATCAAACATCGCCAAAAAGTGATTCGTCGTCGTACTGAGTATGACCTGAGGAAAGCAAAGGAGCGTGCCCATATTCTCGAAGGTTTGAAGATCGCCTTAGATAATATTGATGAAGTGATTAAGACGATTCGTGAGTCTTATGATGACGCTGATAAACGATTAATGGAGCGATTTGGTCTTTCGGAGATTCAGGCAGCGGCGATCCTGGCAATGCAACTACGTCGTTTGCAAGGACTAGAGCGTGATAAGATCGAGGCTGAACTCCAAGAATTAATGGCCATGATTGCGAAATATGAAGAGATTCTGTCGGATGAAGCAAAGGTATTAGCAGTAGTGAAAGATGAACTGCTTACTATGAAGGATAAATATGGTGATAAGCGTCGCAGTAAGATTTTTAATCATGAGCTTGGTAAATTCTCAGAGGAAGAATTGATTCCCGAAGAAGAAAGTGTAGTTTTGTTAACTGCTGAAAATTATATTAAACGCGTATCACAGACTGATTTTCGTCGACAAAATAGGGGGGGTAAGGGAAAACGTGGTATGACCACGAAAGAAGAAGATGTAATTTCACAGATTATTACGGCGAATTCGCATGATTTTCTTTATTTCTTTACTTCACAGGGCCGAATCTTTAAGATGAAAGCTTATGAAGTTCCACAGGCTTCGTTAACAGCTAAGGGCACAGCAGCAGTTAATCTCTTGAATATGCATCCAGACGAAAAAATTACAGAGATCATTAAACATAATGATGGGATTGATCCTGAGACTGGTTACTTGTTTATGGCGACTAAGAAGGGAACAATTAAGAAAACAGCGGTTAAAAATTATATGAATGTGCGTTCAAATGGTTTAATTACGATTAAATTGGATCCAGGAGATGAACTAAAATGGGTAAAGGCAACAACTGGTAAGAATGATATCATTATCTCAACTTCTGCTGGTCAAGCAATTCGTTTTAATGAAGAGGATGTGAGAGCGATGGGCCGCTCAGCAATGGGAGTTCGCGGTATTAGATTGAGACCAAAAGATGAAGTAGTTGGTATGGATGTAGTGACAGATCCAAAACAAACCTTAATTGCAGTATCAGCGAATGGTTACGGCAAGGCGACACTAGTCTCTAATTTCCCAACTCATAAGAGAGGCGGGGTCGGAATTAAAGTGGCTTCAGTAACAGAGAAGACTGGTCCAATTGTGGCAGTACATACTTTGGATCCAGAAGCCTCAGAAGTGATCATGATGTCAAGTCTTGGACAGGCAATTCGTGTGGCCGTGAAGGATATTCCAGTACTCGGTCGTGCTACACAGGGTGTAAGAATCATGCGACTTGCGGATGATGATACTGTAGCTTCACTTGGAATTGTGCTTCCAGAAGATAAGGAGGAAGAGCTTGAGGGCGAAGAGTAAGAGTAACTAGCTGAGATAAATAAGTTTTAAAAATACTCCGGAAACGGAGTATTTTTAAAGATGTTGATAAATGATAGGTATACAAGTATGAATATCTTGCTTATGCTTGAGGATATCTTGCTTATGACAAGGTAGAAAATGAAGAAAATTACCCCTGTTAATTTAAAAATAAAAACGGTAATGATTGTGTGGTTTTGAAGTATTGTGCTAAGGTGCAGTTAAAGAAAATTAAGTGAGGAAAAAGATATGAATGAACATATCAAAAATATTAGAAAAGACGCAATTACAACGAATGGTGTAATGAGGCGAAAATATATTAGAACGGGCGTATTGATGGCTGCGATTAGTGCGGTAATGGCAGTAAATATAAGTGTACCAACTTTTGCAATAAATAAGACCGTGTTAACAGATGAAACTATTATGAACCAAGAACATCCTAATAAGCCAGAAGGAAATTGGGAAATTGAACCATTAAAATCTATACCGCCAAAATACGATGGTCATATACACTTACCAATGCCGTTTGTAGATGGAAAGTTAGCCGTAAGTCTTGATCGAATTGATAGAACAAATAGTCAAATTGAGTTTTCGATCAGTAAAAAATGGCTAGGTCAGCACAAAATTAAAAGAATTGGTTTTGCATCAGTGAGATGGTATGGGTATGCAATTGATCATGCAGGTCTATATGAAGCAAATCAGTTTGATAATGAATGGACGACTAAAATATTGGCAAGCAAAATTGATTATGAAGAGGTAACAGATCGACATGATGCAGGTGATCGTTATTTTTGGATTAAGCCAACGTTTGATTTATTCTATGAGTGGTCGAATGATGTAGTATATATGGTGCAATTAGATAATGACCAATATTATAATGGGCGAGTCATCTTTAAAAATGATTGTATGACTGATTGGAAGCCTGGTAGAGATTGTCGAGTTAAGAGCTTTGATACAACAAAGACTGAATGGAATGCCAGATATGAACTACATGATGCACCTAAGAAGTATGTGGAAGGAATGAAACTTAAATCCGAGGATGGATATTTGAATAGTGACGTAAATGTTAGTGGGGTGGAAACAAGTGAGAAGTCTGACAAGCCAAAAGAATCAGAAAACTTAAAGGAATCAGAAAAGACTGAAGAAAAAACTGGAGAGGAAAAATCGGAAGAAAAGCAATCCAAAGAAAAGACTACGAAAAATAAAGAAGATGGAAAAAATGAGCATCAAGAAGCAATCGCGGAAAAATCGCAATCTAATGAGGGGGAATTAAAAAATAAATATAGTCAAAGTAATAATAAAAACAAAGAATTAGTTTTAGCAACACAAAATATTACAGAGGGAAAGAAAAACTCAGAAGCAGAAGATGATGATGAGACGGAGATTGAGGTAGAAAATGAAACGGAGAATGTAACTCAAGATGGTAATGGGCAACAAAAGTCTGCTAACGATAAGACTAATAATACCTCTATTGAAGTACCAAAGTTGGGGGAAATAAAGAATGAAAGGAATTTTATACTGTGGTGGGTTTGGTTTATTATAGGCACAGTTGTAGGTGCCACTTTTCATAAGATCTTCCTCTCAATTCGCTCAAAGAAAAAATCTATTTCAAACTAGAGCAATAGCCGGCGATAGAGCTCTCTCTTCATAGCAAAAATCTCTCAACGTATCGTCGGCAAATTGAGAGGGGGTGTACATTAAAAGATTCTATATCCTGCTATAGGTGTTAACCTATAATCTTTATAGAGAAATTATGGCCATCATCGGATGGCCATAATTTTTGGTTTATAGAAATATGTGATAAAATGGGTATATGGAAAGCCTTTATGTTTTTTTGGCGTTTATTTTAGGATGGTTTGTTGCACAAGTCTTGAAACTGATTTTCTTTATTATTAAAAAACGTGGTAAGACAACATTCCGGGATGTTATATATTATATGGTGAAATCGGGTGGTATGCCATCTGGGCATACAGCCAGTTTTACGGCCGTGACGATGATAATTGGCTATATTAGTGGTTTTAATTCAATAATTTTCGCGTTAGCAGTTTGTAATACATTAATTATTGTTTATGATGCAACTAATGTTAGGTACTCGGTTGGGGAACATGGTAAAATTCTGAATAAATTAATTAATGAAAGAAATAAGGAAGAAGGGAGTAAGCTGAAAAAACTTCGTGTAGTTGAGGGACATACAGTAGCGGAAGCTGCAATGGGTTTTTTGCTTGGAATTTCGATTGCTACGATGATAAAAATCTTTTGCCTATAAAAGATGAACTAAGAACTTAAAAGAAGAAGAGAAAAAAGTTAAGAAAAACTGAAAAAAGTTCGAGAAATGTCTTGACAGTTTGATTTAAATAATCTATTATTGGAGCATACAAAAGCTGCGAAGATATATAAGATAGGTTTGTGCTTTTGAAAAATGAAGTTTAACAATTCAGTTGTGCAATTTGAAATGGGTAAATGTGTGTGATTCTTATAATCATGCAAGATCCATTTCTTTCATCGTCAGTTTTATTTTTTATTTGAGTTTTCAAATTTAATATTTAAGGTCTTTGACCTTTAATGGAGAGTTTGATCCTGGCTCAGGATGAATGCTGGCGGCATGCCTAATACATGCAAGTCGAGCGGTAACATGGCTTCACCGTTCTCTTGACACACTTGGCTATTATGCGAGTGGAAAGATTCGAGGGAACTGTGAAGCTGATGACGAGCGGCGGACGGCTGAGTAACGCGTGAGAACATACCCCAAAGTGAGGGATAACTAGTCGAAAGATTAGCTAATACCGCATGTGATCTTTGGATTAAAGCATTTATGCGCTTTGGGAATGGCTTGCGTACGATTAGATAGTTGGTGAGGTAAAGGCTTACCAAGTCGACGATCGTTAGATGGTTTGAGAGGATGATCATCCAGACTGGGACTGAGACACGGCCCAGACTCCTACGGGAGGCAGCAGTAGGGAATCTTGCACAATGGGCGAAAGCCTGATGGAGCAATGCCGCGTGCAGGATGAAGGCCTTCGGGTTGTAAACTGCTTTTATAAGTGAGGAAT